>ENA-UONY01000001-UONY01000001.1-human-gut-metagenome-genome-assembly--contig:-CS9-NODE-1-length-644924-cov-60.319287_pt1 | contig 644924 bp, 425 predicted proteins | sample MGYA00242465_ERZ724012 | MGnify/ENA metagenome assembly ERZ724012 | reverse complement strand
ATTTATTTAATTTTTAACCGACTAGTGACCAAAAAATTTTTAGTGGACACTAGTGCCTCGGCATAAAAAATAAGCAAGCTTATTTTGTTCTGCTCTCAGTTTGCATTACCTTTGTGGTCTCAATATTGAACAACTATGGCAATTACAATCAAGAAAGTAACCACAAGACGGGAACTGGAGCGCTTTATCCGTTTCAACTACCTGCTATACAAAAACAACCCTTATTCCGTCCCCGACCTTTTCGATGACATGCTCAACACCTTCAACAAGAAGAAAAACGCTGCATTCGAATTTTGTGAAGCCGACTATTTCCTGGCTTATCGGGAAGGTAAAATCGTAGGACGTGTAGCTGCCATCATCAACCACAAGGCAAACCAAACCTGGAACAAAAAGGAAGTCCGCTTCGGCTGGATAGACTTCATCGATGATGCGGAAGTCTCCGATGCCCTGATTCGCACCGTGGAAGAATGGGGAAAAGAACGGGGAATGACACATATACAAGGCCCGCTGGGATTCACAGATTTCGATGCCGAAGGTATGCTCATCGAAGGATTCGACCAGCTCAGCACCATGGCCACCATTTATAACTATCCCTACTATCCGCAACATCTGGAACGCATGGGCTTTGAGAAGGATGCCGATTGGGTGGAGTACAAAATCTACATTCCCGACGCCATACCCGACAAGCACAAGCGCATCTCCGACCTCATCCAGCGCAAGTATAACCTCAAGGTAAAGAAATACACATCTGCCAAGAAGATTGCCCAAGACTACGGTCAGGCCATCTTCGAACTGATGAACGAAGCCTATCAGCCACTCTATGGCTATTCTGCACTGAGCCAACGGCAGATTGACCAATACGTCAAGATGTACCTGCCCATCCTCGACCTACGCATGGTGACATTGATTACCGATGCCGATGACCAGCTGCTTGCCGTAGGCATTTCCATGCCGTCACTCGCCGAAGCGTTGCAAAAAGCCCACGGGCGCCTGCTTCCTATGGGTTGGTATCACCTGGCCAAGACCATCTTCTTGAAGAAATATCCCAAGATGCTCGATTTGCTGCTGGTTGCCGTGAAACCGGAGTATCAGAACAAGGGGGTAAATGCATTGTTGTTCTCCGACCTTATCCCCGTCTATCAGCAACTTGGTTTCGAGTATGCCGAGAGTAATCCGGAGCTGGAATTGAACGGCAAGGTGCAAGCGCAGTGGGAGTACTTCAAGACGGAACAGCATAAACGGAGAAGATGCTTTGTGAAAGGAATAAAATAAGTTCTAAATCCAGAATATAAGCTTGTCAGAAGTCCATAAAAGACATTATTTTTTTGCGAACCCCCGAATTTCTCATTACCTTTGTCGCAATGCGCAATATGAAGGAATAACGTACTTATGGAAGAAAACAACAATATGACCCTGCCGCTGGAAGAAGCAGACAACAATATCACAGAGAGCCCCGTTTCCAGCGTGGAATATACCGACGACAACATCCGCCACCTGGACGACATGGAGCATATCCGTGTCCGTTCCGGTATGTACATAGGCCGTCTGGGCGACGGCTCACAGAACGATGACGGCATCTATGTGTTGCTGAAAGAAGTGATGGACAACAGCATCGACGAGTTCAAGATGGGTGCCGGAAAGCGTATAGAAGTGACTATAGAAGACAGTCTGCGTGTCAGCGTACGCGACTATGGACGAGGCATTCCGCAAGGCAAACTGGTAGAGGCGGTCAGCAAACTGAATACCGGGGGTAAATATGACTCGAAGGCTTTCAAGAAAAGTGTCGGACTGAACGGCGTAGGTATCAAGGCAGTCAATGCGCTGAGCAGCCGCTTCGAAGTACGCAGCTACCGCGACGGCAAGGTACGTATCGCCATCTTTGAAAAAGGAACGCTGTTGAGTGATGTGACCGAAGACTCGACAGAAGAAAGCGGAACCTATATCTTCTTCGAACCGGACGCCACACTCTTCCTGAACTATTCCTTCCAGAACCAGTTCGTAGAAACCCTGTTGCGCAACTACACCTACCTGAATACGGGCCTCACCTTCATTTACAACGGCCAGCGCATCGTTTCCCGCCACGGGCTGGAGGACTTGCTGAAAGACAACATGACCAGCGAAGGCCTTTACGACATCATCCACCTGAAAGGAGAGGACATCGAGATTGCCTTCACACACACCAACCAATACGGCGAAGAGTACTACTCCTTTGTCAACGGGCAACACACCACCCAAGGCGGCACACACCAGACTGCCTTGAAGGAACACATTGCCCGTACCATCAAGGAGTTCTACAACAAGAACCAGGAATATGCCGACATCCGCAACGGACTGGTAGCCGCCATTGCCATCGACGTGGAGGAACCCATGTTCGAGAGCCAGACCAAAACGAAACTGGGCAGCAACAACATGTGGCCTGCCGCGCCGCAGGAACACAAGCCCGCCGGCCCCACGGTGAACAAATACGTAGGAGACTTCATCAAGACGGAAGTGGACAACTACCTCCACAAGAACCCGCTTGTGGCCGAAGTGATGCTGCAAAAGATACAAGACTCCGAGAAAGAGCGCAAAGCCATTGCCGGCGTCACCAAGCTGGCACGCGAACGCGCCAAGAAAGCCAACCTGCACAACCGCAAGCTGCGCGACTGCCGCTACCACTTGAGTGACGGTAAAGGCAAAGACCAGGAAACCGAATCCTGCATCTTCATTACCGAGGGAGACTCTGCCAGCGGTTCCATCACCAAGAGCCGCGACGTGAATACCCAAGCAGTATTCAGCCTGCGTGGTAAACCGCTAAATTCCTACGGACTCACCAAGAAAGTAGTTTATGAAAACGAAGAATTCAACTTGCTTCAAGCAGCCTTGAATATAGAAGACGGCATAGAGACACTGCGCTACAACAAAGTCATCGTAGCTACCGATGCCGATGTGGACGGCATGCACATCCGCCTGCTCATCATCACCTTCTTCCTGCAGTTCTTCCCCGACCTGATAAAGAAAGGGCATGTATATATCCTGCAAACCCCTCTCTTCCGCGTGCGCAACAAAAAGAAGACAAGTTATTGCTATACAGAGGAGGAACGTGTGAAAGCCATTGAAGAACTGGGTCCCAACCCCGAAATCACCCGATTCAAAGGTCTGGGAGAAATCTCGCCCGACGAGTTCAAGCATTTTATCGGCAAGGATATGCGTCTGGAACAAGTGTCCCTGCGCAAGACAGACCTCGTAAAAGAGCTGCTGGAATTCTACATGGGTAAGAATACCATGGAACGACAAAACTTTATTATCAACAACTTGGTTATAGAAGAAGATTTGGCATCATGAGAAGAGCTATCTTTCCGGGAACATTCGACCCGTTTACTATCGGACACTCTTCGGTAGTGAGCCGTGCACTGACTTTTATAGACGAAATCGTCATAGGCATCGGCATCAATGAAAATAAGAATACGTATTTCCCCTTGGAAAAGCGCGAACAAATGATACGAGACTACTACCGGAACGAGCCGCGCATCATTGTGCAGTCCTATGACTGCCTGACTATCGACTTTGCCCGGCAGGTAGATGCCAGTCTGATAATACGCGGCATACGCACCGTGAAGGATTTCGAATACGAGGAAACCATTGCCGACATCAACCGCAAACTGACCGGCATAGAAACCATCCTGCTCTTCACCGAGCCGGAACTTACCTGCGTCAGTTCCACCACCGTGCGCGAACTGCTGCAATACGGCAAGGACATAGGCATGTTTATACCGGAGGGAATGGAGATTAGGGATTAAGGATAAAGGATTAGGGATTAAAATGGAAATGATGAAAAAACTATTTACTATTATAATATGTATATGCGCGGTGACGGCGCAAGCGCAAAAGCCGAACAATGAAGCCCTGCGTAAACTGCAAATGGCAGAGTTTGCCATCACCAACCTTTATGTGGACAAGGTGGATGAAGACAAGCTGGTGGAAGAAGCCATCATCAAGATGCTGGCACAACTCGACCCGCACTCCACCTACAACAACGCCGAAGAAGTGAAGAAGATGAACGAGCCGTTGCAAGGCAATTTCGAGGGCATCGGCATACAGTTTCAGATGATAGAAGATACCCTGCTTGTGATACAACCCGTGAGCAACGGACCTTCCGAGAAGGTGGGCATCCTTGCCGGCGACCGTATCGTAGCCGTCAATGACAGCGCCATTGCCGGAGTAAAAATGAGCACGGAAGATATTATGAGCCGCCTGCGCGGACCGAAAGACTCGGAAGTGAAACTCACCATCGTGCGCCGTGGCGTGGACGACCAGCTGTACTTCACCGTGAAGCGTGACAAAATTCCCATCCTCAGCCTGGACGCATCTTACATGATACAACCCAAAACCGGCTATATCCGTATCAACCGCTTCGGGGCAACCACCGCCGAAGAGTTTGCAGAAGCCCTGAAAAGCCTGCAAAAGAAAGGAATGAAAGACCTCATCCTCGACCTGCAAGGAAATGGAGGAGGGTATCTGAATGCCGCCATCGACCTTGCCAACGAATTTCTGAAGCAAAAAGAACTCATCGTCTACACCGAAGGAAGGGCCGCACGCCGCAGTGATTTCTTTGCTAAAGGTACGGGCAACTTCAAGAACGGTCGCCTCATCGTATTGGTGGACGAGTACTCCGCTTCTGCCAGCGAAATCGTGACCGGAGCCATTCAGGACTGGGACAGAGGTGTGGTAGTAGGACGTCGCACTTTCGGCAAGGGACTGGTACAGCGTCCTATCGACCTGCCGGACGGTTCCATGATTCGCCTCACTATCGCCCGCTACTATACTCCTTCGGGCCGTTGTATCCAGAAGCCTTACGACAGCACCGCCAACCTCGACGGCCGCCTAACCGGCGAGAACAGTCAGGATAAGTATAACCAGGAACTGATAGACCGCTTCAATCATGGAGAAATGATTCATGCGGACAGTATCCATTTTGCCGACTCCCTGAAAGCACAGACCAAGCGTATGGGACGTACCGTTTACGGAGGTGGAGGTATCATGCCCGACTTCTTCGTCCCCATCGACACTACCCAGTACACAGACTATCACCGCAACCTCGTAGCCAAAGGCGTGGTTATCAAAGCCACTACCGGCTACATCGAGAAGCACCGGAAGGAGTTGCAGAACAAATACAAGAAATTCGAAGCCTTCAACGAGAAGTTCGAAATAGACGATAACTTCCTTGCCGAAATACGTACGCTTGCCGACAAAGAGAAAATCAAGTTTGACGAGAAACAGTACAACCAATCCCTACCGCTCATCAAGACACAACTTAAAGCCTTGATAGCCCGTGACCTATGGGACATGAACGAATACTTCCAGGTGATGAACAACACGAACCAGAGCGTACAGCAAGCTCTAAAAATGTTGAATGACGACATTTACAGTACCATTATCCGATAGCCGGCTTGAAACAGACGTTAGGGGGGGTGTCAAAACTGGTATTCACCACAGATTACACAGATTTGCACAGATAAGTATCTTTGATTATCAGTAGATTAAGCTCATTCTGTGTTAATCCGTGTAATCTGTGGTGAATCTGACACATCCCCCTAAAATTATTCTCCAAACAGCCATTTATTCAGCCACTTGTTGACGTAGATGTTGACCACAGCACATCCAGCACCGATTGCAGCACCCGCCAATACATCCGACGGATAATGCACTCCCTCGTTCATACGGGAAACTCCTACGGAACAAGCCCACAAGGCAGACGGAGCTATCACATACCATTTAGGATACTTTACACTGAGCGAGGTGGCAAGGGCAAAAGCCGTCGCCGTATGTCCGGAAGGAAAAGACGGGCTGCCTTCATGGCTATATGCATGCACTCTGTCGGGATATTTATCATAAGGACGCTCACGGCCCACCAGATACTTCATTCCATAAGTCACAACAAAAGCCCCCGCTACACTTGTACCTACGTAGACCGCATCTTTCAGCAAACCCTTATCATGTTTTATCCAAGCGGCAACCGCCATCGCCACCGGAACACCGACAGCAACATAGGGCTCCGAACGTGAAATTATCTTATTATAGTTACGGACAAACTTGCCATCCCAACTGTTAACCCGGTGCAAAGTGTTAATATCCCAATTCTGTGCCGAAAGACCGGATACAACAAGGCAGATAAAATATACAAAAAAAATAGCCTTTTTCATAAGTCCTTTATATTAGTTTGACGCAAAGATAGGACAAATAGATAGAGTTTTCACAAAAAAATTCTATCTTTGTTGCCACATTTATAATAATTCGCTAATCATTTCATGAGACTGGAAACTTGCTGCAACCGACAGATTGATTGTATGGTATGTCCCCAAAAATCAGAAGGAGTATTGGTTTACCGCCACTACCCCAAGGGACAACATTTCTCTGCTGAAAAGTGCACACAGAACTGCATGATATTTATGCTGAAAGGTGAATTACTTGTAAACAGTGACGAATATCCGGGCACCACTCTCCAAAGCCGCCAGCTCATCTTGCAAGCCATCGGCTCCAAAGTAGAACTCCTGGCTTTGACCGAAGTGGAATATATTGTGTATTGGTTCACCGAGCTTCCTCTGATTTGCGAAGAGCGCTACAAGGAGATACTGAAACGCTCGGAAGCCCCCTTGACTTATACCCCGCTTACCGCGATTTCCATGCTCGAAGGGCTCCTGAAAAGCCTTGCCTGCTACCTCAACGAGCAACCCTATGCGTGCAGCAAATACATTGAAATGAAATGCGAGGAATTGGTATACATATTGACATGCTACTATCCGCTACACCAAATCAGTACATTCTTCTACCCCATCAGCACTTATACGGAAAGCTTCCAATATTTCGTCATGCAGAACTACGACAAGGTGAAGAATGTGGAAGAGTTTGCCCACCTCGGTGGATATACCACCACCACATTCCGCCGTCTGTTTAAAAATATGTATGGGGTCCCGGTCTATGAATGGATTCTGGACAAGAAACGTGAAGGAATTCTGAACGACCTGCAATACACCAAACAACGCATTTCAGTCATCAGCGCCCGCTATGGCTTTGATTCCCTATCCCACTTTGCCCACTTCTGCAAAGACTCTTTCGGAGACACGCCCCGCGCCCTAAGAAAACGTTCGGCAAACGGAGAAAAGATTTCCATTATCTGCAAAGAGCAAGGCAAAGACCAGGAGGACGAGTAAACCTTTTACTTGTCCGTAAACTTCGCATTCTGCCGGATTACGGAATTATTTCTTTAATCGCTTGCTTTATCGCTGGATTTCTCCTATTTTTGCGAAACATTTACAGAAGTGTCCTGATAGAACAAATTTTCAAACTATTAAATAACTTAAATTCAATCATTTATGTGGTTAAGTAATTCATCTGTAGGAAGGAAAGTGGTGATGAGCGTTACCGGTATCGCCCTTGTCCTGTTTCTGACATTTCACATGGCGATGAACCTGGTTGCATTAGTCTCGGCTAATGGCTACAACATGGTTTGTGAGTTCCTGGGAGCAAACTGGTACGCATTGGTGGCTACGGTAGGTTTGGCTGCCTTATTCATCATCCACATCATCTACGCTTTCTGGCTGACTATGCAGAACCGTAAGGCACGTGGTAGCGAACGCTATGCCGTTACGGAAAAGCCCAAGACTGTGGAATGGGCTTCTCAAAACATGCTCGTACTGGGTATCATCGTAATCGTAGGTCTGGGCCTGCACCTGGTAAACTTCTGGGCTAAAATGCAGCTTCCCGAGTTGATGCACAACATGGGCATGCATGCCGACACCCTCACGCTGGCATATGCAGCCAACGGTGTCTATCACATTCAGAACACCTTCAGCAATCCGGTATTCGTAGTGCTTTACCTTGTTTGGCTGGGCGCATTGTGGTTCCACCTCACTCACGGTTTCTGGAGCTCCATGCAGTCTTTGGGCTGGAACAACAAAGTATGGATTAACCGTTGGAAATGTATCTCCAACATCTATTCTACTATCGTTGTCCTCTGCTTCGCTCTGGTAGTTGTCGTATTCTTTGCAAAATCATTGTGCGGCGCTTGCTAAATTCAAATTGTAAATGACTAAATTGTAAATTGCATTATGACTAAGATAGATTCTAAAATACCGGAAGGACCGGTGGCTGAGAAATGGACCAATTATAAGGCTCACCAAAAATTAGTAAACCCTGCCAACAAACGTCGTCTGGACATCATCGTAGTAGGAACCGGACTTGCCGGTGCCAGTGCTGCCGCCTCTCTGGGCGAAATGGGTTTCAGAGTATTCAACTTCTGCATCCAGGACTCTCCGCGCCGTGCACACTCCATCGCTGCACAAGGTGGTATCAATGCTGCTAAGAATTACCAAAACGACGGTGACTCTGTATACCGTCTGTTCTACGATACAGTAAAGGGTGGCGACTACCGTGCCCGCGAAGCCAACGTTTACCGTCTGGCTGAAGTATCCAACAATATTATCGACCAATGCGTTGCACAAGGTGTTCCTTTCGCCCGCGAATACGGCGGTACACTGGACAACCGTTCTTTCGGTGGTGCTCAGGTATCCCGTACTTTCTATGCCAAGGGTCAGACCGGACAGCAGCTGTTGCTGGGTGCATACTCTGCATTGAGCCGCCAGGTGAACGTAGGCACTGTGAAACTGTATACCCGCTACGAAATGGAAGACGTTGTCCTCATTGACGGACGTGCCCGCGGTATCATTGCAAAGAACCTCGTTACCGGTAAATTGGAACGTTTTGCCGCCCACGCTGTGGTAATCGCTACCGGTGGTTACGGCAATGCCTACTTCCTTTCTACCAATGCAATGGCATGTAACTGCTCTGCAGCAATGGCTTGCTACCGTAAAGGTGCCTGGTTTGCCAACCCTGCTTACGTACAGATTCACCCCACTTGTATCCCGGTTCACGGTGACAAGCAGTCTAAGCTGACTTTGATGTCCGAATCTCTGCGTAACGATGGTCGTATCTGGGTTCCGAAGAAGCTGGAAGATGCCAAGAAACTGCAGGAAGGTACACTGCAAGGAAAAGATATTCCCGAGGAAGACCGCGACTACTACCTGGAACGCCGTTATCCGGCATTCGGTAACCTCGTTCCGCGTGACGTTGCCAGCCGCGCTGCCAAAGAACGCTGCGACAAGGGCTTCGGCGTGAACAACACCGGTCTTGCCGTATTCCTTGACTTCTCCGAAGCTATCAACCGTCTGGGTAAAGATGTCGTTGCACAACGTTACGGCAACCTCTTCGATATGTATGAAGAAATCACTGATGTCAGCCCATACGAAAACCCGATGATGATTTATCCGGCTATCCACTATACCATGGGTGGTATCTGGGTTGACTACGAACTGATGACCTCCATCAAGGGACTGTTCGCCATCGGTGAATGTAACTTCTCCGACCACGGTGCAAACCGCCTCGGTGCTTCCGCCCTGATGCAAGGTCTGGCCGATGGTTACTTCGTATTGCCTTACACTATCCAGAACTATCTGGCCGACCAGATTACAGTTCCCCGTTTCTCTACCGACCTGCCCGAATTTGCAGCTGCAGAAAAGGCCGTTCAGGAGAAGATTGACTGGATGATGAACATCAAGGGTAAGAAGTCTGTAGACTCTATCCACAAGGAACTGGGCCACATTATGTGGGAATATGTAGGTATGGGACGTACGGCCGAAGGCTTGAAGGAAGGTCTGAAGAAGCTGAAAGAAGTCCGCAAGGAGTTCGAGAAAGAACTGTTCATCCCGGGCGACAAGGAAGGTATGAATGTAGAACTCGACAAGGCTATCCGTCTGTACGACTTCATCACTATGGGCGAGCTGGTTGCTTACGATGCACTGAACCGTAACGAAAGCTGCGGCGGTCACTTCCGTGAAGAATATCAGACTGAAGAAGGCGAAGCCAAGCGTGACGATGAAAACTACTTCTACGTGGCTTGCTGGGAATATCAGGGTTCTGACGAAAAGGAACCGGTATTGCTGAAAGAGCCGCTGGTTTACGAAGCAATCAAGGTACAGACTCGTAACTACAAGAGCTAATCGGGAAGTTGAACATTTAAAGAATTAAAGAAAATGGATAAAAATATATCATTTACGCTCAAGGTATGGCGCCAGAAGGGTCCGAAAGCAAAAGGCGCTTTTGAAACATACCAAATGAAAGATATCCCGGGCGATACTTCATTCCTCGAAATGCTGGATATCCTGAACGAACAGCTGATTTCTGAAGGTAAAGAACCGGTTGTATTCGACCACGACTGCCGCGAAGGTATCTGCGGTATGTGTTCGCTCTACATCAACGGACACCCCCACGGTCCTGCAACCGGCGCTACGACTTGCCAGATTTATATGCGTCGTTTCAACGACGGCGATACCATCACTGTTGAACCGTGGCGCTCTGCCGGTTTCCCGGTTATCAAGGACTTGATGGTCGACCGTACGGCCTACGACAAGATTATGCAGGCAGGCGGCTACGTCAGCGTACGTACCGGTGCTCCCCAGGATGCCAACGCTATCCTGATTCCGAAGTCCATCGCTGACGAGGCTATGGATGCTGCCAGCTGTATCGGTTGTGGTGCTTGTGTGGCTGCTTGTAAGAACGGTTCTGCTATGCTGTTCGTTTCTGCCAAGGTGAGCCAGCTGAACCTGTTGCCCCAAGGCAAACCGGAAGCATTGCGCCGTGCCAAGGCTATGTTGAGCAAGATGGACGAACTCGGTTTCGGTAACTGTACAAACACTCGTGCGTGCGAAGCTGAATGCCCGAAGAATGTTTCCATCAGCAACATTGCTCGCCTGAACCGCGACTTTATCATTGCGAAACTGAAAGACTAATCCGGTCTTTCTGCAAATAATATAGGATGCGCTTCGGATAAACCTTTTGAGCAAGCTCAGATTTATCACTCAGCTTTCACTATATTTGATTAATATCACAAGAGACTCCTCTGCCGGGAAACCGCCGGAGGAGTTTTTTTATGACATGCCGTTTACTTCAGATAAATTGCCGGCACGCAAGCTACGGGGAGAAGCCCCGAAATTCTTTTTGCAGAAATTGGAAAAATGAGGCAGCGATTCAAAGCCATATTTATAGCAAATCTCTGATATAGAAGCATCCGTATAACGAAGTTCATAAACCACGCTTTCCTTCCTCCGTTCCATCATCCACTCGTACACCGGTTGATGAAAAACAGAATTGAATATACGCCGGAAAGTAGCTACTGTATATCCTCCCAACTGGGCAAGTTCCTCTACCGTCTTGACTTTGGCATGATTCTGCAAGACAAAGTAGTGAAAGGAATTAGTATACTGGGCAAGAGAATGTATCAGCATGGAAAGCTCATAGTCGGAGTAGTAATTTCCAAGAATGAAAGCAAGTTCTTTCCGTTTGAAACAAAGCATTTCCCGGCAAATCTTCTCCTCGGACAAATAGGCCTTGGAACTTTCCAGAAAGAGCTGCAACTCGGGAGTAATGGTCAAAGGATAGAATATCAATGGAGGGGTAACCTCTTTCATAATATGGTTATACCGGTCCTCACAGAAGAATTCAGGCTTACTGAACCGGTAACAAACGCATTCCACATCCGTCATGGCAAGTATTTCGTACTTGGAACCAATAGCTTGAAGGATGAACTCACCTGCATGCAACACAGTTCCCGCATACTCCTTACTGTTGACAAGCACTTCTCCTTTCAGCAGGAAAATTATAATATTTTCCTCACACTTTCGCGCCGGCAGATGGAATCCTCTGAGGTGGGAAGCATATATTATTGCATTGTCCACAGCCTTGGGACATTGAGCGCATTGTTTTTTACCTCTGCAAGCAGAAGAGTTGGGCATCGGCAAGTAGATTTGTTTGTTTGTTGCAGTGACAAAAATAGATAAATAATACTCATAAAAGAAACATTCCCCGAAAACTTTCATAAAGAAGTTTCGGGGAATGAATAAAATAGAAGTAATTCAGTTTTTTATTGCGGACAGTGCCGTTTTATTTTTCCACGTTCGTATCATCAGCCGTACTCCATGGACCAACTTCAGGTACAAAGGTTACTTTTGCCGCCTTATTGGCCAGCGTCAGCGTATAACGTATCTTTTTGCCTTCACCCCAGGCTTGTGTACCATCCAAGTCAATGGCGGAAGTTACAGTATCAAGAAGAACGTCTTTCTCATAGATGTCATAGACAACATTGATTTTGGCATTCGTATCCAACGTCTGGGGCATCAACATCCAGGCTGCATTCATTTCCACACCCGTTGTATTCACTTCCAATGCACTGCCGGCAATCGTATGCGCATAAGTGGCTGTTCCTTCTTGTGACTTCCATGTTGAATCATCAAAACCATAAGTTCCCTTATTGTGCACGCCGGATATTGTAAGTGTTTTCAGTTTATAAGTCAAAGCGTCGGCTGCCTTGACAGTGAAATTTATTTGGGTCAGTATATGGCCGAATTTCAAAGATACCCCACTGGCATTTGATGCCTTGGTTGCATCCGTCACTTTCGCGGCTACCAAGTCCGTTTGGGCAGCTACATCTGCTACCGTATAAGTAATGGAAGGATATATAGCACCAGCAGCCGGTTGATTGTACGTCAAGGCTCCGGTACCCGGATTCCCGTAAGCAAAGAACTGCAAGTTATCCGTCATTGGCCAATAATATGTTCCCCCAGTCAAACTCCAGTTGGGAGCACTATAGGTTACTTTAACATCTGTCATGAATTCCTTCATCGCATCAAAAGTCGCAACGGAGGCCATTGCTGTCGCTCCCGTATTATAAGCATACACAGTGAACCCTACCTTCTGCAATTCCGGCAAATCAGTCACTGTGGCTCTCGTAGTGTTACCCACTACTGTTCCCAATTTAATCTCTGCCTTTTGTCCGGCATTCTCTATCTCCTCACTTTCCGAGCAACTCATTACTGCTGCTGCAGCCAAAGCCAAAAATAAAACCTTCTTCATAATTGTCTGTTATTAAAGTTAATATATTTATTTGTCTGTTTGCTATCAATTCACCGGTAGCTCCACATCCGTCTCATCATCCCAATCATCCACATCGCCACCAATCCCTCCATCTCCTTCATCGGTTCCCGGTTCCAAATCATCCACCACAACCTTGTCCTCCGGTACGGGAACCTCGATATGGATTTCCGACCCAGGAACGCCCACATCAGGTTCTTCTTCGCCTCCTCCCGAGGGAGGAGCTGTTTCAATCACTTCCGTGATATCCACCTTCACCTCTTGAACCGTTTTATCTCGTTTCACAATCTTCAGTGTCAGCAACATAGGACTATCCGCACGGGTCTTGGCATCTTTCAATAATACAAAACTGGAGAAATACCCCCATAAAAGCCCGTTTTCACGCTTTGTATCCACACATATAGGTACCTCGCTCAAATGGCAAGCACGGTTGCCTATAAAGTAACTTCCGTTCAAGCCGTCCACATGGCAGATGATGCTCGATATTCTATCCCATCCTTCCACCTTTATATCAAAGGAATAATGGTCCACTACCGCTTCCGGCTTCCAGTTCAACGGAAGCGCCACATCACTCTGCCTTATTTCCACCTCGTCCAAAGCCACCACATACAAAGGGTCGGGCGACCAAACCATATCTTCGTGTACATCCAGCCCCGTACAGTGTCCCGTAAAAGCCTCAATCGTCTCATAACTCTCGTCGCCCCGTATCTGTATACTCTCCGTATTGAAGTTATAGGCCACCACCGCATACTTCCCCGGCGGTACCTTCACCTCACCCCCTCCGGCAGGCAGATAACTTTCAACCTTTCTCCCCTGAGTATCTTTCGGATAGAAGATAATCCGCATGGTCTGCGGCAGCTTATCCGTCACCCCTTTCCAATCCAGTTTAATCTGTACTCCGCTAACGGGATAATCATCCAGCATATCGCGGAAGTCACAGCTTCCCAGCATTGGCAACAGCCCGAAGAACAGCCAGAGAATCATATGCCGTGCATCTTTCATACCACTCATCTCCCCGACGTTAGAAGCCACACCAAAGAAACTTTTGCTTTTGTCGGCCCGATAAAGTGATACTTTCCACTGCTGACCCAAACCAAGTCATTTCCATAAGAAGTATATTTCCTGTACTCCGTATCCAAGTATCCAATGCCCACACTGAATTCAATCGCCAGATGCCGAGCCAGTGGACGCACGTATCCATAAGTTATTCCTGCAGCTGCGTAATACTTCCCCCGGTATCCCTTCTCCTTTTTCAACTGAAAATCATAGGTACCTCCTTCGGCATATGCTCCCAGGAAGTGTCCGGACAATCTTCCGCGCGTATGGCGGTTTCCCAACCAGTAACGCGCCTCTGTCCCTCCCGAAAGGAGCTGATAGCAGAAATTACATCCGCTGTCAGACCACCAAGGGCATTTGTACTCAACATTCAAAGACCACCTCTTTCCCAATGGCAGCTCCACTTCTATGTTCGGAGCCAAGGCCAGGTCGTAAAGCAAATTATTTTTTAACGCCAGCACCGTTTTACAAGTATGGCTATGGGATTCTGCCGACTTATTCTGCCCTATTACCTGCCCCGACATCATACAAAAAAGGAGTAGCCAAAGGACATATATAAAAATGCGTTTTCCCATAATTTCGCGTTGTATACAAACAAAAGTAGAAGATAATTACCGAATAAAAATCACTTTCCATCACTCTTTTCAAAGGCTGAAAGGTTCTGTGAAACGATTGAAACAGATTTGCAACTTCTGCCTTATCCGGGACGCTGTGAATAGATTCTTCTCTCTCAAAAAGTCAATCCGTGTGCGAAAACAGTAAAATTCAGTGAAAGAAATACAAAAGAAGTAGCAGGAACATTCTGAAATTTGGAAGATAACAACGGGAACCTTACATTTGTAATGTGATTTTTTTCATAGTATTAGATTTAAGGTTAACAAAGGTTGGAGTACAGCGGTACTCCTTTTTTTATGCCCATACGTTTCTCCGAATGACAAAAAATAGCTATCTTTGATGGCTTTTATAACTGTTAAAGAAGAAAACATCACCACTTGAGCCCATTATGAAAAAACCGGTACTCGCATTGCTTTCCATAATCCTACTTACCGCAGGATGTTCCCAACGGCCTGCCGCCACCACCAAGATACCCCTGACCAGCGCACACCGTGGTGCCGCCACCATCGCTCCCGAAAACACAATGGCATCCGTAGATTCGTGCATCAAATACGGTGTAGGCAATATAGAATGCGATGTCTGCATCAGTAAGGACAGTGTCTTCTACGTACTGCACGATTCCACCCTCGACCGTACCACCAACGGTACCGGCGCCATCTCCCAATGGCTGTCCACCGACATCGACACACTGGATGCCGGCTCTTGGTTTGCGCCCCGATTTGCCGGACAACGGGTACTACGCCTTACCGACCTGCTACGCAAGGCCAAAGAGCACGGTTTAAGAATCACCATCGACTACCGCAACGGCGGTCTGCACCAATTACTGAATCTGATAAAGGACGAAGGCATGCTGGAAAACTGCAACTTCACCTTCAGCAAGGAGTATCATGCCAAATGCTTCAGAAAGATGGCACCCGAGGTAAGAACCCTGCAAGCCTACATCAAAAGTGAAAAGGACATAGAGCATGTCGTAAAGGAACTGCATCCCGACATCGCTGTCGTCTGGATTGACTCCCTTACCCCGCAATTCGTAAAGAAATGCCGTGAGCACAACCTACAGGTACTGGCACTTGTCCTGGGGCTGGACGACAAGACGGAAGAGAACCAGAAGGCGGTCGACCTGGGGGTAGACATCATAGCGACGGACCATCCGGAAAAGTTCATCATGAAATACGGGCAACCGTCCATATAAGGCAAGAGACCTGCCGCGCTCAGGTCAGCAAATGATAGACACCGCCCACCATTGCCTTGACCACTCCTTTCATCTCCAATTCAAAAAGCAAGGCACTCATCCGGTTGACGGGTATATCCGCTTCCACCACCATCGCATTGATATGGAGGTCTCCTTGCCGCATAAGGATGCGTACAACAAGCTCCTCCTCTTCCGTCAGTTCCGGGAAAAGATTACGCTGAATACCTTCTGTCCGGGCAGGCTGCTCCGCTACGGCCCAGCCCATAATCTGCACAAACTCTTCCGCATTTTGGATAAGGGCGGCCTTGTTGTCGCGTATCAACCGGTTGCAACCGATGGAAGATTCGTCCGTAACACGCCCCGGAACGGCAAAGCAGTCACGATGGTATCCCTCCGCCAACTCTGCAGTGATAAGGGAACCTCCCTTTGCGGCAGACTCCACCACAATGGTAGCATCACTCATACCCGCCACAATACGGTTGCGGCTGACGAAATTATGCTTGTCCGGATTCGTCCCGGTAAGGAATTCGGTCAACAGTCCGCCTTGTGCCAGCATGTCGATGGCTGTTTTCCGGTGTACATACGGATAGATGCGGTCCAGTCCGTGAGCAAGGACAGCAACGGTAGGGAGATGATTTGCCAAAGCGGCCTGATGGGCATGGATATCTATCCCGTAAGCCAGTCCGCTTACTACCAGCACATCGGGACAAAGAACGGCCAAATCGCGCAGGAAGTCGGCACAGAATTGCTTGCCGTAATCGGTGGCACGGCGTGTACCTACCATATCGATGACATGCAGGCGGTTGAAATCGGTGTTTCCTTTAAAGAAAAGTACAATCGGCGCATCCTCACATTCGCGCAAGCGGGAAGGGTAAGCCTCATCCTTCAACGTCAGGCAGGAAAGACGATTCTTCTCTACAAACTCCATCTCCTGCTCGGCACGCAGAAAGGCAGCGGGACAATCAAGAGCCGTCACTACCCCCGGATTCACACCGGGCATGATTTCGGGGAGCTCCTTCCGCCGACTGAATACTTCGGCAGCACTGCCCATACCCTCTATTAAACGCTTTGCCCCGATATGTCCTATACCGGGGCAAAGTGTGAGAGCTATGCTGCAAATCCGTTCGTCACTGTTCATTCCACCACAGATTACACAGATTCACACGGATTGAGATAAGGGGCAAAGAGACGGTCGAACAGTTCGCTATCGCTTAACCGCCCGTTCACCACACATACGGTTTCAACTATGCCTTTGAGACAGACTTTGCCGTCGGAAGCACGGAAGATATCTTGGTAAAAGACGTACTTGATACCCTCCTTCTTCATGTAGAGTTTGGAGACAAACTCGTCACCACTCCTCAGGGGAGTCTTGAAAGCCATATTGATACGTGCCACTACCGGGTCTACCCCCTGCTCGTGCAGTCCGGCAAAGCTGACGCCGGCACTCAACAGAAACTCATGGCGCGTATGCTCCAGATAATGCTGATAATTGGCATTATTGACGATGCCTTGCAGGTCGCATTCATAGTCGCGCACCTTCATGGGAAGTTCATAGATATAATTCATATTTACTATTGGACTATTTGATACTTAGCCACGTTGTTTCTCCACATCCAAGCCTTTGAACTTCTTCAGTTCCTCTACGCTGACCAGCTTGTAGAGTTTGTCACTGGGACGTATTTTCACCGATTTCATCGAGAAATGCTGGCCTTTCTTTACAGTCTGCACGGGTTTCAAATCGACGCGTGCCTCGTCCAAAGTGACGAATTCGGCACCCGTTGTGGGACCCGTAATCAGCAACTTGTCGCCTACGCTCACTTCGGCTGCTTCTACCAGGAACTCTGCCACACCGATGTTTGAGAAGTAGCGGATGCCCTTACCCACATAGATTTTACGTTCCGTAGCGGCAGAGCCGTAGTTCTTGGTCCATTCGCCCAAGCGTTGTCCCAGGTAGTAGCCGTCCCAGAAACCACGATTGAAGACCGTCTTCAAACGTTCGTCCCACCGGGCAATCTTCTCATCGGTGAATGTATCGTCCAGATAGGAACGGATGGCTTCTTTGTAACACTCCACTACCGTGCGCACGTACTCGGGTCCGCGGGCACGTCCTTCTATTTTGAAAACACGAACACCTGCATCCAGCATCTTGTTCATGAAGTGGATAGTTTTTAAGTCTTTGGGGGACATGATGTATTGGTTGTCCACCTCCAATTCCACATTCGTCTCCTTGTCGCGCACCGTATAACTACGGCGGCATACCTGCATGCAGGCACCGCGGTTGGCGGAGTGGTTCATTTCATGCAATGAGAGATAACACTTTCCGCTGACTGCCATGCAAAGCGCACCGTGACAGAACATCTCTATACGTATCTGCTCTCCACTGGGACCGCAGATATTCTCCTCACGGATATGTCGGTAGATTTCTGCCACCTGCTCCAAATTCAGCTCACGCGCCAGCACCACCACATCGGCAAACTGTGCATAGAAGCGCAGGGCTTCCACGTTGCTGATGTTGAGCTGTGTGCTGAGGTGTACCTCCTGCCCTATCTGCCGGGCATAGCTCATCACTGCCACATCAGCGGCAATGACTGCCGAGATGCCTGCCGCCTTTGCCGCATCTACAATGGTACGCATCAGCGGAATGTCATGGTCGTATATAATGGTATTGACGGTGAGGTAGCTCTTCATGCCATGTTCGTCGCACGTCCGGGCTATTTCCCGCAAATCGTCGATAGTGAAGGTATTTGCCGAACGGGCACGCATGTTCAGGTTCTCGATACCGAAATAGATGGAGTCGGCACCTGCTTGTATGGCTGCTGCGAGAGATTCGCGCGAGCCTACCGGTGCCATGATTTCGAAGTCACTGATTGAGTGTTTCATCATTTCTTTTTGAATTAGAGTATGCAAAGGTAGGCTTTTTTCTGTACTTTTGCGGACAAATCCGCTTAGATTATGAAGATTAAAGATATAGACCTGGGCCCACGCCCCGTATTCCTCGCCCCGATGGAGGACGTCACCGACCCTGCTTTCCGCCTGATGTGCAAGCACTTCGGAGCAGACATGGTATATACCGAGTTCGTTTCTGCCGATGCCTTGATACGCTCCGTAGGCAAGACCCAGCAGAAACTGAACATCAGCGATGAAGAGCGGCCCGTAGCCATACAGATATACGGACGGGACACCGCCACCATGGTAGAAGCCGCCCGCATTGTGGAGCAGGCACATCCGGACACGCTGGACATCAACTTCGGCTGCCCCGTGAAGCGCGTTGCCGGCAAGGGTGCCGGTGCCGGTATGCTACAGAACATTCCGCTGATGCTGGAAATCACTCGTGCCGTGGTAGATGCCGTGAAGATTCCCGTCACCGTGAAGACCCGCCTGGGCTGGGATGCCAACAGTAAAATCATCGTAGACCTTGCCGAGCAGTTGCAGGACTGCGGCATTGCCGCCCTCACCATCCACGGCCGTACCCGCGCCCAGATGTATACCGGCGAGGCGGACTGGACACTTATCGGCGAGGTGAAAAAGAACCCACGCATGCACATTCCCATCATCGGCAACGGTGATATCACCACTCCCCAACGGGCCAAAGAATGCTTCGACCTCTACGGTGTGGACGCCATCATGATAGGCCGTGCCAGCTTCGGCCGCCCGTGGTTCTTTAAGGAAGTGAAGCATTATTTGGAGACGGGCGAAGAACTCCCTCCGCCGAGTTCCGAATGGCGGCTGAACGTACTCCGCCAGGAAGTGGAAGACAGCGTCAACCTGCTGGATGAACGACGGGGCATACTGCACGTGCGCCGCCACCTGGCAGCAAGCCCGCTCTTCAAAGGGATTCCCAATTTCCGCGACACCCGGATAGCCATGCTGCGGGCAGAGACGAAGGAGGAACTGTACCGCATCTTCGAAGAGATAGAACCGTTGCTGCCATAGGAGAAAACCGCATACGATTTTTACCATCGAGTCCGATACTTGAGCAATCATCCTCACGCTCCTTCTTGAATAGCTTCTGAGAGGGGGGCTATTCAGACGCAGATGACACGCTTTGTTGCCATCCGCATAACTCACTGTCTGTCAGCAAGAAATTTTGCCAACCACTTGCCTTGCCCTTGGCAAACTTTTGCCATGCCTATGGCAAAGTTTTGCCAACGCGGTGGCAAAGCCTTGCCAATGGGAAGGCAAAACCTTACCAACAAGGAGGCAAGAAAAAAAACATTGTTTCTTTGGCAGAAAGAAACAAGTCCCTATATTCGTCTTCCCAAGAAAGAAAGAATCCCATAAATATGTCTTTATGAAAAAGAAAAAACTGCTCAAACAGCTCATCGTAAACTTCCAGCATTCACTTCCGGCAGAAGTTTATCCGCGTACATTGGTATTGCCCACAGACAGTGGAAAGATAATCACCGTGCCCGACTAGCGGAACATCGGCTGCGCAAACCATCGCTTGAACATCCACGTGGCCAGGATATAAATGCCGAAAGCCGATACGAAACCCACGATAGAGTCTATCAGGTAATGTGCCTGGATATAGACCGTAGCCCCGCACAACAGCAGATAGAAAGGAAACAAGCAGGCAAACAGACGCTTGCTGCCACGCCATGCCATAATCATCAGTACCGTAGACATTCCGACGTGCGAACTGGGAAAAGCAGCCGTGGGGCGCTCACCCACCTGCTGGGAACTCTCCACCAGGTTGTAGAAGAAGCCGTGCTCATAGCCCGGACCGGGAAGAAGTTCCTGATGGTGATGGAAATAGTCACCGATGGACGGGAAGATACCTTGCGCCACATGGTCGCTTCCAATGGCGGGGAAGTAGAACTGCGGCCCGGCAACGGGGACGAAGATATAAATAAGGTAATAGATGAAGAAAGCGGTGACGATGACGAACGAAACCTTCTCGAAAAGGTCGAAACGATAAAGGAAATACCACACCACCACCAGCAGAATCATCGGATAATAGAAGAAGTATCCCATATTGAACGGCTCGCTCACCCACATCTGCGGAAACCTTTCACAGAACCATACAGCAGGCTGTCCGCCAAACATCCACTGCTCCACCGACGCGAACACGTGGTCGAGATTGGGGAATATCCGGTTGAACTCAAAGGTGTCGGGATACCAATAGGAAAGCAGTGACATCTGGATGGCTATGCGCACAAAGGCAGAGAACTTGCAGGGTGCCAGCCGGTAAAGATACATCAGCAGGAACGTCATACCCGCAATGACAACACGGTCTGCAAGCATCTGCACCGGATGATCCATTTCCTGAAAAAGAAACAGAATGAGAATGGAAGTCAGCAAATTGTATATCAGCGTAATCTTCTCTACCGCAAAAAGCCCCTTACGGGTTTCTACCCTTTTAAATAAATCTAAAGCCATCCCTTATCCTTATACCAGGCAATGGTTTCCTTTACACCCCGTTCCAGGTCGTACTCAGGACTGAAGCCCAGTTCCTCGACGGCCGGTGTGATGTCACACTGCCAGTTGCGTTGTTTCATTATTCTATACTTGTCCGAATTGAGCGTGCTGGTCTTGTTCTGCCGCTTCGCCCAGAATTCAGCGAGCAAAGATACGACTTTCAATACAATTAACGGACATCTCAGGCGAATAACAAACGGATTGCCCAATTCTTTCCTTATCAAATCGGAAAAAGCACGGCTGCTATACACCTTCCCGTCAGCCAGGAAATAGGCGCGGCGGGACACCTGCTTCTCTATCCCGAGGAAGACAGCCTGCACGATGTCCTTTACATATACAAACGTCAAGTCCTGGCGGCAGAAGCCTACAGAAAAGTCCGTATGCTGCCGGATGGACTTCGCCATGAGGTAATAATCCTTCTCACGCGGCCCGTATACACCCGTCGGCCGGTAGATGACGTAGGGGAAACCCGGAATACTCTGCAAATAAAGTTCTGTTTTCAGTTTACTGAGTCCGTAGGCGGTATTGGGTGAAGGGGGGTCACTCTCCATAATCGGGTCGTAGGTCCTCTCGCGTACCGGGCCGAACACACTCAGCGTACTGATGAAGATAAACTGCTTGGGAATCATGTTCAGCTCCCTCAGCGTATCGATGAAGTATTTGGTCTGCAGATAATTCACCAAATCGAATTCGTTCTTGTCCACACACTTCGTCACACCGGCACAATGGACAATATAATCAAACTTATTGTAGGTCCCTTTATGTCCCGAGAGTTGTGCCCTCAGTTCATTGGGGTGCGCAAAGTCCAGTTCGAGGAAATGTATCTTGCGGTCACGCAGATACTCGCGGCTGCTGGACGAACGTACACCCGCCCACACACCGAACTTGCGCTTCAACGCCTCCTCCACGATGAAACTTCCGATAAATCCGCTTGCTCCTGTAATTAAAATCGATTCCACTTCTTCTGTTACAAATTACTAATTACTTTTCATCCGGTCCGTCACCTTGACGCTCCTTGTGTTACTCTGTCGCCTCGTTACTCTTCTTCACCGGCTCCACATGGATGCTGACCAGTGTTCCTTTGCCGAACTGCCTTTTCAGCTTGTTCTCCACCGCCGTTGCCGTCTCGTGGGCTTCCTCCAGCGAGATGCTGCCATCCATACGCACATGCACCTCGATGGCACAATAACTGCCGATGCGGCGCGTACGAAGGTGATGCGGCGAGCTGATACCGGGAAAAGAGAGAATCGTCTTCAGTATCTCATCCTCCACCTCGGCAGGCAATGATTTCTCCAACAGTTCGTCCACACACGGTATCAACAACTGCACAGCCACCTTCATAATGAAGAAGCTGACAATAACCGCTGCCACCGGGTCCAGCACCCGCCAATGGTCACCCAAAAGAATGGCGCCACCTATACCCGCTGCCGTGCCTATGGACGAAAACGCGTCACTCCGGTGATGCCAGGCATTGGCAACAACCGCCTGCGAATTCAACTTCCTGCCCTTGAATACGGTATATTGATAAAGCACTTCCTTGAAAACGATGGATACCAATGCAGCCACCAGTGCCAGTATACCGGGTTCCTGCAGAGAGCCGCCTTGCAGGAAGCGGTAAATGGAGGAAGCCCCGTTCCAGAAAATGCCGAATCCCACAAACAACAGAAAAATACCGATAATGGCAGTTGCCAGCGTCTCGTACTTGCCATGACCGTAATCGTGTCCTTCATCTTCGGGCTTTGCCGAAATGCGCACAAAAACAATGACAATAATATCTGTAATGAAATCCGACAAAGAATGTACCGCATCCGCCAGCATGGCGGCACTGTGACCTACAATACCTGCAAAGAATTTGAAGACAAGCAAGAGAAAGTTTACCACACTTCCCACAACCGTCACCCGGTAAATGTCTTTTTCCCGTGTGGCATCTGCTTTTTTGTTCAGAGTTTGCATTTCCATCTGCTTTTCGTCTAAGGTACAGCCTATCTTCACTTTGTGTGCAAATATAGTACATAAATCCATTACAATCTGTCGTTCCTTCATTATTTTCAATAGAATGATAATATTTTGAAGTCTGAGTGAACGAAGGAACGTATTTATTTGTTTACTTTGCAAGAGGTAATCACCACAGATTACACAGATTGACACAGAATCTCTATTTATACATAAAATACATCATAACATTATGGCCAAAAAGAAAGAAAAGAAAGCCGGCAAACGCATGAAGAAGAAAGAGCTCGTCAAAGTACTGCTGGAATTCTTCCACACAAAGCAAGACGAAGTATTATCCCTGAAATACATCTTTGAACAACTCCACCTCACCACACATCCGCTGAAGATGCTGTGCATGGACATCTTGTCCGAACTGTCGATGGACGACTACATCACAGAAGTGGACAAGCACAAATACAAGCTGAACAACCACGGCGTGGAAATGACCGGAACCTTCCAGCGCAAGAGCAACGGCAAGAATTCCTTTATACCGGAAGGTGGAGGCGAACCGATATTCGTGGCCGAACGCAACTCGGCACACGCCATGAACAATGATAAAGTGCGTATCGCCTTCTATGCCAAGCGTCGCGGACGCGAAGCCGAAGGAGAAGTCATCGAGATACTGGAACGTGCCAACGACACCTTCGTGGGTACCCTGGAAGTTGCCAAGTCATACGCTTTCCTTGTAACGGAAAACCGTACGCTTGCCAACGACATCTTCATCCCCAAAGAAAAGTTGAAAGGCGGCAAGACGGGCGACAAAGCCATCGTAAAGGTGGTGGAATGGCCCGACAAAGCCAAGAACCCCATCGGCCAGGTAATCGACATCCTGGGGCGCGCAGGAGACAATACCACCGAGATGCACGCCATCCTGGCGGAATTCGGCCTGCCCTATGTCTACCCCGCTGCCGTAGAGAAAGTTGCCGACAAGATACCCGCCGAAATCTCCGCCGAGGAAATAGCCCGACGTGAGGACTTCCGGGGTGTGACCACCTTCACCATCGACCCCAAGGATGCCAAGGACTTCGACGACGCCCTCTCCATCCGCAAACTGAAAGGGGGACTTTGGGAAGTAGGCGTACACATTGCCGACGTGACCCACTACGTGAAAGAGGGCGGCATCATAGACAAGGAAGCCGAGAAGCGTGCCACATCCGTCTACCTCGTAGACCGCACCATCCCAATGCTCCCCGAACGGTTGTGTAATTTCATCTGTTCACTCCGCCCCGACGAAGAGAAGCTTGCCTACTCCGTCATCTTTGAAATGACGGAAAAAGGCGAAGTGAAGAACTCACGCGTGGTACATACCGTCATCAAGAGCGACCGCCGCTTCACCTACGAAGAAGCCCAGGAGATTATAGAAACCGGCAAAGGAGACTTCCAGGAAGAGGTGCTCCAACTGGATAAGCTTGCCAAAATACTGCGTGAGAACCGCTTTAAGGCAGGAGCCATCAACTTCGACCGCTACGAAGTGAAGTTCGAAATTGACGAGAAGGGCAAACCCGTCAGCGTCTACTTCAAGGAGTCGAAAGATGCCAACAAGCTGATAGAGGAGTTCATGCTGCTTGCCAACCGCACCGTAGCCGAAAAGATAGGCCGCGTGCCCAAAGGCAAGAAAGCCAAAGTGTTGCCATACCGTATTCACGACCTCCCCGACCCGGAGAAGCTGGACAACCTGGCACAGTTCATCGCCCGTTTCGGCTACAAGCTGCGTACCAGCGGTACAAAGACCGACATCTCCAAGTCCATCAACCACCTGCTGGACGACATCCAGGGCAAGAAGGAGGAGAACTTGATTGAAACCGTCTCCATCCGCGCCATGCAGAAGGCACGCTACTCCGTGCATAACGTGGGGCACTATGGTTTGGCTTTCGATTACTATACCCATTTCACCTCGCCCATCCGCCGCTATCCGGATATGATGGTACACCGTCTGCTCACCAAGTACTTGGACCAGGGAGGCCGCACCGTGTCCGAACAGAAATACGAAGCCCTCTGCGAACACAGCAGCAGCATGGAGCAGATAGCCTCCAACGCGGAACGCGCCTCCATCAAGTACAAGCAAGTAGAATTCATGACCGAACGCCTGGGACAGACCTTCGACGGTGTCATCTCCGGCGTAACGGAATGGGGACTCTACGTGGAGCTGAATGAGAACAAGTGCGAAGGCATGATTCCCATCCGCGACCTCGACGATGACTATTACGAATTCGATGAAAAGAACTACTGCCTGCGCGGACGCCGCAAAAATAAAATTTATAGTCTGGGAGATGCCATTACCATTAAGGTGGCACGCGCTAACTTGGAAAAGAAGCAGCTGGACTTTGCACTGGTGTAACCTCACCCCCTCTCCCCTCTCCGATAGAGAGGGGAGAGGAGAGCAATGAATTGAAAACTTGCGAAACTTGAGTGAAGTGAAATAAAGAATAACCCTACAATATTTAAATATCCCCACTCCCCTCTCTTTCGGAGAGGGGCCGGGGATGAGGCTTTGCACATGAAGACAATTACTATTACAGACCCTACACAGATTGAGGAAATTATCCGTAAATGCCCATACTGCATAGTGGGCATCACAGACCTTGAAGGAAACCCATATGCGGTTCCCATGAACTTTGCCTATCAAGACGGGGTAATATACTTGCATTCCGGCCCGGAAGGCAGTAAAGTGGAGATGGTAACAAAGCACCCGCAAGTTTGCATCACCTTCTGCGAAGGACACGAGCTGGTTTATATGCACCGGCAAGTGGCATGCAGCTACAGCATGAAGTCGCGCAGTGTTATCTGTCGTGGGAAAGTACACTTCGTGGAAGACATGGAAGAGAAGCGACGCGTACTCGACATGCTGATGAAGCAATATACGGAAAATGAATGCAAATATGCTGAACCCGCCGTACGCAATGTCAAGATATGGGAAGTAAAAGTAGAGAAAATAAGCTGCCGGTCATTCGGGTTAAGACCAAGCGAACTATAAATACCATCTGCCGGTCACCTGCTCCACATTGATGGAGCGGATAACCGGCAGAAATATTTACTTTTACAACGGATATTCCTCAAATGCATACAACAGCGTCGAAAGATACCGTTCTCCCGTATCGGGCAGCAGCGCTACAATCGTCTTTCCTTCATTCTCGGGCAACCGTGCCAAGCGGGTAGCTGCAGCAACGGCAGCTCCCGAAGAGATGCCGACCAGCAATCCCTCATACTTCGCCAGTTCGCGGCCCGTACGTATGGCGTCATCATTGGATACCTGCAGAACTTCGTCTATTACGGCACTGTTATAGTTCTTTGGCACAAATCCGGCACCGATACCTTGTATTTTATGGGGACCGGGCTTCCCACCGGAAAGTACGGGAGAATCTTCGGGCTCCACAGCCACAATCTTTACCTTCGGGTTATTGGCTTTCAAGGCTGCACCCACACCACTCACTGTGCCTCCCGTACCTACACCGGCCACGAAAATATCCACCCGGCCGTCTGTATCACGCCAGATTTCTTGTCCGGTAGTACGCTCGTGCATTGCCGGATTGGCAGGGTTGTCAAATTGCTGTAGAATCAGCGAGCCGGGGTTGGCGGCTTTCAGTTCTTCGGCACGGGCTATGGCGCCTTTCATACCGTCGGCACCCGGAGTCAGTACCAATTCCGCACCGAGGGCTTTCAAGAGGTTGCGGCGTTCCAAGCTCATTGTGTCGGGCATTGTCAGTATCAGCTTGTAACCTTTGGCAGCGGCCACAAAAGCCAGCCCTACGCCCGTATTCCCACTGGTAGGTTCGATGATGGTAGCACCGGGCTTCAACAGTCCTTTTGCCTCGGCATCTTCTATCATGGCAAGCGCCACGCGGTCCTTCACACTGCCGGCGGGGTTAAAATATTCCAATTTGGCGATAACACGGGCTTTCAGACGCTTATTCTTGTTATAATTATTCAACTCCAGCAAGGGAGTGTTGCCTACCAGGTCGGTAAGGCGTTCTGCTATCTTCTTCATAATCCAACTGTTTTTAAATTCCTCATTCCCCTAAGGGAAAAGACTAACAATCCGGAGTGGAACGAGGTATGTTATTTCTTACAAGACAAAAGTAGCGCAAAATTGGTTCGTAGAAAATACCACAAATATGGTAAATACGTACTATAAATGAGGGATATGTAGGATATTTGACGAGTATTTCCTATCTTTGTTGCCACTTTTAAACTTAAGGATATCATAATGAGTCCACTCAACTTTACCCACATTTTGACACAAGCAGTCGATGAGCTATCGGAAAGCGAATCATACAAAGGACTGTTTCACCAGCATACGGACGGCAACCCGCTGCCTTCGGCAAAAGTGCTGCGCGACATCATCGAACTGGCGCGAGCCATCATCTTCCCCGGATATTTCGGAAATTCTACGGTCAACAGCCGTACGGTGACTTACCATATCGGTGTCAATGTCGAACGCTTGTTCGACCTGCTGACCGAGCAAATCCTTGCCGGCCTCTGCTTTGCAGGCGACGGCGAATGCAACTGTTGTACCGAGCTCCAACGGGAAGAAGCCGCCTTATTGGCTGCCAAGTTCATCAGCAACCTGCCGGCAATGAGACGTACACTCGCCACAGATGTGGAAGCCGCCTACAACGGTGACCCCGCCGCACAGTCGTTCGGCGAAGTCATCAGCTGCTATCCGGCCATCCGCGCCATCAGCAACTACCGCATCGCACACGAGTTGCTCAAGTTGGGTGTTCCCCTCATTCCCCGCATCATCACCGAGATGGCGCACAGTGAAACGGGAATCGATATCCATCCAGGAGCGGAAATAGGTGGTTATTTTACCATCGACCACGGTACGGGTGTGGTAATCGGCGAGACCTGCATCATCGGCAACAACGTGAAGCTGTACCAGGGTGTGACCCTCGGTGCCAAGAGCTTCCCGCTAGACGAAGACGGCAAGCCCATCAAGGGTATTCCCCGCCATCCCATTCTGGAAGACAATGTGATAGTCTATTCCAACGCCACCATATTGGGACGCATCACCATCGGACAAGGAGCCACCGTAGGCGGCAATATCTGGGTGACAGAAGATGTTCCCGCAGGAGCAAGGATTGTACAGACAAAGGCCAAGAAGTAAGTCACAAACAACCAATAAACAATTAAAATCGTAAATAACTCAAATCAGCAGTTCAAGTAGTTAAATGGTTATCAGCCACTAATGAGAGAAACGAGTGACAACTACCCAGATTGCCGATTCACATAAAGTAAATGCATAGATGAGCGAACAATCTTTTGAAATGATTGCCAAAACCTTCCAAGGACTGGAAGAGGTACTGGCACAAGAGCTGACTGCACTGGGCGCCAACGAAATAGAAATAGGCCGCCGCATGGTATCTTTCAGTGGTGATAAGGAAATGATGTACAAGGCAAACTTCTGCCTGCGTACAGCCATCCGGATACTGAAACCCATCAAACACTTCACAGCCAAAGATGCCGACGAGGTTTACGAACAGATTAAAGCCATCCGATGGGAAGACTATCTGGATACGGACAAGACCTTTGCCGTGGACGCGGTTGTATTCAGTGAAGAGTTCCGTCATTCCAAGTTCGTTTCCTACAAGGTGAAGGATGCCATCGTGGACTATTTCCGCGAGAAGACCGGCGAACGTCCCGGCGTGCGTGTCAACAAACCGGACGTGCTGCTGAACATACACATTGCCGAAACCAAATGTACGCTGTCTCTCGACTCCAGCGGCGAATCGCTGCACCGCCGCGGTTATCGCCAGGAAGCAGTAGAGGCCCCGCTGAATGAGGTGCTGGCCGCCGGCATGATATTGATGACCGGCTGGCGTGGCGAATGCGACCTGATAGACCCGATGTGTGGTTCGGGAACCATTCCCATCGAAGCGGCGCTGATTGCACGCAACATCGCTCCGGGCGTATTCCGCAAGGAGTTCGCTTTCGAGAAGTGGGTGGATTTTGACCAGGAGCTGTTCGACACGATATACAATGACGACAGCCAGGAACGTGAATTTACGCATAAGATATACGGTTACGACAACAGCCCGAAGGCAAACGAAATTGCCACACACAATATAAAGGCTGCCGGCGTAAGCAAGGACGTGGTATTGAAGCTGCAACCTTTCCAGCAATTCGAGCAACCTGCGGAGAAATCCATCATCATCACCAATCCTCCCTACGGTGAGCGTATCTCTACCAACGACCTGCTGGGCCTTTACTCCATGATTGGCGAGCGTCTGAAACATGCCTTTACGGGCAACACCGCATGGATTCTTTCTTACCGGGAAGAGTGCTTCGACCAAATCGGGCTAAAAGCCACCTCCAAGATACCTTTATTCAATGGTGCGCTGGAATGCGAATTCCGCCAGTACGAAATCTTCGATGGAAAGTACAAGGAATTTCGTGCCGAAGGCGAGGAGTTGAGCAAGGAGCGCAAAGAATTTCGTCCGGCTTCTGGGGAACGGAAAGAGTTCAAACCCGGAGAAAGACGCGAATTCCGTCCCCGATTCAGTGGAGAGAGACGTGAATTCGGTAGCGAAAGACGCGAGTTCAACGGCGAACGCAGACCAAGAGAATTCAAGGACGGCGAAAAGCGCGAATTCCGTCCGCGTGAAAGAAGAGAGTTCAAGGATGGGGAAAGACGGGAGTTCAGACCGAGGGAAAGACGTGAATTCGGTGGAGAACGCAGAACAAGGTCGGGTGAGTCTTACCCGGAAAGCAAAAGAAGAGAGGCGGGAAAGAAGGAAGAAGAATAACACGAACAATGACAAGGAGAATGAATGCAAAGAAAATAAGTAAGAGCATTCTTGCACTGCTGATAACAGTACCTGCTCTGCTTGCAACAAACGCTATGGCACAAGAACTTAAAAAGCCGACCCTGGAAGATCTGATTCCCGGAGGTGAGACCTACCACAAACCGGAAAACAAATCGTACCAGTGGTGGGGCGATGCCGCTTGTCTGGAACTTGGCATCGACAATATAGAAGGTACATGGGCTGTCAAAGGATTAGGTGCCAAGCCCGGAGAGAAATTCACTGCCATCACATTGGAAGAAGCCAACGCGCTGCTGGAAGAAAAAGGACTTGGAAAACTGCGTCACTTTCATGCTGCAAAGGCTGTCAACGTACCCCGAGGCGTCAATCTGGGTATTCAAGTCCAAATAGACCCACTCCTGCTGCTGAACACCGGCAAGTACCGTGCCCTCGTCGACTGGAAGAAGAAAAAAGTCATCTGGAGCCAGCCTTGCCCCGCCCAAGCCGCAAATGAGGATTGGAACGAGGTAAGCCGCCATTTGGCTTATACTATCGGCAATAATCTCTATGTGATGACCGGTGACGGGCAAACCCTGAAAGTCACCAACGAACCGGAAGGTATCGTCTGCGGACAAAGTGTGCACCGCAATGAATTCGGCATTTCAAAAGGCACTTTCTGGAATCCTGCCGGGGACCTGCTGGCCTTTTATCGAATGAACGAAAGCATGGTCACCCCCTATCCATTGGTTGACATCACGACAAGAATAGCACTGGTGGATAAAATACGCTACCCCATGGCCGGCATGCTCAGCCATCAGGTAAAGGTAGGTATCTACAATCCGGCTACTCAAAAGACCATCTACCTGGACATGGGCGACCCAAAAGACCGCTACTTCACCAACATCACCTGGGCACCGGATGGTAAAAGCCTCTATCTGATAGAGCTAAACCGAGACCAAAACCACTCCAAACTGTGCCGGTACGATGCGGAAAGCGGAAAGCTGCAACAAGTGCTCATCGAAGAGAGACATCCCAAATATGTGGAGCCGCAATCTCCCATTCTATTCCTGCCATGGGACAGCCACAAGTTCATCTATCAAAGCCAGCGTGACGGCTTCAACCATCTATACCTATACAATACGGAAGGGGAACTGCTGAAGCAACTCACCTCCGGCCCCTGGCTTGTACAAGACATCGTAGGTTTTAACCGGAACACGAAAGAGCTCATCATCAAGAGTACGGAAATCTCTCCTTTGCAGAGCAACCTTTACGCTGTCAACCTGAAGAATAGCAAACGCAGCTTGATAGGAGACCCAACCGGCATGCACTCGGCACAAATCTCCGGTTTCATGGGAACTTACCTCATCGACAATGCCTCTTCGCCCACTTGCCCCCGTATCATAAAACTGATGTCCACCAACCCGAAAAAACAACGGGAACACACACTGCTGACAGCCAAGAACCCCTACGAAGGCTTTGAAATGCCCAGCATAGAAGTAGGCACCATCAAAGCCGCCGACGGCAAGACAGACTTGTACTACCGCCTGATAAAGCCTGCCGACTTCGACCCGGCAAAGAAGTATCCCGCCATCGTCTACGTATACGGCGGCCCGCACGCCCAGATGATAACGAACGGCTGGATGAACGATGCCCGCGGCTGGGACATCTACATGGCAAACAAAGGCTACATCATGTTCAGCCTCGACAACCGTGGCAGCAGCAACCGTGGACTGGAGTTTGAAAACGCCACCTTCCGCCAGCTGGGCATCGAAGAGGGCAAAGACCAGGTGAAGGGCGTAGAATTCCTGAAAAGCCAGCCTTATGTGGACGGAGAGCGTATCGGAGTGCACGGCTGGAGCTTCGGAGGACACATGACTACGGCGCTGATGCTGCGCTATCCCGAAATTTTCAAGGTAGGCGTTGCCGGCGGACCGGTTATCGACTGGGGATACTACGAGATAATGTACGGTGAGCGCTATATGGACACTCCGCAAGCGAACCCGGAAGGCTATAAGCAGACAAATCTGAAAAACCTTGCCGGTAACTTGAAAGGACATCTGCTCATCATACACGACGACCACGATGACACCTGCGTGCCGCAGCACACCCTTTCATTCATGAAGGCGTGCGTGGATGCCCGTACCTATCCCGATTTGTTTATCTATCCCACGCACAAGCACAACGTCCTGGGACGCGACCGTGTGCATCTGCACGAGAAGATAACAAGATATTTTGAAGAATATCTTTAATGTACAATGTACAATTTGCTATGCAGTGCGGGCGTGCAAATAGGGAGTAGATGGTAGAAGAAAGAAGAGAATAAAAGAGAGAATAAATCATTAAGTATAACAATCTGTACAACTTACCTGATGCCCCACAGCACAGACAAATTGTACATTGTAAATTGTAAATGAACCCATGAAAGTATTATTATTAGGCTCCGGTGGCCGCGAACACGCTCTGGCATGGAAGATTGCCCAAAGCCCGAAAGTAGAGAAACTATATATTGCTCCCGGCAATGCAGGTACAAGCGAAGCAGGCGAGAATGTGAACCTGAAGGCGACAGACTTTCCCGCACTCAAGGCCTTTGCCCTTGAGAAAGAAATCGACATGATTGTTGTGGGTCCCGAAGACCCGTTGGTACAAGGCATCTTCGACAGCTTCAAGGAAGACCCTGCCACCTGCCATATCGACATCATCGGCCCCACCGCCAAAGGTGCTACACTGGAAGGTAGCAAGGAATTTGCCAAAGGCTTCATGATGCGCCACAACATCCCCACTGCCCGCTACAAGAGCATCACCGCCGACAACTTGCAGGAGGGACTCGACTTCCTCGCTTCCCTCGAAGCGCCTTACGTACTGAAGGCCGACGGACTGTGTGCAGGCAAGGGCGTGCTGATTCTCCCCACACTGGAAGAAGCTCAGAAAGAGCTGAAGGAAATGCTGGGCGGCATGTTCGGCGATGCCAGCGCCACGGTAGTCATTGAAGAGTTCCTCAGCGGCATCGAATGCTCCGTATTCGTGATGACAGACGGCCGCCACTATAAGGTATTGCCCGTAGCCAAAGATTACAAGCGTATCGGCGAAGGCGACAAAGGCCTCAACACCGGCGGTATGGGCAGCGTTACTCCCGTACCTTTTGCCGACGAAACATTTATGGAAAAAGTACGCACCCGCATCATCGAACCTACCGTAAACGGTCTGCTGGAAGAAGAAATCGGCTACCAAGGCTTCATCTTCCTGGGACTTATCAACGTGAAGGGCGAACCGATGGTGATTGAATACAACGTCCGCATGGGCGACCCCGAAACCGAAAGTGTAATGCTGCGTATCAAGAGCGACCTGGTAGACCTACTCGAAGGCGTTGCCCAGGGCGACCTCGACCAGCGTACACTGGAATTCGACCCACGCACAGCCGCTTGCGTCATGCTGGTGAGCGGAGGATATCCGGAAGCCTACGAAAAGGGCAAGGTGATGACCGGATTCGAGAAGGCTGCCGAAACAGACAGCATCCTCTTCCATGCCGGAACAGCCACCAAAGACGGACAGACCGTAACCTCCGGTGGCCGTGTCATCGCCGTCTGCTCCTATGGTGAAACGAAGGAAGAAGCCTTGCAGAAGAGCTACCGCGTGGCCGACATGATAAACTTCGAGAAGAAATATTTCCGTCGCGACATCGGATTTGACTTATAAATGAGAACGAAGAGATTCCAGAACCGGATAACGGCAGGGCGGTTCACACTACCCACCGCTATCCTGATTTCAGTATCCTGCTGGATACTGACCGCTGTTCTGTTGCCCGAGACGGAGACACAGCAAAGCGGATATTCCCTTTGGGAAACATTCTGCGACTTCTGCATCCCCACCTGGGCAAACCGTCTCTTCAGCTTTATTCTGTATGCCGTCATCGGGTACTTCCTAATACAGCTCAACAATACGTTCGCCATCATCCGGATGCGGGCATCGGTACAGACTTCTGTCTACTTCCTGCTGATATCCGTCTGCCCCAGCCTGCACATGCTGTATGCGGGAGACTTGGCAGCCGCCTCCTTCCTGGTGGCACTGTTTTTCCTCTTCAAGAGCTACCAGCAGGCACGGCCCACAGGCAGTCTCTTCCACGCCTTTGTCTTCATCGGACTGGGCAGCCTGCTTTTTCCGCAGCTCATGCTGTTTGTCCCCATCTTCTGGATAGGTGCCTACAACTTCCAGTCTCTCCAACCCAAAAGTTTCTTCGCTTCCTTGGTAGGATGGAGCGTACCCTACTGGCTGTTGCTGGGACACGCCCTCTACTACGGGCAAATGGAACTCTTCTGCCAACCCTTCCGCGAGCTGGTGACCTTCGCTCCCACCCGGTTCGACTATCAGCCGTGGGAACTCGCCACCCTCGGGTATCTCCTTGTTCTGTTCATCGTCAGCGCGGCACACTGTCTCATTGCCGGCTATGAAGACAAGATACGCACCCGAAGCTATCTACACTTCCTCATCCTGCTGAATTTCTGCATCTTTGTCTATATCGGACTGCAACCGGTATTGAGTGTCCACCTGATGTCCTTCCTGCTCATCGGTGTCAGCATCCTGGCGGGACACTTGTTTGTACTGACAAATAGCCGCAGTTCCAATATATTCTTCATTTGTGCATTTATCGGATTATTCATTCTATTAGGATTCAACATATGGACGCTTTTGTAGATACACTCGTACAGCTGCTGATTGACTGGGGATATGTCGGTCTGTTCATCTCTGCCCTATTGGCAGGAAGCATCATTCCGTTCAGTTCCGAGATAGTGATGGTAGCACTGGTCAAGGTCGGTCTGAGCCCGGCACTGTGCGTACTCTCTGCCACCTTGGGAAATACGCTGGGAGGCATGACGTGCTACTACATGGGACGTCTGGGACGTATAGACTGGATTGAGAAATATTTCAAGGTAAAAAGGGAAAAGATAGAACGGATGCAGCATTTCCTCCAAGGGAAAGGGGCACTGATGGCTTCCTTCGCCTTTCTGCCTTTTGTGGGAGAAGCCATAGCCATTGCACTGGGCTTCATGCGCAGTAATCTGATGCTGACCACCACGTCCATGTTTGCAGGGAAACTGGTGCGCTACATAGCTATGCTGTGGGCACTGCAAGGAGCCATTTCGATGATGAATTATTGACATGTAGTGAGTTTGAGCAATAGATGTATAGATACAACGCGTTGGATGTATAGATGCAACGTGCTGGATGTATAGATGCAGCACGCTGGATATATAGGCGCAACAACACGCTGAATCACAGAGAATTAAACTAAATAAAAACATTCAACAAAAGCAGAAGTGATGCAACGAATCATAGAGAAGACGGAAGACGGAAGTGCGACACTGTTTGTACCGGAACTGAATGAACATTATCATTCGGTAAAGGGGGCACGTACAGAATCACAGCACATCTTCATCGACATGGGACTGAAAGCATCCGCTACTGCCCGCCCGCATATCCTTGAAATCGGTTTCGGCACCGGGCTGAATGCCCTGCTTACACTGGAAACTGCCGAAAAGGAAAAGAGACCTGTGCACTATACCGGTATCGAACTCTATCCGCTTGCATGGCCGGAGGTGGATGCGCTAAAATATAGCGACAATCCTCTGTTCGAGGAACTGCATCGGGCTGCGTGGGAAGAAGAAGTTGCCATAACTCCTTATTTCACACTGAGAAAAGTGCGGGCAGATATCGAAACAATAAGCATCGACAGTTTGTTAATGATTAATAAATCTCCGTTCGACGTTGTCTACTTCGATGCTTTTGCACCCGAAAAGCAACCGGGAATGTGGGAGGAAAAAGTCTTCCGGAATATCCATGCCGCCATGAGCACTGATGGCGTGCTGACCACCTACTGCGCCAAAGGAGTAGTACGTCGCATGCTGCAAGCCATAGGATTCAAGGTAGAGCGTCTTCCAGGCCCCCCCGGAGGGAAACGGGAGATACTGAGGGGAAGGAAAGAGGAAGTGATAATGGATAAGGAATAGTTGATAATGAATAGTTGATGCCCCCTGCCACAGCGCAGCCAAATTGTAAATTGTAAATAGTAAATTGTAAATGAAAAAGTTTTGTTTTTTACTCCTCATAGCCACCTTGCTCTTCTCGTGCAAGCAAGGAGGCCAACAGAACAAGAAGAATGACGATAAACCCGTGATTACCGTCACCATCGAGCCGCTGCGGTATTTCACCGAAGCCATTGCCGGCGATGAATTCACCGTCGTCAGCATGGTGCCCAAAGGTTCAAGTCCGGAAACCTACGACCCCACGCCCCAGCAGCTTGTCGACCTTGCCCAAAGCAAGGCCTATTTCCGCATCGGCTACATCGGTTTCGAGCAGACATGGACGGAAAAACTGACGGACAATGCTCCCCACCTGCAATTCTTCGATATGTCCGAGAATGTGGAACTCATTCTGGACGATACCCATGCACATCATCATAAAGACGGGCATGTACACGAAGGCCATACGCACGCCGGTGGTGTGGAACCCCACATCTGGAATTCCACCATCAACGCCCAAATCATTGCCGGAAACATTCTGAATGCACTCTGCGCCATAGACAAAGCCAATGAAAGCGTCTACATGGAACGTTACAACGTACTCATCCGGCAGATAGAGCATACAGACAGCCTCATCTGCCAGATGCTTTCCAGCCCGAATGCCGACCGTGCCTTCATGATTTATCATCCGGCACTTTCCTACTTTGCCCGCGACTACAACCTGCACCAGATTCCTATCGAAGCCGGTGGAAAGGAACCCTCTCCCACCCATCTGAAGAACCTGATAAACTCCTGCAAGAAGGAGAAGGTACGCGTCATCTTTGTACAGCCGGAATTCGACCGCCGCAATGCCGACCTTATCGCCCAGCAGACCGGAACCCGGGTGGTGGCTATCAATCCCCTCTCATACGACTGGGAGGAGGAGATGATGAATACGGCCCAAGCACTGCTCACCCCTCGTTCCCCTAAAGGAGAAGGAGAATAAAGAAAAAAACATGCTCGCATCTCCTATTATAGAAATAAAGAACCTCAGTGCCGGATACGATAACCGGACTGTGTTGCACGATGTAAACCTGACTATCTACGAACGTGATTTTCTGGGTATCATCGGCCCCAACGGTGGAGGAAAGACCACACTTATCAAGTGCATCCTGGGACTGCTGAAGCCCACTGCCGGAGAGATACTTTATCATACCGATTCCCCGTCACCCGAAGTAGCCGGTTCTCAATGCCTACCCCTCAACACTCGATTATCCATGGGGTATCTGCCCCAGTACAGCAGCATCGACCGGAAGTTTCCCATTACAGTAGAAGAAGTCATCCTTTCAGGCCTCAGCAGCCAAAAGCCACTTGCTTCGCGCTTCAATACCCGACACCGGGAAAAGGCCCGCCATGTGATAGCCCGCATGGGACTGGAAGGCATGGAACAACGCGCCATAGGTGCCTTGAGCGGCGGACAGTTGCAACGCGCCTTGCTGGGACGTGCCATCATCTCCGACCCACAGGTCGTGATTCTTGATGAGCCCAGTACCTACATTGACAAGCGTTTTGAAGCCCGCCTCTACGAACTACTGACAGAAATCAATGAAGAATGTGCCATCATCCTCGTCAGCCATGACATCGGTACGGTATTGCAGCAAGTCAAGTCTATCGCTTGCGTCAACGAAACGCTGGATTACCACCCCGACACCGGTGTCACGGAGGAGTGGCTGGAACGGAACTTCAACTGCCCGATAGAGTTATTGGGACACGGAACACTGCCACACAGAATACTGGGGGAGCATAAGCATGCTCATGAATAAGCAAAGGAGGTTGGTTTTACAGTAAACCAGCCTCCTTGCTCTTTCAAATAGTCACCCGGCAATCTTCTTACCCATTATTTATATCGGAATGCCTTATATGAATGGGGCAACAGTAATAAACGGAAAGAATTCTTAGGCGTAACCGGACGTCTGGTCTGTATCACCGGTCCGGCAGGAAGAGGACTCAAAACAGTCCCATCCTCCAAGCTTTCCAGCTTCATCACCTTATCACCGGTCACGATACGCACCTCTACCGGTTCGTCATTGAAGTTCTCTACCACCAGCGTTTTATTGTCATATACAAACAGGCCTACTTTGGAGGGAGCTTCCAGACAGACTCCTATGTCCTTACTCATAATGCGACGAATTTCATTCAAGGCATTGGCCGGAAAATCATACAGATTGCCCATATCGTCGGGAATGGTAAGAACATACAGATTACCGGTAGCATACGGGGCTCTCAACAGAATAGGATAGCCCGAAACTCCACCCGTCAGCGGACGACCGGCACTGACCATCTCCCAAGCATCATTCGTATAATACTGCACCTGCGGAATCAACAGGTCACGTCCGGACTGCCCGTAACGGCCGAAATCATTGACAAGAGCCTTCAAATCAGTACAACGCAACTCGGCTACCTCTGTAAGCTTCTCAGGAATGGCTTTCAGCAAACTGCTCGTAACCACCACATCACGCCCGCTTTGCAGTTGTCTCTTGATTTTAGCCATAATTTCCGTATCCTGTGCAGCTTGTGCAGTCAGCAGAACCACTTGCTGGTCTTCCGGAAAAACAGGACGCATATCCATCGGCAAACCTATCATGCCCAAATAGTTCTGAAGGAAATCATCACCGGCGGCATGAAAAGGCTTGTAGGATTTTATACCCACCGGATTCCCCAGCTTATGAATCAACTTATCCGTTTGTTTCAGCACAACACCGGCTATACGGGCCATCGTGGTAGGTTCTACCAAAGAGCCGTCTTCCAACCGGATGGGAGCGGTCACCTCATCATAGTTAAAGCTGGTACCCATTCCCTGCCAGGGAGTACGGTATTTAGGAGACAACTTCACATCCAGAAGCTGGTGATAGGCAAAGAGAATAATCTCGGGAGCCTTGGCAAGCATGGTCAAATGAAGCTGTTCGGCATACCGGTCCATACCCATGTTCAGTCCACCTACATCGACCCATCCCCCACCGTTATAACCCGGACGCAGGTTATCGAAATAACGGATAATATTATAACTCAGATAGTTCTGCAAATGCTGATTACCTGCCGGGTCCCTTGTTTCAGTACCGGTCCAGACACCGTCAAAGAGCTGGGGACCTTCCTCCAAATTAAATCCCAAACCTTGAAAGTGATCATACCAGTTGGGATATTTGATAATCACCTTTACCTGAGGATTCACTTTCTTGGCAGGTTTCAGCACGAGGTCACGACCGGCCTCGGTCATCAGCTTCAAGCGGTAGTCCGTCCAGCTCTGCATTCCTTTTGCCTTTATTTCTATGTCGGACTTGCAGCTGGTGAAGAAGAAATCATCCAGAATAAACTCATCAAAGTGTTTCGCCGTGTGTTCCGCAATCTTTTGCACCATCTTGCGGTGTTCGGGATTGGAATAGCAGAATGTCTCGAAACTGTTTGCCTCGTTGATGGTATAGGTAATACCTCCAGCTGTCTCTATACCCCGGTCATGAAAGAATTTCTTTGCCTGCTCCAGAGTGGCATCCTCCACAACCAGCAAGTCCCGGTGTGTTTCCAGATAAATCTTGTCCACTTCCAACTGTTGTGAAATCACATTCCAGGTAGAATCCAGCCAATGGATGTCCTTCATCTTGTCTACCTCGTAAGCACGGACATAAATGGATACTTTGAAACTCTCGTAAGCTTTTGCCTGCATGGTCATATTACAAACCATGCAGAGCAGAAAAACTACAATTACAAACTTATCTACCTTTATTTTACTATTCATTGCAATTCAATATTTTATTAGACGCCAATACCATATACATAAACCACGTAGCATGTCCACCCAGGCAATACTCACCTTCCTGCCACAAGAACGGAAAATGAAGCAGTTCCGGTAGATCGGGACGAATCAGATTAGTACCCGGAGAAACTCCACCCGGGATATAAGACCAATCAGCACGATTGACACCATAGGCGGCCTTCATCGTTTCGGCACCAACCCCCGTTACAAAAGCTGCCTGGTTACGTCCCGGATGCATACCCAGCAGATACTGGACGGCATTAAAAATGTAGTCCGGTGTAAATAAGTCAGGATAAGCAGCATGTAAATAACAGTAGTTATAGCCCAAATGCTGAGGCTCCCATGAACCGGAAGAACGGTTACCTCTGTCGTGTGGCACTCCATACGGGGTTTTACTGCTATACTCCTGATACATGGCCTGTAACTCCGGCAATGCCTTACGAATAGCCTTGCTGAAACGGACATTGCCCACAGCCTGGTCGAACCGCCCGATGAACCAGCCCGTCTGACGGATATTCTTGCAGATGAAATCCTGCTGCTGCAAAACGAAATCGCGGTACCCGGCTTCCTTCGTTGCCAGATAAAGCTCTACGGCGGCATGTACTTTCGTTGTCAGTATCCAATTGTTATCACAACGTGTAATCTTAAACAGCTCACGGGCTATTTCCAGACAATCTGCCGCCAGAGTATCATTATGTCCCTTCAGCACGCGTGAAATACCTGCCAGCCAAGCGGCCACCTGTAACTCACGTCCCGGATTGTCTTCCGTAAACACCCAACGGTCATCAGCCGTTCCACTGACATGATCAGTATGGGCCGAAGCATCTCCCAAGTGTGCATATTGCCGTACAGTAGGACACAAAATTCCTCTATAGAGGCGTCCCAATGCCTTCCAACCGGCTACTACGGTCAAAGCCCCGTTTTCCACTTGCTGTAACAAGTCGTTTTTCCCGTCAGGCTGGTGTATCTCTACAATCCGTTTTTCGAAATCAATGGAAGTCTCGTCCCAGTAGGCACCGAAATTCTCACAAGCCATAGCGAGGATATAGGCTTCACCTGCCTGCGACTCCACACGCAGGTCATAATCGCCTGCATCGTGCCAACCGCCTACGTTCAATCCCGGAACAAGATCGCCCGGCTGATATTTACACAGAGTAGAAGGTCCCTGGCTATATCCGTCAATGTGATTGATATTCGTTTGGGCCATTCGGGCATCGTCCTGGTGACAGAAGTCATGCCATACACGATACTTCTCGTTGACACGCATGTGACACATCTGTACCGGCAGGAAATATTCCACCTCCGCCTGCCAGATTCCTTTATCCCAAACATCCTTTGCAATACGGAACACCGGAGAAGCCGCATCACCGTACATCACCTGATAAAGTCCCTCTTCCGTAATTTCCGTAAAGTCGAACTGCAAATAATGGTAACGCTGGAAATCTCCCCAATCCTTGGCAGCCTGCTGTTTCACCAGTTTCCTGCCGTCGGCCGCAATACGGTAGAGGGCAGGTTGCCGGAAATCTGTATCCCGTTTGTCCAATTCGATGACAGCCACTTTCTTCTGTCCGGGATGATAACCCACTTGAGAGGCCTGTACCACCGGTGCATAGCGCCACTCCTTGGTAACTGTGGGACGGATAATCCATCTCACCGCATTCCCTTTCGTTCCTGCCGGAAATTCCGAACGAAGCACAAACCAACCGTTATTATGGTTTATCCGTCCGTCATACAGCATCAAATCTCCCTTCTCACTCTCAATCGTAATCTTTGCCAACTCATCCTGCGGATTGAGCACAAACTTTTTTCCCGCGGCAAGAGGGGCAGAGACAATATCATCGGCAATCATCGGATTATAAGTCTTCCGGTCCAGAAGCAACTGGTCCAGGCTGGCTTTCCCCTTAGGATTGAAGTCTCCGATATGCTCCATATTGGAGGTCTGCTTCATGGTGGGCCCCATCGCCTGATGAGGGAAAACACCCGTCCGGTTATCCATAATCCAGGGCTTGCCCAACAAGGTAGAAGGCACCAGCTCCAGATTGAAACCGAGCTTCCCGGCAAAGCGCTCCGGAACCGGCCGGTCCAAATCAACAGTCAATACCAGATAGTCCTTTTCCCCTTTCACCTTGATAGTATAGCCGAAAGCAAAATCCGGATAGAGCATCGGATTGAACCCCGCCATATGCTTGGCCGAGTCAGGATAGCTCAGTGTGACACGGATTTCGTTAGCAGCCTCATCCACCACCCGTTTCCTCATCTTGGGCAATCCCTGCCACTGCCCCTGCGAAATCTCGAAACGCACATCACCGCCTGCGGCCCTGCGGTCTCCATTCAAAACCAAGGTGACACCCCCTTGGTGTCCTTCAGGATAGACATCACTGAAAACCATCACATTGGCCCCGTGGTTTTCAAAATACCCCGACGGGTTAATCTTGAAGTCCTGGGCTTGCAAACCTGCACAAAGCATCAGTGATGCCGCACCTATTATCAATTTCTTCATACGTATTATTTTAAACGATTATACATTTCCACTCCCAAGCGTACCGTATGATATGGACAACGCCACATACTTACTTTGGGAGCCTCCTTTTTAGGCTCTCCGTCGAAACAGTCGCTATACCATTCCCCGTATTCCTTGTCCACCATATGGTCTTTGACAAAAGTCCAGACCGTATCAACCGATTGTAGATAAACGTCACTCCCGCTGATTTGCCAAGCATTGACACAAGCTATCACCGTTTCAATCTGGCCCCACCATGAGGCATGCTTGGTTTTTCTGTCACCTTTCTTCTCGTAAATCATATAGCCTTTATCACTCATTCCTTCAGCCAGACAAGCTTCCGTCACATCCAATGCAAGCTGATTTGTCTGTTCTATCAAGTCCTGATTTTCCAGCGTACGGGCAGCCTCACAAAGCAACCATCCGGTCTCAACATCATGTCCGTAAGAATCCATTTCGACCAGACTGTTCCACTCATTATCAAAGAACAGATTGAAATGCTTCCTTGACGGGTCGTAAATGCGGTTCATGAACAAATCGACGCAAAACTCAAGCCTTTTCTTCAAGCCATTGTCTTTCCAGCACTGATATAGAAGGGTATAAGCTTCCAACACATGCAGATGGGCATTCATGGTCTTGGGAGCATTATTGTCATATCGCTCCAATTTCTTCCAATTTTCGGTAAAGGATTCCACATAACCGTCATATTGCGGTTCGCGACCTTTTTCTTCCAAGACATGATACAAACTAATAGCAGTTTTCAGACTTTCGTCGTTACCCGTCGCCAGATAGTGCTCTGCCAGTCCATAGATGGCATAGGTCATGGCATAAGTATATTTAGAAGCATTCACTATCTCACCATCGGGATTGACCAGCCAATATACCCCACCGTTCTTCTTATCAATAAATGTATCGATAAAATAGCGCTGAGACTTGTTGGCAAGTTTCAGATAAGATTCATCTCCAAATGTACGGTATGCAGCAGAAAAACTCCACAGAATCCGGGCATTCAACACTCCTCCTCTGGGAGCATCTACCACCGGAGTACCATTCCGCAATACAGTCCCATAAAAACCGCCGTCAGGCGCCACTGCATAATCCATCCAAAATGGCAGTACACTGTCCCGGACATTGGCAACAATTTCCGCACACAATGTCGACCGTAACGAATTATGCCGAACAGTACATGCACACACGCCCATACATATAAATAGAAGGAAACAAAATGTTTTTCTTGCCATACTTAACTACAAGTTTAAATTGTGGACACTTAATCATCTGATTTGCTCATTCAGGAATACATACCCCAAACATAGTGAAGAATCTCTTTTCTGTAGAAGAGATTCTTCACTTCGTTCAGAATAACAGAACAATATAATTGTCTATTCTTAGCACAATTTTAGAGTCATCAATATCCCTCATTCTGGTCCTCCGAATTGATGAGAGGATTATTAAGAATCTCATTAGTAGGTATTGGGAAAATCTCCTGATATTTCTGATGCTCAAAATAACGGAAAGAATCGCCAGTTTCCCAGCACTCCTCCGGTGTAGAATTGGCTTTCGTTTTCGGATATTCGCATCTGAACCATTCTTCTGCCAGCCCCATGCGGCAAAGGTCGAAATATAAAGAGAACTCTGCATTGAGTTCGTGACGGCGCTCTTGTGTCAAAGCCACTTTCCATACATCACTTGTATACCCTTTCCGCGTCTTATATTCGGCATAGACAGTCTTTGCATCGGGCACATCGACAATAGTTGTACTCAACATAGATTGCGGAAAATCAATGGCTTGTACACCAATTTCCAAGTTCCCCCACGCACGATTACGCACTTGCCTGATCATCTCCCAACCGGTTGCTTCCTCGCCCGTCTCGAAACAACATTCGGCATAATCCAGCAATACGCCTGCATAACGTTTGAAAGTCAATGAAATCGGGCAATACACAAACCCGTCCTTACCCGGTTGCTTTCTCCAATACTTCAGTGAATATACACAAGGTACATTTTCAGAGCCTTGTACATATCCGCTGTAAGAGGGATTGGTACCCAGTTTTTCATTGGTAATAGGATGTACGTCACCCGTACCTACACAAGTATACTCCTTGCGCTTGTCTCCCTGCTCAAAAGAGCGATAATACTCCCAAGACAGAGCCAAGGACCCCCAACCGCCATACTCGGGAGCGGCACACATATAGCCATACCATATCTTGCCGTCATCGTGGCTGTTGCCTCCCCAATTCATATTGCCGTGAATATGATAAGCCACCTCAAAAATGGATTCTTTTGTCCAATGGTTGTCCCAGGCATGAAGATTGGCATAGCACGGCTCCAATGCATAGGTATTACTGGTAATAATGTCATTCAATTCCTTCTTGGCTTCAGTAAATTTCTTCTGATACATATAGAGTTCTGCCAAAAATGCCTTGCAGAAACCTTTCGTAATACGACCGTATTCTCCATCGGCAGGTTCCCAATCCAGCTTTTCCATGGCAAACTTAAGGTCTTCCTCAATAACCTGATAAGTGCCTTCCAGATTTTCAGGACGCGCCTTTCCTGCACTGGTTGTATAAGTCTCACCCGTAAGCAACATGGGGACAGGGCCAAAGACTTTTGACAAATACAAGTAATTGTATGCACGAATGGCACGCGCCTCGGCTTCAAACTGCACTTTCTTTTCGGCAGAAAGCACGGAAACGTCCACATTCTGCAATCCGGCCAGAAAACGGTTGGCACGGTCAATACCCTTATAGCTCATACGCCAAGCCGTATCCAGCGAACCTTTATTGGCTAATACCGCATGACGTTGCCATTCGGCATCCCAGCCGGACGCCTGGCAATCCATCGTACTGTGTCCGGCAATAAATACATTGGGCTTAAATCCCCATGTCGTATCATCGCCACTATTATCACTGCCTTGATAGGTATAAAAAGTATCATAAATACCATAAAGCCCCGACTTTATATTTGCCTCATTCCGGTACATGAAATCTTCGGGCAGAATATCGTAATGATCGACTTCCAAATAGTCATCACAAGAACTGGTAGTACCCAAGGTGAGAGCACCCAACAACAATATATGGTAAAAACTTTTTCTCATAATATGATTTGTTTATCTGTTAAGTATTAGATTAGAATTGTACACTCACACCGAAAGAGACGGATAACGGGAACGGATAGCGTCCGCCATCGAAACCTGTCAGCAGCACTCTGTCCGAACCGACTTCCGGATCACCCCATTTGTTATACGAAGAAAGCGTCAATATGTTGTCTGCACTGACAAACATGCGGGCATTCTCCATCTTCGCGTGCTTTACCAAATTCTTCGGGAAAGTATAGCCAAACTGAATGTTCGAAATCTTCAAATAATCGCCTTTCTTAATGAAAGCGTCACTGGAACGGTGATTCTTATTGTGGTCGCCCTTGGTGATACGCGGATATTTGCCATTGGGATTCTCAAGAGTCCAGGCATTCTTCACATATTCTGCCAGAACGTTCTGGTAACCGCCGTCAGGACCATACATAGAAGTCAGACGGGCAGCGCTGTAAGAATAGACATCCATTCCGGCTACCCCATACATATTCATTGAAAAGTCGAAATTCTTGTAAGAGGCAGTAAGGTTCAAACCGTAGGAAAGAGTCGGGAAACCATTACCGATAACCGTACGGTCTTCGTCTGTAATCTGGCCGTCGCCATTCAGGTCGATATACTTGAAGTCACCCGGAGCGGTGTCACCATCCTGGTACTTGCCTGTAGGCGATTGAGCATTCAAGGCATCAATCTCCTGCTGGTTCTGAAAAATACCGGCCACTTTCCAGCCATAATAAGAACCTACGGCATAACCGTTCTGTGTGATGGAGTGATTGTCCCAGTCATCACCATCCTGCGTACCATAACTGTTGTTTTTATAGAAAATAGGGTCACCCACCTCTACCGCCTCATTTTTCAAGGTAGAACCATTTACACGTACTCCTACATTCCAATCACCGAAACTTTTATTCCACGCAGCACTAACCTCAAAACCTTTGTTACGGATATGTCCGGCATTGGTATAGACAGACGTAAAACCGGTAGAAGGACGGATCTGACGATAAATAAGCAAATCTTTCGAGTCACGGATAAAGTAGTCCACCGAGAATGAAAGCTCGTTGTTCATAAAGGCCATGTCCAGACCGATGTTGGTCTGCTCGTTGGTCTCCCACTTCAGGTTGGTGTCAATTTCCTTTTGCTGTGCGATACCGGCTGCATTCATCATGCCGCCCCCGGCCATGACATAATACATACAATCCAAAGAAGAGAGCTGAGGGACAGAAAGACTGGTTCCGCTACCCGCATTACCGGTCTGCCCCCAACCTGCACGTATCTTCAGGTTGCTGAAAAGATTCAGATTCTTGATGAAGTTCTCCTCTGACAAGCGCCATGCCAAAGAAGCGGAAGGGAAAGTACCGTACCGGTTGCCCGAACCGAAGTTGGAAGAACCGTCGCGGCGTACTGTAGCCGTCAGTATATAACGGTCATTCAGACTGTAGGTCAGACGTCCGAAATAAGATTGATAACGGGTCTTCAAGTCACGTCCCCCATTTGTATTCTTGGAGCTGGGGTCGTTTGTCAAAGAAATCTGGCGAATGTTGTCAGCCGGGAAATCACTGGCACTGGTATTCAGCCAGACACCGTCCGTATCGCTGATAGAGAAACCTGCCATAGCGCTTACACGATGATGGGCATTCGACCAGTCATAGTTGACAAACGATTCTAAGGCAATCTCCGAGTTCTGATTCTGATTGATAGAATAACTGTCCTTACGGTCTTTCGAACCAAATGTACGAGGATTATAAGGGGTATATCCATCATAACCTTTTGTGAAATAGTTGTAGCTACCGATGGTTTTAAAAGTCAATCCCTTTGCAATGTCCAATTGCAGGAATGCACTGGCCACCAAACGGTCCCATTTGGAAATCTGGTCGGTTCTGGTCTTGGCTGCAGCCACCAGGTTGTCGGCCCCCTTGTTGATGTCACCATCAGACTCTTGTTTATAATGTCCCCATGAACCGTCGGGCAAAACGATAGGCATAGAATAAAAGACTCCATTCTCTACATAGTCCATCGTAGGAATGGCTTGCGCATAACTACGCATATTGCCACTGAAGTGATGCTGGGCATGTGTATAGTTCAAGTTCAATCCCACATGAATGAAATCTTTCACTTTATGAGTGATATTGGCACGGGCTGTCAGACGTTTGAAATAAGATTCAATGACAACACCTTCATTATTCAGATATCCCACCGAAAGGTTGGCTTGCGTGGCTTCCGTACCACCCGAAGCGGAGAGATTATAGTTCTGCTGCAACGCTGTACGTGACATTTCATCCTGCCAGTCAATGCTATTCAATTTGCCAATGTACTCTTCGCCAAAAGCCAGATTGGTCATGACCGAACCGTTACGGCAAGATTCGCGCACTGCCTTGGCAAAGAGATCTGCATCGGCCACGTCTATCTTGTTGTTGTTGAATTGAAGAGAATAGTTGGCAGAGAAGTTGACTTGTGCCTTGCCCTTGCTTCCGTTTTTAGTGGTAATCATGATAACACCATTGGCACCGCGCGTTCCATAAATGGCAGTAGCAGAGGCATCTTTCAGGATTTCAATGCTCTCCACATCGTTTGGATTAAGAAAGTCAATGGAAGTACCGACCTGCACTCCATCCACTACATAAAGAGGGTCGGAACTACCGTTTACGGTGGCTACACCACGAATACGGATGTTGAATCCCCCGTCGGGCGAACCGGAGGAACGGATGACGGAAACACCGGCGGCAGCTCCCTGCAGACCTTGTCCCAAGTTCACCGGATTACGTTTCATCATCTCCTCTGCATTTACAGAAGTAACGGAACCGGTCAGGTCGGATTTCTTCATCGTACCGTAACCTACCACCACCACTTCTTCCAATGTTTCGGCATCTTCTTTCAAGATAATCTTCAAGGCATTCATGTTTCCGGTTACTTTAACGGTCCTTGTCAGATAACCGATGTAACTGGCTTTCAGCGTAGAGCCTACGGGGCACTGCAAAAAGAAGTTTCCGTCCAAATCGGTAATCATACCGTTTGTCGTACCCTCTACGATGACATTGGCACCGATAATGGGTTCGCCCTTCTCATCTACCACTTGTCCCTTTACGGTGGCTACACTCTGCTGCACTACAGCGACACTTGCAAACGGATATCCGCTTGTTGCAAAGAGAGGTCCGGCGCATGCCAGCGATACTGACATGATGCCCAAATACTTCATCACATTTCTCATAAATACTAAATACTTAGGTTTAACAAAGACCCTGCTTGGAATATACCGGGAATAAGAGTTTTGCCAGTTTGCTGGCACGGTCTTGCCAAGCCGTTGGCTAAGTTTTGCCAATGTGATGGCAAGACTTTGCCACTATAGTGGCAAAAAAGGTTTACTCTTTTCCCGGCCTACCGGCAGGAGTGGATTAAATATAGATTTTCAAAGATTAAGTTCAGAAACTCAGGGAAGTGCCTTCAACCTGATTCAGCAACTGCGGTTTCGCCTTTGCGCAATCCACTTTCACTACCTGAATGCGGTTGTCTGTAGGCAGGCATATCAAGCCCTCCGCCTGTTTCTTATCGGCACTATACACTTTCAGGCTCATCTTGCTCCAATCCATCTCAGAGGTGGACTGCGCCAACTTCAGATGAGGAAGCACCGAACCGTCGCGCACCAGCATGATTATCGGCAGGCTGCCTGCTTCAATCCTGTGCCATCCGCCTTCATACACTTTCTCCGTCTGATAGTCTATCCACTTTCCTTCGGGAAGGTAAACGGTGCGGCCGGTTATACCGGATTCGAGCAAGGGGGCAACCAGAATCTGCGAACCGAAAAGATATTCATCGTCCACCCTCCATGCTCCAGGGTCATCAGGGAACTCCACGAACAAGGCTCTCAACATCGGCAAACCTTTCTCGGTACATTCCTTAGCTTGGGCATAAACATAAGGCATCAGCCGATATTTCATCTCTGCACTTTTGCGGAAAACATCCTGTACACGCTTGCTGTCGTACAACCACGGCTCTGTCGGAGGTGCCCCATGTGCACGAGTATGAGAAGTCAGAAAACCGAACGGCAACCAACGGCAATACAAATCTTCGGGAGTAGATTTTACAAACCCTCCCATATCATGGCTCCAGAAAGAGAAACCCGACAAACCGAAGGACAAACCGGCACGGAGTGTACCCAGCATACCCGTATTCGTCGTAGCAGCATCACCGCCCCAATGCAACGGATAGCGTTGTGAACCGGCCCACGCAGCACGGGCCCACATAATATTTTCATTATGAAGCTTCTTGGTTATCTCGGATACTGCCATGTCGTAGCGCACCGGATAGAGATTGTGCTCATACCAACCACTCTTGCCAGAGGCATAAATACCGTTCAGAGGAGCAGCTTCGCCAAAGTCAACCTTGATGGCACTGACACCGATATTCAAGAGTCCGGCTAACTTGTTCTGATACCAGTTTACAGTCTCCGGATTGGAGAAATCGAGCACTACATCTTCATAAGGAAGTTCCCCGTTACCGTTCTTCACATACATGTTTTTCTCTATCAGTTCAGGGAAATAACGGTTCTTGGGAGTGAAATAAGGCAACTGCCACAAGCAGACATGGAACCCTTGCGACTTCAGGTCCTTCAACATCTGCCGGGGATTCTGGAAACGGTTTTCAGAAAACTTATAATCGCATTGCCAGTCTACATCAAACCAACCGGTATCGAAATGGATAACATCGCACGGATACTTATTCTTGCGGATATTAGCAGCCACATCATAACCTTCTTTTTCACTGAAATAGGTGATACGGCTCATCCATGTACCAAAAGACCACAATGGAGGCATACCCGGTTTTCCTACCAAATCAGTGTACTCATCCAAGATGTCTTTCGGCTCACCGAAGAATACGAACAAATCCAAGTTTTCGTCGCCCATAAACATTTTGTTCAGCCCGATATAAGTAGCACCGAAATCACAAGTGACAGGTGCGGAAGTATGCATGAACATACCATATCCCCGATTGCTCATAAAGAAAGGAATGGGCTTGTACATCTGGTCTGTTTCCGGACCTTGTGGGTCTGTAACAAACAGATTTACTTTCTGCCCCACTTTGTTCAACCCTGTAGCAGACTCGCCACAGCCAAAAATCATCTCATCTGCAGTCAGAGTAAACACGGGATTGATACGACGAGCATTGTCGCTTCCCCTTTTAATGAAACTGAAAGGGGTATACTTCACTTGCGTAGAATCAGCATCACGCAAAGTAACGGTTTGACTTAATATACGTCCTGTCTTATCTTTCAATACAACCCTCCAAGGATTCTTGTTTATTTGTACAGTTCCATAATTACCGGCATAGACAATGGTATTTTCCGTTTCGGTTACCTTCCAACTTTCATCTTTACCCGGTTCCTTCGCCAGCATAATGGATGTACTTACCTTAGGTTCCACTGGAGTAGTAAGCATACGAATACGTACTGTACGCGGAGTTACAAAGTCAATCTTAAATTTTAAGTTCGGGTCATTCTCATAAGCAGTAAAAGGAAAATCGAGCATTCTCATTTTACGGGGTTGCGCACCGTTGGTATTGAAAGCCTGACGTGGCATTAAATGCCCCCGTTTCCAATTCACCAGTCCTTCACCCGACTTAACGTCGAATGATTCCAGATGGTCTGCAAAGAATAAAGTATTACTTAAATCAAGGAAGTCCGTACTCATATCCAAAGCCTGATTCATCAAATACGAAGTACCATCATTGACATGCGGCTGTGCCAATGAACTACTGCAAGTGCACACAAGCATCGCCACCGTTAAAATTTTCTTTATCATAATATTAGAATTAAGTGATTTTGCTGCCAAATATATTCCTTTCCAAAGCGAAACATAGGTTATAAAAATGTCTTTTAATACCCAATTTTGTTTCACAATGCACATTTCGGCACCTTTGGAAACAAACAATACATTATTTTTCAACAAACAAATGACATAATCCTCAATATATACACAAAAATAGTCTTGCCTAATCAGAATATTATTTTTAATTTTGAATTATGATATTGTTAACCTTCCTAATTTAAAATTAAGAAATACATGAAGCGCCTATTCACAACCGCCATTTATATCTTGTGTGTTATACTCACCACTTCAGGAAATACGAACGAGAAAACACTAACCATGATGTTTAAACAACTTTCCATATCAGAAGGACTCTCCAACAATAGTGTCCGAAGCATCTTCAGGGACAGTAGAGGCTTTTTGTGGATAGGAACTGAATCAGGGCTCAACAAATACGACGGTTACTCATTCCATCAATATTATCAAAGTAATTCAGGACTATCCGATGATGCCATCTTTGAAGTTTTTGAAGGGCCGCAAGGCAACATATGGATTAAAACAGCCAACGAATACAGCATTTATGACTATAAAACAGGGAAAATCAGCAACGATTACAAGTCCGTACTTGAAAAGAAACATATACCAAGCAAAAACATTCAAAGAATAGGCATGACTCCCAGAAATGAATTCTGGGCCTACAACCGTAGCAAGCTCTATTTACAAAATGAAGACAAGAACCCCATCAAGGTTTTTCCCCTACAAACTGAAAAAATCTCAAACATATCTATTGCAGTACAGTCCATCTATATAATGTACTCCGACGGCGCATTATACAGTATAGACAAGCAGACCTCTGAAACCAAAGAAATCGCCATCCCTACAACATTCATACCTTTATTGAAAAACCACGAGCCTCATATTTATACCGACCGGAACGAGAATATATGGTTATATACATACCAGAACAGCCTGCTATTGCACAAAAACAGCTTCACCCGGCAATGGGAAGAAATAAAGTTAAACAATGGCCAGGACATGCAATATAACCGGATACAACGCATCCTGGACATAGGCAATGGAAACGTATGGATACTTACCAGCCACAAGGGCCTATTCATATACAATACCTTGAACAAATCAATTACCAACCTGACCCATACCCCTCTAAAGCAGCATACCATTGCCAGTAACAACCTTAGTACAATCTATCAAGACAAAGATGGAATTGTATATATAGGCAACTTTAAACACGGCATATCCTATTACAGTCCGATGTCTCAAATCATACTGTGCAACAAGTCTCCAGAGTACAATGACATCCTGACCTTCTGTAAAGACACCGATCAGGAATTTATATATTACGGTACGGATGGTACAGGTTTAATCCGCCAATCATTGGCAAGTGACTTATATGAAAAAATACCAACCCCTGCCAATATTGTGGTTGATTTATCCATAGACTCCAAAGACCGTTTGTGGATCGGAACTTATCAGAAAGGACTCTTGTGCTACTCAAAAGGGAAAATCAAACAGTATACAGTAAGCAACAGCCACTTGCTCGAAAACAACGTATATACAGTAAAAGTCGACAAATATGGTTATATATGGATAGGGACAATGAGAGGTTACGTTCAAAGGCTGAACCCCGAAACCGAAGAGTTCGACACAGTTCTGTATCGCCCCGGAGAGTTTTTCATCCGAGATATGTACTATGACAGCGACAAATATCTTTATGTAGCTTCCAACGGAGGATTGATCATCATTGATACAGAAAACCAAACCTATAGCCTTTTCGATGAAGACAACCACTTCAGCGAAAAGAATATCCTTACTGTCTACAAAGACAGCCGCAACCTTCTTTGGATAGGCCATTCACATGGAATAAGTGTCTGGGACCAGAAGAACGATTCCATCCTTTTTCTTGACCAGAAGAGTGGGCTTGCCACCAACTTCGTCAAAGCTATTATAGAAGACAACAACAAACAAATGTGGATCGGTACGGGAAACGGTATTTCACGAGTCCAAATAGTAAATGGAAAATATTACATTGTGAATTATACCATAAAAGACGGATTAATATGCAATGATACCAATATACATGCTATACTCAAGTTGGACAATGGCAATATCTTAATAGGTACCCCCAAAGGATATCAGACAATCATTCCCCAAGAAATTTTAGCAACAGACTACCACGCAAACATCTACCTGACAGGGATTGAACTCAAATCAGGAATATACCATCCCAACTTATCGAATGAAAGTTCACTTGAATGCACACAGACCCTTTCTTTTACTGAAAAAGAAAATTCATTCATTTTATCTTTCTCTGCACTTGACTTTGCAGAAACAGACAAAATAAAATATGCCTATAAAATTAACCAAAGAAACTTTGACTGGGTGTACGCAGACAACAATAAGGTCAATCTGTCTATGCTGCCTGCCGGAGACTATACATTATCTGTAAAAGCATGCAACTCACAAGGCATTTGGAGTCCAAACATCAAAGAATTGAAAATCAATATCCTTCCTCCCCTATGGCGCACTTGGTGGGCATACACAATTTATACATGTATCGCCATGTGCCTAATCTTACTGGTTATTCGAAGCCTGCGCATGCGTCACAAACAAAAATTGATTCTACAAACTGTTGAAATAGAAAATGAAAAACAACAAAAAATCAATGACATGAAACTACAGTTCTTCGCCAATATAAGTCATGAACTACGCACCCCTTTATCACTGATTATTAATCCGCTTGAAGAATTTCTCGAAAACCATCCCGAACACCGAAAAGGCATACTTGACATGGTAAAGCAGAACGCCAACTACTTGCTGGAACTCATCAACCAGTTGTTGGACTTCAGAAAACTGGATGCCAAAGCCGAGAGCCTGAAATGCAAACATGACAATATCCTCATCATTCTAAGCGAAATATTCTACTCTTTTGACCCGATAGCACAAAAAAGGAGCATAAACTATACTCTCACTTGCCCGCAACACTCTGTTTTTATGGATTTTGATTATGACAAAATGCGCAAAATCTGTACAAATATACTAACCAACGCTTTTAAGTTCACTCCTAACAAAGGAAGTATCTCAATGAATATTGAGGTGAAAGAATCAAATCTGGAACTGACATTCGCAGATACCGGCTGCGGCATCGAAGACGAAAACAAGGAGAAAATATTCCAGCGATTTTATCAGTCAAGCAAAAATCCGGCAAATAGCGGAGGCAGCGGCATTGGGTTACATATTGCCTCCGAATATATAAAAATGCATCATGGCAAAATCAGTGTCAAAGACAATCATCCTTGCGGATCTATCTTTTTAATTACATTCCCGTTACACCAAAACAGTGAAGTAATCGAAGAAGATGATACAATCAAAATGCAATCGGCAGAAGAAGAATCTCGCCAATCCACTATTCTGCTTGTAGATGACAACTACGACTTTCTCAAGTTTCTCTCTGAAAGTCTTTCCAAACAATATCATATACTGAAAGCCAGCAATGGAAAACAAGCCTTATCCATCTTAAAAAAAGAAGATGCAGATTTAATAATCAGCGATGTCATGATGCCGGAAATGGATGGGCTGGAACTGTGTTCAAACATTAAAAAAGACATACGTTATTCTCATATTCCCATAATACTTTTAACAGCCAAAGCAAGCGAAGAGCACCAATTGGAAGGACTCGAAACCGGTGCCGACGATTATATTACCAAACCATTCAACATGGAAGTGCTAAAACTCCGCATCTGCAAAATGATTGAAATGAATATAAAACGGCAAGAAATCTTCAATCAGGAGATAAAGATCGAACCCAGCCGCATCACCATTACCTCCCTTGACCAGCAATTGATAGAAAAAGCCATCGCCATTGTAGAAGACAATATAAATGAAACGGAATTTTCCGTCGAGGAACTTGCCAGCAGCCTGAACATATCACGCAGCTACTTCTACAAGAAGATGATTAAGATAACGGGAAAGAAACCCATCGAATTCATCAAGACCATCCGCATGAAACGGGCACAACAACTCCTGACAGAAAGCCAGATGCAAATCTCAGAGATTGCCTACATATTGGGCTATAACTCACCCAAAGTGTTCTCCAAACATTTTAAAGATGAGTTCAACATCAGCCCTTCCGAATTCATAAGGCAACATAGCAGAAAAATACAAACCAACGAAGAAGAAGAAGATGGACAGTATCCGGAACAAGATGCTGAAGAGACACCGGAAGAATAGGTTTTACTCCGGTTTATGCTTGCAGAAACAGTTATTGCCAACAAATAATAAACGGGAAACATTATCCTCCCTTATCAGACACAAAAGAGAGAGCCGTTTCACGAAAAGAATCAGCATCTTTGCCAAATAATAACCTTTTCAAAATCAACAAGCATGAAACAAATCTCCAATTACAAGGCATGGGCTTTTTGTATCGCCATGCTACTTACCACAACGTGGCTGTCAGCACAAACAGACACATCCATCCCCAAGCTTATACAGAAAAACGGACGTTACACACTCTTGGTGGACAACAAACCTTTCTTTGTTCTGGGAGGACAATGCGGAAACTCATCCAACTGGGCCTCCATGCTGCCCAATGTATGGAATGTGATGAAAGAAATGCATGCCAACACATTAGAAATACCGGTATATTGGGAACAACTGGAACCTCAAGAAGGCAAGTTCGACTTCTCACAAGTGCAGTCAGTATTAAATCAGGCACGGCAAAACAATATGAGACTTATCTTCCTCTGGTTTGCCACCTGGAAGAACGGAAGCAATCACTACATGCCCGAATGGATGAAAACAGATTCTAAGAAGTATCCCAATGTTGTCGGCAAAAATGGTCAAGAAGTAGACTCTCCCAGTCCGCATTGTGAAGAAGCGATGAAAGCGGATGCCAAAGCTTTCGCCAGATTCATGGGTTATCTGAAGGAAGCAGATACACAACATACGGTCATCATGGTACAAGTGGAGAATGAACCAGGGACATGGGGCAGCGTAAGAGACTATTCGAAGAAAGCCCAAAAACTATTCGAAGGCTCCATTCCCCAAGAAATTCTGACACCCACTGTTTGTAAAGAACTGAATGTACCGAAAAATGCAAAAGGGAGCTGGAAGGAAGTCTTTGGCGAACGGGCAGACGAATATTTCCATGCATGGTACGTAGCCCGTTATATCAATTATGTGGCCAAAGCAGGAAAAGAAATTTATCCGCTTCCCCTATACATCAATGTTGCCTTAAGAGATCCTCTGACGAATCCCACAGCAGACCACTATGAAAGCGGCGGTGCAACGGACAATGTCATATCCATCTGGAAAGCCGCAGCCCCTGACATCGACTTCGTCGCTCCGGACATCTACCTCCGTGATGACAAGGCGGTCCTGAAAGTGCTCGAACTATATGCCCGCCCCGATAACGCATTAATGGTTCCCGAAACCATCGGAAGCCCGAGATTCCTTTATCATACCATCGCAAAAGGAATCGGCTTTTCCCCATTCGGCGTAGACCAACGGAGGAACTTTTCTCCAGACATGCAAAGGCAATCCCCCTTATCCGCTGAATATGAAATACTAAAACCGATGGCACACTTGCTGGCTGAATGGAGTGCAGAAGACAGGATACACCCTGTCATAGAGCCTTCCGACCATTCAGAACAGTACGTCAGCTTAGGCAGTTGGAAAGCCATCATCAAATTCGGCAACACCCGTGGAGGGCAAACCGCTGCCGCCGAAAAGCGTCCGGCCAACGGAAAGGCCATGATTATCCAACTTGGCGAAAACGAATTCATCGGTATCGGTACTAATTGCCGGTTCACTTTCGAACCAATAGGGAAAAAACAAGGAAAAGCCTGGCAGTACCTGAAAGTACAAGAAGGATTCTATGATGAGAACGGTGATTTCAAAATGCTCCGTATCCTCAACGGTGACCAGACAGACTGGGGAGGACCGCAAGTAGGTGATGCCCCCAGTATCCTCCATTTTACATTGACAACAAGATAACAATAAAAAAATCATACCATGAAACACTCAACATTATCATTACTAATTTGCATAGGAGGATGTTTCTCTGCATGTAGTCCTACCAATGAAAAGGTCAATCCCCTGACACAACACGAGGACGAAATCACAAACATCATAGCAGAAATGACACTGGAAGAAAAAATAAACATGCTCCACGGAAAAAACATGTTTTCATCGGCAGGTGTCGAACGTCTGAATATACCTGACATAGAATATGCCGACGGTCCCTTCGGCATTCGCGAAGAAATGGAACCGCATTCATGGAACTCCTTGCATTTAAGCACCGATTCCGCCACTTTCTTCCCGACAGGCTCTGCCCTTGCAGCTACATGGAGCACGGAAATGGCATACAAATACGGAGAGGGAATGGCTGCCGAAGCTAAACTCCGGGGTAAAGACATGATCTTAGGGCCGGCCATCAACATACAACGCATCCCAACCGGAGGACGTACTTACGAATATTTAAGTGAAGACCCCCTACTGAGTGGTGAACTGGCTGTCAACTATACATTAGGTGCACAAGACCATCAGGAAGCTGTCTGTCTGAAACATTATGCACTGAACAACCAAGAAAACATGCGCGGATTCGTAGACGTAAAAGTTTCCGAACGTGCCATGAGAGAAATTTACCTCGCCCCTTTTGAGGCGGCTGTGAAGAAAGCCAATGCCTACGGTGTAATGGCTGCTTACAATAAAGTGTCAGGTGAATGGTGCTCGGAGAATGACCGCCTCCTGAATAAAATCCTACGCGGTGAATGGGGATTTAAGGGTATCGTCATTTCCGACTGGGGAGGCACCCACTCCACCACAAAAGCTGCACTGGGAGGTCTTGATGTAGAGATGCCCAACGACAGATATTTTGGTAAGGCATTGCTCGATTCGGTACAAGCCGGTGTCGTCTCGGAAAAAGTCATTGACGAGAAAGTAAGGAACCTGCTTCGTGTGCGGCTGGCTATCCCGGCTGTTCCCAAAGAAGAAGCCAATACCCAAATGACTTCCCTGCCTGCCCAGCAGCAGATTGCCTATGAAGTTGCTTCCAGAAGCATCGTATTGCTCAAAAACTCCGGACTGCTGCCCATAAACACCGAAAAAGTGAAGGACATAGCCGTCATCGGAGACAATGCAGTCCGGCATATGGCTACGGGCGGTGTAGGTGCCGGTGTCAAGGCTTTATATGAAATTACACCCTTGGAAGGACTACAGAAGGCTTATGAGGGAACCAATGTCAAAATCAAGTATGCACAAGGTTACCTGCCGCAGGAACGTTCCTCACGGCACAAGCGCAACAGCAACGAAACAGCCTCATCAGAGAAAGAGATCAGAGAAAAAAGCGAACGGCTGGTTCAAGAAGCAATCGCCTTAGCCAAAGAAGCGGACTTGGTCATCTTTGTCGGAGGCAACAACCGCGAAGTGGAAACAGAAGGTTCTGACCGCAAAAATATCACTTTACCATCGCATCAGGACGAATTAATACAGAGCATAGCCAAAGCCAATCCAAACATTGTTTCGGTAATGGTAATTGGTGGTCCTGTTGATTTGCAGACAATAGAGAAAAACTCTTCAAGTATTTTAGTATCTTGGTTTAATGGCTCAGAGGGAGGACATGCCTTAGCAGATGTACTGTCCGGGAAAATTTCGCCTTCGGGGAAATTACCTTTCACTTTTCCTATAAAACTGGAAGATTCGCCAGCCTATCATTTAGGGGTTTACCCTCAGCAACAACCAGAAAGGCCACGCGATGTATTCGTAGACCTCGTAAACAGAGATAAATTCCGTGCAGAGCAAAAAGCCGAAGCTGATTATGCCGAAGACATCTTTGTGGGTTATCGCTGGTATGCCACTAAGAATATATCTCCTCTTTATCCATTCGGCCATGGACTCTCTTATGCAAATTTCCAATATTCAGCGTTGCAAGCCAAAATCAACAAAAGCCAAGTGGACGTCAGTTTCACATTAGATAATATAGGAAAAATGAATGCGGAAGAAGTAGCACAAGTCTACATCACACGCCCTCAATCTGCCATCGAACGTCCGGCACACGAGCTGAAAGGTTTCCAGCGAGTAGCCCTAAAAGCCGGAGAAAGTAAAGAAATTACTATCTCCATACCTCTGGAACAGTTGTGCCATTGGGACGAAAAGAAACATGGTTGGACTTTCGAAGAAGGTCCTGCCATCATCAGGGTAGGCAGTTCCTCTGAGAATTTACCTCTGAATACTGAAATCAATCTTATCAATGTATACAAGCCACAGTAGGGTTCAGGTTCCGGCAGAGAGTCTGCGACTGATTTCTATTCAATAAATAACAGCTAAAAAATAAGGCCATTCCAATCATTTGAATTAGAATGGCCTTTTCCATACCTATTGTCATTTATATCCAGCAGCTTTCGCTATTCGTTTCGGGATTTCCGTATTGTCCATCTTTCCTTTAAACAGCTCGGAACCGATGCCTATAGCAAAAACCGGTACATATCCAGCTGTATGATTTACACTCGTCCACCCCACCATGGCAATCAGGTTCATCACTTTCTTGGCTGCGGCAGCAAGAGGTTCAGTACGTGCATAAAGGGTCTCTTCAAAAACAGCTTTCCTTCTTCTAAAAGAAAGTTCGTATTCATCACGCAACATCCTTTCTTGCTCCCAAGATAATGGCAGTTCCTTCCAGAAGCCCATTTTATCAGCCAATAATGATTGTATATCCTCCCAAGAAACTTTATTGTTTTTATCTTTCCGCAAGTTTGTAATATAACGCGACAAGATATCTTGAGATTGCTTCTGACTAGCCAAAGATTTCAGTGACAACTCGTATTTGATAGTCCCTAAACCCATACCACCCGTTTCATGGTCAGCCGTAACAACAATCAAAGTTTCCTTCGGATGTTTCTTGTAAAACTCATAAGCCACTTTCACCGCATTATCCATATCAATGACTTCTTCAAAAGCAGTAGCAGCGTCATTACCATGGCAGGCATGATCTATTTTCCCACCTTCAACCATTAAAAAGAAACCTTTATCCCGGTCCTTGGTCAAGAAAGAGATGGCACTTTCCGTAATTTGTGCCAATGTCATATCCCCTTCCTTACGGTCGATAGCATAAGGTAAACTGGAAGGCGATGCACCATCTTTCTGGATAAGAATCATCTTACCGGCTTGTGCAGCTTTTATTTTAAAATCATCCAGACCTCTGGCTATCGCATATCCAGCCTCCTCAAAGACAGGAAAAACTGTTGGTGCTTCTTTCCCATTGGCAAAAGTTGCAGGCTTCAAAAAGCCACTACCTGCATAAAAGTCGAATCCAGCCTTTGGAAGATCGAGAGCTATTTCGTAATACATGTTACGATCCGGTTGATGAGCATAAAACACAGCAGGAGTTGCATGATCCACGCTGACACTTGTTGCTATGCCCACTTTCCGACCGGACCTTTTCGCTTGTTCAGCAACAGTTTGAAGGACATTCCTTTCATTATCCATACTAATAGCTCCATTATATGTTTTTTTTCCGGTGGCAAGAGCTGTCCCCGCAGCCGAAGAATCAGTAACAGAATTGGAAGCAGAAAATGTTGTAGCAAAACCCGTAATGGGAAATGCAGTAAACAACAATGGTTTTACTCCAATACGGCCTTCCTGCTCCGCAAGATACATTTCCGTACCATTCACTTGATTTACTCCCATTCCATCACCAATAAAATAGAATACATATTTTGCTTGCTGAGCATAAGCCAGACTAAACAAAAACAGTAAAATGCAAATACACCTCAATCGTTTCATATACTAAAAATTTATAGGTTATTATTTTTAATATCCGGGATTCTGGTCTTCTTCATTAATAAGATCATTATTCAAAATCTCATCCGTAGGAATCGGAAAAAGCATGTAGTAGTCATAGAACGGAAAATCGCGTTTCGTCCAACCTTCATTCATCGGATATTCGCAATTGATAAACTGTTCGGCCATTCCCGATCGACATAAATCATACCACAATTCAAATTCAATGTTGAACTCATGACGGCGTTCAATCGTCAGAGCCACTAACCATACATCTGCCGTATATCCTTTTTCTGCCTTATATCTGGTATAGAAGCTCTTAGCATCAGGCACCTCTACTTTTACCTTATTAAGTTTATAATCATCTCTTACATAAGAAAGATCCTCAAAACCAAACACATATTCACCCGACATCCCAGTTTCCAGATTTCCCCACGCCCTGTTGCGAATCTGCTTGATTATTTCCCAACCGGTTGCCTCATCGTTGGTACGGAAACAGCACTCTGCGTAATCCAACAATACACCTGCATATCGTTTCATGGTAAGTGAACAAGGATTATAGTTATGATCTTTTTTCATGGCTCCATGCTGTTCCCGCCAATATTTCAATGTATAAACATTCGGATTATGGTCTGTCCCTACAAACTCTGCATTATAAGCAGGATCAACCCCTATAGCTTCACCGGTATAAGGATTGGTTTCACCCAATGCAACACACGAATACTGCTTTCGTTTATCACCCGGTTCAAACGAATTATAAAACTCCCATGACAAGCAGAATGAGCCATAACCTGCATGTTCCATAGAAGCACAACGGTAACCCATCTGAATCAAGGCATCAGTAAGTTTACTCGCACTACTGGTCATTGTAGAGAATTTATAGAAGGAATGTTCCCAAACACTTTCTTTCGACCAATAATTTCCCATATCGTGAACTGAAGCAAAACAAGGAAGTAATTCATAAGTCTTACTATCAATAATCTGCTTCAACCTTTGCTTGGCAGAATCATAATCATTATTATACATATAAGCCTCAGCTAAATAGGCCAGACACATACCTTTCGTTACACGCCCATACTGGCCATTTAACGGTTGCCAATCAAGCACACCAGTCGCATATTCCAAATCCTCAATAATGAGCTTCCACATTTCATCAGCTGTTTCAGGACGAGGCTTGGCGGGAGAGGTTGAGTAGTTTTCACCGGTCATCAACATTGGTACACGTCCAAAGTTCTTACCTAAATAAATATAATTATACGCACGCAAGGCACGGGCTTGAGCAATAACTTCATTTTTCGCCTTTATCCCTTCCTTAAATACGGATTCCTTGACACTCTCCATTCCCGCAAGCAGACTGTTTATACGACTGATAGCAGCATACGAGCACTTCCATGAATAACGGAACTGGCTCTCGGAAGCAGTCCACTCATACTTGCAATAATTAAAATCCCATCCGGAAGCTTGTACATCTAAAGTAGGTAAGTTCGCAAGCATCATATGAGGACGTACCCCCCACGAACTCCCTCCGAAACTATTCGGATAAAGCAATTCGTAACATCCCAATAGCCCCTCCTCAATAGTAGATTCATTGGTAAATATATAATCTTCGGGCAAAAATGTATAATAATCCACATCAAATATACCATCACATGAAGTAAATATAAAGGCTGCCAATCCACCGATAACAGATAATATTTTGTTCTTTCTCATATTCTTATTTTTTAAAATTGTAAACTAATACCCACACTATAAGTTCTCTGATAGGGATAACGGCCTGAATCATATCCCACCAAATTCAATCTCCCCGTACCTATCTCCGGATCACCGTATTTATTATAGGAAGAAATCGTGAATAAATTCTCAATGCTCCCATAAATTCTCATTCCCCAATCAAAGGTATAACCGACCTGAATATTTTGAAGTCTGAAGAAATCACCTTTTTTAATCCAAGCATCAGACACACGTGTATTCTTATTATTGTCCGAAACCGTCATACGAGCATATTTGGTACTGTGATTCTCTGGTGTCCAAGCATTACTTATATATTCCTGCAAACAATTCTGGAATTCACCCGTTGAATTATGGATAGAAGACAGACTCATCGCTGAATACGATAGAATATCTTGCCCATAAGCTCCATAACCATAAAGCATAAAATCCCATTTACGATAATTGGCATTAATAGAGATACCATAAGTCAGTTTAGGAAATCCATTGCCTATTATATCCTTATCGTCCGCATTGATATATCCATTACCATCTTTATCCCAATAATAGTAATCACCGGGTTGTGTAGAACCGGATTGGTATTTACCAGTGGAAGACGCATTGTTAAGGGCATCAATTTCGGCCTGATTTTGAAAAATTCCTTTTACACGATAACCATAAAACGAACCTATGGCATATCCATTCTTAATAATGGAATGGTTGTCCCATTCATATCCCTTCGAGGCCTCTGTAGCAAAAATAGGATCACCGACTTCCTTTACTTCATTCCTAAGGGCAGAACCATTCACTCCCACATTGACAAACCAGTCTCCAAAAGTCTTACGATAATTCACAGCAAATTCAAATCCTTTATTTTGGATTTTACCGGCATTCGTATAAATGGAAGTAAAACCTGTAGAAGGACGCATATTACGATCCAGCAACAAATCATAAGAATTACGTATAAAATAATCCAATGTTACATTCAAGGCATTGTCCATAAATCCCATATCAATACCCAAATTGGTCTGTTCATTCGTTTCCCAATGAAGATTCGTATCAATTTCCTTGTCTTTGGCAGCTCCCATCTGTTCTGTGTAATTTACCCCATTCCACCAATAATAATACATCTTACTTGTTGAAATCTGGGCAATAGATTTAGAACCGTCACCATAAGAACTACCAGTTTTACCCCAGCCAATACGAAATTTCAAATTACTGAAAATATTCAGATTCTTTATAAAAGATTCTTCATTCAGTCGCCAAGCTACCGAAGCTGAAGGAAAAGTTCCCCAACGATTTGTACGTCCGAAAGCTGAAGAACCGTCACGACGGATTGTACCAGTAAATAAATACTTATCTTTATAAGAATAAATCAAACGACCGAAATAAGAAAGACTGGTAGTTTTAACTTTTAAAGCACCTTCAACGTTTTTAGTAGTAGAATTCAATGTAGAAGCGATGTCACGATAGTTATCCGCAGGAAAATCCTTAGCGCTTCCTTTTAGTTCAAATCCATCTACCGACTGATTGAATGATTGCCCTACCATAGCATTGATATGATGCCCCTTTGTATCAAAAATATAATTAAAGTAGTTCTCACTGTTCCAATCACTACTACGACTCATTTCCATGGAAAAGGTATCCAAACCATCAGAAGTAATGGTACGTTCATTTCGAGGTGAATAATCCCAAGAACTTTTATTGGTTACATTGTAACTGTTGGTGGTTTTGAATGTTAAGCCTTTCAAAATGTCCACTGTCAAACCAAAATCAATCTGTACCCGGTCTGTAAAATTCTTGCTGTCATTATCGTATGCTCTCGCCACTAAATTGTCACTACCTCTCGGTACATCCCCATTCATCTCTTGCAAAGGTACCCCATAACTTCCGTCAGGATATTTGATAGGTACATTCATCAAATTACCGTTTTCATCAAGATGGTCCATAGTTGGAACCGTCAAAGCATATGGCCGCATGTTCCCACCTCCGTGACTACCAGTACGAACATACGCAAGATTAGTATTAACAGTCAGAAAGTCACGAATTTTGCTGACTGCATTAGCACGGGCTGTAATCCGTTCATACCAAGAATTGATAATGGTACCATCATTTTTTGTATAACCTATGGAAGCCATATAGTTGGAAGTGCTACTGCCTCCGGAGGCCGATAACCGATAATTACGCGACAAAGCAGTCCGTGTCATTTCTTTCTGCCAGTCTATAGTTTGAAGTTGCCCTGCATATTGTTCTCCCCAAGCTAAATTGGTCAAGGACTTACCATCCGCCGCTTTACTCTGACGAACACCCCAAGTAAACAAGTCAGCATCAGCAACATCTATCGTATTGTTTACAGACTGAACCGATAAATTAGCAGTAAAGTTGATACGACTCTTGTTCTTGTCACCTTGTTTAGTAGTAATCATTACCACTCCATTTGCCGCACGCGAACCATAAATTGCAGTTGCCGAGGCATCTTTCAAGACTTCAATAGAAGCAATATCAGCAGGATTAACCATAGAAGCACTACTGATAATACCATCAATGACATAAAGGGGATCGGCAGAACCTTGGACTGTACCGATACCACGAATTCGGATTGTGGTTTCTCCGGAAGGATCACCGCCATTTCTCATGACTTGTACTCCAGCAGCAGCACCTTGCAATGCCTGACCTATATTCACCGGATTACGCTTAGCCATTTCATCAACATTCACTGAAGCCACCGAACCTGTAAGGTCACTCTTCTTAACCATGCCATAACCTACAACCACCACTTCGTCCAAGGTTTCTGCATCTTCTTTCAAAATGACCTTCAATGTACCAGCATTTCCCGAGACTTTAATTGTTTGTGACAAATAGCCTATATAACTAACCTTTAGAATAGCCCCAACAGGACATTGAAAAGAAAAATTTCCATTCATATCAGTAATCATTCCCTGGGCAGTACCCTCTACAATGACATTAGCACCGATAATCGCCTCTCCTTTTTCATCCATCACTTGTCCTTTCACTGTAATGACATTTTGTTGTACAATGGTAACACCTACAAACGGTTGTATAACCATTGCCGCAAGAGGACTGGCACATACCAACGACATGGACACAAGCCCTAAATACTTCCTTACATTTTTCATAAGTACTAAATAATTTGGTTTAACAAAAGCCCTTCTTTCCATCAAGAAAGAGCTATGAAATATCATTCACAAAATTATTTAGCATAGATTAAACATAAGGGAGAAAAAATAGTATTTTTATGCCTGCTTTTGTTTCATAGTTCATTTCTCCATAATAAAGCAACAAAACAAATACACATTTGCACAAAATATACACCCCTCAAAAACGATAGATTCAAAATTCAATCCTTAATTCTCGCCCATTATAACAAACTGTTTTTGAAGAAGAACTACCTGCTATATTCACAATGAATTTCCGATTCTTAACCATACCTGCAAAACGGCCTTTCCGATCACCTATAGTCAAAATACGTTTTTCATTATCCCATGTAATAGGAATTTCACTGTAGGCTCCCGACTCATAATTGTAATTATCATTCTCATCTTCATACAGTACAAACTCCCCATTATCGCCCGGATAAATACGAAGTTCAAGTTTATCCCATTTCCGTTCTGTGGCATATTGTACCTCATTGGTAGTGAAAGGTACGATAGAGCCGGCCTTAACATATACCGGAATAATCTCTATAGGAGTGGCACGTTCCACTACTTGCCCGCCATCCAGAATCTGTCCTGTCCAAAAGTCAATCCACTTAGTATTATCGGGCAAATAGACACTACGCGAAACAGCATCTTCTTCAACAACCGGTGCAACCAAGAAAGCACTTCCAAACATAAATTCATCAGAAATCTGATAGGTTGATGTATCATGAGGAGCTTCCATAGAAAGTTGGCGCAAATAAGAATAACCATTTTTAGTAACTTGCCAAGCCGTAGAGTAAAGATAAGGGAGCAGTGAATAACGTAACTTAATGTATTGTTCCTGCACATCAAAAGCCCAATACCCACGTTCACCAAACTGATAAATTTCACGGGGTGAACCTGTACCATGCGAGCGCATCATCGGATTAAATGTAGCAAACTGAAACCAACGCACATAAAGCTGCTGGTAAGCAGGGTCCTTATGTGCCGTATTATAAACATTGCCATAGGGATGCCATGCACCAATATCGGTATTCCAATAAGGAATGCCACATATCGAAAAATTCAAACCTGCCGGAATCTGTTTCTTGAAAACATCAAAACTTGCACGGATATCACCGCTCCATGAACCGGCACCATAACGTTGCGAACCTATATAGGCCGAACGAGTCAATATATATACACGTTTATCCAAGGTGGTAGCACGCTGATTATCCCAAATAGCCTTACTAGTGTACAGAGGATAAATATTACGGACATTTCTTAAAGTCCCTTCTTTCGTCTGAAAATTGAAATCAGACTGTTTGGCACCATAAAATTCCGGTTCTGTAGCATCCATCCACCATGCCGACATACCAAGCTGGAACATATACCTGTTCATATAATCCCATACTATCCCACGAGCTTCCGGATTAAAAGCGTCATAGACTTTTGCCTCACGGGGCGAAGAAACCATAGGATATAATGCACCCTTTTTATCAAGTTCCTTGAAAATTTCCGTTCCATTTCCAAAACTCGGCCATACAGAAATCATCATTTTCACATTCATCTTCCTTAAACTGGAAAACATCTCTTGAGGTCTGGAAAAATTTGGATTAAGAAACTGAATCGCATTCCAAGAAGAATTATCCTCTCCCCAATAACGCCAATCCTGAATTATCCCATCAAGCGGTACGCCCAATTTACGATATTTTTCAGCAACCTCTACCACCTCATCTTGCGACTTATATCTTTCCTTACACTGCCAAAAGCCCAAAGTCCATAAAGGTACCATAGGAGCTTGTCCCGAAAGCTGTCGCAAAAGTGCTACAGTAGCATCGCCATTTCCACCATAAAGAAAATAATAGTCTATCGCTTCACCAGCTTCTGATCTAAATGATGTCCCCATAGGCGTATCATCAAATGTCGTAATCGAATAATTATCCCAATAAAGACCATAACCTTTGACAGACGCGAAATAAGGTACAGCAATCTGCATGTTATTTTGTTCAAGAACCAACCGCTGGTTCCGCTGATTCATCTTGCCAGTCTGCTGTTGGCCCAGTCCGTAAATAACCTCATCCTCGTCCAAAATAAATGATTGCGACACTTCATAAGTATTCTCAACAATAGTCCGCATCTTTCCTCTATCCAAACCGGGAGTATTTTGTCCTGGAGCACTTTGAGTAGGTACAACCTCACCAGTAACATGAGATTCCACCTTCTTTTCCCTTATTCTCTGAACATATTGCAACGGCATCAACTGGACACCGTAGTCTTTTTCAGTCAAGAGTTTACTCCCATCCAGATTACTGAACTGGACACGTCCCGTATTTAAATCTAGAATAACTTCCAACAATGAAGAAGAAGCTTTTACCATATCGTTTTGCCGAGAAACATTGACTTCAACCTGAGTAGGTTCAAGCACCACAGCCAGACTTTTCCTCAGATTGACATTGCCCGACTCCAGTGTCTTCGAAACTCTAACAATATTGGGAGTATAAAACTCCACCTTAACAACCACCCCTTTGACTGTCACGACAAAACCATTACTTCTTGCCTGTACTTGGGCAAGCACTACTGTTGACCATAAAATCGCACATAATGCAAATAGAATTTTTTTCATTTTGATATACTATGAAATAAATAGAATCCAATTAATGCAAATATAGAGATTTACAATTCTCTGCAGTGTCCCAAATATTTCTTTGAAAGGGTAAAATTGTTGCCGAATAAATGTTCAAACACATTTATATAGCCTACAGAACACATTTTATACCTCCATTCCTTCCGGCTACCTATAAACACACAATCACCCGTAACAGTATCAACAACAGTAAATTCACGTACCTCGCCATCATTATATTACGGCAACTTTCCCCTGACGGGGCAAGATACATATAATTTTAGAGTTATTCGCCTGACAATAAAGTAATGAAACTGATGGCCGGCAAATGTACCCGTACCAGTCCATTCTCTACCTTCACAGCAGTTTCCTTCATGCAGTCCTTTGTATTGGTCACATAGACTTTCAGTTTCTTCACTTCTGCAGGGATACCGGAGATGACAGCCTCGCAATCCGCCCCATTATTGACCATATGGACGGCATATTCTCCGCGCACCATATTTCCGAAAGCCGCACAGTTTACATTTTTCTTGCTGCTACTGACCGGAATGGCCAAAGCATCGGCCGGAGTGGAGGCCAGTTGCTTGATATTCCAGAAACGTTGCGTAGGACGCAAAGGACCTTTGGAACCATAAATGCCGCCTCCCCACAACAACGAATAGTCTGAAGTGAGCTGCCACTGCAAGATGGACAATGGTTGGCAAATCGTACAAATACGTGTATACAGATTGATTTCATAAAGTGCAAACGTCGACTCATTGAATATCTCGGCATAACCATGAGCAGCGGCATCCGTACTACCCTCACCAACCAAGAGTGGTACATTAATCTCTTTGGCAGCATCCGCCCACTTCCTTAACGTAACATCATCACAACCACGCCATGAATGGAAAGAAACTGCACCAATATACTTATGAGTCTCAGGATTGTTCAAAGCAGGAAGGATAAAATCAAAAGTCGTAGCATCCGAATTGTCGCCAAGCAGCATACGGGTAGGAAGATTCAACCCTGCCAGATAAGCACCGAATTCCTGAATGAAATCTGCATGCTCCTGCGGCGTGTGAAGGACATCAATACCCAAATCCGATTCGTTGAACGAGAACATGGAGAACTCAATACCATAATACCGTTTAGCATACAACAGATAATCTGCCATGGATTTATAAATCTTCTCCTTTTTCCGGCTATCCAGACGATAAGCAATGACACCACCTTGACGGGCATAACTTGCAGGACCTCCGTCAATGGCCCATGCAGGCGGAAACCAACAGCTTAGTATTACCGGCATTCCCATCGCCTTCAAGCGCTTTGCCATGAGGAGACTTTCCTCCACCCGCTTGTTCAGTCCCCCATTCTGTGCCACGGCAATAGGATCGGATTCTTCTTCGGGTTGCCACAATCTCCACGGAAATTCCACACGGCCATAAGCTACGCGCAAGTTTTCCAGACAGTAATCTATCACTTTAGGGTCGGCAGCAGGATTCTGCAGGCGGAAATTCCCTCCAAAGCCTGCAAACAAACTTCCCGGATTCTGCATATCCAATGTAATTTCCGCGTCACTGTGATCTATCACTCCGGAAGCATGCAGTTCCATAGACAATGCTGTTCTCCCAGCCTTTTTCAGAATCGACATCAGCGAGATATACACAACAGTACCGGTAGACTCTTTTTCAACCGTGGCCTTTACAGACTTATTGAACTTGAATTCCAACTTCCTATTGGCCGAAGTAACGGTCAGCTTCCTGCCACTTGTCCTTACTTTGGCATCAACGTAGTTTTCCGGACTTAAAGCAATACAGTAATAGGCTGTCTGGTTCAAAGTAGTGTCCGACAGCGCATCAATAGAAATCTCCACCAAGCCTTTTCCCTTATCAGTCACTTTCTGATGGAACTTTACACCTCGTAGAGTAGTCGTCACTTCCTGCATATCCCCCTCACGATGGAAAACGGGACGGACCTGCTTCTCCTTTCCAGTAATCTCCATATCTCCTTTCAAGGTTCCGACACGCAGGGATGACTCAAAGTCTATCAATTCACCGTCTACACGGACACCCGTGATATTGCTCCATGCCATCACTTCCGTCTGGGCAGAAAGCGGCAGAGATAATATACCACACAGCAATACAACTATTCCAAACTGGAAAATTCGTAAATTCTTCATAATATCAAATCTATAAAAGGTTGTCATTTCAGTCTGGTATCAATCTCAAACCCCATACGGCTGTTATGATAGGGACAATTCCACATACTTGCTTTAGGCTCCTTGTAGCGGGGAGTTCCATCTTCCAGCACCGTTCTGAACCATTCACCATACTCCTTGTCTATCATCCGTGATTTGATGAAGTTCCAAGTGCGGACGGCACTGTCCAAATAAGATTGTTCACCAGTCAGTTGCCAGGCATTGATACAACCGACCACAGTTTCCGCCTGGCACCACCAGGAAGCATCCTTCCTGATTTTGTCCTTATGCCGTTCGTACATCATGGCGCCCATCGGGTTGATGCCCTCTTTCAAGGAGGCGTCTGCAAGTTCCAATGCTACCTTCCTGCACCTCCCGATAACCTCCGGGTCACCCAGAGCCTCTGCAGCTTCCGTCAGCAACCAGGAAGTTTCGATGTCATGCCCGTAAGAGTCGATGTCATCCAGATTGTTCCAATTCGAATCACAGTACAATATCAGGTGATGTGTTTGTGGATTGTAGAGCTTGGTTATTATCAAATCTATTACTTTTGTAAGACGTTCGCGTAGGCCATTATCCTTCCATACTTTATATAAAGCTGTGTATGCCTCCAATACGTGGATATGGGTATTCATTGTTTTGGTGGCAACGCCATCTCCATCATATCCCAGCTTTTGGGGAACTCCCCATTCGCGGGTGAAAGATTCTATATAACCATCGTTTACGGGGTCTTTGATTCTGCTCTCCATGGTCCGGTAAAGTTCTATGGCTTTTTGCAGGCTTTCATTGTTGCCCGTTGCTCTAAAATGTTCGGACAAACCGTAGATAGCATAAGAGCAGCCGTAAGTCTGCTTGTTCGTATCCAATGGGGTACCGTCCGCTTTTATCAGCCAATATACGCCTCCATACTGCGAATCAATGAAGTGGTCTATGAAATACCGTTGCGCCCTGTCAGCCAATTTACGGTAGGCAGTATCGCCATACATCCGGTAGGCGGTTGAAAAAGTCCAAAGGATGCGGGCATTCAGTACACCACCTTTGGGAGCATCCGCTATCGGGGCACCGTCACGTCCCAATGAACCATAAAAGCCTCCGGAAGAATCTACGCTGTATCTTTCCCAAAAAGAGAGGATATTCTCTTTCAAGTCCGAGGTTATTTCATCTTTTAAAACCTTGTCTACGTGTGACTGTGCTTGCAGGAAAGGTGTAACCAGCAACCATACTGTAATCAGCAAAAAAACGGAAAACATACGTTTCATAATATAGCGATTTAAGGAATTAATCATAGTTACATTGCAAATGTACAAAAAAACAAGTTGCCACTACTCACTACCATCCTTTTTCAATGGATACAATTGGTTCCGATAAAGGCTGTTTTTGGGTACTGAGTCCTTGTTTTACCAGACATCAGCTTTTATTAGCTCAAACGTTGGTATCTGGCAGTTCAAACACCATTGTATGACAAATATAACAATGAATATCATAAAAATAGAGGAAAAAGACACATTTCATAACGTTATTGGCTACAAACAAAAGCCATCCGTTTCCTTTTTAGTCCGTATATTAGTAGAAAATTTCGTAACTCAAAAATAGATACTATGAGAAAGAAACATTTCCTATTTGCATCAGTCTTGGCACTGCTTTGCGGCAGCAGTACGCTGCATGCGCAAGACTTCAAGCTGACATCCTCCGGTTATTTCAAGAACCAGGGAGTCGACGTCATGGCTTTTGATGACATCTATCCCGAAGGACACCAGGGAGGGGTATGCATCATCATGAACGGACACCGTGTGGCAACAAACGGAGACATCCGCCTGGAAGCCACGCCCGGACAATGGCAACCCGTACCGAAACAGCTCGACCGGAAGCTCGGTGACAACAGCATCACCGCCACGCTGTGCTATCCCGACTCCTCACGCCATCTCACCGGATTCAACCCGATGATTTACCCGGACCTCCACCTTATATATACGGTAAACGTGGAAAGCAAAGGTAAAAACATAGAGGTGACCGTAGATCTTGACCGCCCCATTCCCCAGGAATTCATCGGAAAAGTGGGCTTCAACCTTGAATTCTTCCCGGGTTCCCTCTTCGGCAAGCCCTGGATTATGGACGGTCAGAGCGGCATCTTCCCGCAACAGCCCAACTCCCCCCTGATGACAACCCAGCCCAACTATCTGCATACAGGAAACTATCATGACGGCAAAAAATCGCTGGCAGACATGGACAAACTGATAGGAAAAGGTTACAGCCCGATTGTGGCAGACGACATCATCAGCGAACCTTATGCCAAAGGAACCAAGTTCACCTCCCGGCCCGATGACCCTTACAACAAAGTTACCATCGAATCATTGAGCGGTGACCTGCAACTGTTTGACGGGCGTATGAACCACAACAACGGCTGGTTCGTACTGCGCAGCAACATAAAACCGGGTGTCACCAAAGGTGCCGTCAAATGGATTATCACTCCGAACGTAGTGGCCGACTGGATGTATCAGCCGGTTATCCAGACTTCACAGATAGGTTATCATCCCACTCAGGACAAGGAAGCCGTCATCGAAATGGATATACGTGACAACAGAAAGGAAACGGCACAAATCATCCGCATTGACGCAGACGGCGAGAAAGTGGTCAAGAACGTCACTCCTGCCAATTGGGGCAAGTTCCTGAGATACAACTATCTGAAGGTGGACTTCACGGATGTGAAGGAACCGGGACTCTACAAGATTAAATACGATACCTCCGTATCCCCTATCTTCCGCATCGACAATGACGTATATGCCCGCGGCGTATGGCAGCCCGTACTAGAATACTTCCTTCCCGTACAGATGTGCCACATGCGCGTCAACGAAAAATACCGCGTATGGCACGACTGCTGCCACATGGACGATGCCCAGATGGCACCGGCACACAATCATATCGACGGCTACGACCAGAAAGAGGGCCTGTCCAAGTTCAAACCGGGTGAAGTGGTTCCCGGAGTGAACATAGGCGGCTGGCACGATGCCGGAGACTTTGACCTCCGCATCGAATCCCAAGCCGGAGAATCCTATATCCTGGCACTGGCCTACGAAGCTTTCCACCCGAATCTCGACGTGACTTCCATCGACCAGATAAACCGTGTGACGGAAATCCACCAGCCCGACGGTAAGAATGACTTGCTGCAACAAGTAGAGAACGGCGCCCTTACGGTAGTCAACGGCTACCTGGCACTGGGACGTCTCTACCGGGGAATCATCTGCAACAACCTTCGCCAATACGTACTTCTGGGTGATGCCGCCGCCATGACGGACGGAAAAATCGGTAATGAAGACGACCGTTGGATATTTACAGAAGACAACCCCGGACGAGAACTGTCGACAGCCGCCCAACTTGCTGCCGTATCACGCGTATTGAAAGGCTTCAATGATACATTGAGTGTACATTGTCTCGACATTGCCCGCAAAGTATATGCTTCTACCGGAAACGGCAACAACAGAGCCTTGTTCCCCAAAGTGCAGGCAGCCGTAGAACTGTACCTCACCACGGGCGAACAACCCTATATGGACTTCATTCTGGACAACAAAGAGCTCATCATCAAGCAGATAGGCCGCATCGGCTGGTACACGGCACGTGTGGAAAAACAGTTTGCACAAATGAAGAACAAGAAAGCCAAAGCTTTCTCCACCGCTTTCCGCAAAGCTCTGACCGGATATGAACAAGAGCTGAACAAGCAAGTGCAGGAGACTCCTTACGGCATTCCCTACCGTCCACATATCTGGGGTGCAGGCTGGGATATACAGCGTTTCGGCTTCCAGCACTACTTCCTGACAACCGCCTATCCGGAAATATTCCCGAAAGCACCGGTATTCAATGCCCTCAACTTCATTCTCGGATGCCACCCGGGCTCCAACCAAGCTTCCTTCGCCTCGGGTGTCGGCGCACAATCAGCCACTGTGGGCTACGGACTGAACCGCGCAGACTGGTCGTATATTCCCGGTGGAGTCATTTCCGGTACAGCTCTTATCCGTCCCGACTTCCCGGAACTCCTCACGTTCCCGTTCCTCTGGCAGCAAACTGAATATGTGCTGGGAGGAGGTTCATCCCACTATATGTTCCTGGTACTTGCAGCAGAACAGTTGCTGAAACAATAAGAAAGACAGAGGGGGAACAAAACCCTCTGGATGTTTTCTTTTAGGCGCGGATTACACGGATTTCACGGATTTAGTTTACTGCATCCATGGATTCCGCGTAACCCGCGCCTAATATTATAGTATAATGAAAGTGTTTATCTACTTTCCATTCTTTCACCAATTATCCGTACGGAACGGAATGGTAGGCAATTCATTTCCGCCAATCATCGTACCAATCTGGAAATCATGGAAACAGTAGCGCACGCTGACGGGATGGGATACCTTTTCTGAAGAGATTACCACTTCATTCGTCTGCCAGTGCAGCCATACTTTGTCGGCAGGATGGAACACACGGTCCTCGCCTGCCACTTCGAAGCCACGAAGGTCATAGTTACGGCAGATACCCATTTCCAGGTGGTCGAAAGAGACCCAGGCTTCATTGCCTTTAGCGGTCCATGACTTATATTGTGGGCCGAAACAGTGTATCTGCTTCAATCCATAGGTGAGGTTCAATGCCAGATAACTCAAACGTTGGCCCACCTTCGTCTTGTTGCGGGGATGGATATTGTATATCTCATAAGGCTCTACAAGGTCGTTTGTAGAAATCATGGCACTGTTCGGAATCAGGCTTTGGGCACGGAATTGCGCTTCACGTAGGTAAGCAGCTTTCTCTTGCTGGGTACCTCCATAGGCGTACGGCGCTATTTCGGCAAAGTAGAAAGGCAATTCGCCCAGTCCCCATTCTTTGCGCCACAGCTGCACCATATCGGCCAAACGCTCGGCGTATGTTTCATGACGGCCTACGTTAGACTCGCCTTGATACCAGATGAATCCCTTTATGGTATAGTTCTGAAGCGGCTTCAGCATGGCATTGTACATCAGCATGGGGCGGTGCATGGGGTGCAGGCGTTCGATGGAATCGGGGTTGAGGGAAATGTCCGGATAGTTTTCCAGCAACTCCCGGCTTATCCAACCTTCCACAGTGGCTCCACCGTAGGCACTGCTGATGATACCCACGGGAATACGGAGGGCACGGCTCAGTGAAGTTGCGAAATAGTAAGCTGTTGCACTGAAATCGGGTGCGGTTTCTATGGAAGATATGTTCCAGCTACCTTTGCAGTCGGTTTGCGGTTCATAAGTCTGGTGCTTGGAAACGGTGAACATACGCACGCCTTTGTTTTCGGCAGAAGCTATAATATCATCTGCTCCATTCATGATGCAACAGCCGGCAAAGCCTTTCAGGGGCATTTCCATATTGCTCTGGCCGGAGGCAAGCCATACTTCACCGATTAGGATATTCTTCAACGTAGTTTTTTCTCCGTCATCAAAGGTTATCTCATAAAGCGTGTACCCTGCTGCCGGAGTTTTCACGGCAAGCAGCCAATGGCCATCCTTATCGGCACGGCAAGTCGTTGTCTGTCCATTCCACGAAGGCGTGACGCGTACTTCGGCTTTCGGTGCAGCCGTTCCCCACAGTTTCACTTCAGTCTGCTGCTGGAGTATCATGTTGTCGCCTACCAGTGCAGGCAGCTTTACTTTGGCGCCCAGCGAGGCGGCGCAACATAATAGAATCAATGCAAGAGTCTTACTTTTCATAGTATATTTGCGTTCTAAATATTTATAATCGAATATGTAAACCTAAAATTCCTTTTTCTTAATAAAAACAAAATATATAAGCAGAAAACATATAGATACCTATATATCAATATATTAACAACAGCCCAACACTCAAGTCATTCTTTTTTCTTTTTTTTTTTGCCACTCAAAGAAACCAATATCTTCTTTCCGATTTCGCTCCGTCAGCACGCAATTCCTTATTCACTAATGGATAGATTATCTTTCTCAAGTCCTTTATATCAGCCTCAGGCAGTCGCTGGGCAATCTCAGAAATACGACTGCCAGGATGTAATTTCAAATCTTCCATAATCAATGCTTTCAAAGCATGAGGCTCTAATGTCTTGAGTGTTGTAACCAGATTCACCTTGGCATTCTTTATCAATTGAGGATTTATACTGAAAAAGCTTCCCTTTTTTACTCCTTTCCTACATACAATATTGTCTTTCACCAGTTTATCAGTATAACTGCGTAGGCGTTCTTCCTCTGATAACTGAAGAATGGCAGACAATTGTGTAGAAAGTATCTTTCTTTCTCGAGCAATGATTCCAAAAGCAATATAGCCTTTTTGTGTCAGCCTATAATTCTGCAGCACATAGTCCAACAATGGCAATAACTCCCTGTCTATTATCTCGGCTGGCTGAATGACTCTCACTTCATTGTATGATGATTCAATGGCAGGCTGATGCTTTGCTTCCATAGAATTTAATTCATAAATCAAATCATAACCAGAGCCCTCACCTTCCATCAGTTCCAAAGCGCTCAATATCTCTATGAAATGAGGATTCCGCCGATGCTTTGTATGAAGAATATTATCTTTAGTAATTCCTAAAGGCAATCCACCGGGATTAGAAATCTCCAACCTATCCGGATAAACTTGAATCATAATATCACTTGATACTGTGAAGCTCTTATGGGCAAAGGCATTAACCAATAATTCCCTTATCAATTTGGGATGATAATGACGAATTTGTTTACGAAACAGCCCATCGGGAAATTCATAGGAGTAAGTCAACTCTATCGCTTCCTTTTCAATGGACAGAAGTAACTCCTTAGGATTTAATGCATTATCGTGCCACTCCACTTTACGGACTTTCCTCTCCAAATTATCATACACAATGTATTGGGCAGTAATGGGGTAACTAATCGTTTGCCTTTGTTTCGACGTACCCAACCACAGCACTCCGAGATGGGTTAACTGACCGGCATCCATCAGACAGTAGTGCTCTGCCAACTCTATATCATCCAATTGCTTGATGTGAAAGGCTACCCGAGGTGACCTACGTATCTCTTCGGCAAGCCGATGCAAGTTATCCAATACACTTTCATCCAGTATGAATTTAGTACGAACTATTTCCCACTGGTAAGTACCTTTTTCCTCACTCAAACGCTGAATGTCCTCACTTCGAACCGGTTCACATTTATCTGCCACACGAATATATATCTTCCCATCTGAAGTAGTGGCAATAGAACGAAATGAAGGATAAACAGTAATTATAAAATATTGACTTCCAAAATTATCCGTTTGTACTTCCGAAGCAGCAACAGCTACATTAAAACAAAGACTTCGCAGCTTACTGACAGCATCGTTCACCTCATCAGTATCTACAACTTGACCCAAAAGCGGACATTTACCCTTATCATCATATCCTACAAAGATCTTTCCACCCTGAGCATTGGCCAATGATACGCAAGTAACAGCCAAATCCCTGAATCCTTTATCTCCGGTTCTTATTTTCTGAATGCTTTTATATTCGATGGTCTGTTTCTCACCTTCTGCCATATACATTACATTAAATGATGCTTTATTCCATAGTACATCGGTCTATTATCGATGACATCGGCAAAAATAATCTTTTTTTGCTCACGTTCTCCGTTTCATGTGCAAAAAGTGGGTGTTCTTGCACATGTTCCGATGCAGAATTATACATAGATGTATAATCTGTACCAAAAGCAAGCTTCTTATGTTAAACACACAGCTTTTTCATTTAGAAGAGTTATCGGGAGTTAAAGGCCGATTACTCTTGTTGATGTATAGTTATACTATCAGCTTCTAACTCCCGATAGCTCCCTTAAATGAAAGAACCGTGATGCTAAACAGTACATAGCATTTGCTTTACTGCCTTAAAAGCAGTACATTTGTAACTGGAAGTTACGAAAAGAGTGTAATTTATTGGAAATGAGCATTGGGTAATCGCTCATAATAGTAATAGGTTACGAATTAGTTAGTTATCTACTGCATTATTCTTCTGTGCGTTGCGTAACCTTCAAAGAACTCTTCGTATGCAAAAGTAACAATAAAACGGGAGATTTAGAAATGAATCTCCTGATTTTTTCTTCTCACACAAGTTTTTCCGTAAAAGCGATTTTATCCGTCAGCACACCATCGCCCAAAAAAATTTTGAACGAACGTGTGCCGACTGCCGCATAAGCGGAGAAAAGGGCTTTGCCTCACGCCTAAACAATAGTTTAGACTGATGAGACAAGGCCCCTTTCTTTTGTGCTTATGCCAAAGAGGTGCTTTTACGGGGTTTTGACGATTTTTCTTTTTTAGTTGTCCTTTTGAGCTGGAAGCGGAAAGCCGTGTATGACCGCACATTCCATAAATGGAACAAGCCGTCACTCACGGCAGACAAACCGGGAAGAATGATTTTATCCATCCGACCAAACACGTTTGGCCAAACAGATAAAAACATACTTCCTTGCCGATGGTTTGCCCGGTTTCACGCTACCGGCTATGTTCTTTTCTGTTGGGGATGTCTTTTTCACGGATTTCTCTTTTGAAGTTTTCCTGTCTAATCTGCCTCTACTTCCGTTTACCTCCATTTTCGCGCCTTTCAGTGAGCCGCATCAGGCAGTCATTTTCGTGCTGGGTGCAAAGGTAACTCCGGGATTGTACGGGAAAGCAAGGTCAAGCCTCCTGTTTTTCTGAAAAATCTCCAGCCCTTCGGGTAGTATTTTTCCGAAAAACCTTGCATTCCCTAATCCCTACCTTTTTAAGCACCCGAAACGAAAACGACCGATGCGACAGAAAGACGCATTAAAAAAAATGTCGGATAAACGTGGTTCCATAAACGGGGATATCCCTCTTTTACAATCTCCTTTTGTGTAAGGGCCGTACGTCCGATCTGTGCTTCCGGCACCCATATAGGCCGTGATTTGCCTCCCCGTATTATCTGCATGGCAAAAGATGTCATGGCAGGATCAAAAGGGTGTCCGATATCATTCCCATAGAGATGTTCCAAAGTCACATTTACAGGATAATTGTCGAACGACAGGACATCGCATTCATCTGCCAGTTCATAGAGGTTCATGGTGGTCACAAAGCCGCTTCCTCCGATATTAGTTGTCACTGTCATGCCGGGAGCCACGGCCTTAACCACATCCCGCTGTATACGGAAGAATTCCAATGCTACATCCGAATAAAACCGTTGATAATCCTGATAAATGCCCGGATTATCCATCCTGCGGGGTAACCATACCTGTTCGAAGTTATCTAATGTTTCGCTCCAGAAGACGGTTCCCCAGGCCTTATTTAAGGTTTCTATAGTCTGATATTTTTTCTTCAGCCATAACTGGAATTTTTTCAGGCATTCAGGACAATAGCAATAGGGCTCTTCGGTGGCCAGCTCGTTGTCTATCTGAAATCCGATGACGGATTTATTGTCTTTATAGCGTTCCGCCAAGGTGCGTGTAATGCGAGTGCAGTATTGGCGGTAATCCTCGTTGTTGAGACAGGCATGACGCCGGCGTCCATAGGGCTTTCTCTGACCGTCTGCTCCCATGATCATAATGTCGGGGTGTGCATCGTGCATCCATTTGGGTATGGCGGCAGTAGGGGTACATAATAGAGATTGTATGCCGCGCTGTGACAGTGTCCGGATAGCATGGTCTAACCATTCCAGAGTAAAGACTCCGTCTTTAGGTTCCATACTATGCCAGGCGAAATCACCCATTCGGGCTATGTTGAAATGCGCTTCCTCCATGAGGTGTGCATCCTTTTCAACCTGCTCTTTATCGGTATGCTCCGGATAATAGGCAGCTCCTATATAAACTTGACTATGGATTGAAATGAAACCGCCAAAGAAGAGCAGGCAGCTGATCAGTAACTTCCTCATAGCTATAGCTGAATGATAATGGGATGATTGATGCATAATGCCTCATGGGCTATCAGGTTGATGAATGTCTCCCGTTCCCGGAACTGTTTGTCTCTCAACTCCCAGGCTGCATAAGCCCGGTAATTGTAGAGTCCGTTTGCGTCAGGTTTCATTTTGACGCACCAGGTTTTTATAATATCTGCGTTTTCTTCCGGTGCGTGGAAGGTTTCTACCAGATTGTCACCAGGTATCAATAAACTCATGCCGAAATAGAAGCTTTCGTTTACGGTCTGTTTGTCATGGGTGAGCATGGCATACTGTTTTCCTTCATATTCTTCTTCCGTGAAAGGTTGTGTATTCAGGTTATTGACAATGCCTGTCACCAGGAAGTAATTGCCGGGTAGGGTAGTGGTGCTGATTCTCTTTTCATATCCGTATTTTCCTGCCCATATACTGATTTCTTCGCAAAGATCTATCTTGTTATTTCCTATTTGCCATCCTTTATATGTCAAGCGAATGATGGAGCGGACCGGTCCTTCTGTAACCAGCTCGTAGTAGGTGGAGTCGATAACATCTTCTGTATAACTTGCGGGGACACCCATACGTACCAGGCTATCCGGAGTCTGCATGGCAAGTCCGCCCAAACCGAATGAGTTGGCTGCACTCAGAATGTCGCATCCCCATTCGCGTACTACCTGGTATGTATTTGCCGGATGTCCTTCCGGACTGATTCCCACTGTATCCAGCACCATTTCAGATATTCTTTTACCGAAAACATCGCAACAGTTACGACCATCGAAGTATTGCCGGAATCCCATTTTATCATTTTCCCAGACAGGACCATCCATTTGATAAGGATACATCTCACTTCCTCGTGGAAGATTGTGTTTGTCGTGTGCATCCCGGGACAGTTCTTCGATAATTCCGGGGGAGGTCATCTTTCCATAGCGGACATTCGTGCGAGGGGCGAATACCGGATATCTCTCCGGAGCAATCCATTCCACTTTTAAGCGGGTCTTTTCGGAAGGGGAAAAAGTATATACGAACGCCAACTCATCCCATTCTCCGTCTCCGTCGAGGTCGTCCAGCTGACAAGGAATATATTCTCCCTGTCTGTTGGTTATCACAGGTTTGAGTAGCTTTTCTGTCGGATTGAGTTGGGCACGTGTCAATACCAGTGCTTCGTCTTCACGATTTATATCCAAAGGATTCTCCACGGTAAATTCCTTTAAACTCTGCGGAGGGTTACAACCGGTCAGCATTGCCAATCCTCCTGACAGAACGAAACAACTCGCTATGAAATGATATTTTATATTCATGATTCTTCTATTGTTAATTGCGTATTACTTCCCATTCGTCACGGTTACCCATCTTTATTTCCAACTTGACAGGGCTTTTGCCCTGCTCTTTCCATTGAATATTTACTTGATAACCCTTATCTACCAGATTTTTTATTTTTATGTTTTGTGATAACTTGATAGCATTCGTTTCTTTGGAATGAGGTACCAGGACAGATAACCAACGTGTGGTTTTTCCGGCCTCCAGCGGACATTTGCTATAAACTGCATAATCATCATTCTTCCAATGTTTAGGCTGATACTGAATTCCGTTTTCCGATCCTGCCGGTGCATCGAAAGCAATAAACAGACATTTGTCTCCTTCACCGTATTTATCAGTGAAAGCCCGTGCTTGTGCAGGGTAATGTAGCAGGGAAGCATCAAACCAGTCAGCTGTAGCCCCATCCGAATTTCCGCAACGGGGAGTGGAGGGGACGTGCCATACCGGACCCGCCACCAGCTTATCAGCAGCTTTTCCCGGCAGGAACTCATCCAATACGATCAGAAAACCTTCTTCTGTCAGAAGAGTGCTTCTTTTCCAGGATGAATCGTGGGTCCAGATTTCTTTATAAGATACGGAACCATAACTGTCAGCTGCCTTATTTTCAGCTTTGGCATCAGTCAGAATACCACCTTGCTGACGGTCTAGGCGTAAGTTATGTTTCATATCGTTATCGTTGAAGGCTATCAGGATGGGTACTCGTGTCCAACCCTTGATGGGAGTGACGTATTTATATGATAATCCGATGCGGCTATAATCTTCATTCACATTAACCTGTTCATTCATTTTAATACGAAGAACCGTACGGCCATACTTCGTGCGGATGCGCAATACTTGTTTGCCCGTTTCTGCATCGGTTACAATGCCATAATCCTCTTTGGCTAATTCCGTTTCAGGGAATTGCTGTGTCTTGTCGGGAGCAACAAAACCAAATGATAGCTTGTCCGTCAGTTTATCAAACGGTACCAGTATTTTCTCTCCTTTATCTCCGGCAATGAACAGGTCACTGATATAAATATCTACGGGAACATCCGAAGGGCATACATTGCGTTTTTCATACCCTCCGAACCAAGTTCTTCCGGGAAATACCTTACCGACTGATTCTTCTCCTTCGGTAGGGAGTAGTGCAAACTCCAACCTGATTTCATGCAGGTTTATTAGGTCGTTATTTCCGGCTACAGCTTCCGGATTTCCCCACATATAACCATAAGGAGCCTTCTGGTCAGTCAGTGCATAATGGACATCGGTAGATTTTTGGGAATTGATGGTGTATCGTTTTGAAGGCATATACCCTCGGGTAACTCGCATATTGGCGGAAGAATGATACCATCGTCCGGAATATACTCCCGTGGTCTGACGGAAAGGATACTGCGCATCCGGTTCGGAAACCAGTAGCGTATTGTTCCATGCCGGCCATTCATAGCGCCCTCTGTCGGCAATGATCATGGTGCCGTCTACTTCATAATGTATCAGGTCGCCACGTGTGTCGGAAATTCCACCATGATAGAGGACATTGCAATCATCCTGAATCCAGAATTGGGCAAACGGAGCGCCTTCTTTGCGTGAAGGTGCCAGTATCAGACGATCTTTACTTTGGTAAGTGGCAGGGAAGAGGCATTGCACGGAAGCTTGTAGTTCCGGGGCTTTGGCTTCCATGCCTGCATATTGGGGATAAGCTTTTTCAAAAGCCTTTTCCGGAAGTCTTCCGGTTTTCATGTTGCCTGCCAGATACGTTTTTTTAAGCGCCCATAAAATAGTAGGTTCGGGGCAAACTTCCATAATGGCATCAAAAGCTTTTACGTAGGATTCCTGGTCGTACGGTTCTCCATCTCCTGTAGAACATACCAGGCCGGAAGAACTGACATGGTTTCTGAATTTGTAATATACCTGTTTCAGTTTATCTCCTTTTAATTCCTTCTGCTTGCCAAGCTTTACACCTAAAGCTATCAGGCGGGGAATATTATGGGCTACATATGCAGGTTCATAACTGTCTCCTGGTTCATACCAGTCATTCCATACGGCTTCGGCATAAGCCTTCCACAATTTGGCATCTTTGTGTTTCGGAAATAATCTGGCAGCTGCCAGTGCTCCCATGGCATAATTTGCTGCCCGGTTGTTCGGACCGCGTTCTTCACAGAAACTCATCTGACTGACAAGAGATTCGGACTGTTGTCTGAGTTCCGCGTCCATCAGTTTGTTTTCTTTAAGTATGCGTATGGCATCGAAGAATTTCTCGCGGGCAAAGAAAGATACTTCCAGGGGGCGGGATTGGTTCCGGGTAGACTCGAAGGCATCCAGGATACCTAATAGAATGGTTTTGCCTTGAAGCATTTTCTCCTTATTGCCGGAGCTTGCCAGATCATAGACAACGTAGATATCCTTATCGTTACTATGATAAAAAGTAACATGATCCTTGATTTCGGTGTGTCGGAGGATTTCCTGTCGGGCTTCACTGCGTGTCATCCGGTCGAGTACCTTTTCTTGTGCACACAGTGGTGGTGTGCACAAGAAAAAGGCTGTCAGCAAAGAATATCCGGTGATTAATACTATGTTTTTCATGTTTTGTGAGATTAGTTTTTACTTTGCAAAGTACGTGATTTTATTTGGCAAGTAATGCATAGGCGCACCATAAAACCGGAGCTTGTCCATGGAGATCTCCCGTTAAAGCTTTACGGTTGCGGTAGTGTTCACTATTATCTCCCAGCATGGTACCTTCGCATACGGCTTCCACATCTCCCTGTTCATTTACATATTTGGTTAAAGCTATCCAGGCGTTCCGGGCTACCGGTCCGTATTCTTCGGCAGGTAACCAACCTTTCTTGACACCTGTAATCATGGCGTATGCGAACATGGCCGAACCGGAAGTTTCTTCCCACATGGAAATATCATCCACTACCTGTTTCCACATACCATTTTCATCCTGCGTATCTTTTAGCTTCTCCATCATTTTCAGATATCCTTTCATGATTTCCGTTCTGTCCGGATTGTCTTGCGGAAGCATCCGGAGCAGTTCGGACATACCGACTGCCATCCAACCATTACCGCGTCCCCAGCAGAAGGGAGCTGTTGGTGCGTGATAGAACAGTCCTGAAGTTTGCTGTATTGAATCCAGGTAAAGCACCATTTCGCGAGCTGCTCTGTCTATATATTTACGGTCGTTCGTTACCCGATAGGCCTGCGCCTGGATAGTGGTGATCATATACATATCGTCCAGCCAAAAACGAGTTTGCCAGGAATAACCTTTGTCGGCCCATTCCTTTTGTTCCGGTTGGCAGATATCGGCATCTTTGAAGTCTCCATACATACTACTTTGACGTTCTTCGCCTTCTTTTAGTTTCCAGTTGGCTGGTAATTCCCATTGAGAGTCGGCATACATCATGCCTAATGTTTTATAGCGCTCTTCTCCTGTTTGCAGGTAGAGTTCCAGCGGCACGGCTCCGAAGACATTATTGTCTACATGATTCGGCTTCGGCTGCAAGTAAGCCTCGTTGGTGAATAAGGGCTCGAAACGGGCTTTCAGACGTTCTGTCAATTCCTTGTTATCTGTTTCCTGAGCAAACCAAAGTCCTCCCAACCAAGTGCATACATCCGGATAGGTGATTTGTGTTCTTGGTTCGTTCACTCGTAAGGGGCTGCCATATTGCGAATGCCCTTGCTCCAGAAACCGATTCGTAATTTTATTCCCGATTTCTATAGGGTTGGCTTCTTGTGGGAGGTTGTCAAAGTACCCGTTCTCTTTAGGAGTACAAGATGACAGCATCAACGCAGCTAATGCTGCTGTGAATAGTTTACTTTTCATATTTTCTTGTATTTTTTATATTGTTAGTTCGGATAATATTTCTCGGGTGTCATGAATGCAGGTACATAAGGTTCCATCCAGAATGCAGAGGTACGCTTGTATTTCAATTCGGTATTCGGATACCAGTTGGCCCAGGATGCCGGATGCGTATCGGCAACAGGAGACTGTACGCTTTCGCCATACCCGTTCACAGTGGTAACGGTATATTCATAGACTGTAAACGAACCGGCATCAAGAGTCGGATTGTCTAACTTACCGGGGAATCGGCATGCTTTGATGACTCCGGTTGTTTTCATGTCTGTATACTGATTAGCTTTACCTTCAAATATAAGTGCGAAATCTTTATCACCGGCCTTTCTCCGGTATATACGATATTTCTGTGCACCTAATACTTTTCCCCATGATAAGTCTACCTTCCCCTTGCCTAAATTCAGGTGCAGACCTTCCGGGTAATGTGGTGCTTGGTTAGTGGTATAAACCGGATACTCTTGGGCAAAGACGGCCGTATGTTTTCCATTTACGGACAGAGCTCGTACATGTATCTTCCCGGCAGGTTGCGGAGCAAGTTTGTATATTGACCGGGTGGTTGTGCCTACCTCCGTCCATGTTTGCCCATTGTCCCGTGATGTTTCTATTTTTACCTTTTTGGCTGATGCAGGTATATCCAGATAAATAAGGGTACCATTAGGAGTATATTCTGTGTCGATAATATCTGTTTGCATTGGAATTGCTTCACGTGCAAACTCTATGTGATGCTCTCCTGCGGGTAAAGAGATATTGCTTGTTCCCTGTTGTGCGATACCGTCGATATATAATTTTCCGCCGGACATTCCTTTTAGGGTTAACCTAGCTTTTCCATCACTCTTATAGCGTCCTTTGCAAGTGTTGGCGTTTGTGCGGGTCATGGCAATTGCCGTACCGGCGTCCGACAATTCAATCGAAAAACCATCGGCAGAAAGGAGTGTACCCTTCATTAAAGCAAGTTGCAAGGTTCCATTATCCATCCGGCGGATTACACCGACCTCTCCGGTGAATGATTCCTTTTCGGACTGATGGCTTATTCCTGTTCCATCACGGAAGATAACATCGGTACTGTGAGGAGCTTTGATATACAATATATTAGATGGTGCATTTTTTTGCTCGGGCACAAATTCGTAAATGCTTGTATGGGCCAACAAAGCCGGGTTCACTACTTTCCCATGTAGAACGTTGATATCTCCTTTCTTGTGTGAAACCAATGTCAGTAGCGAACCGTCCGCATCCCGGTAGAAACCTTTGGAATTATTGGTTTCTCCTTTAGTCCAATGATCCGGGCGTGCTTTTTTGCCAAAGAAAACGATTTGTGGAAATTCATCTTCTTTCTGAACGAACCAAGAGAAACGGGCACCTGCTCTCCAGTTCGTTCCGGTCTGGTCGTAGAGTAGGAAGTAGTCTGTACCTACTAGTAGGATGCTGCGTGATAAATATTCCGGCCAGGCAAAACTGTCTTTTCCTTTAGCGGAACGAAGTTCTGCCAGCTGCACTATATCCAGGTCATAAAGTGGAGCCACAAGTTCGTTCATTCCGATGTTACAGAAAGCTCCATTTTTCATTACTCCGAAGTTAGTGATGCCATCCAGGTTATTTTGTACATGGTCGCCTACCACTTCGTTTTCATGCCCCGTATATATTTTACCTTTTGCATAGAAGTAAAGTCCGCCGGAGTTGCCTTGTCCCTGATGCCCCCAACGATAGTTAGGGCCTTTATCCACTTGGTTTAAGTGAATGGACAATTCTTCGTCTGTGTCTACTCCTGCACGCAGAACAATGCCGTGTCCGGTATATTTCGTGCTTCTTAAATGCGGATTGGTTCCCATGTTATGGGTAGGGTATTGTTTCTGATGGACATCCCCCCAATTGGTGTGTGTATCTTTGGTTTCAACACCCGGACCCATCTTGCCGGTCCAATATAGATTTTCGGCTAAGAGTGGATCGTAGTATTGCATCCAGTCTGCTAACTGGTAAACGGAGCAATAGCGTGGAACAATCCGTCCCCCTCCGTGAGCACCATGGGGCGGATAACTTCTTTCCATCTTTTCATTGTATTGAATGGGAGCGGTCATCATGTCCAACATCCAGTGTCCCCGTTGCGCCATGTATTTTCCGGCAAAACGATTTTTGCCATCGAACTCTTTTAGTGCGATATTGGTGGCTGAGGTAGGACGTAAGAAAGCCCAATTATAGATACCCAGGCTTTCTACCCAACGTCCGCCTTTGGATTCGAAGGCTTTTACTTCAGGACGTGTATAGAAGATACCGTATATTTCCAGTGTTTTTTCAAAGAAATCCGCCCATTCTTTGGCCATCGGGTGTTCGGGGTAGAGGAAAGACATCTGCCCCGGTACTGCCCAGCCGTCTGCTGCCATATTAGCGGTTCCTGCTAATGAAGTGCGAATGGTATTCATCGCTTCCAGTGTATTGATGTAGGCGGATATGAGCATCAGGCCGTCTACGGTCTTCTTTTGTTCTGTGGTCAGTTGTTTGTAAAGTGCTAGGTAATCTTCTATCCAGCTACCGAAAAGCGGGCGGTGAGAAATGGAATGAATGCCGGGAAATCCATTTAAGCCTGTCATATAATAAGCCATTGGAGAGGTTATTATCTGCTGATAGAATTGTTCGGCAGTGGGTGAGCCTGTTTTCCCTGTAAAGGGAGTATCCGGATGCTTTGCATGTACCGGATACTCCAGAATCCAATCTTTCACCTTATTTAAATTTAATAGCGCATACTGGCGGTGTAATAGCATAGCGTAGCGGAAGCCCATTTCATCCGAATGGTCTGCACCACCCTTGACTGCTATTTCGTCAATGCGTTTATTGAATTTGTCAACTATACCCTGTTTCTTTTCAATCGTGTATAAAGTTATGGCCGTGGACCGGCTGCCGGAATGGAGCGGGTACTTGAAATATAATTTCTGACCGGCATAACGGAAATATACAGATAAATCCGGAGTGGGTTGCCAGATCCCGTATTGCTGATCATCCCAGCGATTATGGTCATATACAAATATGCCTAATTCTCTGGCTGCATCCTGAGTTTCCCAGAAAGAGATTGCCGGAACCTGTTCACGTGTTGAATTTCCTCCGAAGGGTAAGAGGCGATACAACATTTGCTTATCGGGCTCTTCTATCCAGCCCATTCCTGTCCAGTGCGGATCTTCCTGGCTCCAGTTGGTGTATATGGGTTGGTCGATGGGCAAACCTCCGTCTACTGATATTTCCTTTTGTCTGTCCCAGTTGCCATAACGGCGCGTAGGATAGAAGTTATCCCATTCCATATCTATAAACACCTCATCTTGGTTTGATATATTCTCCATTTGTTCGTCGAGGATGACGAAGGGATAACCTTGTATGACTTTTACCTTGGCATAATAAGAAGCTTGGTTATCTAATATATAATGTATTCCACATTCTATAAACAAGTCGCCTAATTCTAAAACAGACGTTTCTATCTTTTTTACGGTGCGCTGTCCGGTGTGCAGCTTGTTATTGCCTATCTTTTGATGATCGTTCAATATGGAGATTATGGGAGCGGGAATTGTGTGCCCCGGATTGATTCCTCCGGCAGGTATTTCCACACCGAAGCTTCCGTCACTAATCAGCCAGGTTGACGCCTGTTTCTGAAGTATAACGGGTGAACTTTGCCGGGAAGCATTGTTTTTCCGAAGATACAATGAATAGTCGAATTCCCCTCCGCTTGGTAGCTCTGCGAAGAAGTTTATAACGGCAGATTTCAGTTTCCCATTTTCAATGACTTTGTTTGATAATTGGAATGGAACAGAACAGTTCTGCTTATTATCGGAAAGGTTAAGCTCCGATTCGGACTGTATTCCTTCCGGAAAGTAAACCGGATAACTTAAAAGGGTGCGGGGCCAGTCGTATATAGATAGGTTTATACAATCTTTCCGGGAGAAATTCAGCGGCTTCTCCCTGGATACGATGGTCTGTTGTGCAAAGCCTGTATTTGCAAAAAATAGTATGAGTAATAATGTAATCACGTGGTTTCTCATGGTCATAAACTTTACCTGAATTTTTTGCAAACTTAGGCGAAAAGCCTTTGACAGACTATGAAAATAGTGTCAAAGGCTTGTATTTTAGACCTGCGACCGATTATTTACCTATATTCTTGATATATTCGGTAGGAGTTTGATTGAATACAGATTTAAAAACCTTACTAAAGTAAGCCGGATCGGAGAAGCCTACTTCATAGGCAACCTCTGCAATGGTCATGCCTCCGGACTGGAATTTTTCCACAGCCATTTTCATCCGGATATTTAAGATCAGTTTGTTGGGTGATAAATCGGATATCGCCTTAATTTTCCGGAAGAATTGTGTACGGCTCATGCCTAATTTATTATATAGAACTTCCATGGATAATTCCGGATCCTGTGCATTTTCTGTAATTAATTCTACCAGTTTTTGCATGAATGGGTCCTCTACTGTGATTTCCTCTACCGGAACTTCTGTCCTCTCTAACTTCTGGCAGAACAAGTCTCTCAGTTTTTCTCTGTTTTTGATGAGGCTTTCTATTTTAGCCAGTAGTATTTGCGCATTGAATGGCTTTAATATATAGTCGTCGGCTAAAGCCTGATACCCATCTTTTACATGCTCTTCCAGGCTTTTTGCTGTTAGCAAGACTACCGGAATATGAGCTAAGGCCATATCATTTTTTATAACCCGGCAGAGTTCCAGTCCGTCCATTACGGGCATCATGATATCACTGATAATCAGATCGGGTATCTGCTCTCTGGCTATATTTATGGCACTTTTTCCTTCAGGAGCTTCCTGCACATTGTAGGTCTTGGATAGTTTGGAAACGATGTATTGGCGCATATCCTCGTCATCTTCTACTACCAGAATCCGCAGGCGGTTATCAGAATCTTCGGGTATTTGCTGGTGATATTCCGGTTCTACGGACAATACACTATTTTTTTCTACTTTCAATGTATGAGTAATTGCCTGGTCAGTATAGATAACATTGGAATTGGCGTAGTGTTCCTTTCCCAGTTGCAGGCGTATGAAGAACGTCGTTCCTTGTCCGGGCGTACTTTCCAGCCATATCTTGCCGAAATGCAGTTTAACCACGTATTGCACCAGATTAAGTCCGATGCCACTGCCGAACATTCCACCTTTGTTGCCATTTCCTATCTGAAAGAAAGGATCGAAAACTTTGCTTTGGTTTTCAGGAGATATACCTTCCCCGAAGTCTTTTACGGAAAGAACAACGCTGTTTTCCTCCATATTGGATTCTAGCTGGATCTTTCCACCTCTGGAAGAGTGCTTTATTGCATTTGAGAGCAGATTAAACATTACTTTACTCATCAGGTCTACATCTACCCACAAATTGTTTCCATAATAGTTGTTGGAGTACGAAATGGTAAGTTCGTGCTTGTTCAGCAATTCGGAGAAACTGTCAATCTGTTCAGTAATAAATACAGGTACATTCAGGCAGCTTAGTTTCAGTTGCATGGCTCCATGTTCTAATTTGCGGAAATCCATCAACTGGTTCACCAGAAGCAGCAGGCGGTTTGCGTTCTTTTGTATCTGTTTCATCGGATATTTTAAACCCGAAGGAAGCTGTTCATCGTTGATGATATCGTCTACCGGACCGGTTATCAATGTGAGCGGTGTCCGGAGTTCGTGAGAGAAATTAGTGAATAACTCAATCCTCATCTGGTAGTTCTTCTCGATATTCTCTTTTTCTATCTGTTCGATTTGGCGTTTGTACTTGGCTGTTTTCTTTTCATAAAAATAGCGTGCTAATACTGCCAGAAAGACGATGATGAATAAGATATAGAGGGCCTTTGCCCACCAGGTGGCCCAGAATGCAGGATGTACCGATATGATAATGGTTGTTTCTACCGTGCTCCAGATTCCTTCGTTATTGCATGCCTTAATACTGAAAATATACTTACCTGCCGGAAGATTAGAGTATATTACTTCATTATTTTCAATATAATTCCACTCTTTATCCAGGCCTTTTAACTGATAAGCATATTTATATCCCTTGGGGGAGATGAAGTCGAGCGCAGAGTATTTGATTCGTATAGATGAGTTATCATACGGCAGATCAACCTTGTTTCCTTCATTGAAGTTATTGATTTCAATATGGTCGGGTGCATTTTTAGAATTTAGTGACTCCACCAGGGATATCTGTACCAAAGGTGCCGTCTTTCTGTCATGAGACAAACGTGTCGGGTCCAGTTCCGCCAGTCCGTTGTTACCGCCTATATAGATGTGTCCGTTGCTGGCTTGCAACAGTGACTTGTGCGAAACTTCATTCAAAGGAAAGCCGTTGCCACGCGTAAAATTTACGATGATTCCATCCGGTTTGATCTGTGACAATCCGTTGATGGCAGATACCCATATATCCTTGCTGGTACGATCTTCCAGGATGGCACAAATGGAATTGTGTACTAATCCGTTATCTTTATTATAATGATGTATTTCCTGTTTTTCCAGATTACATTTATATAATCCATTGTCATAAGTACCGATCCAGATGTTCTTGGCGTGATCCTCGTAGAGTACACTTATATTCTTGTCATTCAGTTCTTCGAATGTGGTTCGTTCACCTTTAAAATAGTGTTCGGGATTTTCAGGTTGATGCCTGAATATCCATAAACCATTGGTACGAACTCCCACTATCATGTCATCTTCATATCGCAGAATATCCTGTGTCAACATATACCGGGTAGTAGCATTATAGTTGGTCGATAGATTCCGATCCAGCTTTTGCGTATTCTTATCCCAGTAAGACAAGTCATCTTCTGCTATCCATAGGCGATTTTCTGCATCTCTTGCCATTGCACGAATTTGTTCTTCACCACTCATTGGGGCGATCACTTTGGTTATGGAACGGGTTTTCAAGTTGAGTGAATAAACTCCCATATTTAAAAAATAGAGATAGAGCTCGTCTGGTGAATTCCGGTAAACATAGTATAAGTCCGTATCGTGTTTGGGAGAATTACCTCCGGATATATTTACTTCTTCTATATGCTTCGGATTGTTTACATCCATGGCTATAAGCCCCTTGCTATGTCCAATCCATAATTTACCTTGTGATTCGGATAATGAACCTACTACTTGGATTCCGGTGGCCTGCTGAGGGGAGGATATTAAAGAATGATGAGTAAAAGTAAACAGCTTGGGATGATAATAAATGGCTCCCTGACCGAAAGTTCCTATCCATAATGCTCCTTGATTATCCTTATAGACTGTCATTAGGCGGTCGCTTATAGCAAGGTGTTGATCAACTTTGGTATAAAAGAAAGAGTGCTTAATATCATAAGCCACCAGTCCGCGGTCGGTTGCAAGCAGCAAGGTGGAATCATTATATTCTGTGATGTCATGAATGTAATTACTTTCTATCGGAACATCCGGATGAACCGTGTATGAGATAGGCTTGATTTCTTCTTCTTTAGGAAAATATTGATAGAAATTCTTTAGCTCTTCTCCCAGCCAGATGCGTCCTTTGCTATCTGTAAATCCTTTCATTAAGGAGAAACGCTTTTCATTTTTGTGTAATATCTTGTAACGCTCGGTCCTTACGTCATAAAGTGCCAGCCCCTGATTCACCACATCCAGCAACAGGGCATACGGGCTCGCGGCAGCCATCATGTGAATATAGGTATCACGCATATCTTTCACATATGAACACGTTCCGTCGCTTTTGAAAACATATAATCCTTGTTTGGTAGCTACCCAGATGTTTTTCTTGGGATCTTCGTGCAGGCCTACAACCACGGACGAGGGAAATTCTTTCCCCGCATACCGTTCCTGTAAATCGATAAACTTTTCCTGCATGGGATCGAAGAGAACGATTCCGCTGAAGGTACCGATCCAGAAGAGACCGTCCGATAGTTGCGTAATACTCACTATATCGTTAGGCTGCTTGACTTCTTTGCCTGGCAGGTGATAATAGTTCTTTATTTCGTAACCGTCTAATCGGTTTAACCCATTTTTGGTACCAATCCAAATGTAACCTTTATCGTCCTGGCAGATAGCTTTTACAGTGCTGTTTGATAATCCATCCTTTACAGAATAGCTATTCAGCGTGATGTTCTGTGCCGATGCGCTAATATACCCTAATGAGAGTATGGACAAGATAAATAGATGCTTTGTGATATTCTGCATTATCTTCGGAAACATAAAATTCAAGTTATAAATTGAGCCCCTAAAGATAATGCAAAACATGCAATTCATACAAGCATAAACGCTTTTTATATGGTTATTTACGGAATACATTCCAATTCCCTTTCATGTCTATTTGAATGGTGATTTCTTCCTTGTTGTTTTTTATTTGAACGGTGCTGCATCCATCCAGAGTTCGTGTAGATAAAGACTGTACGATATCAACGGCCTTTTTCTTTATGCTGTAGGGCACGATTACGGTAACAAATGTCAAAGGCTCGAATGGAGTAACACGTTGCTTGGAGAAGACTGTGGTGGGCTGTATTGTATATTCTTGTTTCTGAAATCCGTAACTGCAGTCGGGTTGCTTTTCAAAATAGACTAGTAATTGCCTTTTCTCTATTTCGTTACCGGATGCGTCTTTCCACGGTTGACCTGCGTTTGGGGTATCCCTATATATTTTTTTCCCTCCGTGAGTACTGAACCAGTTTTCACCCCGTTCATCCATTTGATACAACTGCCAGATACTACCTGCCGTATATCCTTCGGTATCTTCTCCGGGAATCAGATGATCCTGTAATATCAGAATACCTTCAGCTGTCAATACCATGCGTCGTTGCAGGGTGGAACCATCGACACAGTGATTATCCAGAATCACTTCAGCGTATGAGTCTTTATCTTTATTCACAACTTTGGCTGTCCGCACGATATTGGGATTGAACAGCACACCTACTTCTTCATGTACATAGTCTTCTACCGGTTTTCTGATCTTGTTGTAGGCTCTAATCTTGAAACTCATGGGAGACTTGATTCTGCCGTCAGTCGTGTAATGTTTCCAGTCGCAACCAATGTATCGGTACTCATTCAGACTGAAATCTGCCGCCACTTTCAGATTAATAAAATGAATGCCGTTATCTTTCAAAGTAATACGTATCATCTTTCCACCTTTCTCATTGTCTGCAAGTTCTACACCGTCTCCCCATGCATCCAATGTGTTGCAATCATGCAGAATCTTTTCTCCGGCCTTACCTCGTAACCGAACCTTATCAATGCAGATCACTTCGCCCGGCTGTCCATTCTGAAAACGGAAAGTGATGTTTTGAAATCCCCTCATTTGCGGATCACTTTTTGATATATGTGTGGTTGAGCTGAAGTCAATCCAGTCTGTAAACCAACGGTTGGTCAGCCAGCGGTTGGAGCCTTCACCGAAAGGGAAACCATTGCTTTTTTCTTTCATCAGGATCACGGTGTTGCCATGACGCATATCCGTAGCATGACGTTGCACGCCGTGAAAGTGCGGGCAACAGTCGGTTTCAAAATAATTGATGGTTCCGCGCAGATTCGGATGTTTGTGAGAACCTTCGGCATAAAGATCACTCATGACAAAAGGAGTACCCGGAACGTGTGAAGCCGTTAGCAATAACTGGTCCGGTATACCACCTTGTCCTTCCCGGTTGGTGCGTGTTGTCACCATGCCACCCCAATCCGGGATAGAAGTCTTTGGAATAAATGGCGGTAACAGGGTTATTTCCGCAATCGAGGCCCATTCACAGGCATCCCGTAGAAACCAGCCTCGTTTAGTATATTTTTCGGGTAAATTAGGAAGTCCTGTTTTATATAATTTGCGGGCAGCTTCCTGATAGGTTGCATTACCAGTCAAGCGAGCCATCTTTTCAAAGACTACGATCCATTCAAAATAGGCAAAGAAGAAGTCATCTCCATATTCCGGCATGTAACCGCTGGGAGCTTGCTGATGAAGATAGCGTGAAAACCATTGTTCTATTTCGGGAGTCTGTAGCAATTCGACCCGTCCACTTTCTTGTGCGATGGTGATAATGTCATTTAAGTGGATGGCTGAATATAAAGTAGCGGTTTCGTCTACATCCTTATTGGCATACCAGAAATTCCACATAGTATCTGTATAGGCTTTCCACTGGTTTGCATTGGGAGCATCCGGAAACAAGTTATACATTCTGGTGAAGCCTAAAGCACGTTCCTGTCCCTGATTATGATCGGTGATGAAATGAGGCTCGAAGTGCAGGTCGGCAAAACGGATCACAATTTCCCGGGCTTCGTTTCCTTTCAGGCGTCTTTCTTTTTTAAGTAATTTGTAGGTGGCTGCCACGTTGCGGGTAGAGAAGAAATCATCTCGTCCCCGCATCAGTTGTTCGTCCTTTTCCCAGGCGGTGACGGCATACCGGAAAATCTCTTCGGACATGTTCAGAAATCGTTTCTGTCCGGTAGCTTCATAGAAAGTACCGGCAGCGCTCATCAGGTGGGTGGTCCAACGGACATTGCGGTTTTGAATTTCCTTCTGGATGCGTTCTTTACTGTATGGGTAGGTCTGGTTGTCAAAGGCTTCGACGGCTATGGACAACGGATCTTTGTCTATTGCTGGATACAGGTTTCCATACACTGAAATAATTCCCCAAAGGCAAAGAAAAATGGAGGCAGACAATTTCTGTATCATATTGGATTTCTTTTGATAGAGTTTATTAATAAGAGAGTGGGCAAACCGGATTTTCCGGCTTGCCCAACATACATATACTCTCTTTGTTCTATGACAGAATTTTAATATTCGGGATTTTGCCACATGATTGTTCCGTCACCATAGGCATTGATTTCAGATTGTGGAATCGGTGCCAGCAGATTACGTTTTTCCATTACATACATCGGTGTTTGGGTAGCTGTGTTGAAACCTTCGTTTTTGAGAGAGAAGTGTTTCTCCATTGCTTCTTCGGCAAGCCCCCAACGAATCAGGTCGGGCCAACGAAGTCCTTCGTAACAGAACTCGATAAAACGTTCGTGAACGATGTAATCGAATGTAGCTTGCTTACTGTTCAGTCTGGCAGCATCAATGGCTTCCAGACCGGCTCTTTTGCGCACTTCGTTAATGATGGATAAGATTGTAGTGATATTCTCTGCATAGCCCACTTCATTCAGAGCTTCGGCATACATCAGTTTGACATCCGTGTAACGCAGAATAGAGATGTTATTACCCCATTCGTCATAAGAACCGGGTTTCGTCTGCGTTGCTTTCAGGAACTTACGGGCTGTGTAAGTGTCAGCATGCTGGTAATCTTTATCGTAATAAAGGTTATTCACCATGGTAGCGGCCCGGCGGATATCGCCTTCTTCGTAAACACCTTCACCCCAGATGGACTCGGAAACCTGGGCGGTACCGGAAGGACCTTTGAACGTTACATTATGAAGGAACGGAGCATCCTTTTCAAGATTGATACTGGAAGCGAGCAACATACTGTTGAACGTTTGGCTGATACCCAAAGCTTTACCGGTGGAACCGCCCATGTATTGCACTTCCCAGACACGTTCGGATGTGTTGTCGAATTTATCATCGAAACAATCTTCATAGTTGTCGGCCATTTTATATAAAGCGGGTTCTTTGGCAATTATCAGCTTCAACCATTCTACTGCCTTTGCAGGATTATGCATATACAGGTAAGTACGTCCCAGCATACCGGCCATTGCATATTTGGTGATACGTCCCACTTCTGTGCCGCTTCTTTTTTCGGGAAGCAGGTCATAAGCCAGTTCGAAGTCCTTGATTGCTTGCTGGTAAGTCTCTTCCTGTGAAGAACGTTTCACTTTACGCAATTCGGCCAATGAAAGGTCCGTAGTGATAAGTGGAGAACCTCCCCAACACCAGGCGAATTGCAGATAGGCTAGTCCGCGCATGGCATAAGCCTCGCCTTTGATATGATTTTTCTGATCTTCATCAGAGAAGTCTACCCGGTTGATGTTGTCCAATATCTTATTGCTGCGTGATACCAGTACCCAGAGCGATTTCCATGCGGTTTCCCAGGTCTTTTCGGTAGAAGTATCCGTGAAGCGGGTGATGTTATTGTTCATGTTTTTAATAGCGTCTTCCCTCAATACGATTGCTTCCAGATAGTTACGATTATAGACAGTCTGTAGTTGTGAGTAAACTCCGGCAATGGAGGCTTCACAATCAGCAGGAGTCTTGTATAAGCTCTGGTCTGTGTAAATAGACGGTTGGTTGACGTCCAGATAGCTGTCGCAGGAGGATAGCCCCCACAAACAACATACGGCTACTATTTTAGTTATTATTTTCATGATCGTTACTGATTAAAAGGTTACGTTTACACCAAATATATATTTTCTTGACAGCGGATAAGTATTGTAATCTGCACCTCTGAGCATCGGATTGGTACTATAGCTATTGGTATCCGGGTTGCCGACATAATCGGTAAAGGTATGCAGGTTTTCTACTGTTCCGTAAATTTTGGCTGCTTTGATTCCCAGGGCATTCAGCCATTTCTTGGGCATATTGTAGGCCAGGCTGACATTCTGAATACGTAAGAAGGTTGCGTCAAAGATTTCCAAATCTGTTCTGTGTAATTGTCCGTCCTGCTCGGAGTTGTCACCCAAACCGTAAGGAGTCGGTGTTTTCCCATCCCATGACATATCTACACCCAGTTCAGTAGGAATGGGGTTGCCGTTCGGATAATCTTCTTTGTAGCAGTGCAACCATCTTCTCAGTGTGTTGTTGGCACCATATTTACCACCGGTATCCAGGTTACGGGCACCAATCCAAAGTACATTACCGCCAATCTGTCCGCGCAGGAATATGCTCAACTCGAAGTCCTTATAAGTAAATCTGTTGGTGAAACCGAACATCACGTCAGGTTCATTTGAACCGTAAGCTACTCTGTCGTCATTGTCGATAGAACCACTTCCGTCAACGTCTACGTATTTCACGTTACCGGGTCTCTGCTTTTTACCTTTTACGGTAGGAACCAATGGTTTGTTGGGATTATAACGCCCGTCAGCGCCTACTTCGAAGTCAGCTTCCGTTAGCAGACCGTCTGTGAGGTAAGTATAGAATTGAGAAATAGGACCTCCTACTTTTGTGATGAACTGTGCGTTCCATGCATCGGTGATGATTTCATCGTTTCCACCTAAATCCAGTACCTTGTTCTTGTTTCCGGAAAGGTTTAGTGTGCTTGACCATTTGAATGATCTTGTATTGATATTGGTTGTTGTCAGGTCAATTTCCCAACCACGGTTCTCAATGGAAGCCAGATTTGTGCGCATACTGTTGAAGCCGGTAGCGGCGGGGAGCTGCAAATTATACAGCAAGTCGTCCGTGCGGTTAATGTAATAGTCTACGTTCAACTGTATGCGGTTTTTGAATAGGGAGAGGTCGAAACCAAAGTCGAATGCTTTGGTCGTTTCCCATTTCAAATCTGAGTTGGCATAGTTAGTCGGATAGATGGCTATTTGTGAAGTATTTCCGTAAGCGACATTTCCGGTAGTGAAAGTAGAAACATAGTCACTGTAGCCGATACGATCGTTACCGGACATACCCCAGGAAGCACGGAGCTTTAACAGAGAGATGAACTCTACATCTTTCATAAATTCTTCACTGTTGATTTTCCATCCGGCGGATACGGAGGGGAAAGTAGCCCAGCGATTGGAAGGACCGAAACGGGAAGAACCGTCACGACGCATGGATGCAGATACTAAGTATTTATCATCATAATTGTAGCTTAAACGACCGAAAAGAGAAGCTGTGCGAACGATGTTCTTCAGGGTACTGGCCTGACTTGGAGTGGCACCTTGGTTCAAGGTCGGAACGTTATCCAACGGGAAGTCGGTAGCTTTCATATCGGCAGTATAGATGCTGCGGTTTTCTATACTTTGTCCTAACAATACATTCATCTGATGTTTTTTCCAGAGAGTAAAGTCATAGCTCAGTGTATTCTGCCATCCGGTACGACTGCCGGAGATCACTTTGCTTGAAGCAGTAGCGCTCTTGACAGACATTTTCTGCACGTCGAGCGGGAGGAAATATTCATCGATGCGGTTTTCAGAACTATAGTTGAACATAGACTTGAACGTCAGTCCTTTGATGATATTCGCCTCCACCCATGATGCAACATCGAAGTTCTTGATATTTCTGCTGTCGGTAACTTGTCTGAGGCGTTCGTATGGGTTAACGTCATCCTTTCTGAATTTGCTGAAGCCTAACGAGCGGGTACCTTCGTTGATACCGATAGTAGGAATCATGGTCAGGGCAGTCATGATGACTTTATCCTTACCTTCAGATTCACCTCTGTCTTGTGAGGAAATGGTAGGAGCAAAATTCACACCGGCTTTGATGTGCTTGTTAATGTTCATGGAAGCGTTGATACGGAAGTTGAAACGTTCGTATCCGGTATGTTTTACGATACCTTCCTGGTTCAGGTATCCGGCAGAGGCATAGATAGAATATTTGTCGCCTTTGCTGGAAACCGATACCTGGTGACTGTGGGTGAAAGCGGTCTGGAGAATGGCGTCAATCCAATCTGTCTGAGGAAGGTCGGAACGCAATGTCCAGTCGGCTGTGTCGGAATTAGGGTTCAACAACCAGTCCGGGTTTACGCGGTCACCGCTCGGACGGTCTTTATTGGGGGTATCCAGTGTATTGTTGCCGTCTTTTTGCAGCCACATCGCATTTTTCAGATACAGGTTGTATGCCATCCATTCTTTAGGAGACATCATTTCGGGCAGGCCCACGGCGTTCTGGAAACCTAAGTATGATTCCCATTTAACGACGGGAGCACCTTTCTGAGCCTGTTTGGTCTCAATCAGGATTACACCGGCAGAACCGCGTGCACCATAGATAGAAGTGGCTGCCGCATCTTTCAATACTTGGATAGATGCTACGTCGGAAGGGTTCACATTGCTCATATTTTCGGTGATGACTCCATCCACTACAATGAGGGGATTGGAAGAACCGTTGATAGAGCTGACACCACGTACGGTAATCTGCATTTCTTCACCCGGAATACCACTGCTGGTCTGAGTTTGCACACCGGCCAACTGACCGGAGAGGGCGTCACTCAGATTTGTGACCGGACGTCCTTCAATGGCTTCGGAGGTCATCTTGGATACGGAAGTCGTCAGATTACTTTTCTTTACGGAGCCGTACCCCACTACCACTACCTCGTCCAATGACTGAGAATCTTCTTCTAATGTTACTTTCAAATTTGTACTCCCGTTGAGGGCTACTGTTTTGTCTTTGTAGCCAATGAAAGAGATGGTTACTGTGGCCTTGTTGCTTTTTACATTTAAGGTAAAGTTTCCGTCAATGTCGCTGATTGTACCGTTTCCCGGTACACCTTTTTCTACGATGTTGGCACCGATAATGGCTTCACCCGACGGGTCTGTTACAACACCGGTAACTTTTACTTGTGCCCAAGTAAAATTACAGAAGCATAGAAGGAGTAAAGTCACCCAAAGTCGGGATTTTCCTTCCACACGTTTTGAGAGTGTGATTCTGTTTTCCATAAATTAAATTTTTTAGATACTATTAATTTCTTTAAATATGCATAAAGCAAGTTTGTTTTTCATTCGCAAAAGTAGCCGATGGGCTAGGAAGGGATATGGAAAATCGTTTCAAAACCTATAAAAAAGGTCTCAAACGACCGTTTTCCCCAGCTTTGGTACGTTATTCCAATTCCCAGCTTTTTGTACCTTCCGGGGTGTGGAACAGGAGTACGTTACTATTGGCTTTTTGCTCCATATACTTGCTTTGAGATATGTATTCGGTATTCAGTTTTACAGGATTTCCATTCAGTTTATACTGTCCGTTATAGGCTGTTTCAGGGGAAAAGAATGTCAGTTCCAGTGTGTGTCCCTGTAGGTTGGTATATGAAATTCCCGGAGTTTCACTCGTTTCATAGTCACCGGAACAGTTAAACTTTACCTTTTCGCGAATATCATTGGCTAAATTCTCCAGTTCAGCTTTCATATCTCTTCGGGCATCTTTGTATTGTTCGGTGATTTCAGTCGTTTCCAATACCCAGGAGCCTCTGCGACGCTTCTTGTCTTTAAGAATGAGAACATCGTGTGCTTTTATATCATACTTGCCGCCGGAAATTTCAAAAGCCCATTCTTCCGGAGTAGCGAAAGCGAACATCATGGAACCTGTGTGACACAATATCCATTGCAATCCGTTGATCTTCTTCACCATTCTCTTTTTTATGCCTTTGCGGCTGAATGGTACGTACATCTGATAGAAATGGGGGATATTCATATAGTTTTCTGTAACATTATATACGCCAATGGCACTTTTTTCGTATCCGAAGACACGGTGATAAGGATTCTCCCCATACCCCAGCTTGTTGGAGTGTGTCTGATAAATCTGAGGGCGTTCGGGGTTATCGTGGCACACACTGAATACGGATGCTTCCGAATTATCCGATTGCCAGACAAGATGTATGTTCTTAGTCTCTTTAAATGCGTAGGTGTATTGGAAATCTTTCAGTTTATCAGGAAAAGCTTCCACTGTCTGGGTGGATAAACCGTAATTCGGACTTTGATAAGTGTAGCGGCAATAGTAATGCTTGCTGTCTATCCGTAAAGCTTTGAAATCGTAAGGATAACTTTTCGAGTTATTCAGAGCTTGTAGGAAAGGGAGTGGTTTTACAGTACGTTCGTAGGCCAGCCAGAAGTTGAAACAGCCGAAATTGTCTCTGTTTGCAGCTTCACGGAGGATGATACGCTCATCGGGGCTACCGTAGAATAACCAGGTTAGCTGAACGATCTGTACGCCGGTGCTCAAATTACCTGTATATAAGTTCTTCCAACCTTTACAACGGGGAGGGTTGGCACAATACAGGCCTTGATTCCAGGGTAACAGCAATTGTGCCACAATATGGTGGTAAGCTGCTAAAGCACTTTTACGTATCTCTTCATTTTTAGAGAACTCGGCAAGCATCCTGATATATTGAAGATTGGTTCCCAGATAGGTAAAAGCATCTGCTTCAGGACAGTTATGAGTGATGAATTGCTTTAATGTATGTACGATTCTGTCATGCAGAAATTCTTTTAGCTGGACAGAGGTTTTGCCGTCGGCATCTGTAAAGTCAGGCCATTCTTCGGCGCAGAGCAATCCGCTGGTCTGATGCATGAGTTTCATATTCAGCGTACCGTTATCTCTGGTATATTTACCTATTTCCATAAAGGCTTTAATCTTTTCTCGCAGCGAATCCGGCATTTTTTCTTTGGTGAGCATGTAGCCGTGCATGGTGGCATGGGCAAAGAAATCCATATCGGAACCGGAGTTATAGAACGCTTTCACATGTTCCAACTGGTATTGATACATTTCGGTTAGTTTTTCTATGGCTTTTTCCTTTTCATAGTCACGCCATAAGCGGGCGAAGTAGAAAGGCGACACATATTTTATATTACCGTTGGCCACCGGTTGGGTCTGTAACATCTGGTCGATGAGTGAATGACTGCGTTCTTCATAAGTAGAACCGTGCATATAGGCTATTTGGGCATTTACGGCACTTGCAAAAAGAAGTCCAGCCAACAGAAAAATAAAGTGGTGATAAGATAGAGTTTTCATGTATTTCCGTATTTATATTTAGAGGACAAATGTAAATGCGAATCCTTTTTAGAGGTATGAAAATCGTCTTCTATTTTAGTAAAATCATCTCTTTCTCGTCTTCTTTTGTTTGCTTATGGGAAAATCAGTACCTTTGTACCCTAAATCATCACCCAAAGGGTGAAGGATATGGCGAGAGACTTGTTCTTCCAATCGCAATGCCTGAAGTTGCGTACCTCACTTGCGAAGTGGGGTTTTCTATTTTGATAGGTAAAGGACTTTTAACTTCATTTTCTGCCTACTTTCGTTCTTGACAGATCTTACAACGTAAGTAAAGAATTTCTATTTTACAGGTCTAATTGCCATTTTAGCGAAATTAGCATTCCAACTTGCATTATAATAATGGCTTTTCTCGTTATAATAGAAGATGTATCCAAAACGCCCATAAGAATCTTTATAAGATTCTCCTACCCAATAATAACCATCATTAGCATTTGTTATTTGAGTCTGTCCTATAGGACCACTCATCGGCAATCCATAACCCGTAGGAGGTAGAAATATACTGTTTCCATTACGACCAGTTACTTTCATACCTACCACCCCGTTTACTGTAGCTTTTGCCCATGTACATTGCGTTACCAGTTCCACTTGCTCTGTTTTACTCGGTAACCTCCACGTCCCTCCCCATGTTGCGCGTACAATATCATATTTAGTTCCACAAATATTATCAACATCCGGAGCTTCATAATAAGGTGTCATTCCACTATTCTCAACATCTCCCCACAGATAAAGCCCACCTGCTTCCGAAGATGTTGTTGCTCCTAAATTGAATGAAGCCCATTTTACACTAAGGCCTAAGTCAATAGCCTTATAAGGTGACTGTTCGCCTAAAGGAATAACTACTTCTGTTCCATCCTTAAGAACAATTCTCAGTTCATCTTCTGTTGCTTCTACTGATTCAAAGAATGAATCACCATTTTTACCAGAGGCTTTTACTGCATTTCCATGTTCATCAAGTAATTTAGAATAGGTGTACCCATTGTCATAACTTACAATCCAATAATTATCTGAATCCACTTTCAATAATGGCGTAATCGCATCTGTTCCTGACGCAGGAATTCTATTTCCTTCAGTATCATAAAGCCAAGTAGTTGTACCATTAATAGTCTGGGTCCAATAGTATTTACCATTATCATACCGAACATTAATCACCGGAGCATCCTTTCCATCAACTCCATCTTTTCCATCAGATATTGTTATTTTTGAACCGTCAGAAAATGTAAGAGTATAGCCATCTCCTGACGTAGTAACCTTGGCAACGTACAACCTATCCTGAAGTGCAGCCACAATGGACTTAATGGTAGTAATATCACTATTCAGCAATTTTAACTGCTCTTCAATGGAAGTCACTCTATTATCCAGTGAATTAATCTCATCCCATAATTCGCTGTCATCATACTTACTGCATGCCGACACGCAGATTAACAATAGGATTACTCGACAAATAAACTTTATTTTTTTCATCTTCCTTCAATTTAAATATATCATTAATAATTAAAAAACACATAATCATAATTTCCATTCAACAACGACTCCCCATAAGTTGGCTTATAAGCAAACCCATGTGAAAGTTCCAATCTTGTGCCTAAGAAAGTATCTACATTCACTATTTGATCATCAATTCCAAAAAGTCCACAATCCAAAACAAGATCATCCATATTCCAGCTATAACTTCCATTATATTGAATAGTGCCATTTACCAATCTGAATCTTCCATCAGTATAAAATGTTAAAACTGTATCTGTTGCTATATTTTTCCAACTCCCAACAATCACTTGTCGATTCATATTGAGATCAAAAAAAGAATTAGCCTTCCAGTATTCATGGTCCGCAATAGAATTACGAGCCTTAAAAGAATGGTAATTTCCATCCTAATCAATACAAGTCATAGCATACGAAGCCAGTTCTGTAATGCAAAAATCATATCCACATGTCGTACTTATTCTCCGAGTTTTAGGATCATACCCCCAACTACCTTTTCTATTTAAGGTATCAAAACCTCAATATATTTTGCATGTCTTATCAGCGTTCAACCGCATCCCCAAACTATTCCAATTAGGAGCATCCCAAATGCCAATAACTTCTCTATACTCTGAAAAATAATCTATAAGAAGTACATCGTCATCTAATTTATCGTAAGCAGACATACTTATCCCTATAAATAATATGAGTATAAACTTATAAACATCTTCTTTCTATTATTCTATAATAAAAGGTTTAGCATTTGACCTAACATATTCTAACTCATCTTGGTGAAAGGTCACATTTAGACTATTATCTTTCTCCAATTTTCTACATACTACAAAGTCAGTCTTTTGCATGGACAAGCCTAAACCAAAGACTTCTTTATAGCGAAGTACTTCCCATTCATTTCCCAATTTATCTTTAACAAAGTCTCCTACGTTATAATTTTTTTGTTGTATCATAGTTCATATTTAATTATACATTCTATTTATTGCTCACCGCAAAGCAATTAACATTTAAACTACTACTATCCGTTTCTTTCTTAAATATATTATTTACGCCACTTGTTCCTTAGAGTTGGGGCTATTACACAAAAAGACAGCGTGGAACTGCGTGCTATTCATTGTCTTTGAAGGTCCTAGGAAAACCCAACTATACAAATGAACAAACAGCAGACCCACGCCGAAACCAGCGTAGGAGCAGTCTATGCCATTCTTGTATAGTTTCGAAAATTTCCTAGGTTCTCAAAGACAAGAATGAAGCACAACGCTTCTTACAATATCATTTCACAAAAATATTGAAGCTAAGGACACTTCCTTGCTTCGATGGCAAATTTAACGATAAAGAATGAAAACAAGAAAAAGATTGGAAAGTATTTTTAAGGCTGATACCTACAGAAGATAAATATGATTTTGTCATTCTGACACTTTGTATTTTCTATCGCACGAGAATCCCGTATTTCCGACCGATTATCCACACAGAAAGAAATACGAGAGCGAAAATCCATAAGTGTCAAGTTATAAGCATTATACCAAAACGAACGTCCTTCCAATAAATCGAAATCACACCTCCGAAAGCCCTGATACACCGAAAATGCAAAAGCAAAAGAACGTTTTACTAAAACAGAGTAACCGTTTTACTAAAACGCAATACCCCTTTTAGTAAAAAGCAATCACCCTTTTAGCTTAAAGGTGTAGCCAATTTCTGCATAAAAGCCCTACAAAAGCGGAAGAATATGCAAGAAGAACGCATCTTTATGACCCCAATATCCACAATATATCCTAAATTCGTCCTTCTGCCCAACCATGTGCGGCAGAGAAATCTACAGAAACATTACTTTTTGTCAAAAATATAAGGATATTACTGCCTTTCAGTACCTTTTACAACAACCCATGCAGCTCCCACGCCCGCACATGCCATATTCCTTCATTGGACGGCAGGCAGAAGTCATCAAGCGAGACAACCAGTTTCTCATAATTATCTTGTATCGCCTCCAGCGAAGCATACTCACGGCGCACCGTCTGTTCATCTACCAGCATGTAGGTGGATTGCAGATATATCGTACGGTCACCTTTCCGAGCGATGAAGTCCACCTCTTTTTCTTTAGCACATCCGGTATAGACATCATAGCCCGCCCGAAGCAACTCCAGATAGACAAGATTCTCCAGTTTATAACCCACACCATAGGCTGTTCCGGGATAGAGGAAATTCTTAAAGGCAAGGTCGTTGATGTAATATTTCGCCGTACCGGACAGTATTTCCTTTCCGCGCAAGTCAAAGCGTTCACAACGATACGCCAAGAACGAGTCTTCGATATAGCCTATGTAGGCAGCCACGGCATCATAGCTCGTCTTCCGGCCTTGGCTCTTGAAATAGTTCACGATGTTGCCGATGGACACTAAATTGGAGGCATTGCCTACAAGAAACGCAAAAAGGTCCTCAAGCAGCCGGGGGTCACGTATGCTGTAGCGTTGGATGATGTCCTTCAGCAAGATGGTGTCCTTCAAGGCAGACAAGTAATTGCGCTGCACCTCCTGCTTTTCGGGCAAGACAAAAAGTTCCGGGATTCCGCCCGTATTCATATAGCCCATATAGCTCTCACGGTTCTGTTCCAGATGCCTTATCTCTGTATACTCCTGATAGCTGAAGGGATATACCGGAAATTGGACGTATCGCCCCGAAAGCAGCGTGGCAAGCTCACCGGACAGCATCCGTGAGTTGGAGCCGCTGATAAAGAGCTCGTACTCCTCGGTATAGTCCTGCGAATAAGAATTGACCGACTTTTCCCATTCTTCGATGAGCTGCACTTCGTCGATGAAAATATATATCCTCCCCTGAGGGTGCAGTTCGCTTTTATAAAGCGTCACCAACTCTTCCAAATCCTTGTGAGTCTTCAAAAAAGCAAAGTCGCTCAGTTCCCGGTTGATGAACAAAGTGTTCTGCGGAGGGACACCGTTTCTTATCAGTTCCCTTGCTATCTGTCTCAACACATAACTTTTCCCAGCACGCCGCTGACCGATGAGCACCTTTACAAGACGATTGCCTACGTAGTCCATGATTCTGCCGGTATAAGCTACCCGCATGAAACCGAAGTCAAAATCTCCTTCTGTCCAGAGATTGTACTTCCTAAGTATATCCATTCTTTCGTCCATAACCTAAACTTTAGTTACAAAGATAACAATTTTCGGTTATAAACGAACATTCCCATCAATTCTTTCGTTCATAACCTAAAAAGTTTGCGAAAAAGGCTAGATTTTCGGTTATAAACGAAAGATTCATTTAGACAAGCAAGGAGGATATTTCCTTTCCGCATCCCCCTTTATCGGCCGGATATTCCCTCTATAGAATCATCATTGTTGCATCTATATATCCACCGCGTTGCATCTATACTTCCACCGTGCTGCATCTATAGATGCAGCAAATCCCTTAACCTATCCTAATAATGCTGCTTATTGTCACCTATTTAGAAGCGAAATCATTATATTTGCGCCCATATATGCCAATACGTTGACTAAGCGATGGCAAAACAGCTTGTAAAAAACAAAACTGAATAATAACGAATTTCATCTGAATGAAACAGTACAAAACCGTAAACAACCTTGTAGGCTGGATTACCTTCCTCATTGCAGCGACGGTCTACTGCATGACCATCGAACCTACTGCAAGCTTTTGGGACTGCCCGGAGTTCATCACCACCGGCTATAAGCTGGAAGTAGGACACCCGCCCGGCGCACCGTTCTTCATGCTGGTAGCCAACCTATTCTCACAATTTGCTTCCGATGCCTCCACCGTTGCCAAGATGGTGAACTACATGAGCGCGCTGATGAGCGGCGCATGTATCCTGTTCCTTTTCTGGAGCATCACGCACCTGGTACGCAAACTTGTGGTGACAGACGAAAACAATATCACACGCGGCCAGATGGTTACCATCATGGGTAGCGGTCTGGTGGGCGCACTTGCCTACACGTTCAGCGATACCTTCTGGTTCAGCGCTGTGGAAGGCGAGGTGTATGCCTTCTCCTCACTGTTCACTGCCGTCGTATTCTGGCTCATACTGAAATGGGAGGACGTTGCCAACGAGCCTCACAGTGACCGCTGGCTGATTCTTATCGCCTACCTGACGGGACTTTCCATCGGCGTGCACTTGCTGAACCTGCTCTGCCTGCCCGCCATCGTACTGGTATACTACTACAAGAAAGTACCCAACGCCAATGCCCGAGGTTCCCTGCTGGCATTGCTCGCTTCGGGCATACTGGTAGCAGCCGTACTCTACGGCATCGTGCCGGGTATCGTGAAAGTGGGCGGCTGGTTCGAACTGCTCTTCGTCAACACGCTGGGCATGTCCTTCAACACGGGTGTCATCGTATATATCATTCTGTTGGCAGCCTGCCTCATCTGGGGTATCTACGAAAGCTATACCGAACGCAACAAGGCACGTATGGCACTCTCGTTCATACTCACCATCGCCATGCTGGGTATCCCGTTCTACGGACACGGTACCAGCTCGGTAGTTATCGGTGTTATTGTCATTGCCGCATTGTGGCTCTACCTCCGTCCGAAGACGCAGGCAGCCGTCAAAGAGAAATTCCGCGTATCGGCACGCACGCTGAACACCTCGCTGCTCTGCACCATGATGATTGTCATCGGATATTCCTCGTATGCACTTATCGTCATCCGCTCCACCGCCAACACGCCGATGGACCAGAACTCTCCGGAGGACATCTTCACACTGGGCGAATACCTGGGACGCGAGCAGTATGGCACACGCCCGCTGTTCTATGGCCCTGCCTTCTCCTCGCAAGTGGCACTGGACGTGAAAGACGGTTACTGCGAACCGCGCATCAAGTACAACGGCACGAAGTTCATCCGCAAGGAGAAAGCTACGCCCGACGAAAAGGATTCGTACATCGAAATCCCCGGACGCATTGAGTACGAATACGCCCAGAACATGCTGTTCCCGCGTATGTACAGCAGTGCCCATACACAACAATACCATGCCTGGCAGGACATCAAGGGTTACGATGTGCCCTATGACAAATGCGGCAACATGATTATGGTAAACATGCCCACACAGTGGGAAAACATCAAGTTCTTCTTCTCCTACCAGCTCAACTGGATGTACTGGCGCTACTTCATGTGGAACTTCGCCGGACGCCAGAACGACATACAGGGTAGCGGAGAAATCGAACACGGCAACTGGATTACCGGTATCCCGTTCATCGACAACTGGCTGGTGGGCGACCAGAGCCTCTTGCCTCAGGAACTGAAAGACAACAAGGGACACAACGTATTCTACTGCCTGCCCCTGCTGCTGGGTATCATCGGCCTGCTATGGCAAGCCTACCGTGGGCAGAAAGGCATCCAGCAATTCTGGGTGGTCTTCTTCCTCTTCTTCATGACCGGTATTGCCATCGTGCTCTACCTGAACCAGACTCCGAGCCAGCCGCGCGAACGCGACTATGCCTACGCCGGTTCGTTCTACGCCTTCGCCATCTGGATTGGTATGGGTGTGGCAGGACTCGTCCGTCTGCTTCAAGACTATGCCAAGATGAAGGAACTGCCTGCTGCCGCCATCGTTTCCGTAGCCTGCCTCCTTGTCCCCGTGCAGATGGCAAGCCAGACTTGGGACGACCACGACCGCAGCGACCGCTACATGGCACGCGACTTCGGGCAGAACTACCTGATGTCCCTGCAAGAAAGCGGCAATCCGATTATCTATACCAACGGTGACAACGATACCTTCCCCCTCTGGTACAACCAGGAGACCGAAGGTTTCCGTACCGACGCCCGCACCTGCAACCTCTCGTACCTGCAGACCGATTGGTACATCGACCAGATGAAGCGCCCCGCCTACGACAGTCCTTCTCTCCCCATCACGTGGGACCGAATGGAGTACGTAGAAGGCACCAACGAATACGTCCCCATCCAGCCTGAGTACAAGAAAAGCATCGACCAGCTCTATGCCGAAGCCGAGAAGCAGGCACTGGACGGTAATCCCGAAGCACTGGTCAATGTAAAGAAAGAATTCGGTGACAACCCGTATGAGCTAAAGAATATCCTCAAGAACTGGGTGCGCAACAAGAATCAGGACTTGAAGGTGATTCCTACCGACAGCATTGTCATCAAGGTAGACAAGGAAGCCGTGCGCCGCAGCGGCATGATGATACCGGGCGACTCAATCCCCGACTACATGCACATTTCGCTGAAAGGCAAACGCGCCCTCTACAAGAGCGAGTTGATGATGCTCGAAATGCTGAGCGAGGCCAACTGGGAACGCCCCATCTATATCGCTGTCAGCGTAGGCAGGGAGAACCAGCTGAACATGGAGAACCACTTCGTTCAGGAAGGTCTTGCCTATCGTTTCACTCCGTTCGACACCAGTAAGACGGGCGTGACAATAGACTCCGAAAAGATGTACGACAACCTGATGAACAAGTTCAAGTTCGGTGGCATCGACAAGCCGGGCATCTATATCGACGAGAACGCCATGCGCATGTGTCACTCTCACCGTCGCATCTTCTCCCAACTCGTGCAGCAGCTGATGCGTGAGGGCAAGAAAGACAAGGCAAAAGCCGCCCTGGACTATGCCGAAAAGATGATTCCCGCCTACAACGTGCCTTACGACTGGCAGAACGGTGCCGTACAGATGGCGGAAGCCTACTACCAACTGGGCGAAACCGCCAAGGCGGACGAGATGATGAAAGCCCTTGCTGACAAGGCTGTAGAGTACCTGACCTGGTATCTGAGCCTGGACGACAACCGCTTCATGATTTCTACCCGTGAATTTGAATACCACTGGGCTGTACTCGATGCCGAGGTGAAGGCCATGAAGAAGTACAACTCCAAGCTCGCCGAAATCTACGAGCCGAAGGTGGAAGAACTGTATAATATGTATGTGGACAGAATGAAGGAGTGAGAATAAGGATTAGGGATTAAGGATTAAAGGATTAGGGATTAGCCTGTGCAGTTCATCACTAATCATTAATAACTAATCCTTAACCCCTAATCCTTAATCATTAACCCCTAATCCTTAATCCCTAATCCCTTAATCCTTAATCACGTGTTTATAGAACAACCTCCTGAGTTTTTTCGCAAACTATATCCCGGTGCAGTCTGGAGGATGGACCCCAATGAAAAAGCCGTTTATCTGACTTTCGACGATGGCCCTATCCCCGAAGTAACTCCCTGGGTGCTCGACCTGCTGGATAAGCACAACATCAAAGCCACCTTCTTCATGGTAGGTGACAACATACGGAAGCATCCGGACGAATTCCGGATGGTCGTTGAGCGTGGGCACCGCATCGGTAACCACACCTTCAACCATATCCGTGGATTTGAATACACGGCCAAGAATTATCTGGGAAATACCGAACAGGCGAAGATTTTCATGGAAATGGGTGGGGACATCAATTGCAATGTGGAGAAGGTTCTCTACCCTCTCTTGTTCCGCCCTCCCCACGGCCATATGTTCGCCAACCAGTATCTCACGCTGAAACGAACCTACAAGATTGTGATGTGGGACCTCGTGACCCGCGACTACAGCAAGAAGCTGCTCGGTCCGCAAGTGCTAGCCAACGTGATGCGCTACGCCCGCAACGGCTCCATCATCACCTTCCACGATTCCTTGAAATCCTGGTGCAACGGAAACCTGCAGTACGCATTGCCGCGCGCCATTGACTTCCTGAAGGAAGAGGGATATGAATTCAAAGTATTATAAACTTGAAACAGCAGAAAGTTACCAACATCTGCTGTCACAATAAATTCCACATAAAATAAGAAGGGGTTGTCTCGGCAAAAGGCAACCCCTTACATTTTATAGGCTCATGTCCTGTTCCACAAGAATAAACAGATGTTTTATAATTACCAAGTAAATGTACATCTGTATTCATCCCACTGGTCTTTTACAACCAGTTCCGTAGGATAACTGTCGGAATTCAATGTCCATGTAAAATACATATCGGACACAGAGTCCTCGCCATTGTATGTATAATGCCCTACAAGCGGCAGATGTTTCGTAGCCTTACCAAGCATGCCTCCATAATAGGCATATATCATCTCGTCCATATCCACATCCAGTATTTCATCAAACAACATCAGGCAGCCCTTATTCTCGATAGGAGCTGTTATATTATCCGTCGTATAGTCTATGGCAGCACTATACTCCCACTCGTCATTGCTGTCGATAATTCCGTCACCATTGAGATCCCCACTAGCTACATAACGTGTGGAAGTCTTCACCACATCTCCATCCTTATAGGTGATGTTCGTTATTTCACCATCGCTTTCAGAGCGTTTCATTACAACCAGATGGCCTTCAGTGTCGTATTCCATCTCCCAAGTAAACTCATCGGCATCGGGAGTACCAGCGTGGTCTATTGAGTTGCAAAATTCCACATAACCATCGCTGTTGAGCTGCAAGTTCAGTTCTGTAACATCGCCCTCTTCATCCGTCACGGTGATTCTTGCTCGGTCCTTTGCAACATCTGCCTTTGTAGTAGCGGGAAAGTACTCAAAGACGGCTTTATCCCCATCCTCAGTTGTAATGTTCGTCACCAGCCCTTCTTCATTGTGAGAAATCGCCATGCCCGAAACCGACTTCGGAAGCCCTCCCGTAAACACTTGCGAAGGATTGACCACAGTGGCGGTGTTTTCGCCACCCTCACCATTCTCATTTTCGTCATCGTCACTGCAAGCAGTGAATCCCAAGCACAACGCCACACCCAACATGGAGGCAGCCATCATTTTAAACATTTTCATAAGTTACAAATCTTGTTTTATCCCCATCCCTCTAAGGAAAATCCATAATAACAAAAGTATAAGGAATGCCGTCCGTATCTCACGACAACAAGACTCTGCCATTCAAACCCGGACAGATACTTTTGGCCATTTATCATTCCCAGACAAAGCTTAATATTTTTTGCAAAGTAATAAACTTTTCCTTTCACTCCTTGTCACTGAAAAAGGTGATTTTTCAGCCACATACAGAAAAAATTCAGCATCTCCAATAAAAAGCAAAATGAATAAGACGTATATTTGCAACAACTAAGCACAGATTGAATTCCACTAAAATATACCGATATGAGGGTACGCCATACTAAGCTATTATCACTCCTCTTTTCTTTAACCACTATCCTGCTTCACGCCGGAGAAATACCAACAGACACTCTGTTGGCACACTTCTACAACCGGGCAGCCAATCTCATGGAAGAAGGACACTACGATGAAGCGCAACGTAGCTTCGACAGCGCCTTTGCCACCCGGAACGTAAAGCACTCCTTCATGTATCCCATCTTGCTGAACGAACAAGCCACACTACTGATCTATGTGGGAAAGACAGAAGAAGCCTTTGCCATGAAAAAAAATGTGCTCCCCTACCTGCCGCAGATAGATGATTTGGAAAAGCACATCAGCGTATACAACGATTTGGGCCTCCTCTACCGTCAGCACCAAATGAATGACTCTACACTCTACTATTACAATAAAGCACTGGACACTGCCTTGCAATACGGAGACGAAAGCTGGATAGCCCACATCTGCAACAATGTGTCCATCCTATACTTCAATATCAGGCAGCTGGACGAAGCCGAAAAGTATACCGACATGGCCGCCGAACATGCCGCCAGAACCGAAGACCCATTCGTAGCCTTCACCACCTGGCAAATCAGGGCAACCATAAAGGCTGAACTGAACAAGCTGGATGATGCTGAAAAATCCAACCGCAAAGCCTGGAACATTGCCTGCCACGGAGAGGGAAACGAAGACCTATGGAAGATACGCTGCCTGCCCGGCATGCTGAGACTCTTTGAACGAAAAGAACAACCCGATTCCATAGACCACTACTTGAAATTGGGGAACAAACTACTACAACGGGTACCATCCAACTCCATCGCTGCCATAGGATTCATACAATCGAGGGCAGCCACCGAAACAAACCGCAAAAACTATGCCCGCGCCTTGAAGGACTTCCACTGGCTGCGTAACCGGAAAACCGGTACCGAGCCCAAAACATTATTTACACAAATGGCACGATGCTACGATGCCTTGGGAAACCCCAAACTGGCCTACACCTATATGGATAGTGCCCGCATGTGGACTGATACGCTGGCACAGCACAATCTGACGCAACAAATGGCAGAATTCAACGTGAAATATCACACACAAGAAAAGGAATTGGAGATAGCCCACCTGCAACAAGAACAACTGGAACACCAAGCCTTCCTGCTAAAAGCCTCCATTGCTGTAGCCCTTCTGTCCGGTCTTGCTCTCATTACTTTGTTGACGCTCCGCCACAAGAAACGAATAGCCGAAAAGAAGATTGAACTGCTAAAGCAAGAAAACGAACTGAACTCGGCACGCCGTTACATTGAAGGGTTGGAAGAGGAATGCAAATATTTTGCCAAGGAACTGCATGACGGCATAGCCAACGACCTGCTGGGGCTGCAAATGAAGATAGAAACTTCTGCCGGCAAAGGGAATGAGCAGGAACTGGCCTCACTCGTCAGCAAACTGAGAAACAACGTGCGGAATATCTCACACGAACTGATGCCTCCCGAATTCGAGCATCTCAGTCTAGACCAGATACTCGACCGTTATGCTGCCAAACTGACCGAGAACACCGGCATAGAGGTCAGCTATCATCCAACGGAGAACAACGCATCACGCCATCTTCCCAATGAAACCGCTTATGAGCTGTACCGCATCGTACAAGAGCTCACCATGAACATCGTGAAACATGCCTCAGCCAGTCATATAGTCATCAGTCTCCGTGCCGACAATGAAAATAAATATACCCTGCAAATTACAGACAACGGTAAGAATGCAAACAAGCAACAAACAGCAACAAACAACAATGACGGCATAGGATTGCACACCGTAAACGACCGTATCAGAGCCATCAACGCTACCGCCAATGTATGCTCGTCAACAGAAAACAACGTTTTCACCCTACTGCTTAACATAAACGAATGAAACCAAACAAAGAAACATACAGAATACTGGTAATAGATGACCACCCGATTGTTGCTGAAGGCATCATCGCATTGGCCTCGCAACTCGAAGGAGTGACGTGCAAAGGAGCCACTTGTGCAAAAGACGTGGAACAACTGACCCTCAAAGAGAGATTTGACCTTTGCATCATTGACCTTGAACTACCGGATATGAATGGATTCCAACTCATATCCCACCTTCACAGCCAGATACCCGAATGCGGCATTTTAATCTATACCATGCATGAAGAACCTTGGATCATAGCCAAATTATCCACCCTAAACATCAACGGAGCTGTTTCAAAAAATGCCAGCACCAGCGAATTGAGAGACGCCATCAGTACACTGAAAAACGGAACCAGATACTTCAGCAATGTTTTCAGCGAACTGGACAAGGAAAAACAAAACACCCTACCACATGCACTTCCCGAATTGTCGAGACGTGAAAAAGAAGTGCTCGCCTATCTCTCGCAAGGACTGAGCACTTCTGAAATATCCCAATTACTATTTCTCAGCATCAATACAATACAGACTTACCGGAAGCGCCTGATGGAAAAACTGGAGGCCAAAAACGTTGCAGAACTTGTCTACAAGGGGAAGAGCTTATTCTGAGAACACTTGTCATTCGCCCGGACAGTTACAAGCCTCCAGCTTCTCAAGCTTCTCCGTCTGAAAAGGAAGAAAATCAACTTAGCGGATACTCACCGTCATCGGATTGCGCACCTTCTGTGCAAAATCAGCCATGTATCGGTTCCAGGCTTCAGCAGTCTTGATGTCCGCGCGGTCCCAGGCAAAGCCCCAGTAATACACGTAGTCAGCGCCCGGCTCATAGTCGCTGACAACCAGTACATGACCGTCCGCATTGTTACGCATCTTCTTCTCCTCTATGGGGAAAAGCACGGTTTTGGCTTCCTTCACAACGGCAGGGAAAGCGGCCCCCATAAATATCTTGCCATTATCCGGTCCGGTAGTGGGGTCTACATACGTCATATAGCCACCGGCGGCATCAGCCACCACAGCACCGTCCGGTTCGTGCAGCACAATACCGGTAACAATGGGCAAAGATTCCTTTAGATTGCTATACGAAACGGCAGTACGGTTCAGATGAGAACCGGCATCCAGCGTAATCAGACGCGTTTCCACCACCGCAGTATCCCCTTTCACAGCCAACGGATTGAACTCCAGCTTCACCGTGAAGCGCAACGGACCGTTGTCCAGCACCTCCTGCGTCTTGTAGCACCACGGATAGATAATGGTATCATTCACCATCAATGCAGACACTCCGGCTCCCAATGTTGGGCCTACTGCATAGCAGTCCATGCCATAACCGTGGTCTATATGATAGGAGAATGTGCGTACCAGCTCATCGGCTGCCTTCGGGTCTGTCTTGCGCAATTCATTAACCTGCTTCCAGGAGTCTGCATCCAGTTCCTTGGCATATATGTCTTCCAGTACCGGTGCAGCAGTGCCTCGCTTCGTAAACAAGTCGTAGCCGAAACCGCGTTCACCCCTTGCCTGCAATGCAGGACCGTAGGCACGGAAGCCTACCAAGTCGTTCTCCCAGGCCATGTCGTCCAGACGTTCGGGATACTGCCGCCCACAAGCCCTTACCTCCACATCGACGGGAGTACCGGCCTGGACGGTATATGCAGCCGATGCATTGGCAGCTACCGTCGCAGGGAAGATTAATTTGTCATCGTAGGTCACTTGGTAAGGCACCTGCTCCCCTTCGACATTCAGAACCACAATCTGTGCGGTGTCTGCCAGATTCAGAAGGTTTGAGATTTCGGTCATGGACACCTCTACCATCTCATCGGAACGGTCCATCGCTAACGGATTGGTTACCGTAACAGTCACTATCTTGCTATCGTTGCAAGCAAGACAGCAGAGGGCCGCCATACATAATAAAAGAAAGTTTCTCATATAATCATTGCTTTTTCCTAATCAGTTGTATAACTTTCTTTTAGGCGCGGATTATACGGATTTTCCTTATCCTTTCCGCGAAATCCGCGTAATCCGCGCCCAAAAGAAAAAGGTGACAAGTGACATTATCCTGCCACTTTATCACCTTCTCAATTATCCTTAAATTTATTTCGGTTGCTTTCCGATATAAGCCAAGATACCTCCGTCTACATAGAGGATGTGACCGTTTACCGCATTAGAGGCTTCCGATGCCAGGAACACTGCCGGACCGGTAAGTTCTTCCGGAGCCAGCCAGCGGCCTGCCGGAGTCTTGGCGCAGATGAACGAGTCGAACGGGTGACGGCTACCGTCGGCCTGCTTTTCACGCAGCGGAGCAGTCTGCGGGGTAGCGATGTAACCCGGACCGATACCGTTACATTGGATGTTATATTCACCATATTCAGAGCAGATGTTGCGAGTCAGCATCTTCAAGCCACCCTTGGCAGCGGCATAGGCCGACACAGTCTCACGCCCCAGTTCGGACATCATAGAGCAGATATTGATAATTTTACCGTGGCCCTTCTTCATCATGGCAGGCAGAACAGCCTTTGATACGATGAACGGAGCATTGAGGTCGATATCGATTACACGACGGAAGTCAGCAGCCTCCATCTCGTGCATAGGAACACGGCGGATGATGCCGGCATTGTTTACGAGGATATCAACAGAGCCTACTTCCTTTTCAATCTGGGCTACCATGGCCTGAACAGCAGGTTCATCTGTCACATCACATACATAACCGCGTGCCTTGATACCCTTTTCAGTATAGGCAGCCAAGCCTTTGTCTACCAACTCCTGGTTGATATCGTTGAAACAGATAGTTGCTCCTTGCTCTGCAAAAGCTGAAGCGATAGCAAAACCGATACCATAAGAAGCACCTGTAACAAGGGCTACTTTACCTTCCAAAGAAAAATTCAAATACGGATTCATAACGTTAAATTATTAAGTTTAAATAAGTGATATTCTATTTATGTACGATTTGCAAGTAGTTTATACTCAATGGAAACTTTATTTTGGGAGAATGCCTTCCCTATAAGGAAATCGCAGCGAATGCTTTTCGTATCGTAGCTTTTCACATCATCGGGATGCTCAGCATAGCGAATTTCATAGTTCGTTTTCATGATTGCACTACATTTAATAGGTTATAACTTCAGCCATCAAATACACATCGTTTGCGTACACGATGCAAATGTAACAAAAGAAAATGGAGAAACCGTATAAATTTGTGTCAATTATATAGCAATATCGTTCAAAGATTCGTAAAAAGAAAAAATCTATACCTATAGTGCCAACAAGAGGGGGAAAGAATAACAAAAAAACCCACTAAAACTTGCGATTTTAGTGGGTTTTTAGCTGCAATTAGCTGTATCGTAGTTGGACTACCAGGATTCGAACCTGGACAAACAGAACCAAAACCTGTTGTGCTACCATTACACCATAGTCCAAACATAGGGCTTTCTGTTAAAAAGCGGTGCAAAGATAAAAGGAAGCCCCGAAATATCCAAATATTTCGGGGCTATTTTTACTGCCGAAGCATTATTTCCTTAATTACTTCTCTTTAGGATACCGCTATTTGGCGATAATCAGATAGTAATTCTTCTTGCCGCGCTGTACCAGCAGGTATTTTTCGTCCAGCAGGTCGGCTGTCGTAATCACCTGGTCGAAAGCAGCCAGTTTCTCCTTATTCAGAGAAACGCCACCGCCTTGCACCAGCTTACGCATCTCGCCCTTGGAAGCGAATACAGCAGCATTATCCACGAACAAATCCACCGCCTTCACACCGGCAGCCAGTGCATCACGGGATATTTCGAACTGGGGAACACCCTCGAACACAGCCAGCAGCGTATTTTCGTCCAACTTCTTCAGTGCATCAGAAGTTGCATTGCCAAACAAGATGTTGGATGCATCCACAGCAGCGTTATAGTCCTCTTCGGAATGAACCATGATAGTCACTTCCTTGGCCAGGCACTTCTGAAGGACGCGCAAATGGGGAGCAGCCTCGTGCTCGGCCGTCAGAGCGTCAATCTCCTCCTTGGACAGTGCAGTGAATATCTTTATGTAGCGTTTGGCATCCTCGTCGCTCACGTTCAGCCAGAACTGGTAGAACTTATATGGAGAAGTGTAGCGCGGGTCGAGCCAGATGTTTCCGGACTCTGTCTTGCCGAACTTGCCACCGTCGGCCTTCGTAATCAGCGGGCTGGTCAGTGCAAATACCTCCCCACCGTTCGTACGGCGAATCAGTTCGGCACCGGTGGTGATGTTACCCCACTGGTCGCTGCCACCCATCTGGAGCTTGCAGCCTTTGGTTTCATACAGATGAAGGAAGTCGTACCCCTGCAACAGCTGGTAGGTGAATTCCGTGAAGGAAAGACCGTCACGTGCCTCACCGTTCAGACGCTTCTTTACAGAATCTTTCGCCATCATATAGTTCACGGTGATGTGCTTACCCACTTCACGGGCAAAATCGAGGAAAGTGAAGTTCTTCATCCAATCGTAGTTGTTCACCAACTCGGCACGGTTGGGGGCATCCGAATCAAAATCCAGGAACTTGGAGAGCTGGGCCTTCATACCGGCCAGGTTGCGCTGCAACGTCTCTTCCGTAAGCAGATTGCGTTCGGCAGACTTTCCGGAAGGGTCACCAATCATACCCGTAGCACCGCCAATCAGTGCCAACGGCTTGTGTCCGCAACGCTGGAAGTGACGCAAAATCATCACACTGCAAAGGTGCCCGATGTGCAAAGAGTCCGCAGTAGGGTCGAAACCAATGTATGCAGTCACTTGTTCCTTAGCCAGAAGTTCTTCCGTACCCGGCATCATATCGTGGAGCATGCCACGCCATCTTAATTCTTCTACAAAATTCATCGAATGATTAAGTTATCTGATTAATTATTTAAGTGATTATCTATGAATTGTTTGATTCCTATTTTAATCTGCGCAAAAATACGACTCTTTATTCGAAGAAACAACTCTTAGGGTTTAAAAAAGACTTTGCAGACATTTCTCCGGAGTGTTTCTCCAAGCTCCTCGGGAGAGATGCCGCGCACTTCGGCAGCGCGTGCATACAATTCCCCGATGGAAACTTCGCTTTCATCCGTTTCGATGAACAGCCGGTCGGCAGGTACCCGGCACAAGGCTGCTTCCTGGTATTTCTCCCCGAATGAAAGGTAAAAGCCATGTTTCAGATATTCCTCCGCCAGCGCCGCCTTGCCACGGAAACCATGTATTATCCACGGATTCGACGGGCGCAAGTCCCGCTTCACCTTCAGCAGTTCATCAACTGCCTTCACCAGATGAATCACCAGCGGCTTTCCCACTTCCTCTGCCAAACATGCCTGGCACCTGAACACTTCCACCTGCAAATCCATCGGAGCATCTGCCAGCTTGTCCAGCCCGGCTTCGCCCACGGCAAGTACTTGGGGATGGCGCACTAACTCCTCCAGGCCGCACACCCTGCTAGCCACAGCACCTTCGGCTCCTGAGTGTTCACCTCCACTCCGACCTATATGCCAGGGATGTATCCCCACCGAATACCATCCGCCGCTCTGTGGAGAGAACGTTTCGGGATAGCAATTTGCAATGGCAGTTCCGGGTACTTGCGGAAGCCGGTGTGTATGTATGTCAACTGGAATATTCATGGAACGGGATCATATCCGGAACCTCCCCAGGGATGGCAGCGCAGAATGCGCCTTACTGCCAGACAAAACCCCTTGAAAGGTCCGTGTTTCTTGATGGCCTCCACCGCATATTGCGAACAAGTGGGGGTAAAACGGCATGAAGGCCCTATCATGGGCGATATGCACTTCTGATAGAAATAGATGGGAAGCAGCAGCAGATATGAAAGCAGACGCTTCATGACACCTGCGGAGTTTGCTCGGCTTCGGCATTTACCGCTACCTTCTCGGCAATGCGTGCCAAAGCTGTCTTCATACGGTCCTCAATGACAGAAGAGTCTACCAACTGGTCCGAAAGATAGATGAAGGCCACGGCCAGACGGCACTTTTTTTCCGTCAGCACGGCCAGCAGTCCGTGTTTGTTCATGCGGTAGGCTTCACGTATCTGGCGTTTCACGCGGTTGCGCTTCACCGCCCGCTTGAAACGGCGTTTCGAAACACTTACAAGAATGGAAACGGGTGCCTCCAGCTCCTCCACCGGCAGATACACCACACGCAAAGGGAAAACCGAAAACGAGCGTGAGCCGCCCGCAAACATCTTCTCTATCACTTTCTTCTTGTCCAACCGTTCGGACTTACGCAAGGTATTTGGCATGGGGTGATGAGTTATAAGTTATGAGTGATAAGTTATGGGGCGATACAAAAACGAGCTACAAGTACCTGGCAACATAAAAGCACAACCACTTGTAGCTCAATTTTATAAATCCATTGTTATGTCTACAAGCTATAAGCAAATCACTCATAACTTATAACTCATAACTCTTTTTACTTTCCTTTATTATTCTCCTTGATAAACATGTCAAGCGCCGCCGTCATTGAGGGTGCCTGCACGCTGGGAGCTTCCAAGTCAAGACGAAGTCCGGCATCACGGACTGCCTGGGCAGTGGTAGAGCCGAATGTTCCGATCTTGATTTCCTTCTGGTCAAAATCAGGGAAATTCTTCTTCAAGGCACTGATGCCTGCCGGACTGAAGAACACCAGCATGTCATAATCAAAAGCCTCATCTGCAGCAAAGTCATTGCTGACAGTACGGTACATGACAGCTTCCGTGTGCTGAATCTTATTCTTATCCAGCAGATTCTTCACGTCATCATTGTGCACATCCGACATTGGTACCAAGTACTTTTCAGTCTTATGCTTAACAATGGAAGGTATCAAATCGTCAATCTTCCCGGTGTTTCCAAAGAAAATCTTACGCTTACGATACTGCACATACTTTTGGATATACAGAGCAACGGCCTCCGTCACGCAGAAATACTTCATTGTTTCGGGAATTGTCACACGCAATTCTGTACACAAGTGGAAGAAATGATCAATAGCATGACGCGAAGTAAAAATAACGGCAGTATGATCCAAGACCGAAATTTTCTGTTGTCTGAACTCTTTCGCTGAAAGGCTCTCCACTTTGATAAATGGGCGAAAATCTATTTTCACACCATACTTCTCGGCGATGTCGTAGTAAGGAGATTTCTCTGATGCCGGTTTCGGCTGCGACACAAGTACTTTCTTAATTTTCAACGTCCTAAAATTTTATTATCAAATAACTGTTTAGCTGCATCACACCTTGATATAACACAAAACAAGGCATGATTTCAAGGGCACAAAAGTACACAATTAAAAGCAAACCGCCATATAAATTACCACAAAAAAGCTTTAACCACTTGTATAACATCAATATTTTAGCAAAAAAGGCTAAAATCAATCCGATTATTATCGTCAGCTGCAAACTCAAATCAAAATAGACTATGAACAGAGCAAACGGGAAAAGGGCGAATCCCAAGTAATAAAGTAGCGTAGAATAGGACTCAAGCCATAGCGTTGTAACACTTTCGTCAAAAAAAATCCAACCCAGAAAAGAGTAAAGCATCCACTTCAAGCACAAATAGAGAAGACACATACCGATGTAAATCCCCAATAGAAGTCCCGGCGGCACATGGTGTACCAGTTCCGGCTGTATATCATTGAAGTAGTTGAAGATACAGACGCCTGCTAGGATGCAGGTCTGCAGGATGAGCAGCAGCAGATAGCGCATATCGGCGGCTGTGGAAGTGGCAAATATGCTGGTACGTTCGCGATGAAGCAGGAAATCCTTCACCAGTTGCAGCAGGAACTTGCGGCTGCGTGACAAGACATAGGCCGACAGAAAGAAACAGCACAAAAGGACCACGGTGATGCCATCGTCCATTCTCGGAGAATATGGAATAGGAATCCCCTCCGTCCCCACTACTGCCCAAGCCATCAACAGCCCTATCATATTGCAGCGAATTTACGGATGGAGGCGTCCCACAAGGGAGTGGTATATATCAGTTCCACGGCTTCCTGCGGTGTCTGCGCCACATGCCAGATGGCACCGTGCTGCGTACGCATGAAGTTTTCGTCCACCGCCTGCCGGAGCATATCGAGCAGAGGGCCGAAATAGTTCTTGACATTCAGTATCACAATCGGGTTCAGATACAGTCCGAGTTGCTTCCAAGTGATGATTTCCAGCAGTTCTTCCAGGGTGCCGCAACCACCGGGCAGGGCGATGACGGCATCGCTCAGGTCGGCCATTGTCTTTTTCCGCTGGTGCATGCTTTCCACTTCCACGAGTTGGGTAAGTCCGGTGTGATGCCATCCCTGCTCCACCATGAAGCGGGGAATGACGCCCGTCACCTCTCCCCCTGCCCGGAGTGCCGCATCGGACACAGCGGACATCAGTCCCATATTTCCCGCACCATTAATCAGGCGAATTTGCCGCTGCCCCAGCAGAGTGCCCAGCTCACGGGCTGCATCGAAATAAACGGAATCTATCTTTGTGCTCGAAGCACAATATACGCATACGGAATTTATCTTGTTCATCATCTTGTTACCTCCTTTTTTAGGTACCGCCACAAAGGTACATGATTTCGGGGAGATTTGAAACAAATTTCTTTCTTCCCACTTACGACGGGGGATTTTTCATAAATCAATAACGGATTATGTGTGCCGCAGGCACTGATAAGGCACATTAAACAGAGCTACACCCTTTGCCCCGGATAGCTACACCCTTTGGGGTAAATGGCTACACCATGTCAGGGAAAGGGTGTAGCCTTATATAAAAGGTAAAATTCCCTGTTGACATATAGTGATGAAAGCAGGGAATCGTTCACTTTATTGAATCAGAGGACCTTATATATCAATATTCGAGCCAAAAGTAATCCGTCAAGGTCAATCCGATTAATAGGATTATTCCCGCAATAAGCATAGAGACTTGTATTGAAGTAATTTTCAGCAGAAGGGTCCACCGTCGTAAACCTTCCCAGCGCAGCATCATACATGCGTGCCCCATAATCATACAGATTCAACCCCTTCTTGCCATCGTACTCCTTGCCGTTGTATTTATAAGGCTGCACATTGCCTGAACTTGCAAACACACCACCGAAGGGATAGTAATGGTTCGCTTCCTCAACAGCACCGCTGGAACTGAGGACTACGCGGTTGTTTCCCTGATGGTCCTGCAGGTAATAGTGATACTTCTTGTCCGAAAGCGTAACATACCCCTCTTCCGTAAGAAGAAGCTTGGCAACACCGTTTTCATAGACCACATTGCAGCAATACACCGTAGGAACCAGATTGCCCGAACCATCTGCCTCCTTATACATCATGCGCCGCTTGATGCCGTCGGCAGTATAGCCATACTGTATGAAACCGCCGGAAGCAAAAGTGACGCCTGTTGGCAAATTTAATACATTATACGTAATATCGCTAATTCCCTTGTTTAAATCTTTGGTCAAATTGCCGTTCGCATCATAAACGTACTCGTTCGCCTGCTTCACACCGTCCTTGAACTCGAAGCCACCGTTGTAGGCGGAAGCCGTCACGGCATCGTCCACACGGGTCAGCTGATTGCCGTTCAAAGTGTAAGTCAGGTTATCAATCAAACCGTAACTGGAAGCAGCGGTCTGACCGTAACGTTGCAAGGTCTTGATGTTGCCGTTTTTGTCATAGGCGGTTACATTCTCACTGAAACGGTTGGTGTTCGTATTGATGCCGGCTGTTTCACCGTAGGTGGCGTTCATCAGGCGGCTTAATCCGTCATAAGTGAATTTGTAACCGCGGACTGTACTTTCGTTCCCGGACTTCCAGGTCATGCTGCTGATATTGCCATTGTACTTCGCTGTACCCACACCCGTGTTGTAGTACACGTTCTGTGTGAAGCATGTACCGCTGATGCCCGTCAGCCAGCTACGCAGGTTGTAGGCATATGTCAGTTTGTTGATGCTCGTTCCGTGATACTGCTTGGTCAGCAAACGACCGAAGTTGTCATAAGTGGCTTTTCCACTGCCTCCCAATGTATGCTCCACCTTGCTCACCCTGTCAGCATAGTCGTAGCTGTAAGTGTATACTTCCTCTCTTGTAGTCTTTCCGGAAGCGGGAAGTAAATAAAAAACTATCCTAACATGCAAGATATAGTAATATCTGATGTTAGGATAGCAATTAAATAGATTATTTCAAGAATATAAAATACTTATTTATTTAAGATATACAAAACTCCAGTTTCGCAATCTGTATTAAGATAAACTCCATGATGAAATAACAAATAAATCAAATATTTTTCTTCTGGATATGACAAACCAACAGAAAGTACACCTTTCTCATTAAAAAGCAAAGAAATAAGATTTTCTACTTTTCCTTTATAAATTGAATCTATGTATGGCTGTGGAGTTACCATACAGTCCATTTCCTTTAGTGAACAAAATGTAATGCTGTCTATACCCAATGTCTGTTCTAATAAAATTGGAAAAAGTTCATATCGATATTTCTTATTAGCTACCCCATCATTCAGAAATAGGTACATATCTCCTTCTCTTGGAACTATCGAATATACACTATCTTTGTATTCTATATTCATTGCAACAAAAGGGCTTTGCCAAGTAGAATCAACAAACATATCTTCATACCTCTCACTTGTTTTATGTACACACATTACAAATAAGAGATTAATACCCAACATAAGGATAATCTTATTCCAACAGTTTTTGGGGTATTTTCCTTCCACGATATTCCGTTCTTTTTGCATCTCCTGTTCTTTTTCTAATTTTATTCTCAGTATTAATAGCACGAATTTCTCTCATGGGTATTCCATTTCCTATATTTTCATAAGACATAATACCTTTATCTACATCCGACGAATGCTGTAACTCATGGATTAAACCAATTCTTGGTGTCCGATGATTTCCATTAATATCCGTTTTAACATCAGGGTCATAATTTATAATGCTTCCTTGCGGAGTGTCTTTTTTAGCTTTTTCTCTATCAAATCCTGAAGAATTAGACTCTCCTCGTTTAGTCCTTGTTATTGAATGAACATTCTTACTTTTCTCCAGTTCAATAATCATCTCACCAATTTCCTTATCATCCTTCTTAAGTTGCTGCAAATCTGCTTTCACGTCCTTTTGATACTTGGTATCAAATCCAAAGAACATTTTCACATTATCTATCAAACCATTCGGGTTCGGATTTACAACAATTGTATCTCCATTCACATCTATGTTATTCACCGGATTATTCGCCCCATACTGATACGGTGACATCGAATAATACTTCTCTGCAAACCTGTCATTCGTCGTAAACCGTCCCAACGCAGCATCATAATGTCTCGCCCCATAATCATACCAGTTCAAACCCTTCTTCGTATCAAGCTCCTTACCGTTATACTTGTAAGGCTGGGTATTGCCTGTAGTGCCAAACACACCACCGAAAGGGTAGTAATGGTTCGTTTCCTCCACAGTACCTGACTGGTTGATTACTACACGGTTGTTACCTTGATGGTCCTTCAGATAGTAATGATACTGCTGGGTACCGGTCAGGTTGATGTAACCCTCTTCGGTGAGTAACAACTTCTGAGTACCGTTTTCATAGATCACATTACCGCAATAGTCAGTCGTTGTGGTTGTACTGCCTATCTTATGGACTGTTCTCAGTTTCGTGCCGTCAGCACCATAAGTATAGGTGATCGTGCTACCATCACTGAACGATACCGTACTGGGCAAATTTAATACATTATATTGAATATCGGTAATTCCCTTATTCAAATCTTTCGTTAAATTACCATTGACATCGTAGACATACTCCCCTGCGGTGCTTGCACCGTTCACAAAGGCAGTGTTTGTACCGTATGCAACGGTACTCACGGCATCGTCCACACGGCTCAACTGATTGCCGGTCAATGTGTAAGTCAGATTATCAAGCAGGCCGTAGGCACTGGCACCAGTCTGGCCATAACGTTGCAAACTCTTGATGTTACCGTTCTTGTCATAACCCGCAACGTTCTCCGAGAAGCGGTTCGCATTCGTGCTGATACTTGCTGTCTCGCCATAAGTAGCGTTCAGCATCCGGTCAAGACCGTCATAAGTGAATTTGTAACCACGGACTGTACTTTCGTTCCCGGACTTCCAGGTCATACTGCTGATGCTGCCGTTGTACTTCGCAGTACCCACACCCGTGTTGTAGTACAGGTTCTGTGTGAAGCATGTACCGCTGATGCCCGTCAGCCAGCTACGCAGGTTGTAGGCATATGTCAGTTTGTTGGTGTTCGTTCCGTGATACAGCTTGGTCAGCAAACGACCGAAGTTGTCATAAGTAGCATCGTACAGAGCAATCGCAGTGCCGCCAAGACTATGCTGCACTTTGCTTATTCTGTCCGCATGGTCGTAGGTATAGGTATATACTTCCGTGCGCGTACTCTTGCCGCTGGCAGTATGTGTATGGGACACACCAGACGGCTTGTCGGAGAAAGTATAAACCGTACTTGTGATGTCGTAGCCACTGAGCAAGTTGTTCTGCACACTTTTCGTCATGCGCCCTTTGATGTCATAATAGAAAGCCTTATAGATCTTAGTGCTACTGCCAAAAACCGTAACGGCACTGCCGGTAAGAGAACCCCTGCCGTAGCCGGAAGTATCTTTGGTGAACTGGCCCGTAGGAAGTCCGGTACCACCCACAAAGCCGTAACCGTCATAGTAGCTCTGCACAAGCACGGTAGGACTGGAAGAAGGATTCTTACCCGTATACTCCCCCTGCAGGGTCAGCCGTCCCAGACTGTCGTACAAATAATACATATAGGAAATGTTATCCAGATAGGAAGTGCCCGTGCTGTTAAGCATCCGGAGAGTACGGATGTAGTCCTGCATGACCTACACAGAATTCTTCATTTGATAGACCTAAAAAACTATCCTAACATACAAAATATAGCATATCTGATGTTAGGATAGTAATTAAAGAGATTTTTCTTGAAGTAATCAACCTATATCAGGAGAAGATACAATATAAATGCAACCTGATTCACAATCAATATCTACGCAATAACCACATCTATGTAAAATATCAATAACATACCGTTGTTCCGGCAAAGTCAATATTCCATCTTCACAAGATGGAATAAACCATACATCATCAAAATAAGCAGAAAGTAATCCTTTCACTCCTTCATTCTCATAAATTGAGTCTATACGATATTGAGGAATAACTATATAATCTTTCAGTTGTATAAATGAAAGACTATCTACTATTAAAGTATCTTTGTACGAAAGTTCAATGAACTCTTTCTTTGGAAGTTTCAATTGAGGAATTGTCTTTTTACCTTCTTCCTCCAATATGGAAAATAATTCTACACTTTCCAACACTGTACAATAAGTAGAATCTTGCCATTTTATATTTACTGACATTAAAGAAGTTATAGGTACTCTATCAAGATCAGAAACCATCATCGCTTTTTCAGAATGCTTATACACTATATGAAAGAAGAAAGCGATTCCTCCAATTACAACAACTAAAGGTATAATTATGTTACTCCAATAGTTTTTTAGGTATTTTCTTTCCACCATATTCAATTCTTTTAGGATCACCTGTTTTTCTTCTAATCTTATTCTCTGTATTAACAGCGCGTACCTCCATTAGTTTTATACCATTTTCCGTTGTTTCATAAGTGGCAAATTTCTTGTCTACATCAAACGAATGCTGAAGTTCATGACTCAATCCGACTCTTGGAGTTCTCATTTCTTTTTCATTTCGACTCCTTCTTCTATTATTGGGATCATAATGGATTATACTGCCTTGTGAGATTTTCATTTCAACCTTTTCTTTATCAATTAGCGTTGAATTAGAAGCCCCTTTCTTAGGCATTGTAATATAATGAATATTCTCACTATCTTCCAACTCAGTGATAATATTAGCGACTCCTTTATCATCTTTCTTAAGTTGCTGCAAATCGACTTTCACATCCTTTTGATACTTAGTATCAAATCCAAAGAACATTTTCACATTATCTATCAAACCATTCGGGTTCGGATTTACAACAATTGTATCTCCATTCACATCTATGTTATTCACCGGATTATTCGCCCCATACTGATACGGTGACATCGAATAATACTTCTCTACAAACCTGTCATTGGCATGGCACCTTCCCAACGCTGCATCATAATGCCTTGCCCCGTAGTCATACCAGTTCAAGCCTTTCTTCGAGTCATACTCCTTGCCATTGTACTTGTAAGGCTGAGTATTGCTTGTACTTGCAAATACGCCGCCAAAAGGATAGTAATGGTTCGTTTCCTCTACCGTGCCGCTCTGGTTGATTACTACCCGGTGATTCCCCTGATGGTCTTTCAAGTAATAGTGATACTTGTTGTCACTCAAAGTTACATAACCCTCTTCGGTAAGAAGCAACTTCTGGACTCCGTTTTCATAGACCACGTTTCCGCAATAGTCCGTCGTCGTGGTGGTAGTACCTATCTTATGGACTGTTCTCAGCTTTGTGCCATCGGCTCCATAAATATAGGTGATAGTACTTCCGTCACTGAACGTTACTGTATTTGGCAAATTTAAACAATTATATGATATACCGGTAATATTCTTGTTTAAATCTTTAGTTAAATTGCCGTTGGCATCGTAGGTGTACTCGTTCGCCTGCTTCATGCTGTCCTTGAACTCGAAGCTGTTATTGTAGACGAAAGCTGTCGCGTTCTCGCGGAAACGGTTAGTGTCTGTACCAATGATTGTAGTATTATCATAGGCGGCGTTAACATTTGCTTTAAAGCTCATTGAATAAATTTTGCCATTGGGCCTTCATTACTCCACTTGGCAAGTTAGACTGCTAATATTTCTATTATAGTGGGTACCCTATAAAAAGAAACAGCGGATGTTTCCACCCGCTGTAATAGAATTGTTATAAAAATATTATTCAATTATTTGTTTTTTATTTTTAATATAAAATAGAATAAGAGCATAATAAAAACCTCAGATAATACACCTGGTAAATATAGAAACCCTATCATTATATCAAAATTAAAACGCCAAAATATAAAGAAAATAGTAGAAAGAGAGACAACAAGTATCAATTGCAGGCAACAATATAATAATGTCGTTTTAAGATTAAGCCTCAAATTCAATAATAATAATAAGAAGAACAAAACCGTTCCTAAAACAAACGTTATTGATCCTACAAATAATTCAACTGAAAATAAATCTCCTAATGATATACTTTGACTTTCCATATCTATTCAATTTTAACTTGTCTCTTTTTAGGATCATAATTTAGTGACTTAAAATTATCTTGATACTCTTTAACTATACTATTGGGCCTTGGATCTATAATTACTGGTGCCTTATCTTTTACAGATGGGTCTTGTTTCAAAACATCAGCCGCAAAAGTTCCACAATTATTATTCCTTAATGAATACTCTTTCCTCTTTGAATTAGCATTCTCCGCTATTTTTGATTCTGCATAGTTTTTCATTTCTTTAAACTTATCACTTTCAATATATGCTCCTTCTATTCTTCCGGCATGTCCCGCTTGTTCAGATATTATTGATAAAGTTTTATTCAATGATTCCAATGTAGGCTTTTTATCTTGTCCTATTTTTACATTTGGAACAGCGAATGTTCTGACAACTCCTTTACCCTCTTTGTCATATCTGCCATATTCATAATATTTAGTCACTCCTGTTTTATTATCAATCAATAATACTCCAGCATGACCTAAATTCCCAATTTTACCAATAGGAGTTGATATTTTATAATCAGGGAAGGCAATATAAATACCATCCTTCCCGTTAGGGTCTATACAATTTATAGGATTACTATAACAATAAGTATACAAACTTTCTGAATAATACTTCTCTGCCAACGGATCCACCGTCATAAACCGTCCCAACACTGCATCATAATGCCGTGCCCCGTAATCATACCAGTTCAAGCCTTTCTTCGTGTCATATTCCTTGCTATTGTACTTGTAAGGCTGAGTGCTTGTTGATGAAGCGAATACTCCTCCAAACAGATAGTAATGGTTTGTCTCCTCTACCGCTCCGCTCTGGTTTATGACTACACGGTTGTTCCCCTGATGGTCCTTCAAGTAATAGTAATACTTGTTGTCGCTCAAAGTAATATAGCCCTCTTCGGTAATCAGAAGCTTCTGGGCTCCGTTTTCATAGACCACATTCCCGCAATAGTCCGTTGTGGTGGTAGCGCCACCTATCTTATGAACCGTTCTTAGCTTTGTGCCGTCGGCTGCATAAACATAGGTAATCGTACTTCCGTCGCTGAACGTTACTGCACTTGGCAAATTTAAACAATTATATTGAATATCGGTGATTCCCTTGTTCAAATCTTTGGTTAAATTGCCGTTCGCATCGTAGGTGTACTCTCCGACCTGCTTCACGCCGTCCTTGAACTCGAAGCCTCCACCGTAAGCAGAAGCCATCACGGCATCGTCCACACGGCTCAACTGATTGCCGTTCAAGGTAAAAGTCAGGTTGTCTATCAGGCCGTAGGCACTGGCACCAGTCTGGCCGTAACGTTGCAAACTCTTGATGTTACCGTTCTTGTCATAACCCGTAACGTTCTCCGAGAAGCGGTTCGCATTCGTGCTGATACTTGCTGTCTCTCCATAGGTAGCGTTCAGTACTCTGTCAAGACCGTCGTAAGTGAATTTGTAACCACGGACTGTACTTTCGTTCCCGGACTTCCAGGTCATGCTGCTGATGCTGCCGTTGTACTTCGCAGTACCCACACCCGTGTTGTAGTACAGGTTCTGTGTGAAGCATGTGCCGCTGATTCCCGTCAGCCAGCTGCGCAGGTTGTAGGCATAAGTCAGCTTGTTGGTGCTCGTACCGTGATACTGCTTGGTCAGCAAACGACCGAAGTTGTCATAAGTGGCATCGTACAGAGTGATTGAAGTGCCGCCAAGACTATGCCGCACTTTGCTTATTCTGTCCGCATGGTCGTAGGTATAGGTATATACTTCCGTGCGCGTACTCTTGCCGCTGGCAGTATGTGTATGGGACACACCAGACGGCTTGTCGGAGAAAGTATAAACCGTACTTGTGATGTCGTAGCCACTGAGCAAGTTGTTCTGCACAAGCACGGTAGGACTGGAAGAAGGATTCCCCCCTGCAGGGTCAGCCGTCCCAGACTGTCGTACAAATAATACATATAGGAAATGTTATCCAGATAGGAAGTGCCCGTGCTGTTAAGCATCCGGAGAGTACGGATGTAGTCCTGCATGACCTACATCATTTGATAGACCTAAAAAACTATCCTAACATACAAGATATAGCATATCTGATGTTAGGATAGTAATTAAATAAATCTCATTGAAAAAAGGCAACTTATATTAGAGTAATATTTTTTATTTAGTATGCAAAAGCTTTATAATCTCACCATTACTTTTTCTTATTTCCACATAAGATTGTCCACAGAAAGTCAGCGCACTATCATTTCCATTAGGAATATGCCCTTCTATTACCCATATTCCATTTACCAAGTTAACAGAAAAAGGTTTTTCTTTCTCTATACTTTCCTTTCCATAAATTTCCAATAGTACGCATTCCGCTATCTTTACTGCAATATCCGCTGTAGGTATAAATCCCTCTGCAGGAACATAGCTTTTCATATCAGTATAAAAATCTGTTGAGAGACTATCATTCATTACATACTCAATCTGTTGAGATGATTGTTGATCTTCTCCGACCTTCGATGTACTGTTTGTACATGACATCGCAAATAGCATTAAAGCAAAAAAATAAGTCCTATACATATTGCTATCTTTTTAAAATACCCAATGAATATGTTCTCTCTGGCTAACAGGAATGTTTAAATCAGGCTTTTGTAGCAATTCTTTCATTCTTTGTTTACCCTTTTCAGCAGGAATATCTTTCGGATTAATATTATTCTTTCGTTTAGGATCTTTGGGATCACTAGGAAGATCACTAGTCACTATTGATGTTTTCTTACTATAAGGATTATATTCTAACAAATCGCCACTCGGCGTAGCCAAATAACCATTTTCTTTTGTTTTCTCAATATATTTTATATCAGCTTTTGAGAATTTATTATTTATATGCTCTGCGTCCGCGTCTCCATGCGAATGAATCGATCCTACAAATCTCTCACCGTTAGGAGGTAAGCTTATAGATACGCTGTGCTCTCCTTCATTGGCTGCACTATAAGAATATCCCTTTAGCTTTCCCTTTTGCTTAACTTCATAAATAGAAGAGCCCATTTCACGTTTACGTATAATAGATGCACCATTATAATACATACCCCAATCTTTAGCTGCTGCTCTTTTAGTCTTAAACAGATCACCAGGAGCATATTCCATACCATTTGGGTCTATGAACTTTACCGGATTATCGGCACAATAAGTATACGGACTCATCGAATAATATTTCTCTGCCAACGGGTCATTCGTCGTAAACCTTCCCAACGCAGCATCATAATGTCTCGCCCCATAATCATACCAGTTCAAACCCTGCTTCGTATCAAGCTCCTTACCGTTATACTTGTAAGGCTGGGTATTGCCTGTAGTGCCAAACACACCACCGAAAGGGTAGTAATGGTTCGTTTCCTCCACAGTACCTGACTGGTTGATTACTACACGGTTGTTACCTTGATGGTCCTTCAGATAGTAATGATACTGCTGGGTACCGGTCAGGTTGATGTAACCCTCTTCGGTGAGTAACAACTTCTGAGTACCGTTTTCATAGATCACATTACCGCAATAGTCAGTCGTTGTGGTTGTACTGCCTATCTTATGGACTGTTCTCAGTTTCGTGCCGTCAGCACCATAAGTATAGGTGATCGTGCTACCATCACTGAACGATACCGTACTGGGCAAATTTAATACATTATATTGAATATCGGTAATTCCCTTATTCAAATCTTTCGTTAAATTACCATTGACATCGTAGGCATACTCCCCTGCAGCGCTTGCACCGTTCACAAAGGCAGTGTTTGTACCGTATGCCGCGGTACTCACGGCATCCTCCACACGGCTCAACTGATTGCCGTTCAGGGTGAAAGTCAGATTATCAAGCAGGCCGTAGGCACTGGCACCAGTCTGGCCGTAACGTTGCAAACTCTTGATATTGCCGTTCTTGTCATACCCCGTCACATTCTCACTGAAACGGTTGGCGTTCGTGCTGATGCCTGCTGTCTCGCCATAAGTAGCATTCAGCATCCGGTTCAGTCCGTCATAAGTGAACTTGTAGCCGCGGACGGTGCTTGCCGTTCCTGCCTTCCACGTCATGCTGCTGATGCTGCCGTTATACTTGGCAGGCCCGTTGCCGGTGTTATAATACAGATTCTGCGTGAACTTCGTTCCGCTGACACCCGTCAGCCAGCCGCGTACATTATAGGCGTAAGCCTGCCTGTCCGCGTCGGAGCCGTGCAGCGACTTCGATTGCAGACGACCAAGGTTATCATAAGCATAGGCAGCAAGCGTCACCTTCGCCCCTCCCAATGTATGCTCCACCTTCAAGAGCCTGTCCGCATGGTCATAGCTGTAAGTGTATGCTTCCGTCCGGCTGTCCTTCCCGCTTGCCGTGTGCGTATGCGTCACCGTCAGCGGCTTGTCCGTAAAGGTATAGGCCGTGGATGTCACGTCGTACCGGTAACGGAAAGCGTACCGCTCCAAGTCAGCATGCTCCTATATGAAATTCCCTGCTTACATCCAACATAAGCAGGGAATTGTTTAGATTATAGAATCAGAGATTCTTAATATATCAATATTCGAGCCAAAAATAATCAGGTGTACGTAAAGTATCCCACAACAAAATACCACCGTTGGAGCTACATAAAATTACAATATTGGGAATATTATCAATCCGGTATCGGAACGTACTATCTATGACCCTTTTTCCACAATATAATACCGTATCCAGAGATGTGACACGTATCTTTATTTTTAAACTATCATATCCGCTTTTATCGAAACGGGTGATTTCCATTCCAAGCCAATCTTCATGGTAGTCCAATATTTGGTCATCCGTCTTGTTCACATACAGTCCATTAAAAACAAGGCTGTCATTCACCCAACATTGGATATAATCTTTACCGGTACGCTCCTTAAAACCAGTACCTACTCGAATCATGAAATCATTCTCTGAGTCCAAATGACCAATGCACGCCACCAGCATGGCAAGTATGATTATAAAAATAAATATACGTGTCTTCATATTACTGCCTTCTTTTAAGTTTTTGCCTCCAGTTAGGAATATGCCTATTCAACTTGTTATGGATATAATTATCTCGGACTGTTTGTATCTGAGAACGGTTTAACTGAGTTGCTTTAAGATAATCTCCATCAAAATCTTGAATAACTTTTTTCTGTGTCATCAAGTTTTCCACATTCATTGTATGCCCCAATCCTCCTGAATGACCAAGTTCGTGAGCAAAAGTCCGGTTATCATCATTGTTCAACATATTAGAAACCGCTTTCGTTCCTATTTTCACATCCAGACTATTTTTATAAGTCTCAGCCATAACTACACTTTTATCCGTTTTTGTCAACATATCTTGATCAACAATCTGCAAAACGTGTTCAGTGTCCTTTATATCATCCACCGAGTTGACAGTTCTCAATTGCATATCCATAGTCGAAACAAAGTCATCACCTGAAATCGTATATGCGGCATTCACTTGCTCTACTATTTGTCCAGCCAAAGTCTTTATATCAAGCTCCTTATTATTAGAATTATTTATCAAAGCCGCTCTTACCGTAATTTTATATTCTATCTTATCCGTTTCACGATTATAATGGGTTTGCACGCGCCAATCATTTCCATCCGGATCAATGCGACCGACAGGCTCATTTCCACAATAGACATAAGGAGATACTTTAAAATGTTTGTCATATAAAGCATCAACCGTTATAAACCTTCCCAACACCGCATCATAATGCCTCGCCCCATAATCATACCAATTCAAACCCTTCTTCGTATCAAGCTCCTTACCGTTGTACTTGTAAGGCTGAACATTGCCTGCACTTGCAAATACCCCGCCGAAAGGATAGTAATGGCTCGTCTCTTCTACCGTGCCGCTCTGGCTGATGACTACCCGGTTATTCCCCTGATGGTCTTTCAAGTAGTAGTGATACTTGCTGTCGCTCAAAGTAATATAACCCTCTTCGGTAAGAAGCAGCTTCTGGACTCCGTTTTCATAGATCACATTGCCGCAATAGTCAGTCGTTGTGGTTGTACTGCCTATCTTATGGACTGTTCTCAGCTTTGTGCCGTCGGCTCCATAAGTATAGGTGATGGTACTTCCGTCACTGAACGTTACTGCATTCGGCAAATTTAAGAAATTATATGTAATGCCGCTAATACCTTTGTTTAAATCTTTAGTTAAATTGCCGTTGGCATCATAAGAGTACTCATCGGCAGCATTGGCACCGTTTTTGAACTCGAAGCCGCCATTGTAGGTGGAAGCCGCTACCGCATCATCCACGCGGTTCAACTGATTGCCGTTCAAGGTGAGAGTCAGGTTGTCTATCATGCCGTAGGCGGCTGAAGAGAGTTGCCCGTAACGCTGCAATCCCTTGATGTTACCGTTCTTGTCATACCCCGTCACGTTCTCACTGAAACGGTTCGCGTTCGTGCTGATACCTGCTGTTTCGCCATAGGTGGCATTCAGCATCCGGTCCAGTCCGTCGTAGGTGAACTTGTAGCCGCGGACGGTGCTTTCATTCCCGGACTTCCAGGTCATGCTGCTGATGTTACCGTTGTAGCGGGCGGTACCCACACCCGTATTGTAGTACAGGTTCTGGGTGAAGCGCGTACTTGTGATGCCCGTCAGCCAGCTGCGGAGGTTATAGGCATACGTCAGCTTGTTCGCCGCAGAGCCGTGCAGGGACTTGGTACTCAGACGGCCGAAACTATCGTACGTATAGTCTGCCAGAGTTATTTTGGTTCCTCCCAAAGTATGCTCCACCTTGCTTACACGGTCTGCATGGTCATAGCTATAGGTATAGACTTCCGTACGTGTGGACTTGCCGCTTGCGGTATGGCTATGCGTCACCGTGGCGGGCTGTCCCGTAAAGGTATAGACCGTATTAGTCACGTCATAACCGCCCAAAAGATTGTTCTGTACGACTTTAGTTACACGCCCCTTGACGTCATAGTAATAGCCTTTGTAAATTTTAGTACTGCTGCCGGATACAGTCACCGCGCTTCCTGTCAGGGAGCCTTTACTGTAGCCCGAAGTGTCGTTCGTGAACTGGCTCGTCGGGAAACCCGTACCGCCCAGTTCTGCACATGCACCACCTGATCGGAAGAAACCGTCTTGTTCGTGCACTCCCCCTGTTGCGTCAGCCGTCCACCGTTGTCATACACATACTCCGCGAGCTGCGCATCCGGAAGCTTCTTCCAAGTGCAGAGATTACGGTGGTCGTCATACACACAATAGGTATCCTACGTCTCGCTGATAGAATAACAAAAACTATCCTAACATACAAGATATGGAATATCTGATGTTAGGATAGTAATTAGATAGATTGGTTTTTAATCAACCTATATCAGAGGAAGACAGTAGTTCGTTACGACGAATTAACCTAAAGCATCAGGCTCTAATAAATCTGGATGTAGTATTACTGATTTATCTAATGCTCTAACAAAATGAGATTTATGGGAATATAATACTTGATACTCCTCACTCTTCTCATTTGCCCAAACTTTCAAAACTACAGCCGCTTCTAAGGGTAAACTCTTCCCGCAGAAACAGCAAACAACCATTTCTTTATTTAATATTCCATCCATAATTTTTCGCTATTCTATTAATAGATTTTTGAGACCAATTTCCCATTGTTGTTATTATACCTTTCCTCCCTTCTACAACAGCATTAAATCTACCGGGAGTAATTTCATGAAGATAAACTGTAGCTCCATCAGCCTGAGTAAAAGCCTTTCCTACAGACTTTGTTACTCTTACTTCATTCACAGAAAGTACCCCTCCTCTCGTTGCCGTTGTTCCAGCAATCCGTTGCACTCCGTGAGCAGTTGATTGTATTGCATTTTGAGTACCTCTTCCTGCCACCTTTCCTACAGCCCATCCTATTGCCTTCCCCAACAACATACCGCCAAACTCTCCGGCACCAAAGCCAAAGGCAGCTTCGCCTATAGGTCGCGCAATAGCATCTATAGAACGACTGTTCAGAGAATTGAAAAGGGCAGACTTAGAGTCTTCAGATAAAGGACTGGTTTTACCTAAGAACTGATTCTGAAGTTTACCGCTGGAGGCTATCAAGTCAAAAGCATTAACAGCCTGATTGGCTAAGATACCTCCATTCTGATAGAAGTTCAGATAGTTGTCATTACCTAACGCAATAGAGGCGGATGAACCGATATTTGTATAGCCTTTTAAAGCTTCACTACCTTCCTGCCAACGTAAATTCCCTTGCTTATCTTCATACCAGTCAGCTCCTGTTGGGTCTATTCTGCTGATAGGGTTGTTACCACAATAAGCATAGAGACTTGTATTGAAGTAGTTTTCAGCAGAAGGGTCCACCGTTGCAAACCTCCCCAGCGCCGCATCATACATACGTACCCCGTAGTCATACCAGTTCAACCCCTTCTTCGCATCAAGCTCCTTGCCGTTATACTTATAAGGCTGGGTATTGCCTGTACTTGCAAACACACCACCGAAGGGATAGTAATGGTTCGCTTCCTCTACCGTGCCGCTTTGGTTAATCACAACCCGGTTATTACCCTGATGGTCTTTCAAGTAGTAATGATACTTGCCGTCACTCAGTGTCACATAACCTTCTTCGGTAAGAAGCAACTTCTGAACACCGTTCTCATAGACCACATTTCCACAATAGTCAGTTGTGGTGGTTGTACCTCCTATCTTATGTACAGTCTTTAGCTTGGCGCCGTCACCTGCATAGGTGTACACAATCGTACTCCCGTCACTGAATGTCACCGCACTTGGCAAATTTAAACAATTATACGATATATTGCTAATCCCCTTGTTTAAATCTTTAGTTAAATTTCCATTGGAATCGTAGGTGTATTCGTTTGCCTGCTTCACACCATCCTTGAACTCGAAACCACCATTGTAGGCAGAAGCTGCTGCCGCATCGTCCACACGGCAATCAACTGATTGCCACCGAGGGTGAAAGTCAGGTTATCAATCAAACCGTAACTGGAAGCAGCGGTCTGACCGTAACGTTGCAAGGTCTTGATGTTGCCGTTTTTGTCATAGGCGGTTACATTCTCACTGAAACGGTCGGTGTTCGTATTGATGCCGGCTGTTTCGCCGTAAGTGGCGTTCATCAGACGGCTTAATCCGTCGTAAGTGAACTTATAGCCACGGATAGTGCTCTCATTTCCAGCCTTCCACGTCATGCTGCTGATGCTGCCGTTGTATTTGGCGGTGCCGTTGCCGTTGTTGTAGTACAGATTCTGTGTAAACTTGCTTCCACTGATTCCCGTCAGCCAGCCACGGACATTATAGGCATACGTCAGCTTGTTGGTGGCACTTCCGTGCAGAGACTTGGACTGCAGTCTGCCCAAGTTGTCATACGCATAGTCGGCAAGGGTTATCTTGGTGCCGCCTAATGTATGCTCTACTTTCAAGAGTCTGTCCGCATGGTTGTAGCTGTAAGTATACATTTCAGTACGAGTGGGCTTTCCGCTTGTAGTATGCGTATGCGTTACAGTAGCGGGCTTATCGGTGAAGGTATATATGGTAGCCGTCACATCATAGCCCCCCAAGAGATTGCTTTGCACGGTCTTTGCCACACGGCCCTTGATGTCATAGTAGTATGCGGTATAAATCTTGTTACTACTACCAAGTACCGTTGCCACACTTGCAGTCAAGGCACCTTTTCCATTGCCCGAAGCATCATCAGGGAAATTGCTGTTATTGAAACCTGCTTGCGAACGGAAAGCGTAACTGTCATAGAAGTGCTGCACAAGTACATTCGTTCCAGAAGTGGTCACTTTGTTGGTACAAGTCCCCTGTTCCGTCAACCTGTTCAGCCCGTCGTACTTGTAGTACGTCCAGTTACCGGATGTAAGGGCACGCTGGTTGCCGTCCTGCGAGAATACCAGGCGGTCGGCATTGTCATACACCATTTCCATATATCCCGCACCGGGAAGCTTCTTCCAGATACAACGGTTACGTCCGTCGTATTTGTACTGAAAAGCATACAAGTCGAGATTGGCCGAGCTCTGGTACATAGGCTGGAGTACGAAACAAAGATTACTTTTGTCGTCATACACATAGTAAGTGTCGTGCGTTTCACTGCCTTTCATCTGACGGGACAATACAACATGCCCCATCTTGTCGGTGAAGGTGTAGCTCACGTTCAAGTCTTCATCGGTGGTTTTAATAACCGAAAGCTGACCGGAAAAATTGCGTATAGAAAGCAAAAGGCAGATGATTCACGAAGCCAAACTGAAAAACAAATTCCCTGCTTATATTCAAAAGACATAAGCAGGGAATCATTTAGTTTATTGAATCAGAGATTCGGGGACTTGGGAACAATGGGGGAAGAACATACACTGAAACAGAATATTTTATCTTATCAAGAAACGTCCAAATATAAAATACCATTCTTCAGAAAGTGCATTATTCGTTTTTTGCCAACTTCCTTCAGTGGATAGGAGTATTTTTTTTATTAACTTATCGTAATTATACTTGGAGTTATTATACCCTGCCCTTTTCACAATTTTTATTTCTCTAATTTTAAGTTTTCTGTCAAAAAGAATAGTGTATAAACAAGAGGCATTCTGTTCATCACCATTGTAGTTTTCCCAATAAAGACTATCTTGGTATTTCCTTAATGATTCGTTTCCACCAATATAAGAAATTTCCGTTGAGACTTCTCGCAACCGCTTCCTAAAATAATAAGAAGTATACATTTTAGAAGATCTTGCAGTATCCAATATCAATTCAAAAACTGGTAAGTTGGTCTCAGTATCAAAAAAGATAGTTTTTTCTATCTTCTTTTTATAGGAACTTATATCACTTGAATATATTATACTTTCTTCCACCAACTTATTTTGTCCGTACAATAATGGCGGAAGCATAATAAACATGAAAAATAGTTTTAATTTAATAGTCATATCCTAATCGTTTTGACATTACATCAGCTCTTTTATTGTATATAAAATTATTGACCCCTGGCTGTCCGTGGCTAAACGGTACATTCCTCAAGTATAAAATAACATGCCCAAATTCGTGTGCAATCCCAACTGTTCGATGATTCAAAGTGCCATTCTTATTAATTATGACTTGTACATGGCTATTGGTTGAACTCTTACCGGAAGCTAACCTCTTGTCAGGTACTAATGTCTGACCTAAATTTCCTTGAATATGTTTTCCAAAAGGGACTCCAGCCTTTGAATACTCTTCTTTTTGATGAGCAGGTATTTCGCTATCATCATCGTCATAAGGAGTACCAAAAGTTTCTTCTACAGTCTTCCCATTCATTTTATATGTATTCTTATCAGATAATGACAGTTCTACCATTTTCTCACTATTGGCAATCTCAAATAAGTCTTTCAGAAAGAAATCATTACTACTATTAGCTTGTTTCGCAATGGAAGTTGGATCCAATATACCATTATTGAATTGCATCTTTATGTTACTACCATCCTGCAAACCATTGTAAATAGCTTCAATAGCTGCTGGAGTTACAATAAGCAAGCTATCTCCATTGATGTCAATGGTATTCACTGGATTATTCGCTCCATACTGATACGGAGACAATGAGTGATACTTCTCGGAAAACCTATCATTCGTTGTAAATCTCCCCAGCGCCGCATCATAATGCCGTGCCCCGTAGTCATACCAGTTCAACCCCTTCTTGCCATCATACTCCTTGCCGTTGTACTTGTAAGGCTGCACATTGCCTGAGCTTGCAAATACACCACCAAAAGGATAGTAATGGTTCGCTTCCTCTACCGTGCCGCTTTGGTTAATCACAACCCGGTTATTACCCTGATGGTCTTTCAAGTAGTAATGATACTTGCCGTCACTCAGTGTCACATAACCTTCTTCGGTAAGAAGCAACTTCTGAACACCGTTCTCATAGACCACATTTCCACAATAGTCAGTTGTGGTGGTTGTACCTCCTATCTTATGTACAGTCTTTAGCTTGGCGCCGTCACCTGCATAGGTGTACACAATCGTACTCCCGTCACTGAATGTCACCGCACTTGGCAAATTTAAACAATTATACGATATATTGCTAATCCCCTTGTTTAAATCTTTAGTTAAATTTCCATTGGAATCGTAGGTGTATTCGTTTGCCTGCTTCACACCATCCTTGAACTCGAAACCACCATTGTAGGCAGAAGCTGCTGCCGCATCGTCCACACGGCAATCAACTGATTGCCACCGAGGGTGAAAGTCAGGTTATCAATCAAACCGTAACTGGAAGCAGCGGTCTGACCGTAACGTTGCAAGGTCTTGATGTTGCCGTTTTTGTCATAGGCGGTTACATTCTCACTGAAACGGTTGGTGTTCGTATTGATGCCGGCTGTCTCACCGTAAGTGGCGGTCAGCATTCTGTCAATCCCGTCGTAGGTGAACTTATAGCCGCGGACCGTACTCTCGTCGCCTGCCTGCCAGGTCATGCTGCTGATGCTGCCGTTGTACTTGACAGCACCGGTGCCAGTGTTGTAATACAGATTCTGGGTGAACTTCGTTCCACTGATGCCCGTCAGCCAGCTGCGGACATTGTAAGTGTACGACTGCTTGTTCGCAGCGGAACCGTGCAACGACTTGCTCTGCAGGCGGCCCAGATTGTCATAAGCGTAGGAAGCAAGCGTTACCTCACCCGAACCGTCAACCTGATGCTTCAAGAATAGCTCACGTTGAGCAGACTGGTTATGAGATGCACAACAAGACAAGACGTCTCAAGGTGTCAAAAATACTAAAAAGCCTAAAGATTAGATACAATGACCCCTAAAAGTATTTCATTCAACTTTTAGGGGTCACTTCAATAGAGATTTAGTACAAAGACAACTCAATTGGTATTTGATATTTTAATCTCACATCTAAATACTCTTGCCAACTCAAAGGTCCCAATATCACATCATTTGTTTTTAGAATTATCCAATAAAACAAACTATCGTTTGTTCCATATTCATATTTTCTTTTATATAAGGCCTCTTGAGGATATTTAGGCTTTTGTTTTGCAATAATATATTCATTGTTATAGACATAGTCAAGTATAGTAGCCGGTATCTCTCCACCATGAGACCTTTGGCAAAGAATATCTTTCACATTCCCTCCTTCATCTCTATAAAAATACCCACTTCCTAAATTCTTAACAGAATCAGCAGTACAACTTTGAACAAATAAACTACAAAACAAATGTAGAATAATACATTCCTTTTTCATATTTCATGTTATTTAATCCAAGGCAAAAATGGTGTCAGTTTAGCACTTCCATAAATATTTATTTCATATGCTTGTCCTTTTCCTGCAACCCTATTTCCTATGACTGTTTCTATATTTCTTCCCCAATTCAATGGATTCCGACCATTATGCATTTCAAAATCATATTTATCAGAAAAAGCTCTCACAGAATGATTAGGATATCGTTTCAAAGTAACGTTTCCATATACTAATCCGTCATTTAAAGAACCGCTATGTAATAACAAGTTAAAACTCTTTATTTCTCCTACATATCTTTCTCCCAAAGAATATATCCCTGATAAATCTATTTTTGCTAAAGAGGTAAATAGCGGTTGTCCATTTCCTTCCCTATACCATTTATTAGCTTCCTCCAAAGTTAAATACCCATCATAATCCGGTCTGTCTTTAAGGCTTGTATAACTTTTCAAGTAATTAGTTCGTGCTTCATCATCTACCAATCCATTATACCCTAAATCATGACTTAATGCCTCTTCGTGAGACATGCCTTGCTTAAAGTTTGACTTGTTCATTATAATGGCTACGCCTTGCAGACCTTCATCATCAGTACCAAGCAACTTGCCTTCTTCATCATAAATCGGGCTTGTGAACATTCCTGTCGGATCGATATAGCGTACCGGATTATTATTACAATATGCATACATCCCTATTGGATAATACTTCTCTGACAATGGGTCAACCGTTGTAAACCTCCCCAGCGCCGCATCATAATGCCTCGCCCCATAATCATACCAGTTCAACCCCTTCTTCACATCAAGCTCCTTGCCGTTATACTTGTAAGGCTGCACATTGCCTGAACTTGCAAACACACCACCGAATGGATAGTAATGGTTCGTCTCCTCTACCGTGCCGCTCTGGTTGATGACTACCCGGTTGTTACCCTGATGGTCTTTCAAGTAATAGTGATACTTGCTGTCACTCAGAGTAACATAACCCTCATCAGTCAGCAGCAACTTCTGAACACCGTTCTCATAGACCACGTTTCCGCAATAGTCCGTCGTGGTGGTAGTGCTGCCTGTCTTATGGACAGTTTTCAGCTTTGTGCCGTCGGCTGCATAAGTATAGGTAATCGTGCTACCATCACTAAAAGTTACTACACTAGGCAAATTTAAACAATTATACGATATATTGGTAATTCCCTTGTTTAAATCTTTAGTTAAATTCCCGTTGGAATCGTAGTTGTATTCATTCGCCTGCTTCACGCCGTCCTTGAACTCGAAACCGTTGTTGTAAGCAGAAGTCGTAGCGGTATCGTCCACACGATTCAGCAGATTGCCCGTAAGAGTGATCAAGCCGTAGACTGATGCGGAGGTCTGCCCGTAGCACTGCAAAGATAGGATATTGCCGTTTTTGTCGTAACCGGTCACCTTTTCTGTATAGCGGCCTGCGCCGTGGGTGAAAGCAGTCAGACGGTTAAGGCCGTCGTATCAGTATTAGAAAGAAAAAAAGCTATCCTAACATGCTAGATATGAGCTATCTGATGTTAGGATAGTTATTAAAGAGATTAGTCAACTAAGACAGATTATTTCTTATTAATGTTAAGCAACCAATATACAGCCAATGATAAAGCATAAATTGCATATATAACTACTATTTCAGCATAATTGACAAGAGCATGTATTTCATCTAATCTGTCACTCACTACCGGGAAAGTGCCTTTACCACCTAAGGGCAAACAGTCTTCTATGGAATATTTTATCACTAAATAATAATTAAGAATAAAACCTATCCCATAGACAATCATCAACAATGAGAATATCAGAAATACCATTAAAATAACCTTTTTCATAATTACCATTTTGTTCCAGCTCCATGCAAATTAAACTCTTTCTTTATTTCATTATAAGTAATTCTTCTGATACTATGCTCATCCTCTTTAGACATTACTTTCAAACGGTCTCCTAAAGAAGCAGGGGCTTTAGAATCTTTCAAATCCAAATCTTTTTTTACTCCCTCTTGTATACCTTTTATGGAAGTGGTAGCGCAGTTGTTAATAAATAAATTATATTCATCAATAACTTTCGCATTTTCTTTACCTGCATACTTACCTTTTTGAGGTATTTTATTACTATTATCTAATTGCTTATCAAAGTGTTTCGAAACAAGTTCATCTGAACCTTTTGTAAACTCATATCCCACTGCTTCATTAGCAAGCATTTGATCCTGAATAAAGCTAATAGCATCTCTACCCGTCAATTTAATAAGCACTCCTTCTCCTGTAGGCGAAGTATTCCGTGCCGAACTTTTATCTTTTCCCAATTCTCCATATCTACCATAGGTATACACAATTGTATTATCACCATTGCCAACTGTTACAAATGCATGTCCAAAACCTTTTCTTTCGATATAAATTCTTGGCAGTCTCCCGTCTGCATCAATAAATTTGATAGGATTATTCAAACAATACCCATACGGACTCATCGGATAATACTTCTCTGCCAGTGGATCAACTGTCATAAACCTACCCAATGCTGCATCATACATACGTGCTCCATAATCATACCAATTCAACCCCTTCTTGCCATCATACTCCTTCCCGTTGTACTTGTAAGGCTGCACATTGCCTGCACTTGCAAACACCCCTCCAAATGGATAGTAATGGTTCGTCTCCTCTACCGTGCCGCTCTGGTTGATGACTACCCGGTTGTTACCCTGATGGTCTTTCAAGTAATAGTGATACTTGCTGTCACTCAGAGTAACATAACCCTCATCAGTCAGCAGCAACTTCTGAACACCGTTCTCATAGACCACGTTTCCGCAATAGTCCGTCGTGGTGGTAGTGCTGCCTGTCTTATGGACAGTTTTCAGCTTTGTGCCGTCGGCTGCATAAGTATAGGTAATCGTGCTACCATCACTAAAAGTTACTACACTAGGCAAATTTAAACAATTATACGATATATTGGTAATTCCCTTGTTTAAATCTTTAGTTAAATTCCCGTTGGAATCGTAGTTGTATTCATTCGCCTGCTTCACGCCGTCCTTGAACTCGAAACCGTTGTTGTAAGCAGATGTGGCTACAGCATCATCTACACGGGTCAACTGATTACCACCGAGGGTGAAAGTCAGGTTATCAATCAGTCCGTAACCGGAAGCGGCGGTCTGTCCGTAGCGTTGCAGCGTCTTGATGTTGCCGTTCTTGTCATAGCCCGTCACGTTCTCGCTGAAGCGGTTTGCATTCGTACTGATGCCGGCTGTTTCGCCGTAGGTCGCGTTCAGCATCCTGTCCAGTCCGTCATAGGTGAACTTGTATCCGCGGACGGTGCTTTCATTCCCTGCTTTCCAAGTCATGCTGCTGATACTGCCGTTGTATTTGGCGGTGCCGTTGCCGTTGTTGTAGTACAGATTCTGTGTAAACTTGCTTCCACTGATTCCCGTCAGCCAGCCACGGACATTATAGGCATACGTCAGCTTGTTGGTGGCACTTCCGTGCAGAGACTTGGACTGCAGTCTGCCCAAGTTGTCATACGCATAGTCGGCAAGGGTTATCTTGGTGCCGCCTAATGTATGCTCTACTTTCAAGAGTCTGTCCGCATGGTTGTAGCTGTAAGTATACATTTCAGTACGAGTGGGCTTTCCGCTTGTAGTATGCGTATGCGTTACAGTAGCGGGCTTATCGGTGAAGGTATATATGGTAGCCGTCACATCATAGCCCCCCAAGAGATTGCTTTGCACGGTCTTTGCCACACGGCCCTTGATGTCATAGTAGTATGCGGTATAAATCTTGTTACTACTACCAAGTACCGTTGCCACACTTGCAGTCAAGGCACCTTTTCCATTGCCCGAAGCATCATCAGGGAAATTGCTGTTATTGAAACCTGCTTGCGAACGGAAAGCGTAACTGTCATAGAAGTGCTGCACAAGTACATTCGTTCCAGAAGTGGTCACTTTGTTGGTACAAGTCCCCTGTTCCGTCAACCTGTTCAGCCCGTCGTACTTGTAGTACGTCCAGTTACCGGATGTAAGGGCACGCTGGTTGCCGTCCTGCGAAAAAACCAGGCGGTCGGCATTGTCATACACCATTTCCACATATCCTGCACCCGGAAGTTTCTTCCAGATACAGCGGTTACGTCCGTCGTACTTGTACTGGAAGGCATACAAGTCGAGATTGGCCAAGCTTTGGTACATAGGCTGGAGCACGAAACAAAGATTGCTTTTGTCGTCATACACATAGTAAGTGTCGTGCGTTTCGCTGCCCTTCATCTGACGGGACAATACAACATGTCCCATCTTGTCGGTGAAGGTGTAGCTCACGTTCAGGTCTTCATCGGTGGTCTTGACGACCGAAAGCTGGCCGGAAGCATAGCTGCCGTTGCTCGTCAGTGCGCCTGCACTGCTTACGCTATAGTTGATGCAGTTCAACTGCGCGTTAGCCGTACTGTTGGCCAGATAGTCCGTATTGACGGAATGACTGCTATACCATGCAGCCCCCGGTCCGTATTCCTTAACGGTACGGTTCAGCGGAGAAGCCTCGTACACCGGCTGGCTGTAAGGACGCGAATCGTTGCCATAGTTGCCGGGCGCACTGCTCTTGAAAGAAGAGGGTGCCACATAATCGTCAGGCGAGACTATCGGTAGCCAGGAATTCGCGGCACGTCCTGCAACGTCGTACTCCTGTAGCGTCACCAGATTGCTGTTGCTTGCTGTCACCTTCTTCAATACCGTCTGGAACGGGCGTCCCAAACCATCAAAATACTCCACCTTATCCAGGTATTTCCCTCCCGTTTCATCCAGCATGCTACGGGTACGCACGTAATTGTGGCTGGCATCCTGCGCCGCTGTTGTCAATGCATAGCACAGCAACGCCATAAACATATATTTTCGTTTCATACAATTCTTTCGTTTCATTGGGGTTTGTAATTATACTGATATTCATTCACTACCTTTCCATTATGATCCTTAACCTGGAACAAGCGGTTGAAGTCATCATAGGTAAAGGTCGATTTCTCTTTATTCGGTTCTACAATTTCCGTAACACCCACAAGCGGGCGATAGAGATAGGTTGTAACCAAAGCATTGTCGTTGGCAAGCCCGTTTCGCACAGTGTTCAGGACAGTTGTAATGGATGCATTATTCCAGTTGCGCGGCAGTTGGCTGATGCTCGCCGACGAGATTTTCTCTACAGCCTCATACGTCTTTCCTTCTATCTTGGCCACCGGATAAAGATTGTTATAGGCCCATAGGAAGCTCACCGGCAGATTGTTGCGTATATAACCCAGTAACCGACCTCTCGAAGTGTACTTACCAAACCAGATATCCTGCACATAGGCTCCCGCATAATCGGCCAGCGTCTTGGGAGTAGTAGAGTTGAATCTCAACGTACGTTTGGGCAGAATCATATTGAGCGTGTCTTTATACTCCGTTTTCGATGCACCCACTACTTTGCCGCCCGAAAGTTCAATCCGTTCTATCGGTATGCCCATCATATACTTGTCGAGCATTTTCTTTGAAACTGCATCCGTAAAGCTGTGCGCATATCTGAATTGATTCTCTTTCTCCACCCCATGCTTATTGCTCTTCAAGGAAGAAAGTACTCCATAGTTAGTATAGTCATACCTCTCTTCGTCCACTATATTGCCTTCGGCACGATAGTCGGTAGTCACTTTATTGCTGAGATAAAAGGACTGTGCCCACAGCTTGTAAGGCTGCATGTCGCGGGTAGGATGGGAATAATCCGGATTGAAATAATAGTTGCGTATCTTCGGCGCCCAAACCTCTTCCGAAGAAGAAGGTGAATAGGTGTATTCCTCTTTTTTCAACAGTTTATAGTTCTTGTCCCTATAGTCTACCGACGAAAGTTTACCGTTCTTATAGTCAGGTATTGTAGGAATACCAGCCAGATAGAGATCGGCAACCTCATCCGGAACATTGTGATATCTGTAAGTAATACATCCTTGAGTAGCCAAATCGCCATACGATTCGCTGACCACCGTATATCCTACAAGGTTTCCTCTGGAAAGATTCGTCAAAGGGATATAAGGAGTAGATTGAATCAGTTCATAGTAAGCATTCATCCAGTTTCCTGCCCAACTTTGCATTTGTTCTACATATGTCGGTGCATTGAATACCGGCTTCACCATCAGCTTTGCATCCTGATATTCAAACTTACGCCAGCTCCGGTTACCGTTACCGTCTGTATTCGTGATGGACTTGATGCGCAGCCCGGCACCCAGATAATCCTTGTCCAAGGGAGCATTCGTTTTGCCCACAACCTCTACCGAAATATTGATGGGGTACTCCAACCTTACATTCTGCACTTCCAATGTCATACGGTATGTACCTCTGTCCAATTGCTTTTCAATGTCATCCGCCCAGGGATTCATCACATCATAATTGGGAGAAGAAAACAAGGTTCTATAGCTGTTGCCCTCTTTCTTTTGGAGTTGTGTTGTATAAGTAAGCGGCGAAGCAAGATGTTCACTGGGGTGAGGTTCGTCATGTCTTATGCGGATGATAATCTTGGGATTGGCATCGTCCACTTCGAAAGGTTCGCCGATATACATAAGGACGGAAGCCCCGGGTACTACGGGCGCCATGCTGTTATCTACCAGGTTGATGGCCCCTTCACGCAAGGGGGGCATCATAGGCAGAGTTTCAAAACGATGCCCTTCATACTCAAAGGTAGTTGTACCACCCGTAGGATAGGTGACAGTGCGCAGCGTACCGATTTTGCACAATGCCTCATTGAACGAACGGTCCATACCTTCCTTGAACAGACTTGTCTTACCGCTCGGCCTGATAGACTCCGACCAATAAATACTGGGACTAATCTTCAAGGAGGTAGTCATCGGCGATGCACCGTTGTAGAATCCCCAGGCATCTACAGACAAAGAGCGTTTGGGTGGCAATTTTCCCATATTGTAATCCATGGTATATACATTGCTCTTCTTTGAACCAGCCACATCATACACCTTCGACAGTAACAAACGGTCGTCGTAGCCATTGGTAGTTGTTGCTGCCCCACTCAGCAGATATTTGTATTCCAGCATGGTGGTCTTGATGACATTTCCGGCAGCATCGCTTACCTTTATGCTCGATAACTTCTGCACTTTCTTTCCACTTTCAGCACTCTCTATATCTTCGCGGTCGGTTGTGTTGAATTCCACCGTACCGCCCTCAAAAGATATTTTCGACAGCGTCCACTGTTCTATTTTGGAGTAAGTATAATTATAGTTGAACTTATTCTTGAAATACTGCGGAGACTGCGAAGTGATCTCTCCGGCAACCACTTCCGACAGCGAAATAACATCCTCTGTGGTAGAAATGGGTGTGAAGATAGTCTCTTTCTTATAGTCGAACAGAATCGTTCCACCATTAGGAGATGTCACAGAATCGAGCATCCAGGCAGTTACAACCTGCGGTTCTTTATTGTACGGAAATATATGGCTTCTGGTTATATCCGGCTGGAAGAATTCAATTGTATTCAAGAAATAATAGGTTGTTTCTTTCTTCGAGAAAGAATAGACATATCCTTCCAAATCTGTCATAGTCCATACATTAGAACTTGTATTGTATACCATCTTTACCACTTCTTCTTGTGTTTGGATGGTGGGGACAGCATTTGTCTGCCGGTTATTCTTCAATACATTGAAAAACATGGAGCCCGAATGCCCGCCTGCATTGAAGTAGAACATGTCTGGTTCGGCATCATAGTCTCCTCTGAAATAGCCCATGTATCTCTCCATATTCTGGTCGGTCACTTCAAACCGGGGATTGGTCAGCCACGGAGCATCAGTTAGATTATAGCAGCCTCTTGCTGTGAAGTCGTCCATATCTTGCACTTGCCTGATGACGCACCCTCCGGCTTGGAGAGTCCACCCAAGCCCCGCCCAAGTAGCTTCTTGAGCAACGCGCGTTCCGTCCGTATGGTAAGACAGTGCGATGGGAAACTTCTTCCCGTCAAGATCAATCTCATAGATTGGGATAGTCAGATTGGCCTGTCCCACATAATTATCGGTAGGTATCAGTCCGTACGTTCCCAATGAAGCTGCATTGGGAGATATCGGGACAATCCGAAGGTTTGCTTCTGGATCGCCTCCCTGCGAATACACAGCTGTTGCTTTCAGCAAAAGGAACAGCAATAGAAATAAGGATATTCTTTTCATGATAAATCGTTGTTATTAGAAAAATTATTCAATATGTTTTGCGAGATAAGGAATTGGGGAGGCTATCTTCCAAGCCTCTCCCGTTCCCTTGTTGGCTTTTCAGCCTCCTACAGTGGCATCGCCTGCACGCCCAGCACACTGGCTATGGTGGCAATGATGGTACCCACAATTTTCAAGATATCTTTCCAGGTTTCTTTGCTTATTTTCATAATTCCATGTTTTAAAGATGATTGTTCTAAAATTCTTTACTTACCTCGAAGCACGGACACTGCTTCACCCACTCCCACGGCTCCACCTTCCCGTCACCGTCCAAATCGGGACTGAGGTCGCGGTGGCCGCATACACGGGCGTTCCGGAACTGTTGTAGCAGCTGGTGCACCAGCAGGTGCAGGGCCGAACGCTGCTCCGGCGTACGGGTATCCTTCGGATTTCCCCGGGCATCCAGTCCGCCTTCGTAGCAGATGCCTATCGAATACTTGTTGTGACCGCGACAATGCGCACCGGGCAGTTCCAGGGAACGGGTTCCGAGCACGGTACCGTCTCTCCGGATATAGTAGTGATAGCCCGTCGTGCGGAAGCCGCGACGGCGGTGCTCTGTCTCCAGAGCTTCGGGAGTGAGCGCATGGCCCTCCCGCGTGGCGCTGCAATGCACCACGATGTAGTTGATTTTTCGCATAAGATTAGTTAGTGATTAATGATTGAAGATTAGTAATTTATGATTTGACGATTTACGATGTACGATTACTTTTCGTATCATAAATGCCTGCATAGGCGCGGTTATTTAGCAGTACGAATTTCAATCGTACATCGTAAATCGTCAAATCGTAAATGGCCTTATCCCAACGGATTTTCACCTTGGTCACCGTCGTTACCGCCCGAGCCACCGTCGTTGCCGCCCGAACCTGCCGTGTCCTGAAGGTCGAAGCGCACGCACTTCACCCCGGTCACCAGCGAACGGGTAGACACCGTATGGTCCAGATTACGCTTGGAGGTGGGCAGAAAACGCACTCGTAGTGTGGACTGGGTAGCCGACACCTTCAGAGGGTCTTCCACACCGTTCATGGTGGACTTCATCGTAAGGCGGAAAGTACCCAGACCGTCCAGCGTCACGCTCTCGGAAGACTGCAGGTGGCGAGTCATCACGGTCACCAGGTTGTCGATGACATTCTTCGAGTCACCCGTAGAGAGGGAAGACAACTCCGCAATCTCCTTAGCCACCTGCTCGGTGTCCACATTCCCCGTCAGCACCACGCGGGGATAGAAAAGCTTCTTGCCCTCTTTGTTGGCAAGAACCGACTGAAATGATTTGTAAATTACTGGCATAGTAGTTTTGTTTTAAAAATTAATAGTTTGTCTTGAAATTCAAGGATTCGTTTTTTTCAAATGAAACAGCATTGTTTTATTTTTGTGTATTAAGCTTAACCACATTGCAAAGATAACGCTATCCGGAAAAGTGTGCAAATTAAAAAAACCGTTTTTCTTCATGAATTTATTCACAAATCGAAAACTTACTTACAGCACAGGCTCAGCAGGTATCGCCCCGGTTGCCGTATCTTGCCATGACTCTCGCGCAAGGCATAGAAGCCCTTCCACAAAGGGTGGCCGATAGCACCGAAATTACTTTTGAGGATAATGGCATACTGCTCTTGCGGAGGAATATGGAACTGCTTCAGATTGAAAAGCAACCCGTCCAGGTTGCGGTCCGTGCCATCCTGCGGCAGTTGCAGTTGCTCTATTTTCCGAAGATATTCCCCCTCCGCGGATGGCACATCCGCGCCCTCAGTGCCCCCGGTTCCGGGGGAACTATGGAGGAGGGGATTTTCTTTGCTGTGTTGTGATGTGCTATGCTCTGCTGTGCTATATGTACCCGATGTCGCATTTTCGGGCTTAAATGCTGCACTTTCGGCAGCGGACGGCACGCTTCCATTGGCAGACGGCACTCTCCCGGCGGCAGTCGGCGCGGCCTCGTCATCGCTCTGAGAATCATCCACCAGACAATAACGTGTGTCTATGGCGGAAGATTTCCGGCGCTTGGTACTGAACAGATACTGCCGCTGTATCTCGGCAGAAGTCAGGATGGCGTATTTGCCGAAAAGGGCGGCATTGAAAATGCCGTACTCCACAGCCAGGGCAAGAATGCGCTTCACGTCGGCAGCCGTCTTTTCATAGAGGCAGGCGGAAAGGTCTTCGTAGAAAAGCTCGTCGGCACACACGTAATAGCCTTCGTCGGCATAAATGCAGGAGAGGGCGCCCAGCAGAATGGCAAAGGAGCCGTCACCCTCACGTTTCATGATGCGGCGCACCAGACGGTCGTGCATGAAGTCTGTGTTCAAGGGGAAATAGTCAAGTCCCCGTTTTTTGATTCTGGACATGGTTTGATAATTAGGGGTTAGTGATTAGGGGGAGAGAGCGGCTTGTATCATTCTATATCACCTGCTTCGCATAGGCGTTTCCGCTTGCGGAGCACGCTTTCGCGCACTACCTTCAAAGCATTCAGAATAAGATACATACGAAGAGTACAGTCCGAAATTTCAGTGATGACCGGATAACGGAGGGGATTGCCTGCAGGAAGTGAGCGGCGGTAGCGGGCGTTGCTCATCGCCCTACGGCATTCCTTGCAATAATTGTCGGGGGCAAGCGTACGCTTGTCTACATAAAAAGAATCAACGGGCAGTTCTCTGTGGCAACATCCACAGAAACGAACATTTTTTTCAATAATCTGTTCCATAACCATTTTTTGTTAAAAATTAGTACAATAATATTTTTTCGGCACGCCCCTGCCAAAGATGCTTGTAGGGGCTGTTTGCTGGAAGTATATATCCAGCGTATTCTATCTATACATCCAGCGCGTTGCATCTATACTTCCAACGCACCTCATCTATACATCCGGCAAGGCGGATGCCCATTTTTTCAAATTCGTAAGTATTTTTGCTAAATTCGGATGCTTCCGGATAAAAGACCAGATGTGTATTTTCCATAAATCCCTCCCTTTTATTTGCATTTATAAAACATGATATGTATTTTTGTCCCAACAAAGATAATGCTGTTTTCATTTATAAAACAAACAAATCGGGAATTAAATTCTTAAATAAGACGTAAGACAGTATAAATGAGGAGATAATAGTTTCTGAATAATTTACACGTAAAAACTGAAGAATATGGCGAATGACAAAGACCCGATATTTTGTGCGGCAGACATCATAAAACGTGCCAAACTGGCGAAAGAATTCAAGACAGACAGCGAACTTGCCGCCTTTCTGGGTATATCACGCTCCACACTGAGCAACTGGAACGCCCGCAACAGCATCGACTTTCCCCTGCTGTTGGGCAGCCTGGACGACGTGGACTACAACTGGCTGCTGACGGGAAAGGGCTCGCCTGCACATCATTCAAAATTCTGTGACAATGACTTGGTACAAGGTGAAGTGGAAATACTTCACACACCGAAAACAGCCGACCCTATGGACGACCGTAGCGTGACCCTCTATGACATCTCTGCCGCCGCCAACCTGAAGACACTGCTGGCTGACCGCCCGCAGTACGCCTTGGGGCGGATTGTAATTCCCAATATCCCTGTGTGCGACGGTGCCGTCTACGTCTCGGGCGACTCGATGTATCCCATCCTCAAGTCCGGCGACATCGTAGGCTTTAAGTCCATCCGCGACTTCACCGACGTCATCTACGGTGAAATGTATCTCGTCTCCTTCGAGCGGGGCGGCGACGAATACCTGGCAGTGAAATACGTCAACCACTCGGAACGGCCGGACTGCATCCGTCTGGTGAGCTACAACAACCACCACGACCCCATGGACCTGCCGCTGGCGGCAGTCAATGCAATGGCCATCGTGAAGTTCTCGATAAGGAAGAATATGATGATGTAGAGGGCGGCATTATCACCGGAAATTTCGTAAGAAAGCTCCTGGCAAGGATTGTTTAATAAGTAAACAGAGAAATTATACAAAAAAAGCTTGTAATTTATTCTTTTATCTTATTTTTGCGATGCCATAGGCATAATAATAAGTATCCGGAAAAAAACATGCTTATTCCATCCAATAGAACAAAGAGGAAGTGCATTCTTTCAAGGTTATGTTTTTTAGTGCTTTCAGTATGGGTGTCCCTACCTTCCGCAGCACAGAACAATCCCTACAAGATAGATGATGCACTCTACCCCATCTACCAGCGGGCCGCCAAGCAGGCACGCCAGCAAGAGGGGTTGCTGGTGGCCGACACTTTGTATCAACAAGCCCTGAAACTCGGTGACAAAAAAGCACAATGCCTGGCATACATCATCCCCCTGCAGTTCTATATATCCCAAAAAGATGATAGCAAAATAGAAAAGGCATCCACTGACCTGAAAGAGATTTCACGTGCCAATAACTATCTGCAATATTATTATCACGCTTGGAGCAGCGAAATCATCTACTTCCTGAACCAACAACGCTCATTGCTCGCCTTGCAGAAAGCGGAAAAAATGAAAAAGCAAGCTTTTGCCGACAGATACCCTTACGGTATCTTCAGCTGTATCCGAACCATGGGCCATATCTACAAATCACGCGGAAACTTCGACCTCTCCACCCAATACTATCAGGAAGCCTTGGACTATATGCTGAAGAATATGCCCGACCAGGATCCCAGCCAACTATACTCAAGCCTTGCCGAATATTACCGTAACACCCAAAAAGATTACGCCACCGCACTGGACTATTGCGAAAAAGCCTTGAAGAGCGCCAAAACAGAACGGAACATAGCCCAAGCCATGATAGAGAAATGCCTGATACTATTCCGGCAGGGGCGTATAGATGAATTCAACGACTGCTATAAAGAAGCCGTACAAATGGCAGACCGTTGCAAGCTCTCTGCCAACGTTTCCCTACTGATAGCCCACATCAGCAAGAACATACTGGACAAACAGTATGAGCAGGCCCATGCCCACGCTGACCAATTGTCCGAGAAAGGCTTGCAACAACATGCTTACATTTACGAATACGCCAAAGACTATCCCAATGCCATCAAATATCTGAAAAAATACCACCAGCAGTTGGATTCGACGAACAATCTCCTGCAACTGTCGGACATCGCCGAACTGAACACCCAGATAGGCGCCGAACGTCTGAAAATGGAAAACATACAGGCCACCTCGCGCTACCGCATCACTCTTTTCAGCATTGTCACCGGCTTTTTGCTGTTATCCCTGCTTTTCCTGATGCTCTACCTCCACCGCAAACGTAAAGTCAACCTCGAACTATGCCACAAGAACGAGGAACTTTCCGAAGCACGCGACCAAGCCGAAGCAGCCAACAAGGCAAAGAGCATCTTCCTGCAGAACATGAGTCACGAAATACGGACACCGCTCAACTCTATCGTGGGCTTCTCACAACTCATCACTTCCCCCGACGCGAACCTTTCCCAAGAGGAAAGGCAGGATTTCTGCCATCTCATACAGCACAATTCCGACCTCCTCCTTACACTGGTGGGGGATATCCTCAGCGCAGCCGAGTTGGAAAGCAACAGATACACCATGAAGATAGCGCCGCACAGTTGCAACAAGCTCTGCCGGGAAGCCATAACCACCGTTGAACACCGCAAGCCCGAAGGCGTGAAGCTCTACTACACCTCCGAAGTGGACGACTGCTACGAACTGAGCACCGACGGACAACGCGTGTGCCAGATACTCATCAACTTCCTTACCAATGCAGAGAAACACACCACACAAGGCGAAATCCGCCTGCACTGCTCTCTCACAGAGAATCCCGGATACGTCACCTTCTCCGTCACCGATACCGGTACCGGCATTCCCCCGGAATACTCGGAAACCATCTTCGAACGTTTTGAAAAGGCCGACAACTTCGGGCAAGGCACCGGCCTGGGACTCAATATCTGCCGCCTCATCGCCGAACGGCTGAAAGGGAAAGTGCTGCTGGACAAGGAGTACAAGGAGGGGGCAAGGTTCGTGTTTGTACTGCCGGTGAAAAAATCCATTTGAAGAGCAAGACCAAAACAACAAAGGCCGCCTCTTCTGCATCCTCCGAAACATCGGTATCTGCAGAAGGGCAGCCTTCTATATAAATAGCCGTAAAGCTATGCTGATTATAAACCGAATGCGGCTTTCACCTTGTCCACATAGTCCAGCTTCTCCCAGGTGAAGAGTTCCACTTCAATGTCCTTGTTGCCTTCGTAGCGGCTCTTGAAATGCTTGACGATGGTCTGCGGCTCGCGGCCCATGTGTCCGTAGGCGGCAGTCTCCTGATAGATGGGGTTGCGCAGTTTCAGGCGGTCTTCTATTGCCTTGGGGCGAAGGTCGAACAGCTCGTCAATCTTACGGGCAATCTCACCGTCGCTCATATTGACGTGGCTGCGGCCATAAGTATCTACGAAAATATTGATGGGGCGTGCCACACCGATGGCGTAACTTACCTGTACCAGCATTTCGTCGGCAACGCCGGCAGCTACCAGATTCTTGGCAATGTGGCGGGCTGCATAAGCTGCGCTGCGGTCTACCTTAGAGGGGTCCTTTCCGGAGAAAGCGCCGCCGCCATGGGCACCCTTGCCGCCGTAGGTATCTACGATAATCTTGCGTCCCGTCAGCCCGGTGTCACCGTGAGGACCACCGATTACGAACTTACCCGTGGGGTTGACGTGGTATGTGATATGGTCGTTGAACAGTGCCAGCACCTTTTCATGATGGATGGAAGCAATGACACGCGGCATCAGAATCTCGATTACATCCCGGCGGATTTGGGCGAGCATTTCCTCGTCGGCCTTCAGCTGGGCGGCATCACTGTCGTCGGCAGGCTGGACGAAGTCGTCGTGCTGGGTGGAGACTACGATGGTGTCGATGCGTACGGGTGTGCCGTTGTCATCATATTCGATGGTCACCTGGCTCTTGGCGTCGGGACGGAGGTAGGTCATCACCTTGCCTTCGCGACGGACATCCGCCAGCACTTGCAGGATGCGGTGTGCAAGGTCCAGTGAAAGCGGCATGTAATTCTCCGTTTCGTTGGTGGCGTAGCCGAACATCATTCCCTGGTCTCCGGCACCTTGTTCCATGGGGTCCTGTCGCTCCACGCCGCGGTTAATGTCGGGGCTCTGCTCGTGGATGGCGCTCAGCACGCCGCACGAATTGCTCTCGAACATATACTCGCCTTTGGTATAGCCGATTTTCTTGATTACTTCGCGTGCGATGAGAGGCATGTCAACGTACGCTTTGGTTTTCACTTCTCCAGCCAGCACTACCTGACCGGTAGTAACCAGAGTTTCGCAAGCTACTTTCGAACTGGGGTCGTAGGCCAACAGTTTGTCAAGCACAGCGTCCGATATTTGATCGGCCACTTTGTCGGGGTGTCCTTCAGACACCGATTCGGATGTGAATAAATATCCCATTTCAGTTGAGAATTGATAGTTGATAATTGATAATTCAACGAATGGCGGAAGGAGGTGTGTGGAGTAGATGCATCCGGCACACAAACGTGCCGTCAGAAAAGGATGTGTTTTAGCATTTTTTTCTGTGGTTGCAAGCTACTCAAATCTCTCCACATATCGTTTTTCGGGGGCAAAGATAGTGCAAACCGAACGCAGAACAAAATGAACTTGTTCATTTTTTATGCTGAAGTGCAGCCTATCTTCGCTTTTCGGAGGCAAAGATAAAAAAGAAATCTTGTATCTGCGCTACAGATAGCAGAGATTAACACTGATTTTGCAACAATTCCCCGATTGTCTTTCCCAATACCGGATGCACCACGCCTGAAGCAATCTCCGCCAACGGCTCCATCACGAAACGGCGTTCCTGCATCAGCGGATGAGGAAGTTTCAGTTCGGGAGTATCCAGCAAAACGGGAGTACCGTCATCGGCAAAACAGAGCAACAGGTCGATGTCTATCACACGGTCGCTATACACTGCATTGACAGACTTATGCGTACGCCCCATCTCCCGCTCGATTTCCTGCGTCGTTTGCAACACCTCCAAAGGTGCCAAAGCAGTGTCTACGCAGAGTGCGGCATTCAGAAAAGTATTATCGGAAGAAAAGCCCCACGGAGCAGTAGCATAAAAAGCAGATAGGGAAATCACTTCACCTATCTGCTTTCTTATCTTTTGGACGGCCATGCGGAGGTTCTGCTCCTTATCGCCGAGATTGGTACCAAGACTGAAATAAACAACCATAATTACCGGTCTGTAATCAGCATCGCATCTCCATACGTACCAAAGCGGTACTCTTCCTTCAATGCCACATTGTATGCCTCCATCACCTGCTCGTAACCGCCGAAAGCGGCAACAATCATCAGCAGGGTACTGAGCGGCATGTGGAAGTTGGATATCATGGCATTGGCCACGGTAAAGTCGTACGGCGGGAAGATGAACTTGTTGGTCCAACCCTCGTATTCCTTCAAATGTCCGTCGGTGCTGACGGTGCTCTCGATGGCACGCATCACGGTGGTACCTACGGCACAGACTTGGCGGTTCAGGTCTTTGGCATGGTTCACAATCCGCACGGCTTCCTCGTTCACAATCATCTGCTCGGAGTCTGTCTTGTGCTTGGTGAGGTCTTCCACATCAATGTCGCGGAAGTTACCCAAGCCGGCATGCAGGGTGATGTAGGCAAAGTCAATACCCTTGATTTCCATACGCTTCATCAGCTCGCGGCTGAAGTGCAGGCTGGCGGTAGGCGCCGTAACAGCTCCTTCGTTGCGTGCAAAAATAGACTGGAAACGTTCGGCATCGTCCGGCTCTACGGGACGGTTGATGATGCTGTGGGGCAGCGGCGTTTCGCCCAGCGCATAGAGCGCCTTCTTGAACTCATCGTGCGGACCGTCGTAAAGGAAACGAAGCGTACGCCCGCGCGAAGTGGTGTTGTCGATAACCTCAGCCACCATGGAGTCGTCGTCACCGAAGTAGAGCTTATTGCCGATACGTATTTTACGGGCAGGGTCCACCAGTACATCCCACAACCGGAGCTCTTCGTTCAACTCACGCAACAAGAACACTTCAATACGCGCACCGGTCTTTTCCTTGTTACCGTACAAGCGGGCAGGGAAAACCTTGGTGTCGTTGAAGATAAACACATCTTTGTCATCAAAATAGTCCAGAACATCCTTGAACATCTTGTGCTCAATCTCACCCGTCTTACGGTGCAACACCAACAGACGTGACTCGTCTCTGTACTTCGTGGGGTGCAAAGCTATCTTCTCTTCGGGAAGCTTGAATTTGAATTGCGACAGTTTCATAATTAGTTATGAGTTATAAGTTATTTATTATTTATATCAGTCTGTTTTAGTCATAAGAGGGTATGAGTTATCCGGCAGTATACTACACTTCATAGCAAATAACTCATAACTTATAACTAAATATCTATCTCCTGCGCCTCTATCCACTCTTTAAAATCGAGGGGATTGAGGCAGTCTGCCAGCCGGACGTCGCCTACGCGGGTACGCTCCAGGGCGGTGAGGTGAGCGCCGCTCTGCAGGGCTTCGCCGATGTCACGTGCCAGGGCGCGGATATAGGTTCCTTTGCTGCATACTACGCGTACCTTTATCCACGGTTCGGCAATATCCAGCCCGTCGTCCAGCAGCTCTATCTCGTCGATGACGAGCAACTTGGGTTTCAGCTCTACCTCCTCTCCCTTGCGGGCAAGGTCGTAGGCACGTTTCCCGTTCACCATACATGCCGAGAAGGCGGGAGGCACTTGCTGTATCTCGCCGATGAACTTCTTCAGCGTCTCCTCCACCAGTCCGCGGGTGATGTGCTCCGTGGGATAGGTGGCATCTATCTCATGTTCCAGGTCGTAAGAGGGAGTGGTGGCACCCAACCGGATGGTGGCGACGTACTCCTTCGTGTGATACTGGAATTCCTCAATCCGTTTCGTGGCCTTGCCCGTACAGACTATCATCACCCCCGTAGCAAGCGGGTCGAGGGTACCGGCATGGCCTACTTTCAACTTCTTCTCCTTTATCCGCCGGCAGATGTGGTAACGCGCATGTCCCACAACCTTGAACGATGTCCATCCCAGCGGTTTATTGAAATAGAGGACTTCTCCTTCTTTAAAATTCATTGGCCTCTCCCCTAACCCCTCCCCGGTAGGGAGGGGGATAAAATGGTACAACTTAATATTTTTCTCTTATTGATTTCCGGAGTAATCAGTCTTTCCCCCCACACAAGGAGGGGACTTTAGCTTAATATGAGCGTTATGACACCGGCTATCGCGCAATAGATGGCAAAATAAATCAGCTTGCCCTTCTTCACAATATTTATCATCCACTTGCAGGCCAGGCAGCCCGAAACAAAAGCAGCCAGAAAACCTACCACCAGCGAAAGTGTCGGAATATCCCCTGCAACCGCCTCACCTTTCATCATCTTCATTCCATCCAGCAGTGCCTCGCCCAGGATGGGAGGCATCACCATCAGGAAAGAGAACTGTGCCAGCTTCGCCTTGTTGTCGCCCAGCAACAGACCGGTTGCAATGGTACTGCCCGAACGGGAAAGCCCCGGAAGCACCGCGCATGCTTGTGCAAGACCGATGATAAAGGCATCCTTCATGCTGATGTTCTCCTTCTGCTTCGGCTTATAATAATAGGAGAAAGACAGCAGCAGAGCTGTCAGCAGCAGGCAGCAGCCCACAACGACCAGTCCCGAACCGAAAATGGCCTCTACTTCGTCCTTGAAAAATACCCCCACAATGCCGATAGGTATCATGGATACCAGTATATTGATGACGTAACGTGTCTCCTCGTTCATCTGCCACTTGAACAGTCCCTTGAAAATCCAGTCAATCTCTTTCCAGAGTATCACCAGCGTACTGAACACCGTAGCCACATGTACCACTATCGTAAAAGCAAGATTCTCCTCTCCCTCAATACCGAACAATGCCGAACCGATGGCGAGGTGTCCGCTACTGCTCACCGGCAGATATTCGGTCAGTCCTTGAATAAGCCCAAGGATAAGCGCTTCAAACCATTCCAATTTGTTTAAGTTTTTAAGTTCTTGAGTTGCCGGAGGGGCTGTCCGGAAGCTCTGTTACTACTTTCTTTCTGATTATTTTTCAGACGCAGATAACGCAGATGACGCGGATTTCTAATATTCCAATCTGCGTCATCTGTGTAATCCGCGTCTGAAAGTTTACTCCTCTGCACGACAGCTTTTAGGCTTGCGCAGCACGGCATATATCATGAACACAAACCCCAGCAGGCAAACTACCGGAGCCACCTTGATGCGTCTCACACTAAAAATGTCCGGCTCAAAGGTCGTCGGGGTAGACACGGGGCCGGTCATCAGAAGAAAACCAATGATAACCACCGCCATTCCGATGCCAAGCAGGATAAAATTGGTCTTATCAAAAGCGAATTTCTCTTTACTCATCTATACATTTACTATTTTACTATTTACAATTTACTATTTGGAGGCTGCGATAACAGTGCTTTCTCTCTATGCACTTCAAGGCGTTAAATATAATACAGTGTGCTTGCCTTCATCCTCAGATATTTGTTGATGGAAAGCAAAGCGCACAGCCACGTAATAAGTACACCGAACACCAGCACGGCACCCGACACCAGCACCATCACCTCGGGCGTAATCACCTTGACCAACTCCGGTTCGTAGGACACCAGCCAATAGGCGGCTCCCCACAGAATGCTGTCGGCTATGAAAGCGGCCAGCACACCTATCCAGAAATTGCGCCGCAGAAACGGACGACGGATGAATGCCCAGCTTGCCCCCACCAGCTTCATGGTGTGGATAAGGAAACGCTTGGAATATATAGCCAGACGGATGGTGTTGTTTATCAGCGCAAAGGAGATAAACGTCAGTATCACAGCCAGCCCCAGCAGCATCAAGCTGATATTCCTTATATTATCGTTCACGGCATCTATCAAGTCTTTCTGGTAGAGCACTTCCTGGATATTGGTATTCTTTTTAATCAGTTTCTCTATTTTGGCGATGCTGTCCGAATTGGCATAGTCGGAATGCAGCTTGATTTCGATGGAGGCAGTGAAAGGATTGTAGCCGAGGAACTCTTGCGGGTCCGTACCCATCGCCTCAGTCTGCTCGCGGAGTGCCTGCTTCTTGGAAATGTATTCCGTCTGCTTCACAAAAGCCTCCTTGTCCAGCCTCTTCTGAAGCTTCAGGATGTCGCTCTCCTTCATGTCGTCACTGACAAGCACGGAGAAACTGATGTTCTCCTTGACGTACACGGAAAGATTATGAGCCGCGAGCACAAAGAATACAACCAGCCCCAACAGCAGTAACACCAGCGTCGTACTGATGCTGGACGTAATGAACTGCATGTCAAAATAGGATACCGAGTTATTCTTTGCTTTCATTATATCAATTATAAGTTACGAGTTACAAGCTACAAGTTATGTAAATCAGTCGCTATTAATCATTAATCCCTAATCTCTTTTCTCACCCTTTCTTCCTGAACACGTAAATCATGGAACTGCTGCGTTCCTTCTTCACCAACGCGCTGAACCAGGCCAGTGTACCGGTCACCATTCCCCGCAGGAAAGTACACGAGTGCCTCATGTGCTTTTCTGTCAGCATGGAGACGTAGAAGGCATCGAACGGCATGGGATGCCGCTCTGCCATGATGAAACCATGCTTGGAACCGAATTGCTGGATGGTGCCCGGTGTGAAGTGCCACAAATGGCGGGGCACATCGTAGGCAGCCCAGTAAGCCCCGTATTTCTTTGCGTCGAAGGAGGAGCAGTTGGGCACAGCTACAATCAGCACCCCCTTTTCAGTCAGCAGGGAGTGCAGGGTTTCCCACGTTTCGTTGAGGGGTTCCAGATGTTCCATGACATGCCATAGGGTGATGACGTCGAAACTGCCCGGTGCAAAATCTTTCAATGCCGTATGGGGTTTCACATCCAGATTGAAGTGTTCTTTGGCAAAGGCACGCGCCTGCGCACTCTTTTCCACAGCTTCCACCTGCCAGCCGCGACGCTGCATGGCATCGGCAAAGTAACCGGTCCCCGTACCCAAATCCAGCAGGCGGCCCTCCTTGCGGTGTGCTTCACGGAACACAAGGCGTGCCTTGCGTCCCAGCATATAGTTGCGCACCCAATGGTACACGGAGTTCATCGCCCCCTTGCGGGTATCGGTATGTGAAATGTAATCAGGAGTTTCGTAGTAACGACCGATTTCAGCCTCCACGGGAAAGTCTTGTGTGAAAAGGAAACCGCAATCCCGGCAGCGGCACAAGTGGAACATTTCGCCCGAGGCATAATGGTCTACACATGTCAGGGCACGCTCCAAATGCGTTCCACCACATAACGGACAAGCTTTTATAGTGAGTTTATTCATCGAACGTTCTGCCAATAAGGAAGTGCAGCCCGAATGAAACAGACCACACCATACCTAAATTTGGTGCAAAATAACAAATAAAAAGTGATTTATAGGGTTTCCATTAAGGAGATTTAAGAAAACAAACGCTTGCTCCGGCCAGCTGGCGGAACGAATGACCAACTGTTCGATATTAAGCGGACAACTGTCCGATAATGAACAGTTTTCGAAAGCATCTATTCATTGATTATCAACAACTTAAATCTTTGGCATGGGAATTGACTATAATTAGGCGAAGGCGTTTGAGAAAAAGATTAGTTGGAATGCAACTTTTTAATCGGGAACAACGTCTAAAAGAAACAGAGTAAGTAACAACAATTAAAAATAAAGATTATGAAAACTACAAATTTATTCAAGGCAGTCGCATTCGTAGCAATGACTATCGTAAGCGTTATGAATACAGAAGTGAAAGCTCAGGAAAACAACTTCATCACCAATGAAGAAGTGAAAAACGAATTAGTAGTTGCCAAGACCATCTTTAAGCAAGACGGTGCACAACTTTACCGGCACATCCGTTATGAATACTCTTATGACGACCAGAAACGCCTGACCTGCAAGGAAGCCTCCAAGTGGGACGGTACAAAAGACGAATGGACACCTTACTTTAAGATGACATACCAATATGGCAATGATGAAATCACCATGTCCTACGCACGTTGGAACGAGTCTCACAAGGCTTATGACAAAGACATGAAGAAAAGTGTGTATGAATTGAACGATGAAAACATGCCGGTAGCTTACAAACTCTACAATCAGGACGCGCCAAAGTCCGAATTGACCCTGGTAAGCTACAACAAGACCGACTACGTAGCGAATATTCTGGCCATGGCAGAATAAAATTTAAAGTTTATAATATGAAAAGCACGAGCCTCACGGCTCGTGCTTTTATTCTATATACCGGTGTCATCATACTGATGTCATCGAGACTTTTCTATCCCGTCAGCCGGCTACCTCTTCTCCTTTCAGCGTAGCCGAACTGGATTCGGTAACCTTCACCATCACAAAATCGCCCACACGGTGCGTGCCACGGTCAAACACCACCACACGGTTTTGTTCCGTACGGCCGAACAACTGGTCACGACTACGTTTGGAAACACCTTCCACCAGCACCTCGTACGTCTTGCCCACGCAACGGGCATTCGCCTCGGCAGAGAGACGGTTTTGTAAGGCGATGATTTCATTCAGACGGCGAATCTTCACCTCCTCGGGCACATCGTCCGGCAGGTACTTGGAAGCATGCGTACCGGGGCGTTCGCTGTACTTGAACATAAAGGCGGAATCGTATCCGCACTCCTCCATCAGCGAGAGGGAAAGCTGGTGGTCCTCCTCCGTCTCACTATGGAAACCGGAGAATATATCCGTAGATAAGCCACAATCGGGGATGATGCGGCGGATGGCTGCCACGCGGTCCATATACCACTCGCGGTCGTACTTGCGGTTCATCAGCTTCAGGATGCGGCTGCTCCCACTCTGTACCGGCAGGTGGATGTGCTTACATACGTTGGGCATGTCGGCAATGACCTGGAGAGTTTCGTCGCTCATGTCTTTAGGGTGCGAGGTAGTGAAACGGATACGTACGCCCGGCGCTGCCTCTGCCACGGTGCGCAGCAGCATTGGAAAAGTAATCGTCTCTCCGTCCGGCTTCTCGAAGCGATAAGAATTGACGTTCTGTCCCAGCAGGGTGACTTCCTTATAACCCTTTGCCACGAGGTCGGCCACTTCATTGAGGATGCTTTCCACATCACGGCTACGCTCACGGCCACGGGTGTAGGGAACGATGCAGTAAGTACAGAAATTATTGCACCCACGCATGATGGAGACGAAGCCGGAGATGTGGTTTCCGCAGATACGCGAGGGGATGACATCCCGATAGGTCTCTGTGGTGGAGAGCTCCACGTTCATTGCTTTCTCACCGGCCTCTACCGAGGCAATCAGTTCGGGCAGAGTAAGGTAGGCATCCGGCCCCACCACCAGGTCCACATGATGGTTGGTGATTAAGTCGTCCTTCACACGCTCTGCCATACAGCCCAGCACACCCACTATCAGGCCGCGTTTCTTCTTCTTGAGCGAGTGGAAGAACTCCAGACGGTTCAGAATCTTCTGCTCCGCATTGTCGCGGATGGAGCAGGTGTTCATAAACACTGCATCGGCTTCCTCCAGGGTGTCGGCCACCGAATATCCCGCCATCTGCATGACGGATGCAATCACTTCACTGTCGGCCACATTCATCTGGCAGCCGTAAGTCTCGATAAACAACTTCTTGTTGTCATCAGCAGTTGCAGATTTAAAGTCTGCTCCCGTTACTTTTTCCATAATCAGTTCGTTTAAAATCAGTTTATATCATAGTTGGTATCTGTCATCCGGAGCGCAAAGATACTTCTTCCCTCCCAATAAACGGATGAAATGAAAGAAAAATGCCATTACAAGTTGTCAATCTGCGCCTTATCAGCTAATTTATGTTAAGAGAACAAACATTTTCCGAGTGTTAATTTGGCATAGAGCAAATTAATTCACAAATTTGTGGAATGAAAGAAACATTAGATTTTTTCATAGTTAAGGTTTAGGTTAAAAAAATTAAGGGGAGCTGTGAAGCTGCCCTTTTTTATTACCAATTCCTTGGCTGTAATCAGATTAAATAATTAACTTTGCCCAAAAGCAAAGATAAGAGATAATTGCACTATCTTTGGGTGGAAAATCAAAAAGAATATGGAAGATGTCTTCAAGTTTCTGTTAGTTGCGGCTGTCATAGTAATCGGACTCGTCAAGCAGTTTAAGAAAGAAGCAAATAAAAATGCTGACAAGAGTCCCGACATACCTATGCCCGACGTTGACAACCCACTGCCCGAATACTGGGGCGGAGATACTTACGGAGGCTTTATTCCCGGAGGCCCCAAGCCGGCAGAAAAGCCCAAGCCGGTATCCAAACCGTCTGCCAAATCCAAGCACACTTCCATAAAGGCTTCCCCTCCCTCCCCGGCATCCCGTCCGCAGGAATCCGATGAAGTAACGTCCGAATACGGCATCCACTCGGCAGAAGAAGCGAGGAAAGCCATCATCTGGTCAGAAATACTTCAACGGAAATATTAAAGACAGTCGATAATTGCAGAACCAATTACGAGCCCCTTCAGAATCTTTACACGAAAAAATAACTATTTATATTATGGCACTCAATTACATTTCGGCAGCAGAAGCTGCGAGCCTGATTAAACATGGCTACAACATCGGCTTGAGCGGATTTACCCCCGCAGGAACAGCCAAAGCCGTTACGGCTGAATTAGCAAAAATCGCGGAAGCAGAACATGCAAAAGGAAACCCGTTCCAGATAGGTATCTTCACCGGTGCTTCTACCGGAGATTCCTGCGACGGTATCCTTTCACGCGCCAAAGCTATCCGCTACCGTGCTCCTTACACCACCAACGCCGATTTCCGCAAAGCCGTGAACAACGGTGAAATAGCCTACAACGACATCCACCTTTCACAGATGGCTCAGGAAGTCCGTTACGGTTTCATGGGAAAAGTGAATGTTGCCATCATCGAGGCATGCGAGGTTACTCCCGACGGCAAAATCTACCTGACGGCAGCCGGCGGTATCGCTCCGACTGTCTGCCGCCTGGCCGACCAGATTATCGTGGAACTGAATGCCGCCCACAGCAAGAGTGCCATGGGTCTGCACGACGTCTACGAACCCCTCGACCCTCCTTGCCGCCGCGAAATCCCCATCTACAAACCGAGTGACCGTATCGGCCTGCCCTACATCCAGGTAGACCCGAAAAAGATTGTCGGCGTAGTGGAGACTAACTGGCCGGACGAGGCACGTTCGTTTGCCGCCGCCGACCCGCTGACCGACAAAATCGGACAGAACGTGGCCGACTTCCTTGCCGCCGACATGAAACGCGGAATCATTCCGCCTACCTTCCTGCCGCTGCAATCTGGTGTGGGCAACATTGCCAATGCCGTACTGGGTGCTTTGGGACGTGACAAGACCATCCCGCCGTTTGAAATGTACACAGAAGTTATCCAGAACTCCGTTATCGGACTTATCCGCGAAGGCCGCGTGAAATTCGGAAGCGCCTGCTCACTGACCGTAACGAACGACTGCCTGGAAGGCATCTACCAGGATATGGACTTCTTCCGCGACAAGCTGGTGCTCCGTCCGTCGGAAATCTCCAACAGCCCGGAAGTGGTGCGCCGACTCGGTGTTATCTCCATCAACACCGCCATCGAAGCCGACATCTACGGCAACGTGAACTCCACGCACATCGGCGGTACGAAGATGATGAACGGTATCGGTGGAAGCGGTGACTTCACCCGCAATGCCTATATCTCCATCTTCACCTGTCCGTCCGTTGCCAAGGAAGGTAAAATCTCGGCTATCGTGCCGATGGTTTCGCACATGGACCACACGGAGCATGACGTCAACATCATCATCACCGAACAAGGTGTGGCCGACCTCCGCGGCAAGAGTCCGAAAGAACGTGCACAAGCCATCATCGAAAACTGTGTCCATCCGGACTACAAGAACATACTGTGGGATTACCTGAAACTGGCCGACGGCAAGTCACAGACTCCCCATGCCCTGCGTGCCTCACTGGCTATGCACGCTGAGCTGGCCAAAAGTGGAGACATGAAGAATGTAGACTGGGCACAGTATAAATAAGACATTCATACATCACCCAACAAAGAGGGCTGCCCCGGAATCACTTCCCGGACAGCCCTTTCTTCACATATAAAGTGAAGATGCAGAGAGAGTAGTATGATGACACTCTATTCCTGACCTCCTCCTAACGCCTTGTAGAGGTTAATCAGGCTTTGTATTTCAGAGAATTGGTTGGCCGTCTGCGACAGTTGCGCACTGAGCAAGTTTTGCCGGGCGGTAAGCACTTCCAGATAGGTGGTGTTGCCATGTTCCATCAGCAGGGAAGTGCTGCGGGCAGCCGTCTGCAAGGAAGCTACCTGCTTGTCCAGCAGTTCGCTTTTGGAACGGCTTGTCTGCCAGGCAGTCAAGGCGTCGTTTACCTCGCTGCCTGCATTCAGCAATGTCTGCTGGAAGGCAAGGGAAGCCTCCTCCTGTTGGGCACGGGCTATGCGGTACTGCGCAATGACCTGCCCGCGGGCAAAGAGCGGCTGCGTCAGCGAACCTACCGCCGAAGCCACGAACTTGCCGGGATTCACAATCATCGAACCGGCGGAGTTGGTCCAGCCCGCACTTCCGCCCAACGTGATGGAAGGATAGAAAGCGGAACGCGCCGCATTGGTTCCGTAGAACGCCGCTTCCAGTGTCCGCTCGGCCGAACGGACATCGGGACGGCAGGAAAGCATCCGGACAGGAATCCCTATGGAAAAGTCTGCGGGGAACTGCTGCTCGGCCAGCACACCGCGTTCATAACGGCGGGGTGTCTCTGCCAGCAACAAAGCAAGGCTGTTCTCCACTTGGTTTATCTGCTCTTCCAAATCGAGCACGGAAGCCTGCACCTGATAGTAGGCAGCCTCCATCTGCGAAACTGCCGACTCATCAGCCATGCCCGCATTCATCAGCGCACGGGTAGAAGCAACGGTTTCCTTCCAAGTCTCTTCCGTCTGCCTGGAGATGGCAAGTTGTTCGTCCAGCATCAACAGGGTATAGTAGGTATTGGCTATCCCGGCAATGAGCTGGGTGCGCACCGCTTGGCGATAGTCCCGGCTCTGCGCATAGAGCGCCTTCGACTGTTTCTTGGCATTGCGCATGCGGCCGAAAATATCCAGCTCCCAACTGGCAGTGACGGGCAGCGAATAGGTCTGTGTGGCCTTGCGGCTGTCAAAGCTGCTCACCGTGCCCTGCGGCGCAAGGGCAAAGGAGGGCAGGAAGGCAAGCTTTGCGGACAGCAGGGTGGCTTCGGCCTCTTCCACGCGGAGCTGTGCCGACTGGTAGTCGGTATTGTTCTGCAACCCTTGTCCGATGAGTGCCTGCAGATGCGGGTCGGTGAAAAGCTCGTGCCAGTCCATGCCGCCCAGGCCAAGGTCCAGGCTGTCTTCGGTGGCAGCCGGAGAACCGGCGAGGCTCTCCGTAAAAGCTGCCATTTCTTCCCCATAGAGGCCGTCGGGGACCTCGGTAGCGGGTTTGTATTTGGTGTACACGCCGCAACTGCTGAACAGCAAACCGGCGGCGGACAATAGGATGATATGTTTCTTCATTGTTCCAATCTGTTTTTATTTTATTTTCCTCAATCTTTCGCCCGTTCTGCCTCACTCTTCTGCTTTTCAAGCAATACCTGCATATCGGCTTCTTCCTCCATTGGCGGACGAACCTTCTCCTGTAAGTACTCGAAGATGATGTAGAACACCGGAACGACGAAAAGCAGCGCTAGCGTTCCGATGAGCATGCCGCCTACTACGCCCGTACCCAGCGAAGAGTTACCGTTGGCGCCCGCACCACTCGAGAACATCAGCGGAAGCATACCGAATATCATCGTCAGCACCGTCATCAGGATAGGACGCAAACGGACCTGGGCGGCCGAATAAGCTGATTCCACAATGCCCATTCCCTTGCGGCGCCGCTCGATGGCATACTCCGTAATCAGGATGGCCGTCTTGGCGAGCAAGCCAATCAGCATAATCACACCCGTCTGCAAATAGATGTTGTTCTCCAATCCCAGAACCTTGGCAAAGAGGAATGAACCCATCAGCCCGAACGGTACGGAGAAGATGACCGCAAACGGTATCAGGAAACTCTCATAAAGACATGCCAGGATGAGATAGATAAGGAAGATACAGATGGCATAAATAAAGACAGTCTGCGCACCACCAGTATTGGCTTCCTCACGTGCCATACCTCCGTACTCGTAACCGTAGCCCAGCGGCAATGTCTGTTCTGCCACTTCCGCAATCACTTTCTGCACTTCACCGGACGAATATCCTTCCGCCGGATTCACATTAGCGGCGATAGCGCTGTACAGATTGAAACGGTTTGCCGTCTCCGGACCGAGCACCTTGTTCAACGTCACGAACTGGCTGACCGGAGCCATCTCCGTACCGTTGCGCACAAACATATTACCCAGTGCCTGTTCGTCCAGACGATATTCGGGCGATGCCTGCATCATGACGCGGTACACCTTGCCAAACTGATTGTAGTTGGAAATATAGGCACCGCCGCAATAGCTGCCCAATGCGTCGAGCACCACACTCGGCGAAATGCCCGCACGCTTACACTTGGCCGCATCTACATCTACCGATACCTGCGGGAAGTTCATAGCATAAGAGGTATACGCCATAGCCACCTCAGGACGCTGGTTCAACGCACCCAGAAACTGTATCACTGCCTCGTAGAACGTAGCCATGTCACCACCCGTTCTGTCCTGCAGGTTCAGCTCCAGGGAGTTACCCATACCATAGCCCGGAATCATACCCGGCTGGAAGCTGAATATCTGTGCCTCCTTCACACCGTAGAACTGTGCATTGAGACGGGCCACCACAGCGTCGGACGTGTGTTCGCTCCCCTTCCGCTCGCCCCAGTCCTTCAGACGGATGATGATGGTACCGTAGGAAGTGCCCTGACCGGACATCAGTCCGTATCCTGCCACCTTGGAATAGTGTTCTATCTCGGGAGTGTTTTTCAGGATGTCCTCCAGCTTGTTCATCACCTTCGTGGTTTCTTCCAGCGTGCTTCCCGGAGACGTGCTGACGTTCACCATGATGACACCCTGGTCCTCCTGCGGCACAAGCCCCGTCTTGGTGGTACTCATCAGGTAAACCAGCAATACGACGGTAGCCGCCAATGAAGTCCACACCATCCAGCGGTGGTGGATGAAGAACATCACACCTTTCTTATATTTGCCCAGCACGGCGTTGAACGAGGCATTGTATGCCGCACGCACCCGTCCGTTGATGCTCTTCGCACTCTTCGTACCGTCCGACGGACGCATCATGATGGCACACAAGGCGGGACAAAGCGTCAATGCCGAAATCATGGAGATGCCCACCGCTGTTGCCATCGTGACACCGAACTGCGTATAGAACACGCCCGAAGTACCGCCCATAAACGTCACGGGGATAAATACCGCCATGAACACGCAGGTACAAGAGATGATGGCCATCGTCACATCGCCCATCGCATCCTTCGTGGCAAGGTAAGGGGACTTGTATCCGGCATCGAACTTGGACTGCACCGCCTCCACCACCACGATGGCATCGTCCACCACCGTACCGATGGCAAGCACCAACGCAAACAGCGTCAGGATATTGAGACTGAACCCCGCAGCCACCAGGCAAGCAAACGTGCCGACCAGCGACACGATAATGGAAATGGAGGGTATAAGCGTACTCTTGAGGTCCTGCAAGAAGAAGTACACCACCAGGATTACCAGGATAATGGCAATCACCAGTGTCTCCACCACATTGTGTATGGAAGCGAAGAGGAAGTCGTTGGAGCTCATCATGGTTACAAACTCCGTCCCTTCGGGCAGACTCTTCCTCATCTCGTCTATCTGTGCGGTAATCTGCTTGTTGACGGCGGTTGCGTTGGAGCCTGCCGTCTGGAACATCATGAAAAGTACCGCCGGCTTGCTGTCCATCTCACTGCGGAAACTATAGGTCAGCGTACCCAGCTCCACATCCGCCACGTCCTTCAGACGGAGCACGGAACCGTCACTCTGCGAGCGTACCACTGTGTTCTGGAATTCCTCCACACTCTTCAGACGTCCGCGATACTTCATCGTAAACTGGAACACGTTCTTTGAATTCTCGCCCAGCGAACCGGTAGGCGCTTCGATGTTCTGCTCGCCCAATACGGCGGTCACATCCGAAGGGACCAGTCCATACTGCGCCATCCGTTCCGGTTTCAGCCAGATGCGCATACTGTAGGTATCACCCAGCTCCATTACGTCACCCACACCTTCGATACGCTTGATTTGCGGAATCACGTTGATGTCGAGGTAATTGGCAAGGAACGTCTGGTCGTAGCGCCCGTCGGTGCTCACCAAAGCGCCGATTTGCAGGAAGCTGGTCTGCCGCTTCTGGGTAGTCACACCGATTTTCGTCACTTCGGCGGGCAGCAGTCCCTGCGCCTTGGATACGCGGTTCTGTACGTTCACCGCAGCCATGTCGGGGTCCGTGCCCTGCTTGAAATAGACTTGTATGGTGGCAGAACCGGCATTGGTGGCGGTAGAGCTGATGTACATCATGTTCTCCACACCGTTGATGCTCTCCTCCAACGGCATGATGACACTGTTCAGCACGGCTTCGGCATCGGCGCCGGTGTAGTTGGCACTGACATATACCGTAGGAGGCGCAATGTCAGGATACTGTTCCACCGGCAGCGTAAAGAGCGAAATGAGCCCTATCACCAGAATCAGTACGGAGATGGAGATAGCCATCACCGGCCGTTTTATAAATATATTTCCTTTCATCTTAATGGGTCATTGATAGTTGATAAAATAGCAATCATCATTTCACTTGCGTTCCTTCGCGCAGCAGTCCGGCACCTGTGGAAACAATCTCGTCACCCACTTTCAGTCCGTCCAGCACCACGTATTCGCGTCCGTCATTTATTCCTGCCACGGTAATCAGGGTAGAGACGGCCTTGCCATCCACTACCTTGTATACCAACGTCTTGTCCTGCAACTGTACGGTGGCTTCTTGCGGAATCACAATGCAGTTCTTATACGTGGCAGGCACCACCACCGTGCCCGATGCCCCGCTATGGAGCAGGCGCGATTCGTTGGGGAAGACCACGCGTGCCACTACCGTACCCGTCTGGCGGTCGATGACACCACTGATGGACTCGATGGTACCTTTCTTGTCGTAGACGGAATTGTCGTTCAGACGCAGCTCTGCCGCCGGCATGTTCTTCAGCGCCTCGTCCATGCTGCCGTACTGGCGTGTCAGGGCGAGCAACTGGTTCTCGGTCATGGAAAAGTAAACGTACATGTCGCTGTTGTCACTGACCGTTGTCAGCGGTTGCGGCAAACTGGGGCTGACCAATGCCCCTGCACGGTAGGGCAATGCCCCCACCACCCCGTCGCTGGGACTCTTCACTTCCGTATAGGAGAGGTTGTTGCGTGCGCTTATCTCCTGGGCCTCGGCCTGCGAGAGTTGCGCCTTGGCGGTAAGGTAGCTGTTTTCGGCAGTCTTCAGGCTGAATTCCGAAACCACTTTCTGCGCATACAATTCCTTGTTGCTGTTATAAGTCAGTTCGGCAGTAGCCAGTGCGGCACGTGCCGCTTCCACATTGGCAACGGCCGTTTTGAGTGCAGCCTTGTAGGGAACCTGGTCGATGATGAAAAGCAGTTGTCCCCGGCGCACCTTCTGCCCCTCGGTCACACAAAGCTTCTCGATGGTACCCGACACTTGCGGATAAATATCTATGTCCTGCCGTCCGCGTATCGTTGCTGAGTACGAAGTGGAAAGCTCTTTGTCCGTCGCCTCCACTTTCATGGTAGCATAAGAAGGTTTCATTCCGGAAGCATCCGATGCCTGCTTGCAAGATGCCAAACACATTGTACAACCGACAATCCCTATCAGCCGTATCCATTTCCTGTTCAATGTAATCATACTTTTTCTCATTGTCTTTTTGTTAAAACTGGTGGCAAAAGTAGGAGAAAGGAACAACGCCATAATGACCAATTACACTCCAAAGATGTTCCTTTTTCGACATTCATCTTTTTTAAGGCTAATAAATTGTCTATAAATGACATATAGAACAAGAAAGCCGCATAATGGAACATCCCATATTTCCCATTATTCACCAACTTTGCAAAACGAAAAAGGAAGAATATGGAGAAAGGGAACATAAAAATCGTAGAAATCGCGGACTTTAAAAACAGCGAACATGTTCTTGACTATGTAGACAATGACTTTGTCATAATCAACAGTCTGGAGGGAAGCCCCTACAATGAAGATACAATAAGATTGGGATGCTTCCTTATCGCTATCTGTCTAGAAGGCTGCATCCAGTTGGACGTCAACTACAAAACCTACCAACTGGAAGCAGGCGACTTACTGCTCGGCCTTCCCAATACCATTATCAGCCACGCGATGGTAAGCCCGAAGCACAAGATAAGGCTTGCCGCATTCTCCACACAGTTCCTACAACGCGTGGTCAAGATGGAGAAGGATACATGGAATACCGTTATGCATATCCACAACAATCCCATAAAGTCTGTCGGGGAGGAAGGGGACAAGGAAATCTTCAAATTCTACCGAGAACTGCTTATGGCAAAGATAAACGACGAGCCTCATCACTATCACAGGGAAGTGATGCAATACTTGTTTTCTGCCATTTTCTGTGAGATGTTGGGACACCTCAACAAAGAAGTGAACCCTTCAGAAATGACAGTCGATACAAAAGAAAGCATCAAACAGTCCGACTATATCCTGCGTAAGTTTATAGAGATGTTGTCCAAAGACAACGGCATACACCGTTCTGTAGGATATTATGCCGATGCACTCTGCTATAGCCCCAAACACTTTTCGAAGGTCATCAAGCAGGCATGCGGACGTACACCGCTGGACTTGATAAACGAGAATGCCATTGAACACATCAAGTACCGGCTGAAGCATTCGGACAAGTCCATCAAGGAGATTGCAGAAGAATTTAATTTCCCCAACCAGTCTTTCTTCGGGAAGTATGTGAAGTCTTATCTGGGTATGTCTCCGGCACGCTACCGCAATACGAAAGAGGAATGATTTCCCCTACTCTTGGGGCTCACTCCGTAAAGGTCTGCATTAGGAAGCTAAACCTTAACTTTACGACGCTAAAGGTCAACTTTACGATGGCTAAACCTCAACGTATCACTTCATCACACACCGCATCCTGGAAAGCGCGTGCTTCCCTGCCCGACAGTGCATTCTGGTTCATGATGGCAAAGGCTATCTCGTGTCCGTTGCGGGCTTTAAGGTAGCCGGCCAGACAGTTGATGGCGGTAAAGGAACCCGTCTTGGCATGTACATTTCTGTGGGAAAGGGTGCCTTTCTTCATGCGGAACTCCAGTGTACCGTCCACGCCGCCAATGGGCAAAGCCTTATAAAGTTTCTGGAAAACATCCGTACGCGAGTAGGCATATCGCAGGAAAGAAACCAAGAGTTCCGGTGAAATGTAGTTGTAATTGGAAAGGCCGCAACCATCTGCCAGATTATACCTATCGGGGTTATATCCCATCTCTTTTATCAGCATGCGGATGGCAGAAAGCCCGTCCTCGGCAGAGACACGCTTCTTTCCGCTGCTCTGCACACCCAACCGGCAGAGCATGGCTTCGGCATTGAGATTATCGCTCTCCTTCATTATCTGTTTCACCACATCCTGCACGGAAGTTTCATAGGAAGCCATCCGTACGGAGAGGCTGTCTTGCCGGAACTCACCGAAGAGGTAAGAGACTTCCGCTTCTGCCGCCGGAATGCACCGGATGCCCCGTGCCTGCAACCGTTCCATAAAGGTATGCATGAAGAAGTCCTGCGAAGAAAATATATTGACCGTACCTGCACGGCGGGCATCGACGTTGCCCGTCACGGTGATGTTGTTCCCGTTCACCAGCCAGTCGCGCGACACACGGAAACGTCCGGCAGAAGGGGTACGGCTTTGGGTCTTGTTCGTCAGTGTATAATAGGAAGAGGCGGGAGTGCATTCAAGGCGTGCGCTGTCGCCCCGTTCGCCGGGTGTGGCGGTAACCTTCACCACTCCTTTATTCAGCATCAGCGGTGAGAGGTAGGGCTGGAAGGAATAGGGAGTATCATCCCACAACCAGCCGCTGCCCCAGTACAAGGAGTCTTTCATGGAGACATCTCCATACACCTTGCCTTTGATGACAGAGAAGGGGAAACGGGCCACGGTAGCCACCAGGGAATCCAATGCCTCTTCATCAAACTCCGGGTCGTAACCGCCTATCACATACATATTCCCCTGCAAGGTATCGCGCTCAATGGTTCCCTGATACCACACTTCCGTACGGAACGGCTCGTCGGCTTCGGGACGGGAAAGGGCGGTAATGGTGGTCAGCAGCTTCATGGTGGAAGCGGGACGGGAAAGCTTGTCCGCCTGATAGCCGTACAAGGGCTTGCCGGCAGTCAGGTCATAGACCGAAATGGCCACATTAGAGCCTGCGGGAAGTTTGTGTTCTATCAACGCATCAATCCGCGCAGAGAGCGGCTTCACCGGAGTTACCGTCTCTTGGGACCACAATGGGAGCAGGCAGACGGATAAAATTAACAGCAACAATATCCTTTTCATAAATATATTTATCTTTAAAGACAAAAGTACGACAATCTTACAAATGAACAACAACGAGGTAGTCTTTTCATAAATTATATCCAGCCATCCATCTTAATATTCCTTTAAAAATACTACTTTTGCATAGATTGCATAGGCAAAATCTCCCAGTTACTATCACTCTAAAATTGATGTACCATGAAACTACAACTTACAATTGCCAGCTTTACAATATGCCTCCTTTTCTCCCCCATGCTTCGGGCACAAGAATCTCCGCGCATTGTCAGTTATGACTTAACCGTACAGATTGATGTACCGAACCGACAAGTCGAAGTTGGCGGTTCGTTTGAAGTCGATTTCCATGACAGTGACTCAATCTCGTTGGTACTATGGCGCCATGCCCGTATCGACACACTACGCCACAGCAGCCGGGAGATAACCTACCGTTTCGATACGCTTGCCCCAGCACCTGCCCAATTCATTCCCGACGGACGGACCTTGACCCTCTACCGGCCGGCAGGAGCCGATGACCGCTGCCGCATAAATACCCGTTACACACTCTACATGCAGGAAGTGCAGGGCCCTGCAAAATCATTCAATGACCATTGGATTGAACTTGGTTACTATACGGGATGGTATCCTGTCTGCAACGGTAACCGGGCAGATTATTCGCACTTACGAATCGGCATCACTGACGGTTATACGGTGAGCGGCTCAGGTATTATTTCCCATACAGAAGAAGGGATATGGGAAATGGAGCAACCTTGGGAGAATTTCGACAATGTTATCCTGGCTTCACCCATGCTGAAAAGCCGCCGCATCAATGATAACGGAACTACCATTGAACTTATCTATACAGACTTCCCGGATGCCGGTGCAGACTCGGCACTTCAATGTTGCCACAATGCCTTGAAATTCTTCCGACGCCTTTATAAAATTGCGGGAGATGAGGATATTTACATGAAATTCCTGCTTTCAGCTTCCGGCACCTCAGGAGGGTACAGCCGTAAAAATTTCATTATGCTCAGTTCCCGAACATTCAATGAATATGTACTCAAGAACACCGCCCACGAAATCGGCCACTTCTGGTGGAACAAGGCTCCGGTGGAATCTTGGCACGACTGGCTGAACGAATCTTTTGCCGAATTCAGTGCTTTGCAATACATACGCCACGCCCGCGGCGAAAAAGCCTATGCCGCTTACATCGACGCCTACCGTAAGGAAACACGCCATATCCGTCCTATCTGGGGTATTGACCGCAACGACCGCGAAGCGCATCTTGCCCTCTATAGGAAAGGGTCAGTACTACTCGCCGACCTGCTTGTCCGAGTGGGTGAAGAACCTTTCTTCAACTTTCTGGCAGGTGTCATCCAAGCCCATATAACAAACACATCGGCTTTCCTGGATTTTGCGGAAAGCCGATTGGGACGTAAAAACCGGGACTGGATTGAAAAGCGGTTAAAAGAATAAACACCTGATTATTCTTCAACTGTTCCTTTCGCCACCGGCTTCTCAAAATGAGTGCCGCACTTCCTGCATACATACTCCCAATGCTCAGTGCCCGGAGGTGCGGCCGACAATGCCGCAATAACAGCAGCCACCACAGCACGCACCCGATGGCTCTTCTTCAGCACAAACTTAATCTCATCCGAACCGCAATGGGGGCAGTACCTCAACTGTTCCGGAATCATCTGGTTCCGTTCAAGCAGACGGAGGGCATTGTCATATTCATCTTCATAAACAAATATATCCACTCCCGTGACATCACGGACATATCCGCGCATCACGGAAGACATGTTTTCATTATGCAAAACAGACGCAATGCCCTCATTCTTCAAGGCACCCTGAATGACGTGTGCCTGGAAGGCATCGTCGCAGGTGATTAGCTTTACGGTTTTCATCTTTTATGTTTATATGAAACAATAGTCATGGGTTCTACAATGCCTCCTTGAATATCTCTCCCACCGTGGGGTGCGGAAAGACAATCTTCTTCCATCCATCGGCAGTAAGTTTCAGCTCGATGGCCATGCCTGCCAGCGTGATGATTTCCGAAGCGGGATTACCCAAAACATGTGCCCCCAATACGGTATCGTCGCCACCCAACAGTAACTTGCAGACACCGTTCACACCTTCGTTCTCGGCGACGAAACGACCGCTGTACGCCATCGGCAGCTTCACTGCACGGTAGGCTACGCCTTTCTTCTGAAGGGATTCTTCCGTCTCGCCCACACCGGCTATTTCGGGATTGGTATATACCACGCCGGGGATGGCACGGTAGCTCATGGCATCCTTCTTGCCAATGATGGAATGTATGGCTACTTCCGCCTCGCGGACGGCTGTATGCGCCAGCAAGGAATATCCCGTCAAGTCACCGCAAGCATATACTCCGGGAACGGAGGTCTGCATCTGTCCGTTGACAAAGACATTTCCGCGTTCCGTTCTTTCCAAGCCCAGATTCTCCAATCCGAAGCCTTTCATTACCGGACGGCGCCCGACACTCATCAGAAGCCTTTCGGCAACGACAGAACCGGGACCGTCGGCAGTTTCATAATTCACCTGGATAAGGGAAGAAGCTTCGGCAGCATCCTGTGCAACAGATACCACTTTTGCACTCAGCATGAACTTGATTCCCCGCTTAGCGTACTCTGCACGGAGCATACCCGCCAGCTCTCGGTCCATACCGCCTCCCAGTATCTCGTCCAACATCTCGACGACGGTTACCTGCACTCCCAGGCTGTTGAAGAAAGAAGCGAACTCCATACCGATGACACCGCCGCCGATGATGGCAAGCGAAGCGGGCAGTTCCTTGTTATCCAGTGCATCACGATGAGTCCAATAGGACACTTTGTCTATGCCGGGAATGGCAGGGACAAAGGTTTCGGAACCGGTGCAGAGCAGCAGGTTATCGCATTCGTAGGTTTCTCCGCCGCACTCCACATGATTCTTGTCCGTCACTGTGGCCCCTCCGCTGACAATCGTCACACCATGGGCAGTCAGCTTTCCTTTGACTCCCAATACCAGCTTGCGCACTACCTTCTGCTTGCGAGCAATAATCTTGGGCAAATCGAACGATACTTCGGGCACACTGACCGCATACTTTGCAGCATGGCGGGCTCCGTCATAGGTCTTGGCCGAATACAACAAGGTCTTGGTAGGGATACACCCTTCATTCAGGCACACTCCACCGAGACTCTGCTTCTCAAATAGTACGACACTCAATCCTGCTTTTCCGGCAGCTTCGGCAGCAGTATATCCCGCAGGACCTCCACCGATAATGGCAACTTGGTATTTCATGGAATTAATGGTTAGTGGTTAATGATTAGCGATAATTTGTGCGCAAGTTAATAAAACCCGTATTATCCGGCAAAAAAGAGTACTTCTTTCTTTCGGAGAATACAGCGTAAAGAGGAAATAATTATCTTTGTCGTGCAGCATTTACAAAGAATGCCACGTCCAATGGACATAATCAAATAATAACCAACATGAAAACGACTGACTTATTCCAATCCATCCTTTTGTTCGCTCTTTTCCTTTGCGGCCTGACGGCTTGCAATGATAGCGATGAAATCCGCCTCTCGCCCTTTCAGGAAACTACCGTGAAGGGCGAAGCCTCTACCCTGCAGATAGACCTAACACGCGGCGACTGGCGCATAACCTCCATCACCACCCCATGGGGAGACCTCATGATGGATGGCAACAAGCTCCCACAACTGGAAGGTACGGGAAGCCTGCATTATAAATGGTGGGACTTGGAACGGGACACCGACAGCCATCTCATCCTGCACTTTAAAGACAACTTTGACTTAGGTGAATCCCGTAGCCTCATCATCAACCTTGAGATGAAAACGGGACTCTACAAGGAACAAATCATCATACACCAAGAACCGTGCACTAACTTCTATCAGATAGAGTCCATCGAATACAGCGTGGAAGAAGGTGACGGAGTGAAAGAAGCCGGAACAGGACCTGATAAGAGTACCTATAAAAATGAAAATCTGGGAAACACAACCGACAAGCATGACTACTATCCATTCATCAATAAATGGACAGAATACGCATTCATACCCGATGGGCACTCTGATGAAACCTTCAAAAGCATAGACCCGGAGAAACGTAGCATCTATCTGCCCAACCACATAGAAGACGGAAAAATAATCATGGGACAACAACTGTTATTCTTCATCAACCAAGGCAAGTATTACAAAGAAGACGAACTGAGATATAAACATTTTGAAGTAGACATAGTGGGCATGAAATGGAACATATACACTTCAACCATCTACTACAAACGGCTTCAAGTGACATTCACCGCCACCCTTTCACGTCCCGATAGCGATACAAAGAAGGTACTCAAGGGTAAATTCATGCAGAGATACCCTTATGACTGCTCGGAAATACATCACGAAGTAAAGGATTCTTTAGAAGATTAGAGTCCAGTGTCTGTCAGACAAGACTCCACCTCCTCCCTGCTCAATGCCGGAGCTTGCCCATCGGCAAGCTTACGGCATACCAGCCGACCGGCCGCCAGCGCTTCCACCTTTGTTGCAAATGGCAGGCGACCGCTCAAAGCAGGTATAAAAGGTTGATATATCAGGGTATCGGCTCCATGCAGCACCACGTAGCCGTAACCGCCTTCCACCTCCATCACCCGGCATTTCAACTCATTGCCACCGCCGGCAGTATGACCCGAACAGCAAGAAAGGCATACCGCCATCACAGCCGGTACACCTATCTTTATCATAATAAACATCAGCTTCATAAGTTCCGTTCAATTATGGGGCGAATCAGACTTCCTCTTCCTCATCGGGTAGAAGTTCGTACACATCATCAAAGTAGCTGGTACCACTTGTTCCTGTCAGCACAAAACCACGTTCGCCGGTAGAGAAACCAACGGCAGCCCTGCGCGAAGAAGCACCGGAAGGATAATTATGTACATCTGTAATGGGGGTAAAGTCGTCATCGGAATCGCCGTACCATAAGTCCTTGTCAGGGTCGTACAGCCAGTAGTCGCTGCTCAAGGAAGTGCTGTTACGTATTCCCGTAGCCACAAATCCCCTTCCACCGATGACGAAGGATACGGCTTCGGACCGTGTGATGGCGTAGTCATCGTCATAGTCATTGTCGGAGTCCGTATCGGCAATGTCACGCAACTGGGTCCAGTTGCTTCCGTCGAACTTCCAGAAATCCACCAGATCGGTACTGTTGTTTCGCCCGCAACAGATGTAGGCCACCTCATCGATGACGAATGCCGTACCGAAGTAGCGCTTCTCGCCTCCATACCCGCTCACCGCTTCCCATTGCGAACCTTCGGCGCCATTGGGGTTGAAACGGTAGAAGTCCATCTTGTAGGCACTCTCGCTGCCGGTAGCGTCGCTGTTGCAGCCCGTACCGACATAGCCATATCCGCCTATACTGAAAGCCAGGGCACCATCGCGTACTCCACCTTTGAAGTCGTCTTTCCGTGTCCAGGTATCCGTGGCAGGGTCATACTCCCAGGTATCTGCTACACAGTAGGACGAGGAGCCGTCCTTTACGGAACCGGTCGTAATGTATCCCTTGCCATTCACGGCAAAGCCCACGGCAGCCTTGCGCCCGGCAACGGGCATGTCGGCACACTGCGTCCAGCTGTTCCGGCTCATGTCATACTCCCAAAGGTCGTTCAGGTAATCCTTGTTCGCTCCGTAGAAGCCGCCACACAAATATCCATAATTGCCGATGGTGAAGCCGGAGGCATAAGCGCGGTACACACCGTTATAGCTGGCTTTCTTCATCCACTGCCCCTGAGTGTATTCATCCTCGTCCGTACAACTGCCGGCAATGCACACGATGGCCAGCAACATTATTCCTACCAATAGTCTGTTCATTGTTTATTGTTTTTTTAATGATTAAGCTTTATACTTCCCACTTTCCAAAACAAGAAGCTGCGGGAGGTCCTTTTTGTCTGTCCGCAAAAGTAAACCACCGCAACCACACCGACAAAAATAACCGACGAACAGTCCGAAATTCCCGTTAAACGCCTTTACCGATAAAAACCGTCCGAACGCCGATTTTTGTAGGAAGATATAAAAGTTTTGCCTTTCCTTTGCCGCCAACTAAAAGAACAGAAATGAAGAAGTCATTGTACAGCTTATTCGCAGTCCTCGCTATCTTCTGCGCCTGCCAGGACGAGAACTCGCAGCTTGGAAAGAGCCTCGTGGAAAGCTCCTTCTATAATGTATACGCAGACACCTGCTCGGTAGACATCAGCACCATCCTGCTGGACTCCATAGAGACCCGGGGCGACAGCATCTGCCAGCTGGGACATTACCGGAGCAGCGCCTGGGGAGAAGTATCCGCCACCTACTATGCCGAATACTCCACGTCCGACTTCACCCCCAACACAGACTATACCTATACCCTCGACTCCCTCGTACTGCGAATGATACCTTCGGGCCATTTCTGGGGAGATACCCTGACGCAACAGCGCATCTCCATCTACCGGCTGAAAAACCCTATCGTGCTGGACAACGACGAGGACCTTTACAACAGCACCGTACTCCCGACGGAAGATACCCCGCTCTTCAGCTTTACCTTCACCCCCTGCCCGGGGCGGAAGAAGGAAGTAAGCGTCCGCCTGCCCGACTCATGGGGACAACAACTGCTGAATGACCTCGTGGCGCAGGACGACTACTTCGATACCCAAGACAAGTTCAAGAAGAAATTCCCCGGACTGGCCTTTGTTCCCGAAAACGACGGGCAGTGTATCACCGGATTCATGGTGAACGACTCTGCCATGAGCATCAACCTCCACTATCAGGAAGTCTCCAACCAGCGGACCGGACAAGTGCTGACTTTCAACATAAACACCGACTATGCCTATACCGGTATCCGGCACGACCCCACCGGCACCCACCTTGCTTCCCTGAAAAGCGGAATAGAGAACCTCGTCCACTCCAGCGACATGGGTTGCCTGGCCTATATGCAGGGATTGACGGGTTACTACAACCAACTGGAATTCCCCTACCTCAACAGCCTCGGAAGTGCCGGACAGATAGTCTCCATAGAGAGCGCCACACTCTACCTCTATCCTCTGGCCCGGAGCTACAACGAAGTGAGCCAGCTTCCCAATGACATCCGCCTTTATATCACGGACGAGAACAATGTGCTGGAGGACTACGTATACGGCAGTGACGGCGTAACCGTACAGACCGGCGACCTGACCATCGACGAGATGTACGGGAAAGAGACCTACTACTCCTTCGACCTCACCGAATTCATCCGCAACAACTACGGCACTTCGGGCATCAAGCGGCAGAAACTGCTGATGAGTCTGACAGACGAAGAAAGCACCACCACCTTCAACCAGGTCATCTTCACCAACGACCCCGAACAAGAGAGACAATGCAGATTAGACGTAAGATTCAAAATATACAACGAGCAATGAAACGCCATTACCGGATTCCCCTTCTGCTGTGCAGTCTGTGTACGGCAAGCCTCACCGCCGTGGCCCAGAACACCACCAACCTGCCCACCTCCATGTACGGAGTGGGCGAACTGAGTGCCGGTGACGGCGGACGTTATGCCGGCATGGGCAACACGGGCATCGCCCTGAACCGTACCGGATTTCTGAACACGCTGAACCCCGCAGCCATCACCCGCATGGACACCGCCTGCTTCACGTTCGATGTGGGTGTATCTGCCTCATATGCCCGCTACTCCTTTCTGAGCGAACACAGCTCCAACTTCACCGGCAACCCCAACCGCATCAGCATGAGCTTTCGTGTCCTGCCGCGCTGGTATGCCCTTGTAGGTGCAGCACCATACAGCAGTGTGGGCTATGTCATCCAGACCGAAGAAGAGATAGAGGGAATGCCCGGCAACTACACCTACTCGCTCTTTGAGGGTACGGGCGGACTATACCGGTGCTACGTCACCAATGCCTTTGCACTGAGCAGGCAACTGTCGGTCGGCATCAACCTGGGGATGATAGCGGGCACAGTGACGCAAAGCGAAACGCAGGAAAGCGCCGTCGTAAAGTACGAATCTTCTAAACGGGCCTTTTATGCGGACTTCGGCATACATTACGAATGGGGTGCGACCGGACAACGGAAGTGGGCGGCAGGGCTGGTATTTGCTCCCTCCCTTCCCATCAGCCACGACAATACACTGACTTACAGCAACTCATCTACCAGCGAGAACCTCGATAAAGGATACCACAGCCGTACACAATATCTGCCCATGCACCTCGGCACCGGCCTCAGCATAACCACCGAACGCTGGGTGCTGACCGCCGACTACAACTACCTGGACTGGAGCCGCAACTCCTCCTCCTACACTTCCATGAAATACGAGAACCAGCACAAAGTGAACCTGGGAGGCAGCTACATTACCAAGCCACGTCTGGCACGTTCCACCGAGCTGATGGGTGGAATAGGTTTCGGCAACTCCTATATCAACCTGAAAGGCGGGAAGATGCAGTATCTGGAAGCCAGTGTAGGGGCGAGCTTCCCCATCCGGTACTCCTATCTTTCGCTGGGCGCCACCTGGCGGAAACAACTGAACACACGCAGCAATCTGATGCAGGAAAGCCGATTCAGCCTGAATCTGAACTTGACGTTCGGGGAAAGAATTTCGAGAGCAAAACTAAAGTAATACAAGGTTCCGGTTCACCACAGATTACACGGATTTTACACCGAATGATTATCATTTGTTGGATCTATATATGCAACGCGTTGCATATATAGATGCAGCACGCTGGAACTATAGATCCAACAAACAAAGTATATAGTATCTGAAAACAGGGTATTACAACACTGCCAGCCTGGACACATACCCTTTCACCCTTTCGCGGTAAGCATCGCCAATGGGGACATCCTTCTGCTCGATGAGCAATGTGCTGCGCCCGATGGCGCTGATGCAGTCCATGCGGACAATAAAAGAACGGTGCACGCGGATAAATTCGTTCGCCGGAAGTTTTTCCTCCATGTACTTCATACTGCATAGGCTCAAGATAGGCTTAGGGGAATCTTTACAGAAAATCTTCACATAATCGCCCATACCTTCTATATAGTTTATCCGTTCCAGGTCGAGCCGCATGATGCGGTTGTCACACCGCATGTAAATCACCTTCGGAACCTCTTCCGGACCTTGCCTGTGTTTGGAGTCGGACGTACCTGCATCCTGCAAAGAGAACCAGCGTGCCGCTTTGCTGACAGACTGGAAAAACGTGGAGAAATTGAGCCCGTCCATCAGATAGTCCAACGCATCCAGACGGAAACATTCGGCAGCATAGCGGTCGGTGTCTGTAATGAAAATGACACGAGTGGACGAGGACAAGAGCCTGCAAAAATCCATTCCGTTGATTTCACCTTCTTCCACCGGATAGATGCCGACAAAATAAACTTCCACTTTTGTCTCATAATAATCCTTCAGCGCTTCAAGAGGATTGCCGTACTTTCCGTGCAAAGAGAGAAAAGGAACCTTGTCGATATACTCTTCCAACCTTCCGGCAATCTCCGGGTCTGCATGTAAAATGGCACAATTCAAATTCATGTTCGTTTCTTTTTTACATAATGGACGCTGCCATATCCGAAAAACTGCAAACAGAAGAGCTAAAATTAAGCTTTATTTATGATTCAAAGATTACCTGCATCTACAGAAAGACTAAATTATCAGGAAAATAAAGTGCTCACTATGAATAGTTTCAAAAAAATAAACTTATCTTTGTACGTACATCCTCACAAAAAAGTAAAGGCTATGAAACAACAGAAACTATTCCACCTCGTATTGTCCGCCATATTGATTGTCTGCACGACCGGCTGTTATGATAAAGACGAAATTAAAGATGCTGAAAAATATCTGTTCAAAGATATTCAATACTCTTTTGAAGAAGGGGATGGATTCAGTACGTATGATGTAGAGCTCCTGCCCTTCATCATGGAAAACAATTTAAACAATAGTATCACCACCACAAACTCCCCCTTCGAAGACACATGGCAGGAAACCACCTTTCAGAGCAACGACCCCGAAGCATTTGTATGGATGGGGGAAGAAGATGTGTTCGTCAATACCCCTTACATGTTTGGAGATGAACTATCGTTAAGCGGGACAACAATAAAATATGGCAGCGAAACAACAAAAGCCAAAGGTCCAAACAGCAGTACTTCCACCATCAGCATACCACCTCACTGTCGGCTCATCATAAAAGGAACACTACACTACAGCAAGCTTGTAGCTACCTATACGCTGACATTCGTAGGTGAATATACAAAAACGGAAAAACAGATAAAGGGAAAGTTCATACAAACAACTCCGGAAAGCTACACAGGAGACATTACCATGGAACCGATAACGGCAGATTAAAACGGAATCGCATACGTGGGCACACCCTATTGCTCACCCTCTCCGTTCCTCCAGTAACCGGATAAACTCCTCCTCCTTGACGGGAAGAAGCACTGCACACTTGCCCTCGCCATATTTCACGAGCACATAGCGCATCACCGCAAACCGCCCTACCTGCATGGAAGAAGCACGCTCCACAGAAGTGATGTCTTTCATCAGAATTTCCTTACTCCGGGAGAAACGGCCGAAGGACAGCACCAACTTCCCGTCGGGCGTTACGGTATAGGTGGTATGAATCAGCTTCTCGATAATAACCACCAGCCAAAGCATGAAAATAGCAGCCAGGAACGGAGACTTGTACCAAAGCATATAGACGGCGAGAATACCTATCAGGATGAGAAACAGATACTGCCCCATAGCAATGCGCGCATGAAAGATTCGATTCATTTTATCTGATTTTTGCCGCTAAGGTACGTATTTTTATGATAACAACTTCTTCATTAGTATCTCCATTTCTCGAACTTCCGTCACATTCAGCTTGCGGCAGACCGAAGCACATAACAATTCTACCCGTTCCGGCGAAAAATAAATCAGTTCTGCAATCTCCTTTACAGACTGTCCAAGAGCTACCAGCATACATATCAGTTCTTCATCCTTATCCACCTCCGGAATAGACTGATAAAGTTTCTCTAAAAAAGAAGGATAATGAAAAATAAAGATTTCACGGAATACAGCCTCACGAGTTCCGGACAACAAAGCCTCCGAAGCATTGGGAGAATCTTCCGAAATCATTTCGCGCAAAGCTCTGGCAATCTCCTGCATATTAAAAGGTGTCACTGTTTTCTTTGTTTTCATTGTATCTTATTTCACCATTATACATATTTACAATCGTTTTGATACAAATTTGCAAAATATGCACAACCTAACCATAAGAATACGATATACAATCTGATATACAATTTCATATTATATTTATTATCAAATAATTAACAAGAAACAAAAAACAAGTCCATTGTTGTAAATTTTAAATTAAGAAATTATATCTTTGCCTTACAAAACAAACAGTCCACAAAATATGAATGCCAAAAAACTTTCATTTTTACTTCTGATTCTCGTAGCTGTAGCCTGCACCAACCGCTCCACCTCTTCGGAACAAGACGAAATGAGGCATTGGAACAATGTCCTTCAACAAATCAATGCCTTACTACTCGAAAACAAAGCGCGACAAACGTTGGATCTTGCCAAACAGACCTTGCCCGAAATCCTGGAATCGGCAGAAAAAAACGGAACTACAGATACCCTGATTTACTATGCCCGCAAGATATTTAATGCCTGCGGGAACAATTACATAAACACCAAACAATACAAAGACGGCATCGACTATATGGACAGCATTGGGAACCATCCCCTCATCCGCGAACATTGCCCGCACGAACTGCTGAGCTTCAAGGCCGGACTGAACCAACTGTATGGCAATAACCCGGAAGCTGTCCGACTGGCAGAAGACTACCTCCAGTTACCGGTCTGTACCAGTGCCAATGACTTTATCCGGCAGGCAGAAATCATAAGCGGTGTCTACATGTACTCCGGAAACAATCTACCCAAAGCTATCCAAATTTTGGAAAAAGCAATAGATGTCTACCGGAAAGGTGGAAACTTCCCGAACATGCTGCGGATAATGTCACGGTTGGGCATCTATTACCACCTCAGTGGCGAATACGAGAAAGCTATAGCCACTAACCAAGAAGCCATAGCCACTTACAACGACAGCATAGCACCTGGAAATGTAGTGATTGCCTACGGAGAACAAGCTAATCTCTACGCCGAACTGGGTATGTACGACCAGGCCCTGGAAATGAACAAAAAAGCCCAATACTACTCCATGCTGAAAGACAGCTTCGGACTGGGAGACTTGTACCGCTACCGTGCCCAGATCTTTCGTAACATGAATCAAAAGGACTCTGTATTCCACTACCTCAGGCTGGGAGAAAAGTTGTCAATGATACAAAACAGCTTTAAGGGCGTATTCGTAAACAAAGTAGAAACGGTAAACAGTTATCTGGACTATCCCGACTCTTTGGAAAAAGCACTGCAACTTGCCCTTAGCATCTGTCCCGATACCGTGCGGATGCCCCAATGGGCCAAATACCAACTCAACCTCCACCTAGGCCGGGCCTTACTGCAAACCGGGAAGGAGCAAAACGGCATACACCTGATAGACCGGGCTGCACAAGACCTCATCAACATGAAGTTCATGGAAGGCCGCGATGCCAACGAGATATTAATGGATTACTATCTGGCCAAAGGCATGAACGACGATTTTGCTCGTTGCTACATCCGTAACCGACAGTTTGCCGATTCTCTGGACAATAACGAAAAGAAACGTGCTGTGGCAGCAGCCAACATCCGGTTTGATGCCAACCAAAAAGAGAAAGAAAACAAACTGCTCTCGGCACAAGTGCAATGGCAGCAACAGCAGTTGTTCTACAACATCTGCATCTCCATTACATTACTGTTGCTACTTATCACCACTACAGCCTATTTCATCATCCGAAGGAAGGCCAACCACCAGCTTATAGAAAACAACAAACGGGAAATACAGACCCTCATTACCCGGCAGCAAGACCTGAACCGCCGCAACGAACAACTGACGGAAGAAATAGAACGGGCCATGGCTACCAATAACCTCAACTCCATTCGCCAGCTCACCGTGCAAAGCCTGCTCAGCAGGGAAGATGAGAACACATTCCGCCGGTCGTTTGCCACCATACATCCTTCTTATCTGCCCAAGCTCCGCGAAAGTTATCCTCAACTGACCCGCAACGAAGAATTGCTGGCCATGCTCATCTGCATGAACCAAAGTACCGACGAAATAGCCCTTATCATGGGAATCAACCGGAATAGTGTAAACGTAGTCCGTTCGCGCATGCGCAAGAACATGGAATTGCCCAAAGAAAAATCCCTGGATGAAGTATTGAAACAATACCTTACATAACAAATAAAAATAAGCCCGCTTATTTTGCTCTACGTTTGGTTTACACTATCTTTGCGGCGTTTAATACACAAAACCTATGGTAAGAAAGTTCGATTTTCTCGTTATCGGCTCCGGACTTGCCGGTATGAGTTTTGCGCTGAAAGTAGCGCATAAAGGAACAGTAGCCCTCATTTGTAAGGCAGGTTTGGAAGAGGCAAACACTTATTTTGCACAAGGAGGTATCGCCTCTGTCACCAATCTGGCCGTAGACAATTTTGAAAAGCATATCGAAGATACCATGATTGCGGGTGACTGGATAAGCGACCGTGAAGCTGTAGAGAAGGTGGTGCGCAATGCCCCCGAACAAATCAAGGAGCTTATCAAATGGGGAGTGAACTTCGACAAAAAGGAGGACGGAGAGTTTGACCTGCACAAAGAAGGCGGCCACTCCGAATTCCGCATCCTCCACCATAAGGACAATACGGGTGCAGAGATACAGACCAGCCTCATTGAAGCTGTGAAGCAACACCCCAACATCACCGTACTGACCGACCATTACGCTGTGGAAATCATTACCCAGCATCACCAGGGAATCATCGTTACCCGCCACACCCCCGGCATCAAGTGCTACGGTGCCTATGTGCTGAACGAAGCGACGGGCGAGGTGGATACCTTCCTTTCCAAAGTCACCATCATGGCAACGGGCGGTTGCGAAGCCGTTTACCGCCATACCACCAACCCGCTGGTGGCCACGGGAGACGGCATTGCCATGGTCTACCGTGCCAAGGGAGCAGTGAAAGACATGGAATTCATCCAGTTCCATCCCACAGCCCTTTTCCATCCGGGAGACCGCCCCTCGTTCCTCATCACCGAAGCCATGCGCGGTTATGGCGGCGTGCTGCGTACCAAAGACGGAAAAGAATTCATGCAGAAGTACGACCCGCGACTCTCACTGGCCCCGCGTGACATTGTGGCGCGTGCCATCGACAACGAAATGAAACAGCGCGGTGAGGACCATGTGTATCTGGACGTCACCCACAAAGACCCCGAAGAAACCAAGAAGCACTTCCCTAACATATACAAGAAATGCCTCAGCATCGGTATAGACATTACAAAGGAATACATACCGGTAGCCCCCGCCGCCCATTATCTCTGCGGTGGCATCAAGGTGGATTTGGACGGACAGAGCAGCATCCGCCGCCTGTACGCCATCGGCGAATGTTCGTGCACCGGACTGCATGGCGGCAACCGTCTGGCAAGCAACTCACTGATTGAAGCCGTGGTTTATGCCGACGCGGCAGCCAAACACGCGCTGAGCGTACTGGAACGTTATGACTTCAACGAAGACATTCCCGAATGGAACGACGAAGGTACCATCTCCACCGAAGAACGTGTCCTCATCACACAAAGCATGAAGGAAGTGAACCAGATTATGGAGGCATACGTAGGCATTGTCCGCAGCAATACCCGGTTGACACGTGCATGGAACCGCCTGGACATCCTTTACGAGGAGACAGAAGCACTCTTCAAGCGTAGCAAGGCTACCCGAGAGCTGTGCGAACTGCGCAACATGATAAACGTAGGATACCTGATAACAAAGCAAGCCATGGAACGCAAGGAAAGCCGCGGACTGCATTACACGATAGACTATCCGCACGCCAAGAAATAAACATAAATCCTCTCCATCATGAGGAAACAATATTTCTCTTTCATTTTTTTGTATATTTTCTCAAGCTGTCTCTACAGTCAGACGATGGACGACAATATCATCATCAACTGCTGTGAAGACAGCTATGTTTTCAAAGAAGGACCAGGAGACAACCCCATCGTACAAAACACCCGAAAGACCGAATATGAAGCCTTGCGGATGGGAGCTACCGTACAACCTCATATGTTCTATGGCGAATTCATCTCTCTGGACGAAGCCAAAGCCAAGGGAGTACTTGCCCCCAAAGCTATCCACCGCCATGCCACACCGGAAAATGTATTCTTCGACGATACCCGCATCTGCTACTTCAACCTCTCCCTAAGCCGGCAGGGGAAAAAGGCGGCCGTACAGTTCAGCCGTACCTTCCATGACCTGCACTACTTTACACGCATCTACTTTCCGGAGGAATACTTCATCCGCAAGAAACGTATCACCGTCACCATTCCTGCCGCACTGTCCCGTTTCCGGCTGGTGGAGAAGAACTTCGGTCCCGGCATCCGGTGTGAAAAGAGCGTGAATAAGGAAGGGGATTCCCTTTTTGTCTACACCTTAAAAGGAGTGCCTGCCACCCGAAAAGAAGAAGCCGCCCCTGCAGACAACTGCCTCTATCCCCATCTGCTGGTAACCGGTCCCTTTGCCGATGTACAGGCCATGTACCGCTGGCTGAACGGACTGGCCGAGGTGGACTGCACTCTCCCCCAAGCCGAAATGCTGACGGATGAAATTACTGCCGGATGCACCGATGAACTGGAGAAGATACGCCGCACCTATGCCTACGTACAGCAGAACATACGCTACATCGCCTTTGAAAACGGATTGGCAGGACATCGGCCCGACCGGCCTGCCGAAGTGCTGCGCAAGCGTTACGGCGACTGCAAGGGAATGGCACTCCTGCTGCGCACATTGCTGAAAGCCCAAGGATTCGATGCCCGAATGGCCTATATCGGTACGGACGACATCGCCAGTTCTCCCGACGAAGTGCCGACACTGGCTGCCATCAACCATGCCTTCTGCCTTCTTTTCCATCAAGGGAAAAGATATTGCCTGGATGCCACCTACCGATACCTACCGCCCGAAGACATCCCCCAAGGTATACAAGGCCGAAAAGCACTGGTAGAAAACGGAGACAGCTGCCTGATACTGACTCTTCCCCAGCAGGATGCCTCTACCTCTACGGACAGTCTCAATTATCACTATCGCTTGATGACGGACAGCAATCCCCCTACCCTGAAAGGCACCGCCATCCGCGTAAGTACGGGCGAATACAAGGAATACCTGCTCAGTCTCTACCATGACACCCCCAAGGAGAAGCAGACAGACCTGCTAAACAATCAGATAAACAATACCGCTGCCGTACAATCGGCCGATGGAGAGTACTGCCTCGAAGCAGACCCGCACGAAGATTTCTTCCACCAGCCCATTGACACCACCCGCCGCAAGCAGGATTACCTACTGCCGTGGAGATGCCGTATTATACGCGAGGTAACGATTGATATTCCACAAGGATATGCCGTGTCTTATTTGCCTGCAGACTTTCACATTGAAACGAATCAGGGCATCCTCAGTTGCTCCTACCGCGCCGGAGCAGGATATATCCACTTCCGAAAAGTGATGGAGATACGCAGAAAACGTATTCCACTTGCTCTTATCCCTGCTTGGAATGATGCCCTGCGACAATGGAAAAAAGCCTGCAACGAACAGATAGTAATCCGGCAAAGCACCCTTTAAACAAATAATTGAACATAAAACGCCATCACCATGAAAACAACACGTTTTTTCCTACTGCTGCTGATGTTACTTGCCACTTCGGGACTGAATGCCCAAAAGGAAGAAGACAAATATGCTGCGCTCGTAAGCGAAGTGCGCAATGAAGTATGGTCGCTGAACCTGCCCGACTTTAAAAATATGACTGTACCCGAGAAATACAGAAACGAACCCGCCGTTATCCTTGCCGTACACAGCCGTCTGGAGGTAACCCGGAAAACCAAGTTGGACTGGTGGGGAATGGGATTGACCAAACAACAGATAACCTGCCGCAGCATCTACCGCCAAATGGTATACATCAACAGCCAAAGTGCACTGGAAGAGATGTCACAGTTCAGCTTCCTTTCCCAGGAAAAAGAACGCTACACCCGTAATGAACAACAGCGTATACTGGGTGTGCGCATCATCAAACCGGACGGAACAATTCAGGAAACAGACCCGCAGGAGTACATGGAAACCGATGAAGGCGGCCACCCACGTAGCCGCAACATCCAAGAGAAATGGAACAAGCTGGCCGTACCCGGACTGGAAATCGGAGACATCATCGACTTGTTCTTCGTACGATACACCATACTGAACAACCAGAATCCCGAACCTTTCGGTTTTTACTTTATGGACAGCTATCCTCTGCTTGCCTATTCCGTCCATTGCGAGATAGACCCGAAGCTGAGCACTTTCTACCGTTGCCTGAACGGAGCAAGGGACTTCGACCATAGCACCGATACCGAAGGAAACCATATCCTCGACTTGCATACCGGAGACTCCGGACGTGTCATTCCCGACTTCTGGTACAACAGTGCCCGGCAAACGCCCATGATTCTGATGTACATCTACAACAGCAAGACACCCTATGCCTGGATGCCACCCAGCGCCCGCAAGCCGGGACTATATGCCAACCCCAATCCAAAACTGATGACAGATGACACACGTGCCTCCATGAAGGCTCCCGGCACCAACTGGTCCGGTCTGCGCAGCGGACGGAAAGGCGAAATATCCAAAGCCCTCAAAGCCCGTCAAGCCGAAGGATGGAGCGATAAGAAACTGATGGACTACCTCTACCAATACTGCTATTACCGGTATATGGAAAACGGTGCAGACTATACTCCCGCCAGTTTCATCCTGCTGATGCACGAACTTCTGGAAAAAGCAGGTATTCCCCACCGGACAGGAATCACGACCAAAGATACTCGGGAGCCTCTGGACCAGCTCATCAACTACAGCAATACCACTTGGTTTATCTATCTGGAATCCAACGGAAAATGCTATACTCCACCGGCCTGCTATGCTGTTCCCGGTGAAGTGCCTGCCAGCCTGCAAGGCGAAGAAGCCATACTGGAAGACAACACATGCCTTACCCTTCCCTCCACCACCCCCCAAGACAACCGGGATATGGCTACCATAAACGCTTCTATAAGCGGCACCACTCTCCACATCAGCCGCCGGGAAGAGATGAGCGGTGCACTGAAAGAACACTTCCAACCCTACCTCATTATGGACGAGGACCTTTACAACTCCGTTCGTCGCCAACTGGGTATTACAGCCACCATCTACGACGAAACCAAAGAAAAATTCCATGCCGACCTGCGCGAAAGTTACCGCCGTGAACGGGAACAGGAGAAAGAGCGTTACCGTAATGAAATCATCGGTTATCATGGCTCGGAAGAAGGACTGGAAACACTCCTCGGCTACCAGCTTTTCAGCATCGGAAACCGGGCAGACAGTGCGGCACTTGCCTATCAAGTGGACTATGTACTGGACGGATACGTAAAGAAAGCGGGTACAAACTTTGTTCTCTCCGTAGGTCGGTTGATAGGGTCACAGCCAGAGCTGAAAGGCGAACAACGCCTGCGCAAGGAGGACATTTATTGGGAGATGCCCCGTTGTTACCAATGGGACATCACAGTCAATCTGCCGGAAGGTTATCGAATTTCTCCCGAAGGCCTGGAAAGACTGAACGTAAAAGTAGAAAACGACTGCGGCGCTTTCATTGTCCAAGCCACCACTGAAGACGGAACATTAAGAATAAAAGCCGAAAAACGCATCAACCACAAGACGGAACCGGTAGCCAACTGGGAGAAACTGCTTGAAATAACCGATGCTGCCAACAGTTATGAAGCACTTTCAATAGTGTTTCAAGCAACCATTAATCCCCCTACATCTCCAACAACCGGCTATTAATCCTTCTCTGCCCGCTGCAGCATCGCCATACACAGCTTGCTGTCGTACTGTACAGCCACTGCAAAACGACTGCATACTTTTTGCAGCGTCACTGCATACCGGTTTGCAGCAGCACTGCAACAGTTTTGCAGTCGCACTGCAATTTGTTTGCAGTGACGCTGCAGCAAATGTGCAGCAATTACAAGCTATATGACTGTCACAGCAAACAAAAAGCCCCGCAGAGCTTGCTTTCGCTCTGCGGGACTTTGTTCTCTCTATGAGGAAATTATCATCAATAGTTTGACTTCTTTACTTCGAAGTAAGCCTGCGGATGCAAGCAAGCCGGGCATACCTGAGGAGCTTCCTTACCGGTGTAGATGAAACCACAGTTGCGGCACTGCCATACCACTTCGCCTTCCTTGGCAAATACGCTGGCAGTCTCTATATTCTGGATAAAAGCGCGATAACGTTCTTCGTGTCCCTTTTCGGCAATGGCGATGTTACGGTACATAAGAGCGATTTCGGGGAAACCTTCTTCGTCTGCAATATCAGCAAACTTAGGATAATCCAATGACCATTCTTCGTGTTCGCCGGCAGCAGCTTCCTGAAGATTTTCCAGGGTAGTGCCGATAACACCTGCAGGATAAGAAGCGGTGATTTCCACCATACCGCCTTCCAGCCACTTGAACATACGTTTAGCGTGTTCCTTTTCCTGGTCAGCCGTTTCTGTGAAAATAGCGGCGATTTGTTCGTAACCTTCTTTCTTGGCTACACTTGCAAAATAAGTGTAACGCATTCTTGCTTGTGATTCACCAGCGAATGAAGTCAGCAGATTCTTCTCAGTCTGAGTTCCTTTAACACTTTTAGCCATAGTCTCTTTTTTTATTAGTTAATATAATTACGTATAAATGTCGTTCGTACTGTTTATAAACAACACAAAATTACGAATTTAGTTTGAAATAATCACACCTCTGCCCCATCGGATTTATCTATCGTCTTATAGAAAGAATCTATCTTCACCGATAACCCGAAGAGGTATTTCAGACATAATTAATAGCACATATCTGATAAGGAAAACAAAATACATCACAGTTGTGTTCACTAATATCCATTATTTTATCTACTTTTGCAGGCAATTTGCAATATATACATTACATTCTGTATAAAAAAACGTATAAAAAAGTAGATTATAATGAAAGCGTTCGGATTCAGACCAAAGCTATACACGGCTTTAAAAAATTACTCTAAAGAACTGTTCATGGCAGACCTGATGGCAGGTATCATTGTAGGTATCGTTGCCCTCCCGCTTGCCATTGCATTCGGTATCGCCTCCGGCGTATCACCGGAGAAAGGTATCATTACGGCTATCATAGCCGGTTTCATCATCTCCCTGATGGGCGGGAGCAAGGTACAGATTGGAGGACCGACCGGTGCGTTCATCGTCATTATCTATGGCATCATCCAGCAATACGGTGAATCGGGGCTTATTGTCGCCACACTGATGGCAGGCGTACTGCTCATCCTGCTGGGAGTGTTCAAGCTGGGAGCTGTCATTAAGTTTATCCCCTATCCCATCATCGTAGGTTTTACAAGCGGTATTGCCGTCACCATCTTCACTACGCAGATTGCCGACATTTTCGGGCTGACGTTCGGAGGAGAGAAAGTTCCGGGAGACTTTGTAGGAAAATGGATGATTTATTTCCGACATTTCGATACCGTAAACTGGTGGAACACGATTGTAAGTATTGTCAGCATCTTCATCATTGCCATTACACCGCGGTTCTCGAAGAAGATTCCGGGGTCACTTATTGCCATCATCGTGGTGACAGTGGCAGTCTGGCTGATGAAAGTATATGGAGGCATTGATTGTATCGATACCATCGGCGACCGTTTCAGCATCCGTGCCGAACTGCCGGATGCCGTGATGCCTGCCCTGGATTGGGAAGCGATAAAGAACTTGTTCCCCGTAGCCATTACAATCGCTGTACTGGGTGCCATCGAATCTTTGCTGTCTGCCACCGTGGCCGATGGTGTGATAGGCGACAAACACGATTCCAACACGGAACTGATAGCACAAGGTGTTGCCAACATGGCTACCCCGCTGTTTGGCGGTATCCCTGCCACCGGAGCCATCGCGCGTACCATGGCAAACATCAACAACGGAGGAAAAACTCCCGTAGCAGGCATGGTGCATGCAGTGGTATTGCTGCTTATCCTACTGTTCCTCATGCCGCTGGCACAGTATATCCCAATGGCTTGCCTGGCGGGTGTACTGGTCATAGTATCCTATAACATGAGTGGTTGGCGTACGTTCAAGGCATTATTGAAGAATCCTAAATCGGATGTCACGGTACTGCTGATTACTTTCTTCCTGACCGTCATCTTCGACCTGACTATTGCCATTGAAGTAGGTCTGGTGATTGCCTGCGTGCTGTTTATGCGCCGCGTCATGGAGACTACCGAAATATCCGTCATCAAAGATGAAATAGACCCGAATGCAGAATCGGACATTGCAAGCAATGACGAGCACCTGATAATCCCCGAGGATGTGGAAGTATATGAAATAAACGGTCCTTACTTCTTCGGCATCGCCACCAAATTCGAAGAAATCATGGCGCGGCTGGGCGACCGCCCCAAAGTGCGCATCATCCGCATGCGTAAAGTTCCGTTCATCGATTCTACCGGTATCCACAACTTGACAAGCCTTTGTGAGATGTCCCAAAAGGAAAAAATAACCATTGTGCTCTCCGGTGTCAATGAAAAGGTACATAAGGTACTGGAAAAATCGGGCTTCTATGAGCTGTTGGGCGAAGAAAATATCTGTCCGAACATAAATGTGGCACTGGAAAGGGCCAAAATGATTATCCAACACTAATCCCGGCATGGCACGAAAAAAAAAGAAACAATCGCAAGGCGTCTATTATCTTATATTGTTTATATGTGCGGTCTGCCTTGCCTATGAACCCGTTGCAAAGATACTTTCGGATGCCAGGCAAAAGAGTTCTACGCCTGCCAAGATAGAACTCACGGCAGGCACACGCCTTGAAATACCGGCAAAGCTGAAGAACGTCTCCGAACAGATTCTCCAGCGGAAAGGCTACACAGTATCCTACAACAAAGATTTAAAGATACCCAACTGGGTAGCCTGGGAACTCACTCCCGAAAAACTGGTGGAGCGTGAAAGCCGTACAGACAAGTTCCTGCCCGACCCCGACCTGCCTGAGCACGAGGCAGTAACCACCGATGACTACAAAGGAGCCGGCATGGACCGCGGACATATGTGTCCGGCCGGTGACAACCGCTGGCACTGGAAAGCCATGCAAGAGAGCTTCTACATGACAAACATTTGCCCGCAGAACCACAATCTAAACCGTGGCGACTGGAAAGAACTGGAAGAGTCATGCCGCCGTTGGGCACAAGAAGAAGGCAAGATATACATTGTATGCGGTCCTATTCTCTATGACCAACGTCACCGTACCATTGGTAAGAAGCACAAAATTACAGTGCCCGAAGCATTCTTCAAGGTCGTTCTGTGTGCAGACAGCAATCCCCCCAAAGCCATCGGCTTCATTTATAAGAATGCATCAGGCAATCATCCGTTGGACAGCTACGTCAATACAGTGGACGAAGTGGAACGGATTACAGGTATCGACTTCTTCCCCGCCCTTCCGGATGAAATAGAAGAGAAGGTGGAAGCCGAATATGACTTGAAACTGTGGTAAAGGAGCTATTCCTTTATCCAGGCATCTACAATCTCGGCTACATAAACCCGGTGCAATCCACCGTGGTCACCGCCATACCAACGCTCGTAGACGGAATGGTCGAGAAAGAGTTCTTCTTTCATATCGGTAATGAAAAGCTTGCGGCACTCCAATCCCAGGCGGTCCTGCTCAAAGAGAATGTTTCCCCGCTCGGTAACGATAGGATTCAGACCAGTTTCCTTTACCTTATCCACTTCCCTACCCGATTTACTGCCACAAAGGTTGTAAATGCTCCGGTTTTCCTTTCCTAAAAAAGAAAGGGTGAAATATTCGTTCTCCTCCATAAACTCATACGTATAGCGCTCGGAACGAATAAAGACAAACACCACCGGCTTGTTCCAAAGCCAGCCAATACCTCCCCAACTGGCAGTCATGGTGTTGAAATGTTCTTTACTGCCTGCCGTAACCAGCATCCACTCTTTGCCTATCACTTCGAAGAAGTTCTCGCTTAAATCTTTAATTGCTATTGATTTCATAAGTATATTATTAATAAGAAACACTTACCGATATACCCGTTTCCCGTATCCGTTCCGCAATGCGATCCAGTTCCTCGCGGGTGGCCTTCTGCAAATCATGGTCGGGCGTTTCGCGGTCGATGGTATAAATCATCACTTGGCGGGGAGCAATCTCCTTGACAGCTTCCAGCCAGGGAAGAACAAATTTATCGGATGTATTATCCATATCTTGTCCTTTATAACTTCCTTTGAGAAACATGGTCTGGATAATGCAGTTCCCTTTGAACGCTTTCATCCCTTCTATAATCTCCCGGATGGAGTAATGTCCGGTAGGACGGTCAAGTACACGGATATACTCTTCATCCACCGTATCCAGTTTAAGGATGTTGTTGTCAATCTTGTTCAAAGCCTCGAATACGGCAGGACGATGAATAAAGGTAGAATTGCTCAGTACGCTCACCTTTGCATTCGGAAAATACTTGTCGCGCAAGGCAAGTGTATCTTCTATGATTTCGGGGAAACGGGGATGTGCCGTCGGTTCTCCATTACCGGCAAAAGTCAGTACATCCGGTGTAGGTCCGTTTTGCTGCATGTCCCGCAGACGGGCTTCAAGGGCCGAACGGACTTCTTCGCGCGTAGGCAACGGCTGTTTGGGACGATAGTCGGCATTGAAGCCACATTCACAGTAAATGCAGTCGAAAGTGCATACTTTGCCGTCTGCCGGCAATAAATTTATTCCCAAAGATACTCCCAGACGGCGAGAATGAACGGGACCGAATATGGGAGATGGATAAATGACAGTCATACTATTTACGATTTGACGATTTACGGTTTGATTAATGCTTAAACAATCTTACCGCTCCAAAGTTAAGTGAAAACTATGGTATCTGGCAATGTTCGGCTTGCAAAAGTTTACCCATAAAAGAAAATATTCCCTTTATAAAGCATACATCTCATGTTAAAAAAGTAAATCATACATTACATTTTATCTATTTTACTTGTTTATATGTAAAGTATACATTATATTTGCAGATAGCATCTAAATGCATAGTATTATGAGAAAGAACTATTTATTTCCAACCACTTTCAGAAAGATAGGTTGGTGTTTATTTGTCCCATTCGCCATCACGTCCTTCATCTGCCTTTTCGACGGCAGCAATGAAGATTGGTTGAAGGTAAACGCGTTGTCAGTAATTCCCTGGGGTATTATCAAGAACTCTTTATTCGACGAGTTGAGTATGATAGGGCTTACGGTTTCACTCTTGTTCATAGCTTTCTCAAAAGAAAAGGACGAAGATGAATGCATTGCCAATATTCGTTCAAACTCTCTTATCTGGGCTACCATAACAGCGTATTCCCTACTGATAGTATGCACTATGCTGATTTATGACATGCAATATCTTAATTTTGTATTTATAGACTTGTTCATGATATTGTTTCTGTTCATCATAAAGTACAACATTGAACTTTATAAATTTAGGAGGAGCAACAATGACTAATACATTAAGGGTAGAAAGAGCCATCAAGCATATGACCCAACAGCAATTGGCTGAAGCCATAGGAGTGAGCCGGCAAACCATCAATGCCATAGAATCGGGAAAGTATGTCCCTTCCACCTTGCTGTCATTGAAAATATCAGAGATATTCGGAAAGACTGTAAATGAAATTTTCATGTTGGAAGAAAGTGACAGATAAAGAGAAGACTCTAAAAAACTGTTTTAATTTTATTTCAGTTTTCTTCTGAGGCAACCTGAAAAATAAAATTAAAACAGTTTCTAAAACTTGATACGCAGTTGCATCTGCAAGTCCGCTTTCCTATTTCCCGGTATCTCATCATTGCCCGAACCAATCGTCTCCCTATCCTGATAAACCGTCTGTCCGAATTTGGCAAGAAACATGAAGTTCTTACTCAAATCATATCGCAGATGAGCGGAGTAACGGAACCCTTTGCCATAGAAGGAAGGGGTATAGAAAGTATATAACAATCCACGCTCGGAGGCGTAAACACGCGAATCGTAATCGTCCGTATGAAACCAGGTTCCCTGCACGGAAACTGACAGAGGGAAGGGGAAAGTGTACGAGCAAAGTTGAGTACACTGATAACCTTGCCGTCTATCAAAGCGATACCCTTTCCCATCCTGCTGACGGAAGTGGTTATAATCTATTGTAGTACGAAAGATATATCTTCCCGGCATATAGGTCAGCCGATAACGGAGTTTATGGTGATAAATAGGTTCGATAACTGCACCGCTTGTACCCGTCACGTCTCTTTCTTTCTGTTTGTACCGATAATTAAAATACATCGAAAGGCTCTTTCGAGGAGTATAAGTAACCTGAAACATGACATCCACTCCCTTTGAGGGCTTACTTATACGGTATTTCCACCAAGGAAAAGAAAACACATCCAGTGAAGTGAAAAACTTCCACCGGGCGAAAGGTGTGGCCTCTGCTGCCAGATACCATCCGTTCTCATTCTGCGGCATACTGCTTTCGCCAAAGGAACGCCCAAACAAAGTCCAATAATCATATGAATAATACCGGTGAACAAGTAGCAGATGATAATCGGAAGAAAGATTATACTTCAGCCGGTTCAGCAACGCATAGCCTTTACTGCCGGTTGCCGCTTCCCCCACCCAGACAAAACGGCCCAGACGATACCTATAATCCATGCCCACATTATAGAAATCACTTCCATGAAGATTGTACTTTGCATACTTGTTCAACCGAGGCTTGTAAGGATGGTTGAAAAAATAGTAAATCCCCGTCACTCCCACCTTCAGAGAGTTCTTTTCATAGGTCATGTTTCCACCTATCACCTGCAAGGCAAAGGCATTCATTTTATCTGCCTCCTTCTGCGTGCGATGCAATCCCGTCTTGTAAATGGAAGTTATCTCGCCATCCTCCACCACACCGTCCATGGAGCGATGCGAATAGAAAGCCGAAATATCCAAGTAAGGCAATACTCCCACCGTTGCCGCCACTCCCCGGAAATAATTGTACTCATCGGTAGAACTATGCTTACGGATGCCTCCGGTACGATATTCTGTTGTAGACATAGAGAATGTTTTTCCTAAACGAAAATCCGTACTAAGTACCAGTCCCTGCCCGAAGCTCAGACGGTAATTGCCCAATGCCAAAGCCTTCAGCCGCCCCAGATTCTTTATCAGAAAATAGAAAGAATAGTAATCATAGCCTTTTCTGTTGTGCAGGGCAAAGAAGGGTTCTCCGGCATCCTTCTCTCCCGTCACGCCTATTTGGAGATAATCTCCATAATGAAAATTATAGCGCAAAGAATGGTAAAGGGAAGGTCCCAGGTAATTCTTCTCATATCCTTTACGGATATAGAACGGTACATCCAAACGTGCCAATGTTTCGTGTTTCCCGTATTTCAGTATAGATTTTAAAGCAGGATACCCCCTACCCGCTTTCACTGCCCGCACACAGACAAAGGGCAGCAGTAGGTCGATGGTACGTTTATCCATCTCCTCCACCAGTTGCAATTCATAAATGGTCTGCATCTGTCCGTGTATATAGACATAAGCCAGAAGATTCTCTATCTGTATATCCGTAAGAAAAGGAAACTGCTCCAATTGCCGTTTAGTGGCGGCATTGAGGTTGACAGGCTCTTGCAGACGTCGGGACAACTCCTCCAATTCATCTTCCCAACCGTATTCTTCCTCATTCCCGATGGAAAGTTGTTCCAAATTTTCTTCCAAAAGAAGTAAAGGCTGTTCTTTCTGAAGGCCGGATATATTTTGAGCTTCAAGCATAGGAGTCATTGACAGCATACTTACAAAAACTCCTATCTTGAGTAATTCCATTAATAGTAGGTCACTTTCATGTTTTGGGAAGCGAAGTTACCTTAAATAAGTTAATTGAGCAAGGAAAAATCAACATGATGCAACAACATTACACAGAATGGTGTACTTTTGCAACATGAACGCAAGGCTTAACATAGTAATACTCATCATGTTTCTTTCTCTCGGAAGCCTGAAATGTTTTGCACAGCAGCAACCACAGTCTGCTGCGCAAAAGAGTGTCTATCTTACTCCCATGTGCGTTTACGAAGGAGATACCATCCCTTATGTCAAGCTCCCCACTGTCTACATCTTCAAGCCGCTTAAATTCAAGAACAAGCGCGACATGAACAAGTACTACAAACTCATTCGTGACGTAAAGAAGGTACTTCCCATCTCCAAGGAGATTAACCGTGCCATCATTGAAACCTACGAATACATGATGACCCTGCCCACCGAGAAAGCCCGCCAGAAACACATGAAAGCAGTAGAGAAAAGCTTGAAGGAGCAATACACTCCCCGCATGAAGAAACTTACCTTTGCCCAAGGCAAACTGTTAATAAAACTGGTAGACCGACAGACCAACTCCACCGGATATGAACTGGTAAAAGCTTTTATGGGCCCTTTCAAAGCCGGTTTCTACCAGACTTTTGCCGCACTCTTCGGCGCCAGTCTAAAAAAACAATACGACCCTATGGGAGACGATGCATTGACCGAACGGGTGATATTGATGGTAGAAAGCGGACAATTATAAACTGATGTTTATTCCCGCCTTGCGTGCCTGCGAATGTTGAAATTGGCGTTTCACATTATATGTCTTTCCGTCTTTGACGAACTTAGAACCGGTCTGCTTGAACCAGAAGTCCACTTTATTTTCCACACAAATTCTGCGAAGGTCCATCACCCATTCAAAATCACAAGGGCGGGCTTCGTAACCGGATTCTCCCCCTGCAACTATCTGTTCAATCCATTCGCCAACAGCATAAGTACTTAAATCTATCCTTTCCAGCAGCGGTTCACAGATTATTATCTTATGCTTTATGGGAGCTCTCCTATAGATGGGCAAGCGATAATCGGCGCAAGTCTGGTTTTCAACCGTACAACAAATGGTTACATTATCATATCCGTCTCCCCAATCATCGGGCAGACAGTCAGAAAAACGGTCTATACGCTTGGTAATCATCATAAAATGCAGGTCACTGCGACAACGAATCATCTCCCATGCTTCGGCCCGCCATTTGTCAGCATCTTCCACAAAGAAATCGGAAGTAAAGCAGGTGTAGACAAATGTTCCAGGTGGTATCTTGAATTCTCCGTTACGCTTTTTACGCAAAGGCAGGTCAAAGTTTTTTGTCCGCACCACCACCGAACTGTCCACCTCTCGTCGGGCATCACCACGATAAACATAACAATGCTTGCAACCTGCACTCAATTTATGGCAACCATGCCATAAGTTCCACATCATCGACTTCGCAACAATACCGTTCATTCAAACAAAAAACTTATCGTTAACACCATGTTGAAAACTATGTTAGCAACACAAATAATTAGTTATTAAACAATTGATATTAAGCTATATATTCAGTTAATAATAGAATGAACAATTGTTTATTACTACCTATTCGGGTTGTACCTCTCCTGCCATCGGAAGCTCTTTCCAACCTTCACCAAATGCATCATAAGCATCGGTAACCACTACAAAAGCCTTTGGGTCTACTTCCCTTATCTTCTGCTTGATACCTACCACTTCCTTGTAACTCACCACAAGAAACAGCATTTCCTTGTCTACATTGGTATAAAGACCACTACTCTTGATGCAAGTGGCTGTACGGTCCAAATCTTTAAGAATATAGTCGTGCAAAGCGGTAAGGCGCATATCACTGATGACAAACAGTATCTTGTCATTCTTCTCCCCATTTATCACATAGGCCAATACCCTTGAAGTGACAAAAATAGCTATCAGTGAATAGAAAGACAAATGCCACGAAGGTTGTGTAGCATCATCCGGATTTCCGATACCGAAACCGATAACCAATAGGCCGAATCCCACCACAATACCATCTACCAGCAGTATCGCCTTTGAAAAACGTATATGGCAATATTTCTGCAATATCATCGCCACAATATCCGTACCTCCTGTAGTAGCCCGGCTACGCACTACAATACCACAGCCTATACCGATAACCACCGCACCAATCACAGAAGTCAGCATCAAATGGTCGGACATATTCAGACTGCCACCCAGCAACTGTGTAGGGTCCAACTGATGGAGCGCTTCTTCAGAAGGATAGGAGAGGAGAGACAGCACATTCATGGCAAGCGGAGTGAATAGTGCCGCCACGATAGTACGTGCTCCCAATTTTGCTCCCAGTACCAGCACGGAAATGATAAGCAAAGGAATATCAAACATATAACCGAAAGTACCTACCTGAATAGAAGGGAACAGATTATGAAGCACAATACTGGCTCCATACACCCCGCCAGGAACAAGATTATAAGGATTGATAAAGTAAACAAAACCTGCTGCCAGAATAGTACAACCTACAAAAATGCCTATCCATGAAGATATTATCTTTTTCATATCGATATGATTTATATATATTCAGCAAATATACAAAAAATAAGAAAAGACACCAACTGTACAGCAAGTTTTCCACATACAACCGATATGTGTTGAATACATGGTTAACAAAAAGGATAAATTAGGAGATAAAGCATTAATTTACAATGAATGAAGTGGTTGATTATAAAAATAAACCACTGTTCATAAAATCTCTCATCATACCTATATAGAACTAGTTTATTGGAGCTATAGATCCAGCGTGTTGCATCTATAGCTCCAACAAACCCGATATATTGACAGCTTATTAACAGCCCTGTTATTATCTCAGTTTCTTGAATAAATCCCAAATAACAATACCCGCCGTAACCGATACATTCAACGAATGCTTTGTGCCGTATTGAGGAATTTCAATGCAACCGTGCGAATGGTCAATCACTTCTTGTTGAACACCCTTCACTTCATTTCCCATTACCACAGCATACTTTTTAGTCTTGTCCAGCACCAGTTCGTCCAGCATCACACTACCTTCTGCCTGCTCTACAGAATAAACGATGTATCCCTCGGATTTTAGGTTATCAACAGCTTCAACAGAGTTATCAACATATTTCCAATCTACGGTAAATTCCGCTCCCAAAGCTGTTTTGTGCATCTCCGGATGGGGTGGGATAGCTGTAATGCCACAAAGATAAATGCACTCGATGCGGAAAGCATCCGAAGTACGGAAAACGGAACCTATATTATGGAGACTGCGGATATTATCCAATACCACTACCAAAGGCAGTTTTTCGGCTTCCTTAAATTCCTCTACACTAATACGATTCAGTTCAGTTATCTTCAGTTTACGCATGACAATATACTTTTAAATCTCCCTGCAAAGATACTTTTTTCCGTTTATATCCCGGTTAATAACCGTTGAAAAGGTGTCAATACAATAGGGAAACAATTTTAAAAATAATCCTTGCATTATTCAAAGGTCTGCATATTACAGCAGTGAAACGAACAAACCAAAAAAGTTAAGGAGAATTTTCCAGGCTTCATTCAACATATTTTTCAGCCTGGTTTCATCGGTTTATAACTCTAAAGTTATTAACTTTGCATATTATTAACAACATGTTAATGCTGTTTAGCAGAAGTCTTATTATCAACGGATAAACTTAAAAACCCCGGTTTATAAGCATAAGAGTAAAATTCAGCTTGATACTAATAACTTCATGGGCAAGAAAAATCGTATTTATTTGTCCACACTATTAACAGCCTATCATCACTATCAAAGGATTTTTAAAGAAGAAAGAGAAATTAAAAAATATAATTATGGATAATCTTATAGAAGCTATCAAGCAGCTGAAGAAGGAGAAGAACGCAATCATTCTGGGCCATTACTACCAGAAAGGTGAAATACAGGATATAGCCGATTACGTGGGCGACAGTCTGGCTTTGGCACAATGGGCAGCCCGGACGGAAGCGGACATTATCGTGATGTGCGGCGTTCACTTCATGGGAGAAACGGCAAAGGTGCTTTGTCCCGACAAGAAGGTACTGGTGCCCGATATGGCGGCAGGCTGTTCGTTGGCAGACAGTTGTCCGGCAGACAAATTCAGTCAGTTTGTCAAAGAGCATCCCGGATATACGGTGATATCCTATGTGAACACAACGGCTGCCGTAAAGGCGGTGACCGATGTGGTGGTAACTTCTACCAATGCAAAGCAGATTGTGGAAAGCTTCCCCAAAGATGAGAAAATAATCTTTGGCCCGGACCGGAACTTGGGTAGTTATATCAACTCCATTACCGGAAGAAATATGTTATTATGGGATGGCGCATGCCATGTACACGAGGAATTCTCGGTTGAAAAGATTGTTGAAATAAAACGGCAGCATCCCGATGCGGTGGTACTGGCACATCCCGAATGCAAGAGTACAGTCTTGAAACTGGCCGATGTGGTAGGCTCTACGGCAGCTTTGCTGAAGTATGCAGTGGCACATCCCGAAAAGAGCTACATTGTAGCTACCGAAAGCGGTATCCTGCACGAGATGCAGAAACAATGCCCGCAGACAACATTTATTCCGGCTCCTCCCAACGACAGCACTTGTGCCTGCAATGAATGCAGTTACATGCGGCTGAATACACTGGAAAAGCTTTATGATTGTTTGAAAAACGAATCACCGGAAATAAAGGTGGATGCTGAGATTGCAGAAAAAGGAGTGAAACCGATTAAGAGGATGTTGGAAATATCGGCTCAACTGGGGTTATAATGTGCTGATATGCTAATGTGCCAATGTGCTAATGACCTTTCGGCGTGACAGCGCAGCCAATTAGCACATTGGCACATTAGCATATCAGCACATTAAAAACATTATCTCATTAAGAACTTACACAACTTGTTAGTGGCCAATGCCCGGTGACTGATTTTATTCTTCAGTTCATTCCCCATTTCTGCAAAAGTCTGCGTATATCCTTCGGGAATGAATATGGGATCGTAACCGAAGCCTGAAGCGCCTTTTCTGTTTTTCGTGATTTCTCCTTTCACGATGCCTTCAAACAGATGTTCCTTTCCGTCGATGATAAGTACAAATACGGTACGGAATTGTGCCTTACGGTTCTCGATGCCCTCCATATCTTTCAGCAACTTCTTCATGTTTGCTTCCGAATTGTGTGCATCGCCGGCATAACGGGCGGAATATACACCCGGTGCCCCACCAAGGGCCTCCACTTCCAAACCGGTATCGTCGGCAAAACAGTCCAGATGATAGTTATCGAAGATATATCTTGCTTTCAGCAAAGCATTTCCTTCAAGTGTGTCTGCAGTTTCCGGAATGTCAGTATCGCATTTGATATCCTTCATGCTGAGAAGTTCGACCTTCTCTCCCAAAATGGCAGTTACTTCTTCCAGTTTGTGTGAATTGTTGGTGGCAAATACAAATTTCTTTCTCATATTATGTTCTCCTTATACTTGTGGCTTATACAAGTCCCTATTTCACTTTCAACCGGTCGAAACCTTCTCCGTATACACCGATGACGGAACTTTGGGAAATGAAAGCGTTCGGGTCTATATCTTTCACCATCCGGAATATTTCTACCGATTGGCGTTTGTAGGCAAGGACGACCAGTACCTTCACGTTGTGTTTACTGTACCAGCCGATACCGTCGAGTACCGTTACACCGCGATGGGTTTCTTTGGTGATGCGGTCGGCAATCTTTTCATATTCTTTGGAGAAAATAAAGAATTGAACGGATTGCCGGGCACTGTTGACTATGTAATCCAGTACAAATCCGATGACAAACAAAGTTACAAAACCGAATATCACGCGTCGCCAGTCATGGAATACCACATAGCAGGAACTGATGATAATGAAGTCGCAAGCCATAATCATGCGTCCCAGCGTGACATCCTTGTATTTATGGATGATGGCTGCAATGATGTCCGTACCTCCCGTGCTGCCGTTGCAGTTGAACACGATACCCAGTCCGGCACCGCACATTGCCGCACCTATCAGGCAAGCCATGAAGTCTTGTCCTTCGCCCAGCAGTTGGGGAGGGACGCCGTCCGAACCGTTCACCAGCAACTGAAAAAACCATAAGAAGAAAGTGAGTCCGAAGATGGCAAACGTAGTCTTGATACTGAACTTCGGTCCGAGTATCTTGATGGCAAAAGTCATCAGTACGGCATTGATGATGAAGTATGACCACTGGATGGGAAATCCGGTGGCATAATAGATGATGGCACCGATACCGGTAGTACCTCCGGTCGTAATCTGATAGGGAATGAGGAATGCCGCCCATCCCAGTGCATAGCTGATGAGTCCCAGAGTGATGAAGATATAATCCTTCAGCTCTCTCGTCACTTCCGCTTTGGTTGGTTTTGTAATTTGCATATCTGTTATTTGACAACGATGTTCACAATCTTCTTCGGCACTACGATTACTTTGACGATGGACTTGCCTTCCATCCATTTTTCAGAACGTTCGTCGGCCAATACAGCAGTCTGGATGGCATCCGATGCCGCATCTGCCGGGAACTCCATGTTGAACCGTGCTTTTCCGTTGAAGGAAACCGTATAGTTGACCGTATCTTCCACCAGGTATTCTTCGTTGCATACCGGCCACTTGGCATCGCATACGGAGCCTGCATTGCCCAGTGTCTCCCACAACTCTTCGCATACATGCGGAGCAAAGGGAGCCAGAACGATGATAAACTGGTTCAGGATTTCCTTCTTGCTGCATTTCATTCCGAACAGCTCGTTTACACAAATCATAAAGGCACTGATACTTGTGTTGTAAGAGAATTGCTCGATGTCTCCCGTCACTTTCTTAATCAGTTTATGGAGGGATTTCAGTTCTTCCTTGGTGGCAGGTTCATCCGTTACCAGATAATTGTCGTTGCGGTCGTAGAACAGTGACCAGAACTTCTTGATGAAGCGGTGCACACCGTCTATTCCGTTTGTATCCCACGGCTTTGATTGTTCTACCGGGCCGAGGAACATTTCGTACATGCGGAGAGTGTCGGCACCGTATTTGTCGACAATCATATCGGGATTGACAACGTTGAACATGGATTTACTCATCTTTTCCACAGCCCATCCGCAGATGTACTTGCCGTCTTCCAGAATAAACTCGGCAGTTTCGTATTCTGGACGCCATGCCTTGAAGGCTTCAAGGTCCAGAACATCATTGGATACGATATTCACATCCACGTGGAGTGGGGTAGTGTCGTACTGGTCTTTCAGATTCAGGGACACGAATGTATTGGTATCTTTGATGCGATAGACGAAGTTGCTCCGTCCTTGAATCATGCCCTGGTTCACCAGCTTTTGGAACGGTTCTTCGGCTACGGAAATGCCGAGGTCGTACAGGAACTTATTCCAGAAACGGGAGTATATCAAGTGACCGGTGGCATGTTCGGTACCGCCTACGTAAAGGTCTACATTGTGCCAGTACTCATCCGTTTTCTTGTCTACAAGTGCCTGGTTGTTGTGTGGGTCCATGTAGCGCAGATAATAGGCGCTTGAACCGGCAAATCCGGGCATAGTATTGAGTTCCAGCGGGAAGACGGTGATGTTGTCTATCTTTTCGTTTTCTACGACGCATTTGTTTACGGTATCCCAAGCCCATTTTGCGGCATGTCCCAATGGAGGTTCACCGGTTTCGGTAGGCAGGAATTTGGCTACTTCGGGCAGTTCCAAGGGCAGGGCGCTCTCGTCAATCATGTAAGGCATGTTGTCCTTGTAGTAAACCGGGAACGGCTCGCCCCAATAGCGCTGGCGTGAGAAGATGGCATCGCGCAGACGGAAGTTCACCTTTACACGTCCCAAGTTATGCTCTTTCACATATTTCTTGGTAGCGGCAATCGCTTCCTTGATGGTCAGCCCGTTCAGTGAGAGGTCGCAATAGGGAGTAACGCCTTCGCGTGGAGAGTTGCATACAATGCCTTCCTTGGCATCGAAGCTCTCTTCGCTTACATCGCAGCCTTCTACCAACGGACGAATTTCGAGACCGAAGTGCTTGGCAAAAGCATAGTCACGGCTGTCGTGCGCAGGCACAGCCATGATGGCACCCGTACCGTATCCTGCAAGTACATAGTCGCTTATCCAGATGGGAACTGCCTCACCGGTAAAGGGATTGATGGCATAGCTTCCGGAGAATACACCGGTAACGCTACGGTCGGCAATACGTTCGCGTTCGGTACGTTTCTTGGTGCGTTCCAGATAAGCGTTTACTTCATCTTTCTGTGTGTCGGTGGTAAGTTGCTGTACCAGTTCGCTTTCGGGAGCCAATACCATGAAGGTGACGCCGAACATGGTATCTGCACGGGTGGTGAAGATAGTGAATTCCAAATCGCTGTCTTTTACCTTGAATTCTATTTCAGCGCCTTCGCTGCGTCCTATCCAGTTCTTTTGGGTTTCTTTCAGGGATTCGGTCCAGTCGATGGTATCGAGTCCGTCCAGCAAGCGTTGTGCATAGGCAGATACACGGAGACACCATTGACGCATCTTCTTTTGAATGACGGGGAAGCCGCCTCGTTCGCTTACGCCGTCCACCACTTCATCGTTGGCAAGTACGGTTCCCAGCTGAGGGCACCAGTTTACCATCGTCTCGCCCAGATAGGCTATACGGTAGTTCATCAGGATTTCCTGTTGTTCCTTTTCGCTCTTGGCATTCCACTCTGCGGCGGTGAAACTCAGTTCTTCGCTGCAAGCCACGTTTATTCCTTCGGTACCGGTTTGGCTGAATGCTTCAATCAGTTCCTGGATGGGACGTGCCTGCTTTTCATCGTTGCAGTAGTAGCTGTTGAACATCTTTTGGAATGCCCATTGGGTCCAATGGTAATATTCCGGTTCGCAGGTACGGATTTCGCGGTTCCAGTCGAAAGAGAAACCTATCTTATCCAACTGTTCACGGTATCGGTTGATATTGTTGACGGTCGTAATTGCAGGGTGCTGTCCCGTTTGTATGGCATATTGTTCTGCTGGAAGTCCGTAAGCGTCATATCCCATGGGATTCAGTACATTGAAACCTTGCAGTCGTTTGTAGCGGGCGTAAATATCCGAAGCAATATATCCCAGCGGATGACCTACATGCAATCCCGCACCGGAGGGGTAGGGGAACATGTTCAGTACATAGAATTTTTTTTTCGTTTCGTCTTCCGTCACTTGGTAGGTTTTGTTTTCCACCCACCTTTTCTGCCATTTCTTTTCAATTTCCCTGAAATTGTATTCCATAGTGGTACTTATTAATATTTTGTTGAAAACATTGTTTATTCAATGGTTAAAACCGGTTAGTATTCGGTTAATATCGGTGCAAAGTTACGGGTTTATTTTCAGATTTGTAGCGAAGTAACATAAAAAACAATGGCAAAGACTTGATAATTCACTTTTTATTACTTACATTTGTGATGTGCTTTTAAAACTAATTTTTTGTTTGTAATACAAATAATAGCTAAATTAATTCAATAGGATATTTACTAAAAGATTTTTAGGATATAGCGAAGGATGAAGTCTGGGAAGATTTCATCTTTTGTGTTTTTTGTCTGTGTATTCGGCAGATTGTTGTTTATTATTCTGCCGATAAATGAGAGTTCGTTCAATAGGCTTCTAATAAGGGGTTTAAAGATTTACTAAAACTCGAAGGAAGATTTACTAAATCTTTCCTCCCGTTTTAGTAAATCTTCCTTCGAGTTTTAGTAAATCCTCCCTGAACATTATTTATGGTTGGTTTCATTGTATTGAAAAAAGAAAGTACGTATATTTGTGCGACTTGTCGGAAGTGTATGAACGCAATGAAAAATTATACTTATCATCTTGTTGCCGTCCTTACGGTAGGTATTTGGGGGCTGACCTTTATTTCAACGAAAGTATTGATTGGGCACGGTCTTTCTCCGCAGGAAATATTCTTGCTTCGTTTCCTGATAGCTTATATGGGCATTTGGCTTATTTCTCCCCGAAAACTGTTTGCCGACAATTGGAAAGATGAATTTTGGATGTTTTTAGGAGGCATGACAGGCGGTTCATTCTACTTTTTTACAGAAAATACAGCTTTGGAGATTACATTGGCGACGAATGTGTCGTTTATTGTCTGTACGGCTCCGTTGCTCACCACCATTCTTTCTTTGTGGATTTATAAAAAGGAGAAGGCCACCCGTGGATTGATGGCTGGTTCTTTGCTGGCGTTGGTTGGTGTGGCATTGGTGGTTTATAATGGTAGTTTTGTATTGGAGATTTCTCCTTTAGGTGATTTCCTTACTTTGCTTGCTGCTTTTTCCTGGGCATTCTATAGCTTGATAATGAGAAAAATGTCCAATTGTTATGGTATAACTTTCATTACCCGTAAGATATTTTTTTATGGAGTATTGACTATTCTTCCTGCATTTCTGATTCATCCCTGGAATTTCGACATTGCCCGTCTTCTCGAGCCGGCTATTCTGTTCAATTTACTTTTCCTGGGTGTATTGGCTTCCTTGATTTGTTTTGTAGTCTGGAACGTAGTATTAAAACAGCTGGGAACGATAAGAGCTTCCAACTATATTTATCTGAATCCTCTCTTCACTCTGGTAGGTTCTGCTTTTCTGCTTGGCGAACAGCTTACTATAGTTGCTTTGATGGGGGCGATACTGATATTGGGGGGAGTTTATTGGGCAGGAAAAAAATAAATACAAGATAAATGAGGGTGTGTCAAAACAGGCACATCCTCTTTTCATATCAGATACAGTTCGGCAGTTTGTCTATGCAGCCATTTCCCGCATCGGCGATTTTAAAAACTCCCAATTCATCCCATAAATTGTTCTTAAGCGTGTGTTTCCCCTACAAATTCGGTCAAGGGGTAGCTTAGAAGCTTCTTTTGCTATTTTTGCGCACATTTTCTTGATGTCAAAGGCAATGGCAAAGAAGGCAAAATCCATTGCGACCTTGTCTTTCCCAATATGTCGGAAACGGCGGTACGCCATGTTGTATTTCATCTGTCCGAATACGGCCTCAGGTTCTATGCACCGCTTTCCCCTGTGCTTGACCCCTTCTTCCGAAGTCAACCTTTCACGCGCCTTCCTTTTATATTGGTTCAACCGGTGGTTCACTTCGATGATGCGATTCCTCCGGGCTTTAAAGCAACCGCCACGCAGAGGACACCCTTCACATCTTTGTGCCTGGTACCGAGCACTTTCAGTGATATACCCGCTGGCTGTCTTGCCGCGTTTGGTTCCTATGCGGGTCATGTGCTGTCCCATGGGGCAAACGTAATAATCCCCTTCCGCATTGTAATGGAGGCTCTCCGCATGGAATGGATCGGGAACATAACGGGGACGTTGCTCTTTATGGAAGAAGTTGTATTTGACGAAGGCCTCTATCCCGTTCTCCCGCATGAACCTGTAGTTTTCTTCCGAACCATAACCGGCATCCGCCACACCTGTGCCGGGAAGCCTGCCATAGCGTTTCCTGAATGAATGGAAGAAAGGGATGAGCGTAAGTGTGTCTGTCGGGTTGGGGAAGAGGGCGAAGTCGGTAATGAACTGGTCCTCTGTGGCTATCTGCAGGTTGTATCCGGGTTTGGTCTGTCCGTTGTTCATGGCATCCTCCTTCATGCGCATGAAGGTGGCGTCATGGTCTGTCTTGGAATAAGAGTTGCGTTCCCCCAGTATCTCCAGATGTTTTTCGTATTCAGCCAGCTTCTCGCGATGAGCCTCAAGTTCCTTTATCCTTTTCCGCTTTTCACCGCGGGCCTTCTTCTGTTCCTTGTTGACCGGAGCAGGCTCACGGTCCAAGGCATTCTTGAGTTCATCCACTATTTCAGAAAGCATGGCCGGGGTAAATTCCACAGGTGTGTCTTGAGGGGCGTTCTCTTGCGCAATGGACTCATCCACCTGCTCCAAAAGGACGCGTATCCTGTCCATCAGTTTTGCCCGGTTCCTCTCAACGCTCTTGCGCCAGACAAAAGTGTATTTGTTGGCCTTGGACTCTATCTTCGTGCCATCGACATATTCCACGTCAAGGCTGATAAAGCCTTTGTCGGCAAGGATGAGGACCAACTGGGTGAAGACGTTGTTGATCTCATCCTTTACGCGGTTGCGGAAGCGGTTGATGGTGATGAAATCAGGCTTCTCATAACCGGCAAGCCAGATGTAATGGATGTCACGCAACAACAATTGCTCTATCTTGCGGCAAGAGTAGACATTGTTCATGTAAGCATAGAGAATAGCCTTGAGCATCATTTTGGGATGGTAAGGGCAGCGGCCGGTTTCCTTGTAAAGCCTCCTGAAATTATCAAGATCCAGACTGTCGACAATCGCATTGACTATGCGGACCGGAGCATCCGGTGCAATATCCTCATCGATTCTTTGAGGAAAAAGAACCGTTTGGTTGGGAGTGTAAGGACGAAAGTGTATCTTTGCCATAACTTTAAACTTATGCCTAAAGGTACGAAAACTTTAGGAAACAACAAAGCCCGGGCTTGGGAAAGTCTGGGCTTTGAGTATAAAACAATACTTCGTTAAATTTCATGCTGCATCAGCAGCGAATCCAAATATTTCATTCACTATCTCATGATTTAATTGCGTGTTCGGGTTATTCTCGAACACGTCAATAATTCTTTGGGCGTAGTATGCGTTGATAATCAGAGCTTTAAGCCTCCAGATAGAGAGATTGTATTCACTGCACATTATTTTCGCAACATTCACGGCTGTAAATGAGGAGTTGAACGCAAAATCAAGTTTTCTCGTGTCACGCGCCTGAGAGTCAGTAAGCCCTACAAACTGTTTTGCGTCACGGAAACAGAACTCAATCTGAAAGCGTGTACAGTAATACTCCATGACATCACGTCCGCTCATGCTTTCATCTGTAGAGAAATACAACCGATGTCCGCCCTTTGGCAAAATGTGTATGACAAGTGATATTTTTCGATGTAGGGACTTGCACCATGCTTTCAAGGCATACACTTGTCCATTAGACTCGTCCGTGTCAAGTATCGCAACCTTGGATTTGTCTATGTTTTTGAAGTCTATCTTCTCACCTTTTACACGTGGACGCCCGGGTTTGCCTGTAGGATCGCCTTCCCACAGATAATACAATGCAGCATCATGCCGAAGACGGCTTACCACATTAAAACCTATTCCAAGCATATTGTCTATAAATGGCTTCTTTGAAAATGCAGAGTCTGCGACAAGAACATTTGTAATACGTTGTAGTATTTGTTTGTTGTCTGATAATGCCTTGGCATACCAATCGTATAGACTCATGTCGTTATTCTCTTTGTCCTTGGCTAATGTTGTTTGTATGGCCTTTAACATCATGCATTCGTGTAGGTCAACATCGATAACACCTATTCCAAGAATCTCAAGACCTCTCTTGACAGCACCTGCACACCCTGACCAAAACAAACCCATGTACGGAGTACACTTGCCAGACTTTTTGATGTAGCTTGGGTCAATGGCTATAGCATTGCGTCCCTTTCCTTTTTTGAAAGCGTAAGCGCTTAGCCACATGTTCATCTCAAGCCAGTCAACGCTACGTTCGGCGGTCTGCCTATAACATTGTTCACCACGTTTACCATAGCGTCCCATTTGGGTAAAATTCACTTTCCTAGGTATTACCATCAAAAGAAATAGCATCTCCATGATGTTTGATTGGATACTTTTGTTTAACTTCGCCCCACCACAGAATAAAAATGCTGCTTTGCAGAGCTCCATATATCGGCTTATCAAGTTGGTTATCAGCATAACTTTATGTTTGTTTTTCACTTATAAAGTTACTGAAAATCAGCAAGATAGCCGATTTTTAGATGTTATATCTTGTTACATAAATCATTTGTTTTCTATTTGTTACGTCCTATCTTATTCGCGATACTTTCTGTGGCTTGCTTCTAACCTTGTGTTCCTACGAAAAATTTAACGGACTATTGTTGAAATTATCTTTTCCTACTGCAGTATATTCATACTCACGATACGCTTGAAGATATGGATCCCATTGCTCCCTTATCGTACCATCCAATGCTGCTCCCCATGAATTTCCGGCATCTTTGTCATATTTATTATTAGTACCGCGACCATACATGGACTGTTTTTCCGGTATAGCCAAAAATCCTGCTGAAAACATTGTGTTAGAAGCCAAAGAAATACTGATAGGCTCCTTATTCTCAGCACCGCTTTTTGTTGTAATCATCACAGCACCGCTTGCTCCCCGGTTTCCGTACAAAGCTGAAGCCGTTGCACCTTTCAAAACACTAACGGATTCAATGTCGTCAGCAACAATATCCCTCATCGTCATATTTGCATAGGGTACTCCATCAATAACAATCAAAGGATTTTCTCCACGTATTGCAAGAGTGGGCGCTGCTGCAAAATCTGTGGAATTTTTCACCAGCAATCCGGCTACCTTTCCTGTCAAAGAAGTTGAAACATCAACACCTGCCACTTTTTGCAAAGTTTCACTTGTTACTTTTTGAACAGAATAGCCCAACGCTTTTTCCGAACGTTTTATGCCAAGTGCCGTAACCACAACTTCTTCAAGCATTTCGCTGTCTTCTGCTAATATAATTTTCGACAAACCCTTGTCGCTGGCTTTCAAGTACAATGTTCTGTAACCGATATATGAAACTGTAATTTTAGCATTCGCAGGAACACCAGACAAGATATATTCTCCCTCCACATTAGTTTGTTCCCTGCGGGGTTCCTTCTACCGATACAGTGGCTCCAATTACAGGCTCTCCTTTTTCATCCAATATAATACCTGATATTGTTTTTGTCTGCTGCTCAGTTGGTATTACTTTAGTACTGACAGCTATTGTATTATTAACCCTATTGAAATATAATTTTGTTTGGGAAGTTATTTTGTCCAGCACTTGCGTTAAAGTTGCGTCATAAACATCTAATGAAACTTGTGGAACCTTGCTGATGACTTCTTGATCATAGAAAAACTTAAAATTTGTAAGTTCTGTAAGTTGATTGAATACTTTTTCAACACTCTCATTCCGAACCTTTAAGGTAATGCTACTCTCTTTCAAATTTTGAGCAGACAACGATGATATTCCCAAACAATATATTAGTAAAAAAGCTAAAAACAGAATGCTATTTTTACATTTTCCTTTTGATGTAGGAAGATTATTCATAAATTTGTGCGTTTTAGTAATTGAATTTGATTAATTAAAACAAAGGAGTAATACGCGATACGTTATTCACATGGGTCGAGACAAATGAATATTCGTCCGGATTACGGGAATAGGGGCTGCTCTGAGAGATGGCTCCTATTTTTTGGAGAAAAGGCTAAGTAGGTGCTTTCATTTTTATCAATATTATTATTTCTTTATCATTATAGTTCTCAAGAGAACTATTTGGGGATATCCATATTTATTATACACGAATGCAGAAATGGGCTAGGGTTTCATTAACAATATTTATTATTTATACAATAACACTTGGTTTCCTTCTTTCTTATATCGAATACCACTGGTATATTCAATGGACTGAAGTACAGCTTCTAAATTTTTGTTGTCATGTTCACCCGAAATCAAATTATTGAATTCTTGTCCTTCAGCAAATGTAATCCTGCAATTGTACATACGTTCCAACTCTTTGGCCACATCACGTACTGGAGTACTACTGAAACGCAAGCTTCCTTTTCGCCATAAAGCCACTGAATGTCCATCACGCCCCTTGCTATAATCACCGGAAACGGTATTAACAAGGACCCGTTCTTGAGCTTGTAGCCGCATCATAGCTTCAGGCAAATCGACTTGTACCTTACCACTTTCTACTTCTACATATACAATTTCATCTGAAAAATAAGATTTCACATTAAAACAAGTACCCAATACACGAACATCGAAACGTTGTGTATCAACAATGAAAGGTTGTTTTTTATTATGTTGGACGCGGAAATATCCCTCACCTTCCAATTCAACCCTACGTTCTTTCTGCGTAAAATGGTTAGGATAACGAATACGGGAGCATGAATTCAGAACCAGTTGTGTACCATCCGGGAGACAAATGTGTTTTCTTTCTCCATAAGAAGTGAACGCTTCTATATAGAACACAGATTGTTCGTCCGCATAATTCCAATATTTAATACTTCCCCAAAGTAAACATACTATTGCTGCCGTGCCTGCTACATAAGTGGCAACACGACGAAACCAAATACGTTTTCTGTGTTCTACACGTTGTAAAATCCGGCATGCCTCCTTTTTATATTGCTCACGTTCTAAATCGGTACATGTCTGTTGCAAAGCAGATTCTTCCCAAACATCAGAAGCAAATGTCTTTAACGCATTATCATGCTTTGAAGAATGAATTTCATTCATCAGTTTGAAAGCTTCTTGTTTTGTGTACAAATTATCCAAATAACGACGTATTAATAAATCTGCCTTTTTCATCTTCTTTTTTAATTTGAAGTAAACATATCAAAAGCTACATCTTGTTTATACATTACACACCAAGTAAAAAAGAGTAGGGTCTATTTGTGCTTTTTTAACCTTTCCTTCTATAGTCAATAAGGTGCCAGCTTTTCGTATAGTGCACTATAATCCCAAGCAGACGAACAGTAGAATGAGATCTGTACCGACCATAAAGTTCTTCTTTAAATAGAAACGGAGAGTTCTTAGTGAAGTGGAAATCGACTCCTGTACAGTATTGACTGAAATGCCCAGCACATCAGCAATTTCTTTATGAGACATTTGCTGTTCACGGCTCATCTCAAAGATTTTACGCTGGCGAGGTGTCAATTGCTGCATGGCACATGAAATAAGTTGCTTCAAATCATTCGCAAGAATCTCGTTTTGGGTATCGTTACTATAGTCCACAGCCTGCTGTAAAATCTGTTCCTTCAATTTGTCTTGATTTACTAAATCACGCAATTGGTTCAAGATTCGGTTACGGACAATCGTATAAAGATAAGAAGAAAAAGAAGCATCCGGATTAATAAAGCGACGACCTTGCCAAATAATAGTGAAAGCATCTTGAAATACATCTTCGGCATACTCACGTGACTTTAAGAAACGCATTGCAAAGTATATCAAACGATTCTTATAAGCTGCATAAAGTTCGCAAAATGCATCTTCATTTCCGTCTATCAAACGAAGAACAAGCGAACGTTCATCATTAGGAGGTCCTGCTACGTACATATCTTTTTCTTGGTTTTAGATTACAAAGGTATCTAATAGATATTACAAATCTATGTAAAATTCAGGAAAGGAAAAAATAAATGAGAAATAAACCCCGTAGGTTTTCATATCTTCCCAATAACTTGATTGGATAGGTCTATTATAATCCAACTAACTAATCGGACACATTAAAGAATATCATCATCAGATAAAAAAACAAGGGCGTATCCCTAATGATACAACCCTTGGAAAGTTTGTCTACCTTGCTTATTGCAACTTTACACCCTTTTTTCAATTTACTTCCAAGTCATCCTTGGAAGGTAATTCTGGAAAAGTCCGATGCGGCTCTTGCTGATACCAAAAAGCTACAGACGAAATGTCACTTCTCTGTGCCAAATATCTTCTGTCAGCTCTCCAACCGAGGTCTTGAATAGTCACTTTCAAATCCTTTTCAAAACGTATCGGATCAGTAATATGCCACCGGTACATACCGAAACGCTGGTTGGCGCGATAAGTACCATCAGGTCTGATTACTTGGTGCAATCCTGCATAAGGAGTGGAAAACTCTATGTACTTTCCTCCGCGATCGAAGTTATAAGAACCGCAGAAATAATCTTCGGTACCTGTACCGCAAATGGTCGGGAACTGCTTGTCACCATCCATGAAGAACTTGATTTCGCCTTCACCCCACCATCGATTGTTGTTCACTTGCCATGCCATATAGGTACCTACATAATGCCCCTTCCCTTTGATTCCGTCTACAATGGTGTAGACATCCTTATAAGGCACCGGATTGGTGCGGCGGAACTGTGCGTGGAAATAGGCGGCATCCTCAGGAACTTCCGTCAGGCTATAATCTATCTGATAATAAAGCCTCATCGGGGCATCCGCCAAGTTTTCCATCGTTATTTTGCATTTTTTGCGAAAAGGCATCTGCCAATAACTGTTGAACGCACTTCCCGGATTTACGCATACAGCCAGTGAGTTTAGATGGGCATACTCTCCCCATCCCATACCGAAGAAGTCTCCCACCGGACATTCTACCGAAGGCTCTTTTTCATCATCCCAATAAATTCTCAGAATAGAAAAACGCCAATTGCCCGTAGGAGTCATCCAAATGTGCTGGATGCATCCTGATTCATCGATTTCAGCCAAGGTGAATGTCTCTTTAGGATTGATAATGATGAACGGGTTCACCTTCCATCCTTGTCCCAAATCACGGGCAGCATGACGTGCGTTGGCTACATTGCGCTCTTCATTTTTAGGGTCAGCCATTCCCCCTTTACCTTTCTCCCCCGTAAAATTTTCAGGGCTTATCGAACGTGTTTTTGCGTCCGATAAGCGGTAAAGATTACCCATACTGCTATCGATACCATTAAATTTCTCTTGTGAATTTGCCCAAGAAAACAAGCAAAGGCACATGATTGTCATTAAGATTTTTTGTTTCATGATGTTTTGAAATTATAATAGATAATAATTATTATTCGTCCCCCCAAAGGTCCGTTTTGTTCCCCTTGTTCTTTCTCCATTCATGACGCCATTTGTGCATCATCACATTGTTTACCATCGGCTTCAGCTTACGGCCCTCCTTGTCGGGAATGGCCGGGACAGCCGTCGCCTTGTCCTGATACCAGTATGCAACGGTAGCCAGGTCGAGCGTCAGGCAATTGTTGTGTCCATGCTCGATGGTGGCTTTCAGCCCTTTCTCGAAGAAGACGGGATCCTGAATAAAGAACCGATAGACATGTGTACGCCCCAAGAATCCGACATCATTATTCACACGTGGATAGCCGAAGTAGATATGCTGGTAGGGCTCTTTCGGGCACCAGGCGGTGTTGAACAAGTCTTCCGTACCGGTGCCTATCAAGGAAGCCTGTTTTTCACCGTCGATGAACCACATGTCATCGCCTTCACCATACCACATGGGGGTAGGGCACTGTACATAATAGTTCAATCCCACAAAATGGCCCTTTCCCTTGATATCGGCAAACACATAATTGTCGGCTCCGTCCTTATTCTCCGTCTGCTTACCCACGGAACCCCACTCGGTCTCCCCCTCGGGAAGCGCTTCGGTAATCTCACGGTTGAACCACGCATGGAAACGCCCCATGTCCTTGGGCAGTTCCTTCATCTCCACATAGTCTATGTAGTAGTAGAAGGCGCCGATGTTGACATCCGTCTGATTCTCTATCTCAATGCGCGCACCTTTGGCAAAAGGCATGGCGAAATAGCTACACAAACCCGTACCACCGTTGGGACCGGAAGAAAGGGCAAAAGAAGCATAGTTATACTGTTCGTTCCATCCCTGGCCGAAAAAGGGACCGATGGGGGACACGACAGAAGGCTCGTCGCTGCCGTCCCAGTACATCCGAAGGATGATGTCGTTACGGGAAAGCTGGCGCGGTCCCGGAGACATCGTTATCCAGATATGGTTGATTACGCCTGCCCCCTTGATGTCGGCCAAAACAGCCGTTTCGCCCGGCTTGATGGCCTTCAGGTGGTCACGGTTGTTGCCCGTACGGTCATAACTGCTGACACGGCGGTTGCGCAAGCCTTCCTTCATCTTGGCAAGGTCATACATTTCACTAGACATATTGGTCTGCGCATAGCTCATGTTTAATCCCAATAAAAGACCGATAAGGCACAAATAAAATTTATTCATACTTTTATGATTTATTTAATTGTAATTAACTCTATAAACTTTATGCATTATTTATTGATATCCTGGATTCTGCTTTAAATTCGAATTTTCTGTCACATGTTTACGCTGTAAAGGCAAGTAATAATGATGTTCAGCAAATAACCGCTTTGCATTCCCTTGACAATTCTCAATCAGATAACCAAATGTGTTTCGCTCTTTTATATAATAAGCCTTCAAACGATGGAAGACACCTGTAAGTTGTGTATGGGCAGTACGCCATCTGCGTAAGTCCCAAAAACGGATACCTTCAAAAGCCAATTCTATCCTCCGTTCATGCCGTATTTTCTCCAAATCAATAGAAGTATGTTCAGGCATACCTGCCCTCTTTCGTATCTCATTGACAGCCACCCTTGCTTCCTCAATCCGATTAGCACCACCTAACTCAAAAGCAGCTTCTGCCAAATTTAGATAAATCTCACCCAAGCGATAAATAATAAAATCAGTATCAGACATGCCTCCTCCAGGAATTCCTCTCTCTTCTTTCAAATATTTTTTTACACAAAATCCGGTTTGAGTAGCACCTGCCGCTGTGTTATTCACATCTTTTCCTCTTCCAGACAAACTATTATCTCTCTTATCTGTGTTTATATTACTTTTAATAGTAAAATAATGCGTTTCCACAGGGGTGTCAATCCAAAAAGCTTGATTATACAAAATTGTAGCATGAAAGCGTGGATCTTTATCTTTATATAGTTCTTTGGTATCTATCTCTTGATTGTAATTTATAGAGCTTCCAGGAGTTCCATCTATAAATTCATAAGCATCTATCATTTCTAAAGTCGGGTTTGTGATACTGGCAATCCAAGGTTTATAAGATATTGGTTGGTTATTGTAATCATAATCTTGTCCCAAATCCTTTTGAGTAAATTTTTTAGCCCAAATAACCTCATTGTTGTCTTTTTCTAAAAACAAATATTGATAATTTTTACTCTTGTCATCATATTTCTTGAATAAACTGAACCCACCTTCTGCTAATATTCTTTTAGAAGCTTTGTAAGACTCCTCGAAGTAAAAATCTGCATCTGTAACAGGTACTCCTAAAATACCATCCAAATCCATCTTTCCATAACGGGCAATACTACCTGCATACAACATAGCACGGCTCTTTAAAGCCAATGCAGCAAAGCGACTGACACGTCCTTTATTCGCTGCGTCATAAGAAGGAGGTAAAATATCAATGATTTCATCCAACTCTTTACGCACAAACTCATATACTTCTTTCTCTGTATTTCTGAAAGGATATATATCTTCGTCTCCTATTTGCTGAGGTTCAGTGATAATAGGTACACCACCCAATCTCATGGCAAGGTTAAAATAATGCAGTGCTCGCAAAAAGCGACATTCAGCCATACGACGATTTTTAAAATTCTCATCCAGAGTACTATTTTTCATATTTAACAAGAATTCATTATATCCACGTATAACATTATAACTCCACATGCCAATATAATAATCATCACTTATATTATCCGGAGTTATTATTCCCAAAGTAAATGTATTCAGTAATGAGCTCCACCCAAAACAAGTGCGAGCTTCATCTGTAATCACATTTAATTTACATTGACCATCAAAAACTCCATTTACATTAGTTACCCCATATAAGTGGGTCAAATTAGCATCTGCTAAATTTTCATCATTCCATACTGTTGCATCCGAAATGATATCAATAGGTTCTTTATCCAAAACATTACATGAATTGGTTAAACTTGCTAAAAGCAACAAAACAAAATATCGCAATTTCATATTTTATTCATATTAAAAATTCATACTAACTCCCGCAGTGAATGTTTTTACCTGTGGATAATACCAACCGTTTTTCGTATCTGATTCTGGATCTTTATATTTCACATTTGTAAATGTCAATAAATTATTTCCACTAAGAAATAATCTAAGATTATTTATCCCAGACTTTTGAGTCCAACTTTTAGGAAATGTGTAATTTAATTGTATATTCTTTAGACGAATGTAATAAGCATTTTTTTGTACCCAAAATGTGGATTGATATGTATTTGGATGTCCTTTTGAAAACCTTGACCGAGGTAATTCTGCATTAGGGTTCGGATTATCTTCTGTCCAACGTTTTTCCCAAAAAGCATAAGGGGTCATATTATCTCCAAAAGGCATTACAAACTGATCACTATTGAATACAGAATAATTAGAAGCACCTTGAAATAAAACATTCAATGACCAATTCTTATAAGTAAAATCTCCATTCAATCCGAAAAATATTTCCGGATTGGCATTTTTACCTATCTGTATTTCGTCTTTCCAATTGATAACTCCATCTTTATTTTGATCCACATAACGAATATCGCCAGGCTTGATTACATTATTATTTGCTCCATTAGTAATGTCTGCCCAACCATCAATTTCTTCTTGCGAAGAGAATAATCCGTCAGCTTCATATCCCCATGCAATGTTAGTCCATTTTCCTGTGAGGTCGTATCGATGCTGTTGTTCCGGATCTGTACGCTCTACCTCGTCGTAATGCACCCATTTAGAGCGTGCCCAAGAAACATTTGCACGAAGATCATAAATCAAATCACCGACTTTGTTAGCGTGTCCCAACATCAATTCAAATCCACGGGTATTTTGCTTGTTGATATTTTCTTCTGGCAAGGAGGCACCAAACGTGCTGGGCAGGCTCTGTGCCCGGGTGGCTAACATTTTGGATTTCAAACGATAGAACACATCAAATTCTGTGTAAAACTTACGGTTAAAAATTGAATAATCAACACCAATGTTGTAAGTCGTAGTTTCTGCCCAACTTGCATTCTTATTTGCAAGTCCTTTGGATTTTAATCCCTTATTAATAGCTTCTCCTGTATCAAAAATATAACTATTTCCAAACATATACCCTGTTAGATAATTAAAGCTTACATTTGCTTCATCTCCAGCTTGACCTACAGAGAAACGTAATTTCAAATTATCTACATTTCTTAGGTTTTCTTTAAAGAAAGGCTCTTCGCTGATGCGCCATGCGGCAGACACTCCTGGGAAAAATCCCCAACGGTTACTTTTATAAAATTTGGCAGAACCATCTACACGTCCTACAAAATCAACCAAATAACGATTTTCATAACCATATCCTAACTTAAAGACATACGACATACGTCCACCTTCTGAAGCTCCTCCTCCATTATTTTTATTTTCATCCGAACCAGCAAACATTTCATCTACTTCCGTAGAAATAAAACCTTCCCGGTAAGCAAAAAAGTTATCATTTTTACTAGCTTGCGCTTCCACCAAAGCCAAACCTGTGATATGATGCTTTTCGGCAAAAATACGGTCATAATTCAATTTGAACATTGAATACCATAACCAATCTTTTGCATATTCTTCTCTTAATGAATTCTTTCCACCATTAAATGTTCCTATTACAGTATATTCTTCTGTATCATAATTATAGTCATGATAGTCAAAGCTTGTATTAAATGTCTTGACAAAGTTGTTATTTAAACGATAATCAAATTTTCCATCAGCCGACAATCCTTTCACCCATTTATTAAAGTTTAAATTTGCAGAAAAAGTGCCTCTTACTGAGCTAAAATCTGTATCTGAATATCCTGAATAATCACGTTCTGATATAGCTAAAGGATTTCCCCAGCGTCCATCATAACCGGGATTTGTCGGTTTAGAAGAATCCGGCCAATAAGCTGGTACAGTGGGATGAGCTGCCTGAACAGCTTGCATAATCACATCCATACCTCTACCTGGTCTTTCTCTATACTCCAACCTTCCACTAAAATCTGCAGAAAGACGCAATACCGAGTTTATCTGTGCATCAATGTTAGAGCGGAAACTAATTCTATTAAAATTAATATCATCTGATCGCAGCAAACTTTTCTGGTTCAAATAACCTAAAGACAAGAAATAAGAGACTTTATCTCCACCTCCACGAACACCCATATTTATATCATATTTGGGAGAAATACTTTTCAAAGTCTCTTTTCGCCAATTAGTATTTGGATAACGGGGATCTGTGCCTGCATAAAACTTTGCTACCTCTTCCGGTGTATAAGTAGGATTATCTCCGTTAACAACATTTGCTTCGTTCATCAATTCTGCATATAAACCTGAACTTGCCATTTCAATAATTCGTGTAGGAGCAGAGAATCCGGCATTGACATTTAAGTTAAACTTGGGTGCTCCTTTCTTTCCTCTTTTAGTAGTAACCAAAATAACACCATTGGCAGCTCGGGAACCGTATATCGCAGCCGAAGCATCTTTTAGAATTGAAATGTTTTCAATCTCATTGGGATCCATATAACCGAAATCTTGTTCGATACCGTCTACTAACACCAATGGAGTCCCGAAACCACGAATATTTAAAGTTGCACCATCAGCACCGGGTTGTCCCCCTCGGTTCATAACCTTTAGTCCCGGAACCAGACCGGCCAAAGCCGACGTGACGTTTCCTACAGCCTTTGAAGCCAACTTATCGCCTTCTACCGATCCTACGGCTCCCGTCAAGTTCACCTTTTTCTGAACCCCGTATCCGACTACGACCACATCGTCCAAAATTTCAGAATCCGGTTCCAAACTTACATTTAGAGATGCTTGTCCTTTATAGGTGATTTCTCGGGTCCGGTAACCGACGTATGAGAAGACAATGGTCTGGTTTCCCCGCGGGACTTCGATTCTGTATTTTCCGTCCGCGTCCGTAGCAACGCCGATAGTGGTACCCTTGACCAGGACATTGGCACCGATGGCGGGCAGTCCCTGCTCATCCAGCACCACTCCAGTAAGGGTTCTTCCCTGCAACACCTCTTTCTTTCCGGCTTGTACCGCACTTGTGATAAAACAAGCTAAAAACAGCAGAAGAAGCCATGTTTTGATTGCATTTTTCATAATGTTGACAAATTAAAAATTAGTAAAATAAATTAAAAGGTTATTTTCTCGTAGAATTTTGCCTGTTTACCTTTCTATCCAATAGTCTGGCCATTTTTTTAACTACTTTCGGATATTTGTTGTAGACATTCATCGTCTGATATGGATCCTTCTCAAGGTTGTACAATTGTCCTTTGGGGGCATCCGGTTTTACCTTCGCATTCTCGATATCACTGTTCACCTGATGGGTCAACTGGAATACAGCAGCACCGCCAAAGGCATGATCCCCTATCTTCTTCCCGCCGAAACCGCCACCGTTGCGGGCAGGAATATACACCCATTCATCCTTGCGGATAGACATGTGGCGTTTACTGGAAGGACAAATAATGATGTGGTCCCTAATCTGCCTTTTCGGATTCCCTACAAAAGCGGGAAGCATGTTGAAGCTGTCGGGACCGTCACCGTCCTTCAGATCATAACCGGCCAATGCCGCCAGTGTGGCCAGCAGGTCGACATTGCTCAACAACATGTCCGAGGTACTTCCCGCAGGCACTTTTCCCGGCCACCTCACAATCATGGGAATCCGGTGACCGCCCTCCCAGGCCTCAAACTTGAAACCAAGCAGTTTCCCGCTCATGTGGTGGCCGCGCCGCCATGCCTCCTGGCCGCCACGGTTCATCATGGGACCATTGTCGCTGGTAAATATGAACAGGGTATTGTCAGCCAATCCCTCCTCTTCAAGCGTCTTCATGATTTCCCCGACAATCCAGTCCAGTTCGTGGATGGAATCACCGTAAGGACCGGCTTCACTGCTGCCCACAAAACGTTCGGCGGGTGTAAAGGGGTGGTGAATATTAGTCGTCGCATAATAAAGGAAGAACGGTCCGTCCTTATGTCCCCTGATCCATTCCACAGCCTTGTTTTTCAAGGTAGTACCCACTTCACGGTCTTTGTACAGACGGTGGGCGGCAACGGCACCTCCGATATCCTTCAAACCGAATTTCTCGTCAAACTCGGCAGTCTCGGCACGTTCGCCTCTCACAAAAGGATCATCCGGAGTATACCCGACCACGTGATGGTTTTCCACATATACAAAAGGCGGATGGCTGTTCAGAATGGGCACACCGAAATAATAGTCAAATCCAAGTTCCAGAGGCCCGGGGTAGAGTTTCTTGTTCCAGTCCATAGGCTTCTCGGTCTGAAATCCCAAATGCCACTTCCCGACAATGGCCGTTGCATATCCTGAACGTTTCATCACATCGGCTATGGTAGTACGGGCGGTATCCACATGCAATACCTCATTCAAAAAGATAGGTGCCCACATGTCATTACGGCAGGGATATTCACCGGTAATCAACCCATAGCGCGAAGGGGAAGATACTGCCGATGAAGAGTGGGCATCCAAAAAACTACGCCCTTCTGCAGCCAGACGGTCGATATTCGGAGTCTTCACTTTGGTGGCCCCATAGCATCCTATATCCCCGTAACCCAGGTCGTCGACATTCAGGATGATGACATTGGGTTTGGCTTTCTCTGCGTTGTCGTGTCCTGCATAGGCACATAGCGGCAGGACACCAAGTCCGAGACTTAAAGGAAAAATTTTATTCATATTCATAATAATTAGATTATTTGATGGTTTCAGCAAGTTTTGCCAGTTCAAGATATTTCTTGTATAGTTTTTCGTAGATGAGGGCTCTTTTCTCATCCGGCCGGTATTCAGCCTCGATGTCCGACTCCATGTGCCTTGTCGCCTCGTTGATATCCTTGTACACCCCTGCGGCAACTGCCGCGAACATTGCCGCTCCCAAGGCACAGGTCTGTTCCGAGCGTACCACACGGATAGGCATGTCCAGCACGTCCGCCAGCGTCTGCATCACGAAGGGCGCCTTCTTGCTGATACCTCCGATGGCATTGACCGAATCAATGCGCAGCCCCTGGCCCTTCATATGCTCCACAATACGGCGGGAACCGAAGGCGGTGGCTTCCACCAGCGCACGGAATATTTCCGGGGCGCTGGTACCCAGCGTGAGTCCCGCAACGGCACCCTTCACGTTCTGGTCCGCATCGGGGGTACGGCGGCCGTTCATCCAGTCCAGGGCGACAACACCATCCTCGGAGGGTTCCATGTCCTGGGCCTCACGGGTGAGTTCCACCAGCATGCCGTCCAGAACTTTCTGCCTGGCCTCCCCTCCGGGGATATCTTTCAGTGTCCATGCCAGCATCTTCCTGAACCAGGCGTAGATGTCTCCGAAAGCCGACTGTCCGGCTTCGAAACCGATGAATCCCGGAAGCACCGAACCGTCCACCTGGCCGCAGATTCCCTTGATACAGCGTCCGCCTACCTCGTCTTTGCCGGCAACCATGATGTCGCAGGTGGATGTTCCCATGATACGTGTCAGTATCCCCGGGGCGACGGATGCGCCTACGGCTCCCATATGGGCGTCCAGCGCCCCCACGGCCACGGCGATTCCTCGGGGAAGTCCAAGCCTGTCTGCCCACTCGGGTGTCAGTTCCCCTGCCTTGGTGTCGCTGGTGTGGGTTTCTGTGAACAGATGGGGGAGCATTTCCTTCAAGGCCGGATTAAGTTCTTCGAGAACTTCGCCGGAAGGAAGACCCCAACAATAGTTAAGAAGTATCTATTAATTTGACTTTAAAAGATTGTTTTGAGATTTTATACTATGAAAAGTTGTATATATATAAAAAATGAGAACAGTAGAAATAGAGTATCTATTTTCTGCTGCTCTCATTAGAGTAATAAGCTATTTAGTAAGTTTTGTAATTTAGCCTTTTCTTATTTTTATCCACCTTTTATCTGTTTCTGTTCTATAAATTAAGAAGAAAGGAGGGGATAAATAAGGAAGAAAGGAATTTCTACCAAAAAAGTAGTCCGTTCTTATTTCATAATGTGGTTTATTAATTCTTCCGGTGAAAGAGGTGTGATACCAAAAATATAGCTTTGACCAGACTGAAATGGTTCAGTCAGTTCAAAGTTCTCATAAGCGATACCACCAGGTATCGGAGATTTACTTGCCCAATAAGTATAACGACCGTTCACAACTCCTTCTAACTCATTACTTGGATTGGAACAATACCAATATTGCGTTGCTTTTTTACCAGTATATTTCCAATGTGTATGTGTATCTTCAGCATATACAGCTTTTGTAGGGTCTTTCTCATCAGGTGACGCTATAAACCATACACCTCCATTTTTATCTTTTATCATTTCTGCCACTGGAGTATGGTTATGTTCTGTGAAATTAGAATCTTTATAGCTCGGCCATAATTGGCCGGCTTCTTTCGTTTTACCATCTGCGAGATGTAATGTCCTAAGTCTTGCTTTGTTTCCCATAGTAGCTGTGAGTATAAAACGATTTAGCTCATCTGAGTCTTCCGCAGTATACGTAGTCAGTTCAAACTCATAAGGCTTTCCTTCTGTGAATTTAGTCCGGACATAGACATTCGCACCATTATCAAAAGTTTCACAAAAGAAATACACAGTAAGTGTTTCAACTCCATTTTCCTTTGCTATTACTCCGTGAGCTGGATAATACTGATCTGGAAATGAGGGAGCTTCAGGAGTATTCCCACTCCAAAAACGTTTTCCACGAACATTATCGAGTTGACTCCATTCCAGTTCTGAGAGCCCCCTATTATTTTTTGCTTTATCAATTGGTTCAAAAGCAATGAAATTGGTAACAACAAATTCATCATGTTCTAAATAAGGTGTATAGATACGAATTAGTCCACGCGGACCTCCTAATGGAGCAATTCCTATTCGGATACCATTTGCAAATCCCCAAATGGGTTGTGCTTTTGTATTTTGAGCAGGTTGTAACCATATTCCATTTTTTTCCGGAGTTGCTAAAGTTTCCGGGGCTATTTGTAGGTTAGTCTGTCCATAAAGGTAGTGTATTCCGCATGCAAAGAATAAAAGTGTAAATAGAATCTTGGTTTTCATGATTTTAAAAGTTTAAAATTAATTTTTATGTGTCGTTTATGGTAGTTCATATCGTTTTTAGCATGATTTGGTACTGCAAATATAAAATGTTATAACGAATTAGCAAAATAATTTGTAGATTTAATTTTTATGTTTATATTTGCATCGTGAGAATACGATAAGTGCTACTGATTCAAGAGGTAACCTAAAAGTATAATACTATTATATAGCAAAAACGTTACACAAATATATGTCGTCACTAAAAAAAATATCGCTGAAGGATATTGCTGAAGCTGCAGGCGTTTCAACAGCATTGGTTTCGTTCGTTTTGAATGGGAAGAAGAAAGAGTATCGCGTGGGAGAAGAGACCGCCCAACGCATATTGAAGATTGCCAATGAAATGAACTACCAGCCTAATCTTGCGGCCAAAAGTCTTCGTAGTGGCAAAACAAAGACAATAGGATTAGTGGTTTCTGATATTTCCAACCCGTTTTTTTCTCAATTGGCACGTGTATTGGAAGATGAAGCAACCAAACGGGGATATACTGTACTTTTTGGAAGTTCAGATGAGGATAAGGACAAGATGAATCGTGTTGTCAGTAATCTTATTAATAAAGGTGTAGATGGACTCATCATTGTTCCTTGTGATAATTCTGAAAAGTCCATTGCTTCATTGGTGAACAATAATATTCCGATCGTTCTATTTGACCGTTATTTTCCTGAACTTAATGTCAGTTATGTAGCGTTGAATAACTTCAATGCTTCCTATATATCAACCAAACATCTTTTGAATGCAGGCTATAACGCTCCTTGTATGGTGGCTTATGATGTCAACCTTATCCATATGAAAGAGCGTATCCGTGGTTATAAAAAGGCTATGGATGAAACCGGTAAGAGAAACTTGGCTAACGTGGTCTTTCTGAAGCAGGATGCTCCCAGAAAGTCGGCAGACCGTTTGTTGCCTAAAATGATTGATGGCGGTGTAGACGCTTTTCTTTTTGCCACCAACATGATTTCATTGGCTTGTTTATATACAATAAAGGACATGGGAGAGGGAATTATTGGTAAAATAGGTTTAGTGGGTTTTGACGGTAATCCGGTATTTGACTTTTTTGATGCCCCTATATCCTATATTCAGCAGCCTATAGATGTTTTAGTACAGAAAGCACTTGAAATACTGATAGATATCATTATTAACGGTAATACAGTGCAGTCTGTGCTTGCTGAGGGAGAATTTATTGAAATGGCTCCTTAGGAGAGCTGTTTTTTTTACATGATAGCTTAATCGATTTAGTTAATTTTTATATTAATCTCAATAAAATCAGTTGAACCATGAGAAATTCAAGATTAATCGGTGGAAAGCCGAAAATTGGTATCAGACCTATTATTGACGGTCGTCGTGGAGGTATCCGTGAGTCATTGGAGGATATGACTATGGCCATGGCCCATAAAGTGGCCGAGCTTTATTCTTCTGTCTTACGTCATAGTGACGGCACTTCCGTAGAGTGCGTCATTGCAGATACAACTATTGGTGGAGTGGCTGAAGCTGCCATGGCGGCTGAAAAATTCCGTAATAGTGGAGTCGGTGTTGTACTTTCTGTAACTCCTTGCTGGTGTTATGGATTCGAAACTATTGATATGGACGGAGAAATGCCAAAAGCCATCTGGGGCTTTAATGGTACAGAACGTCCGGGTGCGGTTTACCTGGCTTCAGCATTGGCAAGCCATACACAGAAGGGATTGCCTACTTTTGGCATTTACGGACGTGATGTACAGGAGGTGACCAATATGGAGATACCGGAAGATGTACAGGAAAAATTGTTGCGTTTTGCCCGTGCAGGTATAGCTGTGGCTACAATGAAGGGGAAATCCTATCTTTCAATCGGCAGTGTATCCATGGGCATTGCAGGCTCTATTCCCAATCCTGATTTCTTCCAAGAGTATTTGGGCATGCGTAATGAGTATGTGGATGCCAGTGAGATAGAACGTCGTGTCCAGTTGGGCATTTATGACCATGAAGAGTTCGCACGTGCCATGGCATGGACAGAAAAGTATTGCAAGAGTAATGAAGGGACAGACTTTAATCCGGAACATCTGGTATATTCCCGTGAAGAGAAAGATGCCCGTTGGGAATACGTGGTAAAAATGACTCTTATTTTCCGTGATATGATGATTGGCAATCCCAAATTGGCTGAAATGGGGTTCAAGGAAGAGTCAATGGGACACAATGCGATTGCTGCGGGTTTCCAGGGACAGCGCCAGTGGACGGATTATAAGCCTGACGGTGATTTTTCAGAAGCTATACTGAATACTTCTTTCGATTGGAACGGTATCCGTGAAGCATTTACTTTCGCTACGGAAAATGATACGTTGAATTGTACTTCAATGCTCTTCAATCATCTATTGACCAATACTGCACAGATATTTGCGGATGTGCGTACTTATTGGAGTCCGAATGCCATAGAACGGGTAACGGGTAAGAAATTGGAAGGTAAGGCGGCAAACGGTTTCATTCACCTGATCAACTCCGGCTCTTGTACGCTTGATGGAACAGGCTGTCAGACACGTGACAATAAACCGGTAATGAAGCCTTTCTGGGAAATTACGGAAGAGGAAGTAGAAGCTTGTCTTTCTGTAACCAAGTGGCATCCGGCCAGTCGCGAATATATGCGTGGCGGTGGTTATTCTTCCCAGTTCCTGACTCGTGGTGAAATGCCGGTAACAATGTGCCGTTTGAATCTCGTAAAAGGTCAAGGTCCGGTATTGCAGATTGCCGAAGGCTGGACAGTAAATTTGGATAAGGATGTTTTCAAGGCTATCAATGAACGTACTGACCGTACATGGCCTTCCACTTTCTTCGCTCCACGTCTGACAGGTAAGGGGTATTTCCGTGATGTATATACTGTTATGAATAACTGGGGGGCTAATCATGGCGCTATCAGTTATGGTCATATCGGTGCTGACTTGATTACTCTGGCTTCCATGCTTCGTATCCCGGTATGCATGCACAATGTTTCTGAGGAAAATATTTTCCGTCCCAGTGCATGGACCGCTTTTGGCGAGGATATGGAAGGCAGTGACTATAGAGCTTGCAAGAATTATGGACCTCTCTATAAATAAAGGAAACAGGCGTTATGTTGAAATCAACCAAACTGAAAAACACTCTGCTGGTAGGTGCAACTGCAATACTTGTATCATGCGGCGGACAAAAAGAAATCAAGATGGGAAGTTATGCTTATGATGCCCAGTTCTTAAAGGACCACGGCATTGAATATACTGAATTGGTATCTGCTGATGGGAATTCTAAAGTGATGGTTATTCCTGCATGGCAAGGCCGTGTAATGACTACTTCTGCTTCCGGCGATGAAGGTGATAGTTACGGCTGGATTAATTATCGTTTCATAAATGAAGGCAAAGTCAGTTCTCAATTTAATCCGGTAGGAGGTGAGGAACGCTTCTGGCTTGGTCCGGAAGGTGGTCCGTTCTCACTTTATTTTAAGGAAGGACAAGAGCAGGTTTATGATAATTGGATAGTTCCTCCGGTACTTGATACTGAAGCTTTTGACATAAAGTCGCAAGACAACAGTAGTATCCGTTTTGTGAAAGATACTCGTTTGACAAATGCTTCCGGTACTACTTTTGATATGAATATTGACCGTACTGTATCGTTGATGGATGCTGGTGAAGTGGCTGCCGATTTTAATATCCAACTTACAAATGATATGAAAATTGTAGCTTACAAGAGTGAGAATAAGATTACCAATACAGGTGACAAGGCATGGACAAAAGAGGGTGGTCTTGTATCTGTGTGGATGCTCGGCTGTTTTAATCCTACACCGACCACTACTGTATTCATTCCTTATAAGCAAGATGCGGAAGGAACAATTGTGAATGATGAATATTTCGGTAAGATACCGGCGGATAGGCTGATAAAGGAAAATGGTATTATCTATTTCAAGATTGACGGGCTCTATCGTTCCAAGCTGGGATTGCCGGCTTCACGGGCAACGGATATTTGCGGAAGTTATGATTCATCGAAAGGCGTACTCACAATCCTGTGGTGTAGTCTTCCCGAAACTCCTTCAGTCTACGTAAATGGCCAATGGGGACCTCAGGAAGATCCGTTTGCCGGCGATGTAATCAACTCTTATAATGACGGTCCGGTAGAAGACGGTTCTATAATGGGACCTTTCTATGAAATTGAAACGTCTTCTCCTGGTGCGGAGCTGGCTCCCGGTGCCTCATTGGTCCATACGCAAAAGGTGATTCATGTACAAGGTAAGGATGAACAATTGGTTCCTATCGTGCAAGATTTATTTGGAGCAGATTTGAATGTAATAAAAACAAAGTTTCAATAGGGTAACTATATAATGGAGAATTCGTATGGAATCAAATAAAATAATACCGAAAGGAATCCTCTTCCCATTCATTCTGCTCACTACTCTTTTCTTTGCCTGGGCTGTGCCGAATAATCTGACAGATACTATGCTTGCAGCTTTCAAGCGCATCATGAGTATGAGTGATTCAAAAACAGCTTGGATACAGGTAGTGTGCTATTTGTTGGGATATGGATGTTGTGCTGTTCCCGGTGCCTTGTTTATCAAGAAATACACTTATAAATCAGGCGTGATGCTGGGGCTTGGTCTATATGCATTTGGGGCTTTACTGTTCTATCCTGCCATGCTTAGCTCGGGAGTGAATGTTGATTTCAGCTTCTTTATGTATCTGCTGGCAATCTTTGTTCTCTTTGCCGGACTTTCAGTTCTGGAGACGTCTACTAATTCTTATGTATTGGCAATCGGTCCTGAAAGTACCGCGACACGCCGTTTGAATCTGTCTCAGGCCTTCAATCCGTTCGGAGCGATTACGGGAGTGGTGATCAGTCAGATTTTCATCCTCTCACAACTGAATGGAATGACGGCGACAGAGCGTGCCCAACTTCCGGCTGAGGAACTGGCCGCCATCCAGGGGCAGGAATTGAATGCTGTTACTACTGCTTATGTGGTACTTGGGCTGGTGATGTTGGTGCTCTTGCTTGCCATCCGGCTTACCAGAATGCCCAATCTTAGTGAAAAAGGTGAAAAAATAGAGTTTGGTGCCACTCTTCGTCGTCTTATAAAGAATAAGAATTATGTATGGGGTGTAATAGCACAATTTTTCAATATTGGTGCACAGATAGCCGTATGGTCATTCGTAATCCGTTATGCTATGGTACAGCTGAATTTTGACGGTGTATTGGCTTCTTTAGGAGAAGCCGCTTCTGCAGATACTGTTGTAAATGCATTACGGGGAGTGGAACCGGTAGCTGCCGCATTCTATAATTGTTGTGAATGGCTTGGATTGGATGACTTGCTGCCGCGTACGGCAGAACAGGCTGCGGCCACTTACTATATCATGTCGCTCATTCTCTTTGTGACCATGAGGTTTGTATGTACTGCAATGATGAAGTACGTGAAAGCTTATAAACTCTTGATAGGACTTGCGCTTCTTGCTGTAATGTGTTGTTTGGGTGCCATGTTCGGTAAGGGCAGTTTCGGCGTCTATTGCCTGATGGGTATTTCCGGATGTATGTCATTGATGTTCCCGACCATTTATGGTTTTGGTCTTACAGGTTTGGGGGATGATACTAAGATTGGAGGTTCATTCATGGTAATGGCTATTGCCGGTGCTGCCGTTCTGACCCAAATTCAGGGTATTGTCTCCGACCAGACAGGTAGTATTATGGCTGCATATGCTGTACCGGCCGTTGCTTTTGCAGTGATTGCCTATTATGGGTTCTTCATTGCAAGAAAACAAGAGTTAACAACCAAATAATGCTTTAGACTATGGAATCAAACAAGAAATACGTTATTGGTCTTGATTTTGGTACGGATTCTTGTCGTGCACTGGTAGTGGATACATATACTGGCCGTGAAATGGCTACGGGGGTAAGTTTTTACCCCCGTTGGAAAGCGGGGCTTTACTGCGATGCACACAACAATCGCTATCGCCAACATCCATTGGATTATATTGAATCCATGACAGAGGCTGTACATATAGCCTTATCTGATTTGAAGGAAGAAGAGATTGCTTCTATTTGTGGATTATGTTTTGACACAACTGGTAGTACTCCTGCTTTAACTGATAGGGCAGGAATGCCATTAGCTTTATGTCCCGAGTTTGCAGAAGAACCGGATGCTATGTTTATTCTTTGGAAAGATCATACAGCTGTTCGAGAAGCTGAGCAAATCAACGCACTGATTAATAAACGTAACCTTGATTATTTACTTTATGAAGGTGGTACTTATTCATCAGAATGGGTATGGTCAAAGGTTTTACATATTATCAACACAAACGTCGCTATAAAGGATGCTGCTTATGCTTGGGTAGAACACTGTGATTGGATGACTGGATTAGTAACTGGTAACACTATTCCGGAACAGATTTTTCGTAGCCGTTGTGCTGCTGGACATAAAGCAATGTGGCATGCCAGTTGGGGTCTTCCTTCCGGCGAAGTTCTCGAAGAACTTAATCCGGCCTTGAAGGAAATGCTCCCCCATCTGTTCACAGAAACCCACACCAGCGACACCAAGGCAGGGGAACTGACACCCGAGTGGGCAGACAGGCTTGGACTTCCCCGAGGAATCGCCGTGGCCGTGGGGGCGCTGGACGCCCATATGGGAGCCGTAGGCGCATCCGTCGCCCCGGGGATACTGACACGTATCATGGGAACATCCACCTGCGACATCATGGTTGCCGGCAAAGACGAGGTAGGCGGACGCTGTATCAAGGGAATCTGCGGCCAGGTGGACGGTTCGGTGCTTCCGGGATTCATCGGTTTCGAAGCCGGACAGTCGGCTTTCGGAGACATCTACGCCTGGTTCAGGAAGATGCTGGCATGGACACTGAAAGATATCCCCGGAGGGGAGGCCAGGCAGAAAGTTCTGGACGGCATGCTGGTGGAACTCACCCGTGAGGCCCAGGACATGGAACCCTCCGAGGATGGTGTTGTCGCCCTGGACTGGATGAACGGCCGCCGTACCCCCGATGCGGACCAGAACGTGAAGGGTGCCGTTGCGGGACTCACGCTGGGTACCAGCGCCCCGGAAATATTCCGTGCGCTGGTGGAAGCCACCGCCTTCGGTTCCCGCCGTATTGTGGAGCATATGAAGGGCCAGGGGCTGCGCATTGATTCGGTCAATGCCATCGGAGGTATCAGCAAGAAGGCGCCCTTCGTGATGCAGACGCTGGCGGACGTGCTGGACATGCCTATCCGTGTGGTACGCTCGGAACAGACCTGTGCCTTGGGAGCGGCAATGTTCGCGGCAGTTGCCGCAGGGGTGTACAAGGATATCAACGAGGCGACAAGGCACATGGAGTCGGACATCGAGGCTGAATACCGGCCGGATGAGAAAAGAGCCCTCATCTACGAAAAACTATACAAGAAATATCTTGAACTGGCAAAACTTGCTGAAACCATTAACTAAATATACAAACCATTAATCTATTTAAAACATGAGAATCAAATCATTAATTTTGGCGGCCTTATGCATGGCCACCGTGGGTGTTTACGCCCAAAGCAACTACCCGTTCAACGGTCTGGACATGAACATGGGTAACCTGTCAAGACTGTCCGATGCCAAGACACGTTCCATCAGCCCTGAGAACTTCACGGGCGAGAAGGGCAAGGGCGGCATGGCCGATCCGGTCAGGGACAAGGATCAGCGCAATGTGGCCAACGCCCACCATGCGGCCAAGGACCTGGGCAAGGGTTGGAAGGTAAACCCCTTCATCATCGTGAAACCGGGAGAGACAATCACGATTGCGGAAATCGAGGGTCCGGGAGCCATCCAGCAGATCTGGATGACACCGACCGGGAACTGGCGCTTCTCCATCCTGAGAATGTACTGGGACGATGAGAAGGAGCCTTCCGTCGAATGTCCGGTGGGTGACTTCTTCTGCAGCGCATACAATGAATATGCACAGCTCTCCTCACTGGCCGTTTGCGTGAATCCGGGCAGCGCTTTCAACTGCTACTGGAAGATGCCTTTCCGCAAGAAAGCCCGTATCACGCTGGAGAACATCAACACCGCCGAGGAGATGCGCCTGTACTACCAAATCAACTACACCCTGACAGAAGTTCCTGAGGACGAGGCCTACTTCCATGCGCAGTTCCGCCGCTCCAACCCGACCCAGGGGTCGCTGCACACGCTGATTGACGGTGTGAAGGGCAAGGGACAGTACGTGGGTACCTACCTGGCGTGGCGTGTAAACGACAACTGCTGGTGGGGTGAGGGGGAAATCAAGTTCTACATGGACGGTGACAGGGAATACCCGACTATCTGCGGGACCGGGATTGAGGACTACTTCTGCGGTTCGTACAATTTCGAGAACCAGAAGACGCGCCAGTACCAGGAGTTCACCACCCCTTATGCCGGCATGCACCAGGTAATCCGTCCCGACGGGCTGTACCGTGCGGTGACCGCTTTCGGGCTGTACCGCTGGCATATCCTTGACCCGGTACGCTTCGACAAGGACCTGAAGATCACGATACAGGATTTGGGATGGCGTCATGACGGACGCTACAACAACCAGAAGTCGGATATCTCGTCGACCACTTTCTGGTACCAGGCTGAGCCGCATGCCAAATTCCCGGCTTTGCCGAGCAAGGACGATTTGGAAATTCCAAGATGGTAAAATTGGGTATACCCGATATTTAAAATTACGTTGTTTTTTTATTAACTATTAAATCAAAGTATTATGAGGATTTCTTTTAAAAGGAATGGTTTCATAGCATTGGCATCAATGCTATCATTTGCAGTGTATGCAGGGGATAATTTGCCCCTTGCAACCGCTGCATCGGGGACAAATGGATCTATTCAAGTATCTGAGCATGGCGTAGATACTTCTAATGAGATTCAACAAGCGAGAGTAATACAAGGAACAGTTCTGGAAGAAGGGACTAATGAACCTCTTATTGGGGTAAATGTTGTCGTTAAAGGAACTACTATAGGTACAACTACTGATGTGGAGGGAAAATATTCGATAAGAATACCTTCTGATAATGCTGTGTTAGTCTTTTCTTATATTGGTCAAAAAACAGAAGAATATTCTGTTAAAGGCTTGAAATCTTTGGATGTTATTATGAAAAGTGATGCTACGATGTTGTCTGAAGTCGTTGTATACACTGGTTATATGACTCAGAAAAAAGCTGACTTAACCGGATCGGTTGCATTGGCGGATTCAAAAGACATCAAGAAGACTTCCGCTAACGTTATGAAAGCTATGCAGGGTAAGATGGCCGGTGTGAAAATTAGCAACAATGGCGGTAATCCTGCAGAAGATATAGGCATTCAAATTCGTGGTCTTTCTTCTTTGTCTGGAGCTGTTACTCCATTAATTGTATTGGATGGTATGCCAGCTGAAGGTCTGAATCTACGTGACATAAATTCAGGAGATATTGAATCTATTCAGGTATTGAAAGATGCTGCTTCTGCCTCAATTTATGGTGCACGTGCTTCTGGTGGTGTGATTTTAGTCCAAACTAAAAAAGGTAAAGCTGGTAAGACTACCATTGACTATAATGGTAGTGTTTCTGTAAGTTCTATAATAAATAGACCGGAAATGATGAACGCCACAGAATGGGGTACTGCTGCCTTCCGCGCTGCTGCTTATGATGAGTGGGCTTATGGTTCAGGCCTATTATTACCCAATGGCTTTGAGTATGAGTATCATAGAGGTGATAATGGAATGCTGGTATTGGATAATATGAAAATGAAAGAATATTTGGATAATAATCAATTGGTAAAAGCAACTGATACAAATTGGATGGATGAGATTTTCCGTACAGCAGTTTCTACAAATCATCAGTTGACTATTTCTAATGGTTCGGATAAAGCTAAAAGTTTGTTTTCATTAGGGTATACTAACAACCAAGGTACACAAATTCATTCTTTTTTCAAACAATATTCTGTACGTGCTAACACGGAATATAGTTTGATTAAAGATCGTTTGAAAGTAGGAGAAAATTTAGCTATTTCTTATTTGCAGTATAAAAGTCAATGGGAAACCTTTTTGGCTATGATTATGCCACCTATGGTTCCTGTTTATGATGTAAATGGTAACTGGGCAGGACCTGCAGGACTTGATGATTTTGATAATCCGGTACGTAAAATGACTATGGGTAAAGATAATATCAATAATTATGTGAAAATTATTGGTAATGTTTTTGCAGACCTGAATATTTGGAATGGTATATCTGCTAGAACTCAGTTTGGTATAAATTATGGTAACTCTTATAGTAGAACAGTAGATGGGGCTTATGTAGAGACTGGTTTTAGAGGCAATGATAAAAATTATGTAAGAAATAACCAGTCCCATCCGTTAAATTATGTATGGACTAATACTTTGTCCTATAATAAAAGTTTTGGAAAACACCATATTGATGCTGTATTTGGTAGTGAGTTTACCCGTTATGTACAAGAAGGTTTTTATGCAAGTAGAGAAGGACTTTATTTGGAAGATCGTGATTTTGCCGGTCTTAGTGTTGCTACCGGTGATGAAATTGATGTAAGTAGTTCTGCTGATGAATATACTTATTTCTCTCTTTTTGCTAAGGCCAATTATTCATATGCTGGTAAATATTTGTTGTCTGCAACTGTACGTCGTGATGGTTCTTCTTTGTTTGGTGTCAATAATCGTTATGGTGTATTTCCTGCATTTTCTGCTGGTTGGAGAATTAAGGATGAAGCTTTTATGGAAGATGCGGACTGGTTGTCTGATCTGAAAATTCGTTTCAGTTGGGGTACGAATGGTAGTGTACAAGGATTACCTCGTGGTTACACAACTACTCCATTTACTACTAAATATTTTGATACTGCATATCCTATTAAGGGACAAGCAACCGGCGCTTTGCAGTCTGGCTATAGAAGAACTTGGATTGGTAACCCTGATTTGAAATGGGAAACAACCAAACAAACAGACTTCGGCGTTGACTTTGGATTTTTCAATCAACGTTTGACTGGTTCTTTTGACTATTACTATAAGAAAACAAATGATATCTTGGTCCAGACTCCATATATCGCAGCAATGGGTGAAGGTGGTGAACCTTGGGTTAATGGTGCTAGTATGAATAACCAAGGTGTAGAATTTACAGTATCTTTCAAGAGTGACCCCTCCAGTGAATTCCAGTGGGCTGTTAGTGCCAATATTGGTACATACAAAACTGAATTGACTGACCTTCCTTCCAATGTAATCAATAAGTATGCTGGTGATGGTGTACACGATTTGATTTTAGGACGTTCTCCAAATTCTGCTTATGGTTTGGTAGCTGATGGTATTTTCAAAACTCAAGAGGAAGTTGATGCTCATGCAGACCAGCCAGGTAAAGCAGTTGGACGTATTCGCTACAAGGACTTAGATGGTGATGGTGTAATCAATGAAACATATGATAGAACTTGGATAGGTTGCTATGACCCGGATTTCTTTGGAGGTCTTAATTTTGATTTCGCTTATAAGGGCTTTGACTTGAACTTATTTTTTGAGGGTATGTTCGGTAATGATGTAAATAGCGACTGGAAGAAAGAGAGTGATATTTGGCTTTTCACCAATCCTGCATGGAAAAATCATGCAACTCGTATGTTGGGCGGTTGGTCACCTGACAATCCGAATTCTGATATTCCGGCTATCTCGAATAATACTGCCAATCAAGAACAAAGATTCTCTTCTTGGTTCATAGAAGATGGTTCATATATTAAGTTGAGAAATATTGAATTGGGTTATACATTTCCGACTAAGCTTATCAAAAAAATGCATATGAGTAATCTGCGTTTGTATGCTGCTGCATATAATGTATTTACTTTGAAGAAGTTTTGGGGAGATGACAAATATACAAGTTTCGATCCAGAAAGACCTTCTTATCATTATCTGACACCATTTACTTTCAATTTCGGTATCAATGTTTCTTTTTAAACTTAATTAATAAATTATTATGAAAAGCAAATATATAACTTTATCAATTGCTCTATGCTCTATATTGGGAGTCAGCAGTTGTGATTCATATTTGGATATCAATCCTAAACAAGTTCTGGACCAAAATATACTTAACAAACCTAGCGATATAGAAGGTTTTGTCACAGCAGCCTATGCCCGTATGTGTGAGATGGGGTCATTGGATTCCTCTCCTTATATGTATTGGTGGAGTGGTTCTATGCGTTCGGATGACTGCTACAAAGGTGGTGGTGGTGTTGCTGATGCTGTAGGTTCTTTTGGTAACATATCACTTTTTACTTATGTAAATCCTAATACCGGTGCATTGGATGGTACTTGGTATAATTCTTATCAAGTTATCCAAAGATGTAATACAGCAATTCAAAGAATGGCAAATTTTACGGAAGAAGAGTTACCTAATAAGAATAGTTTTATGGGTGAGATGCTTTTTATCCGTTCATTTACGTTGTATCGTTTGAAAAAACTTTGGAAATATGTACCCTATATTGATGAGAATGTAGTAGGTATGTCAGATGCTTTTGAAGCAGTACCTAACCGTGAATTGGATAAGGGGAATGATCTTTACTTATGGCAACGTATTCTTGATGATTTTAAAAAGGCCGAGGAATTATTGCCTTTGGATCAGATGGATAAAGGTCGTGTAAGCCGTAATGCTGCTACTGCTATGGTTGCTAGGACAATATTAAATATGGCTTACGAACAGGATGACCGTCATCAGGTGATAAATATCAATAAGGAATTACTTGCAGAAGCTTTGCCTTATATTGATAAAATTATTGATCAAGAAGGTGGTCGTGTAGGTTTGGAATCTGATTTTGGTAATAACTTTTTGGTAGAGTATGATAATGCTACTAAAGAATCCATTTGGGAATTACAATTTGCTCTTGATAATAATTTTCATACAGCAGGTCGATTTAATCGCGCTGAAGGTTTGAATCATCCATGGATGTGGCCCGAAACACAACCTGGTAATTTTGTATTTAAGTGTTGTGACTTTAACCATGCTAGCTATACGTTGACTAATGCGTTTAAGACAGATGAAAACGGTTTACCCCGTTTCGAGGATTATAATGAGGATGATTATGGTCAATATATTAAAAATTCAGATGGTTCTTATAATTTGGATATCGTTAATTCTGGCGCTAAGCCTTACTTTGATAAGTATACATGGGATCCCCGATTTAGCCATACTATCGTAGCTCCTGGACAGCCTTGGAAGTATGATCCTGATTTATTATTCCATTCAACTGCTACTCGTGATCCGATTACTTATAGTTTCTTGAAACCCATCAAAGATATGCCACATCCTGATTGTGGTTGTATTGCTTATGATGGATGGCAATTTAATTCTATGAATAAGAAGATGATTCGTTACGATGACGTGTTGCTGTGGAAAGCTGAGATTTTGATTCAATTGGATAGAGAAATGGAAGCCCTGCCATATATTAACCAGATTCGTACTCGTGCTGCCAATAGTTTGGTTCGTTTGACTCAAGCTGACGGTTCATATACAATGAATTATCATATTGCTACTTATCAGCCGGGTATTAACTGTAATTGGACTAAGGACTTTGCATGGAAAGCCTTAATGTGGGAAAATCGTCTTGAATTTGCTTGCGAAGGTCATCGTTTCTTTGATTTGCAGCGTTGGGGATTGTTGGAAAAGACAATGAACGAATATTTTGCTATTGAAAGCACTCGCTTCGATTGGTTCAATGATGCTCGTTTTACTGCCGGTCGTGATGAGTACTTTCCGATTTCCCAACCACAAATGAATTATTCAAAGGGTAACTATACGCAGAATCCGGGATATTAATGTTTAACTATTAAGAAGAAAATTATGAAAAAGATAGTAACCATTTTTACAATGTTGTTGGTAGTGTTATCACTGTCCAGCTGCTATGACAGAGATGTGCTTGATGACAAGGGCTTGAATTATTTCATGCCTACGCCTGAGAATGTGCAGTATATTCAAGATAATGCTACTACAGTGACATTGACTTGGAGTATTCCTTCAGTAATTCCAGAAGACTTCAGACGTCCTATTTCAGTACAGATTCAAATAGTGGAAAATAATATTTATAGAGATAGAATAACCTTGGTAAATGAGGAAACCTCTCATACTTTCACTATTGATCCTGCTAAGAAGTATCGCTATATCGTTAAATTGGTAGGTACTTTTACTGAGGAAAATCAAGAAACAGGGCGTACATCTACTGTTACTTCTGAGGGTGTAATAGTTAATGTCGAATAGTTTCGAGAAGGATTTTTGTAGTTAATGATAGAGAGTGGGCTTTTACTGGTATTTTTCTGAGTCAGCTCACTCTCTATTTTAATATTTGATATAAGGCGAATGGGTTATCTGGTTACGATAAATTGAAAAATGAATCAATAGACATGAAAAACATATTATTTATAGCATTCTCTTCGTTTATATTTTTATTTGTTTCTTGTACTTCTGAACAAGAAACTGAAACTTATATTCCTATTGATGAAATTATACCTTTGGATACTCATTTGATTCCAAATAAGGATACAAAAATTGTATCAACAACATTGAATTTTAAGGATATTGATGCCATAGATTATTTGCTGGTTAGAAAGAGTGTAGGTGACAGCTATTCAGCTAAGATAAGTCAAAGCGAACTTACGTCTGATTATATTTTCAATTATACCATCCAAAAAACAGATCCACAGAAATTTCGGCTAGTATTAGCTGCCTTTTACAAAGATGGTAATATGTCAAAAGAGCTCTCTTTGAATGTGGATAACCGTTGGGGTTTTTTTATTCGTAATGTTACTCGTATAGCTCGTGTTACAGGGAGTATAATAAATGGAGAAAACTTTCCAAGTCCTAATAATACTGCGACAAAATGGAATGTAGGAGGAACAGATCTTGGCATTATTTGGGAGATGCAGCCCGGAAAATATGGAATTTTCTTTGGTGATACTTTTGGGTATGACTTTAAGCCTAATCCAGCTAATCCTGGACCTAACGGAGGGAGTTGGCGTAGTAATGTGCTGGCTTTCTCGGAGGATAATGATTTAGAAGATGGATTGTCATTCAGCAATATGGCTACTGATGATAAAGGGTATGCCCGCGAGATAGTATATGGGGGAAAAGATTCGTCAGGTAATGGTGATTGGACTTCTATCCCAACAGCTGCTATTCGTGCTAATGGAATAGATTATGTGCATTATTTTAATATGAGAAATTGGACGGGATGGATTACAAATTATTCGGGAATATATAAGTCGGTTGATAATGGTTTGACATGGGCTAAATGTAAAGATATAACCTTCTCATCTTATAGTTTTTTTGGCCAGGTAGGGTACTTTAAGAAAGATGGATATGTTTATATGATAGGTACTCAAACGGGGAGGGATAGCAATGCTAAATTAGCACGATTTCATGAAACAGATATTGAGAATAAGACAGCTTATGAATATTGGAATGCTTTTACTAATCAATGGATAAAAGGCAATGAAAATGAGGCAACTGTATTAATAGAAGATAAGGTTGGTGAACTTTCTTTTATATATAACGAGACACATAAGAAATGGATAATTGCTTATTTCAATGCAGATAGATATAATATAACTATGCGTACGGCAGAAGACATAACTGGCCCATGGAGTGAACCCTATGAGCTTGCTAATGGTAGAGAGTATGCCCAATTGTATGGTTCTTACATTCATCCGTTGTCGGTAACTGGTGATAATTTATATTTTACGATGTCAATGTGGATGCCTTATAATGTTTTTTTAATGAAGGCTGAATTGGCTGATATGGGAGAGTTTTAATTATATTGATAAATATAATATCATGAACACACGCACATTAATTATAACTTTTGTTTGGATGATAATGTCCAACATAGGCATCTGTGCTCAAGAGCATTGGGATGCACAAGAGAGAATTGAGTTGAATAAGGGTGTTTTTCCGAAAAATTTTAGTAAAGCTATTGATGCTATACAGTATGATTTATTAGGAATTGAGAGAGGAAAAAGCCATGTGAAAGTGATAGATAACAACACTTTGTACATAAACCTTTCTTTTTCGCTTAAAAACTCTGTTCAACAAGGTGATTGGCGTATAGCCGTAAAGCCGGATTTTTTACCTTCGTTCCATTGGGCGCCACATCTTACTCCTACTGATAGAAATGTCATCGATCAACATGTATTCCGTTCTCCTGCCCTTATTGTAGCAGACGATCATCAAACTCTTATTCTTATTCCCGATTTGGATATTATGCAGAAGGGGACTCCTGTACGATGGTATATGGATATGGACGCATCCTCTAATACACTTATTCTCGGAATGTGTAATAACCATGTATCCGAACACGTTCTGTTTGAGCGTGATCAAGAAACTACTTACCCAAAAGGAGATATTGAAATAGGCTTTTATTTGATGTATTCTGATAGCAAGGAAGTATTGCGGAATCCTTTTAAGAAGCCGTTAGAATTTATGTGGAGTCGATGGGGGCATGCTGCATATGAGAAAGGTAATCCGGTGAAGGAAAACCTAGAAACGTATGTGAAACATACTTATAATTGGGCTTTTAATTCATGGTCAGAAAATGTGTGGCAGCAATTTGAGTTAGATGGGAAAAAAGTGGGTGCTCCCGTATTCATTGTGAATGTTACTCAAAGTCCTAATTATCCGGGAGAGATTAATGAACGTGAATTTCGTTCTATCTGGAATCAGGCATGGTTCAGTTCATTGCGTTCTGCAAGTGGATTATATCGATATGCAAGAAGAACCGGTAATAGGGAGCTTCTTGCAAAAGCAAATTTGACAAAAGAACTGGCTCTGTCATTTCCGCAGAGGAATGGTTTTTTCTATGGACTTATCGGTACGGAAATGCATGAAGTAGAGATTGATGGTAAAAAGTATAATCGGAGCAAGGGGTGGAATACCTATTATTGGGGAAATTCCAACAGAAATCCTTATACCTGGAATCCGAAAGAATCTCCGTATCATATTCTTGATATGAGTTGGACAGCATTGTTGATGCTTCGGTGGTATGATGAATTAGAAAAAGATGCCCGTCTTTTGGCTTATGCAGAAGATTATGCGATGGCTTTACTTGGAATACAGTATGAAAATGGTTTTTTCCCTGGCTGGCTTGACTTAAAGACAATGCAGCCGATGAACCATTTGAATGCTTCTCCTGAAACATCTTTATCAGTTACTTTTTTACTTAAACTGTATGAGCTTACACATAAGGAAGAGTATAAACGGGCAGCATTTAAAGCCATGAATGCAGTTATCCATGAAATTATCCCGGTTGGGAAGTGGGAAGACTTTGAAACCTATTGGTCTTGTTCTCGTTACGGTTCGGATAACTTGGTAGGTAAAAAAGTTTTGCGGAACAATATGCATAAACAGAATAATTTTTCAATGTTCTGGACAGCTGAAGCCTTACTGGAGTGCTATCGTCTTACCTCAAATAAAGAATATCTTGATTATGGACAGCGTACACTTGATGAATTGCTGATGACCCAAGCATCGTGGCAGCCGCCATACATGTATGTAAATGTATTGGGTGGTTTTGGTGTGTTGAATGCCGATGGTGAATGGAATGATTCACGCGAAAGTCTTTTTTCCGAACTCATCATTCAATATGGAAAACTTCTTGATAAGCCAGAGTATATAGAACGGGGATATGCTGCACTTAAGGCATCTTTTGTAATGATGTATTGTACTGAAAATCCTCAAACCAAACAGCAATGGGAAAAAGTTCATCCGTTCTTTGCTTCAGAGGATTATGGATTCATGATGGAAAATTACGGGCATGGCGGCCGTACAAATCCGGCAGGTGAAGGTATGGGTGAGTTTACAATCTATGATTGGGGAAATGGAGCAGCGGCTGAAGCGTACAACCGCCTCCTTGATAAATTTGGAAAAATAGAATAATGATTCGTTAACATTAATAATTCAGCTATGGTAAGATCAACTTTAACTTTATTGGCCCTATTTAATGTGGCTATACTGTTTCCGGGTAAAGCAATGTCCCAGAACAGTGAAGGGCGGGAGTTTAACGGTAAGTATCAAAAGGAATATCTGGATAAGATTGCATTTCCTATAGGGGGAATCGGCGCCGGAATGTTCTGTTTGGAGGGAACCGGTGCCATTTCGCATGTGTCTCTCAGGCACCATCCTGATGTGATGAATGAGCCGTATACCTTTGCTGCGATTTATGTAAAGGGGGTTGAGAACGGAGCAAAGGTATTGGAAGGGCAGGTTCCGACTTGGAAGTTATTTGGTCCTGCACAGAGTGGTTTAGGTAGGGGAGACAAGACATATGGCCTTCCCCGCTTTGAGGAGGCGGTTTTCCAGACACGTTTTCCTTTTGCGACTATTGATTTAAGAGACAAGGATATGCCTTTGGTGGCAAAGATTACGGGTTGGAGTCCTTTTATTCCGACGGATGCGGACAATTCCAGCTTACCGGTTGGAGTACTGGAATATCAGTTTACAAACACTTCCGATAAGGCTATCGAAACCGTGTTTTCTTATAATACCAAAAATTTCATTGATGGTCAGGGTACTATCCGAGGAGTAAAGAACGGGTTTGTTTTAGAATCCGATCAGAACAACAGTGGGCTAGCTATTTATGTGGACAATGCTGCTGCTGTTGTAGACCATTGTTGGTTCCGTGGTGCCTGGTTCGATCCGCAGACTGTGGTTTGGGATAATATTCGCTATGGGCGGATCGCTGATAAGCAGCCGGTTAAGGGTGTTGCTCCGGGAGCGTCTGTTTATGTTCCGCTGACGTTGCAGCCGGGAGAGACAAAAACAGTCAAGGTAAACTTCTGCTGGTATCTGCCCGATTCAAACCTTTCTATCGGTGGTGCCAGAAAGGTAGGACAGGCATTTACGGGGATGCCCTGCAAGGGAACGGCTTCCGGTCAGCAACCTGTGAGCGGCTTTGTCGGCAAGCAGTTGCTGAACTCGTTCGATAAGGGTGGAGATGGACTGACGGGTATTATTCAGTCTCCTGAGTTCAATATTGGGAAAAGATATCTGAAGTTTCTGGTAGGTGGAGGCAGTCAGGCTGACCGTACTTCTGTAAATCTTGTAGTAGACGGAAAGATTGTAGAGACGGCGGTCGGAAATCAGACGGAGACTCTGAGTGAAACCGTATGGGATTTGAAACCTTATCAAGGAAAGAAGGCTTTTGTGAAAGTCATTGATTTGGATGTTTACCCGTGGGGACATATTCTGGCCGACCAGTTTGTGTTGACAGACAATAGGAATGAAGATATTTACAACTTGTCTTCTACATCCACCTTACTTGCCGATTTTGAAAGTAACAGTTGGGGAGACTGGCAGGTTGTGGATTCTTCTGAAGAAGAAAAACAATTCCTGGCAGATGAAGGAGATGTCGAAGCTACCTACAGACCTTGGTACTCGGAGCGCTTCAAGAGTTTGAATGAGGTTATCGGCTATTGGGATGCAAACCAGGCGATGCTGGAAAAGAACAGCCGGCTGTTCAGTGATGCATTCTATAGTTCCTCTTTGCCGGCAGAAGTACTGGAGGCTGTTGCTACTAATTTAACTATATTGAAATCTCCTACGGTATTACGTCAATGGGATGGAAGATTTTGGGCTTGGGAAGGATGTCAGGATTCTTTTGGCTCTTGTCACGGAAGTTGTACGCATGTGTGGAACTATGCACAGGCTTTGCCCCATTTGTTCCCGTCTTTGGAAAGAACCTTGCGTGAAACGGAATTCAGGGTAAGCCAGAATACGGAAGGACACCAGAATTTTAGAGTCAACTTGCCTATTTCGGCACCGCCTCACAACTTCCATGCTGCTGCCGACGGACAGTTGGGCGGGATTATGAAAGTTTACCGTGAATGGCGTATCAGCGGGGATACACAGTGGATGAAAGACCTTTTCCCGGCAGTGAAAAAGAGTCTTGACTATTGCATCCGTACATGGGACCCCTTGCATAAGGGCTATCTTGAAGAGCCGCACCACAATACTTATGACATCGAGTTCTGGGGACCGGACGGCATGTGTACAAGTTTCTATTTGGGAGCTTTGACTGCGTTTATAGAGATGGGCAAGGAGCTGAAGCAACCCGTTAAGGAATATACGGCCCTGCTGTCAAAGGGCAAGAAATATATGGAAACTGCACTCTTCGATGGAGAATATTTCATACAGAAGATTCAGTGGGAAGGGCTTCAGGCTCCCAATCCGGTTGATGTAATGTCTTTCGGGGGAAGTTATTCCGATGAGGCCCTGAAATTGCTGAAGGAAGAAGGGCCAAAATACCAATACGGTACCGGTTGTCTGTCCGATGGAATTTTAGGGATGTGGATGGCTTCCGTATGCGGACTGGATGAAGTGCTGGACAATGAAAAGGTCAGGAGCCATCTGGTGGCCGTACACAAATACAATCTGAAACATGACTTGGTAGACCATTTCAATCCTCAAAGACCGGTGTATGCTTGTGGTAAGGATGGCGGATTATTGCTTTGCACATGGCCGAAGGGTGGTATGCTGTCACTGCCTTTTGTATACAGCAATGAAGTCTGGACCGGTATCGAATATCAGGTTGCCAGTCATTTGATGATGAAAGGTGAGGTGGAAAAGGGCTTGGATATTGTCCGTGAATGCCGTGAGAGATATGATGGAAGAGTAAGAAACCCATTCAATGAGATAGAGTGCGGGCATTGGTATGCACGTGCCATGGCAAGCTATGGAATGTTGCAGGGGCTTACAGGAGTGCGGTATGATGCTGTTGACAAAACCATGTACATCAATTCTAAGATTGGTGATTTCAAAAGTTTCATCAGTACTGATACCGGTTTCGGAACTATTGAATGGAAAGCAGGAAAGCCTGTGTTGAACGTGGTTTATGGCAACATTGATGTGAAACGCTATAATGTTTCAGGCAAGATTGTGGATTGAGGTCAATTAGGATAGGGATGTACAATCAAAGACAGATTAAGATGACAGAGAAGAAGAAACTTCTTGTTTTGTGTGTTGCACTATTTTGTTTTATAGCTGTTTCTGCACAGCAGAGAATGTCTGTATCGTCTCCTGACGGAAAACTTAGATTTTCTCTGAAAGTAACGCCGGAGAGTGTTTCATATGACATCGACTATAGGAAGCAGTCTCTTATAGCAAATTCTTTGCTTGGTTTCAGCTTTGATAGCGGAGAGTTCGGAAGGAATCTTAAAGCAGGAAAGGTGCAGCGTAAAAAGATTGATGAGACATACAAGCTCATTGTCGGCAAGACAAGTAGTGTACGTAGCCGTTGCAATGAAATGACCGTTCCCATGCAGGAACGGTCAGATTCCGGCCGTCTGATAAACCTGGTTGTAAGGGCATTCGATGACGGGATAGCATTCAGATATGAATTTCCGGAACAGAAAGCATGGGATTCATACGTGATGTATGATGAAAGGACACAGTTCAACTTGCAAGGAAACCCGATGGCGTTGCTCATGTACCTGCCCGGGTATGTGAATACACACGAAGGGGTATACAGTCATGTAAGATATGACAAGGTGGCAAGGAAAAGGCTGATAGAGATGCCGGCGACATTCGAGTTCGACAACGGGGTGGCAGTGGTTATAACTGAAGCGGCCATAAGGGACTATGCGGGAATGTACCTGGTGAAGGAGAAGGGTGGACTGGTGGGAAAGCTCTCGCCAAAACTGGGGCAGGAGAAGATAAAGGTCGAGACAGACAGTTTCCCGCACCGTACCCCGTGGCGCGTAATCTCCGTTGCAGACCGGGTGGGAGGATTGCTGGAGACGAATATACTAACAAGCCTGAACGAGCCCTGCAGGATTGAAGACACTTCATGGATTAAGCCTTGCCGGACCACGTTCACATGGTGGAACGGGAATGTCGTGCCGGACAGCACGTTCTCTCCGGGAAACAACTTCGATACAAACAAGTACTACATCGATTTTGCAGCACGCAATGGCTTGGATGCACATGGAATCTACGGATATGCGGAGACTCCTTGGTACTATGATGACAACTTCAATTTCGGATGGGCGGGACCCAATGCGGACGTTACAAAACCGATACCGTGCCTGAACATGCCGAGAATTGTGGAATATGCAAGGAGCAAGGGGGTTGGCATACATCTGTGGGTACACTGGAGACCGTTGTACGACAAACTCGAAGAAGCCTTTGCGCTCTATGAGGGATGGGGAGTAAAAGGACTCATGGTGGACTTCATGGACCGTAATGACCAAGAGATGATATGCATCCAAGAAGAGATACTGGAATGTGCGGCAAGACACAGGCTCTTCATACAGTTCCATGGGTCGAGCAAGCCTTCCGGACTGGTAAGGACGTATCCGAATGAATTCACACGGGAGGGGACACTCAACTATGAAGTATGCAAATGGGACACGCTGGTGAATGCGGACCATGACATTGCGATACCCTTCACCAGGATGCTGGCGGGAGCGACGGACTATCACCTGGGAGGGTTCAGGGCACTGCCGCGCTCGGAGTTCAAGATACAGTATGTAAATCCTCATGTAATGAGCACACGCTGCCATATGTTGGCCATGTATGTGGTTTTGGAAAACCATCTCACCTCTTTGTGCGATACGCCAAAGGCTTATGAAGGTCAACCGGGGTTCGAGGTGCTCCGTACCGTGCCGGGAACGTGGGATGAGATAAGAGTTCCGCTGGCAAAGATGAATGAGCATGTCACGGTGGCCCGCAGGAGCGGTTCGGACTGGTGGGTAGGCTCGCTAAACAACGGTGCGGAAAGGAATCTGAAATTGGAATTGGACTTCCTTAGTGAGGGAGACTACCAAGCAACGATCTATACCGATGCAGAGGATGTGGACCGGAATCCAAACCATCTGGACAGACAGGTACGGAAAGTTACAAGGAAGGATATCATTGAACTGAATCTGGCAAAGGATGGAGGAGCGCTATTACATATCAGAAGGTTATAAGGGTGATGTTTATCAGTTGAAATTGTATTTCAATCAGTTGTTAGTTTGTTAGGATAAGAAGATTGTTCCAGGATAATATTTTTAGTCAATGGATTTATAACATGAACAGAAGAAATTTTATAAAGAGAGTGGGCCTTTTGGGGGCAGGATATGCGCTGAATAAAAACTTGATGTTTGCGAATTCAGGCGTAGCTTCGACAGCTGCCTCTTTTTCGTCGTTTCCAACAGTAAGGAAGCCTATATCGGAAAGGAACTTCAAAAGTCCTGCCATTGAAAAGGCCATTGCTACTTTTAAACAGAAGGTCAAGAATGAAGAACTGGGCTGGCTGTTTGGGAATTGTTTTCCGAATACGTTGGACACAACCGTTTTTTATTCAGAAAAGGATGGCCGACCGGATACATATGTGATTACCGGTGATATTGATGCCATGTGGTTAAGGGATAGTTCTGCCCAAGTATATCCGTATTTGGATTTCATGTCTGAAGATAAGAACCTGCAAAGACTGATAATTGGCGTTATCAATAAGCAGACCTCCTTTATATTGAAGGATCCGTATGCCAATGCCTTTTATGATGATGATACGAAGTATACAAGATGGAACAGCGACCATACGGAGATGAAACCGGGTATTCATGAGCGTAAATACGAGTTGGATTCGCTTTGCTATCCCATTCGCCTGGCATATGGATACTGGAAAAAGACAAATGATGCTTCTCCTTTCGATGCGCAATGGAAGAAGGCGATAGAAACCGTTTTAAGGGTCTGCAAGGAACAGCAGAGAAAAGATGGTAACGGGCCTTATAGCTTTCGCAGAACTTCGGAATGGGCTATAGATGCTGTTCCTATGGGTGGAGTGGGCTATAAAGTAAATCCGGTCGGATTGATTTGCTCTACTTTCAGGCCTAGTGATGATGCCACTATCTTTCCTTTTCTCGTCCCGTCCAATTTCTTTGCGGTGGCCAGTTTGAGGCAGGCTTCCGAAATGGTTCAAAAGATAACCAAAGACAATGTACTGGCTGATGAACTGTTGGCGTTGAGTAAAGAAGTTTATAATGCTTTGCAGACTTATGCCGTGGTGAATCATCCGAAGTTCGGTAAAATCTATGCTTTTGAAATAGATGGCTTTGGATCGGCTTATCTTAGTGATGATGCCAACGTCCCTAATCTGCTGGCGTTACCCTATCTGGGTGGTGTTGATAGGGATGATGCAATTTATGCCAATACCAGAAGATTCGTGTGGTCGGAATACAATCCTTATTTCTTTAAAGGTTCTTATTTTGAAGGGATAGGAGGACATCATATTGGTACGGACATGATATGGCCGATGAGCCTGATAATGAAAGCCCTGACTGCTCAAGACGATAAAGAGTTACAGCAATGTATCCAGATGCTCCAGAAAACGCATGCCGGTACCGGGTTCATGCACGAGTCATTCCACAAGGATGACCCCAAGAAATTCACAAGGAGCTGGTTTGCATGGGCCAATACATTGTTTGGAGAATTGCTGTGGAAAACATTCAATGAGAAACCATATTTATTGGAATATTAATCATCTAATTAATCAATGTAAACAAAAATTTATGAGAAGAATTACAAAATTCAGTTTGTTACTCTCCCTTGTTCTGGGATTGTACTTTCCTACTGTTTTTGCACAATCGAACATGACGAACGAAATGTTTGACTTGGCAAAGTTGAAGTCGGGTGTAAAAAACAAAAGAATCTCCAGTACAGATCCTACCGGAGGTAACAGAGATCACTTGGAGCCCTTCAAACCAGGTGAGAAACGCATCATTGCAGACATCAAGGGAACGGGAGTCATCAACCACATTTGGGTGACGATTGCGCCTCCACCTCCCACTTTGAGCAGAAACGACATTATCATTCGCATGTATTGGGACGGCAACGATTATCCTTCGGTAGAGTCTCCCATCGGCCCTTTCTTCGGACAAGGCTGGGATGAGAGATACAACTACGCATCCTTGCCTCTTTCGGCCGGTCCTGAAAACGGTACCGGTCTGTCGTGCTATTTCGCTATGCCTTTCGAGAAGGGCGCACGCATTGAAATTGAGAACCAGAGCGACCGCAACATAGATGCTTTCTACTTCTACGTGGATTATCTGGAGATGGCGAAGCTTCCCAAGGACATGGGCCGCTTTCATGCCTGGTATAACCACAACCTGACTGAAGCACTTCCCGAAGGCGAGACGGAGTGGGGAGTTACCGGTGCCCAGAAGCCGAACACCACCGGCGAACGCAACTATGTGTTCATGGAAACCCAAGGCAAGGGACACTTTGTAGGTATCAATTACTATGTGCATTGTCCCACTCCCATGTGGTATGGCGAAGGTGACGACATGTGGTTCATTGATGGAGAAAAGGTTCCCTCGCTGATAGGTACAGGTACGGAAGACTTCTTCAATACGGCCTGGTGTCCTAAAGAAGCCTTCTCGCATCCTTACTTCGGTTATCCCCGTGTGAACAATGATATAGGCTGGCTGGGTCGTACCCACGTTTACCGATTCTTCATTGAAGATCCCATTTTCTTTGAAAAGAGCCTGAAGGGAACCATCGAACATGGCTCCAACAACAACTTGACGTTGGATTTGTCTACCGTGGCTTATTGGTACCAAGATTCGGCTGTGGCTCTTCCCGAAGCTCCTACAAAGGCACAGCGTGCTCCGAAACCTTTCATCAACCATGTTGATATACATCGTTGGCGGGATGCCTGGCGTAAGTCCAAGGGTAACAAAGCCACTCTGTGGGGCAACGAGTAAACTTTTGTAACGCTCTTTTTTTATACGTTCATAGGCTGATATTTATATCCGGGGTTTTGCCATTATATTGGCAAAACTGTGTCTCTATATTGGCAAAACTGTGCCACTATATTGGCACGACTATGGAAAAATAGTTCTACGGAGCAGCAAATTCAATAAATCATTAATAAAGGTACGAAATGAAGAATATTCCCAAAAAGCAATTTGCGGGCTGGATGCTGATGCTACTGTTGTGCATCAGTATCTCGGCATTTGCCCAGTCGCCTAAGAAGGTGACCGGACGTGTGATGGATGCACAAGGTGAGTTACTCATCGGTGTGAATGTGACGGAGGCGGCAGACCCTTCTAATGGTGTGGTGACGGACATCAACGGTACGTATACGATTACGTTGAAAGGTAATAAGCCGTCATTAAAATTCTCTTATATTGGCTTTAAGGATAAAGTGGTAGCGGTAGGCTCCAAAGGAGTGCTTGATGTAGCTTTGGAAGAAGATGTGGCAGCCCTTGACGAAGTGGTGGTAGTGGGCTTCGGAACGCAGAAGAAAGCTTCTGTGGTCGGCTCCATTACCAATATAGAGCCGGCCAAACTTGCCGCGGCTCCCAGCCGTTCGCTTAGTAACAACTTGGCGGGTATGGTTCCCGGTGTGATTGCGGTTCAGCGTAGCGGTGACCCTTGGTTCAATAACTCCGACTTCTGGATTCGTGGTATCAGTAGCTTTACTGGCAATACCAATCCGCTGGTATTGGTGGACGGCGTCGAGCGTTCGCTCCACGACATCGACCCTGAAGAAATCGCCTCCTTTTCCGTGTTGAAGGATGCTGCCGCCAGTGCCGTCTATGGTGTGCGCGGTGCCAATGGTGTAGTGATGATTGAGACCAAGCGCGGCAAGATTGGAAAGCCGCAGGTGAACGTCCGCTTCGAACACTCCTTTACGCAACCCATCAAGATACCCGACTACATCGGCAGTGTGAAGTATCTGGAACTGATTAACGAAATGTATGCCGAGCAGGGTAGAAACCCGTTTGTAAGCGAAGCCACCCTGCTGAACTACAAGAACCAGACCGACCCGGAACTCTATCCCGATGTGAATTGGTGGGATGTTATCTCCAAAGACCATGCAGACAACACAAAGGCGAACGTTAGTGTCAACGGTGGTACGGACATTCTTCGTTATGCGTTGGTGGCAGGATATTACAATGAGAACGGTATCATTGAACGCGACAAAAACCAGGAGTGGGACTCTTCCCTGAAGGTGAGCCGATATACGGTGCGTTCCAATGTAGATGTGAATGTGACTCCCACCACTTTGTTCCGCGCCAATGTGGGCGTATTCCTGCAAACTCGTAACGCTCCTCCGGGAGACACGGAAACCAACCAGGGCATTTTCTATCAAGCCATGCGTGTACCTCCCTACGTGCATCCGGCTATCTATGCCGATGGGCGCATTCCACGTGTGATGTACAAGGAGAACCCTTGGGCGTGGGCCACGCAGCGTGGATACGAAAAACTAAATCATAATAAGATTGAATCCTTAGTATCGTTGGAACAAGATTTGAAGTTCGTTACACCGGGATTGAAGTTCAAAGGAACCTTCTCTTTCGACAAGTTCTCGGCAACTTCCGTAACACGTTCCAAGAACCCCTATTACTACAATCCCGCCACCGCACGCGATGCAGAGGGCAACATCATCACTGATGTGCAGACCACCGGACAAGAGTTCCTGGGCTATGCAAAAGGAGCTGAATGGGGCGACCAGTCCATCTATCTGGAAGGAATGCTTTCGTACAATCATGTTTTCGGTGACGTACATGATGTGGGGGGGATGTTTTTGTACAATCAAAAGGACTACAACAACGGAGAAGCGCTTCCTTATCGTACACAAGGTATAGCTGGAAGACTCTCGTACACTTATGACAGCCGTTATATCGCCGAGCTGAATTTCGGTTATAACGGTTCCGAGAACTTTGCCAAGGGCAAACGCTTCGGCTTTTTCCCGGCAGCGGCGATAGGATGGATTGTGTCTCAGGAAAAGTTTATGGAGCCGCTTTCAGGTATCATCTCCAATTTAAAGTTGAGGGCTACTTGGGGTAAGGCAGGAAACAGTGAGTTGGGAATCAGGGGACGCGCAGATTACAGACGTTTTGCATATATTTCCACTATCGTTGATACGGGTTCTTATCGCTGGGGTACGGATGCAGAGATATATCGCTTGGGACGTTCGGAAGGTGAGATTGGTGTATCTGACCTGACCTGGGAGACTGTGACTAAGATGAATGCTGGACTAGATTTGGGGTTATGGAACAATAGCGTGAATATTGTTGTGGATGTGTTTAAGGAGAAGCGTGAAGATATCTTTATGAAGCGTACCAATGTACCTGGTTCTACCGGATTCAACCGCCCCGTTTGGGCCAATTATGGCAAGGTCGAGAATCAGGGATTTGATGTGTCTTTGAATGTCAACCATAAGTTCAATAGCGATTGGGCCATTTCCGCTATGGCAAACTATACCTACGCACACAATAAGGTTGTGGAAATAGACGAACCTGCCGCCATCTTGGGTACATACCGTTCGCAAACCGGTAAGCCTATAGGGCAATTGTTTGGCTTGATAGCCGAAAGGCTCTTTACGGAAGATGATTTCGATGAAAACGGTATGCTTAAGGAAGGAATTCCGGCACAGAAGTTCAGTGATATGAGTAACCTACGTCCCGGTGACATTAAATACAAAGATTTGAACGGGGATGGTGAAGTGACCGCAGTAGATAAAACAGCCATTGGTGGTACACGTATTCCCGAGATTGTCTATGGTTTTGGAGCTACAGTAAGCTATAAGTCGTTCGATTTGGGAGTATTCTTCCAAGGAACAGGTAAAACCTACCAGCTCTTGGGCGGAGAGACCTGGTTGCCGGGTTCTTCCTTAGGTGCTGGTAACATCTATTCGAACATTGACGACCGTTGGACACCCGAAAATCCGAGGCAAGATGTATTCTGGCCCCGTATGGGAGACAAGGCTGTGGCAAACAATGAACAAGCTTCCACATGGTGGTTGCGTGACATGAGTTTCCTGCGCTTGAAGAATCTGGAACTTGGATATACCCTTCCGCAACGTTGGACTACCAAAATTGGCATCCGCGGCTGCCGTTTGTTTGCAAGAGGAACCAATCTGCTGACGTTCTCCAACTTCAAGCTTTGGGACCCCGAACTGGAAACTACCGATGGATTGAGATACCCACAGATGAAATCTGTATCAGTGGGTTTTAGCATCAATTTCAACAATTAATTAAGATACGAAGAAAATGAAAAAATATAAATCTATAGCAAAAGCTGTCTTATTGTCGTGCACCCTGGCATTGACAACGAGTTGCAACGATTTCTTGGACAAGGCTCCCGACGACCAGCTTACCATGGAGATGATTTTCACGGACAAGATAAGGACTGAGGACTGGTTGGCAGGTGTTTATTCATCCATTCCCAGCCCCATGTGGGGGTATTTCAAGGCACAAGGTTATAACATTATGGGCGATGATATCACTATTCCCCAAGATTGGTCGCCGTATGGATGGAGCAATGTGTATGCCTACACCACCGGAAACTGGAGTCCTATCTCAACATGGGACCCCTATTATTGGGTAGAATTACACAAGCGCATACGTTCCGGCCTTATCTTCTTGCAAGAGGCAAAAGTACTTCCGGAAAAAGACCTGAAGGAATCTTATGTCAACCAGATGAAGTACGAAGTCCGTTTCCTGATAGCCTACTATTACTCTTTGATGATTGAGTTGTATGGTGCCATACCGTTTACTCCCGGTGTGCTTGTTTCCGTCGATGCGCCCGAATCGGAGATGATGACTCCCCAAAGACCCTATGCCGAAGTGGTAGATTGGATTGACAAAGAGCTGCTGGAAGTGTCAGAGCATTTGCCCGCTGTCTATCCCAATAATACCGATTGGGGCAGGGCTACCTCTATCATGGCTTTGGCAATACGTGCCAAAACACTGTTATTTGCCGCAAGTCCATTGTTCAACGGCAATCCGGATCTCAAGGACTGGAAGAATTCGGAAGGAGAATTCCTCTTTGATGCCGAAGCCAAGCCGGAAAGATGGGAAAAGGCTGCCAAAGCTCATCTCGACTTGATAAAGGCAGCCGAAGCGGCCGGACATAAGCTGTACTATGAGTATAATGTGGATGGAAGTATCGACCCCTTCATGTCTTACTACAACATGTCGTTGAAACGCTTCTCAGAAGGCAACAAGGAGATTCTTTTCGGACGCCCCGAAAATGTGGACCTGAACAACTGGCAGGCTCATCATCTGCCGAAAGGTATCGGTGGAAATGCCGCTATGGGTGTTACTCAGGAACTGGTGGACGCTTTTTATATGAAGAACGGTGAAATGCCTATATTGGGATATAACGAGGATGGTTCGCCCATTATCAACCCGGAATCGGGGTATGTGGAAAACGGATTCTCTACCAATACAGAGTATAGAACCACGAAGTGGCCGGGCGGTGGACCTTCGAACCTTGCCAATAAAGAAACCGGTGTAAGCCCGGTAACAGAAGAAGGTACCTACAACATGTATTGCAACCGGGAGCCTCGCTTCTATGTTTCCGTCATCTATAATGGCGCATGGCTGGGAGTTGATAACCGTCGTGTGAACTTCCTTCAAGGAGGCCGTGATACGGATATGACTTTCGACTCTCCGCAGAACGGTTATAATGTCCGTAAGCGAATCTCTTTGGATGTACTTCCCAGAGATGGAAAGTATGTATATCAGCCGGGTATCTTATACAGAATGGCTGAAGCGTATTTGGGCTATGCGGAAGCATTGAACGAGTCTTCGCCAGCTCCCACTCCCGATGTATATAAGTATGTGAACTTGATTCGTGAACGTGCCGGAATTCCCGCTTTGAAGGAAGGGCTGAGTAAGGAAGAAATGCGTGCCGCCATTCAGCAAGAACGTCGGGTAGAGTTCAATTGTGAAGGTATCCGTTTCCATGACCTCCGTCGTTGGAAGATTGCCGACAAATACCTGGGCGGCAAGCTTTATGGTATGAATCATGACGGTTCTGAGAAGAGCGATGATGTGAACAATCCGAAGGCTTTTTATAAGAGAACTTACTACAAGAGCCGTACCTTCAACAAAAGAATGTATTTATGGCCCGTTCCGCAGGCTCAGATGGACATCAACCCCAATTTGAGACAAGCTCCCGGATATTAATAAATAATTAGAGAACAAGTATGAAATCAATAAAATTCATTTTTTGTACGATGGCGTTAGCGTTTACCACATTGATGTCTTGCTCGGATGATAATGAGGTGGACTTGTCCAATCGTAAGTTTGTCCGTATCGATCAATCGGCAGTTTATGTGGAGATTGACGAGAATGTCACTGTCACCGCTTCCGTTGACACTTTGGCGGGTGATTCCTATCTGTTGAAATGGAGCGTGCTCGATTCCGATGTAGCGACCATTGAAGGTGTAGAAAACAACGCAGCCGTCATTACGCCTATTGCCGTTGGAAAAACGGTTATCAAGGTAGAGACAGCCGATGGCAAGTTGTGCTACTTTAGTGACTTGACTGTTACCAAGACTCCTAAGACGTGTTACATTGACTTTGGTGTCATTGATTCTCCGGCTCCGTTTAACAACTATAGGAATCCCAGAGACCCCGGATTGGTAAATATGCTCGACCATAGAGGTCGTCCTACTACTTTCGGCATCGAGGTGGACAAACCGTTTTCCGGAGAATTGGCTCGCGGTTTGAATAATAATTTGGGTCTTCCAAAAACAGCTTCTGAGGATATGTTTTTCAGCGACGGTATTGCTATTCCGCTCAGTGGATTTAAGGTGACAGGTCTCTCTCAAGGAACAAAATATACGTTCAGTTTCTATGGTCACATCAATGACCGTGGAACTGAAACCGAGTTCCATGTAATCGGAAAGAACGATGGCGTTGCTTATTTGGTTAATGACGATAATTTCGATAGAACGGTAGAGATTAAGGGTATTGAGCCTAATGACGAAGGTGTTGTTTATATCGAGATGAAACCGGGCCCGAACAATGTACAATGGGCCAAATTCTTTGGCGTAAATACCATGGTACTTTCAGAAGAGGAGAATTGATGTGGTTTTATAGACCATAATCCTTTCTATTGAAATAATACTGTCAGTGAGGAGAGATACCGTTTAAACAGGCATTCTCTCCTTGCCTTTTTAAAAAACATATAGTAAAATAGTTTATGAAAATTAATTTGAAAGAAGTTTCTGTTTTCTTGTCTGCCATTCTATTGGCAGGCTCGTATGCCGTGGCTCAGAACCCATACAGATGGACGGATGAGCTGGAGTTATTGAAAAGAGTGGATAAATTGCCGGAGTATCGCACTGGCTCTTATGTGGAGCAGTTCTCGAGTTACGACCGTACCGGAGGCAATGATGATGGTTTTGCGGGTACTTATTCTTTCCTTCGTAAGGAAGGTGATAAGTTGGTGATTGCTGAGATGGAAGGCCCCGGAGTCATCAACCGAATCTGGACTCCTACACCGACGGACAATATGCTCTATTTCTATTTTGATGGACAGAAAGAGCCCGGTCTGAAAATAAAGTTCTCGGATTTGTTTTCCGGTAAGGTTTATCCGTTTACAAAGCCCGTTTGTGGTAATGAAATCGGTGGTTTTTATTGTTATCTGCCCATTACGTACAAAAAGTCCTGCAAAATTGTTTTCGATGGACCTAAATTGGAATTCATTCAGATACAATACCGTAACTTGCCGGAAAAGAAGGTGGAAACCTATACCGGTGAATTCTCACAGCAGGATAAGGATTTGTTGGCTGAGGTGAATAGAATATGGGCTGACTTGTCTCCTGCTGTAACGAATTATACCTTTGGAAAATCAGCTGGTGTACAGACGGAAGAAAAGGTATTTACACTGAGTCCGGGAGAAGAAGTTTCTTTCTTTGAGATGGCAGAACCGGGACGTATTGTAGGTATGTCGATTGATGGCGGAACATCTTTCGAAGGTTTATACAAAGATGTGATTCTTTCAGCTAAATGGGATAATGAGAAGGTGGAGGCTATTTATGCCCCCGTTGCTGATTTTTTTGGATATGCCTATGGAAAAGGAGCAATGCGGAGTATCTTAATGGGTAAGCAAGGTACTTCCAACTACTGCTATCTGCCAATGCCTTTTGACAAGTCAGCTTCTATGAAGATGATTTATAAAAAGAGAGAAGGTATTCAGCAATCTCCTATTTCTGTAAACGTTAAAGTGTACTATAACAGTAATAAGCGTAATGTGAAGGAAGAGGGTAAGTTCTATTCTGTATGGCGTAGAGAGAAAACTCCTCTCGGCATTTTCCATAAGTTTGCTGCACAAAAAGGAAAAGGACATTATGTAGGAACCATCCATCAGGCACAAGGCCTGCGTCCGGGAATGACCTTGTTCTTCGAAGGGGACGACAGCACTTACGTAGATAATAAAATGCGTCTGCACGGCACCGGTTCCGAAGACTATTACAACGGTGGCTGGTATGCTTTATTGGATCGTTGGGACAGAGGAAACAGCCTCCCTCTCCATGGTTGTCTGGATTATTCACTTCCGATGGCCAGAACCGGTGGATACCGTTTCTTCTTGGCCGACAAAATGTCCTATGAGAAGGAAATCTATCATGGAATGGAACATGGTGAAGTAAAAAATAATTTCCCGGTAGATTATACATCTGTTGGATTCTTCTATGCAGCCCAGCCATTGCAAGGCAGAGAAGAGCCTACTGCTGAATTACGCACTGTATATCAGCCGACAGAACATATTTATTTCCCTCAATTGATGCAGCTGAGTCTTGGTGGAGGTGTCCAGGTAACAAATGAGCGTGGAATCCGTATGACCACCCAGCATGGAGGAGTAGTGCGCATCATGCTGAACGATGTGCCCGAAGGAAAATATAAAGTGCTGATAAACTATTTTGAGAAACCGAATGGTGCCGACTTCCAGGTTTGGCAACGCCAGAAGCAACTGTCCGGATGGATCTCTACTAAGAAGGACAAAGAAGTGTCTAAAGACAGAGTACATGTAGGAGACATCAATTTGACGGAACAAACCAATTCAGTCACTTTCCATGTGAGAAATAATAACGGTGGGGACCAGTTTGAACTGGGACTGATTATCCTGGAAAGAATAAAGGAATAGATGTGGGAATGTGTACTTGTATATGGAATTGATAAGAATGAGAACTAAACAAATTTTACTGTTCGGGCTTGTTACCTGTAGTTTGACGGGCAATATGGCTTGTAAGGATGCTGATAGTGAAAAAACGCTGTGTATTGATAATGTACGTATGATATCCCGTGTCACGGGTGATCCTTTGCCGGGAGATACATTGCTGAATCCCAATAATACCGGACCTGACTTTGATGTATATGGAACGGATTTGGGGTTAATGTGGCATATGGATGGAAACCGTGTGGGCATGTTTTTCGGAGATACCAGTGGAGAAGGTTTTGTCGTGAATAAAAATGGTGGCAATGGTTCCAACTGGCGTTCCAACGTACTGGCTTTTTCATCGGATACAGAGCTTACAGACGGTCTTAAAATAGATTCAATGCTGCTTGATGCCGATGGTAAGGCGCTTGAGGTATGTGCGGGCGGTAAGACGAATCCGGAGGTATACCAGACTTCCATCCCTACGAGTGCTATTCGGGCCGGTAAAACGGATTGTGTCCATATTATGAACATCTATGATTGGGGAGCGCCTCATGGACGCTGGCTTACCAATTTTTCTTCTGTCTATACTTCCAATGATGACGGTCGGACATGGGAGCGGCGTGAAGAGGTGACTTTTTCTCCCGACAGTCATTTTTCGCAAGTGGCTTATGCCAAATGTGACGGATGGATTTATATGCTCGGCACACAGGCCGGACGTGGTGATGCTGCGTATCTGGCGCGTTTCCTTGAGAAAGATCTTCTGGATATGAAGGCCTATGAATACTGGAACGGTGAAAGTAAAGAGTGGATACGTGGAAATGAGGCTGCCGCTACTCCGGTATTGAGAGGTCCCGTAGGAGAAGCGTCGCTGATATGGCACAAGAAGTTTGAGCGTTGGATTCTGACTTATAATTATGATCCGAATCATGACGAGACTCCTTTGACCAAAAGGCATGCCATTCTTTATTGTACATCGAAGGATCTCGTCCAGTGGAGCGAGCCGAAAGTATTGGCGGAAGCGGACAGATATCCAGCTTTGTATTGCGCTTACATACATCCGTTGAAAGACAATGATGACCAGCTTTGGTTCATCATGTCCATGTGGGGGCCATACAATGCTTTCCTGATGTGTGCCGATATGAAGCTGGAATAATAATCACTTGACTTGAATTGGATATGAAGCTTAGGAATTTATTTTTATTAATAGCTCTCTCGTTACCGGTTTGCTTGTCTGCACAGACAAGCAAACAAATCTATCTGCAACGAGCCGATTCTTTGCTTCAGCAGATACTTACTCTCTATAAAGTGGAGAAGTATGGCCTGCTGACGGAAACTTATCCAAGAAACCCGGAGCAGAGAATTACATATACGGCCAATACCGGCGCTGTTGTTAACCAGCAGGAGGTCTCTTTCTTGTGGCCTTATTCAGCCTTGGTATCCGGTTGTGTCTCTTTGTATAAGGTTTCCGGGCAAAAGAAGTACAGAAAACTGATGGACCGGCAGATAAAGCCGGGACTGGACCTTTATTGGGACTCTACCCGGATTCCCCATTGTTACCAGTCGTATCCGGCTTTTGCAGGTCATAATGATCGTTATTACGATGACAATGACTGGGTGGCCATTGATTTCTGTGATTACTATGAACAGACTGGTGACAAGGAGTATCTGGAAAAAGCCATCCAGCTGCATGACTATATTTATTCCGGATGGTCCGAAGAGTTGGGGGGAGGAATCTATTGGTGCGAACAGAAGAAAGAATCAAAAAACACTTGTTCGAATGCTCCGGCTACTGTTCTCTGTATGAGGCTGTTTAAGTTGACTAAGGATGCAAAATACCTTGAGCAAGCTAAGAAGACCTATCAATGGACCCGTGACAATCTTTGTGACCCTTCTGACTTTGTATATTGGGACAACAAGAATTTGCAGGGAAAAGTGGATCCGGCCAAATATACTTATAACAGCGGGCAGATGATTCAGGCCGGTGTACTTCTCTATCAGGTAACTGGAGAGAAGCGTTACCTGAAGGAAGCGCAGCAGACAGCCGAGGGTGCCTGCCGTTTCTTTCTGAAGGTACAGCCTATCGCAACAGGAGAGATGAAATTCTTTCCGGCAACTCCTTGGTTTAATGTAATCTTGTTCAGAGGTTTGAAGGCGCTATATCTGGTTGATAGGAATGAGGCGTACATAAAGACCATGATTGCGAATGCGGATTATGCTTGGAACTATGCGCGTGATGAGAATGGCTTGTTTAGTAATGATTGGTCGGGAAACAGAAAAGAGCAGTTCAAGAGTCTACTGGAGAATGCCTGTATGATTGAGCTTTTCGCCGAGATCAGCGAACTGCAATAAATAAAACCTTTAAACACAATAAACAATAAATAAACAGAAAATGAAAAGACAGATTGCAGTATTGGTATCCGCCTTGCTAATGGGTGGCGGTACCTATGCTCAGAATGGTGCTCAGGCGCAAAGACCGAAAGCCTACATGGTGTCTGATGCACATTTGGACACACAGTGGAACTGGGATATCTAGACCACAATAAAGGATTATGTATGGAACACGATCAGTCAGAATTTGTTTCTGCTGAAGCAGTATCCGGAATACATCTTTAATTTTGAAGGTGCGGTCAAGTATGCCTGGATGAAGGAATATTATCCGGCGCAATACGAAGAGATGAAGAAATTCATAGAGAGCGGCCGTTGGCATATCAGCGGAGCCAGCTGGGATGCCACTGATACACTGGTTCCTTCCATAGAGTCTGCGATTCGTAACATCATGCTTGGTCAGAATTATTATCGGAAGGAATTTGGTGTGGAAAGCACTGACATCTTTTTGCCGGATTGTTTCGGTTTTGGCTGGACACTTCCTGCCATTACGTCCCATTGCGGACTGATTGGTTTCTCTTCTCAGAAGTTGCAGTGGCGCAACAAGCCGTTCTACGGCAACGACAAATATCCTTTCACTATCGGCCTATGGCAAGGTATAGACGGCTCTACCATCATGATGGCTCATGGATATGATTATAACCAGCGTTTTGAGGACGAAGACTTGTCGGAAAACAAGAATTTGTTGGAATTGACTACCCACTCTCCGCTTCACATGGTCTACCGCTATTACGGTACGGGAGACATAGGTGGTTCACCTACATTGGAGTCTGTACGTGCCATAGAGAAAGGCCTGCAAGGCAATGGTCCGCTGCAGATTGTCAGTGCCACGAGTGACCGAATATATAAAGACTTCCAGCCTTACGCAAGCCATCCGGAACTGCCCAAGTTCAACGGTGAACTGTTGATGGATGTTCACGGTACCGGATGTTATACTTCCCAGGCTGCCATGAAGCTGTACAACCGTCAGAATGATCTTTTGGGGGATGCAGCGGAACGCTCCTCCGTTGTAGCCGAATGGCTGAACCAAGCTTCCTATCCCGGAGCTGCATTGACTGAGAACTGGCAGCGTTTCATTTTCCATCAGTTCCATGATGACCTTACGGGAACAAGTATACCGCGGGCTTATGAATTCTCATGGAATGACGAGTTGATTTCCCTCAAGCAGTTCTCCGGTATTCTTACTTCCTCCATTGACGCTGTGGCAAGAAAGATGGATACCAGGGTGAAAGGGATACCGGTGGTGCTTTACAATGCGCTTGGATTCCAGGTTGCCGATATGGCAGAGGTGGAACTTGCCTTGCCAAAGAAACCGAAAGGGATTACCGTATATGATATGAATGGCCGGAAAGTGGCCGCCCAATTGCTGTCCTATGCCGATGGTAAAGCCAGACTATTGATAGAAGCCGTTGTGCCTGCTACCGGTTATGCGGTATATGATGTCCGCACATCCGGTCTGTCGGCTGACGCCCGGGTATCTGTGGATTCCAATGCATTGGAGAATTCCATTTATAAGATAACGCTGGATACGAAGGGTGATATCGTTTCGTTGTTTGACAAGAAGAACGGCAAGGAGCTGGTGAAACCCGGTAAATCCATTCGTCTGGCACTCTTCACGCAGAACAAGTCCTACATGTGGCCTGCTTGGGAGATCTTGAAGGAGACTATAGACCGGGAACCGGTTTCCATCACAGAGGATGTGAAGATGACACTGGTGGAGGATGGTGAGCTGCGCAAGTCACTCTGCATCGAGAAACGTTATGGAGAGTCACTCTTCAAGCAGTACATCCGTTTGTATGAGGGTAGCCGTGCCGACCGCATAGACTTTTACAATGAGGTGGACTGGCAGTTGTCCAATGCTTTGTTGAAGGCCGAATTTCCTTTGAACATGGCAAATACGGAAGCCACCTACGATTTGGGACTTGGAAGTGTGAGGCGGGGCAACAATACGGAGACTGCCTACGAAGTCTATGCACAGTATTGGGCCGATTTGACTGACCGTAGTGGAAACTATGGCGTGTCTGTCCTGAATGACAGCAAATACGGCTGGGACAAGCCGGACGACAACACCCTCCGCCTGACCCTGCTGCATACCCCCGAAACAGACAAGGATTATGCTTACCAGAACCGCCAGGACTTCGGGCATCATTGCTTTACATACAGTCTGGTGGGTCATGCCGGCGGACTTGACAAGGCTGTCACCATGGAGAAGGCGGAGATATTGAACCAGAAGCTGAAAGCTTTCCGTACCGATAAACATAGGGGTACATTGGGTAAGGAGTTCTCTTTCGTCTCTTCCAATAACCGCAATGTCATTATCAAGGCATTGAAGAAAGCCGAGAACTCGGATGAGTATGTAGTGCGTGTCTATGAGATGGGCGGTGAGAAGGTGCAGGATGCGGTACTTTCTTTTGCAGGCGAGATTGCCAGTGTCTGCGAAGCGGATGGCACTGAAAAGAGTATCGGTTCGGCCGAATTCAGTGGAAACGGGCTGTCTATAAGTATAAAGCCTTATTCTATAAAGACATTCAAGGTACGTTTGAAGTCATCGGGCGAGGACGCTTATCAATTGCAGTATGCCTCTTTACCGTTGTCCTATAACTATAAATGTTCCTCATTCAACGAGTTCCGCGGTGAAGCTGATTTTGAGTCGGGTTATTCGTTTGCGGCAGAACTGTTGCCCGAATCCTTGACTGTAAACGGGATTCCTTTCCAGCTCGGCGAGAAAGATGCCGCCAACGGAATGACGTGCAATGGTGATACTATTGTTCTACCGGAAGGTAAAAAGTATAATAAACTGTATTTCCTGGCTGCTGCTACGGACGGGGACTATGCTGCCACTTTCCGGTGCGGACGTAACAAGAGTGAGGTCATTGTACCTTCCTATACCGGATTTGTCGGACAGTGGGGACATTCCGGACATACCAAAGGTTATCTGAAGGATGCCGAAGTGGCTTATGTGGGGACTCACCGCCACTCTCCTACAGACGATGAGGCCTATGAGTTTACCTATATGTTCAAGTTCGGTATCGATATTCCGGAAGGTGCCGCCAGCCTTATACTTCCGAAGAATGAAAAGGTTGTTCTTTTTGCTGCCACATTGGTGGAGGAAACTCAGAAACCTGTCCAGGTTGCCACTACCTTGTTCCATACAGCCATCCGCAACAATGAGATGGAGTTGAACAATGTGGAGGCAGAAAAAGAGAATCTGTTGAAGGGTGCGAAGATTATCGCTTATTCCGGTTATTTCAATGATAATGAGAAACCTGAACGCATCGTTGACGGGGATGTCGATACCAAATGGTGCGAAGTGGGAAGTGCGTTGAACTATGTGGATTTTGATTTGGGTGAAGCGAAAACGGTGAGCGGTTGGAAACTGGTGAATGCAGGCCGTGAGGACAAAGGGTACATTACTTCCGCTTGCTTCCTGCAAGGCAGAAACAGCCAGACTGAAGAATGGAAGACACTTGACAATATAGATGGAAACCGGCAGAATGTCGTATCACGTATGATTGACACTCCGGCGCAGGTTCGCTATGTACGCTTGATGATAACCCGTCCTATGCAGCATGCAGGAGGAAAGGTGTTACGCATCAATGAGATGGAGATTTACTAAAATAATCGGTTATGATGAAAAAACTAGTTTTTGTAATTCAGTTGATATTTCTCTATAGCGGTTTGGCTATGGCCGACCCGGTTATCTCTCTTAAGACATTGTTGCATGAGATGACAGACCGTTCCGTGCTGGCGCGTTGGCCCGAAAATGCCTATACGTGTAAGCAGTTCAGCAGCTACGACCGTAGTTCGCATAACATGACGGATAAGCGTGCCTGGTTTGGTAATTTCGACCAAGGACAGTTTATCCGCCAGGAAGAGAACGGAGGGAGGACGGAATATGTGATGATGGATGCCGAAGGCCCCGGTGCCATGGTTCGTTTCTGGATGACTTTCTCCGGCATAAATCGGGGACAAGGGACTCTGCGTATCTACATAGACAATGAGGAAAAACCGGTAATTGAAGGCAATGTACGTGATATATTGAGCGGACAAGTCCTTTGTGGAGAACCTCTTTCAACTTCAGTACCCGATGAGGCTCCGATGGAAGAAAGAGGGCATAATTTATATTTGCCCATACCTTATGCCAAGCGGTGCAAGGTGACTATCGAATCGCCGGACTTGAAGATTACTCCGGAGGGGAAAATTGAGAGTAAGACCATTGTATACTATGCTATCAATTACCGCACTTATACTTCTCCGGTCAAGGTGATTTCTTTCTCGGCCAAAGAGTTGAAGAAGAATGCCCGGCTGATAGCTGCTGTCAATAAGAAGCTGTTGGAAGGAACACCTGGTATTGATACTCCGCTTGCGGGAAGAGAAAGTACGCTCAATCTGGCGGCTTCTCTGGCTCCGGGTGAAAGCCGTAGTTTTACGATTGACGGCTCTCGTGCCATTCGTCGTCTTTCGATGCGGATTGATGCCGATGACCGTCGCCAAGCACTTCGTTCTACGGTCTTGTCCATTGCCTTTGATGGGGAACTAACTGTCTGGGCTCCGGTCGGTGAGTTTTTTGGGGTAGGCTATTATCCCGTTGCAACTGGTACGTGGTATACGCGGGCCGTGCAGGATGATGTGATGAGTGCATGGTGGGTGATGCCTTTCGAGCGGAACTGTACGATTACCTTGACCAATTATGGGGAACAGCCGGTGGAGATATCCAAGGCTGCTGCAGTTAGTGGAAAGTGGCAGTGGGATGAGCGCTCCATGCACTTTGGTACCACATGGCAGCAGTTTACGCATATCCATGCCCGGGGCGATGAGTTTGCCCAGGACCTTACGTTTGCCGATCTTAAAGGTAGGGGCGTGTATGTGGGAGATGCGGTTACTGTCTATAACCCCAACTTGGGTTGGTGGGGAGAAGGAGATGAAAAGGTGTATGTGGACGGTGAAACCTTTCCGTCACATTTTGGAACGGGTACAGAAGATTATTATGGCTATGCCTGGGGGCGCTATGAACCGTGGATAAACCATCCTTTTGTTGCCCAACCCATAGGAGATGGCTGTTATGCCCACATAGGTCTGGCGCAGAATACCCGTGTTCGCAGTTTGGATGCGATTCCGTTTACCCGGAGCCTGCGCTTTGACATGGAACTGTTCGACTGGTCGAATATACACCTTAATTATGCTCCGATAACCTTCTGGTATATGCTTCCCGGAGGCGAAATACAGCCGAAACCCTTTGTGAGCGATGTACGCGAACGGGTTGCCAACCAACCGTCAGATATTTTCGGTTCAGGGATGAGTCTGGTTGTGGAGGGCGAAGTCATGCAGCCTCGTCCGGGGCATATGGGTTCCGTTGAATTGCAGACCAACTTCCACCCCTTGTGGAGTGAGGGTATGCAGCTCTACTGGAAAGAGTTTAAACCGGGAGATAAGCTGTCATTGGTTTTTGACAGTGAAGTGGAAGGAACTTATTATGCGAAAATACAGTTCACTGTGGCGCCTGATTATGGTACATTTGCCCTTCGTGTAAATGATAAGGTGATTACTCCGGAAGTCAGTCTGACCAATGGAGAAGTGTCTCTGCTTTTGGTGAATCTTGGGCGGGTCAATTTGAAAAAAGGAAAGAATGAGTTGCAGATTGAGTCGATTGCACTGGCTCCGGGACATGATACCGGTTTCTTTGGGATTGATAAGTTGACTCTTCGCAAATAATTCTGTAGACGTCTCTATCGCAGGGATTGTACTTGTATGGATAGCTTTGGATAAATAAAAGTCCAAGGCTATCTTTTTTGTATCAGTTCTTTTTCTATGATAAAATGCTATCTTTGTCCTCAAAATAATAGGTAAGATGAAACTTCGTTCACTCTATATCCTTTCTATTGTAGGGCTGCTACTGGTAATTGTGGTGCAGATTGGTGGTATGATGTATGCTTACGACAATACCAAGAAAGAGGCGGAACGCGCACTGAACGAATGTTTCCGTCTGGCTTTTATCGAAACGGTGGACAACGAGATTAATAATTTACCGTTTCCTGACATGACTATCCCTTTTTACTCGTATCTATCCAAAGACAGTATCAGGTCTTTCGAAGATGAGATGTTTTTAAACTATCAGCAGGCAGCTTCCTTTCTCGAAGATGTATATCATGTCGCCATTCCATTAGATGTGATGGCGAGGTTGGTAGAGAAGAAACTGAAATGGAAAAATATAGACCGGACTGTAAATATCCGTCCTGCGACGGACAGAAGCAAGCGTTCGGTATATGTACGGTTCAAGTCTGTTCTTTCGGAAAAAGCCTGGTTGAATGAGAAGAAAGGAGAGGCCATTGAAGCTGTCATGTTTTCTCCTTTTATACCGCTTGTCAAGGATATAGTCTTTTTGTTCCTTCCTACGCTTCTCTTGGTTGTTTTTCTGGTGTACAGTTGGGCCAGGCAAATGGATTCCATACTTAAACAAGGTAATGATATTGAGAAGCAGCGGTCTGCTTTTTATGTGCTGGCAGAGAAGATGAGGTTGCCGATAGGTGAGGTACGTAGTCAGATATCGGAGAGCCGGTGGGCAGATATAGAAGCCTCGGGGCAACATTTGCTGGACATGACAGAACATACGCTTACGGGAGCTAAGCAAAGCGAACGGCAGCGGCAGGTGCGCAAGCAATATTCTTTTAAAGTCTTTTCGATTGTCGGGTTGATTGCCGGCTGTCTGCTGATGGTAGTCTGGTTTGTCTATCTGTACCGTGCTTCTTTCAAAGAAACTGCCTATCAGGTAAATGATTGTTTTGAAGCAGCTTTTTATGACGAGGTCTTGAAACGCCGCCTTTCTTTGCTCTACGAACAGACAGATAGGGATGGAAAGGATGAATGGGAAGAGAGTGTTGAATCGCCTTTTGCAAAGGAGCAAAGGGAATTTCTGGAGAAAGAGCAGTCGAAGTATAAGGTGAACCGCTTTGGAGTGGTACATATGTACAATCCGGTCGATTTGAATTATCGACTACGCTCTGCTTTGATTATGCAGCGCAGCATCAATGAAAGCGGAATGGAACTTCCTCTCTCCGTGCAGTACCTCGATTCTGCTTTTGCTTCCAGGTTGGAAGCCTTGGGAATGACCTATAAGAGTGGTATCCGCCAGTACTACGCTCCCTCCGATAGTACAGTGGTGGAAGCAGGATATGCCTCGGCAAAATATCAGGATATTTCTTCCCGGTTTATACCGTTGAAGGAGGACAGCATCCTTTGTATACAAGGTGTGGTGAAGAATCCGTATCGCTACGTCATAAGTTCCGTATGGTATCTGTTTCTGCCTCTTTGGGTGATGTTTTTGGTGGTGTTGGACTGTATTCTCGGCCAGGTGAAAGTTTTGCGTACACAGCGGCATTTGGAGCAATTCCAGAAGGATTTTACTTATGCTATGATACACGACATGAAGTCTCCTCTGAGTTCCATCCTGATGGGAGCTCATATTCTGAATAGCGGCAAATTGTCCGGTAAGCCCGGAAAAGAAGAGAAATACCGGCAGGCGATGATGGAAGAGTGTGAGCATCTGCTTACCCTTTCCAATCGTGTACTGGTACTTACCAAGCTGGATGAGGGACATTTGGAACTCCATCAGGAAGAGGTGCCTTTGCGGCCTTTACTTGATGATATAATTGCCAAAATTTCTCTGAAAACCAGCAAAAGGGTAGAATTTACGACCGTTTATCATCGTTGTGAAATGGTGTATGCCGATGCCTTCTGTTTGCGTGAAGTGTTGGGCAATCTGCTGGACAATGCCATTAAATATTCCCATGAAGAGGTAAAGATAGATATTATTTGCGAATCGGAGAAAGGCTTCTGCAAGATAAAGGTGTGTGACAACGGATTGGGTATTCCCTTAAAAGACCAGTCTCTTATCTTCAACCGTTTTGAACGTTCTGCAGCAGTCGGGCGAAGTGGAAGGGGCGGTGCTGCAGGTTTTGGTCTGGGCCTGAATTATGTACAGCAGGTGATGCTGGCACATGGCGGCAGGGTAGAAGTGGAAAGTGAAGAGGGGCGCTTCAGTGAATTTACACTCTACTTTCCTATTGAGACTGTATAAATTTACCACACGTGGAAATTCAATCCTTCTGATTTGTCAGTAATATAGGAGCCTCCACCGAATGAGCGTAATTGCCAGAGGATGTAAAGGTCGTCGAAACTCATGACAGCCAGTAATATTCCAAATCGTGTGACATCATAATTGCCACTTGTCATACCATATATAAGGGGCAATATACCCAGTAGCAGGAAGGGCAGCAGGCATGTGGTGCGATATTGCCACATGCGTATCGGCGAAAACAATCTGAACAACAGTTTATGTAGGAATAGATTTACCAGGACAGCTGCCAATATACACATGAAGAATCTGACCAGCGATAGATGGCTGGTTGTTTCTCCATGTATCGACTGAAACAGAATCAGCATTGGTACTGCAAATACTATGGCAGCTATGATGCCGTATTTATTAATCCTCTTGCCCGAAACTACTATCTCTGTCCCTTTTCGGCTTTTTGTTATTGAAATATCTGCTTTCATAGTGTGGATTTTTTGTATTGATGTTGCAAAGGTAGAGTGGGGCACATGCTTCATAAGTTATCGCTACGTTAATATTAGGTTAAGAGGCGTTGTTTTCCTCGTTTATTTTATAGCAATATGACTGTTGCATTCATTCTTTTCCTTATTTTTGCAATATATAATAAACGCATTATGATAAAGTTATTGTTGGTAGAAGACGATGCAAGCTTGAGATATATAGTTCAGGGCGGGTTGGAAGATATGATAGGCGGTTATGAAGTGATTGCTGCCGCCAATGGCGAGGAGGGCTTGAAACAGTGGAAAGAACAACATCCTGATGTGATAGTATCTGATATAGAAATGCCCGTTATGAACGGTTACGAGATGGTGAAGCGTATCCGCGAGACAGATGGGGAAACTCCGATTCTGTTCTCCTCTGCCCTGATATCTCCTAAAGATGTGGTAAAAGGTTATGAAATCGGTGCCAATAACTATATAAAGAAACCGTTCATTCCCGAAGAACTGGATGCACATGTCCACGCCTTATTGAAGCTTTCCAAAGGCGAAAAATCGAAAGACACGAGTCAATGCTACAAGATAGGCAAGGAATATGTGTTGGATGCCACACATGCCACTTTGAAACATGCTTCGGGTGTAAACAAGACTTTGACTGTGCGCGAGACAGGTTTGTTGCAGATGCTTTGTGAGAAGCGGGGAGACGTTATCCGCCGGGAAGCTATCTTGGATAAATTCTGGAATACGGAAGATGATTACTTTGCTTCCCGCAGCCTGGATGTATTTGTGACGAGACTTCGGAAATTTCTTTCGGAAGACGAGTCGGTAACCATTAAAACAGTGAAAGGAGTAGGATTGATACTGATAGAAAATTAATAATGTATCCTTCTATATTGCAATAATTTAGCAGTACATGTACTGTTCTTCTGGTTTATTTTCGTTATTTTTGTATAGCAGTATTATATGAATATAAAGAAGGAGGGTATATGCGTATAAAACGGAAAGTCAGTATCTCTTGTCTTGGTGGCCGTTTGGGAATCTGCCTGCTGTTGGCTTTTGTGCCGCAATTGCTTTTTGCGCAGGAAGACAGTGTACGTTTCATTCGTGACAGTATACAGATACAGCCGGAATTCAATGAATCTCTATTCTCTCCTTTTGAGCTTCCTTCTGAAAACTCTGCCCCTTCTTCCATGTTTCATCCGGAGTACTCCTATTCCCTGCCCGATTTTTCACTGAAAGAGTCTCTTCGTCTGCCTTATCAGACCAATCCTTCCCTGCTATTCCGGGGAGATTACAGTACAAGCGGTGTATTAAGACAGTTTCCTCACGGTATGTTATTCGGTTCCGGTGGGCAGACCAGCGTACCGGGTATCGGACGTTTCAACAATGCTTCCCTGGGATATCAGCATGCCTTTAACCAAAGGCTGACGCTCCAGCTTGGCGTAGATGCCATGAAGATAAATATGATTCATTCCACCGGGCAGGCTTTCAGTACTTCGGGAGCTTTGCGGTATCAGGCTTCGGACCGTGTAGCTTTTAAGGTTTTCGGTTCGTATGCCATAGGAAATACTTACGGGATGGATACCCACCGCTACGGTGCCACCATGTCTCTGGATATGTCCGAACGTTTTGGTATGGAAGTTGGAGTACAACGTTATTACGATGCTTATCGCGGTCGTTGGGAGACGGTTCCCGTTGTGATTCCCTATTATAATTTCGACAAGTTTAAATTAAGTCTGGATGTAGGTGGAATCTTGTATGAGATTCTGCGTAACACCGTCTTTGATAATAGAGGGGGCAGTGGCGGAGCGACTATTGCCCCACCACGTTTTCAGATGCCGCCATTGAGATAAGATAAGTATAAATCAGCTTTTTGTAGGGACAATCATCAAACAATTTACTACTGTTACATAATATTATTGCTAATGTAGAAATACTTTCATGATATTTCGTTTATTTTTTGTTTTGCTGTTCGTTTTTGTGCGGACAGTTGTCCGAAAATGGACATTACTATAAAATAGTTATTCTTTGATAATCAGTGATTTAATTCTTTGGCACGCAGATTGACTATATATAGGCGAAGGCGGTTATGAAACAACAACCTCCTCAGAGAAAGAAGTAATAACAATAAAAAATAACGATTATGAAAGCAACAGTATTTTCAAAAGCAGTGGTAATGATGGCAGTGGTAATGGCAAGTGTAATGAACTTTTCTGCAAGCGCGACAACTCCTGCCGATTATGTGAAAAACGAGGAGATGACCGGAGAACTGATGACCGCCAAGACTATCTTCCGCAATGAGGACGGACACCTTTTCCGTCACCTCCGCTACACTTACACTTATGACAGTGAGAACCGTGTGACGAGCAAGGAAGCTTTCAAGTGGGATAGCGTAAAGGAAGCCTGGGTGTCTTATTTCAAGCTGGATGTTGAATACACTGACAGTGAAGTTGAGTTGAACTATGCCCGTTGGAACAGTAGAACTAATGGTTACGACAGCTATACGCAAACTACCGTTTACGAACTGAATGACAGCAATGCGGCTTTGATGTTGGCAAGTACCAAATAAAGGATAATATATCAAATACAAAAGAGCCAAGTATCGTGAGGTGACACACCTTTGATACTTGGCTCTTTTTCGTTGAGGAAATGTATTATTGTTTCTCTGTTATCAGTCCGACAGCATAATTCAGCACTGTATCTTCATCCTTCATGAAATCTGCTACGGTTTGGGATACTTGATGATGGGGCGGTATGCCTATACCTTCCATGGGGAAACCTTTAGAAGAGACGTCCGGCTGGCGGGTAGGGATACGGAAATAGGTCCGCTGTTTGGTACAGAAAGGACGGGGGCCATTGCCGGTATCCCCTCCGGTAGCTTCGCCGATGAGGGTGACATTTCCGCTTTCCTTCATGTCGAGTGTGAAGCTCTCGGCAGCAGAGAGCGTATATGTGTCGGTCAGCAGATAGATTTTACCTTTATAGGCGTCGGCTTCGGGCTGCATGATGTAGCTCTTGCTGACGCAGTGTGGTTGTGCTTCGCGGATGAAGTACTTGCAGATGTTTACTCCATTCATGCTGTTTCCTCCGCCGTTTCTACGTACGTCTATAATGAGGTATGGTAAATCCTTGACTTTGGGATAGACCGCCTTGAAATCTTCCATGACGGGGTTCATCATGGTTTTGATGGTAAGGTAACCAATGCTGTCTTGTAATATCCTGCTCTCCACAGTTTGTTCTTCGTTATCCGGAAAATAGTCCCTTTGTTTCAAGGGAAGGGTGACGGTCAGAGTATCGCCCCCTCTCAGCAGTGTATAGTTTCTTAGGGTGTCTGCATAACTACGGAACGCATCATAGGCTGTACGGAGCCGTCTGTGGGGGACGGTAGATGCTTCGGTATATTTTTCGTTCTGTTCAATCCATTGTTTATAGGGGAGTCCGTTGATAGCTATAATCCGGTCTTTGTCCTGGAAGCCGTATTCTGTCAGATAGTCACTGGGTTTGTCAACGAACAAGGAATCCTCTATAAAGGCTACGCGCTGATTGGCTGTGTACCTCTTGTAGCAGGTAATGGCGTGGGCGCATTGTAAGGCAGAGATGTATTCCTGCACTATCAGTCCGTAGTCTGTGGTGGTCTGCGCCTGGCGAACGCGGGCGTCACAAGCTTGATACAATGAATCCATATTCAGATGCTTGGCTTGGTATAATGAATAATTCTCCATGACAATCTGGTGTATTTCTTTGAAATCTTCTTCAAACTGCGAGGGGGGTAACGGTAGTTCCGCGATGTAGAAGTTTTCTACATCAATCTGCTTGTCATTATAGAAATAGTTGGCATAAACATACAAACCACACCAAATGGTTGCCAGTACAGCCATCACGATGACTATTACTTTTGAAATTTTTTTCAGAATCTTCATTTTTTATAGAGTTTAGTCGATATTTGCTTTTTCGGCAAAAATAGTAATAATTTTTGTTAATCTTATTTTTCTAACTCCTTATTTGCCAATAATGGTAACATGGAGGTAACTAACTGAGCTTCAAGTGCCTTCTTGTACGATGTCTGGTAGTTGGCTAACTTTGCAGCCGTAAATCAAAACATACTAAGGAGAAGTGATTATGAAGAACTATCAGAAAGTAAATGTGCCCGCAGGCGAGGCACGTGTCGAGTTGCACGATTCATTGAATCTGACTGGTGCAGAAGTATCTATCAGCAATTTGCCGGCTGGTGCAGGAGTACCTTTTGTGCATTCGCACAAGCAAAATGAAGAAATTTATGCCGTCCTCTCCGGACGCGGCACCATGGTGGTTGACGGAGAAACCGTAGAACTGCAGGCGGGTGACTGGCTTCGCGTGGCTCCGGCAGGAGAACGCCAATTGTCGGCTGCGGCAGACAGCGCCATCAGTGTGATTTGTATTCAGGTGAAAGCCGGCTCTCTGGAAGGCTTTACGATGACGGACGGTGTGGTGAAGTAAGAGGAAGTCACACAAGTAAAATTAAGGTGATAGGGGATGGTCTGTGGTGCAGGCTATTCCCTATTGTCATATGATGTGCAGTGATTTATTGACTGCGATTTGTTTTAAGTCAAAATAATCATATATTTTGTACTATACCTAAGAAAACAGACTATGTCAACTGATGCAATAAAACAGAAATTATGATTAAATTGAAGAAAGAGCATTGTTTCTGTCACATAGCGAGGACCCAATCAAAGAGCTTAAAACTAAGAATTGAAAACATAATATCATGACCCAGCATAATGCCATCAAGCTTTTCGAAGCGAAGAAAGTCCGAACCGTTTGGGACGACATAGAAGAAAGATGGTACTTCTCAATAGTAGATGTGGTGACAGTCTGCTGTATGCCTATCCAGTTACGTCTCCGATAGATTGGAAAAGGAAAGATATAAGAGGAAACGTGTTTTCATTTTGTTCTTGTTTTGGGCGCAAAAGTAATAAATATCTCCGTTAACCTAACATTAACGTAACGATAACCTAAAAGCTTTTTACCACCTCCTATCTTTGCAATGTCGAAAGGGAACAACTCCCCCAAAGACAAGAACTTGAAACAAAATGTATAACTTAAAAAATAGAACCATTATGAAGACTTTAGTAATTTCAGCAATCATCGCAATGACCTCTTTAGTAAACGTAGTAAGCGCAGCAGCCGTTAACCGTACAGACAACTTTGCCTATAATACCGAAACCAACGACGGCCGTGTGGAAACACAAACCGTATTCAAAGTGGAGAATCAGAAATTCCTGCACCGCCACCTGAAGTACAATTACATTTACGACAACTCCGGTCGCATCTCCCAAAAAGAAGTGCTGAAATGGAACGAATCCACGCAAAGCTTTGAGAAGCACCACAGTCTTAACTTCTTCTATACGGACGACGTCACTGTGGAATACGCCCTCTGGAACGAGCAAAGCAATGCCTACACCGACATCAAGCAGAAAGCCGTCTATCGGCAGACCAACAGCAGTGTCTTGCGCTACCTCAGCTACGAATGGGACGAAAAGAACAATGACTGGAGCTTGACAGCAGACCATCACATGACGGATGAATCTGTGCAGCTATTGGCAGAGAAATAAGAAAACACGATTTCTATTCTATTTATTTTAAAAACCAAGACATTATGGCAATATTATTTCGCAAACACGAACGTTTAAGTAATTTGGCACAGAATTCTGTAAAAAGGTATATCCTACAATTATATATAAATACAGCAATCCGGAAGACTGAAAGAAGTGGCAAAGGAAATCAGCACCATGTCCAGTGGGAGTGAGGGTAATTCCTATAGTGTGCTGAAAGTTATCTGAAGAAATCACTGTTGGCAGGTCGTATCGTGACTGAGTAAATTCTGAAAATATAGAGACTATGGGCCTCCTTTCTACACTGTGTGCGGGAGGGAGGCCTTCTTCTCTTCCAAAAATAACCGGATTGCCTTTCTTGAACAAACAATTATAAATATCTTTGGAGCATTATTCACTCATTAAACTAACAGAAAACACCATGAAAGTCACAAACAAATCAACAGTGAGAGTAGGCGCGGCAGGAGTCGCAGTCATTGGAATTATAGTATTGTTCTTGGTCATGTTTGCCGTGGAGCGTATTGATTCGGGACAGACGGGCATCATCGTCAATCTGGCCGGTAGTGAGCGTGGAGTAGATGATGCCAAGGTGGAAACCGGATGGGTAGTTTACAACCGTTTTGCCAAGCAGCTATTCGAATATCCTGCATTTGCGCAGATTGTAGACTACGAACCTTTCGACATTCAGGACAAGAAGGGAACCATCTTCAAGACAGACCCTACTATAGAATACTTCATTGAGCGGGAGGATGCCAAAGTAGTTTTTCTACGCTATCGCAAGACTACCGAAGAATTGGAACAGAGTGTTATCCTGACGGAAGTGAAGAACGCTTATAAGGACGTGGCAGGACTCTATGAGACGGATTCGCTCATCAACAACCGTCCGGCTTTCGAGAAGGAGGTGGAGGCATTACTGAAGGAGCGTCTCAGTACCCGTGGCTTTACGTTTACCAACATACAGTCGTCCGTGAAACCCAACGATGTGCTGCAAGCTGCCATTGACGAAAAGAATACTGCTGTGCAGAATGCCTTGAAGGTGGAGAATGAAAAGAAAGCCGCTATAGCCGAGGCGGAAAAGGTAGTAGCTGCCGCCAAGGGTAAGGCAGATGCCAACCGTATCCTTCAACAAAGCATCACGCCGGAATTGATTCAACTAAAGGCTGTGGAGAAATGGGACGGGAAATTGCCGTTGTCTACCGGTGGAAATACGTTGCCATTCCTGAAGTTGCAATGACAATCTCTATGAGACCCCATTGGCAACTTGATTCTTTTGGGGAGGTACTGATTGTGTGCGCGGATAATCACAAATAAATCAAGCGGTAAGCCATCTATCTCTCTATTTGCTAAGATTTATTCGTCCGATACTTGTTGAATTATCGTCCGACAGCCGTTGAATTATCGTCCGACAATTGTCGGACGATAATTCAACGGCTGTCGGACGAATAAGTTTTAGTAAGCAAGAATTTAAAATGCAGTATTGCAGGAATTGTTGCTTAAATAGGGAATGTAGTAAATGGGAGACAACTGTTGCTCATCCTTGTTGGGATCGCATGAACAAGGTTTTCAAGAAGATAAAGGGCGTTTCGCCGAGTGAATATGTACTTTTGTAAGGGAAAAGGGGAAAGATACGAAAGGTATGGGCATAAAAAAAGGAGTACCGCTGTACTCCAACCTTTGTTAACCTTAAATCTAATACTATGAAAAACACATTGCAAAGGTACGGACTTTTTGCTTATCTCCAAATAAAGCAAATAAAAAAGGCTGTTTTATAACATGTTTTAGGAAAATACGTCTCTTTGTTAAGGCTTGCTAAGGTTTTGAAGCCTCTACGCAGCTGTTTTCTAAAAAAGAATTATCTTTGTCACATTAAGTTTTGGGCCTTACTTGACGATTTTCTGCTCTCTTGGCTCAAAATCCTGGAAATTAAAAATTAAAGACTTGTATGCACGAAGATATTGTCCTTACCCCGATGATGAAACAGTTCCTCGACTTGAAGGCAAAGCATCCCGATGCTGTCATGCTGTTTCGTTGTGGTGACTTCTATGAAACCTATTCCACCGATGCCGTCGTCGCGTCCGAAATCCTCGGTATTACCTTGACCAAACGTGCCAACGGCAAGGGGAAAACCATCGAAATGGCGGGCTTTCCGCATCATGCACTCGACACCTATCTGCCCAAGCTGATACGTGCCGGCAAGCGCGTGGCCATCTGCGACCAGTTGGAGGACCCGAAGCTGACGAAGAAACTGGTGAAGCGCGGCATCACGGAGCTGGTGACGCCGGGAGTTTCCATCAACGACAATGTGCTGAACTACCGGGAGAACAACTTCCTGGCTGCCGTGCATTTCGGTAAGGGTGCCTGCGGTGTGGCTTTCCTGGACATATCTACGGGCGAATTTCTGACGGCGGAAGGACCTTTCGACTATGTGGACAAGCTGCTGAACAACTTTGCCCCCAAAGAGGTGCTTTTCGAGCGTGGCAAGCGGCTGATGTTCGAAGGAAACTTCGGCAGCAAGTTCTTCACCTTCGAGTTGGACGACTGGGTGTTTACCGAGACATCTGCCCGCGAAAAGCTGCTGAAGCATTTCGAGGTGAAGAACTTGAAAGGCTTCGGTGTGGAGCATCTCAAGAACGGTATCATCGCTTCGGGAGCCATCCTGCAATACCTCATCATGACGCAGCATACGCAGATAGGGCATGTCACTTCGCTGGCACGCATCGAGGAGGATAAGTATGTCCGCCTGGATAAGTTCACGGTGCGCAGCCTGGAGTTGATGGGGTCGATGAACGACGGTGGCAGTAGTCTGCTGAATGTGATAGACAAGACCATCAGCCCGATGGGTGCCCGCCTGCTGAAACGCTGGCTGGTATTCCCGTTGAAGGACGTGCAGCCGATTAACGAGCGGCTGAATGTGGTGGAATACTTTTTCCGCCAGCCCGATTTCAAAGAGTTGATAGAAGAGCAGTTGCATTTGATTGGCGACTTGGAACGCATCATCTCCAAAGTGGCGGTAGGGCGTGTCTCTCCGCGTGAGGTGGTGGCGTTGAAGGTGGCTTTGCAGGCGATAGAACCCATCAAGGCAGCTTGCATGGATGCCGATAATGCCAGCTTGAATCATATAGGCGAGCAGTTGAATATCTGCCAGTCTATCCGCGACCGTATTGACCGGGAGATAGACAATGACCCGCCGTTATTGATTAATAAGGGAGGTGTCATCAAATCCGGTGTCAGTGCCGAGCTGGACGAGTTGCGCCGGATTGCCTACTCCGGCAAGGATTATCTGTTGCAGATACAGCAGCGCGAGAGCGAACTGACAGAGATTCCCAGTTTGAAGATAGGCTACAACAATGTTTTCGGCTACTACATCGAGGTGCGCAACACGCATAAGGACAAGGTGCCGGCAGAGTGGATACGCAAGCAGACCCTTGCCAATGCCGAGCGCTATATTACCCAGGAATTGAAGGAATACGAGGAGAAGATTCTCGGCGCGGAGGACAAGATACTGGTACTGGAAACACAACTCTATGCAGAGCTGGTACAATCTTTGAGCGAGTTCATTCCTGCCATTCAAATCAATGCGAACCAGATAGCACGGTTGGACTGCCTGCTCTCCTTTGCCACAGCGGCGCGCGAGAACAACTATATACGCCCCGTCATTGCCGACGACGATGTGCTGGAAATCCATCAGGGACGGCATCCGGTCATTGAGAAGCAGCTCCCCATCGGCGAGAAGTATATTGCCAACGATGTGATGCTGGACAGCCAGACGCAGCAGATTATCATCATTACGGGTCCCAACATGGCGGGTAAGTCCGCTTTGCTGAGGCAGACGGCGCTGATTACGCTACTGGCTCAAATCGGCAGTTTCGTGCCTGCGGAGAGTGCCCATATCGGTTTGGTGGATAAGATATTCACCCGTGTGGGTGCCAGCGATAATATTTCCGTGGGCGAGTCTACCTTTATGGTGGAGATGAACGAGGCGGCGGATATCTTGAACAACCTTTCTCCCCGCAGCCTGGTGCTGTTCGACGAGCTGGGACGTGGTACTTCTACGTACGACGGTATTTCCATCGCCTGGGCGATTGTGGAGCATATCCATGAGCATCCAAAGGCGAAGGCACGCACCTTGTTTGCCACGCACTACCATGAGTTGAACGAGATGGAGAAAAGCTTCAAGCGTATTAAGAACTACAACGTTTCGGTGAAGGAGATAGATAACAAAGTCATCTTCCTGCGCAAATTGGAGCGCGGTGGCAGCGAACACTCCTTCGGTATTCATGTAGCCAAAATGGCGGGTATGCCCAAAAGCATCGTGAAACGTGCCAATGACATTCTGAAACAACTGGAAACAGACAACCGCCAGCAGGGGATTTCCAGCAAACCGATGGTGGAAGTGGGAGAGACACGCGGTGGTATGCAGCTCAGCTTCTTTCAGCTCGACGACCCGGTGCTGTGCCAGATACGCGATGAGATACTGAATCTGGATGTGAATAACTTGACGCCGCTGGAGGCGCTGAACAAGCTGAATGATATTAAGCGGATAGTGAAGGGAAAGTGATTTTTACTTATAGGAGAAAACGTGGAATTTCAGGACTTGTACAAGTTTTTGCACAAGCCCTGAAACTCCATGGTTAATAGTTTTTCCTCTAAAATTATTCTTCCAAGATTATCTCTAATTCTGCTATGGCAGCTTTCTTTCCTTTGTCATGGGCCGATAATCCCAATAGTTTCACATAACGTGCCCGGCAAGGAGTAAATTCTATAGTTTGCGTTGCTGTACCTATATGGAAGGTGCCATAGATAATGGGCTGCCCCCAATTTTTTCCATCTTTGCTTGCATATACTTCATAGGAAGCTATCCGTCCTTCTTCGCTATCTTGTCGCGGAGTGTAGCGGATACCCTTTATAGTGGCCTCTTTGGATAGGGAAAGATGTATCTCATGAGGGTAGGGAGCTATGTAGAATTGGTTGTGTACCGTGTGCCAATAGGTGTTTATGTTACCGTCTGCCGCCAGCTTCATGCTGTTGTCTGCATCGCTGTCTACGGAGACCACTATTTGTCTCTGGGATGCTCCGCTGATGTTTTTCAGGATGCTCACATTCAGTTCGGCTGCCGAAGCCCATTTCCTGCCGTGCATTTCGGACAAGGGAACGAATTTGAAGTAACGGGCAGTGACGGGTGTTTCCAATGTTATGGTTTGGGCAGACGTCAGATTGGAGAATGTACCTTTGACGGTGCTTTCCCAATTTTTTCCGTCTTTGCTGAAGCTTAGCTCGTAGTCTTTGACGTGTCCGTTATCATTGGAATGTCGTGCTGTGTAGATGAATTTGTCCACTACCAGTAGGGAAGCCATGTCTACCACAATGCTGTGTGGAAACTCTGGAATGGGTTCGTGCCAACGGGTGTGCCAATACGTGGAAGGGTCTCCGTCGATGGCGTTTTGCGCCTCTTCTCCTTGGCTGTCGCTGCTGGAGGAGACCACCTTCCATGCCGAGTGGTCTACGAATATGGGTAGTTCCATAGTAGTGACCAGGCTCTTGCCTAATTTTCCGGAAACAGCGTATGTTTGTATCTTTCCACCGTCAATGAACTCGAATGGAGCTGTGTATTCCCGGTATTCGTTACCGTTAAGGCTGTAGAAGATGGTCGCGTCCGGAGTTCCAGTACTCATTTGCAGGTAACCGTTGTTATCGCGTTCTACCATTACGGGCATGCATGCAGGCATCTGTACGCGTGCTTTCTTGGTAAGCTCACTTTGCGTGTAGCTTCTTTCCAAAGGCATCATGATGAAGCTGAATGCTACGGGAGTTGCTTGCAGTTCGTATTTTTTCATCGGGCCCGGACCGCAGCTTGCGTTGCCCAGAGGACGATTGTGGGCATCAAGACAAAGAACTGTCTCCTTGCGCATCGGGATGTCGTATTTGTGAATCAGTTTTTGCAGATGGTCGGGATCTGCCATGTCTTGTGCTCTGACATGCAGGGCAGAAGCCGCCATTTGGTCGCCTGCCACGAAAACGAAGCCCATACCGTCGGCGTTGGTGATGGAAATCCAGCGTACCTCTTCATGGTTACCCATCTCCTGAGGCTTTACATAGTTCACCCATTGGTCGGATACTGTACTTTCGTATACGCCTATTGGGGTGGCATCCTTGCGGTCTACGTAGTTTTCCCATGGGCCACGTCCATACCAACGCATACGCTCGAAGCCTTCGGGCAGTTCCATTCGATAGCCCACACGCGGAATGATTTCGCTGTCGGATACCGGGATGATGACACTGTTCACCATGATGGAACCATCGGCATTTACGGTGTATTCTATTTCTGTGCGATACTCAAAACCGAGTTTACCTTTGTGGCAGTTCCGGATGTGCAGGGTTATTCTGTCCTCTTCTTGGTGGGTTTCCCATTTGCCGGTTTCCGCTTGCAGCTGGTAAAGGCCTTTGCGTTGCCAATCGCCACTTACCTGTTTATCGTTGTCGGTGGGAGCACGGAAGAGGTTCAGTTCGAGTCCTTTACTTATCAGGGGGATATTATTCAATGTATATGCCGATAAAGTTCCTTCTTCCTTGGAGAAGACAGCTTCAAAACGTTCACCTTTCACCACCAATGCGTCGGCAGTTTCGTTTAGATTGATGTTTCCTTTTTCGGGTACGAATATAGGTTTCTCGCTGCTTGATAGCTTGAATTGTTCGGTGGCTACCTCGTAGTCGGCTTTTGCCCATTCGGTATCTCTTTTTTGGCAGAAACTGAAATTGATAAAGTATTCTGCTCCGGGTACCTTCGTTGCGGGTATGTCTGGCAGGGTGATGACTTTGCTTGCCTGTGCTTCCAGCTTCAAATCTTCCAGATTGCCTGAGCAGACGGTCCTTCCATCTTCCGTTATTTCGTATCTCCCGTAGAGGTCTTCCATATTGGCATGGAATCGCTTGTTGCTGATTCTATATTTGCCATTCCCTAATGCTTCTATGCGGATGGGTTGATGTATCTTCTTCATTTCATAGGATTTGGCAGATAATGTACGGTCGGAGAAGATGACGCCGTTGGTACAGAAGTTACCGTCGTTGGGCTTGTCACCAAAGTCACCGCCTACGGCCATGTAGAAGCCTTTGCCGTCGGGAGTGGGCATACGCAGGCTTTGGTCTACCCAATCCCAGATGAAACCTCCGATGAGTGCCGGATAGCGTTCGTAGGTTTCCCAGTATTCCTTGAAGTTTCCTATGGAATTTCCCATGGCATGGGCATACTCGCATACTACGTGCGGTTTCACGATCTCGCCCTTTTGTATTTTCTCCAATCGTTCACGGCCTACGTTTTCCAGCCAGTCCACACTTGGGTACATGCAACTGGTCACGTCGCAGAAAGAACTGTTTCCCTCGTAGTGGGTGGGGCGGGTAGTATCCAAACGTTTGATGGCCTTTTCAGCAGTGGAGAAGTTGTTTCCGTTTCCCGATTCGTTGCCCATGGACCACATTACGATGGAAGCGTGGTTACGGAAACGTTTCACTTGGTTCTCGTTGCGCTCGGTGAATGATTTTTCCCATTGTGGCTCGTGTGAGAGACGCATTTCGCCGTGACACTCTACATTGGCTTCTGCCAATACATAGATGCCATAGCGGTCGCATAGGTCGTAAAAGTAAGGGTTGTTGGGGTAATGGGAGGTACGGACGGCGTTTACGTTCAGCGCTTTCATTAGTTGTACGTCCTTTTCCATCTCTTCTTTGGAGACGGTACGGCCATTCAATGGGCTGTGATCGTGGCGGTTGACACCTTTGAAAAGAGTGGGTTTGCCGTTAATCAGCAGTTGTCCGTTTTTGGCAAACTCTATTTCGCGGAAGCCTACCTTTACACTACGTAGGTCTGTCACTTTTCCCTTCTGTTTTAGGGTCAGGGTCAGGTTGTAGAGGCTGGGTGTTTCGGCTGTCCATTTCAGTGGGTTCTCCACATCGAATTCCAGATGGGTACTACCTGTTTTTGTGGCGTGGATAGTGCGTGATAGCACTTCCTTTCCTTCTGTGTCGGAGAGCTTCACTATGAGTTCGGCAGAACTTTTCTTACCGGTGATTTCCACGTCCAAAAAAACTGTAGCATTACGATAATCTCCGTCCAAGTCGGTTCGGAAGAAGAAGTCCCTAATTTGCGTGCGTGGTGCTGACCATAGGAATACATCGCGGAAGATACCGCTGAACCGCCAGAAATCTTGACATTCAAGAAAACTTCCATCGGTGAAACGGTACACTTCAACTGCCAATGTGTTTTTTCCTTCTTGTAAATAGGGAGTCAGATTGAACTCGGCAGGTAAGTAGCTGTCTTCTGAATAGCCCACTTTTTTACCGTTCAACCAAAGATAGAAACCTGCTTCCACTCCATTGAAGCGAATAAATACATCTCTGCCCTTCCAAGATGTGGGCAAAGTGAATTCACGTCGGTAACTGCCTACGGGATTGGGCATGTTGGCAAAAGTATAGTCTGCCGGGCGAGGTTGGATGACGTTGGGCCATTGTACTCCTTTACTGTAATCACAGAAAGGGTAAATGGTATTACAATACAAAGGCTTGTCCCAGGGCTTGTTATGGCGTACAGCCTCTATCTGCCATGTGGCGGGCACTTTGATGTTATCCCAGTCACTTACGTCGTAGTCGGGCTTGAAGAAATCCTTCGGCCGTTTTTCGGGGTCGGCCACCCAATGGAATTTCCATGTACCGTTCAGAGTTTGATAATAGGGGGATTCCTCGATGCTCAGGCGTAGGGCTTGTCCTTCGTCGGCAAAGGGAATGGCGGTTTGGCATGCCGTTTCTTTGTTCACTCCCGAAATGTTCAGGTCATTCCATTCGGGCTGTTCGTGAGTTTGTGCTGTTGCGGCTGCGGTAGCAAGCAGCCCGGTGAATGCGATACTCAAAAAAGAGCTTCTTTTCATAAATGCAGATGGTATAAGATGATTAAGTATTAGTGATTTCCTGTCCTTCCCTCACGTTCTTCTTTTGCCGTTCGCAGTATTGACGGGGCGGCATTCCGTAACGTTGTGAAAAAGCTTTATAGAAAGTGCTTCGGTTGGTGAATCCCGTGCGGTCCATCAGCTCTTCGATGGTGAAGTTGCTGGAGACTAACAAGCGTTCCGCCGTGGAGAGGCGGTATTCTTTGATGATGTCGGCAGGCGATTTGTCAGTAAGTGGTTTCAGTTTGCGGTAGAACTGCCGGCTGCTGTAGCCCATTTCCTTACTCAAAAGTTCTACTTGCAGGTCTGGATTGGCTAAGTTCTTTTCAATGACTTCTGTCATTTTCTCTAAGAATTCTTGTTCTTCTTTGTGCAAGCAGCTTCCTTCTTTCCAGGTAAAGGTGCTGAGTGCCGAACTATAATATTCCTTCAGGTTTTCTTCGCGGCGGATGAGATGATAGACCATCTTTTCCAAATATTTCACATTGAAAGGCTTGGTGACATAGGCATCCGCCCCCGATTCCAGTCCTTTTACTTGGTCGTCTTCGTGATGCAGTGCTGAGAGCAGGATTAGGGGAATATGGCTCCACAGCTTGTGTTGCTTGATGGTGGAGGTGAAGGATAACCCATCTATATCGGGCATCATCACGTCTGAGATGATGAGATCTGGCTGTCGTTGCTCCAGGCTGTCTAATGCCTTTTGGGCATTATTGAAAGAGAGTACGTTGTATTTCTCTGTGAATATTTCGGATACGAACCACAGCATGGAAGGGTCATCATCTATCACCATGACCGTCTGCTTGTTTGCGTCGAATTCTTGGGTGTATTTTTCGGGCAATTCTTGCACTTCTTCGGTGGGAATGCTTGGAGAAGCCGCTTCGTATGCTGTTTGCGGTACTTCTTGTCCGTTGGGGGGGAGCGAGGGAAGGCTTACAGTGAAGGTGGTCAGTTCGCCCGGTGTGCTTTCGATGTTTATGTCTCCTTCCAACAGTGTCACCATGTTTTTGCAGATGGCCAACCCCAGTCCGTTTCTTGAGTTTTTGCCGTTCATCTCCACGGAGTCGAGAATCTTATAGCGGTCGAATATCTTTCCGAGATTTTCCGGTGTGATGCCTTTGCCGGTATTGGCTATCTTCAAAATAAGACGTTCGTTTTTCGTGTACAATGTTACGCTGATGTTCCCCTTGTCGGGTGTGTACTTGAAAGCGTTGGATATGAGGTTTCCGGCTATTTTGTTGAAGCAGCTCAGGTCGGTGTTCCATGTCAGTTCGGGGGCTATGTCAAGGCAGTAGTTCATTTCTCTGTTTTCCGCCATGTCACCGAAGGATTCGGCGATGTCCCTTAACTTTTCGGAAACAGGTTGCGGCTGTATGGAGAGCATTTTGTTTTCCGTTTCCAGTCTTCTGAACTCCAGCAATTCCACAATGAGACCATTCAGCTTTTCCACATTTTGCTGAATCATCTTGGCGTAGCGGTGCGTGTAGATATCTGTCTCCTTGTGGGTGAGTATCTTCTCGCACGGTCCCTGAATCAGGGTGAGGGGGGTGCAAAACTCGTGGGTGATGTTGGTGAAGAAGCGTAGTTTTGATTCATAGACTTCCTCTTTTTTCTGTCGTTCCATTTTCTTCATCATGTGCTGCCGCTTCAGGCGGTAGGTATAGAATGCATAGGCGACTATGCTTGTACATAATAGTAACCCTAACAAAAAGTAGCCCACATAGGCCCAGGTACTGAGATACCAGGGAGGAGCGATGTAAATGGTGAAGGCTTGCGGATGGCTTTCTTTACCGTTGATGTTGTTGCGGTATTTCACAAACAGAGTATATTCTCCGGGGGAAAGGTTGGAGAAGATGGCATTGGGTGAAACTCCGTTTTCTATCCATTGGTCGCTTGCTTCCTTTAGTTTATAGGAGTAGAAATAGTCGTTTCCGTTAATGTAGTCTGTTATCCGGAAGTTGAGCTGGAAGAAGTTGTGTTTGTAGTCCAGTTGTAGCACGGGCTTCCCGTCTTTGTAATGTAAAAAGTCATGCAGGTTGTATTCCTTACCGAAGATGGAAAGTCCTTTCAGGCTGATTTCGGGCATATAGTCCGTGGTGATGTAAGAATCGGGCTTCACGGTGACGAAGCCGTTTACACCTCCAAAGAAAAGGATTCCCGTAGCATTGTCTTTGTAGAAGGCTCCATCACTAAATTCGGTCACGGCCAGTCCGTTTCCGTTGTTGTAGGTCTGCTTGGTCTGTTCTTGGGGATTGAGTCTCATTAATCCTTGATTGGTACTCACCCAGAGATTGCCTCGGTTGTCCTCCAAGATACCATGTACGGTGCTGTTGGTGTAGAGCTTTGCACTGATGCTGTCTGGGTTTCCGTCTTCGTTTGAGTAGAAGCGGAGAAGCCCTGATCCAGTGCCCAGCCAGTAGCCTTGCTCGTTTTTGTGTATGGCGAACACATCGTTGGCGGTTTGGCTGTTTACCAAGTTGTTGAAGCGGAACTGTGCCATTTCTCCAGTACGTACATCAATGCGGTAGGCTCCGAGCCCTCTGTTCCCGAACCACAGCGTAGAGCTGCTTTCACGGTAGGAGGTGAAAAAATAGTTTGATGCCATATGTCCGTTACTCACCAAAGTCCGTGTAGCATGCTTCACAATAGGATCTTTTCTCTGATTTTCTAATGTCACCTTTACGATTCCTTCGCCCACGGTGGAAATCCAAAGTGTACTGTCATTGGTTTGATCAATGGAGTGCACATATTTCACTTTGGTTCCATTGGCTTGTACCGCCAGTTCTTTCAATTGGTGGGTAGAGTAGGAATAATAATTGATTCCGTTTTCCGTACCTATCCAAAGTCGGTCTTTTCCACCGGGTGCAAAACAGTAGACGGAGTTGTCGGTCAATGTGCTGTTACCGGTGATGAGACGATCATGTTTTTCGGGTGTATTGTTGACAAGATAATTCGGTATACGCAATATGCCACTGCCTTTGGTTCCTATCCATAAGGTTTGCTGTGGGTCGAGGTAAAGGCTGCGTACCGGGTTGTTCACCTGATATGCGGGAGTGTTGAGCAGGGTGTTGGTCATGGTGAATGTGTCATTGTAAAGCATGTATAACCCTTCTCCGTCGGTAGCTACCCATACGATATCTTGAAATTTGTCTTTCATCAGACAGAAGATGCCCGACTGTATTTCAGTGTATTCTATACGGTATTTAATCTTTTGGTTTGCTTCATATTTCAGTACTATCAAGCCGCTGCTTTTGAAACCGATACAGAAGTCATTTTCTCGTTTGATGATGGAAGATACTTCACCTCGTTTTTCTATTTCGTCTTTCAGGTCGGCAATGTAGTAACACTGTCGGTTGCTGAAACTATATTCGTAGAGGGCATAGGTTTCATCAATGAAGTAGGCTGAATCTTCTCCGATGAAGGCATGCTTCAAGCCGTGATGTCCAAATGGCTTTTCCGGAATCAGTGTCACGCTTTTTCCCGTGTGGTTCAGACGATAGCAACGAGTGTTGTTTCCAGTTGCGAATATCCAAAGCAGGTTGTTGGAATCAATGGTCATGGACAGTACTTTATTAAAATCCATGGAAGAGATGTTTAACTGGAGAAATTTCTGGTTCTCTTGTTGGTAGTGATACAGATTTCCGTCATCTTTCAGCACTAACATGCACTTGTTGTTGCTTCGTGCCAAGAAGATGTTGTCCTTGAATTCGGTAAAGGTCCGGCAGGTCTGTCGGTATGTATCCAATCTGTCTAACCCGTAGTTGGTTTGTAACCACAGTATGCCTGGCTCTGATTCTACGATCTGGCTGATAATGTTGCCTGACAATAGGTTGCGTGACACATCAACGGGCGTATATAGGTGGATATTGTTGCCGTCAAACACGTTCAGTCTGTCGCATGTTCCTATCCATAGTACACCTTGGCTATCTTGGTAAAGGGATTGGATGGCACTATTGGAAAGACCGTTTTTATTGGAGAATTGCCGTAGGCTGTAAGCGTACACAAAATCCGGAAAACAGCATAAGAGGCTGATAAGCAATAAAATCGTATGGCCTTTCCAGTATATGTCTTTCATGTGGCTTGTTGTATTGATTTTGAGTTGCAAAGATATATTTTAAGGTGGAAACAGTCAATATTTGCAATATATTTCTTTAGTTGTAGGCTTACAGTTTGCTTTGTATCTGCTCCGTATCCTTAGAAATGTATTTGTACGGAGCAGATAGGTATGGATATGATTAGCGAATGACCGCAGCGAATCCACCGTTGCGTGCCAAACGGACTGTGATATGGTCGCCTTTCTTCAAGGATTGTTCTTGCTTGCGGTAGTCCATGGCTTGGTGGTCAGCGTTGATGCCGTCTTCAAAAGAGGTCATGAGATAATTTTTTCCTTCTTGCAGGAAATCAAGGGAGATGTTAAAGACCCGTTCACGTTCGCGGTTGTTGGTCATGCCTCCTATATACCATTGTTCTCCTTTGCGTTTGGCCACGATGGCATATTCTCCTGCTTTGGCTTCGAGAGCGATGGTTTCGTCCCATGTTTGGGGTACTTGGGTGATGAAACGTGTACACTCGTCGTTGCGATAATAGAGGGTAGGATTGTCTGCCATCATCTGCAGGCCGGTTTCAAAAAGAACAAAGAGTGCCATCTGATAGGCACGTGTGCCGATGCTGGCAGAATTGGGACGTTCGGAATGGTAGACTTCAGGCTGCATGCTAAGCATGGCGCCGGGAGTATAGTCCATGGCTCCTACTGCGTTGCGTATGAAGGGGAAATAGACACTGTTGTCGGGACGGCATCCGCCCATTTGCTCCATACCTCTTACGCCTTCGTAGGAGAGTACGTTTGGGTATTTGTATTCTAATCCGGCAGGTTTGAAAGCACCGTGAAAGTCAACGAAGAGATGGTGTTTGGCGGCTTCATGTGCTACGCGTTCATAGAAGTTTACCATCCATTGGTCGCTACGATCCATGAAATCTATCTTTACGCCTTTCACACCCCACTTTTCGAAAGTTTCGAATAGGTCAAAGTGGTTTTCTACCGTAAGCCAAGTGAGCCATAACACAATGCCTACGTTTTTTTCTTTGCCGTAGCGGATGAGTTCGTGTATGTCTACCGAGGGATTGGGTTTATAGGGGTTGCGGGTGTTCATGGCCCAGCCTTCGTCCATTACTATATATTCTACGCCGTAGTGGGATGCGAAGTCGATGAAGTATTTGTAGGTGTCAAGGTTGCAACCTGCTTTGAAGTCCACGTCGGGGCCGTAGGGTGTGGCTCCGTTCCACCATTCCCAGCTGGCTAGTCCTGGTTTAATCCAAGAGGTGTTTTCTATGACATTCTTTTCAGCGAGGCGATAGGATAGAGTGTTTTCTATAAGTTTGCGGTCATCGTTGGTAATGACGAAGTAACGCCATGGATAACTGCGCTTGCCTGCGGTACGGGCTATGCAGTTGGCTTCTTTCAGAATCTTGAGACTGCGGTCACCGTCTTCTCCGAATTCAAGAGGCAGACGGGGGAAGACGGCGGTAATGCCGCCTTGTCCATCGTTTTTCAGAAACATGGCGGGATAGTCTGTCAGATTGGTTTCACTCATGAGGATTTTGTCACCTTTGGGTGTGCTGGCTAAAAGGGGAAGCAGAGCCATGCGATTGGAGTTTTTCCACTCGCTGCTTGTTTGGTGGCGATATTCTTCTTCATAGGAAGTCTTAAAGCCGTCAGGTTGCTGAAGATGTAGCAGGCAATCATCCACAAAGTTCAGGCGGAGGATTTCATTCATTATTTCTTGCTCGCCTTTCAGGTCAGTAAGGAAGCGGTAGGCGAATCCGTCATCAAAGGCACGGAACTCTACTGAATAGCCTCCTTTAAACTTCAGTAGCAATTGGTTGTAGCGGTTGGTTATAGTAGAGAATTTCAGGGGTACGATGGGAGTCAGTTCCTCGTTTACATTTTGGCGTACTACTTTGTTTAGTTTAGGATGGATGCCCAGCTGGTGGTTGGTAGTTTCCAGACCAATGACACAGTTGTCCATCAGTGTTTGATTTCCTTGGGTTACATCATATTGGATTTGATCGGTCAGCTCCACTGAGATGCGGATGTTTCCGCTGGGTGAGGCCAGTTGATGTACTTTCTGTCCGAAAGCGGTCAGTGAGAGGCAGAGAACTGCCGAGAGTAGGAATTGTTTTTTCATGTTCTTAGCTTTTGGATTTTTACAATATACAAAAGTAGTTTGTATTCTGTAGGAAATGTATGCTATTTATGACATAAATATATAAAATCATGCCACAGACGACTTTTTACATATCTATGTCGCGAATCTGTACAGTATGAGAGTGAAGGATGGGCTATTTTTGTTACCAACATTCCACATGTCAGAAAACTATTGTTGCCGGATGGAGGCTAAAGAGAGAAGGTGAAAGAGCGGTTTGCGGCTAGAGGAGGCAGCACATTTATAACAAAGAATGCGGTGGTTTATATCGAATTGACATTATCTTTTACGAAAAAACAATAATAACAAAACCATGAAAAAGAGACGAATACTGATGGGGAAGACCCATCTGATAGCGGGAGCCGTGATGTTGGCCGTTGCAGGAGGACAATTATCGGCTCAGACCGTTGCACCGAAGAAAGCAAAAGCGTACATGGTGGCAGATGCCCACTTGGACACGCAGTGGAACTGGGACATTCAGACTACTATTAAGGATTATGTTTGGAATACCTTGAATCAGAACCTTTTCCTTTTGAACCAGTACCCCGACTATATCTTTAATTTTGAAGGTGGAGTGAAATATGCTTGGATGAAGGAATATTATCCTCGTGAATATGAACTGATGAAGGCTTTTGTAAAGGCAGGTCGATGGCATGTGAGTGGGGCCAGTTGGGATGCTACCGACACTTTGGTGCCGTCTGTTGAATCGTTTATTCGCAACATTATGCTGGGGCAGGAGTTCTATCGTAAGGAGCTGGGGGTAGAAAGTACCGACATCTTCCTTCCCGATTGCTTCGGATTCGGTTGGACATTGCCTACTGTTGCTGCCCATTGTGGACTGATAGGTTTCTCTTCACAGAAGCTGGATTGGCGTAACAATCCTTTCTACGGTAAGAGCAAGCATCCCTTTACCATCGGACTGTGGAAAGGAGTGGATGGAGCGTCCGTCATGCTGGCTCACGGATATGATTACGGTCGTCGTTGGGATAATGAAGACCTTTCAGAAAATAAATATTTGATGGAACTCTCCAAATGCACTCCCCTGAATACCGTTTACCGCTACTATGGAACAGGTGATGTGGGCGGTTCACCTACCATCGCTTCTGTGGCTTCCGTGGAGAAAGGTATCAAGGGAGACGGTCCGTTGAAGATTATCAGTGCAGCCAGTGACCAGTTGTTCAAGGATTACCAGCCCTATGGCAGCCATCCCGAGCTCCCCGTATTTGACGGTGAATTGCTGATGGACGTTCATGGAACCGGCTGCTACACTTCACAGGCTGCTATGAAACTCTATAATCGTCAAAATGAACTTTTGGGTGATGCCGCTGAACGTGCTTCTGTGGCTGCTGCCCTTTTGGGGGTTGCCGAATATCCTGGCAAGAGCCTGACGGAGTCTTGGCAGCGCTTCATATTCCACCAATTCCACGATGATTTGACTGGTACCAGCATTCCCCGTGCCTATGAATTTTCTTGGAACGATGAACTTCTCTCTCTGAAACAGTTCTCCGGTATCCTGACTCATTCTGTGGGAAGTGTGGCAGGCAAGCTTGATACTCGTGTCAAGGGGATTCCCGTAGTGCTCTATAACGCTTCGGGCTTCAAGGCTGCAGATGTGGTGATCATCGAAGTGGAGGCTTCCCGTTTTCCCAAAAGTGTGGCTGTATATAACGAACAAGGCAAGTTGGTGGTTTCTCAGTTGGTTTCATATACTGATGGAAAGGTCCGCTTGTTAGTAGAAGCCACTGTACCCGCCAATGGATACGCAGTTTACGATGTCCGCCTCTCCGGCGAAGGAAAAGAGATGCCTGCTGTTGAAGCTGCAAGTGTTGAAAATTCGTTCTACAAACTGACATTGAATGAGAACGGTGACATTACTTCACTGTTTGACAAGAGAAACAACAAGGAATTGGTAAAGGCTGGTAAGGCTATTCGTTTAGCCCTCTTCACTGAAAACAAGTCATTCGAATGGCCGGCATGGGAGATATTGAAAGAGACTGTGGACGCTACTCCTATCTCCATCACCGAGGATGTGAAAGTGACTCTTTGCGAAAACGGCGCATTACGTAAGACTCTCTGCGTGGAGAAACGTCACGATGATTCTTTTTTCCGCCAGTACATCCATTTGTATGAAGGTGTATTGGCCCACCGCATTGACTTTACTAACGAAGTGGACTGGCAGTCTACCAACGCTCTGTTGAAGGCTGAGTTTCCCCTCAATTTGAATAATGAGGTGGCCACTTACGACTTGGGCGTAGGCAGCGTGCAGAGAGGAAACAACATCTTGACCGCTTACGAAGTATATGCTCAATATTGGGCAGATTTAACGGACGCTAACGGTTCTTATGGCGTTTCCATCATGAACGACAGCAAATATGGCTGGGACAAGCCTGATAACAACACCCTGCGTCTCACTTTGCTGCACACTCCGAAGACAAAAAAGAACTATGCTTATCAAGATCGTCAGGACTTCGGTCACCATACCTTTACTTACAGCTTGGTAGGTCATGTGGGCGCTTTGGATGTAGTTCAAACCCGCGAGAATGCTGAACTGCTGAACCAGCGCATCAAGGCGTTCGTTGTTGGAAAGCATCGCGGCGAATTAGGTAAGAGCTATTCATTGGCTTTTTCCGATAACCGGAATGTACTTATTAAAGCCTTAAAGAAAGCCGAAAGTTCAGATGAATATGTGGTACGCGTGTATGAAGCTGCAGGCAAGCAGGCGCAGAAAGCCTCGATTGTCTTTGCCGACAACCTTGTGGCTGCTGTAGAAGCAGATGGTACGGAAAAGACCATCGGTAAGGCTACATTCAGTGGAAATCGCTTGGAAGTGTCAGTCAATCCAAACAGCATTAAGACCTACAAGGTACGTTTCGCTTCCAATAAAAAGGTGCAGACGGTGGCCGAACCATTGCCCCTTGTTTATGATAAGAAGTGCTTCAGTTGGAACGAGTTCAAGGCTGCTGCCAACTTTGAGTCTGGTTATTCTTATGCTGCTGAATTGATACCTGCCGAGATGAATGTGCATGGAGTGCCTTTCAAATTGGAGACACGTGAAGAGCTGAATGGTATGGCTTGCAAGGGCAATGTACTGAAACTGCCCGCCGACTGTACTTATAACAGACTCTATATCCTTGCTGCTGCCGCTTCTGATAAAGATGTGAAGGGGATATTCCGCGTAGGCAAGTATGTGCAGGAAGTCATTGTTCCTTCTTATACTGGCTTCATCGGTCAGTGGGGGCACACCGGACATACGGAAGGTTATCTGAAAGATGCTGAAGTTGCCTATGTGGGTACGCACCGCCATTCCGGTGAAGGCGATCAGCCGTATGAGTTCACTTACATGTTTAAGTTCGCAATAGACCTGCCAGAAAGGGCTACTGAGGTGGTATTGCCCGATAATAAGGATATTGTTATTTTTGCCGCCACTTTGACTGATGTTGCTGCTACTTCTGTTTGTCCCGCTTCCGAACTGTTCCGTACGGCAAACAAGTGCAATCGCTATCAGACGGAAAGCTCCACAGAGAGAGTGAACATTCTGAAGCAGGACATGGTAATGGGCTATTCAAGCTATGTGAACGAGAAAGAGAAGCCGGCTTTCATGGTAGATGGCGACGAAAACACAAAGTGGTGTGCTATTGCTGAAATGCCCCACTACGTAGACTTTGATTTGGGCGGTGAAAGAAGCATTAATGGCTGGAAGTTACTGAACGCTGCCGGCGAAAACCATTCCTACGTCACTTCCTCCTGCTTTCTGCAAGGTAAGAGCGACAAGAATGGTGAATGGCGCACACTGGACTATGTTTCGGGTAATGGTAAGAATGTACTGAATCGCACGCTAAATAAGTCTGAAAGTGTTCGCTACCTGCGTCTTTTAGTGACACAGCCCATGCAATCGGCTTCTGGTAAAGATGTGCGCATTTATGAAATGGAAGTATACGAATAAACAGTTATTATATTCCCATTTTTCAGATCCTTGTGTCTGTCACCACAGACACAAGGATCTGATGATTCTCAGGTGTAAGTGCTTAATGTGAGTAAGTTAACAACTCTATTGAAGTAAATTTATTGGAAATAACAAATACCTTGAAAAATGAAAATTAGAATATTTGCTGTTGTATGTTTATTAGCTGCTAATCTCTTTACAATATCTGCTCAAAAGTGGTTTACGCCTGAGGCGGAGAAACAAGTGGATGCTCTTTTGAGCCAGGTAGTAGAAGGAAACTACAAGAATAATCGCTATCCTCTACTCCGTAAGCCCTTAATGGAACTTCCTTTAGGCAGTATCAAACCTAAAGGCTGGTTGCACGAAATGCTGGTTCGTCAGAAAAATGGCGCCAGTGGTCAGATGGATGTTCTTTACCCTTCGGTTATGGGCAAACGCAATGGTTGGTTAGGTGGTGATGGAGACCAGTGGGAACGCGGTCCATACTGGATAGACGGTCTACTTCCTTTGGCGTATATACTGGATGATGATGTCTTGAAAGCCAAAGTGCAACCTTGGATAGAATGGGCTTTGCAGAGCCAGCGTGAGGACGGATTCTTCGGTCCTGAAAAAGATTATCCGGGAGAGCCTGGACTGCAACGTGATAACTCGCAAGACTGGTGGCCGCGTATGGTCGTGCTGAAAATCCTACAGCAGTATTATTCGGCAACGAACGATAAGAGAGTCGTCGCTTTTATGACAAAATATTTCCGTTATCAACTGAATACCTTGCCGCAAAAACCTTTAGGACACTGGAGCAGTTGGGCAGAATTCCGTGCTTGTGACAATTTGCAAGCTGTATATTGGCTTTATAATCTTACGGGGGAGGATTTTTTGCTTGAATTGGGGCATTTGCTGCACCGGCAGAGTTTCAGTTTCATAGATATGGTAGATAGGGGAGACTTGCGCAGAACCTGCACTATACACTGTGTTAATTTGGCACAAGGCATCAAAGAACCGATTATTTATTATCAGCAAGATACCGACCGGAAATATATTGATGCTGTCAAGGAAGGCTTTCGAGATATTCGCCGGTTCCATGGACAGCCGCAAGGCATGTATGGAGGCGATGAGGCTTTGCATGGAAACAATCCTACACAAGGCTCGGAGTTGTGTTCGGCCGTAGAGTTGATGTACTCGCTGGAAAAAATGGTGGAGATTACAGGAGACATAGACTTTGCCGACCATTTGGAACGCATTGCTTTTAATGCTTTACCAGCCCAAATATCCGATGACTTTATGACTAAGCAATATTTCCAGCAACCGAATCAGGTGATGGTAACACGCCATCGTCGCAACTTCGACCAGGATCATGAAGGGACAGACCTTGCTTTTGGCACTCTGGCTGGATACCCATGTTGTTTTTCGAATATGCACCAAGGTTGGCCAAAATTTACACAGCACCTATGGTATGCCACACCTGATAACGGCATTGCAGCCATTGTCTATTCTCCGTCGGAAGTAACAGCCAATGTGGGTGATAATGTACCGGTGGTTATCAGTGAAGATACTTACTATCCGATGGATCATCAGATAACTTTTACCATTAAAGAGGTGAGAAATAAGGTGAAACAAGTGAAATTTCCATTTCACCTGCGTGTTCCGAAGTGGTGCAAGCAAGCTGAAATACGGGTAAATGGAAAGATGGAGCAAACTGTCAAAGGTGGGAAAATAGCTATCGTAGACCGTATATGGAAGCGGAATGATAAGATTGAACTGTATCTGCCCATGGAGGTCTTTACTAGCACTTGGTATGAAAACGCAGTATCTATTGAAAGAGGTCCGTTGGTATATGCCCTGAAAATGGAAGAAAATTGGGAAAAGAAAGAGTTTAAGGATAGTTGGTATGGTTCTTATTATTATCAGGTGACTTCTTCGGATCCATGGAACTACGGATTGGTGGATTTTGACCGTAACAGAATGAACGAGGTGGCCCAAGTAAGTATCAATAGCCAAAAACAGCAATTGGACTTTCCTTGGAATCAGGAAAATGCACCGGTTGAAATAAAGATGAAGGCTCGTCTTATCCCTACTTGGACAGTATATAATGAAATGGCAGGGCCCCAGCCTTTCTCTTTCTGTGGCAGTGCCGAAGGAGGAGAACAAGAAATCACGCTGATACCCTACGGTTGTACAACCCTGCGTATTTCAGAATTTCCAGTTGTTGGGAAATGATGTTTCCGAGGTATGGGGGGAACGGTGTGTTTGTTTTGTGACAAACTTGTTTCAGAATTCTGCCATGTCCGGAATGTGGACGGTTATGTCACGGATTTATAGTTGGCTTTTAACCTTACTGTCTATTTTTGCAATCGTTTTTAATAGGGTTTATATATTATATAAAAGAAGACTCCTGCAACGGAGTGAAAAACAAGTCGAACAATTTAATGCCGTAGAAAAAAGATGAAAAATTCCAAGAAAGCACTCCTCTGCCTATTGGCATGCGCCTTGGCAGTAACCGGATGCAAGACACAGAAAGAACCGGCTGTGGCAGATAACGCAATGCTGGTCAGATCTACACAAACACTTGATTCCTTATATGCTCACTATTCCGCACCGGGCACTTGTCTGTTGCGTGAGAATTATCCTTCGGACGTGGAAGGCTATACCGCTACTTATCTGGCTTCCGAGGAACAAAAGAACCGTCCCAATCTCTACTCTTATTTGTGGCCTTATTCCGGTACCTTCTCCGCAGTGAATGCGTTGATGGAGGCCACTAAAGATAACAAGAAAGATTTCGGGAACTATCAGAAGTTGCTTGATGAGAAAGTGCTTCCGGGACTTGCTGAATATTTCGATACTCGTCGTATGCCCGAAGCGTATGCTTCTTACATCAAGGACGCTCCGTTGTCCGACCGCTTTTACGATGACAACGTGTGGCTCGGCATTGACTTCACAGACGTCTATCTGATGACTAGCCAAGAGAACTATCTGCAGAGCGCCAAGCTTATCTGGAAGTTTATAGAAAGCGGTATGGACGATTGTTTGGGAGGAGGTATCTATTGGTGCGAACAGAAGAAGGAATCAAAGAACACTTGTTCCAACGCCCCTGGTTCCGTCTTTGCCCTGAAACTTTTCAAGGCTACGCAAGACAGCTCCTATTTTGAGAAAGGGAAGAGTTTGTACGAGTGGACTAAAGCAACATTGCAGGACACAACAGACTGCCTTTACTTCGACAACATGCGTTTGGACGGTGAGATAGGACGTGCCAAATTTGCCTATAACAGCGGTCAGATGATGCAGTCGGCTGCTTTGCTCTATCAGCTTACCGGTAATGGGCAGTATCTGAAGGATGCGCAAGCGATTGCTGCCGCTTGCCATAATTATTTCTTCATGGAATTCACCCCCGGACAGGGAGAACCGTTCCGTATGCTGAAGAAGGGCGATGTGTGGTTCACCGCCGTTATGTTGCGTGGTTTTATAGAGCTCTATCAGGTGGACGGTAACAAGGTTTATCTTGATTCCTTTGCCCGCAGTCTGGACTATGCTTGGACGCATGCCCGTGAAGATAACGGCCTTTTCAATACTGATTTCACCGGCAAGAGCTGCGACAATCGTAAATGGCTGCTGACACAAGCCGCCATGGTAGAGATGTACGCGCGTTTGGCCGTGTTCGCTAATCAGTCTTTATAATTAAAACGAATCAGACCAAATGAAAAAGAGAAACATTACCTTGTGCGCTGTTGCCATGCTCTGTATGCAAGGCTATGCTAAGGCAGACACTTTTACCCTGAAAGGTGACAACACTTGTGTGGAGAACTATGCTCAGATGACTGCTGCTTACAAGAGCAATCGTCCAAAAATGAAGAAACGCCTTTTCACCTCAAAAGCGGTGGAAGCTGAGATTCTTCGCGTGAAGAAACTGCTTACCAATCCTAAGTTGGCGTGGATGTTTGAGAATTGCTTTCCTAATACGCTTGACACTACTGTACACTTTCGCATGCTGGACGGTAAACCCGATACTTTTGTTTATACCGGTGACATCCATGCTATGTGGCTGCGTGACTCCGGTGCGCAGGTGTGGCCATATGTGCAGTTAGCTAACAATGATGCGCAATTGAAAGAGATGCTCGAAGGTGTCATTCGCCGTCAGTTCCTTTGCATCAACATTGATCCGTACGCCAATGCTTTCAACGACGGACCTACGGGTGGCAACTGGATGACTGACTTGACAGATATGAAGCCCGAACTGCACGAGCGCAAATGGGAGATAGACTCTCTTTGTTACCCGCTTCGTCTGGCTTACCAGTATTGGAAAGTAACTGGTGACAGCAGTATCTTCGACGGTGAATGGATGAAGGCAATTACTGCTATCCTGAAGACTTTCAAGGAACAGCAGCGTAAGGACGGTGTAGGCCCTTACCGTTTCCAACGTAAGACGGAACGTGCTCTTGATACGCTGAATAACGACGGCTTGGGTGCTCCGGTCAAACCGGTGGGACTGATTGTTTCCGCTTTCCGCCCATCGGACGATGCCACTACGCTTCAGTACCTGGTCCCTTCCAACTTTTTCGCTGTCTCTTCTTTGAGAAAGGCTGCTGAAATTCTGACGGAAGTAAACAAGGAAACATCCTTGGCCAAAGAATGCACCGATTTGGCAGCCGAAGTGGAGGCAGCCCTGAAGAAATATGCCACTTACAATCATCCTGAGTTTGGGACAATCTATGCATTTGAAGTAGATGGATTCGGCAATCATCTGTTAATGGACGATGCCAATGTACCCAGCCTTCTTGCTATGCCTTATTTGGGTGATGTGGACGTAAACGATCCTATCTATCAGAATACACGCCGCTTTGTGTGGAGTGGCAGCAACCCTTACTTTTTTAAAGGTAAAGCCGGTGAAGGTATCGGAGGTCCGCACATTGGTTATGATATGGTATGGCCTATGAGTATCATGATGAAGGCATTCACCAGCCAGAATGATGAGGAGATAAAGATTTGTATCAAAATGCTGATGGATACGGATGCCGGTACGGGATTCATGCACGAGTCTTTCCACAAGGATGACCCCACTAACTTTACCCGTGCATGGTTTGCTTGGCAGAACACGCTGTTTGGAGAATTGATTCTGAAATTAGTGAACGAGGGTAAAGTGGATTTGCTGAACAGCTTGTAAAAATAGGAATTATTTAAAATCAATAAAGTGCGCTGGAAGGAGGATTAGGATACAAATTGCATGAATTGGTTGTTCGTTGGTATTATTTGTGTTCTTTTCCTTTTTTTATCGTGATTTATTATAATGTTTAATCTTAAAGAATATGAAAAAGAATCGAGTGTACACAGTAAATTCATTGCTGGCTCGGATAAGTGGGAACTATAAGTTCTGGCTTATTGCCTTGCCTGCTGTGACTATGCTGGCGCAGGCTCCTGCGGTTTATGCACATGCGGAGACTATTACTGTGGTGCAGCAAAACAATGCCACGGTGAGAGGTTCCGTTAAGGATGCCACAGGTGAAAGCCTGATTGGAGTGAGTGTTACTGTTAAGGGTAAAGAAGGTGTGGGTACCATTACAGATGTGGATGGAAACTATTCCATTGTTTGTAGTGCCCAAGATGTTCTCGTCTTTTCCTATGTGGGATATGCCACTCAGGAAATTGCTGTGAAAAATCAAAAACAATTGAATGTTGTCTTAAAGGAGGATACCAAGGTGCTGGATGAAGTTATTGTCATCGGTTATGGTACTACTACCCGCAAGAGTGCCGTAGGTGCTGTAGACCAGGTAAAGGCTTCCATGATCGAAGACCGTCCCGTGGCTAACATGACAGATGCTTTGCAAGGGGCTGCGCCCAACGTGGTTATCCAGCAGCGCAGTAGCAATCCTAATGATCGTAAGACTAACTTTAATATCCGTGGTATCAGCACTGTGAATGACAATAATCCGCTTTTTGTCATAGACGGATTGGTAGCTGATGGCGGTAGTTTCGATAAATTGAATCCCAATGATATTGAGAACATTTCCATCTTGAAAGATGCCGGTACAGCTGCTATTTATGGTTCACGTTCTTCCAATGGTGTAGTTTTGGTTACTACTAAGAAAGGTAAGAAGAACCAGCGTGCGACAGTTCGGTTAAGTGGTATGATGGGATGGCAGAATCCGGATATCTTGTTTTCTCCGGTGAAAGGCTATCAGAACGCTACTTTGCGCAATTTAGCTGCCACCAATGCTGGAGAGGCTCCTTTGTATACACCCGATCAAATCCGTGACCTGGCTGCCCATCAAAATGAAGAAAGCTGGTTTTTTGATCAGATAGTCCGCACAGCCTTACAGCAGAATTACAATCTAAGCGTATCTGGAGGTAGTGATAAAACTACTTACATGGTGTCCATGGGTTATTATGACCAGGAAAGTAATTATGTGGGCAACAGTGATTTTGGCGTGCAGCGTTATAATTTTCGTACCAATGTTAGCACGGAAGTGGGACGTTTGAAACTGAATGCTATTTTGGCTTATACACGTAATAATAGTGTAAGTACCACCGGTGGGAGTTTGGAAGTGGATGCCGCCCGTGTACCTACTTATTATTATTACAAAATGAAATCGGAAGATGGAAGATATTTGTTAAATGATGTATTGACTGAATTTAACCCATTGGGAGCATTGGAAGCTGGTGGCCGTAACAAGTATCGTAACAATTATCTGAACGCTAATGTCAATGCTGAATTCCGGCTTATTGACGGATTGAAGTTGCGTGGAGTGTTGGGTGCGGATGTGATAAACGACATGCGTTCTACCCGCAATTTGGGCGTATCCTATTACTTGAATGAAGAGGCTACCGAACCACGTCCAGTGAAAGATACTGACTATCGGACCAGTAACTGGAATCATACGGCTTACCTTATTAATAGCCAACTTTTGTTGGATTACAACAAGACATTCGGTAAACACAATGTCAGCGGGCTTTTTGGAGTAACCAATGAATCGTTTACTTCGTCTAGCAATGAGATTGAGAAGAAGGGGGTAGATCCCGACTTGGGTATCGGTACAGACATTACCAATAGTACTGTGGGAAACATCACAGGAAAAACATTTGTAGATGAATCCAACCGTACCAGTCTGACTTCTCTGTTGGGACGTGTGGGGTATTCTTACGCTGACAGATATTATACAGAATTCAGCTTCCGTTATGACGCTTCTTCCAAGTTTCATAAAGACTACCGATGGGGTTTCTTCCCCTCTGTTTCATTAGGCTGGCGTTTGAGCGAGGAGAACTTTATGCAGGCTTACAAGGAACGTGTGGGTGACTTGAAACTGCGTACTTCTTTTGGTATCTTGGGTAACCAGTCTATTGGTACTTATGACCGTTTTACTGTTTACGAACTGTACAACAACTCTTACGCATATAATAACCAGACAGTATCAGGCGCAGGTTTTAAGTTAGGTAAGGATAATTTGACTTGGGAAAAGACCAAAACCTTCAACGTGGGTGTAGACGCTTCGTTCTTCAATAACGCTTTGAATGTGACGTTCGACTATTTCTACAAGCGTACGAGCGACATTTTAATGAAGCCCCTTGTGCCTTCGGTATTCGGTACGGATATGGCGATGGACAACATTGGTGAGATGCAGAATCAAGGTTGGGACCTCTCTATCAACTATCGTTTGAAAACGGGAGCCGCAAATCATAACTTCAACTTCAATCTTGGTGACTCTTGGAATGAAGTGCTGAAGTACCCTGGTCACGAAAGAATCTCACAAATAGAGGAGTTGAGCCGTATCACCCGTGAAGGATGTCCGTTGGAGTCTTACTACGGTTACAAGATGGACGGCTTTTTCCAAAGCTACGAGGAGATTGAGGCATCGGCTATTCCTGTAGGTGGAAAGGTACAGCCGGGTGACGTGAAGTTTGTAGACCGTAACGAAGATGGTGTCATCGACTCGAAGGATAAGTTTATCTTGGGTAATGCCTTCCCTCGTCTTACTTTCGGTTTCAACTACAATGTAGAATGGAAAGGATTCGATTTCGGTATGTTCTGGCAGGGTGTGGGCAAGCGTGACATGATGCTTCGTGGTGAATTGATTGAACCGTTCCACGCCAATTACTCTTATAATATCTATAAGCATCAACTGGATTTCTGGACTCCTACCAACACCGATGCACGTTGGCCGAGACTTACTGCTCCGGGTTCTACTTCCAACAGAAACAACTACGGAAACGGACAAGGTTCCGACCTATTCTTGATGGATGGAAAATACCTGCGTCTGAAGAACTTGCAGATTGGTTACACATTCCCTAAAACATGGAGCCGCAAGGTGGGTATGGAAAAGGCACGTATCTATGTCAACGGACAAAACTTGCTGACTTTCAGTAATAACTCGTTTATTGACCCTGAATCTTCTGAGTTCGACTCTAAGATGGGTAATAGTGGCGCCAATTCTGGTAGAAACTACCCGACGCTCCGTTACTATGGTTTCGGTATAGACATTGAATTCTAAAAACAACAGATAACTATGAGACTAAGAAAATATATAGCTTTTGCCGGAATGGCTGTTCTGATGCTTTGCAGTTGCAACGAGATGGAGAACGCACCGACAAACAAATTTACGGATAACTCTTATTGGACTTCCACCACCAAAGCCCAGTATGTGGTGAACATGGCTTACAGCCAGATGTACAATGCAGGCCGTATGTGGAGCGATGAAAGTTTGAGTGACAATGCTTACGACGGTCGCAGTGTGGACGACCAACGTGCCATTCGCAAAGGTATGGCTACTCCCTCGCTCGACATCTTCAAGAATGAATGGAAAGACCTTTACGGAGGCATAAAGACCTGCCACGTGTTCCTTGAAAAGGTGGATCTGGTACCCAACATGGACGCATCTGTTAAAGCACGTATGATTGCCGAGATACGCTATATCCGTGCAAGCCTCTACTTCCGTCTGACTAACCTTTATGGTGCAGTACCTTTCTTTACGGAGGACATCACGCTGGAAGAATCGCGGAGTGTAAGTCGTACAGACCGCGAAACCATTATCAGCTTCATTCACCAAGAATTGGAAGACATCAAGGATGCGCTTCCCACTCGCGACCAATTGCCCGAAGAAGACAAGGGCAAAATTACTAAAGGTGCCGTTTGTGCTTTGCAGGCTCGTGTCTACTTGATGGATAGCGACTGGAACAATGTGATGCTTTATTGCGACAATCTGATGAACAAACAGGGCGAATATGGTACTTATGCCTTATTTCCTGATTATGCCGGGCTTTTTGATGAAGCCAATGAGTATAATGAAGAGATTATCATGGACCGTTCTTATGTACCCAATTTGATTACTTGGGGTGAGATGGTAGACATGATTCCTTTGTCAAGAGGCGGACGTGCCGTGAACCGTGTGCCGCAGCAATCGTTGGTAGACACTTATCTGATGCTTAGTGGAAAGACTATCAGTGAAGCCGGGACAGATTATAACCCTGCTTATCCTTACGACAACCGTGACCCACGTCTCACCGCTACTATCATTTATGATGGCTATGACTGGAGTGGCAATGTGGACGATGGCAGTAAAGACGTAGTCATCAACATTCGTCCGGGTTCGGGAACCGATGCCTACGATGGTGGTGGAAACGGCACTTCTACCGGTTATTTCACCCGTAAGTATTATAATCCGCAGGCTCCCGGTGACCAGAATTCCGGTATGAATATCATCACTATGCGCTATGCTGACATCTTGCTGATGTATGCTGAGGCTGTTCACGAAACAAGCGGTATGACTGAAGAGGTATGGAACAAGACCATCCGTCCCATCCGCGAACGTGCCGGATTTACTGCCGATGCAGCCTTGAACTTTCCTGCCGGAAAGAGCAAGGAAGAGATGAGGCAGATTATTCGCGACGAACGTCGTGTAGAAATGGCGATGGAAGGTTTGCGCTGGTATGATATTAAGCGTTGGAAGGCTGGTAACGAATACTTGTCGGGCAAGGTGCGCGGTGCAAGCTTCGTGGACGAGAACAAGCTTGACACTCGCAAGTTCGAAGAGGCAAGAGATTATCTTTGGGCAGTTCCTATCAGTGAAATCAATTTGAATCCCAATCTGGCGCCTAACAATCCGGGATATGGAAATTAACGTGTATCTAAACTCATTAAAAACAATAGAACAATGAAAACAATATTCTCAACAATAGCTCTTTTTTCGGCAGTCCTCTTTGCTACGTCTTGTACGGAAGACATGGAATACAAGGATTCCAAAGTTTCCTCAGTAAATCAGTTGTATGAACCCACTGACGGCAAGGAAGTAGTCTTGCAATCGTCGGCCAGCGCCAGCCTGTTCTTTGAATGGGAGTCGGCCAAGGCTGAAGATAGCGGTGCCCCTCTTTATGAAGTGGTATTCGATAAAGAAGGTGGAGATTTTTCTAAGCCTATTTACAAAGTGCTTTCTGACAATGGCGGTTCTTTGAGCTATGCTACCATCAGCCACAAGACATTGAACAAGGTTGGTGCGGCTGCCGGATTGAACAGTGGTGAGACGGGTACACTTGTTTGGACAGTAATGGCTTCCAGAGGTTTGAATTCTGTAATGGCAAAGGAAAGCAAGAAGCTCACCATCACTCGCTTGGTGGGATTTGAAGAGATTCCGGCACAGCTTTACTTGACCGGAAGTGCTACTGAAGGTGGTATGGATGCTTCTAAGGCTGTGGCGTGTGCTTCACCCGAAAAGGATAAGTTCGAAGTCTTTACGAAGTTGGAAGGCGGAAAGACTTACAAACTGGTAGATAGAGCAGCCGAAGGTGCCAAGGTGTTTTATATCAATGGCAATAAGATTATGGAAGGCGAAGGCGAGACAACCGTAGAAAAGACGGGAGTTTACCGCATTGAGATGGATTTCTCCATTGCATCTGTAACCGTCAGGGAAGTAAGTAAGATGGAATTCTACTTCTGTCCGAGTGGTGCCGCAACTTTTGAATTGCCTTATGTTGGAAACGGTGTGTTCTGCGGTCAGGATAAAATTGAGTTCAAGCAAGAAGGATGGGGGCGCGACCAACGCTATAAGTTCTTGATGACTTATGCTGATGGTAGTATACAGTATTGGGGAACCAAGAATACTACAGACTCTAATCCTGGTGCGGCTACTCCCGAAGATCCTTATTTCTACATTATGGAGACTCCTGATAACCAATGGGATCAGAAGTGGAAACTGAACAATGAATTCGATGGTGCGGCCGATGGCCACAATCCGGGTGCCATCACCAAGATTAGTGTGATATTCAATGTGGAGAACTATACTCATAAAGTGGAATTGGCCAACTAATTTAAGGAGAGATTATGAAAAAAATATTATTTTGTCTGCCCCTGCTTCTTTTGGCACTTCAATCGTGCGAGATAGAAGATGAGTATATGTATGATAAGGGGCTTTACACCATAGATTGGGATGCGGCTGCCGACAGCAGTTCTGTGACCCTGATAGATCGTTTCTGGAATACGGAAGAGAATTATTTCAACTACGGGAATGACGGTTCAATCAAGGATTTCCATTATTGGCCGCAGGCTCATGCTATGGATGTGATGATAGATGCTTACAATCGTACCGGAGATAGCAAGTACAGCGACTTGTTCGACAAATGGTATGTCGGTATCAAGGCAAAGAACGGTGGCAGTTATTGGAACAACTTTTATGATGATATGGAGTGGATTGCTCTCACCATGATTCGCTTGTACGAAGTTACTGATGAAAACAAGTATCTGGAAACTTCTCAAGAGATGTGGAATGAAATCAAGACCGGTTGGAACGATTACGCAGGTGGTGGCATTGCTTGGACTCACGACCGGCTATGGAGCAAAAATGCTTGTTCCAACGGTCCTGCTGCTTTGATTGCTGCTCGTCTTTACCGTATTAACGGGAATCAGGAGGATTTGGATTGGGCTGTCAATATTTATAAATGGGAGCGTGAAAATTTATTTAACCCTGCTACCGGCGCCATCTATGATAATGTGAACGGTGAAACGGGTGAGTTGAGTACACTTTCTCTTTCTTATAACCAAGGTACATTCTTGGGTGCTGCTTACGAACTGTATAAGATCACAGGAGAAGAGTCCTATTTGAAAGATGCTCGTAAGGCTGCCAATTTCGGTATCAGTAATAGCAGCATGATAGATACTGGAAACAATTTACTTCGTGATGAAGGCGATGGTGACGGAGGTTTGTTTAAGGGTATTTTCATGCGTTATTATGTGCAGTTGATTATGGAACCGAATTTGGACCCCATATATAAGAAGAAATTCATCACTTTCTTTAACAATAATGCTGAAATCTTGTGGCGAAAGGGAATCAATAAACTTGATTTGCTGTATAATACTAACTGGGCAATGAACAATAGCGGTAACAACCATTTGACTACGCAGACAAGTGGTTGTACTTTGATTGAAGCCAAAGCTCTCTTTGAAAAGAGCCTGAAATAAGTTAGCAATTAAAAGTGTGTCGAAACTCAATCTGGTTATTGGGTTTCGGCACATTTTTTTTTAGAGCCAGTTTTAATTGGCAGTTATTTTGGAAATAATGTTTTTAGAGACAACAGTTTTTTATATAAAATAAACACAAAAGATGAAACAGAATCAATATTTATTTCTACTGTTCGCCCTGATTGTTCTGACGGGCTGTGGCGGTACGCAGAAGAAATTAACCGAATATGTCAATCCTTTCTTGGGTACGGCTACTTTGTGGGAGCCTGAGGACTTAGGGTATACGCGCAAAATAAAGTCACGTACATGGGGTGCGGAAACTTATCCGGGTGCTACCTTGCCCAACGCAATGGTGCAGCTCAGCCCCGTTACACAGTTTCGTAGCGGTGCGGGCTATCAATATGAGGACACTGTGATTTATGGTTTTTCACATACTGCTAAAGGGCATTGGAACTTGTTGCATGTCCCCATGTTGCCAGTGGTGGGAACTATCGCTCCGGGTAATTATTGCTCCGGGTTTAGTCACGAGAAGGAATCTGCGCATCCGGGGTATTACCAAGTTTATCTGGAACGCTATAAAGTGAACGCCGAGTTGACCAGTACCTTGCGTTGTGCCTACCATAAATATACTTTCGGCAAGGGCGACGATAAGTCATTATTGGTAGACATCCGCCGTTCTAATAATGATGTCCGTGATTGGAAGATTGAGAAGGTTGACGATAATACGTTCACGGGTTATCAAGATGGCGATGGTAAAATCTACTTTTACGCTAAGACCAACTATAAAATAGGCCAAGTGGAAATGGTAAAAGACGACAAACATGAGGTGGCTGTGCTGCGTTTTATCGACAGCAAAGGTGTTGAACCTTTGGAAGTGAAGGCTGGTTTCTCGTTTGTGAGTATAGAGAATGCTCAAATGAATTTGAAGGCCGAAATGTTGAACAAAAGTTTTGCACAAGTGGCAGAAGAAGCCGATGCGGCTTGGGAAGCACTCCTCTCCAAGATTCAAGTTGCAGGTGGCACGGAACGTGAAAAGAGATTGTTTTATTCTACTTTCTTCCATGCTTTTAAATGGCCGGCTTTGCGTAGCGATGTGAATCATGAATATACTGATGTCCGTGGCGAAGTAGTGAATAACGGCTTCCACTATTACACTGACCCTTCTTTTTGGGACGATTATCGCAACAAACTGGTACTCATAGGTATGATTTCTCCCGATGTGACTACTGACATCATTAGGTCTATTATTGACAAAGGCGAGAAGCGTGACGGCTACATGCCCACCTTCTTCCATGGTGATCACGCTTCCACTTTTATTTCTGGTTCTTGGTTGCGTGGTTTGCATGATTTCGATCTGGAGCGTGCTTATAAGTTGATTCTGAAAAATGCTACGGTGCCCGGTAAAGGAGGACGTCGCTATTTGGATGAGTATATGGAGCGAGGTTGGATTGCTGAAAAAGACACAGTGAATGTACCCACATGGGACGAATACAAAGGGGCTGTGACCAAGACCCAGGAATATGCTTACGATGACTATGCCGTAGCCTTGGTAGCCAAGGAGCTGGGAGATGAAGCCAACTACAAGCTGATGATGGAACGCTCCAACAACTACAAGACGCTATTCGACCCCTCTACCGGCTTTTGGAGAGGTAAGATTGACGATGGTAGCTGGATTCAGGATTTCGATCCGTATTATCCCTATTACCAGTACATGTACCGTGAGGCCAATGCATGGAACGCCCTCTTCTTCGCCCCCCACGACCCCGAAGGCATGATTAAGCTCTATCCCAGTAAAGAGGCGGTGGAGGCTAAACTGGATTCCTTATTCAGCGAACCGTGGAGAGGTTACGAGGCCCACAACCTGACCGGATTCATCGGAAACTATTGTCACGGAAACCAGCCGGGACACAGCATTCCTTACACCTATTATTTCATAGACAAACAAGAGAAAGCCCAATGCATTCTCGACAGCCTGATGAACCACTACTATGACATGGGTGCCGACAAGCTGGCTTATGCAGGGATGGATGATGCCGGCGAGATGTCTTCGTGGTATGTGCTCAATGCTATTGGACTTTACACTTATTCGCCTGCCGATCCTGAATATATTGTTACTGTTCCCTTGTTCGATAAAGTGACGTTCAATCTGAATGGTCGTCCCTTTACGATTGTGAAGAAAGGAAGCGGCAAGAAGATTATTGACATTACTTATGACGGTAAAAAGATTGACGGTTACTTTATCACCCATGACCAACTGAGGGAGGGCAAGGAACTGGTGATTACTACGGAATAGATAAACAATGGAGTTATGAAAAGAAATATACTGCTTCTATTCACATTCTTTGCTTGCATTACTGTACAAGGGCAGACTCCGGTTCGTTTGGTTGATCTGAGGAGCGAACATCTTGACAGACCTATAGGTTTGGATAATCCCGTTCCACGCCTTTCTTGGCGGATGGAAGATGGTAGGCAGGGAGCTGTGCAGACTTCCTGGCGGATTGTGCTAGACGAAGACTCGTTGAATGTGGTCAATGGCTGTGGCAGGATGTGGGATAGTGGAAAGAACGATTCCCGTAATCAGCTTGTGGCCTATGCGGGCAAAAAACTGCAGCCTTTCACTAGATATTATTGGAAAGTAATCTGCAGCGACATGGAATATAAGGAGACTGCTTCTCCTGTCTCTTACTTTGAAACGGGCATGATGGGGATGCAACATTGGCAAGGTGCTTGGATTGGCGATGGCAAGGATATTCATTATGGGCCTGCCCCTTACTTCCGAAAAGAGTTCAAGACCGGCAAAAAGGTAAAGTCAGCGCGTGCTTATATTGCCGCTGCTGGACTATATGAGCTTTACATCAATGGCGAGAAGATAGGAGACCACTGCCTTGCCCCTCTCTATACCCGCTTTGATCGCCGCAACTTGTATGTGGCTTATGATGTGACTTCACAATTACAGAATGGTGACAACGCTATTGGCGTACTTTTGGGTAACGGCTGGTATAACCATCAATCCAAAGCAGTGTGGGACTTCGACCGTGCCCCTTGGCGCAACCGTCCCACTTTCTGTCTGGACTTGCGCATTACCTACACCGATGGAAGCGTGGAGACTATTCCCACCGATCTCAGTTGGCGGACAGCGTCGGGTGCAATCACTTTTAATAGTATCTATACTGGCGAGCACTACGATGCACGTCTGGAGCAGAAAGGATGGAGCACTCCGGAATTCGATGATTCCAAGTGGCGCGGAGTAGCCTATCGGAGTGTACCTTCTTCCAATGTCACTGCCCAGCAAGTACATCCCATCCGTAATGTAAAGATTTTCCCCGCCGTCTCTTTCCGCAAAGTGGACGAGAAAACATACATCTATGATTTCGGGCAAAATATGTCCGGTGTGACTTGTATTCATGTTTCGGGTGAACGGGGAACGGAGGTCAGAATCAAACATGGCGAACGCTTACATCCAAATGGCCGCCTCGATCTCTCGAACATTGATGTCTACTTTCGAGGCGATAAGGAGAAAGACCCTTTTCAGACGGACATTCTCATTCTGAGTGGAGAAGAGGATGAGTTCATGCCCCGATTTAATTACAAGGGATTTCGTTATGTGGAGGTAGTGGCAGATAAGCCTATTGAGCTTGACCAAAACAGCTTGATTGCTTACTTCATGCACAGTGATGTGCCGGCAGTAGGTAGCTTGGAATCTTCGAGCCCACTGATAGGCAAGCTGCTCCATGCTGCCAATCACTCTTACCTTTCCAATCTGATGGGCTACCCCACCGATTGCCCTCAGCGCGAGAAGAACGGTTGGACTGGTGACGGTCATTTTGCCATTGAGGCAGCATTTTATAACTTTGATGGAATTACCGTTTACGAAAAATGGTTGGCCGACCATCGTGACGAACAGCAGCCCAACGGAGTGCTGCCCGATATTATTCCAACTGGTGGATGGGGATATGGTACAGACAACGGGCTGGACTGGACTAGTACTATTGCCATCATCCCTTGGAATATCTACCTCTTCTACGGTGATAGCAAGCCCTTGAGCGATTGTTACGAGAGCATCAAACGTTATGTGGATTATGTGGAGCGTATCTCTAACAATCATCTCACTACGTGGGGGCGCGGAGACTGGGTGCCGGTGAAGTCAAAATCCAATAAAGAGCTGACTTCCTCGGTCTACTTTTATGTAGATACCAAGATTTTGGCCGCTGCTGCCAAACTCTTCGGCAAACAGGCCGATTACGAATATTATAATGCCTTGTCGGAGGAGATAAAGCAAGCTGTCAATGATAAGTTCCTGAATCGAGAAACAGGCATCTATGCCGAAGGTTCACAAACCGAATTGAGTGTTCCCTTGCAATGGAAGATTGTGCCCGAAGAGTTGATAGGAAAAGTGGCAGCTAACTTGGCACATAAGGTAGAGGAGGACGGTTTTCACTTGGATGTGGGTGTATTAGGAGCTAAAGCTATTCTGAATGCACTCAGCGAAAATGGTTATGCTGAAACAGCTTATAAGGTGGCTGTACAGGACACTTATCCTTCATGGGGTTGGTGGATGGTGAACGGTGCCACTACGCTGCTCGAGAACTGGGATTTGCAGGCTACTCGTGACATCTCGGACAATCATATGATGTTCGGTGAAATAGGTGCTTGGTTCTACAAGGGGCTGGGAGGTATTTTCCCTGATCCCGTGCAACCTGGTTTTCAAAACATTCTGCTCCGTCCCCATTTCATAAAGGGATTGAAACGGTTTGAAGCTCGTCATCGGTCGCCTTACGGTGAAATTGTTTCTCGCTGGGAATGGAAAGGGAAATGTGTGCATTATGAAGTTACAGTGCCCGCTAACAGTACAGCTACACTCACTTTACCTGACAAGGCCGAGAATGTACGGGTGGTGGAACTGGCGGCAGGAAGATATGAGTTTATTGTAAAGTGACCCTGTACTTTTCATTTATGCTTGCAAATATGTAATTAGCGGGTTTGCCACGTTGTTGTGGCATAACTCGCTAATTTTTATAGTCGGTATGTTAAGGGATGGCTTTTTCATTCTTATAGCCTGATCTTTCCCTCCAACCGTATATCTTCCGATGAAGCCCCTATCAGCAGCTTCACCGTTCCGGGTTCTACAACGAACATCTGCTTTCCTTCGTTCCAATAGCCGAGCTCTTCTTTGGGCACGGTAAGCGTCACTTTCCGGGTTTCGCCGGCCTTGATGGGGATACGCCTGAAGGCGCGCAACTGCTTGGAAGGACGTTCCACTTTGGATTCCGGATAGCTGGCATAGAGCTGCACGACTTCTTCCCCGTCGCGTCCGCTGGTATTCTTCACTGATACCGTCACGCGGATGTTCTTCTTGTCTTGCTTGAAGGATTCAATCTTCTCGTATGCAAAGTCGGAATAGCTCAGACCATAGCCGAAAGGATAGAGCACCGGGCCCTGGTGGTACATATACGTGCGTCCGTTGCGGATGTCGTAGTCCATTATGTCGGGTAGGTCAGTGATGTCTTTCACCCACGTCTGTACGGTACGTCCGGCTGGATTCACCTTGCCGAAGAGTACGTCGGCCAGTCCGTTGCCCTGCTCCTGACTGCAGTGGGTGATGTGGACGATGGCAGGCACGTGCTCCTGGCTCCAGTTGATGGTGTAGGGGAAGCTGCTGACGAGTACCAGTATGGTATTGGGATTGGCCTTGAGCACCAGCTTCACCAAGTCTTCATCGGGCAGCATCAGCGATTTGCGGTCCACGGCTTCGCGGCCGTCACTGGGGACGGGAGAGAACTTCCAGTCCGCACGCGTGCCGTAAGGATGGTTTCCTACACACACGATGGCAACGTCGGCGGCTGCAGCAGCCTTTTCTGCCTGGCCCATGCGGTTGTCTTCGGCGTGGATGATTTCGGTTCCTTCTTTCACAGCATTGCGTATGCCACTCAGAATCGTTGTTTCGTAAGGCGGGGTACCACTATACCAATCTTGCACGATTTTGTCCGAATACGGGCCTATAACGGCTATTTTACGCAGCTTTCCGGCATCGAGTGGCAGGAGTTTTTTGTTTTTCAATAACACCACGGACTTGGCGGTGACTTCCCGTGCCAGCCTGCGGGCTTCTGCTGTCATGAAAGGCGGTGTCTCCGTACTGTTCTTTCCGATAGAGAGATAAGGGTTACGGGAGTTGTCCCCGTCCAGCAAGCCGAGCTTGAGGGCGACGAAGATGTTCCCGCGGATAGCCTTGTCGATGTCGACTTCGGTCAGTAATCCCTTTTCCAGAGCTTCCTTGACGTAAGGAACGTATGCGTCGAGAAATTGTCCTGTGGTGGCTTTTACTACGGCAGCGGCACCTTCCGCAAAGCTCGGAAAACTCTTGTGCGCTTCAATCAGCAGTTTCAGGGCGCCACCGTCCGTACAGATGATACCGTTGTTGCCCCACTGCTTGCGGGTAATCTCTTCGAGGCAGGGATGGATGGACATGGGGATGCCGTTCCAACTGTTGTAGGCAGCCATGAAAGCGCGGCTGCCTCCCTCGGTGATACCTTTATAGAAAGGATAAGCATAGTATTCGTGGAACAGCCGCGTGTCGAAGTCGGAGGAAGTGCTGTCCCGTCCGTCCTCGTTGCTGTTGGCAAGGAAATGCTTCATCAGAGAGGCGGTTTTCCAGTAGCGGGGATGATTGCCTTGCAGGCCGCGTACGCTGGCGATGGTGAGTTGGGCGGTGAGGAAGGCATCTTCTCCGAAACTCTCCTCGGTACGTCCCCAGCGCGGGTCGCGGGCAAGGTCGGCATTCGGAGCGCGCATCACGAGGGCATGACGCTTGTTACCGGTGGTCTGCATGTAGTAGCGGGCTTCTTCAGCGGCTTGTTCCGCTACTTTCTGCACCAAATCGGTGTCCCATGTGGAGCCCAGACCGTAGGACTGGGGGAATATGGTGGTGGGGCAGTCGGTAGGGACTACTTTCCCGTCTTCCGTTCTTTGGCGTCCGCCCCACATGGCAGGCCCGCCGAGGGTCAGCCCGTGCAGTCCTTCGTAGTGTCCGCAACGGGGAATGTTGAGGCGGGGGACACCGAGGTCGGTGGAAAGAAGGTTTATCTTTTCATCCAATGTCAGGATGGAAAGAAGATGTTCCACGCGCTGTTCGTCGGTGAGCGTGGTATCTTGAAAGGCTTGTGTGTGTTGTGCGCTTGCCTGTAAGCCGAATAGCAGGGGCAAGGCGAGGAACAATAACTTGTTTCGCATGGGGTATTAGGGTTTAATGTGTTTGATATACCGGTTATGGGATTGATATCCGTTGTAACTGTCCGTCCTGCGGCAGGCAGAGCAATCCTTCAGCTTTCTTTTCGTCTGCCAGATACTTCTTCCACGTAATCTTGTCCCATTTCATCTGGTCTGTGCATTGTGCCACGGGGATATGGGGGATGGCCGAACCGTCCTTTACAAGAATGACGATGGGCAGGGTGCCGCACTCGATATGGTTCCATCCCGGAGCATACACCTTTCCGGTCTGGTAGTCTATCCATTTCTGCCGTCCGGGGAGGTAGACATCCCGTCCGCTGCCCTCTTCGAGCATGGGTGCCACGAGGAGGTTGGAGCCGAACATGTACTCGTCCTCTACCAGCCATGCACCCGGGTCGTCGGGATACTCCAGCAGTAGGGCGCGGAGCATCGGCCAGCCGTTCTCGGTGCACTCTTTGGATTGTGCGTATACATAGGGCATCAGTTTGTACTTCAGCTCGGCGCAACGGCGGAAATAGTCTGTGAACTCTTTCCCGTAGTACCACGGCTCAGTGGGAGGTGCTCCGTGCACGCGGCTGTGGCTGGTGAGGAAGCCGAAGGGCAGCCAGCGGCGGTAGAGGCTTTCGGGGCTTTGGGTCACGAAGCCGCCTATGTCATTGCTCCAGAAGCAGAATCCGCTCAGTCCGATGGAGAGGCCGCTGCGGATGGTTCCCTCGAAACCGGTTTCGGTGGTTGCGGCATCACCGCCCCAGTGCAGCGGGTAGCGTTGTGAGCCTGCCCATGCAGAGCGTGCCCAGATGATGTTTTCGCCGTGCAGCTTCTTGATGATGTCGGCCACGGTTTTGTTGTAGCGCAGCGGGTAGAGGTTGTGTTCGTACAGTCCGCTACGGCCGTTGGCATAGATGGCATCCAGCGGGGCACCTTCGCCGAAGTCTACTTTGATGGCGCCTACACCCATTTCAATCAGATTGCCGAGTTTTTCCTGATACCACTTCACGGTTTCGGGGTTGGTGAAGTCCAGCACCACGTCCTCGTAGGGGAGCTGCCCCTTACCGTTGCGTACGTACAGACCGCGTTCCACCAGCTCGGGGAAGAACTTGTTTTTCGGAGTGAAGTAGGGGAGTTGCCAGAGGCAGGTGCGGAAGCCTTGTGACCTTAGGTCGGTGAGCATCTGCCGGGGATTGTCGAAGCGGTCGGCGGCAAAGGCGTAGTCGCACTGCCAGTCCACGCCGAACCAACCGGTATCGAAGTGGATGACATCGCTCGGTATCTTGTTCTCACGCAGTTTCCGGGCTACATCGCGGCCCTCTGCTTCGCTGAAGTAGGTGATGCGGCTCATCCAGGTGCCGAAGCTCCACAAGGGGGGCATTTCGGGCCGTCCTACCAGTGCGGTGTATTCGCTCAGCATCTCCTTCGGCGAACCCAGGAAGATGAAGATGTCCATCGCTTCGTCTGCCATGAAGAGTTTGGTGGCTCCGATGTAGGAACAGCCGAAGTCGCAGGTCACGGGGGCGGAAGTGTGCATAAACATGCCATAGCCGCGGTTACTGAAAAAGAAGGGGATAGGCTTGTACATATCCGGAGTTTCGGGGCCCTGCGGGTCGGTGACAAAGAGGTTGACCTTCTGCCCGGCCTTGTTCAGTGCGGTGGCGGACTCGCCGCAACCGTAGATTTTCTCGTTCGGCGCGAGGCTGAATACGGGATTGATGCTGCGTGAGTTGTCCGAGCCGCGCTTGATGAAGCTGAATGGAGGTACCTTGACCTGCGTGGAGTCGTTGTCGCTCCAGCAACGAGTCTGTGTCAGCAGGCGTCCGTCGGCATCTTTCAGCACCAGGCGCCAGGGGTAATTCTCGATGAGCAGGCTGCCGTATCGGGAGGTGTACAGGGTACCTTTATCTGTCTTCTCGGCTTTCCAGAAGGAGCGTCCGTCGGCAGGCTTTCCTATGAGCATGGGGTCGTCGGCATCTTCTTTCGGTACGATGGGCGAGGTAAGCATACGGATGCGGAGGGTACGTTCGCTGACCGGTTCGACGGTGAACGTCAGTTGTGGATTGTTGTCGTAGGCCGTCTCCGGGAAGTCCAGCGACTGGAGGGGCTGGTGCAGGTAGGTGTTTGCATTGAATGCCTGGCGGGGCATCAGTTGCTGGCGTTTCCACTGGACAGTCCCCTTGCCGGTGGAGGTGTCGAACGATACCAGGCTGTCGGCAAAGAAATAGGTGTTACTGAGGTCCAGAAAATCCTGGCTCATGTCTTTCGACTGGGAAAGCAGGTATTGCACGCCGGCATTTGTTTTCAGTTGGGCATGTGCGGGCGGGATGGCAGTTGCTGCTAGCAGCATAAAAGCTGCCCCTTTCATCAGTTGTTTCTCTTTCATGATAAATATATGATTTACGGTTGTTGTTTCGATGCCGTAAAAGTAGAGAAATCTACACAGATGAAAGGGGTAGGTATGTTGCTTATGTAGGGCCTAAATGTTTATTTGGAAGCTTTCTTTCCGTAGAAACACATGAAATACACCCCGATAATGACAAATGGGATGCTGAGCCATTGGCCCATGTTCAGCGACATGCTGTCTTCAAAGTTCACCTGGTTTTCTTTCAGGAACTCGATGAAGAAACGGAAGAGGAAGATTTCCGTCAGGCAGAGGCCGAAGAAGAAACCGCGGTGATAGGGTAGGGAAGCCTCGGCTTGCACGGCGGTTGATTTCCGCTTGGTGGTGCTGAAGTCTGTTTCGAGCTTGGTTTCTTGTTTTTTCTGCCCGCGTTTGTATAGCCAGACCATCCCTAAAAAGAAGATGAAGTAGGCGATGGCTTCGTAGAGCTGTGCCGGATGGCGGGGCAGCATGTCTTCCCGTTCAAAGATGAATGCCCAGGGCATGTCGGTCGGTTTGCCGATGATTTCGGAGTTCATCAGGTTGGCAAGGCGGATGCAGCAGGCGGTGATGGGAGTGGCAACGGCTATCATGTCGAGCACGTCCATGTAGTGCATCTTCGTCTTGCGGCAGTACATCCAGAGGGCGATAATCAGGCCCAGCGTGCCGCCGTGGCTGGCAAGGCCGGTGTAACCCGTCATTTTCCATCCTGCGGCGGTCTGCTTGATGGGGAGAATCATTTCAACGAAGTGGTCTTGGTAGTAGGCCCAGTCGTAAAATATGCAGTGGCCCAGTCGTGCGCCTATCAGTATGCCGAAGAAGCAATAGAAGAAAAGAGGTTCGAATTTCTTTTCGTCTATTTTGCGGTCGCGGTACTGGTGTTGCACGATAAGGTAGGCAAAAGCGAGGCCGATAATCCATAACAAACCGTAGTAGCGGATGGATATGCCGAAGAAGTTGAATAGTTCGGGGTCGGGGTTCCAGTTGATGGTGAGTAGTGATAACATATTTATGAAGAATTAAATTACTGAATTACGGGGTTGTTCGGGACAAAGGTATGAAATTATCTCGTTTGGCAGTTCATCGTGGCAGTTTATTTGAATTTCTCCGCCACCATCCTATACGTCGGCACCTCAATCCCTTGTTCCTCTGCAGCCGTAATCATGTCGAACAACAAGCCTTGTACTTCGCTCTGATGTCCTTTGGCCATATCTTTCTGCATGGAGGCGGTACTTTCAGGGGCGAGTTTGTCTATTACTTTGAGGTTATACTGCACGATGTCTTCCTTGAATTCTATACCCAACTTCCTGCCCAAAGCTGCACTCTCTTGTGACAGTCCGATAAAGGTGTCGCGCACTTTGCCCGGTTTCTGGACTTCGCCCATAGGTACGTCGTAATAGGCTCCGGTGACGGCCATAGCAGAAATGAAGGACCACTTGACGAATGTGTCCCGGTTGATGTCGTCGGAGATTTCGGCTTTGATGCCGCTTTCCTGCAAATCGCGTTGCACGGCTTCCAATGTTTCACGGGAAACAATCGTGCTGCGGTGTGCTCCGTAGACGAGCCGGAAAATCTTTCCCATCTGCGTGATTTCTCCCCGTCCGGATACGAATCCTACGATGTAGATGCAGCCGTCGAGCACCGTGACGCCGGGGACCAACCGCTGGATACGGGGACCGGTTCCGTAAACATTCAGGATGGGGATTACCACTGTACGCTCGTGTGAGGCACGTTTGATGAGTTCCGTAATGGAGTCTACGGAATAACCTTTGACGCAGACGAAGATAACATCCGCTTTGCCTTGGAATTCTTCTGCGGTAAATGCCGCCACTTTCAGAGAATGTTCACCTTTCAAATCGGAGTGCAGTTGCAATCCGTTCCCGCGTATGGCGGCAAGGTGTTCGCCACGTGCAATGCAAGTGACGTCTTTGCCGGATAATGAAAGAAAGGCGGCGATGCTTCCGCCTACGCCGCCGGTACCTGCTATGAGGTATTTCAGATTACTGTTTGCCATTTGTTGTGTATGGTTTATTGAACGTAGTTTTCCTTTTCCATATAGTAAAGCCCTTCGCCCCGGTCACCGTTCTCCATGTCTTCCAGTTCTACTTTGAAGATACGGTAGGGAAGGTCTTTTTTGGGATGCTTGGGCATGTCTACTGTCAATAGATAGGCGTTGCCATATTCGTTGCTGTCGAAATATTCTTTTATTTCCTGCTTCATCAGCACGGGGACTTTCTCGCCGTCTATCCAGACGGTGACTTTCAGTTGCCCGGGGCGGGGAGCCATCTGGCATTCTCTGGCTTCTTTGTTTTGTTCTTGTTGCTCAATGTCACTCAGGTTTTCACCGTGTACCAATGACTCGGGCTTTGTTTCTTTCATCCATTGGTAGGTACGTGTCAAGCTCATGGGACGGACGTATATCTGATAAGTAGGCATGGCTCCGGGGATGCAGAAAGCACGCAGGCCATAAGCTTCCATACGATGATAACGTATGTCGAGTGTAGTGTCGCGGTCGGCGATGAAATCCCAGGCCCAGAACTCCAGGCGGTGTTCAGTCTCGGGCAGCCCGCTTTTCATGGCAATGTGCGCATAGGAGGGCAGATAAATAGAGGCTGCACTTTGATATTTCCCTTTGGGTATACGGGCCGTGTAATGCCCGTCTTTGTCGGTTATGGCTTCTATGATGTCATTGAACTGCGGGTTTTGCCACCAGACGCTGGCACTGTCTATCGGCTGTCCGTTGTAATCAGTCACCCGTCCGTGAATGGTTACCGAGTCTTGCTGTTGTGCATAAACGGCAGTACAGGACAATAAGAATAAAAGGAAGATAATCTGTTTCACAGTATTGTTATTGTATGGAGTTTATTAGAAAATGGCAATGTACTTTCTTTGTACATTGCCATCTGGAATGAATATCATTACACATTGAACCTGAAGTGCATGATGTCCCCATCCTGCACCACATACTCCTTGCCTTCCACGCCCAGCTTTCCGGCTTCGCGCACAGCGGCTTCGCTGCCATACTTGATATAATCCTCATACTTGATGACCTCTGCCCGGATGAATCCCTTTTCAAAATCCGTATGGATAACGCCGGCGCATTGTGGAGCCTTCCAGCCCTTGCGATAGGTCCATGCTTTTACTTCCATCTCTCCGGCAGTGATGAAGGTTTCGAGGTTCAGCAGGCTGTAGATAGCTTTAATCAAACGGTTGCAGCCGCTTTCTTTCAGTCCCAGGTCTTCGAGGAACATCTGCTTTTCTTCGTATGTCTCCAGTTCGGCGATGTCGGCTTCGGTCTGGGCGGAGATGATGATGAGTTCCGCATCCTCGCCCTTGATGGCTTCACGCACCTGCTCTACGTACTGGTTGCCGCTGGCGGCACTGACGTCATCCACGTTGCAGACGTAGAGCACGGGTTTGGTGGTGAGCAGGAACATCTGCTTGGCACATTGTTCCTCGTCGTCGTTCTGCGGAATGACGGTGCGGGCGCTTTGTCCTTGTTCCAGGGCATCCTTGTAGCGGAGCAGGAGTTCGTACTCTATCTTTGCCGCCTTGTCGCCACCCACTTTGGCAATCTTCTCTACACGCTTGATGCGGTTTTCCACCGTGTCGAGGTCCTTCAGTTGCAGCTCTGTGTCGATGATTTCTTTGTCGCGTACGGGGTTCACCGAGCCGTCCACGTGGACGATGTTGCCATTGTCGAAGCAGCGCAGCACGTGGATGATGGCGTCGCACTCGCGGATGTTGCCCAAGAACTGGTTGCCGAGTCCTTCACCTTTGCTGGCGCCCTTCACCAGTCCGGCAATGTCGACGATGTCGCACACGGCGGGTACGATACGCCCCGGGTGAACCAGCTCGGCGAGACGGGTCAGTCGTTCGTCGGGTACGGACACTTGTCCCATTTGGGCGTCGATTGTACAGAACGGGAAGTTTGCCGCTTGTGCCTTTGCGCTGCTCAAGCAGTTGAAAAGAGTGGATTTTCCTACGTTGGGAAGGCCCACGATACCAGCTTTTAATGCCATAGTGTTATCTTGTTTTTTAGTTATTGTTCAGTTAATTGGATGCAAAGATAGTGCAAACCGAATGCAGAATAAAATGAACTCGTTCATTTTTTATGCTGAGGTGCAGCCTATCTTCACTTTTTTAAGCAAAGATAGTACTTACCGGGGAAAGTGGGTATGTTAATTTGCATTAAAAGCACGAGAGTAAAATGATAAATTGATAGTTTTGTCGCAATTATAAATTTAAGTATCATTCTATAAATCAATGCGATTATGAAAAACAAAGTAAGAAAAATTCTGATGATTTTCTCATGTCTCATCGGTCTGTCTTTTACATTATCTGCACAGAATCCTTATCTGCCGCTTTGGGAATTTATTCCTGATGGTGAGCCCTATGTGTTTGAGGATCCTGACTGTCCCGGCAAGTACCGTCTTTATATTTATGGTTCGCACGATAATCTCAAGTGGATGTATTGCGGACGTGACCAGGTGGTGTGGTCGGCACCCGTAGAGGACCTGACCCGTTGGAGATATGACGGCGTGATATTTAAAGTCAATGAGTCGCCCGAACTGTATAAACTGAATGCTGATGGAACCGACGACGTGCTTTTTGCCCCTGACGTGACAGTAACTACCGATGCCGATGGTAAGAAAACTTACTACCTCTTTCCGAATAATCAAGGTGGTGGACGCAATTCCATGATTGCCAAAAGCGACCGTCCCGATGGCCCGTTTACGGTATGCAACTGGCATAAGGAGCGTCCTCGCGAGACTTTCGGTTGTTTGGGATTCGACCCCGCAGTGTTTGTCGATGATGATGGACGTGTGTATGGTTATTGGGGATTTGGCATTTCGCATGGCGCGGAGTTGGACCCTGCTACCATGTGCACGGTAAAGCCGGGTACCGAAGTGGTGGAGAACATGATTTCAGGCTATCGGCAGGAAGGTATATTCCGCTTCTTTGAGGCATCTTCTATCCGCAAGATTGAGGATAAATATGTGTTTATCTATAGCCGTACTACCGCTGAGGGTGAAGATGGCCTGCCCAACGCCAGCAACTATACGTTGGCCTATGCCTACAGCGAGCATCCCTTGGGCCCGTGGACTTATGGTGGGACAATCATCGATGCGCGGGCGCGCGAATATGATGAAAAAGGCAATGTGATAGCTTCGGCCATGCCCGGTGGAAATACGCATGGCAGTATCTGCAAGATAGGTGAGCAATGGTACGTGTTCTATCATCGCCAGATAGGTACCGATTGCTATGCACGCCAAGCTATGGTGTCGGCCATTGATGTAAAGGTGGAAAAAGGAAAAGGCGGGAAAGTCGTGATTTCACGCGGAGAGTTCAATTCTGAAGGCTTCCTTCTTGAAGGGCTCAATCCTATGCAGCGCATCTCGGCCGGGCTGGCTTGTTGGCACACCAATCCCGGAGGAATCAAAGAGGTCTATCCCCATTATGTGTATACGGGGTCTTATATCCGGCCTGTGTACCGGGATAATAATCCCTATGCCGGCGATAACAACCACAAAATCCCGTTCGCTCCGGTGGTGAATAACACAAGTGGGTCGATTGTAGGATATAAATACTTGAATATGAATGCCGTTCCGCGAGATAAGTCTTTGCAGATGCAGTTAAGGTTGAAGGCTGAAGATACCGACGGGCGCATCCGCATCATGCTGGGTAGCCCTTGGACAACAAAAGGCGGTGTAGAGATAGGACTTGTGAATGTGAAGGCTGGCAGCACTTGCAGGGAGTTCTATGCTTCGCTCTCTATTCCGGCAAAGCTGCATAAGGGAAAGCAGCCGCTCTTCTTTGTCTTCGAATCAGAGACCGAAGGCCAGTCCATCTGTGAGTTTTATGATTTCCTCATGTTGGCACGCCCATAAGTCTTTATACTTATGGAGGCGGATACTTATCTTGTGAGACCTTCTAAATAGAGCTATTGTATTAGTTCACAGCACTGAACACTTTGTTACACCCCGTCGGAACAGATTGTTTCTCTTGTATGAAACGACTTGTTTCGACGGGATAAAACGATTTGTTCCGTTATAGGAAACACTTTGTTTCCTTATAGAGAACACTCTGTTCCATTATAGGAAACAAACCGTTTCCATAGTCGGAAATGAAATGGGGCATATGCTTCATTGATACCGCTATTACTTTTCCTCCTCGAATATTCGGTTGAAAACTTGCCGCAGCTGTCCTTCGTCTGCGATAATGGCTTGGAGCTTCTTCAGCTGTTCCGCATTCTTCCCCTCGGGAAACCAGAGCTTCAGATAACCGCCAGGTGCATATTTTGCCATGAGATGCTGATGGAACCGCTGGTAGTGCCACTCCTTGTCGGCGGCAGGATTCTGTTTCAATCCGTACTGCACGGTGCGGCGCAGGGTGATGTCCGGGTCGATGATACGGTCCGCTTCGGCAACAATCTTGCCGTAGATGCTACGAGGTTCGTGGTCTGTAGAGGCGCGGTGGTCTTCTACGGCTTCTTTCATGAGGAGGATTTCCGTGTCGGAGAACCATTGCCGCAGGGTAGAGTCCGCCATCAGTATCTCGCCGGAGACAAGGTGGTGGGTGGCGCGGTCGCGGCACAGTCCCGTGTCATGGTAGGCGGCAATGACGTATGCCAGGCGTTCGTCCGCTTCGGGATATTGCCGGGCGAGGGCAAGGCTTTCTTCGATGACGGTGCGGACGTGTGAGAGGTTGTGTGCTTTGTCAAACTCCTTGTAACGGGGGATGATTGCTGTCTCGATGTAGGTAATGAGGGGCTTGGGTATCATGTGGCATTCCTTTTTCGGGTAAAGGTACGAATAATAACCGATAGCTGAATAACGAGGAGCAGGGAATGGCTCATAATCAGGTACCGATTACTATCTGTCTGTTTACTTAATGTTCCAAAGACTGCTCGTAGCTTTTCCCGTTGGCGTCAGTCACCACGATTTTTATTTTCTTTGCTTTATCGCTCGGTTTTGTAGAGAAAAAGAAATAAGCATTCTTGTTAGCTTGGCGACCACGTTCCTTCATATCCTTTCCCTCTGTGACAGCTTTGCGCTGCAGGAAGAAATCATAATCAGGATCCATGCCTTTATACTGCTTCATTTCGCCTTTCAACTTCCCGTCTTCGTAGTATTCCACTTTCCAGCGGTTATCCCAATTCCATACCTTGACGCAGAGTTCGTCTTCATGGCCGGGTACTGTACCCACGGGATAGTAACGGAACTGATAGTCACGGTCATGTCCTAATGACTTGAAATAATTTGCAATTCCGTTCTTGCCGGATTCGAATACTTGGTAGCCAATAGGGGTACCGTCTTTGCTATAGATGCCGTCCCATAACCACCACGCGCCTCCGATGGAGGCGATATTGTACTCACGAATGTTGTTTCTGATTTGTGTGTTGCATTGTACATGAGTGTGACCACTGAGAATATCTACCTTATAACCCTCGAAAAGGTCGAGTAACTCGGCTACGCGTCCCAACTTGTAGTTCTCGTTATAGAAGTATGCCGGAGCATGCATGCAAACAAACAGATGAGCCCCTTTGGGGACGTACTGCAGATAGCTCTTCACCCAATTGAGCTGCTGATCATTGAGCCCCACTTCATACTTCTTGTTTCCTTTATAAAGGATATTGTCCAAAACGATATAATAGTCTTTTCCAGCATTGAACGCATAGTAAGTGGGTCCAAAGAAATGCCGATAAAGATGTGCACTGGCATCATCGTCGCTCACCTCCTTGTCGTGGTCGTGGTTGCCGATAACCGGATAGATGGGAATTTGGATCTTTGCTATCTCTTGCTTGATGTGGGGAAACATTTCCAGGTTATCCCATAAGATGTCGCCCAAGAAGATGGCGAAAGCAGGAATATTCTGGCTCATATATTCAAAGCCCACTTGCTTGAGGTCGGGGAAAGCTTCCGTTTCAAGCCGATGGAATGCGTTCTCTCCGCGCGGTTGTGTATCGGCTGCTGCCATCATGGCGTATTTGCCTCCTACTGTTCCCCAGCGATGGAGCTGGAAATCGTGGCTGTTCTCGTTCAGAGTCTTATAGAAGACGGGAGTACCCCCGTTGCAAGGAGCCATATAGCCTGAAGGTGTCACTACATAGATAAAGTGGGCCTTCTCATCAGCATCAATCATATAGCTTCCGTCTTCACTGGTAAGAGCGAATGCGGTGCCATCGGTTACTACAACTTTGGCCAGCCCCTTGCCGTCGGCCATGACTTTGCCTTTAATCTCTTTAGCTTCTGCCCCTATTGCCATAAGCAGCAATGCGGCGTAAAAAATGTTCTTTTTGTTCATTGCTTTTCTCTTTCAATTATTTGTTGTTTGAATTGAGAGCAAAAATAGGTGAGTGAAATTACTTCGTCGTTTCTATGGGGTTACGTTCAAGTTACATATGTCGGGCTCTCATCCGGTGTCATATCAAAATCACAGAAGTGACACAAGTCTGTAATACAGCATCCATTCTTTTGCAGCCGAAATTAAAATCATCATAGAAACTAATGAAAACAAGAATGATTAAATCCTTTGTGTGTGTATGTGGGCTGCTTGTTTCGTTGAATGTAGTCGCAGCTTCACTGAAACCCGTCAAAGGTAAAGTGGTGGACCGGTTCAATAATCCACTTCCCGGTGCTACAATTCAAGTGACCCATTCTCCCGAGAAAACCATTACCGATGTGGACGGCAACTTCAATTTTGAAACCATCGAAGACGCGGAACTCATCGTATCCTACATCGGCTTCCGTACCCTCAAGCTGAAGACTGCAGGGGAGAACTTCATTCATGTGGTACTGGATGAAGACTCACAATTGCTTAACGACGTGGTAGTGGTAGGTTATAGCACTAACAAGAAGGTTAATCTGTCAGGCTCGGTTTCTTCGCTTAACAGCGAGAAGCTTGCAAGCCGTCGAGTATCAAACGTATCTTCGGCTCTGCAAGGCATGGCTGCAGGTGTAACTGTCACTACACAGAGCGGTGAGCCAGGCGGCAATGGCGGTCATATACGTATACGTGGTATCGGAACCTTCGGTGGTGATAGTGCCGCCCCGTTGGTGTTGGTCGATGGCGTAGAAGGAACCATAGATGAAGTGGATCCTAACATCATCGAGTCAGTGTCCGTCTTGAAAGATGCTGCATCTGCATCCATCTATGGCTCACGTGCTGCCAATGGTGTCATTCTGGTGACTACCAAACGGGGTGGCAGTCAAGACAAGTTCAGCATATCCTATAAAGGATATTTTGGATTCCAAGGCGCAACGATGCTTCCTCAAAAAGTGGATGCATTGGAATATATGCAATTGGAAAATGTGGCAGCAGGTAACGACGGATCCGACCTGCCCTATAGTGATGAATATATAAGGGAATATGTGGCTGGCATGGCTACTGACCCGGACATCTATCCTAATACAGACTGGCAGGACTTGATTCTTACAGAAAACGGATTCAACCATGGGCATACGCTTACTCTGACTTCTTCATCAGAACGTATCAAGACACTTACTTCTATAGGGTATCTGGACCAGACGGGTATAGTGGTCAATTCCTCTTACCGTAAAATCTCTGTACGCAACAATATGGACATCAAGCTTAGCGACCGTCTGGACATGAAGTTTGACATACAAGTAAGCAATGCCAATAAAAATAGTTCTCCCTACGAAGGACATGCCTTCAATTATATGAACACCCGAACCCCGAACATTGTCAATCAATTTACTACTGGTCTTTATAATGGGGCAAATGGTCTGATGGGCAATAACCCCGTGCTGTTGTTGCGTGAAGGCGGTATTGTGAAAAACAATGTTATCCGTGCTACCATGGCGATGGCTCTGACCTATAAGATTCTCGATGGATGGAATGTGTCAGTTCAAGCCACTCCACGTTATATCACCAAGAATAACCATAACTATAAGAATTCTGTCACCACGTATGGTGACCCGGAAGGTACTACCAGCTTCAAGAGCGGCGAAACCTACAACTCGCTTACAGAATCGGCCTATCGTTACTTCTACTGGAACACACAGGCACTGACCAACTATGAGAAACAGCTGGATGACCACTACTTCAAAGTAATGGCAGGTATGGAGTGTCAGACCTATACAGAAAAGACTCTTTCTGCCTATCGTCAAGTATTCAACTTCCCTCAATATGACCAAATTGATGCCGGTAACATTGAGAACATGAACAATGGAGGAGGGGAGTACCAATGGGCCATCAACTCCTTCTTTGGCCGCTTGAATTACAACTACAAGGAACGCTACCTTGTGGAGGCCAATATCCGTACCGACGGTTCTTCCAGATTTGCAGAGGGTAACCGATATGGCGTGTTCCCTTCATTCTCTGCAGCATGGCGCATCAGCGAGGAACCCTTTATGGAATCTATACGCGATAGAGTGGATAATCTGAAATTACGTGCCTCTTGGGGCAAACTGGGCAACCAGAATATCGGAAGTTCCTATTATCCCACTACTCAGCAACTCTCTACGGGCTCTATATCTATGGGAGGTAATCTTTACACGACCTCTGCTGTTACCTCGCTCTCCAATAGGGACCTTACATGGGAGACTTCTACCATGACTGACTTAGGCATAGATCTTTCACTGTTCGGCTGTATCAACATCACTGCCGACTGGTATAGGAAGATAACGGATGGTATCCTGATGAAGCTGGACATCCCCAACCACATTGGTATGGGTGCTCCCTTCCAGAATGCCGGCAAGGTAAGAAACCAGGGATGGGAGCTAAGCGTAGGCTACAGCAAGAAGCTGACGAGGGACTTTTCGCTGGATGCCGCCCTTACGCTGAGCGACGTGAAAAACACCATCACCGACATGCGGGGCACAAGCAGCACAAGCGGTGATATTCGTAACCAAGAGGGGTCTTCCATTAACTCCATTTACGGATTGATATGCGACGGTTTCATCAATTCACAAGAAGAAGCGGACGAAATCAATGCCAACTGTCCCCAATTCGGTACAACCGTATATCCCGGTGACCTGAAATACCGGAATGTCAGCGGAGACAACAAAATTACTACAGATGACAAGACGATTATCGGAAGTACAGTTCCACGCTATAGTTATAGCTTTAATTTAGGAGTGGGATACAAAGGAATTCGTCTTTCGGCTTTCTTGCAAGGAGTTGGCAAGGCCGACGGTTATCTCAATTCCTACTACGTGATGCCTTGCTATCAGGGAGGAACCTACCGCAAGGAACACCTTGACTATTGGACGGAGCAGAATCATGATGCATCCACGCCTCGCCTCTCTTATAAGAGCAGTAACAACACCTATACATCATCCTTCTGGATGAAGAGTGCCGCTTACCTGCGTCTGAAGAACCTGCAGCTGGGTTACGACCTGCCCTCCAAGTGGATGAAAGCCATCGGACTGAAGTCTGCCTACATTTATGCCAATGCTGAGAATCTCTTGACTTTTACTGACTTTTGGGATGGCTATGACCCCGAAGTCAACTATAACGCATCAGCAACAGATGGGGTATCTCTGGGTGCGGCAAACAATTATCCCCAGACGAAAGCCTTCACTTTTGGCGTTGACATCAAATTCTGATTAGCCGGAATAGGGAAACCGTCTGTATTCAAGAAGACATAAAAAGAAAAAATGATATGAAACGAAACAATATTTATACAGCACTCCTTTCGCTGTCTCTATTAGGTCTCGGTGCTTGTTCACTCGACCTTGAACCACTCACTTCACCGTCTTCTTCCTCTTATCCTTCGAGTATGGAAGAGGCGAATTTCGGTTTGAACGCTGTTTACTCATCTCTGACAGCTTATAGTGCCAGCACCACCACCTGGTGGAAGGTGACAGACAATATTACCGATATTGGTGCTACACGTGTCAACACGGCTATGTATACGGAATTAATCACCTCCGGAGCTTCTGCTGAAAACGCGGTGGCAAACAAGCTTTATAATTGCGTGTATAAGACCGTGGCACGTATCAACCAGCTTCTCGATGTGCTGGATAATCTGCGTGGCACAGCCTCTGATACGGATATAGAGAGTATACGGGCAGAGCTGCTGTGCATACGGGCATTCTGTTATGATCAAGCTTGCCAGCACTATGGAGACTTGCCGTATGTGGTCCACACAGCGGGTATAAATGACAGCCAGACCCCACGTACACCGAGAGAGACCATTGTAGAGAATCTGCTTTCGGATCTTAGCGACGAGTGTTTGGCTAACCTTCCACTCCGCCATAAAGCAGAAAGCTATGGCAGTGCACGCATCGGACGGGTAGCAGCGTATGCGTTACGTGCCCGTATTGCCTTGAATTGGAAAAAGTATGACTTGGCTGCCAGTTCGGCCAAACAAGCCTTGAATTTGGCTAAGGAGGCAGGCTTTGAATTGGAATCCATCAATACACAGTATTGTGGAGAAAGTCATGAGGCAGGAGAGCCAACCGGTCAGACGGCTCTGTTTGGTTATGACGGTGAGGCAAGCAATGAGTGGCTCTGGTCCGTGCAGTATGATGCGGTAATATCCAGTAATAAAACCAAGGAGGCATATTACATGGCTCCACGTACACTGGGAGGATGCGCCTATTTTGGTCCTACACAAACATTTGTTGATATGTTTCAATGCAAGGATGGCAAATCGATTACGGAATCTTCTCTGTATGACTGGCAGAACCCTTGGCAAAACCGGGACCCTCGTCTGGATCTTTTCTGTTTGCGACCTGGTTCACGCATATTCAATCTAGAATTCCAGACTTCCACTACCAGTAAAAAGATTCACGACTATAGCACGGGCAAGGACGTGACAAACATGGAGTCACAGGGAACCAAGGGCGTATACGGTGCCAATGGCACTAAAGGTCCTGCTGGATATCTCTGGAGGAAATATTTGGATATAGCCGAGTTGGAAAGAGCTGCAATCTCCAACCATGAAACCAGTGATCTTAATTGCGGCTTGATGCGTTTAGCAGAGGTTTATCTAATAGAGGCAGAAGCCAATATTGAAATGGCTGATGGCAATCTGGAGTTAGCACGAACGGACATCAATATAATTCGTAATCGTGTAGGAATGCCCGATGTGGTAGTTACTTCGCAGAGCGGACTCCGAAAGGCATTACGTTACGAACGTACTGTTGAACTTTGTAATGAAGGTTTTCGTTGGTTTGATCTCCGTCGTTGGGGTATGGCTTCTACAGTGATGACAGGTAAGATTTATGCTCCCAATCAAAAAGGGCTTATGTCCAATGCCAAGCCTTCATTTGATGACAACTGGCATCCGGCATATTCAGAGGGTAGTTCTTGGGATGGGAAAGCACTGAATCTCCGTGTGTATAACACGATGAAGTATATCAAAGGAAAGGATGAACTTTGGCCGCTTCCCCAAAGTGAGATTGATACAAACAGTGCCATTATAGAAAACAATCCAGGATACTAATCGTGTAAGGTTATTGGTATCTGACGGAAAGGATTTGTTTTTCAAGATATAATAAAAGAGCCGGAATGTGCGAATCATTCCGGCTCTTTTATAAAAGGTTTCGGTTATTGTTGTTAGGAATAAGATTTCTTACTTTAAGAGAGAGTTTGTCAATTACATGTTAGGGTTGTCCATGATTACTGTCATCTCGGGAACCAGTATGTATTCGCCTTTCTTGTTGTTCCATTTGTAGTATGTGGTAGTCATCGTCTTGCCTTGGTATGCATAGCGGATGCACATGTCCTTGCCCCATGTATTCTTGGTGCTGTTCCATTTCAGGGCTTCGCTTTCCGTCATGCGGTTCTGGTCGTCGTACTTATAATTGTACTTCATATAGTTGGCAAGCGTGTTTCCGTCCATCTTGTATACGGTCTCTGCCACTTTCATGCCATTTACTTCTTCCGAATTGTAAATGAGGTTGCTCTTATTGTCGGCTGAGGCATTTAATCCGCAAACTAAGAGAAGTGCTGAAACAATCACTGTTTTTAAAGATACTTTTGCTTTCATGGTTTTATGTCTTTTTTAGTTTAACTTTCTATTTTCTATCAATATGTCATTGATTTCGCTGCAAAGGTACGTATTAAATTGACATAAATATAAATATCATATTAAATTTTATCAATATGTCAGTAGTGAGGGCTTCGGTATGCTTTCTTTTTGGCAAGATTGGTGAATAAAAAATATCCGGCAGTGAGGTTGCCGGATATTCTGATGAGCAAACTGTATTTCGAAAGGATTGCTTCTGTTGCTTTCTGATTGTAAGTTAAATAAAGTTATTGGGTGGTTTAGTGTGCCTGCAACCAGTTGTTTCCCCACCCACAATCGGCTTTCAGAGGTACTTGCATGCGATATGCTTGCTCCATCTCTTCGATTACGATTTTCTGTACAAGTTCCTTTTCAGCCTCTGGAACGCTGAAATTTAGTTCGTCATGGACCTGTAAAATCATCTTTGCTTTCAGATTGTAAGCTTGGAAGCGCTGATAGATGTGTGCCATCGCTACTTTTATGATGTCGGCGGCACTTCCCTGGATGGGGGCGTTGATGGCATTCCGTTCGGCATAGCCCCGTACCACCCCGTTTCTTGAGTTGATGTCCGGCAGGAAGCGCTTGCGGTGGAAGATGGTTTCCACGTAGCCCTGCTCGCGTGCCACCTGGATGCTTTTGTCCATATACTCCTTCACTTGCGGGTAGGTTTCAAAGTAGCCGTCTATCAGCTCTTTGGCTTCTTGGCGGGAAACGCCCATGCGTTCGGCAAGCCCGAAGACGGAGATGCCGTAGATGATGCCGAAGTTTGCCGTTTTTGCCTTGCGGCGCATGTCGGCGGTTACGTCGTTTATGTCTATCTTATATATCTTGGCAGCGGTGGCGGCGTGGATGTCGTGTCCGCTGAGGAAGGCTTCTATCATGTTCTTATCTTCGCTGAGGTGTGCCATGATGCGCAGCTCTATCTGCGAGTAGTCGGCAGAGAAGAACTCGCAGCCGGTGTCGGGGATGAACGCCTTGCGGATTTCCTTTCCGTCTTCGTCGCGGATGGGGATGTTCTGCAGGTTGGGATTGCTGGAGCTGAGGCGTCCGGTAGCGGTCACTGCCTGGTTGAAGGAGGTGTGGATGCGTCCCGTGCGTGGGTTGATGAGCTGGGGTAGGGCATCTATATAGGTGCTCAGCAGCTTCTTCAGTCCGCGGTATTCCAGTATCTTCCCGATGATGTCGTGCTTGCTGCGGTAGCTCTGCAGCACCTCTTCGGAAGTGACGTATTGTCCGGTCTTGGTCTTTTTGGCCTTCTCCACGATTTTCAGCTTGTCGAAGAGCACTTCGCCTACCTGCTTGGCGGAGCTGATGTTGAATGTCTCGCCAGCCATCTCGTAGATTTCCTTCTCAATCTCCTGCAGACGGACGGTGAAGTGTTGGGACGATTGCTTCAAGGCTTCCGTGTCGAGCAGCACTCCGTTGCTCTCTATATTGACAAGTACGGGGACGAGCGGCATCTCTATTTCGTAGAACAGATGTTCGGCACCTTGCTCCTTCAGTTCCTTTTCCAGCACGTTTTTCAGTTTGAGGGTGACGTCCGCATCCTCGCAGGCATAACGGTAGACATCTTCGGGTGGAAGGTCGCGCATGTTCTTTTGGTTTTTGCCTCGCGCTCCAATTAGCTCATCGATGTGGATGGTCTGGTAGTGCAGGTAGATTTCCGCCAGATAGTCCATGTTGTGTCGCAGTTCGGGTTGAAGCACGTAGTGGGCAAGCATGGTGTCGAAAAGTTTGCCTTTCACCTGGACGCCGTAATTTTGGAGGATAATCATATCGTACTTGATATTTTGTCCCACCTTCATGGATTTCTCGTTTTCGAAGAGGGGACGGAACTCGTTTACAATTTTTAAGACTTCCTCTCGTTCGGCGGGAACGGGTACGTAGTATGCACGGTTTTCGGCATCGCTGAAGCTCATTCCTACAAGTTCGGCGTCCATTGGCTCGGTTCCGGTAGTCTCGGTATCTATTGAGAGAATTTCGCTTGTAAGTAACTTTTGAATAATTTCTGCTCTTTTGTCTTCTGTATCAATGAGTTGGTAGTCTACATCGAGCATTTCTAACCGCGTCAGGTTTGAATTTTCAGAAACGCCCGTCCCCTCGCCCGCAAAATTTGCAAACAAATCGCCTTGAATCGGGGCGCTGTTTTCGGGAGTGGAGGTTTGCGGCTGGGCAAACAGAGTCCCGGCAAAGAGGTCGGGTACCGGAGAGGTTGGAGTAGGGGAGGACGAATTGCCGCTTCCCTTTTTGAGTACCCGATCGATGAGTGTGCGGAATTCCAACTCCTCGAAAATCTTGCGGAGTTCCTCTTCGTTCGGTTCTTCGCGGACGAGCGAATTCATATCGAGCCGGATGGGAACATCTGTTTTGATGGTGGCAAGGAATTTGGAGAAGGTTATCATCTCGCGGTTGGTTTCCACTTTCGTTTTCAGTGCGCCTTTCAGCTGGTCGGTATGTTCCAGCAGGTTTTCGATACAGCCGAATTCGGCAATCAGTTTCTGTGCGGTTTTCTCGCCCACACCCGGACAGCCGGGGATGTTGTCGGAAGCATCGCCCATCAGTCCCAGCATGTCAATGACCTGCTCGGTGGTCTGTATGTTGAACTTCGTCTTCACTTCTTCGGTACCCATCACTTCGAATCCACCAGTGTGCTTGGGGCGGTACATAAAGACGCGGTCCGATACCAGCTGGCCGTAGTCCTTGTCGGGCGTCATCATATAGGTGGTGATGCCTTGCCGCCCGGCTTCGGTGGCAAGGGTGCCTATCACGTCGTCTGCCTCGTAGCCTGCCACCTCGAGGATGGGGATGCGGTAGGCGCGGATGACGTCCTTTATAATAGGTACGGAAAGGCGGATGGCCTCGGGTGTCTCTTCGCGCTGTGCCTTGTATTGCTCGTAGGCCTCGTGGCGGAAGGTGGGGCCCGACGGGTCGAAGGCTACTCCTATGTGTGTGGGATTCTCTTTTTTGAGCACTTCTTCCAGGGTGTTTACAAAGCCCAGAATGGCCGAAGTGTTGAATCCTTTTGAATTGATTCTCGGGTTCTTGATGAACGCGTAATAGGCTCGATATATCAGTGCATAGGCATCGAGCAAAAACAGTTTATCGATTGAATTCATACATTTAATCCTTTTTTTCATGGTAAAAGTACAAAAAAATACCGTATTAACCGTTTTATTACTATTTTTGTAGGCAAATAGCGATGCATGGACAACTCATCATTGATAAAATCTCCGATTTCTGAGGAATTGGAGGACTTCAAGAAGCTTTTTGAAAGTACCCTCTCCAGTTCCAACCTTTTGCTGAACAGCGTAATTGCGCATATCCGGCAGAAGAACGGGAAGATGATGCGCCCCATTCTGGTGCTTCTGGCTGCGAAGCTTTTTGGCAAGGTATGTCCTGCAACCCTGCATGCTGCGGTTGCGTTGGAACTTCTTCATAATGCCAGCCTTGTGCACGATGATGTAGTGGACGAAAGTACTGAACGCCGTGGACAACTCTCCGTTAATGCCATTTTCAATAATAAAGTAGCCGTACTGGCAGGCGATTATCTGCTTGCAACAGCGTTGGTGCAAGTGGGCATGACCCGTAACCATGACATTATCGACATCGTCTCCTGCCTGGGGCAGGATTTGGCAGATGGTGAACTTCTGCAGCTTTCCAACGTCAGCAATCTCCATTTCTCCGAGGAAGTCTATTTCGACGTTATCCGCAAGAAGACGGCCGTGCTCTTTGCAGCTTGTACGAAGGCGGGCGCTCTCTCGGTGGGGGCCAGCGATGAAAAGGCGGAATCTGCGCGTCTGTTCGGTGAATATATCGGGCTTTGTTTTCAGATAAAGGATGATATTTTCGATTACTCCGAGAGCAAGGAAATAGGCAAACCTACCGGAAATGATATGGTGGAGGGGAAGTTGACTCTGCCTGCGCTTCATGTGCTCAATACCGTGAAGGATAAAACAGCGGAAGAAATTGCCGTAAAGATAAAGAATGGGGAGGCAACGCCTGGCGAAATAGCCCATTTAATCGAATTTACCAAGCAGAATGGTGGTATAGAGTATGCTTCGCAAGTGATGTATGACTATAAGGAAAAGGCTCTTTCTTTGCTGGCTTCTTTGCCCGATACGGAGGTAAAAGTAGCGCTAGCCGGGTATCTGGATTATGTGGTAGAGCGGGAAAAATGACGGAACTGTTTCCGGTTGATAATATGAGAAAGCCTGATGGAACCCACTCCATCAGGCTTTATTTATAGGTAAATGCAGCTTCCTCTTAAAAGAATTTCATTTCCTCGCCCTTGATTTCCGAAAGCAGCAGGTTGGCAAGACGACTGGTTCCCAAGCGGAACAGTTCGTTGTTCAGCCATTCTTCGCCGAGCACTTCCTTGACGATGGTGTAATAAATCAGTGCATCGTTCACGCAGTTGATTCCTCCTGCGGGCTTAAAGCCTACCTTGATACCCGTCAGCTCGTGATATTCCTTGATGGCCTGGCACATAACCAGGGCGGCCTCCGGCGTGGCGGCAGGCTGCTGCTTGCCGGTGGAAGTCTTGATGAAATCGGCACCCGAATACATGGAAAGGATGGATGCTTTTTTGATGTTCGAAGCCGTCTTCAAAGCTCCGGTTTCGAGGATTACCTTCATGTGGTGCTCTTTGCAGGTTGCTTTGAGTTCTTGTATCTCCTCGCACATGCCTTCATAGTCTCCCGCCAGGAACTTGCCCACCGAAATAACGATGTCTATTTCATCGGCGCCTTCCATCAGTGCCATGGCAGTTTCTGCCACTTTCACTTCAATGAAAGTCTGGGAGGAGGGGAAACCTGCTGATACACAAGCTATTTTTACATCTTCCACTTCCAGCGTGTCTTTTACGACTTCTGCAAAATTGGGGTATACACAGATGGCTGCCACATTCTTCAGGTCGGGGAACTCTTCGTCGAATTTATTCACTTTCTGGGTGAATTTCATGACGCTTTCGTCGCTGTCCGTACTGTTCAGTGTGGTGAGGTCAATGCAGTTGAAAAGGAATTTCTTTACCTCCGGCGTGTTGTTTGCCGGCACTTTCTCTGCAATGATTCTGGCAGCTTGTGCAGCTATTTCCGCATCATCCAGTTGGGTGTTGTACTTTGCCAGGGCGGCGTCATACTTACTCTGGGTAGGCTCATTCTTCTCCATGGTCTTTCAATTTAGGGTTATTGATATGTCTTGTCTGGTCACGTCTGGTTTTCTTCTCGAAGTTGCGGCAGAAGGCGTCTGTCAGGTTCACTCCGGTCTGGTTCGCAAGGCAGAGAAGTACCCAAAGAACATCTGCCATCTCATCGTCGAGATTGTCTTTTTCTCCTTTCTTGAAGGATTGGTCGCCATACTTGCGTGCCATGACGCGGGCGAGTTCGCCCACTTCTTCGGTCAGTATCGCCATATTGGTGAGTTCGCTGAAATAGCGCACTCCGTATTCCTTTATCCAGGAATCCACTTGTTTCTGTGCTTCTTCTAACGTCATTATTCCTTGTTTTTTGTATCCATACAGATGGTCACGGGACCATCGTTCATCAGTTCTACTTTCATATCGGCACCAAATTCGCCGGTACCTATTTCTTTACCTAATGCTAAACTCAGTTCCCGGCAGAATTGTTCGTACAGTGGGACGGATATTTCCGGCCGTGCTGCCCGTATGTAGGAGGGACGGTTGCCTTTCTTGGTGGAGGCGTGTAGGGTGAACTGGCTGATAACCAGTATTTCGCCGCCTGCCTCAAGAATGGATTTGTTCATCACGCCGTTTTCGTCATCGAAAATGCGCAGGTTGACTATCTTCTTGCAAAGCCAGTCAATATCTTCTTTTCCATCGGATTCTTCGATGCCTACGAGTATCATGAGGCCTTTTCCAATGGAGGCTTTGCAGGTTCCGTTGATGGTGACGGAAGCGTGTCCGGCACGTTGTATCACTACTCTCATGTTATTCTTGTCTTTTTGAGGGAACAAAGTTACGAATTAATTCGTTGTGTGCATGGCTTTACAGACGGATTTATCAGTTATTATTTCTCTGAGAAATAGGTCTGGATGATTTTGGCTTTCGCTTCTCCCACCACGGCGGCAAGCTCCTCGGCAGATGCTTCGCGGATACGCTTCACGCTTTTGAACTCCTTGAGCAATGCGCTTTTCGTCTTTTCGCCGATGCCTTTTATCTCGTCCAGTGCAGAGGCAATCTGCCGTTTGCTGCGCTTGTCGCGGTGGAAGGTAATGGCGAAGCGGTGCACTTCATCTTGAATCTGCGTCAGCAGTCGGAAGAGGGGGGTGTTCTGTTTCAATCCGATGGTCTGGGGAGGGTAGCCATACAATAGCTCGGAAGTGCGGTGTTTGCCATCTTTGGCAAGTCCGGCGATGGGGATGTTCAGGCCAAGCTCGTCTATCGCCTCTTTTACGGCGCTCATTTGCCCTTTTCCGCCGTCGGTGATAAGAAGGTCGGGCAGGGGTGCTTTCTCTTCTATAGCGCGCTGATAGCGCCGTTTTACGACCTCTTTCATGGAGGCATAGTCATCCGGTCCCTCTACGGTCTTGATATTGTACTTGCGGTAATCCTTCTTGGAAGGTTTCCCCTTGACGAAGACCACGCACCCGGCCACGGGGTCGGAACCCTGGATGTTGGAGTTGTCGAAACATTCTATCTGCATGGGCAGGCGGTCCAGGTGCAGCTCTTGCTGTATTTCTTTCAGCAGGCGCACGGTCCGTTGCTCCGGATTCAGCTTTTCGGCTTGCTTCAGGCGGTCGGCTTTGTACTGCTTCACATTGAGGATGGAGAGTTCCAGCAGTTTCTTTTTGTCTCCCCGTTGCGGGATGGTAAAGACGACATCTTTCAGCTCCATATCCAGCTCAAAAGGCACGATGATTTCACGAGAAAGGCTCTTGTATCTTTCCCGCATTTCGATGATGCCGAGAGAGAGCAGTTCTTCTTTGCTCTCATTCAATCGTTTCTTGTATTCAAAGGTGAAAGCCTGGTTGATGGCACCGTTCGTAATGTGCAGGTAGTTGACGAAAGCGGACTTTTCATCGCTGTCTTCCTCGATGGAGAACACGTCGATATTGTGCAGCACGTTGCTTACCACTTCCGATTTCGCCCGGTAGTTTTCCAGCAGCAGGTATTTCTTCTTTATCTTCTGTGCTTCTTCAAACTTCATTTCGGCTGCCAGTTCCTGCATTTGCTGGAAAAGCATCCGTTCTATCTCCTGGGTATTCCCTTTGAGTATTTCCTTGATTTCAGCGATGTTTTTCAGATACTCTTCCTGACTTTGCTTCCCGATGCAAGGTCCTGCACAGTTCTTGATGTGGTATTCCAGGCAAACATTGAACTTTCCGGCACGTATGTTTTCCGGAGAGAGGTTCAGGTGGCATGTACGCAAAGGGTACAGATGCTTGATGAGGTCGAGTAATGCGTACATGGAAGGTATATGGCTGTAAGGGCCATAATAGGAGGAACCGTTACGGATTATCTTCCGGGTTCTGAATACGCGTGGAAAGTATTCGTTCTGCACGCAGATGCTGGGATACGTCTTGTCGTCTTTCAACAGTACGTTGTAGCGAGGCTTGTATTTCTTGATAAGATTGTTTTCCAGCAATAGCGCGTCTTCTTCCGTATTCACCACGATATATCGGATATCTGCAATCTTGCTGACCAGTACCCTCGTCTTTCCCGGTTCGTGCTCCCGGTTGAAGTAGGAAGACACTCTTCGCTTCAGATTCTTTGCCTTTCCTACATATATAATAGTCCCTTCGGTATTCAGATATTGGTAAATACCGGGACTTTCGGGAAGGTTGGATACAATCCCTTTGAGGTAGTCGTTAGTTCTGAGTTCTTCCATAATACCGACGTTTCACCACAGATTACACCGATTAGCGCAGATTTCTCTTCGATAAAACTGTGTTTTGTGGTGGATAAATAATCTGTGTTAATCTGTGTAATCTGTGGTGAAATATGAAATGGCTAAAGCGACAGCACAGCCTCCACTTCCACATCATCTCCAAACACATCCTTGCCATGAAGCTCTTTCAGCTCGATGATGAAGTTTACATACACTTTCTTGGGGTTCATCTGTTTCACCAGTTTGCAGGCGGCTTCCATTGTTCCACCGGTTGCCAGCAAGTCGTCGTGTAGCAATACTACATCGTCTTCATTGATGGCATCCTTGTGCATCTGCACGGTGTCTTTGCCATATTCTTTATCATAGCTTTCTTCAATGGTTTCTGCAGGAAGCTTTCCCGGCTTGCGGATAGGTACGAAGCCTGCCCCCAGTTTGGTGGCGAGAATGGGGCCCATAATGAATCCTCTTGATTCTATACCCACTACTTTGGTGATGCCTTTGTCTTTATACATCTCGTATAGTGTGTCCGAGAGTTCCTGCAAGGCGGCAGGTTCCTTGAACAAGGTAGTTACATCGTAGAATAGAATTCCCGGAATGGGGAAGTCGGGTATTTCTCGGATGCTTTTGGTAAGAGTTTCTTTGCTCATAATCAGTTTATTTAATACGTTTATTGAATTCTTTGTTTCACGTGGAACTTTGCGCCCTATCGTCCGCAAAGTACCAGTAGCACGTTGATGTCGCTTGGAGATACTCCCGGAATCCGACTCGCTTGGGCTATTGTTTCCGGATCTATCTTCATCAGCTTCTGTCTGGCTTCGGTAGAAAGGGATTGAATGGAATTATAGTCAAACTTGCCTTTTATCTTGATGCTTTCCAATCTTGCCAATTTATCCGCAATAATCCGTTCGCGTCCGATGTATCCCTCGTACTTGATGAGTATTTCTGCAGCTTCTACAATTTCTTCCTTTCTATCGGATATTTTATCCAGTTCTCGTTTAAAGGCACTGACGTGTTCGGCAATGTTCTCAATCGTTATCTGCGGACGGTTTATCAAATCTATCAATTTGCATCCCTGGCGCAGTGGAGTAGTGCCGAGCTGCTCCAATACCGGATTGATTAATGCCGGTTTCATCGAGTAATTCCGCGCGAAGTCTATAATCCGGTTCACGGCTTCACGTTTTTCTGTCAGCAGCTTGTACCGCTCTTCCTTGACGAGTCCCAGCTTCCAGGCTTTTTCCGTGAGTCGCATGTCCGCATCATCCATACGGAGCAGGATGCGATATTCGGCACGGGAAGTAAACATACGGTAGGGCTCGTCCACACCTTTTGTTACCAAGTCATCGATTAAAACGCCGATATATGCTTCATCCCTTGCAAGGGTGAACGGTTCTCCGCCGTGGCAATTGATGTGGGCGTTGATACCTGCCATGATTCCTTGTCCAGCTGCTTCCTCGTAACCGGTTGTTCCGTTTACTTGTCCGGCAAAGAACAGATTCTTTATATTCTTCGTTTCCAGCGTATGTTTCAGTTGGGTGGGGTCAAAGAAGTCGTATTCGATGGCATAGCCCGGGCGGTAGATGACGAGGTCTCTGAACGCCGGTATCTTTTTCAATGCTGCAATCTGGATGTTCATGGGCAATGAAGAAGAGAATCCATTCAAGTAGAGCTCTTGGGTTGTTTCCCCTTCGGGCTCCAGGAAAAGCTGGTGCTGCGGTTTGTCGGGGAAAGTCACAATCTTGGTTTCTATACTGGGGCAATAACGTGGGCCGATACTTTGGATTTGTCCGTTGAAAAGGGGAGAATCCGGCAGACCTTCCTGCAGGATGCGGTGTGCTTCTTCGTTGGTGAAGCAGGTCCAGCAAGGGAGCTGTTTCAAATGGCGTACATGAGTGTCCATGAACGAGAACTTGTGGAAGTCACATTCTCCGTCTTGGATTTCCATATCCTCATAATGCACGCTGCGTCCATCTATGCGTACGGGGGTTCCCGTCTTCATGCGTCCAAAGGTGATGCCATGCTTTGCGATGGATTCGGTTAATTGGTAGGATGCAGGTTCTGCCATACGTCCGCCTGGAAGCATGGTACGTCCCACGTGCATCAGTCCATTGAGGAAAGTTCCTGCGGTGAGTACTACACATTTGGCATGGAACGTTACTCCCCATAATGTGACTACTCCCGTAATCTCACCGTTTTCAACGAGGATTTCCTGCACGGTATCCTGCCAGATATGCAGGTTGGGGATATTTTCCAGTATCTCTCTCCATGCCCAGATGAATTTGTTGCGGTCGCACTGCGCGCGCGGACTCCACATAGCGGGACCTTTGGAACGGTTCAGTATACGGAACTGTATGGCTGTCTGGTCTGTCACCAATCCCATATATCCTCCCAAGGCGTCTATTTCGCGTACTATCTGTCCTTTGGCGATGCCTCCCACTGCCGGGTTACAACTCATCTGTCCGATTTTGTTCATATCCATTGTGATAAGACAAGTCTTCGAACCCAGGTTTGCAGCAGCGGCAGCGGCTTCGCATCCTGCGTGTCCGGCGCCGATTACAATAACGTCATACTTAAACTCCATTCGTTCAGTGTATTTTAAAACTGTGCAAAGTTACGAAAAAAGTTGTATGCCGGGACGTGTCATATCTTAAAATCCGGATATATCTTCTTTGGCATTGCTTATATTTCCGTATCCAGTATCATACTTATTGCTTGGAATGCTTAGGCTATAGACATATTGCTTGTGTTTAGCTTAAAATACAATCAAAATGAAGCTTTTTGAATACTATTGCTTTTCTTTTTGAAAAAGATACATACCTTTGCAGCGTTTGGATATTAAAAAGTGTTTTGATTGACTAATTTTAAGGAAGAGAAGCATGAGAAAGAAATTCTTCTTGTTAATCATTGTCTGCCTGGTTATGGGGGCGGGAGTGATGGCTCAGACGTCTACGGTCTCGGGAACAGTATTTGCCGAGGACAACAATGAGCCGATTATTGGGGCATCGGTATTGGTGAAGGGCACAACGCTGGGGGCCGTGACCGATATCGAAGGTAAATTTACAATCTTGAATGTGCCGGGCACGGCAAAGACAGTGATTGTCTCTTTTGTAGGTATGCAGAAAGTAGAAGCTGCCATAAAGCCTGCTATGAAGGTGGTGCTGAAATCGGATTCGGAACTGCTGGATGAAGTGATGGTGGTGGCTTACGGCACGGCCAAAAAGAGCAGCTATGCAGGTTCGGCTTCTTTAGTGAAAGCGGATGCGCTGAAAGACATTCCGACGACCAGCTTTGAAAACGCGTTGAACGGTAAAGTGGCGGGCTTGCAACTGACGAATAATTCCGGCCAGGCGGGTTCCGCACCGGCCATCCGCATCCGTGGCATAGGTTCTATGAATGCCGGGAATGAACCGTTGTATGTAGTGGACGGTGTTCCGGTCTCTTCGGGCAATACGGGGCAGATGAGCGGTGAGCTCTATTCTACCAACAACATCATGAATACGTTGAACCCGGAAGACATCGAATCTATTTCTGTATTGAAAGATGCGGCGGCCAGCTCGCTTTATGGGTCGCGTGCGGCAAACGGCGTCATTCTGATTACTACCAAAAAAGGACAGATTGGCAAGCCGGTGGTGACGCTGAAAGCCGAAGTGGGCTTCACGCCCTGCTGGGCAACGGACAACTATGAAACGGCCAGCGTACAGGAGAATGTGAATATGCTCTACACCGTATTTCACGATGCCCGTACAAGCGGTAAGGGCGAAACGGACGAAAAGGCGGCAGCCTATGCCATAGGCCAGTTGAACAGCCGTTTCAACAAACATGGCTACCAATTTACCACAAATGGTACGGGAGCTTACGAGAACGTCAATATCCTTGAGTACGACAACTCCGGGCGTGGAGGCAAATACTACGATTGGGACAAGGCATATTTCCGTACCGCCATTTACCAGACCTACGATATGTCCGTCAGCGGTGCTACGCAGAATACCAACTATTACACTTCCCTTTCCTATACCCAGGACGAAGGACGTTTGAAGATGAACAGCTTCGACCGTGTTTCCGGTCGCCTGAACCTCACCCAGAAGGTGAGGAAATTCCTTGAACTGACCACCAATGCCAGCCTGGCGCGTACCAAGAAAAGCGGTTATAATGATACACGCAACACGGGCAGCAATTACTTCATGCAGACCCGTAACTTGCTGTGGGGACTCTACTGGCCCACTGATTACAAGACCGGCGAGCTCTGGACCGAACGTTACGGTAGCTACGCCTACAATGGGCTTTATTATGACAAAGAGTGGGAGAACGGTTCTACCAGTACCAAAATCATGGCTGCGGAGACGCTCACCCTGCATCTGATGCCGGGCCTGGACCTTCGTTCTATCTACTCTTACGACAATACTACTGTAAAAGACCATATCTATTACAGTGCCAATCACTATAAAGGCTCGGCAGACAATGGGAATGTCAACGAATACCGTACTACATACGAGAAGATGGTTACCTCCACTACCGCCAATTATACCGGCACCTTCGACAAACACACAGTTGGCACCATGGTGGGTTTCGAAGCGGAGAAGAACAAGACAGACTATGTGCGTGCCACAGGAAGCAATCTTGCGGTCAGCACCATTCATACAGTTTCTACTGCCGGAACGCAGACTTCTGCCGGATATTCCTGGGGAAACTCGATGGTGTCCGTGCTCTCCAAGTTGGATTATAATTACGATGAACGCTACTTCATTTCCGGTTCTTACCGCCGCGACGGTTCTTCCCGGCTCAGCAAGCAGGAACGTTGGGGAAACTTCTGGTCAGTGGCAGGAGCGTGGAACATCATGCGCGAGGGTTTTATGAGCAAATATTCTTTCCTGAGCAACCTGCGTATACGTGCCTCTTATGGTATTAACGGTACGCTGCCTTCGGACAATTACGGCTATATGAGCTTGATGAGCTATACCAGTAAGTACATGGGTAACCCGGGCGGTACAATCACTACCGTCACCAATGACAAGCTGTCTTGGGAGACGAGCTACAACACGAATGTGGGTATCGACTTCGGCTTCTTCGGCCAGCGTCTGCGCGGTACGGTGGAATACTTCAACCGTGATTCGAAGAACCTGCTCCAGGATGTTCCCATTTCGATGGTTACGGGATTTTCCTCTACGTTGCGGAACGTAGGATGCATCAACAACCATGGGGTAGAGGTGGAGTTGAGTGGTGACATCATTGATAGTAAAGGATGGTTATGGAGTGCCGGTGTCAACGCAACCTTTCTCCGTTCTGAGGTGAAAGAGTTGTATGGCGGTGCGGACATTATCTGGTACGACCCCACCAGTAGCGACAGCCGTGCGCAATATGTATACCGGGAAGGTCAGTCCACGCTGGCTTTCTATGGATACGAATGGGCAGGTGTGGACAAGACCAACGGCAAGAACGTCTACTATGTAAATGACCCCAAGAATGGCAAGGCCGGAGATTTTGAGTATAACGGACGCGGAGCTACTTATGACTATAACAATGCCAACTACACCATCATCGGCAATGCCGTTCCCAAAGTGTATGGGGGCATCAATACCTCGGTCTCCTACAAAGGCATAGCCCTTTCGTTGGGCTTTACCTATAAGATAGGAGGAGACTTGTATGATGGAGCCTACATGGATGTGGCCGACGACGGTTATTATTGGGAGCGTATCCGTGCTAAAAGCTACTACAACAACCTTTGGACGCCAGACCATACGAACGGTACAGAGCCCCGTATCGAAGGTGTAGACCTCGATGACCCACAACAATACAGCAGCCGCCACTTGTTCAATGCCAGTTATCTGCGCTTGAAGAATCTCTCATTGGCCTATACGCTGCCCAAAGCCATGACCCGCAAGGCTTTCATCGAGAATGCCCGCCTTTTCTTCACTGCCAGCAACCTTTGGACAATAGCCAAATACAAGGAGGCAGACCCCGAAGTGAGCGAATACGGCACACGTGGTTGGGAAACCCCTATCGGAAAAACGTTTGTCGTTGGCGTTGAATTGAAATTTTAATGAACTGGAGGAACTAACAATGAAAAAGATATATCATTTATTGGCACTTGTGATACTTGGTGCCTTTACATTCACTTCGTGTGACGATTTTCTGGATATGCAGCCCACCAACTCCGGAAATGCAGAAGGTGCTGTCGGTACGGTAGCCGATGCGCAGGTGGTTATCAACGGTGTGATGAGTGCGATGACCTCATCGTCCTATTACGGCAGAAACCTTTTTATGTACGGTGATGCCAAGGGCGGTGACCTCACGATTTTTGCTGCCGGACGCGGACTGGATGCATTCTATACGTTCAACCACACTTCCAACAGCAATACTTATTCCGGTTTCTGGAGCCGTGGATATTACTGCATTCTGCAGGTCAACACCTTGTTGAGCAACATTGAGAAGCTGGAAGAATCGGGCAGTATGGAAGACTTTTCCGAAGCCAAAGGGCAGGCGTTGACTCTGAGGGCGCTGTTCTATTTCGATTTGGTCCGTCTCTACGGGCTTCCTTACAATTACAACAAGACCTCTTATGGAGTTCCCAATGTAACCGAGCCGCTTACGGTGAACGCCCAGCCCACCCGTGCTACTGTGGAGGAGAACTATCGCCAGATTCTGCAGGACTTGTCGGACGGGGCGGCCCTGCTTGCCAAGAAGAAGACAAAGCAGAGCGGATATGCGGACTATTACACCAACATAGCCCTGCAAGCGCGTGTGAAACTCTATATGGAAGATTATGACGGTGCTTTGAACGCTGCCCGGGAGATTATAGAAAGCGGTGTGTACAAACTGTATGAGCCTGCCGATTGGACGGCTTCCTGGAGCAAGCAGTTTGGTTCCGAGTCCATCTTTGAGCTGGGCATCACTACTGAGGAATCAGACCTGGGAACTTCTTCTTTGGGCTTTTACCTGATGCGCTACGGACAGTTGAAGAATGCCATGGGCTGGTATCTTGCCAGCGATTATTTCTTGAACCGTCTGGGTGAAGACGAGACGGATGTGCGTTGGGGAATCATGGACAACGATGAATACTGGGTGGACAATGAGATTGAACGCAAGGGAGCCTGCTACAAGTATATGGGCAGTACCACTCTGGCAGGTGACGGCAAGGCAACCAATACAGCCGTCAATATCAAGATAATCCGTCTTTCCGAGATATATCTGATTGCCGCCGAAGCAGCCTTGCACTCCACGAAGCAGGAAGCAGGCGCAGATGCCGCCGCCGGTTACCTGAATGAAATCCGCAGGCGTTCTCCCGGACTGGCACCGGCCACTGCCGCTACCATTACCGATGATATGATTCTGGACGAGCGCAGCAAGGAGCTTTTTGGTGAAGGACAACGCTTCTTCGACATGATGCGTATGGGCAGAACCATCGAATTCAACGACGATTTTCAAGATATTCCGGTGAGTCACCGTGGAAAAACAATCGACCGTACTTTCGAGAAGATTGTGCTTCCTATTTCGCAGGATGAGATAAATGCCAATCCGGCATTGGAGAACCAGCAGAATCCGGGATATTAGTCATTCCCTGCTGTCTATTGTTTGCTACTCCTTGTATATCAGGGAGGTATTTTGCCAACAAGTTGTCACTGCCTTGGCAAACTTTTGCCACGCCTATGGCAAAGTTTTGCCAACGCGGTGGCAAAGTCTTGCCAATGGGAAGGCAAAACCTTGTCATAGGCGTGGCAAGAAAAGCGGAAAAAGGTGCCTTTGATGAATTTCTTTGATAAAATGAGATGGTAATACCTTGATATTCCACAAAAATACTATTTATTGGTTCGAAATTTCTATTCTTTTTTTCTGAATCGGCTTATCTTTGCTTTCGTAGAAACCAATAAAAAGTTATAATACTATGAGAAGATTTTTCCTCATATCGTCATTCTTGACGTTGTTTGCAATCGGAAGCTCGGCGCAATGGAAGCCGGCAGGTGATAAAATCAAAACGGACTGGGCATCCCAGATCAATCCCGCGAATGTGTTGCCCGAATATCCTCGTCCCATCATGGAACGGAGTGACTGGAAGAACTTGAACGGACTGTGGAATTATGCCGTTATAAATAAAGGTGAGCATCTTCCGGCAGAGTTCGAAGGGCAGATACTTGTTCCTTTTGCCATCGAATCCTCCTTGTCCGGAGTTGGAAAAAGAATCAATGAAAACCAGGAACTGGTCTACCAGCGCAGTTTTGAAATTCCTTCTGCCTGGAAGGGAAAACAAGTGCTGTTGCACTTTGGCGCTGTCGACTGGAAAACGGATGTATGGGTGAATGATGTGAAAGTAGGCAGCCATACGGGGGGATTTACTCCGTTCTCTTTCGATATTACTGCCGCCCTTTCTGGCAAAGGCAATAATCAGTTGGTCGTAAAAGTTTGGGACCCAACGGATAAAGGACCTCAACCCCGTGGAAAGCAGGTCAGCAATCCGGAAGGTATCTGGTACACTCCCGTAAGCGGTATCTGGCAGACGGTATGGATGGAGCCGGTTGCCGGAAAACATATCAAGAACCTCCGTATCACTCCCGATATTGACCGTAATCTGTTGACAGTGAGGGCTGAATTGAATAGTGCATGCCCTTCCGACTTTGTGGAAGTGAATGTGTATGACGGCAATCAACTGGTAGCCACCGGCAAAAGTATCAATGCAGAGCCGGTGGAGGTGTCCATGCCCCGGAATGCCAAGTTGTGGAGTCCGGATTCCCCCTTCCTCTATACGCTGAAAGTGACTCTGAAAAGCGGAGGCAAGGTAGTGGATAAGGTGGACAGCTATGCTGCCATGCGTAAGTACTCCACCCGTCGTGACGCGGATGGCATCGTACGCCTGGAACTAAATAACGAGGCTTTGTTCCAGTTTGGACCGCTGGACCAGGGTTGGTGGCCCGACGGACTGTATACAGCTCCCACAGACGAGGCTTTGCTGTATGATGTACAGAAGACGAAAGATTTCGGTTTCAATATGATTCGCAAGCATATCAAGGTGGAACCGGCACGTTGGTACACACACTGTGACCGTTTGGGTATCATCGTATGGCAGGATATGCCGAGCGGTGACCGTAATCCGGAATGGCAGAACCGCCGCTATTTCGACGGAACAGAACTGAAACGCTCCACCGAATCCGAAGCCTATTATCACAAGGAATGGAAGGAAATAATGGATTGTCTCTACTCTTATCCGTGTATCGGTACATGGGTACCGTTCAACGAAGCCTGGGGGCAGTTCAAGACGGTAGAGATAGCCGAATGGACGAAACAGTATGACCCGACCCGCCTGGTGAATCCGGCAAGTGGCGGTAACCATTATACTTGCGGTGACATGCTCGACCTCCACAACTATCCCCAACCGGAAATGTATCTGTATGATGCACAGCGTGCCACGGTTTTGGGTGAGTATGGCGGCATCGGCCTTGTCTTGAAAGACCATATCTGGGAACCGAACCGCAACTGGGGATATGTTCAGTTCAACTCTTCCAAGGAGGTTACGGATGAGTACGTGAAATATGCCGATATGCTGTATCAGATGATAAAAAGAGGTTTCTCGGCAGCCGTCTATACACAGACCACGGATGTGGAGGTGGAAGTGAACGGTCTGATGACTTACGACCGCAAGGTGATAAAGCTGGATGAGAAACGCGTGAAAGAGATAAATACACGTATCTGCAATTCACTTAAGAAATAGGGGCATTTACAATTTACCATTTACAAAGTACAATTTAACTATGCAGATGACAGCGCAGCCAAATTGTACTTTGTAAATGGTAAATTGTACATTAAAAATGTTGTTATGAAACGATTGATTATAAAGCTTTTCCTTAGTCTGTGCCTATGGGCGGTATTGCCGGTCTGTGCGCAGGATGCTGTTCATTACTATTTCAGAACGATGGATATCCGGAACGGTCTTTCGCAGAACACCGTGTATCAGATTTTGCAGGATAGAAAAGGCTTTATGTGGTTCGGAACCAAGGACGGTCTGAACCGTTATGACGGATTGTCTTTCCGTATTTACAAGAAAGAGAACTCCGGTTTAGGCAAGAATTTCATAACCGCGCTCTACGAGGACCGCCGGGGCAATATCTGGATTGGTACCGATGGGGGAGTCTTTATTTACGACCCGGTACTGGATTCCTTTACCGCTTTCGATGAGGCCAGTGATAACGGCAGTATCATCAGGGATTTCGTCACCATGATTGGAAGTGACGAGGACGATAATATCTGGATATCGGTAGAAAACCAGGGGTTGTTCTGCTATAAACCGGATGAAGGGAGGTTGCTGAACCATCTGCACGATTCGGGACTGCCCAATGTAACCCGCTTTTGGCTGAATGGGAATACGTGTTGGCTGGCCTTGTATGCGGATAATCTTTACTATACGAAAGCTGACTTTGAAACTCCTCTGCAGCCTTTCAAGGATGCGGAAGGAAATGAGATTTTCAAGAATGATATTATCAATTGGCAGGTCAGCGGACCCCATAACTGCGTGTATATCGCTTCGCTGAACGGGTTGACAGAGATAAATCAGACTACAGGCAAGACGCGGAAGCTGCTGAACACCTATGTGAGGGCTTTGCAGTTCAAATCTGACAACGAGCTGTGGGTGGGCGCAGAGTCCGGCTTGTATATTTACAATCTGACGAATGACAAGATTACCCATTTGACCGTTCCCGACCAGGATGATTCGTATGCATTGTCGGACAATGCCATTTATTCGCTCTGCTGCGACAAGGAGAACGGCATGTGGATAGGGTCTTATTTCGGTGGAGTGAACTATTGCCCTTATCAGTGGACTTATTTCGAGAAGTTCTATCCGAGAGACAATCTCAGGCATTTCGGCCGTCGTGTACGGGAAATCTGTGAAAGTAGTGATGGCACCTTGTGGATAGGTACCGAAGACAAAGGCTTGTTCAATTACAATCCGGAAAACGGAAAGATAGAGCCTTTTGAGCATCCGGCCATTTATCAGAATGTCCACGGCCTTTGCCTGGACGGGGATGATTTGTGGGTGGGTACGTTCTCCGGTGGTCTGAACCGGGTGAATCTTCGGACCAGGCAGGTGAAACATTATGCCAAGGGTGAGAGTGAGAATTCCATGGTCGCCAATGACGCCTTTACCATTTGCAGGACCACTACGGGAGACGTGTGGATAGGCACCACGTCCGGTCTGTTGAAGTACAATCGCTCTACAGATGACTTTACCCGGATTCCTCAGCTGAAGAATATGTTTACTTATAACATTCTGGAGGACTTCAACGGAAATCTGTGGTTTGCTACTTTCTCCAATGGAGTGTTCTGCTACAATGTAAGAAGCCAGCAGTGGAGGAATTATCTGTCTAATGAGAATGATTCGACCTCTCTTCCCTACAATAAGGTAATCAGTATCTACGAAGACAGCAGGAAGCGTCTGTGGTTCATGACGCTGGGTGAGGGCTTTTGCCGCTACAATCCGGAAACGGACAATTTTACCCGTTATGACATGTCGAAAGGATTTCCGAGTAATACCATCTACAAGATGGTCGAGGATAAGCGGGGTAACTTATGGATTACTTCCAATTATGGTCTGGTCTGCTTCAATCCCGATACGGAGAGCAAACATGTCTATACCACGGCAAACGGGCTGCTGAGCAACCAATTTAATTTCCAGTCCGGTTACATTGACAAGAAGGGACGCATCTATTTGGGAAGTATCAACGGATTCATAGCCTTTGACCCGGAAACTTTTGTGGAGAACACTTTTCTCCCTCCCGTAGTGATTACAGATTTTTATCTGTTCAACAAACGGCTTTCGGTGGATAGTCCGGATTCTCCTTTGGAGAAGAGCATCACCTATGCGGATGAGATAGAGCTGGATGCCGACCAGAATTCTTTCTCTTTTCAGGTTGCAGCCTTGAGTTACCAGGCACCCGAAATGAATGGTCTTGAATGTAAGCTGGAAGGCTTTGACCGTGACTGGTATACGGTAGGACGGAATTCCATCATCAACTATTCAAACCTTCCTTATGGAAGCTATACATTGCGTATAAAAGGTTCCAACAGCGATGGCAAGTGGAACGCGACGGAACGTGTGCTCGACATCCATATTCATCCTCCTTTCTATCTCTCCACTTGGGCGTATGCTGTTTATACGGTATTGGCGTTATGTTCACTGGCTGCTGTAATTATCTATTTCAGAAAACGGACCCGGCAGAAGCATCAGCAGGCTATGGACAAGTTTGAGCGGGAAAAGGAACGGGAGTTGTATACTGCGAAGATAGACTTCTTCACGAATGTGGCGCATGAGATACGTACACCGCTTACACTGATAAAGAGTCCGCTCGAGAATGTATTGGCTTCCCGTTCTGTTTCGGATGACATCAGGGATGATTTGGAGACCATGGAACTGAACACCAACCGACTGCTTGATTTGGTGAACCAGTTGCTGGACTTCCGGAAGACGGAGACACAAGGCTTCCAATTGAATTTTGTGGAATGTGACGTGTCTGAGCTCTTACAAAAGACGTATAAGCGTTTCAAGCCTTTGGCACGTGAAAGGGGGCTGGCATTGAGTATAGAGACTCCCGAAAGCTTGTATGCTTCGGTTGATAGGGAAGGGCTTACCAAGATTATCAGCAATCTGCTGACCAATGCGATAAAGTATTCGGAGACCTATATACGCATCAGGCTATATTCGGAAGGTGAAAGACTGCTGCTTTCTGTATGCAATGACGGCCTTGTCATTCCGGTAGAGATGCGCGAGGAGATTTTCAAGCCGTTCATCCAGTATAAGACCGGTACCTTGCGCTCTGTGCCCGGCACCGGTATCGGGCTTGCACTTGCCCGTTCATTGGCCGAACTCCATGAGGGTACGTTGTGCATGGAAGATTCGATGGAGAACAACTGTTTCCTGCTGTCACTTCCGCTGAAGCACGAGCAGACGGTGGCTATGGAGCATAAAGAACCGGTAACGGGCGGGGAATCCTCTGAGGAAAGTGGTGCAGGTACTGCCTTGGAACAGCACCGGTATACTCTTTTGGTGGTGGAAGACAGTCTGGAAATGCAGGCATTTGTTGTGAAACAGCTCTCTTCGGAATATCGTGTGCTGACTGCCGTGAATGGGGTGGAAGCTTTGAAGGTGTTGAAGGAACATACTGTAAATCTTGTCATTTCAGACATTATGATGCCCGAGATGGATGGATTGGAGCTGTGCGAGCATCTGAAGTCCGAGCTTGACTATAGCCATATACCGATTATCCTGCTTACGGCGAAGACGACTCTTCAAGCCAAAATAGAGGGAATGAAGCTGGGGGCTGACGTATATATAGAGAAACCTTTCTCCGTGGAATATCTGAAAGTTTGTGTGGCCAATCTGCTGAACAACCGTGAGAAGCTACGGGCTTCTTTTGTCAATTCTCCCTTTGTGCAGACGGGCAGTATGGCAATGACAAAGGCAGATGAATCTTTCCTTAAAACATTGAAGGAAGTGGTGGTTGCCAATATGCAGAATCCGGATTTCTGCCTGGATGATATGGCAAGCCTGCTGAACATGAGCCGGTCGAGCCTGAACCGGAAGATAAAGGGCATATTGGATATGACTCCCAATGACTACATCCGTCTGGAGCGGTTGAAGAAAGCGGCGCAGCTTTTAAAGGAAGGAGAGTGTAAAATCAATGAGGTTTGCTATATGACCGGCTTCAATACTCCTTCCTATTTTACCAAGTGCTTCCAAAAACAATTTGGTATTCTGCCCAAAGACTTCGTGAAATGATAGCATGGAATGCTTGCTAAATATAACAATCCAATCAAATGCCCCTGAGGTGTCTCTCAGGGGCATTTGATTGGATTTATAATTGCATAGATTGAAGCGATATTTGCATTAATTTTAGCTTTATGCGGATATATTTGCATCCGAAAGCCAACAATTTATAATACTATGACCCCTATGCCTATGACGTAACAAATCCTAATCAATGTTCTATGATTGGCAGAAGTGACTAATCACTTTCTGCGGTGTATTTAAAAAGCGGGCGTTAGTTTCCGCATAGTTTTAAAATCTAATTCTATAAAAAATGATCAAGAAAATCTTATTCTTATTCTTTGTTGTGTTTGCAGCTACCGCTTATTCACAAGATGTGACCATAACGGGAACGGTGACGGATGCAAATAGTGAGCCTTTGGTGGGCGTGAATGTATTGGTGAAGGGTACTACCACGGGTGCCATTACCGATATTGACGGTAATTTCTCAGTGAGTGGAAAAAAAGGAAGTACACTCGTTTTCTCTTATATCGGTATGCTTACGCAGGAAGTTGTCTATAAGGGAACTGCCTTGCGCGTGGTGATGAAAGATGATTCGAAAGCACTGGAAGAAGTGGTTGTCATCGGTTATCAGACCGTGAAGAAGTCCGACTTGACTGGAGCGGTTGCCGTTGTTGATACCAAGGAAATGAAGAAAAGCGCTGCAGGAACACTGGTCAGCCAGATGCAGGGTTTGGCAACCGGTATTAACGTACGCAGTAGCGGTAGGGCGGGCGAAGATGCCTCTATTGAAATTCGCGGTGTCGGTTCTTTGAGTAATAACTCTCCGTTGTGGGTAATTGATGGTATGATTACAGATCCGGGAGTTGACTTCAACCCTGCAGATGCAGAATCCATCCAGATTCTGAAGGACGCTTCTGCTGCTGCCATCTACGGTTCGCGTGCTGCCAATGGTGTGATTATCGTTACTACCAAGAAGGGTACGAAAGGTCCCATGAAGGTGAATGTAAGCGTAAAGGAAACATTGGAATGGAGCCCGAAATTTGATTTGATGAATGCGGCAGAATATATCAAGTATAATGATATTGCCTATAATGAAGCTATCAAAGATGGCATTGCTACTGTAAACAGCACTCAGAAACACTCACAGTATGATACCAACTGGCAGGATGAAGTGTTGAAGACCGCATTGGTGCAGGACTACAACGTATCACTCTCCGGTGGCGGTGACTCCGGTAGTTATTTTGTATCAGCCGGCTACTATAACAATGACGGCGTTTCTTATGGAAATACTTTCGACCGTTATAGCTTCCGTGTCAATACACAAGGTAAAAAGGGCTGGTTCTCTTTTGGTGAAAACTTGGCTTATTCACTCACAAACACAGACCCGAACCAGACCAATACCTACAATGACTTTTTGCGTATGATGCCTACTATTCCTATCTATGATGAGAATAATCCGGGTGGATATGGCTATGGTGATGCTGCCAAATACAATACTTTTGGTGTGAACCCGATTGCCCGTGAAGATTTGGAATACCGTCATTTCCGCCAGAATCGTCTGAATGGTTCTTTATGGTTGGAATTCAAGCCATTCGAATTCCTTTCCTATAAATTCAATGGTGGTATTGATCTTTACTTTTATGAGAATTCATGGTTCCGTGGAGAAGGTAACTGGACTCAGAATCAGGAACACCGTGATCCGGAAAGCCAGAAGGCACGTGACAACACCTACAACATGTTGATTGAGCACACGTTGAACTTCAATAAGGATTTTGGTAAGCATCATGTGGATGCCGTGGTCGGTACTACTTACCAGCACCATGAGTGGGAAGGTTTGTGGGCTTCCCGTCTGAACTTTCCGATGACGGGTAACGGCGATTACTTTACAGTTTTGAATGCAGGACAGAGCAATCAGCAGAATTCAAACAGCATCAGCGAGAATGCGATGATTTCTTATTTGGGACGTGCAAACTACGTTTATGATGATAAATACTATCTGACTGCCACTTTCCGTCGTGACGGTACTTCTCGCTTGGCTAAGGAAAACCGCTGGGGCAATTTCCCCTCATTCTCCGGTGCCTGGAGAATTTCAAAGGAGGAATTCTTTGATGTGCCTTGGATTAATGACTTGAAAATTAGAGGTAACTGGGGTCGTCTTGGTAATTCTTCCATTGGTGATTGGGATTATATCGGAACTATCAACCAGAGTATTGTAACTGTATTCGGTGGTGCTATTGTTCCGGGTTCTACTCAGGTGAAACTGGTGAATGCAGGTCTTGTTTGGGAAACAAAAGAAACGGTGAATGTAGGTTTTGATGCCAGTTTCCTGAACCAACGCCTGACTGTCAGTGCGGAATATTATAATTCAAAAACCAGTGACGTATTGGCTGAGACTCCGATTGCCATTTCTACCGGTAATCAAGGAGGCTCTCCGTGGAAAAATGCTGCCAGCTTGCGCAACAAGGGCTTCGAGTTTACATTTGGTTGGAAAGACCAGATTTCAGGCTTTAAGTACAGCGCTTTACTGAATGTGACTACGATGGATAACGAAGTTCTGAGCTTGGGACGGGATGGGTCGGAAAGAAACTTTATTGATTCCGGTCAAGCCAGAACAGAGCCGGGAAGGTCGTTGGCCGAATTCTATCTGAGAAAAACAGACGGCATCTTCCGGACACAAGAGGAAATAGACAATTATGTGACGAAAGGTAACCATGTACCGGGACCTAATGAAGATAAAGTACCTGCCGGTACACCGATCATGATTGAAGGGAAACGTCCGCAATTGGGAGACGTTAAGTATCTTGATTTAAATGATGACGGTCAAATTACTGATATTGACCGTGATTATTGTGGTAGTCCATGGGCCAAGATGCAAATGTCGTTGGTATTGAATGCAGAGTGGAAGAACTTCGATTTCAGTATGATGTGGAACGGTCAATTTGGCAATAAGATATACAACGTATCCCGTTGGCAAGGACGTCTGTTTGCAGACAACTCCAACTATATCCGCTTTGAGAAGGGCGAAGAGCCTTATCAGGTGAATCCTAACTCCAATACCCCACGTATCATTTACGGTGACTTCCGCAACTCGCGTGATGCCGACCGTTTCCTGGAGAATGGTTCTTACTTCCGTATGAAGAATATCTCTATCGGTTATAATTTCAAGCAGAAGTGGCTGACCAACTTGGGCGTTGAGAAACTCCGTCTGTTTGCTACCGGTAGCAACTTGATTACTATTACCGGATATTCCGGTCTGGATCCTGACTTCAAGGGTGCGAATTCCGTTTGGAACAGTGGTACGGACAGCTTTGCTTATCCCAATACCCGTTCGGTGATGTTTGGATTGGATTTGACCTTTTAACTTATAAATCAGTTTGTAAATTATGAAAAAGATATATAATGGATTAATGCTCGCAGGTGCCTTGACATTGTGCACTGGATGCAGTTCTAGTTTATTGGATATTGATAATCCCAATGAAGTGACCAACGATACTTATTGGAATAAGCCGGAAGATGCTACAGCTGGTGTAAATGCCTGCTACAGTTTTCTTTATAAGGAAGGTACTTGGATGCGTTGGCTCTCTTTTCGCTACGATTTGACCTCGGACGAGGGATGGAGTTCTTCTCCTTGGATTGAATTGGGTGACTGGACACGTTTTCTTTACAACAATTATAATTTTTACGAAGGCAACAATATACATTGGGAACATTTCTACGTAGGTATTTTCCGTTGCAACCAAGTGTTGAGTCATGTGCCTAATATTGAAATGGACGAGACTACAAAGAACCAGGTATTGGCACAAGCTTCTTTCTTACGTGCAATGTGGTATTTTCAGGTAAATCTGTTGTGGGACAAAGGAACGATGCCTTTGGAACCTAAAGATGCCAATTATATTCCGGAAGACGCTTCCGAGCAGGAAATATGGGATCAAGTGGAGAAAGACTTGCTGTTTGCTATGGATTATCTTCCTGAATCTTGGGATGCTGCCAATTTGGGACGTGCCACCAAAGGCGCTGCCAAAGCATTGTTGGGCAAGGCCTATATGCAACAACATAAGTATGACAAGGCGAAGGAACAATTGCAATGGCTGATTGATAAAGAGGGCTCTTTGTACGATCTTATCGCCAATCGTGAAGATAATTTCACTGACTTGGATGAGAACAACAAGGAAGGTATCTTTGAAATTCAGTTCGATGACCAAAACAAGGGTGGTACGGGTAATGATGCCAGTATGGCATTCGGTTTCCAGCGTACTCAGTTCTATGCTCCGAGTGGTATAGGTTGGGGAGATGGTAAGGCACGTCGCTGGTTGGTAGATGAGTTCTTGAAAGAGAAACGTATTGACGGAAAGAATGACTTGCGTTTGTATGGTAGTATTCTGTACCGTGGATTCTCACAAGACTTCCCCGATCAACCGAAGAAATATTATGGATTTGAAAATGCCGATTGGAATGACGGTTGGGGAACTGACCCGGAAGACTGCTACATACGTAAATACAATACTGCTTACTATCGTGATGCAGAAGATTACTTTGCCCGTAACAACTATCGTATCATGCGTTATGCAGATATCTTGATGAACTACGCAGAATGTCTTGTTGAAACGGGTACTAATCCTGCCGATGCTGCTGTTTATGTGGATAAGGTAAGAGAACGTGCCGGTCTGGCCAAGTTGAAAGACAGTCAGTGGAAAGACTGCCTGAGTTCTAAAGATGCCTTTATCAAGCGCCTGCAGATGGAACGTACTTTGGAACTCTGTTTCGAAGGTTGGCGTTGGGCTGACTTGAAGCGTTGGGGATTACTTGATTCTCAGGCTGGAATTGATGAGCTGAAAGCCCGTGACAAGGACTTCAATAACTTCATCGTCGGTAAGCACAGACGTTTGCCCATTCCGAGAGATGAAGTGATGAACAGCACAGTAGGTGGTGTTGCACATCTTACTCAGAATCCTAACTATTAATAACTAAAGAAGGCTATGCCTGGAAGCCTGTTCTCATTTAGGATGCTTCCGGCATAGCCTTTTCTTTCTTAAATCTTATACCATATGCTTGTCTGTAAAAAACTACTATTACCATTCGCTTTTGCTTGCTGCGGCAGCTTGTTTGCGCAGAACATCCTGAATCCGGTACTTCCGGGAGTGGCGGATGCCGGCGTAATGAAATATAATGGCAAATATTATATTGGAGGGGTCCGTACAAACGGGGATTTCTATGTATCCGATGACCTGGTTCATTGGGGGAAACCTATCCATGTCGTATCCATGGACAATGACTGGACCAGAGGCAGCGGAGCCGGAGATGACCAGATTCATGCCAATGACATGTTCTATCTGAATGGAGATTTTCATTTGTACTGGTCAGTCAATTATTGGGGGAAGGACAAGCATGCCGTTCACATTGTACATGCGCAGAGCAAAGATGTCTTGGGCGCTTATACAGAACCGGACAAGAAGACATGGATGGATAACCGTATCGACCCCAAAATATTCAGAGATGATGATGGACAACTATACATGTATATGGTACGTTTTACTGATGGAAATACCATATGGGGACGTAAAATGAAGAACCCGGCAGAATTTGCCGGCGAACCGGTGTGCCAGTTCGCCTCATTGCCGGATACATGGGAAACGATGGATAACAGAGTAGCGGAGGGACCGTGGGTCATGAAGTATAGAGGCCGCTACTATATGATGTATAATGCCAACCACACCTCTACAGAGTGGGGCAATTATCAGTTGGGAGTTGCTGAGGCAGACTCTCCTTTAGGTTTTCAAAATGGTAATAAATATAGCTATCCGGTTGTAGGCTGCAATCAGACACAACTGGAGGAGAAGCAAGTGGATTTATTGCGGTATGGCCGCACATATGAGCCGTTGTTTGCTTATACGGAGAGCAAGCCGGGAAGCGATTGGACAAAAGTGACCTACGATGACTCCGGCTGGGCGAGGGGGGAGACCGGCTTTTCGTCCCGTGAAGTGAAAGGTTCCACCACCCGGCATCTGGGTACCTTGTGGAATACGCCCTCCTTATGGTTGCGAAAGACTTTCTCTGCCGGTAGCGAAACCGGTAATCTGGCATTGCGTGTCGCTCACGACGGAGATACCCGGATTTATCTGAACGGAACACTTGTCTACGAGAAGCAGGGGCGTGATTATTGTATCGTGAACCTGGACAAGAAGCTGCGTGCTGCTTTGAAGGAAGGCACGAATCTGCTTGCCGTAGAAACAAACAAGGGACGTTCGCAATTCTTCGACGTTTCTCTGTTCGATATGAAAGACGGTATTGCCGATGATATTCTGATGACTCCCGGTCAGCCCAATATTTTGAGAGGCCCCAACGGATTTGAATGGTGGCTGATTTATATGGCAAACAAGAACGATGAGCATCGGGGGCAATATATCAACCGTGTCCAGTTCTTCGACAAGACGTTGTTTGTGGATGGTATCACCGGCCCCCGCACGGCAGGTTATCATCCCGAACCTTCGATGCCTACCTTTGCGGGTAAAGGCGAGACAGCTTCGTTCGGTGTGTTGCAACAAGTACAGCCGTCCGTGGCTTACTTGTTCGAGACGGGAGTCAAGACCGAGGGTGGAGCCGGCGTCATTGCCTGGTGGAAGGATGCAGATAACTGTGCCTATGTAGGTTTGGATGCCGAGAACCGGAGTTGGTACCTGCGTACACTTGTCGGCGGTAAAGAAAATAAGGAATCCTATGCCCTGCCTGAAGATTTCCGTTGGGGTGTGTACCATCATCTGCGCATTGAGCGTAACGGTGGCTGTCTGAAGATTTGGCTGGATGAGATTCCCGCACCGGGGAGACATGTCTTTGCAGAGGCTCTTCCGGTAGAAGAAGCGGGTGTTCCCGGAGTATTTGACGAGACAAAGTCTGCCTTGTTCGAAGGGGCTACCTATACCATCGGCTTCGATGATGTGCATTTCCAGCTTTCGGGGAATGAGGAGTTGTTGAAGGGCGATTTCTTGAACGATTATGAATTCAGCTTCCAGTTGTCCGGCTTGTCCGGACAAGACAAGGCAGGAAGCTATCCGGTTTATGTGGATAAGGATAACTATGTGAAGGCTCAGTTCGATGGCATCACCCGTATGCTTGAGGTGACAGCCGTGAAGAAAGGGAAAACTGCCTGGAAGAAGGAATTCCCGTTGGGATGCCTGCAAACGCTCTATCCGGATGTGAAGTATACCGACTTCATTGAGAAAGGTTATCGTTTTGCCGCACCTGCATGGTTGGATACACTTTACCTGAATCGTCACGAAGCAGGCAATAAATCCGAATTTGTGGATGACATGTTCGGCAAGTTCGACATAGAATACCTGAATGGCGGCGAATGGCATCCGATAGAAAACAAAGATAGGGGGATAGCAGAACATCCTGCATATAATTATTGTACCTTTACTCCGGTAAAGGCAGAAGGCATCCGCTTCATCAACAAGGAGGCGGAGGATTTGGAACGCCATATCTATAAGATAGGTGTACATGAATTGTGGAAGGAATCCTATAATTTTCGTGCCGTGCGTCGTGCAGACAAGCTGTATCTGTTTGTCGACGGCAGGGAGCTGGGAGCTTTGGATATACGCTACCCTGCATCCCGCATCGGATTCTGTTCGGAGGGCGGCTCTCCGGTTTATAGCGGTACGTTGTATTATCATGTAGGGCAGAGGCGCGATTAGACGCGATCGTGGGATGTGCCGTTCCGTATATATGTAATGAAAGATGTATATAGAAGCCGGTGTTTGTATTTCCTTGTGAATCAGTGTGATGGACTGGGGTGATTCAGTATACGACTGAATGTATTTCAGTATACGATTGAATAGGATTCAGTATACGACTGAATAGGGTTCAATATACGGGTGTAACGGAACATCTTCTTGAAAGTAAATATTTATCATCATAACAATTGTTTAAGAAAGAATCATGAAAAAGAATTTTATATGTATGTATCTGTTTCTGTTGGCCACGCTGGCTTCCTGCCAGTCCTGCTCTTCAGACTATAAGGATGTGGACGATATTGTTGTCGAAGGAGTTGAAACGCCGGTGCTTTTGGGCGACCCGTTCATCATGTTGCACGATGGCACTTACTATGCCTATGGCACCCATGCGGATGAAGGCATCGAAGTCTATACCTCCGATGATTTGAAGACTTGGAAGTATAAGGGCATGGCGCTCCAGAAGAAGGATGTCTGGGCCGACCGCTGGTTCTGGGCACCGGAGGTCTACGAAGTGAACGGGAAGTTCTATATGTATTACTCGGCAGACGAGCATATCTGTGTGGCAACAGCAGACTCACCTGCAGGACCATTTACCCAAAGTAAGAAGGAACCGATGATTGCCGATGAGAAATGCATTGACAACTCTCTGTTTATTGATAATGACGGCACGCCTTATCTCTTCTTCGACCGTTTCAACGACGGGCTCAACATCTGGGTGGCCGAATTGGAGAAAGACTTCATGACTATCAAGAAGGAGACCATGCACCCTTGCATCCACGTCTCTCAGGCATGGGAGGAGGTATGGCCCCGTGTGAATGAAGGCCCGTTTGTCATCAAGCGTAATGGGCTCTACTATATGACCTATTCCGCCAACAGCTATGAGAGTCCTTTCTACGGCATAGGTTGCGCCACAGCTACCGATTTGATGGGTACCTGGACCAAATACGAGGAGAATCCTTTGCTGCAGAAACCCGGAGAACTGGTTGGAGTGGGGCATAGTGCCACCTTCACCGACAAGGCTGGCAAGCTTCGTATCGTTTTCCATGCCCATAAGGACAAGAGTAGCATCCATCCGCGCGCCATGTACATCAGTGACGTTTCTTTCGAGAAAGTGGACGGTGTGGACCGCATGAGAATCAGCAAGGACTATATGACGCCCAAAATAGTAAAATAAGAGATGGATATGAAAAAGAATTATATATTGCTACTGTTGCTTTGTCTTTGCTTTGCAGGATGCAAGGAGAAGACGGTTGTAGAATCAGACTATCTGCCGATTGCCGACCCTTACGTAATGCTTTACGAAGGCAAGTATTATGCTTACGGCACCGGAGGTACGGTAGAAGGAGAGGGCTTTGCCTGCTTCTCTTCCGATGATTTGAGAAACTGGACGCGTGAAGGCCAGGCATTGTCGGCTGCCGACTCCTACGGCACGTGGGGATTCTGGGCGCCGGAAGTCTACTACATCGAGTCGAAGAAGAAGTTTTATCTGTTCTACTCCACCGAAGAGCATATCTGCGTGGCAACGGCAGATGCACCTCAGGGACCGTTCCGTCAGGAGGTGAAGCAGCCGATATGGGATGAGAAGAGCATCGATACCTCTCTCTTCATCGACGATGACGGCACGCCTTACCTTTATTTCGTGCGTTTCACGGATGGCAATGTCATCTGGGTGGCAGAGATGAACGATGACCTGACCGGCATCAAGCAGGAGACACTGACGGAGTGCATCAAAGTAGGGGAGCCTTGGGAACTCTCGCAGGACAAGCCCGCCAAAGTAGCCGAGGGGCCTTCCATCTTGAAGAGAGAGGACGTTTATTACCTGGTTTATTCGGCCAATCACTTTGAAAGCAAGAACTACGGAGTGGGTTACGCGACTTCGAACAGCCCGATGGGACCGTGGAAGAAATACGAGGGAAATCCGATTCTGCAACATGCCGACGGCTTGATGGGTACCGGTCATGGAGCGCCCTTCTGCTGCGAGGACGGCAGTTGGAAATACATTTTTCATGCACATTGGGATTCCACGAAAGTGCAGCCGCGCACTTCGTACATCAAGGATTTTGCCATTTCCGACCAGGGAACGGTTTCTATCGGTGGCTCTCTTATCCGTCCGCAGGTATTGGGCAGTACATCACCCGAAAAGTAAAATGAAAGAATGAAAAGAATACATTGTATGAAGAAGTTTCTTGTATTATCAGTGTTATGCAGTCTGATAGCCTGTTCCTCGTCATCGGCTACAAAAGAGGATAAACCGGAAGAACAACAGCCGAAGAATGTCTATCGCAATCCGGTGATAGATTATAGTTTGCCAGACCCTTCTGTCATTGAGGGAGATGATGGATACTACTATTTGTATGCCACCGAGGACATACGCAATCTGCCGATTCACCGTTCCAAGAACCTGGTGGATTGGGAGTATGTAGGTACTGCCTTTACGGACCGTACGCGGCCTGATTTTGAGCCGAACGGCGGTTTGTGGGCGCCGGACATCAACAAGATAGGTGATAAATACGTGCTCTATTATTCTATGTCTGTTTGGGGAGGCGAGTTAACTTGCGGCATCGGTTGTGCTACTGCCGATAAGCCTGAGGGACCTTTTACGGACCACGGAAAGATGTTCCGCAGCAATGAAATCAATGTACAGAACTCCATCGACCCTTTCTATATAGAGGATGGAGGGAAGAAATATCTTTTCTGGGGCAGTTTTCGAGGAATCTATGCGATTGAACTGTCTGATGACGGACTCTCTCTGAAGGACGGCGCCACACTGCAGCAAGTGGCAGGAACCGCTTACGAAGGTACCTATATTCACAAGAAGGACGGGCATTACTACTTCTTCGCTTCCATAGGAAGTTGTTGTGAGGGATTGAAGAGTACTTACACTACTATTGTAGGCCGTTCAGATAATCTTTTCGGCCCCTATGTCAACAAGAATGGCGGTAGCATGATGGATAACAAGCACGAAGTGCTGATTCAGAAAAGCAATTCCTTTGTGGGTACCGGTCATAATTCGGAGATTGTGACGGACAATGCCGGCAATGACTGGTTCTTTTATCATGCGGTGAGCACAAAGAAGCCTGAAGGCCGTGTATTGATGTTGGATAAGATTAGCTGGGAAGACGGATGGCCGACGGTAGAAGGCTCCGTTGCATCCACGGAAGCGGAGAAACCGAAATTCTGACAAGTATGAAGAAATCTATTTTAATCTCCTTGTTGGCCCTATTGATGATGGGCTGTCAAGTATCGGGTGGCAGTTCCTTGAAAGTGGAGGAAACCACTGTTGAAATGCGGAAGAATCCCGAAGGAGTAGCTGTATCGGCTCCCCGTTTCTCATGGCAACTGGTAACCGACAAGCAGGATGTGATGCAGACTGCTTATCAGATTGAAGTGGCGGACTCGGAAAAGGGCTTGCAGGCCGGCTCCGGGCTGGTATGGAACAGCGGTCGTGTGGAGTCTGGCCAATCGGTGCTAGTGAAGTACGCAGGGGCGTCTTTGGAGTCGGGACAGAAATATTGGTGGCGTGTCACTGTATGGACAAATACCGGTGACAAGGCGCAAAGTAGTATCCAATATTGGTCAATGGCTTTGCTGGACAGTTCGGACTGGAAAGCCGGCTGGATTGGACTGAACGACAGTACAAACTTGAAACTGGACGGTGAGCGGACCATCCTTCCGGCACGTTATCTGCGGAAGGAGTTTGATTTGCCGTCACAGCCGAAGCGTGCAGTCCTTTATGTTTCGGGAGTAGGCTCTTCCGTATGCTATATGAATGGCGAGAGGATTGGAAACGATGTATTCGGTCCTTTGCCTACCTGGTACGATGCTTCTGTATCTTATCTGACCTATGATGTCACCCCCTTGTTGAAGTCCGGTACCAATACGATAGGCGTGGCTCTGGGCAACGGCCGGTATCTTTCCATGCGTGCCAATGGGATGGTAGGTTTTGGTTTACCCCGTCTCATGGCGCAGTTGAATATAGAGTACGACAATGGTGAGACGGTGTCGGTAGCCAGCGATGACTCCTGGAAAGTGACGAACTGCGGTCCTATAACCGCAAACAACGAGTTTGACGGTGAGTGGTATGATGCCCGCTTGGAATTGGGCAAATGGGCGGAAAGCGGCTATGATGATTCCGGATGGAAACCGGCCGAACGGATGGAGGCTCCCAAAGGAAAACTTGTGGCACAGCTCTCTCCGAGTCTGAAGGTGATGGAGGAAATAAAGCCAATATCCGTTAAATCGGTAGGTGATGGAAGATATATCGTGGATATGGGGCAGAATATGGTAGGAATACAGCAGGTGAAACTGCGTGGCAAGAAGGACAAGCCCATTACCATGCGTTTTGCCGAAGTGCTGAAGGACAATGGTACGGAACTGTATCTTGACAACCTGCGCAGTGCCCTTGTCACGGATATTTATACTCCTGCCGCTGACGGTGAGTTTGTTTGGGAACCGTTGTTTGTTTACCATGGTTTCCGTTTTATGGAAATATCCGGTTTGGACTATGAACCGGCAGCGGATGATTTCATCGGTAAGGTGGTGTATGATGAAATGGCAACGAACGGTACGTTCGAGACTTCCGAGGAGTTGATTAACAGAATTCACAAGAATGCCTATTGGGGAATCCGTGGAAACTATCGCGGTATGCCTACCGACTGCCCCCAGCGTGATGAACGTCTTGGATGGCTGGGCGACCGCACTACCGGTGCCTATGGTGAAAGTTTCATTTTCGGCAATGCCTTGATGTATAAGAAGTGGCTGGTGGATATAGAAGAGTCCATGAATGAAAATGGAAGTATCTCTGTGGTATCTCCCCGTTACTGGACCATCTTCCATGATGACGTGACTTGGCCGGCTGCCTATTTTTACGTAGCCGACATGCTTTACCGCCAGTTTGGCGATGATAGCTCCATCAAAGAGCGCTATCCGTCCATGAAGCGCTGGGTAAACCACATGACGGAGACCAAAATGAAGGACTATATTCTGGTGAAGGATGAATACGGGGATTGGTGCATGCCTCCCGAGTCGCCGGAGCTGATTCATTCGGAGGACCCTGCCCGTAAGACGAACGGTGAAGTGTTGAGTACAACGGTGTTTTACAGTATTCTGCAACTGATGGAGAAGTTCGCGCAAATGAACGGACTTCCGGCAGATGCTGAAGAGTATGCAGCACTTGCCATTAAGGTCAAGGACGCTTATAACAAGAAATTCTTCAATACTGAGACTGCACAGTATGACAACAATACGGTGACGGCAAACCTGCTTTCCCTCAGACTGGGTCTGGTTCCCGACGGATATGAAGATAAAGTATTTGCCAATGTCGTGGAGAGGACGGAAAAAGACTGTAAGGGACATGTCAGTGCCGGTGTGCTTGGCATCCAGCATCTGATGCGCGGACTTACCGAGTACGGCGGACTGGAACTTGCCTATAAGATAGTGACCAATGACACTTATCCCTCATGGGGTTACATGATTAAGAAGGGTGCAACCACCATTTGGGAATTATGGAATGGTGACACGGCAAATCCGGCGATGAATTCAAGAAACCATGTGATGCTTTTGGGAGACCTGCTGATATGGTTCTATGAGGATCTTGCCGGTATAAAAAATGCTCCCGCTTCCGTCGGGTTCAAGCAGATTCTGATGGAACCGGTATTCCCGGAAAAACTGAATTATGTGAATGCTTCGCATGTATCGCCTTATGGCAGGATAGGGAGTTCCTGGAAACGTGACGGCAATAAGCTGGAGTGGAACGTTGAGATTCCCGCCAATACAACCGCTACGATCAAGCTGCCGCTTGACTTCCATGTACAGGTAGATGCCGGTCAGGCGGGGATTCATTCCGTGGAGGAGGCTGACGGTAAGCTGGTAGTCGAATTGGGCTCCGGCAAGTATGTATTCATGTCTGAATGATATTTTCTAACAACAATAAAACAGATGTAACTATGAGACTAAAAAGATTGTTTTTGGGAATAATGCTCTTTACGGGCATTACGGGTGCAGGAGCGGCAAATGCTGCTCCGGAAGACATCTCTGCTTCTATTTCCTTGAAAGTGCCGGGGAATGATGCCAAGCAATATCCGCTGGTCTTGCAGAAGATGCAGGATGGTATGTACAGCTGCCGGGCTTCGGAAACGTTGCCGTTGGACATCATCCGCCAGGTGGTGGACAAGGATGGCAAACAGCGCATTACCGTCACACTCAAGGCGCTGGAAAATGTGTATTTCAACTACGGGGAACAGATAAAGACCGGTTACAAGCATTCGGACTGCCAGTTCTACATGCCGGGCTTCTGGTATCGCCGCAACCTGCGTTCGCCGAAGGAAGCTCCTTCTTTCCACACATCGGACAGTTGGCTGGTGCGTGAGGACCGTTTGAGCACTCCGCTGACGGCAGCTTTCAATCCAGCAAGCGGTACGTCCATGTCGGTTATCCGTATTGACAAGTTCGACAAGGAAGCTTTGACCACTCATAAGGAGGGAGAGGTAATCTTGTCCGGCGAGACTTCCATCGGATATACCGGTTTCTGCAATGTGGATGGTATGACTGTCTTGGCATACGGTTTCCCCTATAAGGAAGCACCGAAGACATATATCCGCAAATTGACGCTGGCTCCTGCCGTTGAGGCTTTCCAGCTGCTGCGTAAGGGCGACAGCATCTCCATGACTTGGGAGGTGTCCGAAAGGAATGCTGCCGATTTCTCGGAATGCGTACAGCGCACCTGGGAGTATTGTTATGACACTAACCGCCCGAAACCGGTTGACACACCTTACACGGTAGACCGCATGAAGGAGGTGATGAGCAACTTCTTTGTGGAAAGCTATGTCAGCAATACCCCCACTCATTATTACTCCGGTGTAGAGTTGGAGACTGCTACTTGTGCCAATACCGATGTTGCCGAAGTGGGCTTTGTGGGACGTACGTTGCTGAACGCTTTCAATGCTTTGGAGTATGGCAAACAGCAGAATCGCCAAGACCTGGTGGATAATGCCAACCATATCTTTGACACTTATCTCCAAAATGGTTTTTCGCCTGCCGGTTTCTTCAACGAAGTGGTACACTACAACCGCGGCTTCAAGGAAACCAGACATAGCATCCGCCGTCAGTCCGAGGGAGTGTATGCCATCTTGAACTATCTGAACTACGAGAAACAGCAGAAGCGTAAACACCCCGAATGGGAGAAACGCATCAAGGGCATGCTGGACAGCTTCCTCAAGTTGCAGAACGAGGACGGCAGCTTCCCGCGCAAGTTCAAGGATGATTTCTCTGTCGTGGATGCCAGCGGCGGTAGCACGCCTTCGGCAACATTGCCTTTGGTGATGGCGTCCAAGTATTTCAAGGACAAACGTTATCTGGCAAGCGCCAAGCGTACGGTAGACTATCTGGAGAAGGAACTGATATCCAAAGCCGATTATTTCTCTTCTACGCTGGATGCCAACTGCGAGGACAAGGAAGCCTCCTTGTATGCTGCTACGGCTGCTTATTATCTGGCTTTGGTTACCAAAGGAGAAGAGCGTGCGCACTATGCCGGTCTGGCGAAGAAAGCCGCTTATTTTGCTTTGTCGTGGTATTATACTTGGGATGTTCCTTTTGCCGAAGGTCAGATGCTGGGAGATATCGGCTTGAAAACCCGTGGTTGGGGAAATGTGTCGGTAGAGAATAACCATATCGATGTATTTATCTTCGAATTTGCCGATGTGCTGCATTGGCTCTCCAAGGAGTACAACGAGCCGCGCTTCTCTGACTTTGCCGAGGTGATTTCCACTTCCATGCGCCAGTTACTGCCATATGAAGGACACATGTGCGGCATTGCCAAAGTAGGCTATTACCCGGAAGTGGTGCAGCATACCAATTGGGATTACGGACGTAACGGAAAGGGATATTACAACAATATCTTCGCTCCGGGCTGGACGGTCGCTTCTTTGTGGGAGCTGTTCACTCCGGGACGTGCGGAGCAGTTCTTGTTGAAAAAATGATAGTCTAAACAGTAACCAATATTGTATTTATGAATAAGATGATGACTTTGTTGGCAAGCGTGATGCTATTGGCATCGGCTTGCACGGGCAAACAGGCGAGTGAAAAGACTGCTTCTGGACTGGAACCTGCGAACTTCCGTACGGAAGTGGATGGCAAGCAGACAGACTTGTTTGTTTTGGAGAATAAGAATGGTATGGAAGTTTGTATTACGAATTTCGGTGGACGTATTGTATCAGTGATGGTGCCGGACAAGGATGGCGTTATGCGTGATGTGGTGCTGGGCTTCGATTCCATTCAGGACTACATCAAGTTCCCTTCGGATTTCGGCGCTACCATCGGACGTTATGCCAACCGTATCAACCAGGGTAAGATTACAGTGGATGGGGTAGAGTATCAGCTGCCGCGCAACAATTACGGTCATTGCCTGCATGGAGGTCCCAAGGGATACCAATATCAAGTGTTCGATGCCCGTCAGTTGAGTGACCGGGTTCTGGAACTGACTTATCTGTCGAAAGACGGAGAGGAGGGCTTCCCGGGTAACCTAACCTGCAAGGTCACTTTCTCGCTGACAGATGACGATGCCATCGACATTCGTTACAGTGCCGAAACAGACCGTACCACTGTTGTCAATATGACGAACCATTCTTACTTCAATCTGGATGGCGATCCCTCCAAGTCCAATTCGGATTATCTGCTTACCATCGATGCAGATGCCTATACTCCCGTGGACAGTACCTTCATGACTACCGGTGAGATAGCTTCCGTAGAAGGTACGGATATGGATTTCCGCACTCCTACAGCCATTGGCGCCCGCATTGACAATGACTTTGAGCAATTGAAGAACGGCAAGGGCTATGACCATAACTGGGTACTCAATACGAAGGGTGACATCACCCGCCCGTGTGCCACCCTCGAATCTCCCTCAACGGGTATTGTGCTTGATGTCTATACCAACGAACCGGGCATTCAGATTTATGCCGGTAACTTCCTGGATGGCACACTGACCGGAAAGAAAGGTATCGTGTACGGTCATCGTGCGTCCGTCTGTTTGGAGACGCAGAAATATCCCGATACGCCCAACAAGCCGGAATGGCCTTCGGCGTTGCTGAAGCCGGGAGAAAAGTATGACAGTCATTGCATCTATCGCTTTTCGGTGAAGAAATAAATATAAGGCAGGCGTAGCCTGCCTTATATTTATAATAATCTCTTTTGTTAACTTTAAAAATTAATGCGTATGAAAAAGTATTTATTGTATGCTTGGATTGTATCAGCATTTTGTTCATGCAGTGAGAATAGCATGGAACCCCTTCCTATAGAAGTGGATGCTGATTGTGTAGACATTGTAAATGATGAAAGCTTTGTGCCGGTTAGTCAAGCCACAGAGGTGGCCGGCTTGTTTTTAGCTGCTAATGGTAAAGATGCGGTGACAACAAGAAATGGCTCTATTGAGCCAGATGCCTTTTCTGGTAAAACAGTAAAAGATATTAAGACGGTTTACGGTGAAGACAATACGCCTTCTATGTATATAATAAATTATGAAGGCGGTGGTTTTGTTATAGTAGGTGCTACCAAGAATTACTATCCGATTCTGGCATATTCAGATACTAACTCTATCAATATAGAAAAAGCTAAGCAGAGTGGCTTTTCTATTTGGATGGATGAAACAAATTGGGCTATTAAGGAAAGCGATATGCAAAATGCCGAGACTTTGGCAAATATGCGCTCTATGTGGGAGGCTTACGAAATACTGCCTGCCACAACACGTGATGCTACTTCTGATCATTATAGTGATGGGACAATGTTTCGTGAAAGGTTAGGCGAATTGTATACTTTGTGTCCGGGATATTCGTTTGGTCCTTTAAGTTCTGCAAGATCTTTTCTCTCACAATCAGATTATGAAAGTCTTGTAGAAAAGGCTAATTTTTATGGTTCTCCTCTTGAGTTTACAATAGTAGGATATAATAGTAATAACAGAAAAGTTGGGCCTTTGATGAATACAAAATGGGGGCAGGAGGGAGGATATAGTGCATTATGTCCGAATGAATATCCTGCTGGCTGTGTTGCCATTGCTATGGCTCAGATTGAGAAGTATCATGAATGGCCTCAATCCTTTGACTGGAGCGGTATGGCTAATGATAGACCGACTTCTGCATCTCAATCTCTAATAGCGATGATTGGTAAAGCCGTGAATATGGAATATGGTAAAGACGAATCTGGAGCTTCCTTAGGTGATGCCAAAAGAGGTTTTGAGGCAATGGGGTATGCAGTATCTAAAAAGGATCATGACATGTGGGATGTAGAAAGTGAAATCTATTTTAGAGGACGTCCTGTATATATGACAGGTGACAGGAAAAATTTTATCGGAATAACTTGGAAAGGGCATGCATGGGTTTGTGATGGTGCGGAAGAATATGGAAGTTCCTATAGCTATTTTGTGGAGTATCTTGTAAACCGTTCTACAAATCCAAGTTATTCAAGTTGTGGATTCCCTAATTATATGAATCCCACTACTACTTCTTTTGGTTCTGGTCGCATATATTTTCATATGAACTGGGGGTGGTATGGCACTGGTAATGGCTGGTTTAGTGGAAATAATGTGAATCCTACAGATGATAGGAACTATCAATACGACAGAGAAAATCTGTATGTTTCACCCTTAAAATGACGCATTATGAGAAGAGTATATATCTATTCATTGTTATTGTTTGCGATATGCTTTGCCGGTTGTGAACATAAATTGGACTCTTACCCGCCTCATCTCTATAGATACTATTTAGCATTCATAGATAAATCGGGTAATGATTTGCTTGCAGATGTACCATTTGAAATAAACAGCGAGAGGGATTCTGTTTTATTACGCGGAACTTATACTTTTGAGTTTATCAAATCAACGGAAGATGATTATTTTGATACCAAATCATTAATATTAGGAAAGGTAAGTGGCTATCAATCGCTACGCATTGATGTCTGCATGGAAGACTGGTATGGGCATAAGAAGCCGGAAGTCCTTACTCATAAACTTGCCTGTAAGCATATATTCGGTGATGAGAAAGTACATACGATTGTTTCTTATTGGAAGTTTGATACTGATTATCGGGAGGCAGAACTTATCCGTCTTACAATAGATGATGTGGAGAGTCCGATTCTTGAAGGTTTTGACAAATTTTATCCTCAAGCTCTTGTTAGCTTAGATAAATAGAGAGTATCTTATGTTTTTTATATGGACGATATAATGGTTGGTATACAGCTTATGATGTTAGTCCTATAGAAGATAGATTTATCAATATGATAGAGTAAGTTTGTATGTTTCACTTCAGAAAATATATTATGAGAAATTTTAGATTTTTGTTATTGACTGCTTTATTCCCTTTGATTTTCATGGGTTGCAAAAGTGAGGAAGACTCTTATCCTCCTATTCATTATGGATACAATTTAGCATTTGTCGATGAAAATGGCAATGATTTGATTGAGGGAATGCAAACCGGTCTTGGAAGAAATGGTAAGCCTGCTTTGAGAGAGAAAGATTACTCCTATAAATTGGTAGAACCCGATTCTAAAGATGACTTTACCGGACCGGACTGTATCTATGTGGAAAGCAGGGACGGACTTTTTACTTTGGCAATCTTTGATGCACTATGGGATGGATATAAATATGACAAGAAGCCTGAAGTATTGAGGCGTACGTTTGTTTGTCCCTATATCTTTGGTGACGGAGAGGAACATTCCATTATTTCCCATTGGAAGTACAATGATGGTTATGGCAGTGTTGAACTTATTAGAGTAACTATAGATGGTGTGGATGCCCGCATCGAATCAGGAGCAGACAAATATCACCCGTTAGTTGTCGTTGTGTTGGCAAAGTAACTTGTTTTTCTTAAATACTCTGTCTTGGTAAAATCAGCACTTTATCAAGACAGAGTTTTTATTCTTTGGATTTACCGCATCGCCAGCGCCTTATTTTCCGCCTCCTCCATAATCTCCCGTTCTCCCGGCCCTTTGTCATTGATGCCGCAAAGGTGGAGGATGCCGTGGATGATGACCCGGTACAGTTCGCGTTCGTAGTTGTTATCGGCGAACTGTTCCGCATTGGTGCGTACGGTATCAAGGCTGATGAAGAGGTCACCGCTGAGACGGTTTCCTTCGCAATAGTCGAAGGTAATGATATCTGTATAATAATCATGTTGCAGATATTGGCGGTTCACTTCGAGTATCTTCTCGTCCGAGCAGAAGATGTAGGCGATTTCACCGACTCTTTTTCCGTAAGTGGCGGCTACGGATTTTATCCATTCCGTGGTTTCACGCTTCTTGATGGATGGCATTTCCACGCCGTCTGTCTGATAACTAATCATTTTATTTACGATTTAATGATTTACGATGTACGATTGAAATTACGTTCTTGCGATTAAGCTAGTTCTTTTAAAAGAAGAATAAGTAACTGATGATGATGGCTGCAATGATGCCGGAAAAATCGGCAATCAGCCCACACGTCACGGCATTCCTCGTTTTGGTGATACCTACGCTGCCGAAATACACCGCAAGGATATAGAACGTAGTATCCGAAGCACCGCGTACCACGCAGCTCATACGGCTGACGAATGAATCGGGACCATATTGCTTCATGGTGTCAATCATCAGTCCGTTGGCACCGCTGCCGCTCAGTGACTTCATCAAGGCAGTGGGCAGGGCACCTACAAAACTGGTATCTACACCGAATAGTCCTACTACATAACCGATACCGTTCACCAGTATATCCATGGCGCCGGAAGTGCGGAAAACGGCGATTCCAACGAGAAAAGCAACCAGATAAGGGATAATGCGTATGGCAGTGGTAAAGCCTTCTTTGGCTCCTTCTATAAAGGCATCGTATACATTGATTTTCTTCCATAGCCCCCAGAGGATGAACAGCAGGATGATGGAGAACAGCAGTATGTTGGCAATCAAAGTGGAATATACACCCATTTCATCACGGCTAATCTGTGTGAACAGATAAATGAGCGCGGCAAAGAAAAGACTGATGCAGCCAATCAGGATAAGTATGGGCTTGTTCAACAGGTTGATGCGTTGTGCAATGCTGACGGCAATGACACCGACAATGGTCGAGATGGCAGTCGTTATCAGTGTGGGGATAAAGATGTCCGTGGGTTGGGCGGCACCCATCTGCGAGCGATACATCATGATGCTGACGGGGATAAGTATCAGTCCCGAGGTGTTGAGGACAAGGAACATGACCATCGGATTGGTGGCGGTGTCCTTTTTCGGGTTTAGTTCCTGAAGTTCCTTCATGGCTTTCAGCCCCATTGGAGTAGCGGCATTGTCCAGCCCCAGCATGTTGGCAGAGAGATTCATGAAAATGGAGCCCATGGCAGGATGTCCTTTCGGTATTTCGGGAAAGAGACGGCAGAATACCGGACTCAGCCAACGGGAGAGGGCATTGATCATGCCGCTGTTTTCGCCTATTTTCATCACGCCGAGCCAGAGGGCGAGTATTCCCGTCAGTCCCAGGGATATTTCAAAAGCTGTTTTGGAAGAGGAGAAGGTGGAGTTGACGAGTTCTGTGAATATCTCCACATCACCCATAAAGATGAGTTTGCAGAGGGCCACGATGAATGCGATGACGAAGAATGCTACCCAGATGTAATTTAAAACCATGTATCGTTACTTTGTTTCTAATGGATTAATATTTGTTTTCGTTGGCAAGATTCCAGGCGTTGAGGAAAGCTGCTTTGGTTATTTCTATCATTTTTTCCCAGTTCAGCCGGTCGGTGTGGTCCGAAGGCTGGTGGTAATCGGGATGTCCGTCTGTGTGGTACCAGATGATGGGGATGTTGCACAGGGCAAAAGAAGCATTGTCACTTCCTCCCGTGGGGCGGTCCCAGGCGCGGTAGTCCGGTTGCAGGCGCAAGCTGTAGCGTGCAATGTCCTGCTTCAGCCAGTCGCCGAATACGGGGTGGGCGGCGGTGTAGAAGTAGACAACGTGTTGAGGCTGCTCGGGCTTATTGTTACGGCCTATCATGTCGAAATTGAGATAACCTTTCACCTGGCTGATGAAAGGACAGCTTTGTACAAAGTATTTTGAGCCGAGCAATCCCTTTTCTTCCCCATCCCAAAAGGCAAAGATGACCGTGCGCAGAGGCTTCTGTCCGGTGGCAAGAAATGCACGGGCTATCTGCAGGACGGCAGAGACACCGGAGGCATTGTCGTCTGCACCGTTGTATATCCGGTCGTTTGCCAGCGTCTCGTCCACACCCAGATGGTCGAAGTGGGCACCTACGATGACATATTCATCCGGTCGTTCTCCCGGGATGGTTCCCAATACATTACTCATCTGCAGGATGCGGTGGACGCCTTGTTCGAGGATGGCGATGGAGTCGGGATGCACTTGCCACCGTCCCCGTTGCTGGCGCTCCTTGTTGTATGCCTCGAAGGGTTGATAATAATTGTCCTTTTCCAGCGGGGCAATGCCGGCTTCTTTCAGGCAGGATGCCAGATAGCGGGCAGCCAGTCGTGAACCGTGCATGCCTGCTTCGCGTCCTTGCAGCTCATCGTCGGCAAGAAAACCGACAATAGCCTCGGCCGAAGTGCGGCTGATGCTTTGCAATCCCTTTTCTTGTGGAGATTGTGCATGTAAGGATAGTGCGAAAGAAAGGCAGCAGATTGCTCCCAAAACAGCTTTATACATGTCGTACGGTTTTAAGGATTGGACATACCGGTTGCAAAATTAAAGATAACTTTCCATAGTTCCGATATAAATGTCGTATTTTTGTCCGTTGGTGGATGAATTCAAATCCGTGTAAATCAAATGAGAGAAGGATGAAAAAGAAGAATGAAGCAGTGGAAACCGTCTTGTGCGAACGTGTGCTTTCGGCAGAAGAAGTGGCGTGCATCTCGGTACAGATTCAGCAGGAATTGGAGGCGTATATCGACCCGGTGAAAAGGGAGTATCTTCCCCGTTTCTTCAAGACCGGAAAGGGGCAGTATGGCGAGGGGGATAAGTTTCTGGGAGTGGTGGTACCCAACACCCGGCAGGTGGCAAAGCAGCACAAGCACGAACCTTTTGGGGTAATGGCAACCTTGCTTCAGAGTGAATGGCACGAGTGTCGCCTTTGTGCCTTGCTGATGTTGGTGGAGCGATTCAAAAAGAGCGATGAAAAGGGGAAAAAGGAGATTTATGACTTTTACCTTTCGCAAACGGGCCGTATCAATAATTGGGATTTGGTCGATTTGTCTGCCCCCGGCATTGTGGGCGAATATTTGAAAGACAAACTTCGTAAAGACCTCTACCGGCTGGCGGATAGTCCGCTGCTTTGGGACCAGCGCATTGCTGTGGTATCTACCTATACTCTTATCAAAAATAGTGATTTCATCGATATATTAGCCCTTTCGGAACGGCTGCTCCATCATAAGCATGACTTGATGCAAAAGGCGGTAGGATGGATGCTCCGGGAGATGGGTAAGCGGGACAAGGACTTGCTGGTACAATTCTTGGAGAAGTATTGCAGGACGATGCCGCGAACGATGTTGCGCTATGCCATAGAGAAGTTTCCGGAGGAGGAGCGCAAGGAGTTTATGAAGCGCTGATGGGGAATGAAAATCGTTAAACTGTATTTTGCTCTTCTTGCCAACAAGTTGACAAGTTTTTGCCACCTTATTGGCAAGACTTTGCCACCGCGTTGGCAAACTTTTGCCATAGGCATGGCAAAGTTTTGCCAAAGGTGAGGCAAAGAGTTGGCAAAATTAGTCTCTGATGGTCAGTGCGTTACCAAAGGTAGCCTTCTGCGTAACTATCAAATTCTGTAGCCATGCCGGCATCCAGATGTCTGAAGACGTTCAGTACGGATTGTTGCTCTTCGGGGAGCAGCAGGCGTTCGCCTTTGCGGGCGCGGTAGTAGGTGCGTTGGCCGAAGCCGGCTATCAGGTTGGCGATGGCGATTCCCCGCTTGTTGTAGGGTAGGCTGTTCAGCATGTTCATGAAGCCTTTGGCGTAACGCGCCTTCTGACTGGAGCGGTAGAAGGGGCATTCCCCTTTGACGGTGGCAAGGCGTTTGGGGCTGATGATTTTCCAGTAATCCTTTTCGGTAGGCATGCTCTGCATGGCGAGCTGGCGGAGGCAGGTGGCAGCCTTGGGGCATTGCCCGTTGAGGCATAAGGGGTAGTCGAAGGGGACTTGGGTAAAGGATATTTCTTCTTTCATAAGTAGCGTGTTCTATGCATTGTGCTTTCAGCAGGGGGGAGATTCGGCTTGCTGTCAGTAAATGGCTGGTTATTCTGCACAAATGTAGGAAGAAAGTGTGAGCCTGCAAATATATTTCAAGTATATATCTTGCTACTTCTATCGTTTTTTCTGTAATTTGCCTCCGGGCAGCATAATATTCCGTTGTATGGAGCGTACCAGGTATGTCATACGCCTTTTACTTATGTGAAAAAAGAAAGGGGATGAGTGCTATCTCAAAATAAATTCGTTATTTTGCAGGAAACAAAAGGAATATCCCTATGATTACTTATCTTAAAATAAATGGTTTTAAGTCATTTCATAATTTTGAAATGGAGTTTACCCCTTTGACCATTGTTGCAGGAACAAATGCTGCTGGGAAGAGTAACTTGTTTGATGCATTGAATCTGTTGTCACGCTTGGCTGAAGTGGACAAAATACATACAGCATTCAGAGAAGGGCAAAGAGGTGATTTGTTTGAACTATTCACTCAGTATGATGAACATGCTTATGCCGATGAAATGGAGTTTTGTGTGGAAGTGCTGGTAAATCGTGAAGTGACTGATGCTTGGGGAGCTACTGCAAGATTGAAATATACGAGGTTGCGTTATGAACTAAAAATACATCGCTTTGTAAACTCCAGTGGTATTGATGATTTAGAAGTTGTTTATGAACATTTGGCTACATTGAAACATCAAGAAGACAAATGGATAAAACTTTTGCCTAAAGAACAAATAGAATTTTGGAGACCTAAAGTAATTACAGGGAAACGTGGTCAACCTTATATCTATACACAAGAGCAAAATGAATTGCCTACGGTATTTGTTCCTCAAGATGGTGGTGGAGGTAACAAGCGAAGTTTTCCCCTGAGAAATGCTACGCGTACGGTATTGAGCAGCATTGATTCTGTTGATTTCCGCCATATTCTGGCCGTGAAGCAGGAAATGATCAGTTGGCGTTTCTTACAGTTGAACCCGGAGGATTTACGTCAACCCACAAGTAAGAGGACGGGAGAAGATGTCATTGGTGTTTCTGGGAAAAACCTGGCTGCAGCATTATTTAGGATTCAGCAGGAAGATAAATATTCATTGGTAGAGATATCTCGTGAATTAAATAGTTTTATTCCCAACTATACCCAGGTCTTTGTAGAAGATGATACAGAAAACAAGCAGTATATCATTTATCTGAAGAATGTGGACGGAAAGAAATACTCTTCCCGCGTGTTGTCCGAGGGTACGTTGCGATTGCTTACGCTTTGCATCCTGCAACACGATATGAAATACTCCGGTTTGCTTTGTTTTGAAGAACCGGAGAATGGCATTCACCCATTTAGGATAAAATCAATGGCGAAATTATTGAAGGATTTGACCACTAACTTTGAAGACCATGATCTACCTTTAAGACAAGTGATTGTGAATACGCATTCTACCGTTTTTGTCGGTGAAATTCAGAAATGGGAAGATGATTTGAATGTTTCCATCCATTTTGCGGAGATGAAATCAAGAGTGCTTTCTTTGCCATCGGGCAATAAGGTGAAACTCGATGTTTCGAAAATTATACAAGTTCCTAAAGAAGGGCAATTGACTATCAATTTCTCTGAGCAAGAACGAAAGCTTTCTTTGCAAATGATTAAGGAGTACTTAGAAAATACCCTAAAGGAGTGGTAATATGGCTAGACAATTATTTATTGGATTAATCACGGAAGGCCCTACGGATGTACGTTTCTTGCAGAGTGTGGTGGAAAGGACTTTTATTGATGTGGCTTTTGAATGCGAGAATGATTTAGAACCATACGTGAAATGCTTGACTGTGGAAAAAGTGCGACTTAGTTTTAATGAATATGTAGAGAAAGCTTCACGTCGAGGAATGGAAGAGATGGGTATGGATATACTTTGTGTCCATACAGATGCTGATAGTAAGGATACTAAAAGAGCCTATGCTGAAAAGATAAATCCGGCCAAAGAGTTCTTGTCTGATAAGAAAGGGGAGATTTGCAAGAGTCTGATTCCTATTGTTCCAGTGAGGATGGTAGAAGCATGGATGCTTGCTGACAAAGAACTATTAAAAGAGGAAATGGGTACAAGGATGTCGGATGAAGAATTGGGTATAAATCGTATGCCGGAACTTTATCTTGATCCTAAGGCTACCATTATACAAGCCATAGGTAAATCTAATCGGACTACGACACGTAGGCATAGGAAGGATTTGGATATTAGTGAACTATATGCTTCCATTGGTGCGAGGTTGGAATTGGAAAAGTTGCATCTGCTTCCTTCATATAGGCAATTTGTGGATGAGGTCAGAGAAGCCTACAGACAGTTGGGATTGTTACGGTAATGTGGAAAAATCAATAGGAAATAAAGCAGTGTTTGGAACATGATAGATAGTATGGAACAAGAAGATTTTGATATACGCAACCAGCAGCCCGTCACCAGCCGAGAACGTGATTTCGAGAATGCTCTCCGTCCGTTGAATTTTGAGGATTTCAGCGGGCAGGACAAGGTGGTGGACAATCTGCGCATATTTGTGAAAGCTGCCCGCCTGCGTGGCGAGGCGCTAGACCATGTGCTGCTTCACGGCCCTCCCGGATTGGGAAAAACAACACTCAGCAATATCATAGCCAACGAACTGGGCGTAGGTTTCAAGATAACTTCCGGTCCGGTACTCGACAAGCCGGGGGATTTGGCGGGAGTGCTTACCAGCCTGGAGCCCAATGATGTACTTTTCATCGACGAAATACACCGGTTGAGCCCCGTAGTGGAGGAATATCTGTACTCAGCCATGGAGGACTACCGCATAGACATCATGATAGACAAAGGCCCTTCTGCCCGAAGCATACAGATTGATTTGAATCCTTTCACGCTGGTGGGAGCTACCACGCGTAGCGGTCTGTTGACAGCTCCGTTGCGTGCCCGTTTCGGTATCAACCTGCATCTGGAATATTACGATGATGATGTGTTGAGCGGCATTATCCGTCGTTCGTCCGGCATCCTCGATGTGCCTTGCTCCGTAAGGGCTGCCGCCGAGATTGCGAGCCGCAGCCGTGGCACACCGCGTATTGCCAATGCATTGCTGCGCCGTGTACGCGATTTTGCCCAGGTGAAAGGTTCGGGGAGTATCGATACGGAAATCGCACAGTTTGCCCTCGAAGCCCTGAATATCGACAAATACGGTCTGGATGAGATAGATAATAAGATACTCTGCACCATCATTGACAAGTTCAAAGGCGGCCCGGTGGGACTGACCACCATTGCCACCGCTTTGGGCGAAGATGCCGGCACGATAGAGGAAGTCTATGAACCGTTCTTGATAAAAGAGGGTTTCCTGAAACGTACCCCCCGTGGGCGTGAAGTGACGGAGCTTGCCTACAAGCATTTGGGGCGGAGTTTCTATAGTAGCCAGCGTACCTTGTTTGGCGACGAGTGATTCATTAATCATTAATCACTAACCATTAATCATTAAAAAGAAGTGGCCGGATTAAAATCATTGGCAAAAGAAACTGCCATTTATGGGCTGAGCAGTATTGTGGGGCGTTTCCTCAATTACCTGCTGGTGCCCGTATATACCATGGCGATGTCCGCACAGAGTGGCGGCTATGGCGTAGTGACGAATGTATATGCGTGGGTGGCCCTCATGCTGGTATTATTGACGTGCGGCATGGAAACCGGTTTCTTCCGCTTTGCCAATAAAGGGGAGGATGACCCGATGCGTGTGTACTCCACGACATTACTCAGTGTGAGTATGGGGGCGCTTACTTTCCTTGCATTGGGGCTGCTGTTTCTCGACCCTATTGCCGGATGGATGGAGTACAGTGAGCATCCCTGGTACGTGGGCATGATGATGATTGTGGTGGCGATGGATGCTATTCAAAGCATTCCTTTCGCTTATTTGCGCTACAAGAAGCGTCCCATTAAGTTTGCGGCACTCAAACTGCTGTTTATCTTCCTGAATATAGCACTGAATCTGGTCTATTATGTAGGGATGAAAGGGGATGACGTGGGCTATGCCTTCCTTTTCAATCTGATATGCACCTCTACCATTATGCTTTGCATGATTCCGGAGTTACGCGGGTTTGCTTATGTGCTGGATAAAAAACTGTTGAAGCGGATGCTTGCTTACAGTCTGCCGTTACTGGTACTTGGCTTGGCGGGTATCTTGAATCAGGTGGCCGATAAGATTATTTTTCCTTTTGTCTATCCGGATGAGGCGGAAGCTACCGTGCAGTTGGGCATTTATGGAGCTGCCAGCAAAATTGCTATGGTGATGGCGATGCTTACACAAGCTTTCCGCTATGCATACGAGCCTTTTGTCTTCGGAAAGAGCCGGGACAAAGACAATAAGCAGGTATATGCGCAGGCCATGAAGTTTTTCATCATCTTTACACTGCTGGCATTCCTGGCTGTCATGTTCTATCTGGATATTTTGCGCTATATCATCGGCCCTGATTACTGGCCGGGATTGCGGGTAGTGCCTATCGTGATGGCTGCCGAAATCTTTATGGGTATCTATTTCAATCTTTCCTTCTGGTACAAGCTGATTGACGAAACGCGTTGGGGAGCTTATTTCTCCTTGATAGGTTGCACGGTGCTGGTAGTGATGAACATACTTCTGATTCCCCGATACAGTTATATGGCTTGTGCCTGGGCAGGATTCTGTGGCTATGGCATCGCCATGCTTCTGTCCTATTTCGTAGGGCAGAAGAAGTATCCCATTCAGTATGACCTGAAGGCTATCGGTAGTTATGTGCTGCTTGCGGCAGTACTCTATCTGGCTGCCGAATATGTCCCGATAGAAAATATTTACCTGCGTATGGCGTACCGTACCGTTTTGTTGCTGCTCTTTGTGGCCTATATCGTGAAGTGCGACTTGCCGTTGAGGCAGATTCCGTTCATTGGTAGGCTGGTGAAGTGAGGTTAGCGAAGTTAGATTGATAAACATTGCGTATTTAACAGTTTTGTCAAGAAAAGCATTACTTTTGTACTGTTATTAAAACTGAAGTGACACAATGGACAGAAAAATCAATCGCATAAAGATTGTTTTGAAATCAAGGATTGTGCAGAAGAGCAAACAATAAATTCAGAATCAAGTATGATTAAATCAGAAGCAATTCAGAATCTCCTCGCAAGATTCGAATCCATTGCGTGTGAATACGAAGGCGTGGAGTGCTGGAGTGCTCGCGAATTATATCCCATTCTGGGCTATGCCAAATGGCAAACGTTTGAGAATGTTTTAGGAAAAGCTAAGGAGGCTTGCCAAAACGCTGGTGTAGAGACGAGTAATCATTTTACCGGCATCAGTAAAACGATACTTATGCCTAAAGGTGCATCAAAGGACATTGAAGACTTTATGCTCACTCGCTATGCCTGCTACCTCGTGGCACAAAATGGTGACCCTCGTAAGTCGGAGATTGCTTTTGCCCAAAATTACTTTGCTGTACAAACACGTGTGGCAGAGGTAATAGAGCAACGACTTCTTGACTACGACCGTGTCCAGGCTCGCCATAAGTTGGCAGAGACAGAGAAACGCCTCTCTGGTGTTCTTTACGAGCGTGGTGTGGATGACAAGGGGTTCGGAATCATACGTAGTAAGGGCGACCAAGCTCTTTTTCGCATGAACACTGCTATGCTTAAACGTAAACTTGGAGCACCGGAAAAACGTGCTTTGGCAGATTTCTTGCCAACTCTTGGCATTAAGGCAAAGGACTTTGCTGCCGAGATGATCAGCAGTGTTTTACGAGGCGTTTCATTGAGAGAAAATTGAAAACTGATAATTGATAATGGAAGAAAAGACGACCGACAACAGAAATACCTTCGCTATCAAGACTTTTCTGAAAGACTATCTTGATTTGCGCAAAGACAAGGACAATGAACTGGAAACTGTAGATTCCATCCGTAAGGGAGTGGAATTCAAAGGAGCCAATCTTTGGATTCTGATATTCGCCATATTCATGGCCTCGTTGGGATTGAATGTAAACTCCACAGCCGTGATTATCGGTGCCATGCTCATCTCGCCGCTGATGGGGCCTATCATGGGCGTGGGGCTTTCTGTGGGGTTGAATGATTTTGAATTGATGAAGCGGTCTTTGAAGAGCTTCTTGATAACTACCTTGTTCAGTGTGACCACTGCTACCATTTTCTTTCTGGTGAGTCCCGTTGCCGAGGGGCAGTCGGAATTGCTGGCACGTACGTCACCCACCATTTATGACGTATTCATCGCCTTGATGGGTGGCTTGGCAGGTGTGACGGCGCTCTCTACCAAAGAGAAAGGAAATGTGATTCCGGGTGTTGCCATTGCCACGGCTTTGATGCCGCCTCTCTGTACGGCAGGCTACGGGCTGGCAACGGGTAACTTGATTTATTTCCTCGGTGCATTCTATCTTTATTTCATCAATTCCGTGTTTATCAGTCTTGCCACTTTCCTGGGCGTGCGCGTGATGCACTTCCAGCGCAAGGAGTTTGTGGATAAGAACCGGGAGAAGAAAGTACGTAAATATATCGTCCTGATTGCTATCCTGACCATGTGTCCCGCTGTCTATCTGACGGTAGGTATCGTCCAGGATACCTTCTTTGAGAGTGCTGCCAACCGTTTTGTCAACGAGCAGCTCTCCTTTGAGAATACGCAGGTGCTGGACAAGAAAATCCATCACGAGGGCAAGGGCCACGAAATACGTGTCGTGCTGATTGGGCAGGAGGTGCCCGAAGCTTCCATCGCCATTGCCCGCAGCAAGATGAAAGACTATAAGCTGGACAATACCAAGCTGATAGTCCTCCAAGGTATGAACAATGAAGCGGTGGATATTTCTTCCATCCGTGCCATGGTGATGGAAGACTTCTACAAGAACAGTGAGCAGCGTCTGGTGGAACAGAAACAGAAGATTGCCACACTGGAGCAGAATTTGGAAAGATACAAAACCTTCGATGAATTGGGCAAGAAGATTATCCCAGAACTGAAAGTGCTCTACCCGTCGGTAAAGACCGTATCAATATCTCATGCGATTGAACTGGCGGTAGATTCTGTACGGGTGGATACTGTGACCCTTGCCGTCTTGAAATTCGGCAAGCATTCGGGTGCGCACGAGAAGGAAAAGATTGCGGAGTGGCTCAAGGCGCGTACGGGTGCCAAGCAATTGAGGCTGATTACTGAATAATACAAGAATTGACGGAATGAAAATAAGATTTATACTGATAGCTGTCTGCTTCCTTTTTTCTCTGCCGGGACAAGCGGATGAAGGGATGTGGATGCTGGGAAATCTGAACAAGCAGACACGCCAGACCATGAAAGAGTTGGGCTTGCAGATGTCTGTCAACAAGCTATACAATACGAAACGCCCGTCGCTGAAGGATGCGGTAGTCAGCTTCGGAGGCTTTTGTTCCGGAGTGGTGGTGTCCGGGGATGGGCTGGTGTTTACCAATCATCACTGCGGCTTCAGCAGCATACAGCAACACTCGTCTGTGGAGCACGACTATCTGAAAGACGGATTTGTGGCACGTAATCTTAGTGAAGAACTGCCTAATCCGGAACTTTACGTCCGCTTCCTCTTGCACCAGCAAGACGTGACCCGTCGGGTACTTGGAGCAGTAAAACCGGATATGAACGAATCTGAGCGTACAAGTGTAGTAGATTCGGTGATGCTGGTCATTGGCGAAGAGGTTTCTCGTAAAGACTCCACGCTGATAGGCATTGTGGATGCTTACTATGGAGGCAATGAATTCTGGCTTTCCGTTTATCGCGACTACAATGATGTGCGTTTGGTATTTGCACCCCCTTCTTCAGTGGGCAAGTTCGGCTGGGACACTGACAACTGGGTATGGCCGCGCCATACGGGTGACTTCGCCGTATTCCGTATCTATGCCGGCAAAGACAACCGTCCTGCCGACTATTCTCCCGACAATGTTCCCTACCATCCCGAATACGTGGCTCCGATATCTCTGGACGGTTATCGTGAGGGTTCCTTTTGTATGACGATGGGCTATCCGGGCAGTACGGAACGCTATCTTTCCTCTTTTGGCATCGAAGAGATGATGACCACCACCAACCAGGCTCAGATAGATGTCCGTGGTGTGAAGCAGGCCATCTGGAAGCGTGAAATGGATAGCCGTGACAGCATCCGCATCAAGTACGCTTCCAAATACGACGAAAGTTCCAATTATTGGAAGAACAGCATAGGAGTGAACCGCACCATCAAGAAACTGCATGTGCTGGACAAGAAGCGTGCCATGGAGACCGAACTCCGTCGCTGGATACAGCAGACACCGGAGGAGCGGGAACATCTGCTGCATCTTTTTTCCGACCTGGAGTTGAACTACAAGAGCCGCCGTGATGCTTATCGTGCCAGAGCTTACTTTGCCGAATCTTTCCTGAACGGTCCGGAACTGGTGCAGCTTGCTTTGTCCATCCTCAACTTCGACTTTGAGGGGGAAGAGAAAACGGTGGTTGCCAATCTGAAAGCTATCGTTGAGAAATATGCCAATCTGGACTTGGGCATTGACAAGGAAGTGTTTACAGCACTGTTGAAAGAATACCGCTCCCAAGTGGATTCCACCTATCTGCCCGAGCTCTACCAGACGATTGCGACAGAATACGGAGGTAACGAGCGTACCTATGTGGATAGTCTTTATGCCCGCTCGGAGCTGACCACCCCCCGTGGATTGAAGCGTTTTCTGGAGCAGGACACCACCTATCAGATATATAATGACCCTGCCATCAACTTGGGCATCGACCTCATCACGAAGCTATTCGAGATGAATATGCAGGTACAGCAGGCTTCCGGTGAAATCGAGCGGAATGAACGTTTGTTCAACTCTGCCGTGCGACGTATGTACGCATCCCGTAACTTCTATCCCGACGCCAACTCCACCATGCGTTTGAGTTTTGGCACTGTCTGCGGTTATGCCCCCTTCGACGGAGCGGAATATGATTATTATACCACCGCGAAAGGTATTCTGGAGAAAGTCAGAGCCCATGCAGGCGATGTGGATTTTGAAGTGCAGCCTGAGTTGCTATCCCTTCTTTCCTCCGGTGATTTCGGTAGATATGCCGATGAGAAGGGAGAAATGAATGTCTGCTTTATCTCCAATAATGACATTACGGGAGGCAATTCCGGCAGTGCCATGTTCAATGCCAAAGGAGAACTTCTGGGGCTTGCCTTCGATGGGAACTGGGAAGCCATGAGCAGCGACATCCTTTATGAGCCGAAGATGCAGCGTACCATCGGGGTAGATGTACGCTACATACTGTTTATGATTGAGAAGTATGGGAAGGCAGGAAATCTGATTCAGGAACTGAAGCTTGCCAATCCTTAACGTGTGCCCCCTGCCTATACTTTTATGGGTGATATTTTCTAAATCACTCCACGGATACGGTCATCGAATGCCGAGAGTGCTGCCTTTGCCCCTTCGCCCATGGCAATGACTATCTGCTTGTAGGGAACATTCGATACATCCCCTGCCGCATATACCCCCGGAAGTGTGGTACGGCAGAAAGCGTCAATCTTAATCTCCCCGGTCGGAGTCGTTTCCAGCTTGTTGCGGAAAGGAGCGCTGTTGGCTGCCAAACCGATTTGCACGAAGATGCCGTCTAACGGGAAGTCGCGTTCCTCGCCGGTAAGGCGGTCCTTGATGCGGATAGAAGTTACTTTTTCCCCGTTTCCATCAACTTTAATGGTCTGTGACGAGGTAAAGATTTCCACATTCGGCAGGCTCCGGGCTTTCTCTTGCAGCACTTGGTCGGCTTTCAGTGTATCGGCAAATTCGAATACCGTTACCTTCCGGCAGATGCCTGCCAGGTCGATGGCAGCTTCAATCCCCGAGTTACCTCCACCGATAACCGCCACATGCTTGCCTTGATAGAACGGACCGTCGCAATGCGGACAAAATGCCACGCCGCGTCCTATGTATTCCGCTTCGCCCTCCACATTCAGTTTGCGCCAGCTTGCCCCTGTGGCAATGATTACCGCCGATGCATGGAACATCTCGCCGCCTACGGTGGAGACACTTTTCTCCGTTCCCTGCAACTTTACTTTCTCTATCTTACGCTCCTCGAAAATCTCTATCGGATAGTGCTCTATATGTGTGCGGAGTGCGTTGGCAAGTTCTGCACCAGTAGTCTGCGGCACGGAGATAAGGTTTTCTATGCCTACCGTCTCTTTTACCTGTCCGCCTATGCGCTCGGCAACAATCGCCACCCGTAGGCCCTTGCGTGCAGAGTAGATGGCTGCGGAAGCTCCGGCTGGTCCACCGCCCAATACCAGCACGTCGAAATCTCTCTCTATCGGTGCTTCGTCCTCTTGCGGAGCACTGCCGAAGGCTTCTTCCAGCTTCTGCAAAAGCTCTCCTAAAGAACCGCGACCTACGTGAAGCAGCTTGCCATTAGCGTAGACTGACGGCACGGCTTGTATCTTCAGCGCATCCACTTCCTCTTGATTAAGCGCCCCGTCCACCATCTCGTGGGTGACGTGCGGATTCAGCAATGCGATGATGTTCAGTGCCTGCACCACATCCGGACAGTTGGTGCAAGTAAGCGATACATACGTTTGCAGGCTGATGTCGCCTTGCAACGCCCGGATGCGGCGACGAATTGCTTCGTCCGGCAGATTTTTCCCCTTTCCATCGGCATTCAGCACGGCAAGCAGGAGGGAAGTGAACTCGTGTCCGCCGGGGATGCCGCGGAACTTGATGCCGGTTTCCACATCGTCTTTCAGCAATGTGAACTCCAACACGGGGTTCTCTATCTCACTCATCCGGCAGGAGAGCTTGTCGGAACAGCTTGCCACATCCTTCAAGAATCCGATAAGCTCTTGTGCCTGCTCGTGACCCGGATGATAGGTGATGTGAAAGACGTAGCGGGCTTCCAAATGCTGGAATACGCTCCGCACCTGGTCTAATATAGTTGTTTCTAACATGATTAATAGGGTGTTTGGGGTGAGAAAATAGTCTTTTAATATGTTTGATATAGAGTAGTTGCAGAACTTGTGAGGAAGTACTCCAATACTCCTTCGAAAGTACTGCGGTACTCCTTTGAAAGTACTACAGTACTTCTGTACAAGTACTGCGGACGTCTTAAAGGAAAGCGGACGTCTTTCTATGGTGAAAGCGCCCGCTCCTCCTATTACTTATCAAATCTTTCCTACAAGGTCGATGCTCGGCTTCAAAGTTTCCGCTCCTTTCTTCCACTTGGCAGGGCAGACTTCTCCATCGTGTGTGGCAACAAACTGTGCAGCTTCTACCTTGCGCAGCAGCTCGTCGGCATTGCGTCCGATGTTGTTGTCCTGTATCTCGGCAATCTTGATTTTACCCTCGGGATTTACGAGGAATGTGCCGCGATATGCCATGCCTTCCTCTTCAATCATCACGCCGAATGCGCGGCTCAGTACGCCTGTGGGGTCGGCAAGCATGGGGTACTTAATCTTGCGGATGCTTTCGGAAGCATCGTGCCATGCCTTGTGCACAAAGTGCGAGTCTGTGCTTACAGAATATACTTCTACGCCCATTGCTTGGAATTGGTCATATTTCTCTGCGATGTCTACCAGCTCGGTAGGGCATACGAAGGTAAAGTCTGCCGGATAGAAGAAGAAAATGGCCCATTTACCTTTTACGTCTTCGTGGGATACTGTTTTGAAACTTCCGTTTTGGAAAGCCTGAACCTTGAATTCAGGGAGTTGTGAGTTGATGATCGGTTCCATAATTTTTCTCTTTTAATAGGTTTAGTTTTTTGTTTTACCAATGCGAAGATTGTGCAGACAGAATGTAGAAGCCAGTTTGCTTGATGATGCTGAGGTGCAACCGACCTTCGCTTTTTCTGTTTGCAAAAATATAGCATTTTTCCCCGATAGAACAAAAAATCCGATTGAAAGATTTTATGGAGCGATAGATGAAATCTATACGACTGCTTGGGTTGCTTTCAGTGAGAGCATTTCCTTGGGTACGGAAAGTTTTATCTCCTTAACCAGCACTTCGAGCAGCGTGTGGCGGATAAAGTTCTTATTGGTCAGCAGCACGACCTGGCGGGTGGGGCAGGGGATGGCGAAGGAACGTACCAGCTCTTTCTGGGCATCGCCCAGTTGCAGAACGGCCAGTTCGGGGATGAAGGTCACGCCTTTGCCGCTTTCTACCATGCGCATAAAGGTCTCCATGCTGCCCAAGTGATAGGCAAGCTGGCTGGCACGTGCCGACTTCATCTGGCAGAAGCGCACCAGCTGGTCGCGGAAGCAATGGCCCTCGTCGAGCAGCCAAAGCTGTTCGCCGTTCAGGTCGGAAGTACGGATTACCTCGTTGTTGAAGAGGGCGTCTTCGCGCGACACGTAGGCAAAGAACTGTTCATAGAACAACGGCGTCTGCTGCAACTCTTCCATACCTGCCAGACTCGCTACGATACCTGCATCTATCTCTCCCGTCTGCAGGGCTTTCTTGATGTCGTTTGTTTTCATTTCGACTACCCGGATGTCGAGGTCGGGGTATTTCTTCATCAGCTGCGGAAAGAAACGGGGCAGGAGGTAAGGAGCTACGGTGGGAAGTATGCCCAGCTTGAAGGTGCCGGTCAGTGAGTGTTTTTCTTCTTCTATAATATTCTTTATACGGTTGGCTTGAACCAATATATTCTGTGCTTGTTCTATGATGTGGATACCGACGGGAGTGGGGCATACCGGCTGCTGGCTGCGGTCAAAAATCCGGGTGTCCAGTTCCTCTTCCAGTTTCTGAATCATGGCACTGAGGGTGGGCTGTGTCACGCGGCAATATTCGGCTGCTTTGGCAAAGTGGCGGAACTGGTTGACGGCAAGGATGTATTCCAATTGTTGTAAAGTCATGATGAACAAGGCATTTGAAGGTTATGTATAGAGTTCGTCTATGCAAAGATAGAAATTATCTGTTTGACAAGCCTTGATTTACCCCTTATCTTTGCAATACCCAAAAGAAAAATAGTATAAATATTTAAAACAATAGAATTATGAAAACTTTAGATTACTTGCATTTGAATGAAAAGAAAGTGGCTGGCGTAGCATCAGCATTGCACCAATTATTGGCCGACTTCCAGGTACATTACACCAATCTGCGCGGTATGCACTGGAACATCAAGGGACACGGCTTCTTTGTGCTGCACGAGAAGTTCGAGAGTATGTATGACGATACCGCCGAGAAGATTGACGAGATTGCAGAGCGCATCTTGATGCTGGGTGGCGTGCCCGAGAATAAGTTCAGTGAATACCTGAAGGTTGCCAACGTGAAGGAAGTGTCCGACATCTCTTGCGGCAGTGAGGCTGTGGACCATATCCTCGAGACTTACGGCTACCTGATTGGTGAAGAGAGAAAGGTAATTGAACTGGCAAATGAAGCTGGCGATGACGTGACGGCAGATTTGATGACCGGCTACCTGAAAGAGCAGGAGAAAATGGTTTGGATGCTCGTTGCATTCAGTACGAAAAGCTGCACGAAATAAAGGATAAAGAGTCGTGAAAAAGGATAGGGTGATAAAACGGTAGCGGATGCTGCCGGTTTTATCACCCTATCCTTTTTCTATAGTTTATATCACTTCTTCTTCGGTGTCCGTCTTGCCCACCCTTCTTCACTGAAGTCGGGCTCTGCATCCTTAAAGTCATTGTTGCCCTGGAAGAACTGTTTCCAGTCATCCTTTTTGCCACGGGCTTTGGTGTAACCCCGCTCTTCGCGGCTGGGCTTGCCTTTCTTCTTGTCGTTTGCAGGACTTTCGGCCTTTTCGCTGCGTTTGCCGGTGGCATCGTTCCGTTTGCCGTCTTCCTTGTAACTGCGCTTCTTGCTGTCAAACTCTTTTTTCCCATGGCTTCCGGCTGTACCCGGACGTTTGCCCCTCGGAGCCTCCTTACCCTCGTCTCCAGCAACCTCTACGGATACTTTACGGCCGTTCCAGCTGGCGCGGTTCAGGGCCTTCACTACATTGGTGGCTTCCTTTTCCTCCACTTCGAAGAAGGAGAACTTCTGCATCAGGTCAATTCGTCCCAGCTCTACACGTCCACGTGTATTGTTGTTCAGCAGGCTGATTAATTCGTTGGGGAAGAAGTTGTCCATTTTACCCAGGTTGATGAACAAGCGGGTAAAGCCGGGTTCTGCTTTGCGGCTGCTTCTACGGTCGTTGCGGTCGCCCCTCTCGCCACTTCTTGCACCACGCTCACTACCGGTTGCTGTCTCTATCTCGTCACGGCCGCGATAGTAATCCAGGAAACGGTTGAATTCATGCGAAACCATGCGTTTAATCAGGTCCTCTTTGCTCAGCCAATCCAGCTTGCGGTAGATGTCGGTCATAAAGTCGGCGATTTCCTCCTCGTTCACTTTCACCTTTTCAAGATCGTCTATCACTTTGAGCAGTTGCTTTTCGCATATCTGTTTGCCGGTGGGCATTTCGCCTGCAATGAATTTCTTGCCGATGATGCGCTCAATCTCGCGCATTTTGCCTTTCTCTCGCAGGTTGATGATGGCGATGGAAGTCCCGGTTTTGCCGGCACGTCCCGTACGGCCGCTGCGGTGGGTATAACTCTCGGTGTCATCGGGCAATCCGTAGTTGATGACGTGTGTCAGGTCGTCCACATCGAGGCCGCGTGCGGCAACGTCCGTGGCAACCAGCAGTTGTAGGTTGCGGATGCGGAACTTTTGCATCACGGTGTCACGCTGCGCCTGACTCAGTTCGCCGTGCAGCGAGTCGGCATTATAGCCTTCCTGCATCAACTTGTCAGCTATTTCCTGCGTTTCTTTGCGGGTACGGCAGAAGATGATGCCGTATATCTGCGGATAGTAGTCCACAATACGTTTCAGGGCAGCATACTTGTCTTTGGCATGTACACAGAAGGCTACGTGTTTCACGTTGCTGGTGCTTTCATTTTTGCGTCCGATGGTGATTTCCTTGGCATCGCGCAGGTACTTCTTGGAGATGCGTGCGATTTCCGGGCTCATGGTAGCGGAGAACAGCAAGGTGTTGCGCTCCTGCGGCACATCGGCGAGAATGGCGTTGATGCTGTCTGTGAATCCCATGTTCAGCATTTCGTCCGCTTCGTCCATAACCACGTTCTGTATGGTGGCGAGGGACACGGTTTTGCGTTCCATCAGGTCCAGCAGTCGTCCCGGTGTGGCTACGATGATGTGTACACCCCGTTTCAGGGCGCGTATCTGGCTTTCGATGGACGAGCCTCCATATACGGGCAACACTCGCAAGCCATCGGTATATTTAGAATAATCGTTCAAGTCGCCTGCTATCTGCAAACAAAGTTCGCGGGTGGGGCAGAGAATAAGTGATTGGGGAATTCGGTTGTTGACGTTAATCTTCTGTATGAGCGGCAGGCCGAACGCTGCGGTCTTTCCTGTTCCTGTTTGTGCCAGTGCTACTACATCATTGTTTTCTCCTAAAAGGTAGGGAATTACTTCCTCTTGTACCGGCATGGGCTGCTCGTAACCCATTTCTTCGATGGCGCGGCGTATCTCCGGCGACACACCGAGCTCTTCAAATGTCTTCATTAAATCTTCTGTATATCTTTATCTTTATATTTCGGGCGCAAAGATAGTGCTTTTCAATGGATAATTGATAATTGATGGTTGATAATTATGCAATTACATGATAAAATCGTTTTTTATTGGCTACTCATTATCCATTATCCATTGTCAATTATCCGTTAAAAGAATGTCTTGCAGTCTCTTTCTTTCTTCTTTTGTCAGACCGATGCCTCTTTGCAGGTAGGTGTCGGTATCTCCATACCTTCGTTTCATTTCTTCAATGGCGGCATTCAGGAAATCTTCGCGTGCCGAGAATACGGTAGTGATGGCCTCTTGCGAGCGTGCCGGAAGCTGGTAAGCATATCGGGAGGCCGCCGGGATGTTGAAGTAGTCGTTGCTGAGGCGATAATCTTCCATGATGATGTCTTCGTCCACTCCAAGGGAGGCAAGCACAAGTGCCGATACGATGCCCGTGCGCCCTTTGCCCGAAGAGCAATGGATTACGACGGGATAATTGTTCTTGTCCAGCAGGATATCGAAAATCCGGCGATATTCTTTGGTGTAGTTGTTGATGAGTTCGCGGTTCATCTGCTCCACGATTCGGTAGACAGTATCGCTCTTGATTTTCTGTTCCTGTACACCTTTCAGGATATACTCCATGTCGCCGGTAGGAATGGGGATATGGATCACTTTGAATGCCTGTTGCAAAGGGCTTTGTCTATTCGCTTCGACAGATGAACGCAGGTCGATGATAGTCCTTATGCCTATGTTCTTGAGCTCTTTGCGCGAACACGGTTTCAGTTTATCTATTTCGGCAGAGCGGTACAGCATGCCCCAATGCACTTTCTTTTGGGTGGGATAGGAGGAATAGCCTCCCAGGTCTCGGAAGTTCTGTATGCCGGGGATGTTGATGTTGCGGGTGGCAATCTTTACCCGGTATTTGTCAGCGAATACAAGTGTGTAGTAGTATCGTTGTGTAGGGTCGGTAGTGATGACAGTCATCTTCAGGTCGGAGATGTTGGCGACGGCAACGGGAACATCTTCGGGGATATGGTTGGGATTGGTCGAAGCATATACCTTCACATTTCCTTTGATGAGAGGGGCCATTTCCCATTTTACAATGCAGTTGCCCACGTTGTTTTCTTCGCATACAACGGAAATGTGAGGGGCAGTGCCATTGCAGGAAGGGAGCAGCACTGCCAAAACAAGCAAGTTCAATAAGTTCTTATACATAATTCGTAACCTCTCTGATGTCGTTAATCACAAATATATGTAATTTACCCACAGAAGGTAACAGCAATGCCAAGCTTTTATATTTCTTTTTTGAACTTTAAAAAAACTGCTATAGATTCTTTCGTGCATAGGCAGGTTGGTTTACAATGTTACATCAGCGAACCGGGAGGTGGTAATGGGGGGAGTTTCCCTTGGGGCTTTTGTCTCCATGACAGCATGATGTAATTGAGTTGTTTTCCCACTTCTCCGGGTTTAAAGTGTATTTGTTCTTTCAGTTTTACTTCGATTTCCCTATATACATGCAGTGGTACTCTGGCGTATGGGCTAAAGGTCGTGAAATTGAAATTCACTTCCATTACTTTCCCCGTATCCGGACTGAGTAGCATGGTTATTGTGAACTCACGCTTTCCGAGTTCATCTGCCATGGCTTTGGTAAAAGCTTCGTCCACAATGAAGTCTGCTTGTTTACTCATGGAGCTATTGTATTCAATTACTTTTTTTTCATTCCAGCTACCGATGTATATTTTTCCTGTGGCTTTATATACAATATCTTTGTATGTCAACTTGTTCTCTTTGTTATAAAGAGTCACAAACTGGCTACCGTCATCTACGTCACATTGATACGTATAACCATCTACCTCGAAAGTGGTGGTTTTTTTATAAATGACTGTTCCTTCAAGCGATTCTTCTGTTCTGATAGGTTTATCCTGTGCTACACAAGGGTAGATGTATCCTATAAGCAGTGTAATAAGCAATAGTCTTTTCATTCGTCACAATTTTTAGTTGTTAATTTTGTATGTTGCTTACATTAGCGAACCGGGAGGAGGTAATGGGGGGAGTTTCCCTTGGGGCTTTTGCATCCATGCCAGCATAATGTAGTTGAGTTGTTTTCCTTCCTCTATGGGTTTAAAATGAATTTGTTCTTTCAGTTTTACTTCGATTTCCCTATATACATGTAGTGGCACTTTGGCGTATGGCTCAAAGGTGAAAAAATTGAAATTCACTTCCATTACTTCTCCCGTATTTGGACTGAGCAACATGGTTATCATAAGTTCCGTTTTCCCAATTTCATCTGCCATGGCTTTGGTGAATGCTTGGTCTACTATGAAATCTGCTTGCTGACTCATGAATCTGTCATATTCAATTACATTGCTACTCCAGCTGCCAATATATGTCTTCCCCGTGTCTTTATACACAATCTTTTCGTATGTCAGTTTGTTTTCTTTGTTATAAAGAGTCACAAACTGGCTACCGTCATCTACGTCGCATTGGTACGTATAACCATCTACCTCGAAAGTGGTGGTCTTTTTATAAATGACTGTTCCTTCAAGTGATTCTTCTGTTCTGATAGGTTTGTCCTGTGCTACACAAGGGTAGATGTATCCTATAAGCAGTGTAATAAGCAATAGTCTTTTCATTCGTCACAATTTTTAGTTGTTAATTTTATGTTGGGAAAAATATTGGTGATATCCGAATACTCTTTAAATGGATAATTGTCGTATCCTTCCTGACGGAAAGCATTAACGACATTATTAGATATATAGGTTTCAAAGATATCCAAGAATGAAGTTGTAACATGACCTTGCTGATTTACATATTTAGTCAATGAAGTTGTTGCTCTTAGGCGTTGGCTTTTTGCATATTTATCTTGTTTTTTGTCCGTCCACTCCACGCTCCTCCTCAAGAACAGGTATTGCGCATAGTGCGCTTCTATCTCTCTGTTCATCATAGAACTTTTGAACGATGATATAGGCTCTTGTGTGGTTTGGAAAACATGGAACATTTCATGCAGAAGGTTGTTTGCTTCCAATTCTTCCAATCCGATGTGCAAGGTATGCTCTTCCCAATTGTAGGAATACCCTTTGCCGAAATCGAATTCCAGATTGATTTTGTTGTTTTTGACTTTCTCTTTCAGTTGACTGTATAGGTCTCCTCCCAAACAGTCTTCCATGATTCGGGCTGTCATGTTTTCGGTGATTACCCATAAAAGCGAGTCTTGGTCGGCTTCTTTCTTGAATATATTTCCTGCCGGAGTACCCGGTGAAGAGCCGGAACCTCCAGAACTTCCTCCTCCAATCCACACATCGCCACTTCCTCCTCCACCACTGTTCCAGTTGCTATTATTTATAAAGGCATCATCCACCCAATAGGAATGACTAACGCAGTTGGTATAGCTGTATTCCAGCTGGTCTTTAGGTCCGGTATATACATCCCAGCATTGGGTGACGGTTATTACCGAACGGGTCTGGGCATGAGGCTTGAATGTGAGTCCTTGCGCATTCTCTTCGCCAAATACTAGATAGCTTAACAAGTCGAATATGAACACTTGGTCGCTTTCTCTTATGAGTTCGTCATCACGCTTCAATGGAAAAAACTTCATCCATCCGTCTTTGATGTGCAACAGCCAGATGGCATCGATGCAGTGTGGCTTGTCAAGGCGGTAGAGGGGAACGAAGATACAGGTCTCTTCTCCAGTCAATTTATAGGTGAAGTTCCAGAGAGGAATGCCGTATTTCAACAGGAAAGAAGCGGTGAAATGCTTTTCTTCTTCCACTCTGCGTAGTGCGGAAATCACGGCTTTTAGGGTAGAGTCGGTGTAGGCAAAGAAGTTTTCCGGCTTGAATAACGCTTGCCGGGTCAACGGGACATCGTTTGCCGGGAATCGGGGTTGATAGAAGGATTCTTCTGTTTCGCAAGAGGCGAGTATTCCTAAAAGAATGCACAAGGCAAGGCAGATGTTTTGCCATTTCTGCTTAGGAGGGGTTGGAGAGTGCTGTCTGCTTCCTTTTGTATTCATAGCGCGAATGCTTAAGGTATAAAGGATAGACAAATAAAGCAAAAAAAAAGCAGAAATGAAAGGAAAAGCGGGAGAATTTTGTTAATCCGGAAGCTGTTCTACCACAGATTGCATGGATTTTCAGGCCATGTAATCTGTGGTGAACACCCTTTTGTAAGGGTGTCTATGGCTGGTATTTTCGTGCTTCTGCAAATTCCTTTGAAACGGAGTTGTTGAAACTCTTGCATACCTCGGCGGCAAACTCAATGCCGTATTGGATAACTTGGTCCCAAGTAGCCTCGTCCATGGTATCGAGGTCCTCGTAGCGTACATTATGTTTCAGCAGCCCGAAGATGATGCCTGCGTTGAAGTTGTCTCCTGCACCGATGGTGCTGACCGCCTCCAGTGGGGGGATGGAATATTCCTTGGAAATCGTGCCGGTGCGCAATGACACCTGCTCCGCGCCTGCCGTGCAGAGGAAGTTGCGGCAGTAGAATTTCACCTTGTCTTTGTATATCTTGTCGGCCTCCTGCAGGTCCCACATATAGAAGAAATCCTCTTGCGAGCCGCGTACAATGTTGGCGTATTCCAGATTCTCGATGATGGTGGGAGCCAGCTTGATGGCCTCCTCTTTATGGGACGAACGGAAATTGGGATCGTAGTAGATGATGGCATGCATGTCGTGTGCGCGTTCCAGTAGCTCCACCACTTTGTCGCGCAGTACCGGATTCAGGGCATAGTACGACCCTATGATTACGATGTCGTCTTCCTGAATCTGCGGATATTCCACGTCCAGGCGCTGCTTGGGATAATCTTTGTAGAAGATGTATTCCGCATCGCTCCGGTTGTTCAGGAAAGCGAGTGATACGGGGGACTTCCCGTCGGGGAACACATTGACATGGTCTGTGGGAATATTGTTCTCGCGCATGAAGTTGAGGATGATATTGCCCACGTGGTCGTTGCCCGTTTCACTGATAAAGCAGATGGGAACACCGATACGTCCCAGTGAAACGATGCCGTTGAATACCGAACCGCCCGGAACGGCTGCTGTGGGCTGTTCGCCACGGAATATGATGTCCAGTATGGTTTCTCCGATGCCTATTACTTTACGCATAGCGATCTTGATTTTTCTCCGAGGTAACCACCGTGATGGCGCTTGGAGTAGTCTTCAATGGTGAATCCTGTTTCTTTCATGGTCTGTACCACCAGGATGTCGCCGATGACGGTCATGGCGGTGGTCGAAGTCGTGGGTGTCATGCCCAGTACACATACTTCTTGCGGTTTCCCGGTGCTGAGGCATACGTTGGATTCGTGTGCCAGGGGGCTGTCGGGGTTTCCGGTGATGACGATGAACTTCAGTCCCGGGTTCAGGTTATGTGCCAGCTGTGTCAGCTCCACGATTTCGCGAGTTTTGCCCGAATTGGAGATAAGTAGCAACAAGTCGTTCTCCTGAAGAATGCCGAGGTCACCATGCTGTGCTTCGCTGGGGTGCAGGAAAACGGAAGGAATGCCGGTGGAGCAGAAGGTAGTGGCGATGTTCATGGCTATTTGTCCGGCCTTGCCCATACCCGAAGTTACCAGTTTCCCTTTTTTGCGGTGCACTTGTTCTACGATGAGTTCTACAGCTCTTTCATAAGCGTCCGTCACTGGAATGTTCAGTACGGCTTGTGCCTCTTTCTGCAAAAGCTCTTGAATGGATGCAATCATACTTAATGTGCTAATTTGATTAATGTGCTTAAAATTATAGCAATTGCAAATATCTGCAATTTTCTATAAACGGCAATAAGTTTTATTGTATTTTTGTCGCCTCAAATAGCTTGAAACGTCAGAATGAAGAACTTAAAAGAAAATTTACTGCCAACTTTCAATCAATATACCCTGCCCAATGGCATGCGCATCATTCACGAACCCTCAGCCTCCAAAGTGGCTTATTGTGGTTTTGCCGTAGATGCGGGTACGCGCGACGAGCTTGAAAACGAGCAGGGTATGGCGCATTTTGTGGAGCACCTTATATTTAAAGGTACCGCCAAGCGCAAGGCATGGCACATTCTGAACCGCATGGAGAATGTGGGCGGCGACCTCAACGCTTACACCAACAAGGAAGAGACGGTGATTTACTCTGCTTTCCTGACCGAGCATTTCGGCCGTGCCTTCGAACTTCTGGTGGATATTGTATTCCACTCCACCTTTCCGCAACGCGAGATAGAGAAGGAGACAGAGGTGATTATCGACGAGATACAGTCCTACGAAGATAATCCTTCCGAGCTAATCTTCGATGATTTTGAGGACTTGATATTCAGGGGGCATCCCCTGGGACGCAACATTCTTGGCAATCCCGAGCAGTTAAAGCAGTTTCGCAGTGAGGATGCTGCCGCATTCACTGCCCGCTTCTACCATCCCAACAATATGGTTTTCTTTGTTCTGGGCAATCTGAGTTTCAAGAAAGTTGTGCTTATGGCAAAAAAATTTCTGGCGGATATACCGGCAACACCGGTGCATTATGGTCGTACTCTGCCGCCCCTCTATGTACCCGAGCATCTTGTAGTGCATAAGGATACTCACCAGGCACATGTCATGATTGGCAGCCGGGGATATAATGCATACGATGACAAGCGCACCGCACTTTACCTGCTGAACAATGTCTTGGGTGGCCCGGGCATGAATAGCCGCTTGAACGTCTCTCTCCGTGAACGTCGTGGGCTGGTCTATAACGTAGAATCCAACTTGACTTCCTATACCGATACGGGAACTTTCTGCATCTACTTCGGTTGCGACCCTGCAGATTTGGACTACTGCACCCGCCTGGTATATAAGGAATTGAAACGCTTGCGTGATGTCCGGATGACTTCCTCGCAGCTTGCGGCCGCCAAGAAGCAGCTTATCGGGCAAATCGGTGTAGCTTCGGATAATAATGAGAACAATGCGCTGGGTATGGGAAAGACTTTCCTGCATTATAATAAATGCGAAACTTCCGAAGCCGTGTTCCATCGCATTGAACAGCTCACTTCGGAAGCTCTGTTAGAGGTGGCGAACGAGATGTTTGCCGAGGACTATCTTTCGACGCTCATTTATCGCTGACCGCTTTTTTTATTTGAAAACCTGCAACATAGGACGTCCTATCCATACTTGTGGCTGTTTCAGCCCGAAGATGTGGGCAATGGTGGAGGCAACGTCATACTGCATCATGCTTTCGTGGAATTCGCCTTCTTTCTTAATGTTCTTTCCGGAGATGATGAAGGGAGTCTGCATTTCCTGCATGGTCTTGCCGCCATGTCCTTTTTCAATGCCTCCGTGGTCGGCAGTAACGATGAAGATGGTTTCTTTCAGCATGCCTGCCTCTGTAACGGCCTGGATGATGCGGCTCACATAACCGTCGAGTTCTTTCAGTTTGGCGTAATATTCAGGAGTATTGTGTCCGGCTTGATGGCCTACATGGTCGGGGTTGTCAAAGCAAATGGCAAGAAGGGTCGGTTGTTTCTCCTTGATATACTTTTCTGCCATACCGCATAAGGCTTCGGGATGTTTGTTGTAGTCGGGCGCTTGCGCATAGTGGCTTAAGGCAAGAGTGTCTACAAGGTATTTGATACCGTCCCATTCATACAGGCAGCCTATTTCCGCTTCCGGCCGGGCATCACGTAGCAGCTGGAAGATGGTAGGAAATATGCCGTGCTGGTTCAGTACGCGTGACGGAAGCTCGGGAGTCTTGGAGCCCCATTGCGTATATCCGTGCAATTCAGGACCTGCCCCCATAAACATGCTTGCCCAGTTGACGGCGCTGGAGGAGGGAAGTACAGTCCGTTTTTCTAATGTATAAGAACCGTCTGCCATCAGTTGCTTGATGTGGGGGATGTCTGCTTTGGGAACACTGTAGCTACCCCAGCCGTCAAGACCGATGAAAACTACGTGTTTTGCTTTTCCCTTGGCATTGCAGGGAACTGAAAAGAGGCATGCCACTGCTAGGGCGATGAATAATGTAAAAGTCAGTTTCTTCATGTTTTCTTTAGTTCTTATTGTTAACATGAAACAAAGTTACGAGAAACGTACCTAGTTTTAGTACGATATCGTACATAATCCGGCCGATTTTATATCGTTTCGTTCTTTTCCAACCGTTGCATGCTGAATTCACAGCCGCAATACTGCTGGTTGTAGAAGTCATACTCTTTCAGCAGTTGGTTGCGCCGCTCCTGGAGCCCGCCTTTCCGCCAATTCTGTTCCCAGAAGAGGGTATCCGGATAGAGCGCGGCGGCACGGCGTCCGGCTTCATTGATTTGCTCCAGGCTTTTCCAGCGCGAAGAGGCGAGGGTAGTGGTGAATACGGAGAAACCATGCTCGGAGGCGTAGCGGGCTGTCTCTGTCAGGCGCAGTGTGAAGCACTTTAGGCATCGGCTGCCACGTTCCGGCTCGTTTTCCAGTCCTTTTATAGTGTGCAGCCAGTGTGCATAGTCGTAGTCCGCGTCGATGAAATCGAGGTTTTTGGAGGTTACGAAGCGGATAGCCTCCTCTTTCCTTATCTCATATTCCGCCTGCGGATAGATGTTGGGATTGCAGTAGAATACGGTGGGGCGTATGCCGTTTTCCAGCATGCACTCGATGATGGCAGAGGAGCAAGGTGCGCAGCACGAATGCAGCAGCACCTTGTCTTCACCGTTGGGTGTCTGAACTTTCAACATTATACTTTCAGTTTAATCTTGCCTTTCACCAGCAGGCCGGTCAGCCCCACAATGACAAGCGAGAACATGAGGGACTTGAGCAGCCCCGGTACACCGCTTCCCAATGCCTCGGGATAGTGCAGATGCAGCAGTTGCTGGACAGCATACCAGATGTAAGGGATAATATAGCAGGTCAGCGTTGCCGTACCTGCAGGTTTGATGATATCGAACCAGTTGGTTTTGCCTTTCACGTCCGTCAGCCAGTAGAAGAAACCGAACAGCGGGAAGAACATGGCGAGGCAATAGAACAGCCATGTCGGTGTGGCTTGTATTTTGGATATAATCCAGAACGGGTGTGAGACGAGGGCAAGGACAAGCATTCCTACGCCGAGGGCACAAAGCATGCCGATGAATCGTCCCGGCCGTTCCCGGTCGGCATAGCGCTGCATGAGCAGGGAGGTCAATACGCCGGACATACCGAAGGCATGCAGTGTCCAGTCACTCGGGATAAAGGGAAGCAGGATAATCCGGCTGCCGTACTCTCCCGGTATCAGGTCTGAATGGCTGATTACGGCAAGCAATACGACCACGAACCAGGCAATGGCATTCTTCCGCAGGCTTTCCCGGGTGAACAGATAGATGCCTGCACATACCGCATACGTCCAGCCGATAAGTCCGAGGATGCCCCACCAGCTTATCTGGAACGGTTTCCCGTTCATGTCCTTGTAGATGACGAGGAAGGCGAGCAGCAGCACGCCTGCTGTTTTCATTGCGGTGAAAAGGGTCTTTTTCGTTCCTTCCGCTTTGGGATATACCCCCCAGGTGAGGAAGAAGCCGATGACCATCAAGATGGAAAACCATTGATGTGAGAGGCCGCCTTCGATGCCTCCGCTGTTCAGTGAAAACAGTCCCATGGCAATCAGTGCCACTGTCCGCCAGAAGATATGGGCCACGACTTGCAGGGTGTTGTCTCCCTTTTTGTACCGGTTTTGTATGGCAAAGGATACGGACATGCCCATGCAGAAAAGGAAAGCAGGGAAGATGGTGTCGGAGAATCCCATCATGTCTTCGTCCATCCTGGCATGCATCAGCCAGTGGGGCACGTTTTTCAGTCCGGGAATGTCGTTGACAAAGAGCATGAGGAACATGGTGAGTGCGCGGAATACGTCTACCGCGGCAATCCGTTGGAGTGTTAAGCTTTTCATGATAGATAATTTGTTTGGGGGTTTTGAACGCAAATATAGGAAACTATTCTTTCCGATGCTACTGCTTTGCAGGATTTCTTGCTATATTTGCATGAACTTTATGGTCATGGAAAGGAGATTGTTCATTTTTTGTTTTCTTGCCGTCGTGGTATGGCAAAGTGTGGCTTTGGCTGCCGGCACGCCCTCTTTTACTGCGCTGACGTCCTCTTTGGATGAGGCTATCGAGGCGCACCGGCACTATGTCGCCGTGCGTGAAGGACGCATTGCCCGGCTGAAGCGCCAAGTGTTGGATACCGATACCGCCAATATCTCTTTTTTTCGATGGAATGGGGAAATTTATAAGGAGTATAAGGCATATATCTGCGATTCGGCCATCCATTATCTTCGTGTCAATCTGGATTGGGCAGAGCGCTATGGCCGGCAGGATGCAGCACTCGAAACAAGGCTGGAGCTTGCCCACTTGATGGCTTCGGCAGGCATGTACGAGGAAGCCGCCGAACTCTTGAGGCAGACGGACAAAGCCTCCCTTCCCTCCCATCTGCTGCCGGACTATTACAATGCCTGTCATAAACTTTACACAGAACTGAGTTTCTATACGCTGGACGATTCTTTCAAGAAGCATTATCAGGCTTTGGCTACCCATTATGACGATTCTTTGATGCAGGTACTTCTGCCTTCATCCCCCCTCTATCTGGAACGAAGAGAGACGCGGGAGGCCGCTGCAGGCCATCCGGACGAAGCCTTGAGCATCAATGATACGCGTCTGGCACATGCCAAGCCCAATACTCCCGAATATGCGCTGGTGACCTATCAGCGCTCATTGCTCTACCGCCGGCTCGGGAACCGGGAGGAGGAGAAGCGCTATCTGGCTTTGTCTGCACTGACCGATATTCGCCTGAGCATCACAGACCATGCCTCACTCTGGAACCTGGCGGAACTTCTTTATGAGGAAGGGGATATGGAGCATGCCTACCGTTACATCCGTTTCTCGTGGGACGAAACCAACCGATACAACGCCCGTAGCCGCAGCCTCCAGACTGCCGGCATCCTTTCACTGATAGACCTCACTTATCAGGCCATGCGTGAGAAGCAGAATGACCGGCTCCGGCTGTACCTCTGGCTCATCAGCGCTTTGATTGTGCTGTTGGTGGTGGCAGTGGGCTTTATCTACCGGCAGATGCAGCGACTCTCTGCCGCACGGAACAAGCTGGAGCATGCCAACGAGCAACTGCAACTCTCAAACAACATCAAGGAGGAGTATGTGGGCCGTTTCATGAATCTCTGCTCCGTTTATATCAACCGGCTGGATACCTACCGGCGGATGGTCAACAAGAAAATCTCTGCCGGGCAGATGGAAGAGCTGCTGAAGATGGTGCGTTCCCGCGAGGTGCTGGACACCGGACTGAAGGAACTCTATGATAACTTTGATACTGCCTTCTTGCACCTTTTCCCCGATTTTGTCGATAAATTCAATGACTTGCTGCAGCCCGAAGAACGCATCGTGCTCCGTAAAGGCGAGTTGCTGAATACGGAACTCCGCATTTTCGCCTTGATTCGTCTGGGCATCGACGACAGTTCGCAGATTGCAGAATTCCTCCGTTATTCCGTAAACACCATCTATAATTACCGTGCCAAAGTGAAGAACAAGGCCCGCATTTCGCGCGAGGACTTTGAAATACGGCTGATGCAGATACGCTGACAATACGTCAAACCGGCTTTTTGAATCCACTTTCTGCCTTTCTCTTCTTTTGATTATATTTCTGATTATTAGTTGTTTGTTTGTTCATGCTTCTTCACTCCTTCCACCTATTCCCGATTCGCCGGTACGAGGTGTTCTTATCTTTCCTAACTTTGGGGAAGCAAAAGCGAATATCGCAACTAATACTATAACCAAAATTATTGCCATGAAACATTTATTAGCGACAAGCATTTCCATCGCCTTGCTGTCTTTGGGCCTTGCGGGATGCGGTGAGAAACAAGCGACAAAAGAAGTAACTTCGGATGCATTCGTAACCATTCAGGGTCAGGACTTGATAAAGCCCGACGGTACCAAACTCTTCATCATGGGTACCAACCTGGGCAACTGGCTGAATCCGGAAGGATACATGTTCAAGTTCAACAAGACCAATTCCGGCCGTTTCATCAATGAGATGTTCTGCCAGTTGGTGGGACCGGACTTTACGGCCGACTTCTGGAAAGCATTCAAGGACAATTATGTAACGCGCGAGGACATCCGCTTCATCAAGGAGCAGGGTGCCAACACCATCCGCCTGCCTTTCCATTACAAACTGTTTACGGACGAGGACTATATGGGGCTGACTGCCGACCAAGACGGCTTTGCCCGCGTGGACAGCCTGGTAGAGTGGTGCCGCGAATCGGACTTGTACCTCATCCTCGACATGCACGACGCCCCCGGCGGACAGACGGGCGACAACATCGACGACAGCTACGGCTATCCCTGGCTGTTCGACAGCGAAGTCAGCCAGCAACTCTACTGTGACATCTGGCGCCGGATAGCCGACCGCTACAAGAACGAACCGGTCATCCTCGGTTACGAACTCTTCAACGAGCCCATTGCCCCTTACTTCGAGAACATGGAGGAACTCAACGGCAAGCTGGAAGATGTATACAAGAAAGGTGTAGCCGCCATCCGCGAGGTGGACAGCAACCACATCATCCTGCTGGGCGGTGCGCAATGGAACGGTAATTTCAAGCCTTTCAAGGACTCCAAGTTCGACGACAAGATAATGTACACTTGCCACCGTTACGGAGGCGAACCTACCCAAGCTGCCATCCAGACGATTATCAACTTCCGCGACAGTGTGAACCTGCCCATGTACATGGGTGAGATAGGCCACAATACGGACGAATGGCAGGCCGCTTTCTGCCAGACGATGCGCGAGAACAACATCGGCTATACCTTCTGGCCCTACAAGAAGATGGACGGTTCTTCTTTCGTCGGCATCACTCCGCCGGAGAACTGGGCAAACATCGTGTATTTCTCCGAAGCACCGCGTGCCACGTACAAGGAAATCCGTGAGGCACGTCCCGCGCAGGCCATGTCCCGCAAGGCGATGATGGACTTTATCGAGGCATGCAAACTGAAGAATTGTGTGGTTCAGGAGGGTTATATCCGGTCATTGGGAATGAAGTAGCGGGTGCTGCCTCGCTGCAAACAGTACGTATCAAGTCCCAGAGGATGAGATGCCGGGACTTAGCATGAAAGAGGTAGGGACTGAGCTGTACACACCATAGGACTGAGCACCCAAAACATCCGGATGTTTTAGGGCAAAACATGGGGATGTATTGGGATAAAACATCCGGGTGTTTTGGGGTAAAACATGGGGATGTTTTGGACAACAACATCCGGATGTTATGGGTACTCACTATACGGGTGTAAGGACTTCAGTTCCTATGTAGGTAGGGCTAAGTCATATTCCCTTGTATGTCGGGGATTATCAATGGTACGGACTGATTATGATTGCTTACTTATATAACAACTTAATTATACAACAATGAAAAAAGTATTATTCGGTTTGGTTCTGGCCGCTGTCGCGCTGCCTCTTTCGGCCCAGCAGAAGCCCGTCTATCTGGACGCAAGCAAACCTATTGAAGAAAGAGTGGAAGACGCCTTAAGCCGTCTGACCCTGGAAGAGAAAGTGAAGTTGACCCATGCGCAAAGCAAGTTCAGCAGTGCGGGTGTGCCCCGTCTGGGCATTCCCGATGTATGGACGGACGACGGCCCCCACGGCATACGTCCCGATGTGTTGTGGGACGAGTGGGAACAAGCCGGATGCACCAACGACTCCTGCGTGGCTTTCCCTGCCCTGACCTGTCTGGCGGCAACCTGGAACCCCGAAATGTCTCTCCTTTACGGACAGAGCATCGGTGAAGAGGCACGCTACCGCAACAAGTCCGTCCTGCTGGGCCCCGGTGTCAATATCTACCGCACACCGCTCAACGGACGCAACTTCGAGTATATGGGTGAGGACCCTTATCTGGCCGGAAAGATGGTGTCGCCCTATATCCGGGGCGTGCAGCAGAACGGCGTGGCTGCCTGCGTGAAACACTTCGCCTTGAACAACCACGAAGTGAACCGCCACACCACCAACGTCATCGTGGACGACCGTGCTCTTTATGAAATCTATCTGCCTGCTTTCAAGATGGCCGTGCAGGAAGGCGGAGCGTGGAGCATCATGGGTGCCTACAACCTATACAAAGGCCAACATCTTTGTCACAACCAATACACATTGAACGATATATTGAAGGGCGAATGGGGATTCGACGGCGTAGTCATTTCCGACTGGGGCGGCACGCACGATACCCGGCAAGCCATCACCAACGGGCTGGATATGGAATTCGGCAGTTGGACCAACGGGCTCTCGAACGGTGCCAGCAACGCATACGATAACTATTATCTGGCAAATCCCTATCTGAACCTCATCCGCGAAGGTAAGGTAGGTACCACGGAACTGGACGACAAGGTACGCCGCATTCTGCGCCTTATCTTCCGTACGGTGATGAACCCCGACCGTCCGTGGGGAAGCATGCTCTCTCCGGAACATTACGAGGCTGCCCGCCGCATCGGTGAGGAGGGCATCGTACTGTTGCAGAACAAGGGCAATGTGCTCCCGATAGACTTGAACCGGGCTAAAAAGATTCTTGTAGTGGGCGAGAATGCCATCAAGATGATGACCGTAGGCGGTGGTAGTTCTTCCCTGAAGGTACAGCGCGAACTCTCTCCGTTGGACGGCATCAAGCAGCGTGTGGCCGGCAAGGCCGAGGTGGTCTATGCCCGTGGCTACGTGGGCGATGCAAGCGGTGAATACAACGGGGTGGTGACCGGACAGAATCTGAAGGATGACCGTACTCCCGAAGAGCTGATAGCCGAAGCCGTGAAAGAGGCCCGGGATGCCGATTATGTCATCTTCATCGGTGGCCTGAACAAGAGTAACGGCCAGGACTGCGAGGACTCCGACCGTGAGGGTCTGGGCTTGTCCTACGGTCAGGATGCCGTTATCTCCGCACTGGCCGGGGCGAACAAGAATCTGATTGTCGTCAACATCTCCGGCAACGCCATTGCCATGCCGTGGGTGAACGAGGTGCCTGCCATCGTGCAGGACTGGTATCTGGGTTCCGAAGCCGGCAGCTCCCTTGCCGCCATCCTCATGGGCGATGTCAATCCCAGCGGCAAGCTTCCCTTCACCTTCCCCGTGAAGCTGGAGGACTGTCCGGCTCACAGCCTGGGCGAATATACCGGCAAACGGAGCAAGGACATCATCGACATCAAGTATAATGAAAGCATCTTCGTGGGCTACCGTTGGGCCGATAAGCAGAAGAAGGTGAAACCGTTGTTCCCCTTCGGCCACGGTTTGAGCTATACCACTTTCGAATATGGCAAGCCGACGGCCGACAGCAAGACCATGCAGGCCGACGGTACGCTGACCGTGAAGGTTTCTGTAAAGAATACCGGAGCGCGCGAAGGGCAGGAAGTTGTCCAACTGTACATCAGTGACAAGAAGTCCTCTCTGCCTCGTCCCGTCAAGGAACTGAAAGGTTTCCAAAAGGTGAAACTGGCTCCGGGCGAAACAAAGGAAGTCACATTTACCATTGATAAGGAGGCTCTTAGCTTCTTCGATGACACCCAGCACGCTTGGGTGGCCGAGCCGGGCAAGTTCGAGGCTGTCATAGCAGCTTCGGCAGCCGATGTGAAGGGAACGGTTCCTTTTGAATTGAAATGATGTAGGAAAATAAAGTTTCCTTTTAGGTTATTATCAAAGATAGTGTAGATGGAGGGTGTGGCCGTGAGGTTGCACCCTTTCTTTGTACTCTTTACAAGCCAATATGTTTTCTTATATTTCTGAGTTTCTTCGGGTTGGCTAAGGAAGATGCAGATATGCTGGATGTTTAGAGTCAAAGCAGTGATGTTTTGTAGTAATGGGTGAGTTTTTACCGCCGTGTTTGGGCAGATCTTCATCTTTTATATTTATTTTTGCAGAAATCAATGTTTAATAAAAACTATCATGAAGAAGTATTTAGCAGAAATGATCGGGACAATGGTTCTTGTCCTGATGGGATGTGGTAGTGCTGTCTTTGCCGGAAGTGCGGCGGGGGCGGTTAGTGCAGGTGTCGGAACGCTGGGAGTGGCTTTTGCTTTCGGCTTGTCCGTTGTGGCGATGGCATACGCTATCGGAGGAATCTCGGGCTGTCATATTAATCCTGCCATTACCCTGGGCGTTCTGTTGTCCGGCAGGATGAGCGGGAAAGATGCAGCCATGTATATGGTGTTTCAGGTTATCGGGGCGGTTATCGGTTCTGCCATTCTTTATGCATTGGTGTCTACGGGCGCTCATGGTGGTCCTACGGCTACCGGTTCCAATGGGTTTGCTGACGGAATGATGTTGCAGGCATTCATTGCAGAGGCTGTGTTCACGTTTATCTTTGTGCTGGTTGTCTTAGGTTCTACGGATTCCGAGAAGGGGGCGGGTAATCTTGCAGGATTGGCCATTGGTCTTACGTTGGTATTAGTGCACATTGTTTGTATTCCTGTTACGGGAACTTCTGTCAATCCTGCCCGTAGCATCGGTCCGGCACTGTTCCAGGGTGGCGAGGCTCTCTCTCAGTTGTGGCTGTTCATTGTAGCTCCGTTTGTGGGTGCTGCGCTGAGTGCCGTTGTATGGAAAGTGCTTGCTGCAAAAGAAGGTAAATAAATGTCGGCAGACAGTGCCTTAAGAAGAGGCGGCTGATGGCAGAAAACTTATAAAGGGAAGCCCTCCGTCCGAAACTTTGAAGTTTCGGACGGAGGGCTTCCTGTTCTTTCCTTATGCTTGCTATATCTTGTGCCTTATTCGTACAGCGATTTGGCTATACCCATTTCCAGTCCACGAAGCTCTGCCAGTCCGCGCAGACGGCCGATACAGGAATAGCCGGGATTGGTTTTCTTCTTCAAGTCGTCTACCATCTGGTGTCCGTGGTCGGGTCGCATCGGGATAGAGACACCACGGCGTTGTTGCAGTTCAAGGAAGGCTTTCATCACGTGATACATGTCCACGTCTCCTTCCAGGTGGTTGGCTTCGTAGAAATTGCCTTCGGCGTCGCGTTGTGTACTGCGCAGATGGACAAAGTTGATGCGGTCGGCAAATTGCTGCATGATGACTGCACAATCGTTGGCGCTGCTTACACCGAGCGAACCGGTGCAGAGGCAAAGACCGTTGCTCTTGTTGGGAACAGCGTCAATCAGTGCCTGGAAATCGGCAGCACAGCTCATGATGCGTGGCAGGCCGAGGATGGAGCACGGTGGGTCGTCCGGATGGATAACGAGCATGACACCTGCTTCGTCGGCTACCGGAGTGATTTCTTGCAGGAAATAGATCAGGTTGGCACGCAGGCGTTCCGGAGTGATGCCCTTGTAGCGGTCCAGTTCCTGTTGGAACTGTTCCAGGGTGAAGCTTTCTTCTGAGCCGGGAAGTCCGGCAATCATGTTGCGTACAAGCAGTTGTTTGTCTGCCTCTGTCATCTGTTCGAAGCGGGCACGGGCTTTGGCCTTTTCTTCATCGGTGTATTCGCCTTCTGCACCGGGACGACGTAGCAGGAAGAGGTCGAAGGCGATGAAAGCGGCACGTTCAAAGCGGAGGGCACGACTGCCGTCGGGTAGTTCGTAGGCGAGGTCGGTACGTGTCCAGTCCAGTACGGGCATAAAGTTGTAGGTGACAATGTGAATGCCGCATTTGCCCAGGTTACGCAAGCTCTCTTTATAGTTGTCGATATACTTCTGGAAGTCTCCGGTTTGGGTCTTGATATGTTCGTGTACGGGTACACTTTCTACTACAGACCAGCGCAGACCGACGGCTTCAATCATTTCTTTCCGTTTCTTGATTTCCTCTACTGTCCATATTTCCCCGTTTGGAATATGATGCAAGGCGTTTACAATGCCGGTAGCCCCGGCTTGTTTGATGTCCCAAAGGCTTACCGGGTCGTTGGGACCGTACCAGCGCCAGGTTTGTTCACAAAGAATCATGTTATTTATTGTTTGATGATTTGCAATTTACTATTTACATGGCGAATGCGTTGAACCCTCCGTCCACTACAGCCACCGTACCGGTGACAAAGCTGGAAGCATCGCTGATGAGGTATTGGATGGTTCCGCAAAGCTCTTCTGCACGGCCCATACGTCCGAAGGGAGTTTGGCGAATCACATCTTGCCCACGTTCCGTGTAGCTTCCATCCGGGTTCGTCAGCAGGGCACGGTTCTGCTCTGTGAGGAAAAATCCGGGTGCGATGGCATTTACACGAATACCTTCACCAAACTTCTTGGCAACTTCCGTAGCCATGAAGGCTGTGAAATTGGAGATACCGGCTTTTGCGGCAGCATATCCGGCTACACGCGTCATGGGGCGGAAAGCAGCCATGCTGGAGAAGTTGACAATAGCACCTGCCTTCTGCTCCACCATCGGTTTGAGGAAGACTTGTGTAGGCAGTACGGTACCGGTCAGGTTTAATTCCAGCACCCGTTGGAACTCTTCTATCTTCAAATCGAAGAAAGTGCCCGTGGGCGCGATGGTGGCACCCGGCATATTTCCGCCGGCTGCATTCAGCAGGGCATCTATGCGGCCATAGGCTTTCAGGATGTCAGCCAAGTTCTGTTCCAGCAGTTCACGGTTCATCACGTCGGTTGTCAGGAACATGGCTTCTCCACCGTTTGCCTTGATTTCTCCGGCAATGGCGTCCCCTATTTCTGTCTTGCGTCCCAAAATGACGACCTTTGCACCTTCTTCTGCCAGATGAAAGGCGATGGCTTTCCCCAATACTCCTGTTCCGCCGGTTATGACCACTACTTTGTCTTTAATGTCAAATAAGTTTTTCATGATTCGTTCATTTAAAAATTACGTTGTGTTTTATTTGATTAGCGTTGCAAAAATACGGAATAATCTGTTGCACTGACTAACAATCATACAAAAAAGATGCATTTGTTGTCCGGAAGAAAGTGCTATTTCCTTATCGGGTTGTCCAATGCCGTGGCTTGTATATACAGTAGATTGAAGTTGTCATGCGGTTTTAGGATACGGTGGGCATAATAAAGATTCAGGTAGTCTTTGCGTGCAGGATTCAGGTAGACGGCAGTACGGTAGAGGTCTTTGCAGAAATTCTGTATCGAGCTTTCCCAGCCGCTTATCTGCTGGTAGGGCCATTCACTGAGGCCCTTTCCGACGTAGGAAGCCAGGAAATCCATGGCTTTGTAGAAGTTACGTCCATCGGTAGAGGTGATGTCATCCAGCTTGATTCCAAGATTTTTTGCCATCAGCATGATGTCAATAAAGTGGGTCAGGTTGTACTGTGAGTAGTGGAAGGCAAGGGTACGTTGCAGTTCGTGCGGTTGTCGTCCGTCAGGAGCTATCTGGGGGAAGATACGTTTTTGGGGGAAGTCATTGATGATTTCCTGCGCCAGTTTCTTGTTACCGGTATAGAGGGCGAAAGCTATGATTTGGGCATCGTAGGCTACGCTGTGGTTGTTGGCACTGGCTGCTTCTTCCTTACCTTGCGGACTGGCGAGCATCCAGTCGGTCAGTTTGGAAAACCATTTCTTCAGTTGTTTGCTGTCCTGGGTAGTAAATGCTTTTGACTGTTCTAGCAGTGCCACAGCATCCAGCATTTCTATGAAGGAGTAGGTGTCTATCAGCCCATAGCAGCGACCTTTGTCGTTATTGTGTCCCGGTATCATTTGTGCATATTCCAGGTTGGGGTTCATTCGGGTGTCTTTGTTCAGAAACCATACGCGGATAAGTTCTGTGGCTTTCCGGGCATACTGCTCTTCTCCGCTGAAGTACCAGACCAGAGCCAGGGTAGTGATACGGCCGGCTGTTGTTCCCAACCGATTACGGTCTAGTTTGTTCAGTTCAGGATTGGATACGCCGTCGCGGTTGATGTAAGGCAGGCCGTTTGGCTTTGTTGGGTCGGGCCAATAGTATCGGGCTTGGCTCATATAGTCATGCTTGTCACCGCTGGCAGGTGTTTTTTCTTTCATCATGACAGAAAGGGGCTGGGCGTCCAATAACCTGTCCGCTTCCGCTTTCAATATCTCGTAAGTTGTGGCATAGAAAGGCTCGTGAATAGAGTGCTTTACATTTGCAAGGTGTGCTGTGTTCCAAATGGATTGTGCTTGCATACAAGATGCCAGAAGCAGGAATGCAAGCGTCCATTGTATTGTTGTTTTCGGTTTCATGTCTTTTATTTTAGAGCGATGGACTTCTGTAATACCAATAAGCTTTCCGGTCCCATATTGAACAGCAGGTCTATGATGCTCAAGTTGGGCAGAAACCCGAGTCTCTCTTGAAACACTTGATAATAAGGTTGTGGTGAGAATTCTGTATCTTCCAGAGAAAAATCCTTTTTCGGATGAATGCGTTCGCGGAAATCTGTCTCATCCGGAGCAAACTCAGTCCGGTATCCGGTAGTACGTGCCATATCCGGTTGCAAGTCTATCAGGGAGCAGACGAGGTGGCAAAGTTCTTCGTTGAAATCGGCTAAGAATTCATATTTCTGTTCATAGAAGGGACGGAAGTCATCCTTGTAGTATTCAAAGAAAGGAGTGTGGTTATAGGCAGATTCTATGGCATTCCAGTGCAGATGCCGCCAGTTACCGTGGTCGGAGATACGGATATCGCGCATCGGGCATTTTAGGCTATCCGGCTTTACGGTAGGGATGGAAAGTGCCAACTCGCCGTCCGGTGCGGCAATGGTGCAGCGGTTGCGGTAAGTCTGCTTCATATAGTGGTCATGCTGTTCGATGAATACTTTATCGTATGCCAGCAATTTGGTATAATATTCTATGGGAGCCAAATAGGCGGAAGAAAGAAAAACTGTTTTCATCAGTATATTTACGATTAGATGATTTGCGATTTACGATTGAAGCTACTGTTCATTGTTTGTATTTTCATTTTTATTCTTTCATTTGTTTGTCATTCCACTCTTTTCCATATCTTGCCCCATCGGTAACCGCTGAAAGGTCCTGTTCCCTTTTCTTTGGAGAACCAGATGATAGATGCCTTGCCTATGATGTGGTCTTCGGGGACGAAACCGAAAAGACGGGAGTCCGAAAGATTGATGGCATTGTTGGCACTTACCCAGTAGTAGTCTTTGGTAAAATGGCAGTGTTGCACGGGTTTGCCTTCCACATAAAGGGTGTCGTTTTTGATTTCGGCTTGTTTCTTTTCGTGAAGTACCAGGGTGTTTCGCAACAAAGTCTTGTTCCACGGATATACGCGTATGGCTTTGCCTTTGCTGGGGATTATCAGAGGTTTCAACATCTCCATGGAGTCTTCCTTGACAATCGGTTCTATCCAGCAATTCCCGTTCATGGCTTGTTCCAGCAAGTAGTGTTCATAGCGGCTGAAACTACGTATATTCTTTATTGAGTCCTGTCCCAATAGTTGGTTGGGAGCGATGGAAAGGATGGAAAGCAATGAATCCAACTGTTGTTCCCGTTGACTGGGGTAAGAATAAAGAAACTTCTGGTCGGGTGCATTCTTTTCGGAAGGAATCACTGAAAAAAGCGAATCTATCAGCAAGGTATCTCCAGGAGTACCGATGCAACGGCTGATAAAGACTTCCCGTCGGTCAATCACGGGTTCTGAAAGATTGGCAGGATTGTTGAATACAAGAATATCCTCTTTCTGCACCGGACTGTCCGCCCAGCGATGATATCCCCATAACTTCATGAAAGGAAGCCGCAGACCGTAGCTCCACTTGTTTACAAGAATACGTTCACCCTGATACAGTGAGTTCTCCATGCCGGAAGAGGGGATAAGATAGGAAGTTGCCACACAACCCCGAAGCAGCACCACGACGAGTGCCACTCCAACTATTGTGATTGCTATCTTACACCCTTTTTTCATTTAATGCCGTCCACACACTTGAATATCCGGTTCCAGCGTATCTTGCCGTCAAACCAGTTGCGGTCTTTGTCCAGTGACAGCCATACTACAATCGGTTTTCCTACGACATGGTCTTCCGGCACAAAGCCCCAGTAACGGGAGTCGGCGGACTTGTCGCGGTTGTCGCCCATCATCCAGTAGTAGTCCATATTGAAGGTATAGGAGTCGGTCTTTTCACCGTTGATGTAGATGCCGTCTTCCTTGACTTCCAGTTTGTTGCCTTCGTAAGCAACGATGCAGCGTTCGTAGATGGGAAGGTTGTCCTCGGTCAGCTTGATGGTGGCGCCTTTGGCAGGAATCCATATCGGGCCGTAGTTGTTGCGGTCCCATTTGGTGTAAAGGTTCAGCGGATACATCTGTCCCGAGAACTCTCCCGGCTCGATGATAATCTTGCTGATGAGTTTCTTGTTGCCCGTAAGGGTCTTGTACATCTTTTTGGTGAGCGGAAGATGATAGACCGGTGCCAGCCTGCCCTGGGCATCCCGGCGGTCCAGTCCCATTTCAATCAGATTCTCTTCCCAGCCCAGACCGTCGGTCATCAGTGTCTGGTCCTCTTTGCTGATGCCCAGTTCACGGAACATATCATCGGTGATATAAGGACCTGTAGTCTGTACAAAGTAGTTGAACTGCATTTCTGCAGGGTTCTCGATGGCCTTGCCGTCGATGTATACCTGTCCTTTCTTGATTTGCAACGTATCGCCGGGCAGGCCTACGCAACGTTTTACATAGTTTTCACGACGGTCAACGGGGCGTATGACAATGTCACCGTACATTCTCGGATTGGAACGGATGAGGTTACGTCCGGCATTGTAGTACAAATCATAGACGGTACGTTGCTGCTTGCGTGTCAGGCTGTCCATATTCACCTTGTTGGGATACGCGCGTTTTCCTTCTTCGTAAGCAAGGGTATAGAAGTCTGTCTGCTGGAAGTTGGTGGCTACCGTGTCGCCTGCCGGGAAGTTGAACACCACAATATCGTTCAGTTTCACTTTGCCGAAGCCCGGCACACGTTTGTATTCCCATTGAGGCCATTCGATGTACGACTTGGTGTTGAATACCGGTAGTGTATGTTGTGCCAGCGGCATGGAAAGCGGCGTATTCGGTACGCGCGGGCCATAGCTCATCTTGCTGACATAAAGGAAATCGCCTACCAACAAGGATTTCTCCAGTGAGGAAGACGGTATCTGGTAATTCTGGAACACATAGATATTTACGAAGTAGACGGCTACCAGCGCAAATACGATGGCATCCACCCAACTCATGATGCTGCGTACGGCAGGATTCTCCGATTTCTTCCAGAACCCCCAGGGTATCTTCTTACTGATGTAGATGTCAAAAATGAAGGGTAGTACAATCAGTCCCAGCCAGCTTTTTACCCAAACCAGAAAGGCAAGGTAGAGCAGGGTGACTATACTGAATTTAATCCATTGGGTGCGTGTTGTTTTTCTCATGATGTTTTAGTCTTTTAAAAATGGAAACAAGTCACTCATTCCCAAAGCACCTTCGTGCTTGGCGGTATATTCGGCAGCAAGGACAGCTCCCAAGGCAAATCCCCTGCGATTCTTGGCATCGTGGGTGATAGTGATGCTGTCGGCTTCGGAGTCGTAGCGGATGCTGTGGATGCCCGGTACTTCTCCTTCGCGGATAGAACTTATGGGTAGCTCATTGGCTGCACATTCCGTAGAGCCCGAAACGGTTCCGTCGGGAGCCTGGAAAGTTCCTTCTATCCATTTGTCCTTACGGTCGAGATTCTCCAGAATACCTTCGGCAAGCGTGATGGCTGTTCCGCTCGGAGCGTCCATCTTGTGGATGTGGTGCGTTTCGCTCATTGTCACATCATAGGCAGGGAATTGGTTCATTATCTTTGCGAGGTACTTGTTGACGGCAGAGAATATGCTTACTCCCAGACTGAAGTTGGACGACCAGAACAGTGTCTTGCCGCCTTCGGTACAAAGTCTCTTCACTTCGTCTCCATGTTCCGCCATCCAGCCCGTACTGCCGGATACCAGTTTGACCCCGGCGCGGAATGCCTTCATATAGTTATTGTATGCAACCATGGGGTTGGTGAACTCTATGGCAACGTCGGCGCTCTTGAAGGCTGCCGATTCAAAGTCTTCCTGATTGTCGACATCGATGATGCTTACAATTTCGTGTCCGCGGCCAAGGGCTATTTTCTCGATTTCCTTGCCCATTTTTCCGTAGCCGATTAATGCGATTTTCATTGTTTCTATCTGTTTTTATTTAGTTTATCAACAAACTATAGGTCGCAAAGATAATCTTTTTCTTACATTTGTGCTCAACATTAACGTCTTGTTAACATGGAACAACTACTGCATTATGTTTGGAAGCACAAAATATTTCCTTTGTCATTGCTCCAGACAACCTCCGGCCGGCCGGTAGAAGTGATAGATCCCGGTTTGCCGAACATGAATGCAGGCCCCGATTTTTTTAATGCCAAACTGAAAATAGACGGTACGCTCTGGGTGGGCAACGTCGAAGTGCATACGCAGGCATCAGACTGGCTGCTCCATAGGCACGACCGTGACAAGGCGTATGATACCGTCATCCTGCACGTGGTGGGCGAATCGAATTGTGATGTGTACCGCACGAACGGTGAGCTGGTTCCCCAGATGGTGCTCACTTGCCCCGACACTGTCCGCTTGCGCTATGAAGAGCTTCGGCAGACAGAGATTTATCCTCCCTGCTATTCCATCCTTGCCTCCCTCCCAAAGCTGACCGTCCATTCCTGGCTGTCCGCTTTGCAGGTAGAGCGTTTTGAGCAGAAAGCATGCGTCATATCCCAGCGGCTCGAACGCTGCAATCATCATTGGGAAGATGTTTTCTTCATTACTCTTGCTCGTAACTTCGGCTTCGGGCTGAATGGGGATGCTTTCGAGGCATGGGCAAACCGCCTTCCATTCCGCGCCGTAGACAAGCATCGGGACAGTCTGTTTCAAGTGGAGGCTTTCTTCCTGGGGCAGGCAGGCCTGCTGGAGGAGGTCTCGGCAGAGGCAGATGATTATTATTTGATACTTCAGAAAGAGTTCCGCTACCTGCAACACAAGTTCGAGCTGCCAGCTCCCATGTCTGTTGAGCAGTGGCGGTTTCTGCGTCTTCGTCCCGATAACTTTCCACATGTACGCCTCGCCCAGCTTGCCTGTCTGTATCACAAGGAGCAGTCGCTCTTCTCGCGTGTTATGGAGGCTGAAACGCTGGAGGCGGTGAAGAAGATACTGGCTGCCAAGACTTCCGCGTATTGGGAGGAGCACTTCAATTTCAGAAAGGTTTCACCCCGGAGGGAAAAGCGGGTAGGGGACGGTGCCTTGAATCTGATTGCCATCAATACGGTCATCCCGTTTCTTTATGCTTATGGCCTGCACAAGGCCGATGACGTTTTGTGTGACCGTGCCACCCGTTTCCTTGAATCCTTGAAGGCCGAAAACAATCACGTAACCCGACTTTGGGATGGTGCCGGTTTGCCGGTATCTACCGCTGCCGATTCGCAGGCTCTGCTTCAACTTCAAAAGGAATATTGTGACAAGAAAGACTGCTTGCGTTGCCGGTTTGGTTACGAGTATCTGAAACATAGATGATAATAATTATCGCCCCATAGCCTTAGCATTTTATTACTTTTATATTATCTTTGCGCATTGAAAAATAATCCGAGTATATGAAGGCTATCCGCTTTGTTTTTTGTCTGTTTGCGGCACTCATGCTGACGACTCTCAATGGTCTGGCTGCCGAAGAGGAGGATTTCAAGACATTTCTCCAGAAATTCACGTCCAGTGCTTCATTCCAGTATTCCCGAATCAAGTTTCCTTTGAAGTCTCCCATCGCCCTCTTGAAGGATGACGGTGAGACGGAACAGACTTTTCCCTTCACCCGCGAGAAGTGGGCATTGCTAGACGAAGAAACGCTGAAGGAAGGACGTACTACCGAAGAGGAGGGAGGTACCTATATTTCTCACTTCACTGTCAATGAGCCTGCCCATAAAGAGTTCGAAGCAGGCTATGATGAATCAGAACCTTCCCTTCGTGTGGTCTTTGAACTGACAGACGGCAAGTGGTATGTCACCGACTGCTATAACGACTGGTACAACTTCGATCTCCCTATCAATGAACTGGAAGAAACTATTCAGGCGGTACAAGAGGAAAACAAGGCTTTCGAAGAACTTCATCCCTGATGAAGTGGGGGCAGAAATCCGCCTCAATCATTATTTTATCCTTCTTCTGTACGATTTATGCCCCTCTTTTTCCAAAAAGAGGGGTTTCTTTGTACCGTACTAATACATTGAAATATGCGGTTACAACTTCTTTTGATGCAACTTCTCTTATGTGTCCTCCCCGGTATGGAGATGGGCGCTTCCTGCCGGCTTACCGCCTGGGTCGTGGAGGATTCTTCCGGAAAAGTGGAAATTACATGTATCGGCGATACGATGGATATTGTATCTCCGGACGGGCTGTCCCTTTGGTATAAGGAACGGTTGACGGGAAACTATGAGATTACCTACCGGGTACAAGTGGTGGTTGAGAATGGTAGCTACGACCGTCTCAGCGACTTGAATTGTTTTTGGGGGGCCGATGACCCCCGGCATCCGGATGACTTCTTTGCCCGCAGTGCATGGCGCAACGGCGAGTTCAAGAATTACAATACGCTGGACCTTTACTATGTGGGCTACGGCGGTAATGATAATGGAACTACGCGTTTCCGTGAATACCATGGAGAGTATTATGGAGTGGACGATGCAAAGATTAAACCCATCTTGAAAGAGTATACCGATGCCGCCCACCTTTTGAAGCCCAACCATTGGTATGAAGTTAAAATCCGTGTGGAGAATGGAGCCACCACTTATGCCATGGATGGTGAAGAGCTTTTCAGCTTACCGGTTGCCGATGGCAAAGGAGACGGCTATTTCGCCTTACGGTTGTGGCAGAACCACGTACGTTTTGCAGATTTCCAAGTCGCAAATATCGATAACCTTAAATAAACAGACATGATGCAATTCAGTAAATGGAAAATAGGAGCGGTAGCGCTCGTTTGCATGTTGCTGCCGGGCAGTGTACATGCACAAATCGTGAAGAATGAGCGCTTGCTTTCTTTTGAGGAGAAGCAGGTTCCGGCGTTTGTCACTACGGCAGCTGGTTCGCAGTTGGGCATTAGCGACGAACATTATAGGGATGGTGACCACAGTTTGAGCTGGACTTTCGAGCCGGGTGCCGCACTGTCTATCAAAAAAGACTTGAAGTTTGAGAAGAAAGACCCGACGGGGAAAGACACCTATCTTTCGGCTTTCATCGTATGGGTGTACAATGAGCAGGCCCAGGACAAGCAGATTCGGTTCGAGTTCCTGAAGGACGGCAAGGTATGCACCTCTTTTCCTTTTGGCATCAACTTCACCGGTTGGCGCGGAGCATGGGTATGTTATGAACGCGATATGCAAGGCACCCCGGAAGAAGGGATGGACGAAATCCGCATTGTAGCCCCTGATGTGAAAGGGAAACTCTTTTTCGACCATCTGATTACTGCCAGCAAGGTGGATGCCCGCCAGCAGACTGCCGACTTGCAGGTACCGTTTGTAAATAAGGGAACCACCAACCACTGGCTGGTTATCTACGAACACTCCTTGTGGAAACCGGACATTCCTTTGACAGACGTGACCGAGGCGCAGAAGCAGGATATACGGATTATGGAGAAGCGTTTCCGCAACATGCTCTACACGCCTTCCGCACTTTCGGACAAGGAGATGCAGTCCATCCGTGAGAAGTATGATTTTTATCGGATTACCTACAAGAACGGCAAGGTGGCAGGACGTCCTATCTATTTCGTACGTCACTCCGAGGCATACGAACGTATGGTACCCGATTGGGACAAAGATATGTTCTCCAGACTGGGGATAGAGATAAGCGACTATTTCAACCTGATGAAACGCGTCGCTATCGCCTACAACAATGCGGAGGATGCGGCGCTGAAACACGAGTTGGAGCAGAAATTCATCGCCATGTACGACAATGCCACCGACCAGGGTATTGCCTATGGCAGTTGCTGGGGGAATATCCACCATTACGGATATAGTATGCGCGGTCTGTTTGTGGCTTATTTCTTGATGAAGGACGTGTTGCGTGAGGCAGGTAAGCTGGAAGAGGCGGTACGTACGCTCAACTGGTATGCCATCACCAATGAGGTATATCCCGAACCTGCCGTCAACGGTATTGATATAGATACGTTCAACACCAAGTTGCAAGGCCGCATAGCCAGCATTCTGATTATGGAGGATACCCCGGAGAAACTGCAATACCTGCGTTCCTTCTCCCGTTGGCTGGACAAAGGCTGCCTTCCTGCGCCGGGATTGGCCGGTTCTTTCAAGCCGGACGGTGCTTGCTTCCATCATTGCAACAATTATCCTGCCTATGCAGTGGGCGGTCTGGACGGTGCCACTAATATGATTTACTTGCTGAGTGGTACCGAGTTCCGTCTGTCCGAGCAGGCACACGAGACGGTGAAGAAAGTGCTTCTCACCATGCGTTTCTATTGCAATCTGAAGCAATGGTCTCTCTCCATGTCCGGACGCCATCCCAACGGGGGAGGAAGCCTGATACCTATCCAATATGCCACGATGGCCATTGCCGGTACGCCGGATGGCAAGCAGAAGTATGACCCCGAAATGGCTGCTGCCTATCTGCGCCTGGTTGCCTATACAGAAGCTCCGGACAAGAATGCGCCCGACTATCTGCCGAAGGCTTCTACCTGCCACGAATTGGAGATGAAGAAGTTGCTCGAAGCCCAAGGCTTCCGTCCGGAACCCGACCCGCAAGGCAATCTGGCTTTGGGTTACGGTTGTGTATCCGTACAGCGTCGCAGCAACTGGGCTGCCGTAGTACGCGGACATTCCCGTTACCTCTGGGCTGCCGAGCACTATCTCCCCGCCAACTTCTATGGCCGTTATCTGGCACATGGCAGCATGCAGATTCTTACCGGAAAACCCGATGAAATGGTTACTTTTGCCACCAGTGGCTGGCAGGAGGCCGGTTTCGACTGGAATCGTATTCCGGGTGTCACGAGCATTCATTTGCCTTTCGACCAGCTGCGTGCCCGGGTATTGAATGTCGATACCTTCTCCGGCATGGAGGAGATGCTCTATTCCGACGAAGCTTTTGCCGGCGGTTTGTCCCAAGCACATCTGAACGGTAACTTCGGTATGGTGCTGCATGAACATGATAAGTATAACGGTTCTCACCGTGCCCGCAAGTCGTTCCATTTCTTCGACGGCACCATTGTATGCCTCGGTACGGACATCGAAAACCTAAATACCGAATATCCAACGGAAACCACCGTGTTCCAGCTTGCCGCCACCACTCCCGAAACCCGCCGGTACTGGGAGTCCTATCAGAGTGATGGACAGACTTATATAGACCCCAACGGCGTAGGTTATTACATTTCCAAAGCTTCCCGTCCTACTGCCCGATATGAGAAGAACTTCCCGCAAGTGACCGTAGGCGAGCGTAGCACCAAGCCTACTTCCGGCGACTGGGTGTCCTTGACATTGCAACATGGCAAAGCCCCGAAAGGCGCTTCCTACGAATATGCAGTGCTGCCCCACACGGATGCCGCCGCTTTGAAGGCATTCGCCAAGAAACCCACTTACAAGATTCTCCGGCAAGACCGCAACGCCCACATTGTGCGTTCTCCGGCAGACGGTCTTACTTCTTACGTCTTGTTTGAGACTCCGCAGGCTCTGCCCGACGGTGGATTGTTGCAGAAAGCCGATACATCGTGCCTTGTCATGATACGCGAATATAAGGACAAGCTTCTGCTGACTGTTTCCCAGCCCGACTTGGCCTTGTATCGTGGTCCGAGTGACGAGGCTTTCGATAAAGACGGAAAACGTATTGAGCGCAGTATCTATTCACGCCCGTGGACTGACAATGAGAGTCAGGAGATTCCCGTAACCGTTACTTTGAAGGGACAGTGGAAGGTTGCCGAGACGCCCTATTGCAAGGTGTTGTCGGCAGACAAGAATCAGACTGTGCTGCGCTTTACTTGCCGGGATGCTGCAAGCTTAGAGGTAGAGCTAAAGAGGTAGGGAGAGTATAGGTTAGACATTGATACTGAATACCCACAACACCCGGATGTTTTACCCCATAACATCCGGGTGTTGTGCTATAAAACATGGGGATGTTTTGGGGTAATACATCCCCATGTTTTGGGTGAATACATCCGGGTGTTGTGGGTATTCGGTATAGGAGTCTTAGCCTTTCTCTCCTATAGAGAAAGATACTGGAAACGGTTGTTTAATATGTTCCGAGCAGATTGCTTACTGCTGACTGATAGTTTGCCAGTTTGCTGGTCTTATGAATGGTCTTTCTCGCTTTGCGGTCTCCGTCCGGCAATAGGTACTCCCAGAAACTTTTCATTTTCATTAATAGCTGTGCCTCACCGCCTTGCAGTAGCTCTTGATAGGCGTTGAAGACCTCGGTGTGTAGTTGTCCCACTTTTTTCGCCATTTCATCGGAAGAAATCGGGGTTCCTTGCTTGTATTCCAGCGCCAGGGCAGGATTGGCGAGTAGCCCGCGGCCGATGACGATACCTGCCAATCGGGGGAACCGTGTGGTGATAGAACGGATATCATTCGCGGTATGCAGGTCTCCGTTGTAGAACAGAGGGTGGGTGCACTCTTTGTAGAAAGCTTCAAATCCCTCCAGGTCTACCTCTCCTTTGTATTGCTGCTTGCCCAGACGCGGGTGCAGGATGATGTGTGCGAGGGGGAGTTCGTTGAACAGCGGTAGCAGGGCAAGACACTCCTCTGCCTGCTCCCAGCCCAGACGCAGCTTCACGGAGAAACGGATGTCGGGATGTCGGTCGATGGCTTCGGAGAGCAGCGCCTTCACTTCTTCGGGATAGGGCAGCATGCCGCAGCCATTGTGGCGCCGGGCCAGCATCGGAAAAGGACAACCCAGATTGATGTCCGCTTCCTGGTATCCTTTTTCGATGAAAAGGGACATTATGTGCTCCAGCTTGTCCGCATCCGGAGCAATGAGCTGGGGGATGAGGTGCAGGTCCGGGTTGTTGTCCGGCTCAATGTCACGGGCATCTTTCCGCCGGATTTCTCCGTGCTCCATGCGTACGAAAGGAGAGTAATAGGTCTCTATGCCGCCGAATATGCGTGCATGCGCCCGCCGGTAGACGGCATCGGTGTAGCCTTGCAGCGGGGCGAAGTGGATGGGTAATATGTTCTCGTTCATGGCTGCAAAGATACACATTTTTACTTCCGATCTTTGATGGGAATCACCATATTCCAAGAACGGGATGCATTTTCGAATCCTCCGGGCCCGTCCATCGTGGCAAAGAAGATGTAGGCAGGCTTTCCGTCCTCGAAGAGGATGAAGGGGCGTTCCAGTTGTCCTTGCTTCTCCACGCTGCCGTCTTCCCACTCCACAGTGAGCGAGTAGGCTTTCGGGTCTTTGTCCACCGTCCATTGGATGCCGTCTTTGGAATGTGCCATGACGCCTCCGCCCCGTTCGCCAGTAAACTTGGCTACATGGTCTTTGAAGATGGCATGATAACCGTTTGCATCTTTCCAGAGGAAAGGGTCTTCCGCTTCGCCCTGACCGTCTACTTCAAAGATGGGACAGTCATTGTTCAGCACTCGATAAGGGCCTTCTATGGTAGGAGCATAAGCCATTCCGAGGCTCATGGCCGAGTGCAGGTAACCGTTCGTGTAATGTCGCCCCTTGAATATCATCATCACCGAACCGTCTTCTTGAATGATAGGCGAGGGATTTGAGGTCAGAAAACTGTAGAAAGTATTGGGCTTGGTCTTCAAGATGGGCTCGTCCAAGCGTTTCCACGGACCGTAGGGCGAGTCGGCAACGGCCAGTCCCACGCGTTTGTTGGCGCGGGCAACGGTACACCAGGGGCTTTTCAGGGTGAGTTGTTCGTAAGTAGGGTCGGCAAAGGGGTGGGTGGAACCCATATAGATAAGGTAGTATTTCCCGTTCTGCCTCAAAATGCGTGGATTGTGTGTGGAGCGTCCGTCCCAGTATTGCGCACCACGGGCAGGGAGGGCCACTTCGCTGAACCGATAAGGTCCCTGCGGTATCTCGGATACGGCATGTACAATCTCCGAGGCTACCATCCATCCCGGATGGAACGGCAAGCTTTTGGGAAAGCGGGAAACGAACATATGGTACTTGCCGTCATCTCCTTTCACTACCGAACTTCCCCAGGCCCAATAGCCTTCGCACTCGAAAGCTGGTGTACGTGGAGCTTTGTCCAAGTGATGAAACAGTGGGTTTTCCGACTTCTGTTTCAGTTCTACCAGATTGTCCAGCTTCTGGGCAGAAGACGTTATAGCTATGAAAGCGGCAAAGAGAAAAAGCAGATGATGTCTTTTCATGGGGAGTGTTGTTAATAAGGTTATTATGATGAAACAAAGATAGCCAATCTTTTTATGCCTGTTGCCGCACTCAGCCAGTTCCGTACGAAAACTGCATCTGTTTTGTATGATTGCCGTCATTTCTTCCCTCTGCCTTTCATTATATTTGCTGAAAATATAATCGGACATTATACAATAACCAATACGATTCTAATATGCAGAGAAACCTTATTCTGACCATTCTCGGCCTTTGCTTGGCCGCAACCGCTTTTCCGCAGGAGAAGGAAACGCAGTTTGCTTTCAATAATTATCACCGTTACTACAACGAAGCCCGGCAGCGGGGGGATGCAGAGAAGGAGAAGTCCATCAAGGCTTTCCGCGCTTCCTTTGCGCAGCATCCTTACCGTTATCATTCCCTGGACACCCGGTTGAGTGCGCAGGAGTGTCTGGCACAACTCACTGCCGACGGTATCTTTTCTGGTTTAAGGGAGCAGGAAGAGCAATTCCGCAAAGAGAATGCCTTTCAGAAGCCTTACTCCAACCCGCAGGCCGAAATAGGCTTGTTCGTGGCGGATGCCTTCAACCGTATCTGGAAAGTAGCGGATGCCTATCGTAAAGGTGAACTGACAGAAGAGCAGGCCTTGTCCGGTAAAGTGCTGAAGGCAATCTTGCATTACGGCGGTATCGAGGCAGGACGCCCCAATGACGGTCCCCGTTTCCATGCATCTTGCTTTGCCATACCTACGGCAGCGGTCAATACTTATTTCTGCTATCTGAAACAGATGGACGATGCTGAAGGTGGGAAAGGCGGCACATTGCTGCAAGAGGCGTGCGATATGTTGAAAACCATTGCCTTACAAGCTTGGACCCAACCTCTCCGCCACGACGAAACCGATGAGAATGTAGTTTCCATTTCCCGTTTCCGCAACCATGTGTGGTGGGTGGGCGGCAATGCATTGGCCTATCGTTCCCTATTGCCCGTGGCCGCCATGTACCGTTCCATTCCTATGATAGACTTGCTGGCGGAAGTTTGCCAGCGCGGTATCAGTATGACCTCCCAAACTACGTATTCCGATGCTTTCTGGACTGAGGGATTCACTGCCGACGGGGCAGGTTGGGGACATGGAAAGCAATGCCTGATTTGGGGCTATCCCATTGACGGGACTTCCAATGCACTTAAAATGCTGAATATGCTGAAAGGCTCTCCCTGGGCCAAGAATCTGGGCCGGGATAATGTGCAGGCACTTCTTAATTTCCTGCGTGGTGGTGCCTGGTATTATTATAAGGGATATCGCCTTCCTTGCCTGGACCGTGGCTCGTATGTATATAATCCCACAGAGCTTTCTATCCCTTATGCCGGAATGCTGGATAACCTTATCAGCAACTGGATGGATTCTTTCACCCCCGAAGAGCAGCGGGAACTGTTGCAATTGCAGCAAGAGGTGAAGAAGAATCGCATCATGATGGAGGAGTATGCTCCGGGCATCTATTCCGGTACCCGTTGGTTCTTCAACAACGACGACTTGATAAAGAAGACCCCCGACTATCATATCACGATTAATATGGCCTCTGTCCGTTGTGACGGACTGGAGAGTGCCGCCAGTTTTGCTGATGCCTACAATTTCTATCCGACGGATGGAATGACGTTGTTCCAGCGCAGCGGCGATGAGTATTTCCGGATTATGGGCGGTTGGGATGTCACCGCTTCCCCGGGTGTGACTGCACGCGAAGGCATGGACAAACTGGTTCCCGTAGAGAATTGGCGTGGTTATTGCAGCAGGAGTAATTTTGCTGCCGGTACTACGGATGGCGGGAGTAATGCCGTTGCAGGATATATCTTCGAAAAGATGAACGCTTCTGCGAAAGAGGGTGTGAACGACAAGGGGAACAGTGAGGGTTTGAACGAGGTTCTTTATGGCTTCAAGGCATATAAGTCTTATTTCATTCTGGGAGATTACATGGTAGCTTTGGGTGCGGGCGTAACCAATAAGCGTCCTGAACTGGATGGGGAGATTCGCACCACCATCGACCAGACGGCTTGGACGGATGAAGTTTTCTCGATGAAAAGGGGAAAAATGGAGCTTGTCGCTTCCGGCACTCACTCGCTTTTGTCGGCAGATGGTACTCCCCTCTGGCTGGTGCAGAAAGGTAAGTTTGCCTATCGGATACTTCCTGAGTATACCCGTGAAGCATTTGTTACTTGCGAGACTCGTCCCACAGATTGGGTGAAGCGGAACAAGGTGAATGAAAAGAAACAAGGCTTGCCCTCAGAAGCCAGAATCCTCCGTCTGTGGGCAAATCATGGACAGCGTCCGGTTGATGATACCTATGGCTATGTGGTTTATGCAGGCCGGCAGATACCGTCGGATGAACTGCCGTTCCGGGTATTGCAGAACGATACCCTGGTGCAGGCGGTCTGCTCTATGGATGGAAAGGTGGTGGAAGCTGTCTTGTATCCCGGCAATAAAGGTTTGCAGGCAGAAGGTTTGTCTCTTTCCGCTTCTGCCCCGTGTGCGGTGCTGATAAGGGAAGAAGCAGGGGAGATTGTGGTTTCTGTCACCGATGCTTGCATGAATGCGGCTCTGAAAGGGATTCGGATTGTTCTCAATGGAAGGGAAATCAAAGTACCTATGCCGCAGGGGATGCTTTGTGGAAAACCGGCGGTAATACGTGTGGATAGAATGACAAATCAATGATATAGATTATGAAAAAGATTTTTTTATTAATTATTTTCTGGGCTTGCATCGGTGTACTGCAAGCACAAGAACACTTTTCTGCTGCCAGTTTTTATCCGGTGCCCAATTCCGGCCGCGAGGTATTGGACTTTAATCCCGGATGGCGTTTTCATCGGGGGGATATTCCTTTAAAAGCTGATCCTTTGCAACTGGATGACAGCAAGTGGGAGCTGGTAAACCTACCGCATACCGTACAGCTGGTTCCTTCCGAGGCGAGCGGTTCTCGCAATTATCAGGGGCCGGCCTGGTATTCCAAGCGTTTCACTGTCGATACTCGGTATCAAGGTAAGCGGTTGTCCCTCTATTTTGAGGCGGTTATGGGTAAAAGCTGCTTTTATATCAATGGTTACAAGGTAAAGGAGCACTTCGGTGGTTTTCTCCCGGTGAGTATAGATTTGACTGCTGTTGGTGTGCGTCCAGGTGATGAGGTAACCGTTGCCGTATGTGCTGATAACAGTGATGACCCTTCTTTCCCGCCGGGGCGCAAACAGTATACGATGGATTTTTGTGTATTTGGTGGCATCTACCGTGATTGTTATCTTATCTGTACCGGTGACGTGCATGTAAGCGATGCCAATGAGGCTGGCCAGGTGGCTGGGGGAGGCGTGTTTGTCAGCTATGAGGATGTGTCGGACCAAAAGGCTCGGGTGAATGTCAAGACTCATATCGTCAATGATAGAGAGAGTGGTTGCCGGGTGGTAGTGGAGTCAACCCTGCTGGATGCTGTTGGCAAGCAGGTGACCAGTACAAGGAAAAGTCTCAGCTTGTCTGCCGGAAGTGATGGACACGTCATGCAGCAGCTCACTGTCAGAAATCCGTCTTTGTGGCATCCCGATACTCCGAATCTGTATCGGCTCCGCACCTCTGTCTATCTTAACGGCAAGCTGTGCGACGCTGTTGTTTCCCGTATCGGTATCCGAAGCATTGAGTTTCGCGGTGCCGACGGTCTCTATATCAACGGTAAGCCGTTCGGAGACAAACTGATGGGGGTAAACCGCCATCAGGACTATGCTTATATCGGGAATGCCGTACCCAACAACCTGCATTGGCTGGACGTGAAGAAAATGCGTGATGCTGGTTTCCGGATTATACGCTCGGCACACTATCCCCAAGACCCTGCATTTATGGATGCCTGCGATGAACTGGGCATGTTCATTATTGTAGCCACTCCCGGCTGGCAGTACTGGAATCCGGAACCGGTGTTTGAAGAACGTATCCTTTCCGACATCCGTAATATGGTCCGTCGAGACCGTAATCATCCGTCTGTCCTTCTGTGGGAACCGGTACTTAATGAGACGGCTTTTCCGGAGTCTTTCGCACAGAATGCCTATCGGGCTACTCATGAAGAGTATCCGGCTCCGGGTTGCTATGCTGCCATTGATGACAAGAGCAAAGGAGCAATGGGATATGATGTAGTTTATACAGCCCCCAAGAACGAGGCGTTTTACCGGAATGCAGGCAAATCCTGCTTTACCCGGGAGTATGGTGACTGTGTGGATGACTGGAATTCCCACAATTCTTACAGCCGTGTGGCACGTGAATGGGGTGAAGAGCCACAGATTCGCCAGGCCCAGCACTATGCCCGCAAGGATTATGGCGGCTCTCTTACGGTTGATCAGTTCTACAAATCTCCTCGGGGGCATATAGGAGGTGCCTTGTGGCATTCGTTTGACCACCAGCGTGGTTATCATCCTGACCCTTTCTGGGGAGGACTGATGGATATGTTCCGTCAGCCAAAGTATTCCTATTACATGATGATGAGCCAGCGTGATCCGCACCTGCACTTGGAGCAGGCTGATAGTGGGCCGATGGTGTATATAGCTAATGCCATGACTCCTTTTTCCCCCGAGGATATAGTGGTTTATACCAACTGTGATAGTGTACGTGTCATTGTGAACGAAAAAGACACCCTTGTGCAAGTGCCGTTGCTGGAGGAGAAGGGGATTCGTCATCCTCCCGTTGTTTTTAAGGGTGCTTATAGCTTTGTGGATGTCCGGGCACTTCATCGGGCCGGGAAACCGGAACAATGTAGTATTGTGGCTGAGGGATTCCTGGATGGCAAGATTGTTGCTAGGACCAAGAATATGCCTTCCAAACGTAATGAACAGCTTGTACTGACTGTTGATTCTGGACTGCCCCTGCGTGCCAATGGTTCGGATATGGTCACGGTGATTGCTTCCATTACCGATAAGGATGGCTATGTAAAGCGCCTTTCTCAAGAAACCGTTATTTTTGAGGTGGAAGGAGAAGGAGAGTTGGTCGGTGGAAGAGAGGTAGAAGCCAATCCCCGTGTCAGTCGTTGGGGGACTGCACCTGCACTGATCCGTACAACAACGAAAGCAGGTACTATCAAAATAAAAGCACGTCTTTTGCATCCAGGTATACAGTTCCATCCCCAGGCAGTGATTGAAATGGCTACTTTGCCTGCGGAACGTGTAGCCTTGTATAGAGAGCTTCCGGTTCCGCAAAAGACGGAAATCTTTGGAAAAACTGAAGTCGGAGAGATTGACTTCAATGAAATAGAGCGCCTTGCCAGGGAAGAGCAGGAACGTATCAATGAAATGAAGCAGGTGGAACAGCAGCAACGCCACTTTGAAAGTACGGAAAAGAAATAGCATTTACTGGTATTTTTGTTTCTACACAAAAAAATAAAAACATCTGTCACGCTATCACGCAAAGGAGTATATATGTGATTATAAATTTATTAGGGTGTGATAGGTGTTTTTTCATACCTATCTATCACGCTCTAATGAGAGTATTGGAAATAGAGTGATATCGTTGTTTTATCTATTAGGGATAGTCTTATATTGTTAGTTTTCAGCATGAAGCTTTTAGTTTCCAGCTGGATGTCTTTTCCCTGATTTAGTTGGATGTTGTTTGGGTAGTATTACATTGTATTGATAAATAAAAGGGAGGAACCTCACGGCCCCTCCCTTTCGTACATATCAAATTGATTAAGGTCTATTTGATTTCTTGATAAATAAGGTTAGAAGTTTTGTGTTATTACGTTTTTATCAGTATTAGTAGCCTGCATTATTAGTCCACTGTGTCAGACGGATTTGCTGATAAGGTATGGGGAAGTAATAATGGTTGTTGCTTTGGAAAAGCGAACCATTCCAAGTCTCGGCTCTAACTTCACTTACCTTTTCCAGACGAACAAGTTCGAACCAACGTTTCATTTCTGCAAAGAATTCCCAACCGCGTTCGTTGAATACAGCTGTTGTGAAAGCTGTAGGATCAGTAGTTGTGGTCAGCTGGTCTTGTGCATAACCGGCACGTTTCTGTACTTTCTGAATGGCATCCAAAGCTTGTGCGTTTACACTGTTTGTGGCACGGGTGGAAGCTTCTGCGTACATCAGCAGGACATCGGCGTAACGGTAGATACAAGTGATACCATTAGCTTGGGCACTCTTACCGGGTGCGCCGTTGTCATAGTCATAATACTTGGAAATGGCGGGAAGCTTATCGGCACTTTCTTTATAAGTGACATGACCGTTTTTAGTTTCCCATTCTGTCATATAATTCCACTCTTTACGTGCATCATCCGGATAATTTAGAAAGAAGCTTTCGTTTGCATAGTAGTCAGACCAACCGGCATTGGGGGCAAAATCGCTGGGGTAGTAAGACTTTCCATAGTTACTTGCCGTCTTCATCTTCGCATTATGGTGGATGGCAAACATTACTTCATTGGGTTGTGCTTTATTGGCTTCTTTCCACAATTCTGCATATTCTTCGGTCAGGTACAAACCAGAGTTGTCTATGATGTCTTTAGCTGCAGCCGCTGCCAGTGAGTAATACTCTTGTCCTCTTTTCAAAGGCCAACCGGCCATTGTCATGTAAGCGTCTGCCAGACAAGCTTCGGCTGCCCATTTGGAAGGAGTAGAGCTGAAGCCGCTGCGACTTTTTGCCGGTAATATTTCTACTGCTTTTTTCAAGCTAGGAATAATCGCTTGATCATAGATTTCTGCAACAGCAGTTCTCGGCATGTACGTTGAAGCGTCTGTTTCTGCTAGAATTAGGGGTACATCACCATACATGCGTACCAAATAAAAATAAGAAAGTCCACGGAGGAAGTAAGCTTCTCCTAATACTTCTTCAAACTTCTTGGCTTGGTCTGCATTTTCCGGTAATACCGTCTTATTAATAAGTGTATTGGAGTGGTTGATAACGGCAAAAAATAGTGACCAAGTAGTATCGAAATCTGCAGTGTTGGCTGTGATATTGGGAGATAGTCTATAGTAATTGGCCAATTCATTATTTGCTTTTGCCGCACGATAAGTAATATCATCTGCACATACATTTATGCGTTGTAAACGGCAGTTAAAACCATAGTTCCCATTCCATAAATCGTTATAAAGTCCTGTTGCAGCTTGTTGAAGACCTGTTAGGTCCATGCTGGCAATGTAATCTTCATCAGTAATGAAAGACTGTGGCTCTTGGGTCAGGTCTACACAAGAAGTTGTCAGGAACATACTGCAGGCTATTGTTGCTATATATGCTAATTTTTTCATATTATTCTTGTTTAAAAGGTAAATCATTAGAATGCAAAATTTAAACCAATCAGATAGTTACGGCTGTTAGGATATGAGCCCCAATCAACACCTTGTATCAGTGGGCTTCCCATTGTTGCTTCAGGATCCAGACCGGAATAGTTGGTGATATGGAACGGATTCTGGATGGAAACATAAAGTCGGAGATTGCTGATACCAAGTGATTTGCAGGCTAATTCGGGCAAAGTGTAACCCAAGGTGATACTTTTCATCTTGATAAAGCTTCCATTTTCTACAAAACGACTGCTGAATACTTTGTTTTCTGTGCCTCCTTGTACGAAACCCGGTACATCTGTATTTGTATTGGTTGGCGTCCAACGGTTCAAGAAGTCACGCATTGGAGTTACTGCAGCCATGTTCTGACCGGAAACTGTATTGAATCCCATTTGATGAGTTGCATTGTATATATCAAAGCCATGGAAACCTACCATAAAGAATGAGAAATCAAAATTCTTGTAATTGAAGCTATTGTTCCAACCCCAGTTAAATGTCGGTTGACCACAGCCGATGATACCTTGGTCTGCATCATTCAGTACTCCGTCTTTATTGGTATCTACATATTTAGAGTTACCAGCTACGACTTTATAGACTTCACCGTTTGTTTTGCCATTTGTTTGACCGTTGGCGTCTACGAATGGAGCGTTCACTTCATCTTCCTGCCAGATACCTCCGAAAGTATATCCCCAGAATGTACCTAATTTTTCACCTTCAATCATCTGGAATAATTGATTTTGGAAACTTCCGGCTTGCTGTTGGCGATGGTTAGCTGTAGGTATGCTGTTGAAAGTTCCTTTATTATGCGATAAAGTAACGTCGGTATGCCAGCTGAAGCCTTTACCGGTAAATGGGTCTGCACTGATTGTGAACTCTATACCAGTATTCTTGATTTCGCCAGAGTTCATCAACAATGAGGGAAATCCCATGTGTGTTGGTTGTGCCAGATCCAACAAAATATCTTTGGATAATTTGCTATACCAATCGGCAGTCAAGCGTATGCGACCGTTGAGTATACCAAAATCAACACCTGCATTGAACTGGTCGTTACGTTCCCATTTTAGGTAAGGAGCAGCAGGGCGGTCTACTTTATAAGAGGTGGAGCCATCACTATTTCTTATTGGAGTACGTTTGGAATAGGGGCGGTAAGCTTCTACAGCTTGGTTACCTACAGAACCATAACCGAGGCGAAGTTTCAATTGGTCGATAAAGCTGTTGTCTTTCAAAAAACTTTCTTGTTTCAAGTCCCAAGCCAAAGCTGCAGATGGGAAATAGCTCCATTTATCAACAAGACGTGAAGAACCATCTGCGCGAATAGATGCAGTAACCATGTAACGGTTCATAAATACGTAGTTTACACGTAACATACCTGACATTAATGTATTGATAACACGGTCGGAGCTATTGGTAGCAAGCTCTGCATTTGACCATGCCAAGTTGTTTATACCGATCCTATCAATATAATCCAAACCATAAGCAGTACCGGTATGATTGAAATTATTATCATAAGACTGTTCGAAAACAGCAGTTGCGTTGACACGATGATTAGCATTAAATTCTTTTACATAACTTAATGTGTTGGTGTTTAACCAGGAAGTGTTCCAGTAACTACGTGCTTGACCTTGCGATAAATTGCTATTCTTGAAAGCATAGTAACTTTTGTCATTTTGTACGGAAGTGTTTAGTCTATTGTCAAGCAGAACTCCCAGTTGTGAGCGGAAGCTCAAACCGTCCATGATGTCAAACTGGACATAACCTTGTATACGATTATTTATTGTCTTGTTGGCATTGTCTGCTTCCCAAATATGCCCCATTGGATTGTAAGTTGAACTACCCTCAAAAAATGAATTATTGTAGTTTCCATCTTCATCTTGCGGTTCAATAGTACTGGGAAAGTACATTGCTTGTTGGATTAAACCATCATATTCATTGACACGTGGAGTACTTGTTTCTCTGTAGTGACCATAGATGTTCATACCAGCTTTCAGCCACTTCTTGATTTTGGTATCTACTTTCAAACGCCAGCTGTAGATTTGGCTACTTGACTCCTTGATGATACCTTCATCGTTTTGATAGCGGAGAGATGCCAGGAAAGTAGTCTTTTCGCCACCACCTGCAATAGACATTTCATAGTTCTGTGTAACGGCAGGGCTGCGGAAGATTTCTCTTGAGTAATCATAACCTGCTTTGCCAGACTTGAAGGCTGCTAATTGCTCTGCACTATAATAGTGATTGTCGCCGTATCCAAAATATTCCTTACCATAGTCATTAACCAGGTTGGCATATTCATAGGTAGAAAGATTATCAGCATACTTGGCTACAGTCTTGATGTTGGCAAATGCATTAAAAGATACGGTCAATTTGTCTTGGGATGGGTTTTTGGTAGTAACCAAGATTACACCGTTTGCACCGCGAGAACCGTAAACAGCTGTTGCAGATGCGTCTTTCAATACTTCGATAGATTGAATATCGGAAGGATTCAACGACTGAAGGGAACCACCGATGAAACCGTCGATAACAACCAAAGGACCGGTTTCTGCTGTGATAGAGTTGATACCACGTACACGGATGGTATTGTCTTCAGTAGGATTACCGGAACCAGAGAGAACTGATACACCGGCCATACGTCCCTGCAATGCATCGGATACATTACCGGTCGGGGTATTCTTCAATGCATCTGCTGCTTTTACAGAAGCAACTGCACCGGTCAGGTCACTCTTACGTTGAACGCCGTAACCCACTACGACAACTTCCTGCAGCAATTGGCTGTCTTCTGCCAGTTTTACGTCGATTTTGGTCTTTCCGCCTACGGCAATCTTTTGTGTCTGATATCCGATATAGGAGAATACGAGAGTTGCGTTTGCCGGAACATTGGGAAGGGTGTAGTTTCCGTCAATGTCTGTGATACATCCGTTACTTGTTCCTTCCACCTGGATAGAAGCACCAATCACCGGACCTAAGTTGTCAGTCACTGTACCTGTTACTGTGAGATTCTGTGCATTGGCCTGCGTGGCAAATAGGACAGAAAGCAACATAATACCTAATGCTTTAAAGAAGCTGGATTTCTGTTTCATAAATATTAATTTAATTAGTTATTAATAAAGGTTGTTTCTTTGTTTTGTACTCACTTCAGAGTTGAATCACATCGCAAATGTAGGGGATGGAATATACAAATGCATTAGTTAATAGTTCGCAAAAAGTACGAATTCGTACAAAACTTGCGAACTATACCACTCTTGTACTTTTATTCCCTTTCACTTTGGTTCTTTGCTTCCTTCACCTCTTCCAGTAGGGCAGAGAGCGTTTTTACCTTGTCCGGATGGGCTTCTGCCACATTGTCTTTTTCGGACGGATCAATGGAAAGATTGTACAGTTGAGGCTGCGGGGCGTTCCCCATTTCTATTTTTGTCCAATACTCCAGTGCCGGCTTGTCGCTGGGCTCTATGTATTTCCAGTCTCCTTGGATAATGGAGAGTGTATTGTCCAGATTCTGTTGTACAATATAGTCACATCCGGCAGTATCGGTTCCCAGGAAGTTGTTGAGCTGGTCGCGGCTGTCGGGAGCGATGCCTGCTTCCAGCGGATGGTTCAGCAGGGCGGCGAATGAAGCGTATACATCAATCATGGAGAAGGGGGCTTGTTGTTTGCCGGGTTTGATGCCATTGGGCCAGCGTACAATGAAGGGAATACGGGTACCGGCATCGAAAGCGCTGTACTTCCCACCGCGGTAGTGCTTCATGGGAGTATGGCCGTTCAGCAGTTCGCGTGCCTGGTCCTGATAGCCGTCGTCTATGACGGGACCGTTGTCACTGCAGAATACAAAAATGGTGTTGTCGGCAATGCCGAGGCTGTCCAAAGTGTGCATGATTTCACCCACGGTCCAGTCCAGCTGGAGGATGACGTCGCCACGTACGCCCAAACCACTCTTGCCGGCGAAACGCGGATGTGGCACGCGGGGAACATGTACATCTTGCGTACCCATATAAAGGAAGAAAGGTTCGTCTTTATGGGCTGTGATGAAGTTCTTGGCTTTGTCTGTAATCACGTCGGCAATCTCTTCGTCTGTCCAAAGGGCGGATTTGCCGCCGGTCATCCAGCCGATGCGGGGGATGCCGTTGATGATGGTGTTATTGTGCCCCTGGCTGGGTTTCATCTTGACGAGTTCGGGGTTTTCGAGACCGGTGGGCCAGTCACCGACCTTGTGGTCGTAGCTCACAGTGATAGGGTCGTTGTGGTCGAGGCCCACTACATGTCCGTTCTCTACAAAGACGCAGGGAACGCGGTCGACGGTAGCGGGGATGATGTATTCATAGTCAAAGCCGATGTCTTGGGTGTTCGGTTTGATGGAGTGGTTGAAGTCTGTACCGCCTTTAGGACCCAGGCCGAGGTGCCACTTGCCCACTGCTGCAGTGGCGTAGCCTTCTTCTTTGAACATATCGGCCATAGTGACGCAGGCGGTATCGATGATGAGTTCGGAATTGCCCGGAGCAATGCCGGTATTCTTCTGTCGCCAGGGATACATGCCTGTCAGCAGGCCGAAGCGGGAAGGGGTGCTGGTGGAAGAAGTGGCATAAGCGTTGGTAAACTGCATGCCTTGTCCGGCAAGGCGGTCAATGTTGGGAGTGCTTACTTTGGTGGCACCGTAACAGCTCAGGTCGCCGATACCCAGGTCATCAGCAATCAGATATACTACATTGGGCTTCTGCGGCGAGTGCTCCGAAGTCTTGTCTTTAGGTTGGCTTCCGCATCCCGCTATCAGGGCTGCACCGGGAATCAGAGACCACAAGGGGGAAAAATGCTTCATAGTTCTTTGACTTTAGATTGTAATTCTGAGGTCAAAGGTAAGAGGTTTTATGGAATCGGGTGTATAAGGAAGTACAAGGGAAGGGAGAAAAAGTACAAACCGTATCATGCGATGGCTTGATGTACAATATTAAGATGTCTCTTCACTGTCTTCCGTACTTTCCTCTCCTCCATTCTCTCCTTTGCGGTAGGCCAGCGGGCTGACGTGGTAAATGTCCTTGAAGCATTTGGAGAAATAGCGTGAAGAACTGAAACCTATCCGGTCCGAAATTTCGGTGATATTCAGTTCCGGATTGTTGCGCAGCATCAGGGCACCCTTCTTCAGGCGGATAGTCAGGATAAAGTCGTTCGGAGTTTGCCCGGTGATAGCCTTCAGCTTGGTGAACAGATTGGTGCGTGCCATTGCCATTTCACGTGCAAAGACGTTGACGTTGAATTCCGTATCGTCCAGATGTTTCTCAATGACTGTCATGGCGCGGTCCAGAATCTCCTTGTCTATGGGATTGGTGGCAAGCATCTGTGCGAAAGCCTGTGGTTGCTTGCTGAACTTCTCCTGCAGAAGAATACGCGAGTTTACCAGATTGTTGCAGCGCGAAATCAGCAGATTGGTGTTGAACGGCTTGGTGATATAGTCGTCCGCACCGATGCGCAGTCCCTCGATATTCTGTTCGATGGCAGTACGTGCCGTGAGCAGTACCACGGGAATATGGCAGGTGTTGAAGTCGCTCTTTATCTGTTTGCACAGTTCCGTTCCCGACATGTTGGGCATTACTACATCGCTGACTACGATATTGGGCATTTCGCTGCGCACCAGTGCGAGTCCTTCCGCTCCGTCGGCCGCAGTCAGCACTTCGTAGAAGGGCTTGAAGATACCTGCCAGCATGTCGCGGATGGAGTCGTTGTCTTCCACTATCAGGATTTTTGCATCCGGGAGTCGTTTGATGGGAGCACTCTCTTCCAGCTCCGCCTTGAGCAGGGCATCGTTTTCCGGTTTGGGAATTTCTATTTGTTGCACACTGTCTGCATTCTTATTTATTTGCTCTTCGTCAAACTGTGCGTTCCCCAATTGCAGGTTTACGATGAAGCTGCTACCTTTGCCCAGTTCGCTTTCCACACGGATGGTGCCGTGATGGAGCTCCACGATACCCTTCGTCAATGCCAGGCCGATACCCGTACCCGTCTTGCTTGCATCCGTAGAGTCCATTTGGTCTATCTGGTAGAAGCGGTCGAATATCTTGTCCACTTCCCGGGCATCTATGCCGCTGCCGGTATCGGTTACGCGGATGACGGCATTGCTGCCTTCGGTCTTGATGCTGAGGGTGATGCTGTCTTCCGCCTTGGTATGCTTGACGGCGTTGGACAGCAGGTTGTTTATCACTTTCTGCATCTGTTTTTGGTCATACCATACTTCGAGGCTGTCTGTTTCCTTCTCGAAGTAGAGGCTGATTTGTTTGGCGCTGGCATATTCCAGGAAAAGCAGATAGTTTTCGTATAGGAAGTTCACGATGTTGTGTGGACTTACCTTTATCTTCATGTGCCCTTGTTCCTGCTTGCGGAAGTCGAGCAGCTCGGTGATGAGTTCCCGTAGCTGTATGCTGTTCTTGTAGATGCCCAGTACCTTGTTATATATGGCAGGCGTGAAGTTCTGGAGTTGCATCAGCGTTTCCACTTGGGCCACGATGAGTGTCAGCGGGGTGCGGAATTCATGGGAAATGTTGGTGAAGAAACGTAGCTTTGACTGGTTCAGGGCCTCTACGTCACGGATGTGCTTCTGTTCGTACTTCAGTGATTCCCGCAACTTGATTCTGGACTTGTAGGTACGCACCAGATACCAGAGCAGGATTCCCGTCACTATCAGGTAGATAAGATAGGCAAGGGGAGTCTTGTAGTAGGGAGGCAACACGTGTATGGTCAGGTGGACTTGCGGACAAAGGCTCTCGTCTTTTCCGTTGGGCTTTATAATCAAGTTATAGGTTCCGGCGTTTAGGTTGGTATAGGTGATGTTGTGCAGTCCACGGGCACTGTTCCAGTCGTTGGAGAAGCCTTCCAGCTTATAGATGATGTCGTCTTTGTTGGCGGCTACATAGTTTGAAGTGGCGAACTCTATGCTGAACATGGACTGGTCAGCGTTGAGCGTAATCTCGGGGGTGCAGTACAAGGCTTGCTGCAGGATACCGGTCTCATCTCCCACTTGTATTTCCGTTCCGTTCACAATGAGGCGGGAGAGGATGATTTTGTAGGGTTTTGGTGTGAAGTTCAACTCCATTTCGTGGAAAGAAATCATTCCCTGCGTGCCTCCCAGGAATATTTCTCCGTCACGGGTCACGCAAAGGGCATTCTCATTGACGGCAGTCATTGGGAAACCGTTTTCGGCACTGTAGTTCAGGAATGCCTTTTGCCGGTAGTCGAAGATGGAGAAGCCTTCGTTGGTGATGAGCAGCAGTTTGCCGCTGGTAGGGGATTCCTGCGTCTCGTAGATGCAGTCGCTGGAAAGGCCGTTCTTCGCTTGGTCAAAGTTCTCGAAGTCGTTGCTGGCAGGGCGGTATAAGTCCAGTCCGCTGCCCGAAGTGGCGAACCACAGATTGCCTTTGCTGTCTTGGGTAATGTTGTTTACATTGTTGTTGCTGATGCTGTGTGGGTCGGCAGTATCATGGCGGTAGTTGGTCAGTTTGCCGGTATCGAAACGGTAGCTGAACACACCTTCGCCCGTGGCTGCAATCCAGAGCGTACCGTTACTGTCGAAAGTGACATCTGCCACCATCTTGATTTTTTTGCCTTCTTTGCTGTCCTGGAACAGTTGTTGGCATTTCCCGTTGGCAGGGTCGAAGAGGCAGATTCCGTTTTGGGTGGCTATCACCAGGTGGTCTTGGTAAGGCGCGATATCGCGGATGATGTCGGAAGGCAAGGTCTCCGGATTACCTGCTTCCATGCGGTAGTGTGTGAATCGCCCCGAGCGTATGTCCAGTCTGTTCAGTCCGCCCAGATGGGTTCCTATCCAGATGATGTCTTTGGAGGCATCATAATAGAGAGCCTTGATGTTGTTATGGGAAATACTGTTGGGACCGATTTCCGGGCGGAACCATTTGAACTCACGGGTACGGCGGTTGTAATAGTTCAGTCCGCCCCCTTCGGTGCCAATCCACAGATTGCCGTCCTTGTCTTCGATGGTGCGGCCTACAACCGGATTGCTCAGCCCCTTCTTTTCGATGGGCGAATACATATAGCGGCTGTATATCTCGTACTCGGGGTTGAAGTAGTTGACGCCGCCAAAGTAGGTCCCCAGCCACAGCGTTCCTTGGTTGTCCTTTACGATGCACCAGATGGAAGAGTGTGTCAGTCCGTCGCTCTGGGCATCACTGGCAGTGTGGTTCTGGAAGAGTCCCGTACTTTTGTCATACCGGTTCAATCCGTTGAATGTCCCAATCCAGATGTTTCCCAGATTGTCTTCACAGCAGGCTCGCACGAAGTTGGAAGAGATGCTGTAAGGGTTCTTTGCGTCGTATTCAAAGATTTCGATGGTTCCGTCGGTCTTTACATGGTGCAGCCCTTCTTCCCAGCTGCCAATCCATAACTCGCCTTCGCTGTCTTGGTATATGCTGGTGATGTTGCCTTTCAGGATGGGGTGGGTCAGCTCGTTCTTGTCCAGTTGCAGGCGGTATGCTCCGTTGGTGGTCGTTCCAATCCACATTTGTCCATTGTCCAGATGCATACAGCAGATTTCCAGACTTTTTCCGGGAAGCTGGTAATAGAGGTCAAAGTTCCCGGTCTGCTCGTTATAGCGGTAGATTTCATTCTGTTTTCCGATGAAAAGGGCCTCTTTGTAATATATGCTGTGTACATTTCCTTGCAGCAGGGTGGTGAATCTTTGGGTGGCAAGATTGAACTCGGCTACTCCTTCCGTACAGAGCAGGTAGATTTTTCCGTTACGGTTGCCGGCCATGCGCAGCACGGTGTTGCAGAAAAGGCTGTAAGGGTCGTTCTTCTGCAGCTTGTAAGTTTGTATGTCTTCTCCGTCATAACGGTTCAAGCCTTCTCGGGTTCCAATCCATAATACACCGTTTTCATCGATGTAAAGGCTGTTCACGGAGAATTGTGACAGACCGTCGTCGGTTGTCAGATGGTTGAAGGTGATGTTCTGCGCCTGCAGGGTTGCAGCAATCATGCTTACTGAAACAAGAAGCAGCCGGATGATAAACGTTCGCACTTTTCGGGTAGTTTTTAAGGTTTCAGTTACAAATATAGGTATATTTTGTACAAGACTTCTTATTTATTAGGCAGTTTTTGCGGTTATGTTTGGATAAATGTATAATTTTGGAAGCGCGCCGAACGATACTTGTCTTTTGATAGATGGCAATCGGCGTATCTTTGTAAACAAATTAATTCATTTATTATCATGAAAGACCTTTTATCTATTGTATCTCATTTTCAAATGCAGGGTACGGTTCGTGAAATCAAGCCTTTAGGCTCAGGCCTGATTAACGATACGTACAAAGTGACCACCGCTGAGGCCGATGCGCCGGACTATGTTCTGCAACGTATCAATCATGCCATTTTCCAGAATGTAGAGATGTTACAGTCCAATATCGAGGCTGTGACCGGGCATATCCGTAAGAAGCTGGAAGAGAAAGGAGAGGCCGATGTCGAGCGTAAAGTGCTTCATTTCATCCCCACGGCCGAAGGGAAAACCTATTGGTATGACGGTGAGAACTACTGGCGTATCATGACTTTTATTCCCCGTGCCAAGACTTACGAAACGGTGAACCCCGAATATTCCTATTATGCGGGAGCTGCCTTCGGTAACTTCCAGGCTATGCTTGCCGATATTCCAGATACATTGGGCGAGACAATTCCCGATTTCCACAACATGGAGTTCCGCCTGAAGCAACTCCGTGACGCTGTGGCTGCCGATGCGGCAGGACGTGTGCAGGAGGTGCGGTATTTTCTGGATGAGATAGAAAAACGCGCTGATGAGATGTGCAAGGCAGAGCGCTTGTTCCGTGAAGGCAAACTGCCCAAACGGGTATGCCACTGTGATACGAAAGTGAATAACATGATGTTCGACGAAGACGGTACGGTGCTTTGTGTCATCGACCTGGATACGGTGATGCCCAGCTTCATCTTCTCCGATTATGGTGATTTCCTTCGCTCTGGTGCCAACACGGGGTTGGAAGACGACAAGAATCCGGATAATGTGAACTTCAATATGGAAATATTCCGGGCATTTACCAAGGGCTATCTGGAATCGGGTAAGTCCTTCCTGTTGCCGATAGAGATTGAGAATCTGCCTTATGCGGCTGCCTTGTTCCCATACATGCAGTGCGTACGCTTCCTGGCAGATTATATCAACGGTGATACTTATTATAAAATCCAGTATCCGGAGCACAATCTTGTGCGTACCAAAGCTCAGTTCAAACTGTTGCAGAGTGTGGAGGAACATACACCGGAGATGAAAAAGTTCATTGACTCATGTATCTGAAAAAGTATCTGATGATGATAGCTGCCGCTCTTTGCATGCTGCCGCTGTCTGCAATTAATCCCCAAAATAGTAAAATGAAAGAATTGAATGTAAAGAAAGTTAGTGTGACCAATATACCGGTAGAGTCGGTTCCGGCTCTTATGGATGAAGAGAAAGTGGCGTTTCAGCCTGTAAACACAGTGAATTGGGCTGTTTTTCCTTATGCTCCCGATGTGGCGTTCCGCATAGCGCATACGGAAGATGCCATTCTGCTGCATTTCAAGGTAAGGGAAGCGAGTGTACGCGCAGTTGCAGGCCACGATAACGGTCCGGTTTGGGAAGATGCGTGTGTAGAGTTCTTCTCTGTGCCTGCCGGTGACGGAGTGTACTACAATATGGAGTGTAATTGTGCCGGAACGCTGCTTATCGGTGCGGGTGCCGGACGTGGAAACCGCCAGCATGCCCCGCAAGAGGTGCTCGATAAAGTACAGCGTTGGGCTTCTTTGGGACGTGAGGCTTTCGACGAAAGAGTAGGTGAGTGTGCCTGGGAAGTGGCCCTGGTCATCCCTTATTCCGCTTTCTTCCTGCATGACATCACTTCGTTGGATGGAAAGACGCTCCGTGCCAATTTTTATAAATGCGGTGACAAGCTCCAGACTCCCCATTTCCTTTCCTGGAATCCGATAGGTCTGGAGAAGCCGAACTTCCATTGCCCGGAGTTCTTCGGTACCCTGCATTTCGAGTAGTAGTAGAACAAAAAATTACTCAACCTGCCCTCACCACTATCACCGCTTTTCTGAAACTCCCTATTCATCGCCCTTTCAAGGGTGAGTGAGAGCAAATAAAAAGGGTGAGGGCAAATTTTACCCTCACCCTTCCGAGCGTACCCGGTTGCTTCCTGCTTCTTTCCCCGTCTTTTATAGGACAAGACAGACCATTGTCTACAGAAACAGTATAATAAATACCCTTTATATACTTAATCCGTTAGTTCACAACACTGAACAGTTTGTTCCAGCATTAGAGAACACTTTGTTTCAGTATAGAAAAACACTTTGTTTTCATATAATGGAACGAACTGTTTTGTTAAGGGAAACAAAGTGTTCTCTATAAGGAAACAAAATGTTTAGTTAAAGGAAACAGTTTGTTTTACTTAGCATACTGCCTGGAATGAATGTGCATCAAAAAATAGTAAAAGATAATGCAGGAACTATTGTAGAGGAATATAGAAAAGGGCACGAACTACGCAGACTTACAGAAAAGAATTTATTCATCCGTATTGTCTGCGTGATTCGTGCCCGAAGAAGGGTGTTTACTTCACGATTCCTTTGGAATTCTTGATGAAATTGATGATATTGTGTATCTCGTCACTCATCGGTACTTGGTCTTCAATCTTCTGCAAGGCATCCTGCACGCTGAAGTTTCCCTGGTATACCAGACGGTAGGCATTTACGATATGGCGCAATACACGTTCGGTCACCTGGTGTTTGTGTTGAAGCACAGCAGCGTTGATACCGTGGTATTCCGCCGGATTACCGTTCATGATGATATAGGGCGGCACATCCTTTGATATGCGGCAGCCAGCTTGAATCAGTACCCAACTTCCAATGTGGCAGTATTGGTGCAGAATGACGTTGCTACTCAGAATGGTGCAGTCGTCTATCTGACATTCTCCGGCTACGGTAGTCTTGATACCCAGTACACAATGGTTGCCTATCTGCACGTCGTGGCAGAGGTGTACACCATCCATCAGGTAGTTTTCATTGCCGATGCGGGTGGCGCTTCCTGCATGGGTAGCACGGCTGACAACCACGTTCTCGCGGATGTCGTTATTATCACCGATAATCAGCATGCTGTTCTCTCCCGTATAATGGAAGTCTTGCGGTTCGGCACCCAGAACGGCATTGTGATGCACCTTGTTCCCTTTTCCCATGCGGGTACCGTGCAGAATTTTTGCACCCGACATAATAATACAGTCATCACCGATTTCCACGTTCCCTTCGATAAAAGCAAAGGGCTGGATGGTTACATTCTTGCCGATTTTTGCGGCAGAATCTACATAAGCTAACGGACTTATCATAGTAATTAGCGATTAATGATTAATGATTAGTGATAAATGGTTAGTGATTAGGATTTACTATTTCATTAATCGCTAATCACTAATCACTTATCGCTCATTTTATTCTCTTCCTCCTCCAAGCGCTTGATACAGACTGATGACTGCCTGCATGCTGCTGAAGGTGTCGGATACTTCTGCAAGCTGTGCGCTGAGGTAAGACTGCTCGGCAGACAAGACTTCCAGATAGGTCGACGTGCCTAAGTTAAACAATTCTTTTGTATCTGAGGCAGCTTGGCGGGCAGAATTTACTTGAATAGTGCGTGAAACGGCTTTGTCCTTCTCCATTTGATACAGGTGCAGGGCGTTGCTCACTTCATTTCCGGCATTCAGCAGGGCGGTTTGGAACTGAATCTTAGCCTGCTCCTCTTGTGCCTTGGCTTGTTTCAGACGGGCAATGTTGGCACCGCGATAGAACAAGGGTTGCGTCAGCGAACCGATGGCGGAAGCCAGCAGTTTACCCGGGTTGACGATACCTGCACCGGAGTTATTGGTCCAGCCTCCCGAACCGCTCAATGTAATCTGCGGGTAGAAAGCGGCACGGGCGCTGTTGGTATTATAGTAGCTGGCAGCCAGTGACATCTCGGCAGCTTTCACGTCCGGACGGTTGGATAGCAACTGCAAGGGGATACCTACTGAAAATTCCGTAGGCAGCTGTTGCTCTTCCAGTACACCGCGTGCGATGCTCTGTGCCGGTTGGTGCAACATCAGGCAGAGGGCGTTTTCGGTTTCGCGTATGCTCTGGCGTATGTCGGGCAGTGATGCCATGACTTGAGCGTAGGCAGTGCGGCTCTGCTCTACGGCAGCAGAAGTGGTTCCGTAGATGCCTGCATCTTTCATGGCTTGCACGGTCTCCAGGTTCTTTTTCAGAATCTCGACGGTGCCTTCGGTGATTTGCAGTTGGCGGTCCAGCATCAGCAGGGTGTAGTACATGTTGGCTACGCCGGCGATGACTTGCGTCTGAACGGCTTGTTCGTAGAATTGCGTCTGCTTCAAGTTAACCTTTGCTTGTCGCTTCGGGTTCAGCAGTTGACCGAAGAGGTCGACTTGCCAGCTTGCGGTGACGGGCAGGGAGTAGATTTGTGTAGCCTTTCCCTTGTCCCAGCTGCTGACGGTTCCTTGCGGAGACAAGGCAAGCGTCGGAGCATAGGCAAGACGGGCAGACATCAGTGCGGCTTGTGCTTGTTTCACGTTCAAGGCGGCACTGCGCAGGTCACCGTTGTTGGTGAGTGCTTGCTCGATAAGTGTCTGCAGCTGCGGGTCTGTGAACACTTCTCTCCAAGGCAGATTACCGAAGTTGGCCGTATCTGCGGCTAATGTATCGTTCACGGACGCCGTGTCGCGATACAGTCCGGCAGTTGTCATGTCTTCGGGTCTGTCGTATGATTTGTAGATGTGGCAACTGCTCAATAAAGCAGTTGCGCACATCAGGCATATTATTTTCTTCATAATCGCTAATCGTTAATCACTATTTTGTATATTGTTCAATCTCCGGTTCTGCATCCGAGTTGTCCACATCTTCCCATTCCATCGGCTTGAATTTCTCCTGCAAGTACTGGAATGCCACGAACAGTGCGGGCACTATGAAGATTTGCAGAATCATACCGATTAACATACCGCCGATGGCAGACGTACCCAGCGTACGGTTACCGTTGGCACCCGCACCGGAAGCAAACATCAGCGGGAGCAGACCGACAATCATTGCCAACGACGTCATCAAGATAGGACGCAGACGGGCTGCGGCCCCCAATACGGCTGCCCAGGTGATACTCATACCCATTCTGCGGCGTTCGAGGGCAAACTCTACAATCAAGATGGCATTCTTGGCCAACAGACCCATCAACATGATGAGGGCAATCTGCATATAGATGTCATTGGACATCGTACCCAGAATCATTTTCAGTGCCGGGATGCTGCCCAATGCGCCTATACCGCCTACAAAGAGGAAGCTACCCAGCAGACCGAACGGCACGGACAGCAATACGGATAAAGGCAGGATGTAGCTTTCGTACTGGGCACTCAGCAACAGATAAACGAATACGAAGCACAATATGAAGATGAGTCCCGTAGTGCTGCCACTCGTTTCGGCCTCTTCACGCGCCATACCTCCCAACTCATAACCGAAACCGGCAGGCAGGTTTTCCTGCGCCACTTCGGCAATGGCTTGCAGAGCCTGACCGGAAGTGTAGCCTGATGCGGGAGCCACCATCACCTTCATGGAGGTGTAGAGGTTGAAACGGCTGATGACGTCAGGACCATATACTTTCTTGATGGAGATGAACTGCGTGATAGGTGCCATCTCGTTGCCGTTGCGCACCTTGATGCTTTGCAGTGTTTCCATATTCTTGGTAGCATCAGGTTCGGCTTGTACCATTACGCGGTACATCTTACCGAAGCTGTTGAAGTTGGAAGCATACAAACCACCGTAATATCCCTGCAAGGTAGTCAAGATGTCATTGGGGCTGATGCCTGCTTTCTTACAAGCGGCAGCGTCAATGTCCAGCTGGTATTGCGGGAAGTGAGGGTTGAAGGATGTCTTGGCAGAGTTGATTTCAGGGCGTGCTTCCAGGGCTGCGTTATAGTTGTTCACCACGTCGAAGAAGTGGTTCAAATCACCACCCGTCTTGTCCTGCATGTTCAACTCGATGTCGCTTGAAGCCGAGTAACCCGGAATCATAGGCGGCGCGAAGAACAATACCTGCGCTTCCTTGATAATCTTTTGGGCGCGCATGTACAAAGTGGCGTACACAATCGTGGAGTTCTGCATCGTGGAACGTTCTTCCCAGTTCTTCAGCTTGATGATGAGTGAACCGTAGGAGGGGCCTTGACCGCCCAAGAAGCTATAACCTGAGATAACGGTACGTGACTGTACGGCAGGGTCTGCAGCAACCAAGCTGTCCACACGGTTCAAAATCTCTTGTGCGCGTTCTTGTGAAGTGCCCGGAGGCAGTGTCACAGCGCCCATGATGGTACCGGTGTCTTCGTTGGGCACCATACCGGTCGGGGTTATCTGCATGAATACGCCCAACAGTACAATAGAGCCGATAACCAGTCCTGCCGATATCCAGCGTTTCTGGATGAAGAACAGCACTTGTTTCTTATACTTGCCCAGGATACCGTTGTATGAGTCATTGAAGGATTGTTTGAACTTGTCGGTAGTCATACCTGCCAACGCCAGCACACTGATGATAATCATCAAGCTACACAGAATGGGGTGTTCGCTGAAGCTGAACAGACCGAAAATCATGCCCAGGATAGCTACCGTCACGAAGAGCAGTGTAATGCCGGGACGCATCAACCGGCCTATAGAGTCGGCATAACGTGCAATCATAATCTTGCGCGCTTCCTTGGCGGCAACGCCTACACGCTCTTTCAGACTTTCGTGTCCTCCATTATGAGGTTTCAAGAAGATGGCACACAGCGCAGGACTCAGGGTCAGGGCGTTCAGAGCCGAGAAACCGATGGCAATCGCCATGGTCAAACCGAACTGACGGTAGAAAGTACCTGCCGTACCTCCCATGAAGCTCACGGGAACGAATACGGACATCATCACCAACGTAATGGAGACGATGGCACCACCCAGTTCACTCATGGCGTCGATGGAAGCTGTACGGGCCGATTTGTAGCCCTGGTCCAGCTTGGCATGGACGCCCTCGACGACGACGATGGCATCATCGACCACAATCGCAATGGCAAGCACCATGGCCGAAAGGGTCAGCAAGTTGATACTGAAGCCAATCAGTTTCAATACGAAGAAGGTGGCAATCAACGCCACGGGAATGGCGATGGCGGGAATCAACGTGGAGCGCATATCCTGCAGGAAGATATACACTACGATGAACACCAGGATAAAGGCCTCGATCAATGTCTTGATTACCTCATGTATGGAAGCGAAGAGGAAGTCGTTGGCACTCTGTGCAATGTTTATCTTCAAGCCGGCGGGCAGTTTGCTGGAATAGTCGTCCAGTAGGGCCTCGATATCCGAGATGGTCTGCGTGGCATTACTGCCTGCCATCTGGAAAATGATACAACTCACGGCTTTATGTCCGTTTACCATATTGTTGAATCCGTATGACAGACGGCCCAGTTCCACATTTGCTACATCCTTCAGACGGAGTATTTCACCGTTCTCCAAGGCCTTGATGACAATGTTCTCGAACTCCGTAGTCTGTTGCAGACGTCCTTTGTAGCGCAGGGTATACTGGTAGGTTTGGTTACCGCGCTCACCCAACTGGCCGGGAGCCGCTTCGATGTTCTGTTCGCTCAAGGCGGCAACCACATCGTTGGGGATAAGTTTGTATTGGGCCATTACATCAGGTTTCAGCCAGATACGCATGGAGTAGTCTTGTCCCAATACCATGGCATCGCCCACACCGTTGACACGTTTCACCTCAGGGATAAGGTTGATGTTGGCGTAGTTTTCCAGGAACTCGATGTTGTACTGGTCTTTTTCATCATAGATGGAGAATACCATCAACATGGAAGTCTGGCGTTTACGGGTGGTTACACCGATTTTGGTAACTTCGGCAGGCAGCAAGCCTTGCGCCATGGAAACGCGGTTCTGTACGTTCACCGCTGCCATATCGGGGTCGGTACCTTGCTTGAAGTAGATGGAAATGTCGCCCGAACCGCTGTTGGTGGCGCTCGAACTCATATACATCATATTTTCCACACCGTTAATCTGGTCCTCCAGCGGAGCGATAACGGAGTTAAGCACCGTTTGGGCATTGGCACCTTGGTAAGTCGCACTTACCGATACGGTGGGAGGTGCAATGTCCGGGTATTGGGTGATAGGCAAGGTAGCCAGACCAATAACTCCTAAGATTACTATCAGGATGGAAATTACCGTTGATAGTACCGGACGGTTAATAAATCTATCTAATTTCATTTCATGAACAATTAAGGAATTAAAAATTGAAGAATTTTTTTATTTTTCATTCTTTCATTGAAACGCAGTCTGAATATTGCCTTCTTTCTGGTCTTTTAGGGCCTTCTGGTATTCGGCTTCCTTTTCAGCAGGCGTGATGGGCGTGATGGACTGTCCGTCCTTCAGGTTCTGTACCCCTTCGATAACGATTTTTTCGCCTGCTTTCAAACCTTCCGTCACGTAATAATACTTGCCGTCGTCTAAGCTGAACACTTTAACTTCGGTATTTTTCAGCGTGTTGTCCGGTTGCAGTACGAATACGAACTGCTTGTCCTGGATTTCGGTAGTGGCAGACTGTGGAATCATGATGACATCATGCAGCGGGTTGGGGAATACCACATTGCCGGTGCTTCCACTACGCAGCACGTTGTGCTTGTTGGGGAAGAGGGCACGCATGGTTACCGAACCGGTAGTCTGGTCAATGACTCCGCTGATTGTCTCCACGCGGCCACTGTCGGCATACATGGTTCCGTCGATGAGCTGCAACTGTACATTCGGCATCTTTTCCAGAATTTCCTTGGTGCTACCGCCTTCACGAATCTGTGACAAGAGTTGGCGTTCGGTCATGGAGAAGTAGGCGTACATTTCGGAGATGTCGGCAACGGTAGTCAGCGGGCTGGCTACGGAAGGACTAACCAAGCTACCTACGCGGTAGGGAATGCTACCTACTACACCGTCACTGGGGCTGGTTACACTGGTGTATGACAAATTGTTCTTGGCATTGACCAATTGGGCATTGGCTTGTGCTAGTTGTGCCTTTGTCTGTGCCAGCTGGTTTTCGGCCATTTGCAAATCGTAGTCACTGATGATGTTTTTCTTGTTCAGTTCACGTTTGTTGTTTACAGTCAGTTCTTGTGTGTTTACGGCAGCTTTGGCTGTTTCAACAGCAGCTTTGGCCGAATTTACGGCTGCCTGATACTGTACGGGGTCGATGCTGAACAACACTTGTCCTTTGCGCACTGTTGCGCCTTCATCCACGTGCAATTTTGTGATGAACCCACTCACCATCGGGCGGATTTCTACATCTTGTTTCCCCTTGATAGTAGCAGGGTAGCTGTTTGTCAAGTTGGCAGTGGTGGTCTTTGCCTCAATCACTGCAAATTCGGGAGCTTTACCCGTTCCTTTGTCGCCTTGTCCGCAACTGCTGAGCAGTGCCAGGCAACATGCCAATAATACTAATCTACTCTTCATACTCTTTTTTGTTCTCTGTATAATTTTATATTCTTCTTTTTTTCGATTCTTGAAAGGCGTTTTTGTGTGTAATTCATGATTTAGAAATAAGGCAGGAAAAAGAAAACTGAATACTCCTATTCAGTTTTCGTCTGCAAAAATATTCTTTTCTTAGTATATAAGGTGTGAAACACTTCCTTTTTTAACTATGTTTCATACATAGATGAGAACGAAAGGACATTTTTTGATTAAAATACTGTAAAGCATACCGCTAATTGGCAGATAACCTTTATTTTTGCAGCATGTTAGAACGTAAACGCCATACTAAAATGAAGCCGCTTTTCCGCAGGTTGTTGGGGGGTGTTGCCATAGCTGCCGCACTGTATTCTTGTGCCAGTGTAGGCCGCATTGAAGGAGGACCTTATGATGAGACTCCTCCGCGTTTTATTTCCGGTACTCCCACGCCCGGCGCACTCCATCACAATAAAAATAAACTTTCCATTGAGTTCGACGAATTTATCAAGCTTGACAAGCCGAATGAGAAGATTGTAATATCCCCTCCGCAGGTGCAGCAGCCCGAAATTAAGTCTAATGGGAAGAAGGTGGTCATCACCCTGCAGGATACATTGAAACCCAATACCACTTATACATTCGATTTTGGTGATGCCATCCAGGATAATAATGAGGGGAATCCCTTGGAGAATTTCTTCTATTCTTTCTCTACGGGCGACCGTCTCGACTCTATGGCTGTGGCCGGTACAGTACTGAATGCGGCCAATCTTGAACCGGTGAAAGGAATGCTGGTCGGTCTGCATGCCAATCTGGCCGACTCCGCTTTTACCAAACTTCCTTTTGAGCGGGTGGGGCGTACGGACAGTCGCGGACGCTTCTCTATCCGTGGAGTGGCTCCCGGCAAGTATCGCATTTATGCCTTGCAGGATGCCGACCAGAATTTTGCCTATTCCCAGCCGACGGAAGTGATAGCTTTTAATGACTCTATCATCATTCCTTCCATGGAAGAGCGCATGCGCCAGGATACGACCTGGATAGACTCGCTGACAGTAGATACGATTGTAGAACGTCAATATACCCACTACCTTCCGGATGATGTTCTGCTGCGTGCTTTCAAGGAGCTTTCCTTCTCGCAACGTTTTTTGAAGGCCGAACGGTTGACTCCGGAGAAGTTTTCGCTCTATTTCACTGCTCCGGCAGACACGTTGCCTTTATTGAAAGGATTGAACTTTAATGAGGAAGATGCGTTTGTTATAGAACAGCCTACCGGCCGGAACGATACGATTCATTATTGGATAAAGGATTCTCTGCTCTATAAGCAGGATTCCCTGAAAATGAGTATCACCTATTTGTATACGGATAGCCTGAAACGATTGGTACCCCGTACCGATACTTTGAATGTGCTGGCGAAGTTGACATACGACAAGCAGCAGAAGCAGGAAGCGAAGGAAAAGGAACAGAAAGAGCGTGAGAAGAAAAAGAAGAAGTTGAAGGAAGGTGAGGTGGAAGAGCCCGAGCCGACGGAATTCCTGGCTGTAGATGTGTATGCCCCTTCTGCAATCGATGTATATGATTATCTTACTCTGTCGTTTACGGAGCCGGTGGCAAGCATAGATACCACCGCTTTCCATCTGAAACTGAAAGTGGACTCGTTGTGGCAGGATATCCCGTTCGACTTTATGCGCGACTCTTTGGACTTGAAGCGTTATAATCTGTTTGCCGAATGGGCACCCGGCGAAAGCTATACATTTGAAGTGGATTCTGCTGCCATACGCGGATTGTACGGGTTGTTCTCCGACAAGATAAAGAAGGACTTCAAGGCCAAGAAGCTGGAAGAGTACGGGCAGATATTCTTTAATGTGCATGGAGCGGACTCTCTGGCTTTTGTGGAACTACTGGACGGTCAGGACAAAGTGCTGCGCACGGTGCCGGTGGTGGATGGGAAAGCCGATTTCTATTTCCTCAATCCGGGCAAATATGGAGCGCGGCTGATAAATGATACGAATGGGAATGGCGTCTGGGATACGGGAAACTATGCCGAGAAGCGCCAGCCTGAAATGGTTTACTATTATCCGATGGTTCTGGAGCTTAAAGCGAACTTTGATTTGACCCAGGAATGGGATATTAAGGCCAAGTCCCTGGATAGGCAGAAGCCGGACGAACTAAAAAAACAAAAACCAGATGAAGACAAGAAAAAGCAAAACAGGAACAAAAATAACCGCAGTGGCAATAGCAGCCGCAACAGTGGTAGAGGCCATAGCTATTAGGCGGAAGCAATTGTTCATTCTATTAATGGTGGGAGCGGTCTGTTTGGGAACCTCCCAGTCTGTTCAGGCCCAATGTACTGCAAAGAATGAAGCTTTCCAGTCGGGCGAGCATGTCATGTACGATTTATATTTCAATTGGAAGTTCATTTGGAAGAAGGTGGGTCTGGCAAGCCTCACTACCAATGCCACGACTTACCATTCCGAGCCTGCATTTCGCTTTAACTTGCTTTGTGTAGGCAGTAAAAAGACCGATTTTTTCTTCAAGATGCGTGATACGTTGACTTGTTATGTCAGCGATAGGTTGGAGCCGCTCTACTTCCGTAAAGCGGCAGAGGAGGGAAGCCGCCATACGGTGGACGAGGCTTGGTTCTCCTACTCGGACGGACTGGCGAATGTAAAGCAGAGACGCACCTGGCACAATCCCGTGCGTGAGGCTCAGGAGATGGAATACAGTGATAGTCGCTGTATCTTCGATATGTTGAGCATTTTGGCGCAGGCGCGCTCTTATGACCCTAAAGACTACAAGGTAGGGCAGAAGATACTCTTTCCCATGGCCACAGGACGCAGGGTGGAAGAGCAGACGTTGATTTACCGCGGCAAGGAGGAGGTCAAGGCGAATAACGACACCGTTTACCGCTGCTTGGTATTCTCTTTCGTAGAGTACAAGAAAGGTAAGGAGAAGGAGGTCATCACCTTCTTCGTATCCGATGATAAGAACCACCTTCCCATTCGCTTGGACATGTATTTGAATTTCGGTTCGGCCAAGGCATTCTTCAAGAGTGTCCGGGGCAACCGCTATCCGATGACGTCTGTGGTAAGGAAAAAGTGATGTTATCCCCTTTTCTAAATACACTGGATTCGAAAGTGGCAATCAGTTTTCCCTCCTGGTTGGTGACGTCGATCTGGTAATATCCGGTGGTGCGGCCGATGTAGCGTTCGCGTGCTTCGGCATACAGTACATCGCCCGGTCCGCTGCTGCGCAGGAAGGTGATATTGGACGAAAGAGAGAAGGCCAATGTTCCGTGGGAGTTGGCTGCTGCTGCCAGTGCCAGGTCGGCAAGGGTGAAGATGGCCCCTCCTTGCGTACGGCCTCCTGCATTGAGATGCTCTGCCGTGATAACCAGGCGTGCCTTGCTGTATCCTTCCTTTATTTCTATCAGTTTTACACCTGCATTCGTGGCGAAGCGGTCGTTCTTAAAAAACTCTTGTGCGGTCATGGGGAGTAATGATTAATGTTTAGTGATTAATGATTAATGGGTGGAAAATATGTGCTTCCGGACGCAAAAGTAACGATTTTAGCCATTAATTGAATTATTTAGGCGGGTCAAATCTGTACACTTGCTCTACTTTTGCAGCAGGAAAAATCATAAACTCTTAATAAATAAATCCCTTATTATGAAAACAGTCCTCACTACATTGGGAATCTCCCTCCTTGTATTGGCAGGTTGCGCAGGGCAAAAGCAGGCTGAAAGCAACTTTATCCAAGAAAACATTGATAATGCTGTGGCTCAGGAGACAATTCAGACAGACATTATCGAAAAATCCGGTAAAATCCTTAATCCCCGTACCATTGATAAGGATGGGAACATTGTCTATGTACCTATCGACGATTGGTGTTCCGGCTTCTTCCCCGGTAATATCTGGCATATGTACGAGTTGACCGGTGACCAGAAGTGGCTGCCGCTGGCAGAGAAGTATACCGAGGATTTGGATTCGGTACAATACCTTACCTGGCACCATGATGTGGGCTTTATGATTGGCAGCAGCTACCTGAACGGATACCGTTTTGCGGGTAAGGAGGAGTACAAGCCGGTCATCATACAGACAGCCAAATCATTGTCTACCCGTTTCCGCCCTGCAGCAGGCGTACTTCAGTCATGGGATGCAGACAAGGGGTGGCAGGCTGAACGTGGCTGGAAATGTCCCGTTATCATTGATAATATGATGAACCTCGAACTGCTGTTCGAAGCTTCCAGGCTGTCCGGCGACTCCACTTTCTATAACATAGCCCGGAAGCATGCCGATACGACTATGGCTAACCATTTCCGTGAGGACAACAGCTGCTATCATGTGGTGGATTATGACCCCGAAACCGGTGAAGTCCGTAAGAGACAGACTGCACAAGGCTATGCCGACGAGTCTGCTTGGGCACGTGGACAAGCGTGGGCCTTGTACGGCTATACCATGTGCTATCGCTATACACACGATGCCAAATACCTGGAGCAGGCTGAAAAGGTCTACAACTTTATCTTCAACAACAAGAATCTTCCGGAAGACTTGGTTCCCTACTGGGATTTCGATGCTCCCAATATCCCGAATGAACCTCGCGATGCTTCGGCAGCTGCCTGCACGGCGTCCGCCCTTTACGAGCTGAGTACTTATCTGCCGGATAAGGGATACAAGGAAACCGCCGACCGGATTATGGAAAGCCTCGCTTCTCCTTCCTACCGTGCCAAGGTGGGTACCAACGGCAACTTCATCCTGATGCACTCTGTGGGCAGTATTCCTCACGGTGCGGAGATTGATGTACCGCTGAATTATGCCGACTATTACTTCCTGGAAGGATTGATGCGTAAAAGAGACTTGGAAAAATGAAAACTCAATTAAATATTTTGTTAGGTGGTTTAGGTTTGTTCGCCTTGCAGGGCTGTAAACCCCCGCAGGCGGAACAATCCGTCCAGCCGAATGTCATTTACGTTTTTCCCGACCAATACCGTAACCAGGCGATGGAGTTCTGGGGCCAGGAAGGTTTTCGCGAGAAAGTGAACTTTCGGAATGACCCGGTGCATACCCCGCGCTTGAATGATTTTGCCCGGGAGTCGGTGGTGTTGACATCTGCCATGAGCAACTGCCCGTTGAGCAGTCCCCACCGTGGTTCTCTGTTGACGGGAATGTATCCTAATAAGAGTGGTATTCCATTGAATTGCAATTCGAGCCGTCCCATCAGCTCCCTGCGTGAGGATGCTGTGTGTGTGAGCGATGTTTTCTGCAATGCCGGATATGACTGCGCCTACTTTGGCAAACTGCATGCCGACTTTCCTACCCCCAATGACCCCGAACGTCCCGGACAGTATGTGGAAGACCGTGTACCTGCATGGGATGCCTATACGCCGAAAGAACGTCGTCATGGGTTCAATTACTGGTATTCTTACGGTACCTTTGACGAACACAAGAATCCGCATTACTGGGATACGGAAGGCCGTCGCCACGACCCGCGCGAGTGGTCACCGTTACACGAATCGGGCAAGGTGGTGTCTTATCTGAAGAACGAGGGGAATGTACGCGACCCGAAGAAACCTTTCTTCATTATGGTAGGCATGAATCCTCCCCATAGTCCGTACCGTTCTTTGGACGACTGTATGGAGGAAGATTTCAATCTCTATAAAAACCAGCCTCTGGACAGCTTGCTCGTCCGTCCGAATGCCGACTCCAAGATGCTCAAGGCAGAGAGTGCACGCTACTACTTTGCTTCTGTGACGGGTGTCGACCGTGCTTTCGGTCAGATACTTGATGCCTTGAAGGAACTCGGGCTGGACAAGAATACCATTGTCGTGTTTGCCTCCGACCATGGAGAGACCATGTGTAGCCAGCATACGGAAGACCCGAAGAATTCCCCGTACTCCGAGTCCATGAACGTTCCTTTCCTGGTGCGTTTTCCCGATAAGATTAAGCCTCGCGTGGACGACTTGATGCTTTCCTCGCCGGACATCATGCCTACCTTGTTGGGGCTTGCCGGTCTTGCCGACTCCATTCCGGCCGAGGTGCAGGGGCGCAACTATGCACCGCTTTTCTTCGATGAAAAGGCGGATATTGTACGTCCCACCGGCGCTCTCTACATCCAGAACCTGGACGGTGAGAAGGATGCGGAAGGCATGGTCCGTTCCTACTTCCCTTCGTCGCGCGGCTTTAAATCGGCGCGCTACACGCTGGCGCTCTACATTGACCGCGAAAACCATAAGCTGGTCAAAAGTTTGTTGTTTGACGATGAAAAGGACCCGTATCAGATGAATAACCTTTCTTTGGAAGAAAACCAAGAAGTCGTAAAAGACCTTTGCGCAGAGATGGGCAAAGTGTTGAAAGAGATTGATGATCCTTGGTATAAGGAAGGTATCTTGAAGGATATGATACCTTATTGATTGGAAATGGGTTATAGATAATCCTCCATAAATTGCTTGAACGTTTTTTGCGACCCGCTTCGACTGATAGTGAACTATTTGTCGGAGCGGGTTGTTTGATTCAGAATGGAATAAATTACCAATACGTATTAAGTAAATGATGGAGATGAAGTATAGACTATGGGCTTGTTTGTTGTTTTTGCCGATGGTCCTTTGGGCGTCCGGGCGTCCGAAAGTGGCTGTCGTACTCAGTGGGGGTGGCGCCAAAGGGACGGCGCATATCGGTGCTCTGAAAGTAATTGAAGAAGCGGGTATCCCTATAGATTATGTGGTGGGCACTAGTATGGGGGCCATTGTGGGCGGTTTGTATTCTATCGGATATACCCCGCAGCAATTGGACAGTATGGTGAATGCCCAGAACTGGAAATTCTTGCTCTCGGATGCCCCCAATCCTAAGGATGTGTTGCTGGATGACCGGTTGAAGTCGGAGCGCTATGTACTCTCCATTCCGTTTTCTTTGAAATCTGCCGCTGTTTCGGATGCGGGTATCATAAAAGGGAAGAACCTGGCACGTTTGTTCTCCACGTTGACAGAAGGTTACCAGGATTCTGTGGATTTTAGCCGTCTTCCTATTCCATTTGCCTGCGTGTCGGAAAATCTGGTGAATGGCAGCGAAGTAGTGTTCCATGAGGGAATACTGGCCACTGCCATGCGTTCCAGCATGTCCATTCCCGGTGTGTTTGCTCCGGTAGACCTGGATGGAATGGTGTTGGTGGACGGTGGAATGGTGAATAACTATCCGGTAGATGTGGCGCTTGCCATGGGGGCCGACTACATTATCGGGGTGGATGTGCAGAGTCCGCTGCTTAAGGCTTCCGAGCTGAAATCGGTGAAAGACATCTTCGGGCAAATCATCAATCTGCAAGGAGAGAAGAAATACCGTGAGAATCTGCGTAATACCGACGTGTTGATAAAGGTGGATGTCACCGGCTATTCGGCTGCAAGTTTCACCAAAGAGGCCATCGACACTTTGATGGTGCGGGGAGAGCGTGCTGCCATGGACAGTTGGGACGGACTGCTTGCCCTGAAACGGAAGCTGGGACTTGCAGAAGATTATCAGCCTCGCCGCCCGGGACCTTTCCGCTTGCCCGGCGCGGCTGTTGATAGGGAGATTCCCGTTGATTCCCAAATAGCCGCCCCTGCTGTGCGGGAGAACAAGCTGAATGTCGGTTTTCGCTTTGATACAGAAGAACTGGCGGCGTTGCAGGCAAATACGGACTTCTATTTCGGCCGGCAGCGCGAGTCGCTGGTCAGCCTTACTGCCCGTCTGGGCAAGCGTACACTGGCACGACTCGGATATAGTTACCAGTGGGACGGTGGATGGCAGGCGGGACTTGCCTATCAGTTCGACTATAAAGATATGAATATTTACAATGAAGGCAAACGGGCGCTGGATTTGACTTTTACACATCAACTGGTCCGTATGGGGGCGGCGAAGGACTGGAACAATATCCAGGTCAGTCTGGGCATTGACTTTGATTACTACCACTATCATGATTTGCTGTCGCTCGACCCGTTAGCTTCGGCACTGTTTGAAAATTCGTCCTTATTCAGTTACTTTGCCGGACTTGTGTTCAACAACTTGAATGAGAGGAGCGCCCCTACAAAAGGTATGTCGTGGGCGGTATCCTATCATCTCTATACGGATAACTTCTTCCAGTATAAGGACAACAATCCTATTTCTGTTTTCGATGCCCGTTGGCAGGGATGTTTCTCTCCCTCGAGTAAGTTCACTGTCACTCCTTCGTTTTATGGACGCGTATTGTCCGGAAGCGGTAATTATCCTTTTGCCATCATTAATATGGTGGGGGGAACCATACCGGGGCGCTATATGCCACAGCAGATACCGTTTACGGGCATCAACCGTGCGGAACTGTCACAAGCCGCACTGCTGGTTGCAGGGCTGAACCTCAGACAGCGTATCTTGAAAAACCAGTATATATCAGTGATGGGCAGTTATGGGCGAAACTCCGGGAAGTTTCATCAGATTCTTGACTCTTCCGAATCGGCTGATATGGCAGGGGTAGGCATCGGCTATATGTACAAGAGTTTTCTGGGACCAGTGGAGATACAGTTGAATTGGTCCAACCAGACGAAGAAAGTAGGGTGGTATGCTGGGTTCGGATTCGTATTCTAACGAGGATATATCAAAATATTACATGGATTTTATTTTTCAGACAAAAGAACAGAAGAACAAGAGAAAAATATGTTCTTTTGTTCTTCTGCCTAAAACTTACCCCCAATCTGTATGATTCTGCGGTGAGTTATGATACCTTCGTTATTTATTCAGCTTCCATTCGCTTCCGTCCTTACCGTCCTTAATCTCGAAACCGAGCGCGGTGAGTTCATTGCGGATTTTGTCGGATGTAGCCCAATCTTTGTTGGCTTTTGCCTTTGAACGCTCTTCCAATAGCATGTCCACTACCTTGCCGAAGGCAGCTTCACGCTCTTCGTTGGAGGCGTTGTCTTCTTGTAATCCTAAGATGTCGAAGCAGAAGAGGTGGAAGGTTTCCTTCAATTCTTTCAGGTCTTCGGCTGTGATGGAATCGTTTCCAGCTAGGATATTGTTTACCATCTTGGCGCCGTCGAAGAGGTGGGCGATGACAATCGGTGAGTTCAAGTCATCATTCATGGCTTCGTAACACTTGGCACGCAGGGATTTCACGTCTATGGTGGAGGTTGCAGCAGGGGTAATCTTGTCCAGTCCATGTACAGCATCCATCAGTCTTGCCAATCCCTTTTCGGCGGCTTGCAGAGCTTCGTTGCTGAAGTCTACCGTACTGCGGTAGTGGGCTTGCAGGGTGAAGAAGCGGATGGTCATTGGGCTGTAGGCTTGCTCCAGCATGGGGTGTGTGCCTTTGAAGAGCTCTTCCAATGTGATGAAGTTACCGTAAGACTTACCCATTTTCTGTCCGTTCACGGTCAGCATGTTGTTGTGCATCCAATAATGTACCATATCTTCCCCTTGGGAAGCTACGGATTGTGCAATCTCGCATTCGTGATGCGGGAAGATAAGGTCCATGCCGCCACCATGAATGTCGAAGTGCTCGCCCAAGTATTTCTTTCCCATGGCTGTACATTCGGCGTGCCAGCCGGGGAAGCCGTCGCTCCACGGGGAAGGCCAACGCATGATGTGTTCCGGTTGCGCACATTTCCAGAGGGCAAAGTCTGCGGGGTTGTGCTTCTCGCTCTGTCCGTCCAGTTCGCGGGTGGTGTTGAGAACATCATCCAGGTTGCGTCCGGAGAGCTTGCCGTAGTGATGGTCCTTATTGTATTTTTCTACATCGAAATAAACGGAACCTTCACTTTCGTAGGCATATCCGTTCTTCAATATCTCCTTTACAAGTTCTATCTGTTCGATGATGTGGCCGCTGGCATGTGGCTCGATACTGGGAGACAGCACATTCAATGCATCCATCGCCTTATGATAGCGGTTGATGTAGTACTGTGCCACTTCCATTGGTTCCAGTTGTTCCAGACGGGCTTTTTTCGCAATCTTGTCTTCACCTTCGTCGGCATCGTGCTCCAGATGGCCCACGTCGGTAATGTTGCGGACATAGCGCACCTTGTAGCCGATGTGCGTCAGGTAGCGGAACAGCAGGTCGAAAGTGATGGCAGGGCGTGCATGTCCCAAGTGCGGGTCACCGTACACGGTCGGTCCGCAGACATACATGCCTACATGCGGTGCATGCAGCGGTACGAACAGCTCTTTTTTTCTATTTAAAGTGTTGTAAATGGTCAGTTGTTCCATAACAGTTGATTATTAGTTCTTTTAGGAGTACAAAGGTATAATAAATCTGTGAAAATCTATAATGATATTCTGTTTTATAAGAGTAAATGCAACGGATTTCACCTTCGTTTATTACTTTTGTATCCATGAAGTCAGATAAACGTGTATTGCTTGGCATGAGTGGCGGCACGGATAGTTCCGTGGCCGCCATGAGGTTGCAGGAAGCCGGTTATGAGGTGACTGGCGTGACTTTCCGTTTCTATGAGGCAGGAGATGAGACCGGGTATTTGGAAGATGCACGGGCTCTGGCCCTGAAGCTGGGGATGAAACACATTACCTATGATGCACGCGAGCTTTTCCGTTCGCGTATTATCCGCTATTTTGTGGAAGAGTATCTAAGGGGGCGTACTCCCGTTCCTTGCACGGTCTGCAATAATGAGCTGAAGTGGGCGCTGTTGGCTAAAATAGCCGATGAAAAGGGGATTTATTGGATTTCTACCGGACATTATGTGCGTAAAGTCTTGTCCGGAGGAAAGTATTATATAGCTCCTGCTGCAGATAAGGACAAAGACCAGACTTTCTTTCTGTGGGGATTGAAGCAGGACATCCTGCAGCGTATGTTGCTTCCGATGGGAGATATTACGAAAAATGAGGCGCGCTCGTATGCGGCGGAGCGTGGTTTCGGGCAGGTGGCTGCGAAGAAAGACAGTATAGGGGTGTGCTTTTGTCCTTTGGATTACCGTTCCTTTTTAAAGTGTGAAGTCCCCGAAACACTATTACCCGGTAAAGGTAGATTCGTCGATGAAAAGGGGAATTTCTTAGGATGGCATGAGGGCTATCCGTTTTATACCGTAGGGCAACGTAGGGGCTTGGGTATCCATCTGAACAAGGCTGTTTTTGTGAAAGAGACAAGAGTGGAAAGCAATGAAGTCGTTTTAGCTCCGCTCTCTTCCCTCTACAGGCAGGAAATGTGGCTGGGAGACTGGAACCTGGTGGAGAATAGTCGTGTGCTGGGTGCAAACGAGGTTATTGTGAAGATACGCTACCGTAAGCAGGCAAACCGGTGCAGGGTGACTCTTACGGTGGAAGGTCTGTTACGTGTCCGTCTGATAGAGCCGCTGGAATCCATTGCACCCGGGCAGGCAGCGGCTTTCTATGATAAGGACGGATACTTGTTAGGCGGTGGAATTATTCTCTGAACCTTACATTCGTTTTATAGCTTCTCGAACAAAAGATAGTAAATGTTGTTAATTTTATGAGACGTCTTTTTATGAGAAACTTTTAAAACGAACTGTAATATGAAAAGGATATATATTGTAATGTTGTTTGCTGCTTTAGCAACCATAACTTATGCTCAGACGGATGATAAGGGTTATCAGGAGGGAGCTTGGGTATTGAAAGGAGTGACTGGTCTTAATATGTCACAGACTGCCATGGCCAACTGGTCGGCAGGAGGTGAGAATTCCATTGCTGGAAATGCCTACTTGAATGCATCACTGACACACAAGAAAGGAAACTGGCTCTGGGTCACCAACATGGTGCTGGACTATGGCTTGTCCAAAACCAAATCTCAGGGGATGAGGAAAAGTAGTGATAAAATAGGGCTTTCCACTCAGTTGGGATATTCTACCGACAACGTCTGGTTCTATACGCTGATGGGTGATTTGAATACCCAGTTTGCCAAAGGATATGACTATCCCGACAAAGAGCACCAGATTTCCAATTTCTTTGCTCCTGCCTATTCGAATATCGCTCTGGGTATGGAATGGAGGCCTAAAAGTAACTATTCTCTGCTGCTTTCACCCGTTTCCACCAAGATGACTTTCGTGACTGATGATTATCTCTCCGATTTGGGTGCCTTTGGTGTAGACCCGGGTGACCACTTCAAGATAGAGGGTGGCGCTTTTGTGAAAGCCCGTGCTGAATTGCCCGTGATGGAGAATGTGAATCTGATTACTACGGCTGATTTCTTTACTCCTTACAGCAAAGATTTTGGAAACATAGATGTGAATTGGGATGTACTTATCAGCATGAAAATCAATAAAGTATTGTCGGCTACCATCAATACAACTCTGAAGTATGACAATGATGTGAAAACGTTTGATGACAATGGAGTGAAGAAGGGCGCCAAGGTGCAGTTTAAGGAAGTGCTGGGAATTGGGCTGGCATATAATTTCTAATCCTTGAGGCTGATTGTTGAGATGAAAAAGTAAAGTCAAAACGTACTGACTGATTTGTAAAACGCGGATTACGCAGATTACATGGATTTATTAATTTATCCGCGTAATTTGCGTAATCCGCGCTTGATTTTTATGATATAGTAATTTACCGGTTCAGTTCCAGCATTTCCTCTATATACTCCCTCGTGTTGCTGAGCCGGGGCACCTTATGCTGTCCGCCGAGTTTCCCCTTGCTATCCAGCCAGTCGTGGAAGAGGTTGGGACGGGCGACGATGATTTCCAGCGGTTGCAGCGCCAGGTTATTCTGCCTTTTAGCTTCATAGTCGGAGTTCACCTCTTTCAGGGTGTCGTCCAATACTTTGGCGAACTTCTCCAGGCTGTCCGGCATTTGTGCAAACTCTATCAGCCACTGGTGGCGGCATTTGGCATGCTTGTCCATAAACACGGGAGCAGCAGAGTAATCTACTACTTGTGCACCGGTCTCGGCACATGCCCTGGCAAGTCCTCTTTCCGCGTTATCCACAATCAGTTCTTCGCCGAACGCGTTGATAAAGTGCTTGGTACGTCCGGTGATGACGAACTTATAGGGGTTCTTCGATGTGAACTTCACCGTATCTCCAATCATATATCGCCACAAACCGGCAGAAGTGGAGATTACCATGGCGTAGTTTTTGTTCAGCTCCACCTCCTCGAGGCAGAAGGTACGCGGATTCTCCTTGCCTACATCTTCAAGCGGGATGAACTCGTAGAAGATACCGTAGTCAATCATCAGCAACATGGCAGGGTCGGCAGGGTCGTTCTGCGTGCCGAAGTAGCCTTCGGAGGCGTTATAAGTCTCTACATAATGCATCTTGCTGCTGCGGATCACGTCTTTGTATTGCTCGCGGTAGGGAGTGAAGGCAACGCCGCCGTGGAAGAATACCTCTAGGTTGGGCCATATCTCTTCGAGGCTCTGCTTTCCCGTCTTTTCCAGTATATGTTTGATGAGTACAAGCATCCAGGACGGTACACCGGAAAGGTTGCTTACATTTGCATGGATGGTTTCGCGGGCAATGGCCTCCATTTTGGGCTCGAAGTGCTCCATCAAGGCTGTCTGCTTGCTGGGTACGCGGACAAAGTTTACCAGTGGGTTGATATTTTCTATGAGGATGGCGGAGAGGTCGCCTACAAGACTGTGGTTGGTGTTCAGGTTGGGAGCGTGGCTGCCTCCAAGGATAAGCCCTTTACCGGAAAAGAAACGACTTTCGGGATTCTGTCCCAGATAGATGGCAACGGCATCCCGGCCTCCCTTGTAATGCGTGTCGTGCAAGGACTCCCGGCTGACGGGCAGGAACTTACTCTTGTCGTTGGTGGTACCCGATGATTTGGCAAACCAACGTATTTCCGAAGGCCAAAGCAGATTTTGCTCACCGGCACGCAGGCGGGTTACATAAGGTTTTACTTCTTCGTAAGTTTGTATGGGAAGGCGCTTCTTGAAATCTTCATAAGTACGGATAGAGGCATAGTCATGCTTCTTTCCCCATTCCGTGTTTGCCGCTGTCCGGACGAGGCGCTGCAGTACAAGCTGTTGCAATTCACCGGCATGGCTGGTGTATTGTTCGATTTCTTTCAGACGGGGAGCAAAATATACCTTATTCAGAAACTTTGTAATATTCATCGTTCTTTGTGAAATCTTATTTTAAACCGCAAAAATAATCTTATTTATCGGCATCTCTATCTTTTTTCTCTTTTTTTTCTATCTTTACGGACCTATAGAACAATAATTCAAACAAAAATATCATGAGAATAGGTATTTTGACTTCAGGAGGGGACTGTCCCGGCATCAACGCTACCATTCGCGGTGTATGTAAAACAGCTATCAACCATTATGGAATGGAAGTAATTGGCATTCACAGCGGTTTTCAGGGGCTGCTGACCAAGGATGTGGAGTCGTTTACCGAAAAATCCTTATCCGGTTTGCTGAACTTGGGAGGTACGATGCTCGGTACTTCGCGCGAGAAGCCCTTTAAGAAGAACGGCGTGATGTCCGGCGTGGACAAACCGGCACTGATAGCGCGGAATATCAAAGAGATGGGGCTTGATTGTGTAGTCTGTATCGGCGGGAACGGTACGCAGAAGACAGCCGCCAAACTCTCTGCTATGGGGCTGAACATTGTGTCTGTACCTAAAACCATAGACAACGATATTTGGGGAACTGATTTCTCCTTCGGATTCGATTCTGCCGTCAGCATTGCTACGGATGCCATCGACCGGTTGCACAGCACGGCCAGCTCGCACAAACGGGTGATGGTGATTGAGGTGATGGGGCACAAGGCAGGTTGGATAGCCTTATACTCCGGTATGGCAGGCGGTGGTGACGTGATTCTGATTCCGGAGATTCCCTATAATATCCACCGTATCGGAGAAACGATTCTGAATCGGCTGAAGAAAGGAAAGCCTTACTCCATCGTGGTGGTAGCCGAAGGTATACAGACGGACGGGCGGAAGCGTGCCGCCGAGTATATCGCTCAGGAGATAGAGTATGAGACGGGTATCGAGACCCGTGAGACTGTGTTGGGTTATATTCAGCGGGGCGGCTCACCCACACCTTTTGACCGTAACCTTTCCACACGTATGGGCGGACATGCCACGGAACTGATTGCCAACGGGCAGTTTGGGCGGATGATTACCTTGAAGGGGAATGAAATAGCTTCTGCACCGCTGGAGGAGATTGCGGGCAAGTTGAAGCTGGTGACGGAAGACAATGACTTAGTTGTCCAGGGACGTCGGATGGGAATCTGTTTCGGCTAATTTTTCTTGTGGGGATTCTTCAACAGCTTCTGCCATGGGATTTTCTTCTGTGGAGGTTTCTGTTGCATGGTTTCGCTCCTTGGCTGCCTGGACTTCCTCCTTGAAAGCGGCATCCTTAATTTTTTTCAATGCCATCTGTGCCGCATTTTGTTGCGACTCCTTCTTGGAATAACCGGTGCCGGTACCTGCCGATATCCCTTCGATGCGGACTTCGGTGTGGAACATCGGATTGTATTCTTCGTCGAGAAACTGCTCGATAAGCTCGAATGACACCTCCATTTTGTTCTTCTGGCTCCATTCGATGAGTTTTGACTTGAAGTTGACCTCTTTGCGAGACATCTTGTCGAGGTCGATATAGTTTTTGAAAATCTTCTCTTCTATGAACTGCTTGCAGCGGTCGTAGCCCTGGTCCAGATAAATGGCGCCGATGAAGGCTTCGAATGCATTGCCGTACATGTAGCTGTTGTGGGATGAGGAGCGGGTGGAGTATTTCACCAGTTTGTCCAGTCCGATTTCCACGGCCAGTTTGTTGAGTGTTTCCCGCTGTACAATTTTGGAACGGGTATTGGTAAGGAAACCTTCGCGGCGTCCTTCGAAATGGCGGTAGACAATATCTCCTACAATGGCGTCGAGGATAGCATCGCCCAAGAATTCCAGCCGTTCGTTGTTGATGGGACGTCCTTTTTCGGAGCGCATGGAGATGGATTTATGCAGCAAAGCCTGCTGATAGACCTTGATGTCACGTGGAAAGAAGCCGAGAATTCTGTAAAAACAAAAATAAGACTCTCTATCCTTGCGGAACAAGAGCCTTATTTTATCTATTTGGTTACGTAACACGACCTTATTATTCTGCGTATTTCTTGAAAATGACACACGCATTATGACCACCGAATCCAAAAGTATTGGACAAAGCTACGTTCACTTCGCGCTTTTGTGCTTTGTTGAACGTGAAGTTCAGGTCATAGTCGATGTTTTCGTCGTTATCACCCTCTTCGTGGTTGATGGTCGGAGGAACAATGCCATTCTTGATGGCGAGGATGCTTGCAATGGATTCTACCGCACCGGCAGCGCCCAGCAAGTGGCCGGTCATGGATTTTGTCGAACTGATGTTCAACTCATACGCATGCTGTCCGAATACCTCTTTGATTGCTTTTGCTTCCGAAATATCACCTACGGGAGTAGATGTACCGTGAACATTGATATAATCTACTTCTTCGGGTTTCATTTCTGCATCTTCCAACGCATTCAGCATCACTAACTTGGCTCCCAAACCTTCGGGGTGAGAGGCTGTCAGGTGATGAGCGTCGGCAGACATTCCTACGCCGGCAACTTCCGCATAGATTTTGGCACCGCGTGCCTTGGCGTGTTCCAGTTCCTCGAGAACGAGACAACCGCCACCTTCACCCATGATGAATCCGTCACGGCTTGCGCTGAACGGACGGGATGCAGTTTCGGGAGAATCATTGCGGGTTGACAATGCATGCATGGCATTGAAACCACCTACACCGCAAGCGGCGATGGCAGCTTCCGAACCACCGGACACGATAACATTTGCCTTACCCAAACGGATGAGGTTAAACGCATCGGCAATAGCATTTGTGGAAGTGGCACATGCAGAACAAGTTGCGTAGTTGGGACCATGGAAACCATACATGATGGAAATTTGTCCGGCAGCAATGTCCGAAATCATCTTGGGGATGAAGAACGGATTGAATTTGGGGCCGTTTTCCTTACCGGTCAGGGCATAGTTGCCCGCCTCTTCTTCGAATGTACGGATGCCACCGATACCGGCGCCGAAGATGACACCGATTCTGTTTAAATCCTCATTTTCGACGTCAAGCCCAGAGTCACCTACCGCTTCTTTGGCTACTGCAATGGCATATTGTGTGTACAAGTCCATCTTGCGGGCCTCTTTGCGGTCTATATATTTGGTAGCATCGAAGCCTTTTACTTCGCATGCAAACTGAGTCTTGAAAAGCGATGCATCGAAATGAGTAATAGGTCCTGCTCCACTAACCCCATTCACAAGATTTTCCCAGAATTCGGGAACACTGTTGCCAATGGGAGTAATGGCGCCGAGACCTGTTACTACAACTCTTTTTAATTCCATGTTATAAACGAATGGATAAGATTACTTAGCGTGTTCTTCGATGTAAGATACAGCATCACCTACAGTACCAATCTTCTCAGCTTGGTCATCAGGAATAGAGATACCGAATTCTTTTTCGAATTCCATGATAAGTTCTACAGTGTCAAGAGAATCCGCTCCTAAATCGTTAGTGAAGCTAGCTTCGTTAGTAACTTCTGATTCTTCAACGCCTAATTTGTCGACGATAATCGCTTTCACTCTTGATGCAATTTCAGACATAACTTTAAGTTTTTAATTAATAATTAGTTTTATTTCTTTAAATTTGCGGTGCAAAGGAATGAATATTTATCATTCCTCGCAAATATTTGATGAATTAAATGCACCTTTTTGCACATTTTTCACGGTTTTGTGCAGTAATTGGAGGGATTATGGGAAAAAATATCGCAGTTTTAGCGTCGGGAAGTGGTACGAATGCCGAGAATATCATCCGTTATTTCCGGGAAAAAGGTTCGGCACGTGTGGCTCTGGTTTTGACTAACCGGCAGAATGCGTTTGTTTTAGAGCGTGCCAAGGGGCTGGGAGTGCCTTGTGTCTGGTTTGCCAAGAGCGATTGGGAAAGTGGAGAGCTTGTTTTGTCGACGCTTCGAGAGCATGATATTGATTTTGTGGTATTGGCAGGATTCCTGGCACGTGTGCCGGACAATATTCTGCATGCTTATCCCAATAAAATGATAAATATACATCCTTCGTTGCTGCCCAAGTTCGGTGGAAAGGGAATGTACGGCGACCGTGTGCACGAGGCAGTGATTGCTTCCGGCGAAAAGGAAAGCGGTATTACCATCCATTATACGAATGAGCATTATGACGAAGGCAGCATTATCTGCCAGCAGAAATGCCCCGTATTGCCGGGCGATACGCCGGAGGAGCTGGCGCAACGCATCCACCGGCTGGAGTATGAATACTATCCGAAGGTGATAGAGGAGTTGGTGGAAGGCCTCTCTCCCAGTTATTTATAGAATCGGTTAAGGGAGAGGATGGCCTCGTTCAGCTTACGGTTGTCTATCTTGTAGTTTTCCAGGGGATTCAATGCACTGTCGCTGATTTCTATATATCCGGAAGGGTGTTTTTCCAGAATAGTATGATTTTCTACGATAAAGGCATAATTGAGATTGTCGCCCACGATATGCCAGTTCCGTGGACAAGTATCGGTTATTAAATGCCCCATACTGTAATCGGAAGGCGGATTGGTTACACCCAGCACTTTATTCATTAGGGTTGGTGCAAAATCATAGTGCGTGGTACGGTGATGGTAGGTATGTGGCTGTTCTCCCGGTTCATATAATAGGAAGGGGATATGTGTTTGTACCGGTGAATAATTACTGCCGTGGCCCCAATAATTTTTATGATTCTCATTGAATTCTTGTCCATGGTCTCCGGTAATGATGACCAGGGTATTGTCTAGCAGTTTCTTTTCCTCAAGTTTGTGGAGGACGCATCCCACCAGTGAGTCGGCTTCCGCCACGCAGTTGTAGTAGAGGTTCAGGAAAGGAGTAGGGTCTATGTCGTTGTTCAGTTTCATATAGTCGGCGAACTCCCAGGACGGTTGGAAACGATAAAGCTTGTCCTTCGGCACTTCATATCCGTGTGCCAAATCATAGAAGAGAAAGGAAAAGAAAGGTTTTGTACCGCTGCCCAGCGTATCGAGTGCTTGCAGATAATCTGCTGTAATACGGCAGTCGCGGTCATAAACGGTTTTTCCTTCGGTATGGGTACGCAAGTCGGGTACCTTTGAGAAAAGTATTTTGGCAAATGGCGGGTTGACGATTGTAGCACTGGGATAAATACCTATCTGATAATTCTGCTTCAATAGTTCTTCTATGAGCAGGGGCTGTATGCCCGATACCTCAAAATCAGTCCAGTAGATGGATGAGAGACTGAAGAAAAGCCCGAAGATACTTCCACGTGTGCCATTGCTGCTGCTTAGATGGGAGGTGAATCTGCTGCAACTGTCGGCAAAGTGGCTGATATGAGGTGTAATGTCCTGGTTAAAGGCGCGGTAGTTCCATGAGTCTATGGCTATCAGCACTACATTCTTGGGGTTGGAATGGACTTCGTATTTCAAAGAATCTATCGGATAGTTGAGGTCAGCAGACTGCTTTTTGTTGTTGAAGTTCATTTTAATGACATCCTTGGATGAGACCACTCCTAACTTCATCATCAGGCGGGTTGCCGTAAGCGGGAAGTAATAGGGCAGGCAGGGGGCGCTGCGAATCACTGAAGTCTTTTGCGCTACAGCGGCATAGGCATGATAAAAGTTAGAGAATAGTGCAAACAAAATCAGAGTGGCAAGTACAGGACGGAAGCCACAGCGGTGAAAGCGGGTATAACAATGGCCTGCAAGTATTCTTAGCAAAGTATTGGCGGCAAATATACCCACTAATACTCCTGCAATCTTCAGATAAAGCCAGAAGCTGAATGTGAAAATCTCACTGTTGCCCTCTCCAACCAGGAGATTCAGTACAAAACCATTGATATGGAACTTGTAAAGACTGTACACACTGCCGTCTATGTAAGCAAGTATATTGAGTAATGATACAAGAATAATGTGTGTGATGGCGGCGGCTTGATGGCGCCGGACGGTAATGGCTACGATTAAGGATATGATGTAAGGAATAAGTGCCCACAAGGCGGCATGTGAGCAAGCGGCTGTTATATAAAACATCCAGCCTCCCACGTCCATCATGGCGAGCCGGGGACTGTGAATCAGATAAAACAGAAATTGTATGGCAATCGTCAGAGTTGAAATTGCATAAAAAATAAATCCTTCACTGAGTGATTTCTCTAACTGTATTTTTTGCATTGATATTGTAATGTTTTGCCTATAGTTTCCTCTGATTCGGCATTGATAGTAAAGGCGTGAGGAGCTTATATAGTGACGTCTTTTGTATTATCGGGCTGTATCTCTAAATGTATGTGCTACTTTGGGATATAAGTGTAAGCATCTTTTTCTCTTCGTAGCGGGTAGTCTCCCCGCAATTTTTCAAATTGTTCGGGATGTGTTTTCAGTGCTTCGCTGTCCCTTCTCGGGTCATACATTTGCAGATATGCTTCTGCCAGGCTGTCGGCGGTAATAATCGGGTTCCGGGGTTGGGGGGGAGCGATGCGGTAGTCGGCTTTGATGTGAAAGAAACGGCAAAGGGCATCCAGGGACATACGGGTGGCATTGGCTTTTCCGTCGGCTGAATAACCGGCTATATGGGGAGTTCCAAGGAACACTCTATTTAATAAGGTAAGATTGATATCAGGCTCGTTCTCCCATACATCAATGATGGCATCGGAAATCAGTCCGTCTTCTAAGGCATTCAGGAGCGCATTGGTTTCAATCACCTCTCCACGTGAGGTATTGATAATGACGGGACAGCGTTTTAATGACCGGAAGAAAGTATGGTCTGCCAAATGGAATGTTTTGTATGGCCCTTCCTTATATAAAGGTACGTGGAAGGTGAGGATATCACATTCTGCTGCGAGTGCTTGCAAGGAACTGAAATCTCTCTCTCCTTCCTTGTCTTGCCGGGGCAGGTCATTCTTCAGGACACGCATGCCTAGTTCTTGCCCTACTTGGGCTATTTTGCTACCCACATTGCCTACGCCGATGATGCCTAATGTCAATTCGGACAGTTGTACTCCTTTGAGTTGTTGCAATAATAGTAAGGCTGATTGCACGTATTGAGCTACGGATGCTGAATTGCATCCGGGGGCATTGGTCCAAGCGATGCCTGCTTCACGGCAATATTCCGTATCTATATGGTCGAAGCCTATGGTGGCGGTAGCAATGAAGCGGACTTTACTGCCTTCCAGCAATTCCTTGTTGCAGCGGGTGCGGGTACGTATAATCAGTGCATCGGCATCTTTTACCAACTCCGGAGTGAAGTCTCTGCCGGGAGTATAAATCACGCTGTCGGCTATTTTTTCGATGGCTTCCTTAATAAAAGGTATCTTGTTGTCAACAATGACTCTCATAATGCTGCTGTTCTTTTCGACGATTCTCCATCGTGCGAAGATACGACTAATCCGTCAAAGTGGCTAAGTAATGCCCGGAAAATAATTCGGCTTTTTCCGTTTTAAGTTTGCATTTCTGCCCTCACCGCTCTCACTCTTTTCTTCAACTTCCCTATTCATCGGCATTGCAGGGGTGGGTGAGAGCAATCGAAAAGGGTGAGGGTAAATTTTGCTCTCACCCGTGTTTTCTTCCGTTCCGCATCCTTCTTTCTTCTGTTGCATCCTTTTCATTCTTTCGTTTTACTTTTGGATTCTTCAGCAGCCCACGTTAGTGAGCCGTGATGTTCACTTGAGTGAACTAAACAGCTCACTAGTGTGGTTGAATTGGTTCATAACAGTGGGCCGATGATGAATAAAGTAGTTTTCGGGAAGGAGATAAGGTGTTTGAAGGATAAAACAATGAGCTAGTACGGATTGGGCAATGGGGATGTGCCCGATTCCGTACTTGGTTTTTGTAACAGACAGCAAGTGATTGCTCATCTTTATTTTATGTTTTATAGGTGAATTTGTGTTTTTGTCAAAAAAGGAAAGCGAAATAGACTGCTATATGAGGATTATCTTGTACATTTGCAGCTGAAACTTTTTAGAGATGAGAATAGGATACGACGGAAAACGGGCTGTGCAGAATTTTACGGGATTGGGCAATTACAGCCGGTATGTGGTGCAGTCATTGTCAGCCTTTGCTCCGGAAAACGAGTATTGGTTGTATGCTCCGGTACACCGTGAAAATCAGCAACTCTCGTCGATGGTGGCTGAAAGCCGGGGAACGGTATCGGTACATTATCCATCTTATTGGCTCTGGAGAGGAATGACTTCGTTGTGGCGCGTGGGAGGTATACGCAGGACTTTGAAACGGGACAACATACGGCTGTTCCACGGATTGAGTAACGAACTTCCCCTGACCATCCATCGGGTACGGGAAGTAAAGAGTGTGGTGACTGTTCACGACCTTATTTTCCTGAGACTTTCACATTGTTTTTCGTTGGTCGACCGCTTGATTTATAACTACAAATGCCGCTATGCATGCAAGCATGCAGACCACATCATTGCTGTGAGTGAGTGTACCAAGCGTGACATCATACATTATTATGGAATTCCTGCGGATAAAATTTCCGTTATTTACCAAGGGTGTAGCTCTCTGTATGCCTGCCGTGTCGGTAAGGATAAGCGCAAGGAGGTGATGCGGAGTTATCGGTTGCCCGAACGCTATATCTTGTCGGTGGGCACCATTGAGGAGCGTAAAAATGCGCTGGCCATTGTGAAGGCTTTGGAGTATCTGCCCGATGAACTGCACTTTGTTCTGGTAGGGAGACCCACAGCCTATATCCATCAGCTGAAAGAGTTTATGACAAAAGCCGGATTGCAAGACAGAGTACATTTTCTGCATGGTATCCCTTCAGACGATTTACCTGCCATTTATCAGTCGGCCGAGACTTTTGTATACCCATCCGTTTACGAAGGTTTTGGCATCCCTATTCTTGAGGCTTTGCATTCCGGCATTCCGGTGGTTGCAGCAACCGGCTCTTGTCTTGAAGAAGCGGGGGGGGAGCATTCATTGTATGTGCGTCCCCATGATGTGGAGGGATTGGCGGCAGCGATTGCCCGTACACAAGAGCCTTCTTTGCGTGCCACCATGATTGAGGAGGGGCTGAAGTGGGCACAGCGTTTCACGGAGGAGCAGATGGCGCGTGAGACGATGGAGTGTTATCGGAAAGTATTAACAAAAGAAACCTAAGATATGAATTATTTGGACCGCAATGAGTTTAACTACGCACCTTCGCAAGAGGTGGTGGAGGCTCTGAAGAATTTTGATATAAACAAACTCTGTTTCTATACCCGTATCTACGACGAAGGCAAGAAGAGCATTCTGTCCGTTTATCTGTCCGAGACTTACGGAATCGATGAGCCGCAGGTGCTGTTGGGTTATGGTGGAGAAGATATATTGAAACAAGCAGTCCACTATTTCCTGACCCAAGAGGATGGGAACAAGACGATGCTCATTCCTAAATTCTCGTGGTGGTACTATAAATCCATTGCTGATGAAGTGGACGGGCATACGTTGCAGTATCCATTGTATGAGGATGGCAATACCTTTAAATATGATTTCGCTGCCATGAAAGAGATGGTACAGCGTGAGAATCCCAAGGTCTTATTAATCGCTTCGCCCAATAATCCCACCGGTAACGGTCTGACCCCTGCAGAATTGGACGCTTTGTTGGCTGAGTTGCCCGTAACAACCATCGTTTTGGTGGACGAAGCCTATGCCTCTTTCGTATCTACTGATACGGACTATATTAAAATGCTGGTTGATAAATATCCCAACCTGATTATTTCACGCACGCTTTCCAAGTTCTACGGATTGCCCGGATTGCGCATGGGGTTTGGGTTTATGAGTAAGGAGTTGGCCAACTTTGGCAAATACAGCAACAAATATCTGGGTTATAACCGTATCTCTGAGGATATTGCTATTGCCGCACTGAAATCGGATGCGCATTACCGGAATATAGCACGGCTGATGAATGAGAGTCGCGCCTGCTTTGAAGCGGAGATAGGGACGTTGCCTGGTTTCAAGGTATATGAGTCGGTGGCGAACTTTGTCCTTATAAAATATCCGATTGTCTTGAAAGAACGCTTACAGAAAGCTTTTGCCGACGAGGATTATAAGGTGAAGTTCATGAATGAACCAGACATCAATACCCATTTGCGTATTACCTTGGGGCGTCCTGAACAGAACCGTATTGTCATTGACACCATTAAAAAAATTGCATTACAATGAAAGCGGTTATATTGGCTGCAGGGATAGCTTCGCGTTTGCGTCCGTTGACTGATACCACTCCAAAATGTCTGTTGAAAGTTGGAGAGCGTTGTTTGCTGCAAAGAGCCTTTGATGCATTGCTGCAGAATGGCTTTCGGGAGTTTGTCATTGTCACCGGTTATAGACAGCAGCAGATTGTGAACTTTCTGGAAGCTCATTATCCGGCATTGGAGGTTACGTTTATCTATAATGAGAAATATGCTTCTACCAATAATATCTACTCTTTATGGCTTACACGGCCTTATGTAGATAAAGAGGACATTCTGTTGCTGGACAGCGATATCCTTTTTGACCCGCAGATTGTAGCCAAGTTGCTTGGATATGGTCAAGCGGATGCGTTGGCTCTGAACCATCATACATTGGGGGAAGAGGAAATCAAGGTAATAGCGGACAATGATGGCAAGGTGTTGGAAATCAGTAAGACGTGCTCCATATCCCGAGCTATTGGCGAGTCTATTGGCATCGAGAAGATGTCTGCCGCTTATACAGAAGCGCTTTTCCGGGAATTGGAGGTTATGATTACCAAAGAAGGTTTGGATAATATCTTCTATGAACGTGCTTTTGAGCGTCTCATACCACAAGGACACTCTTTCTATGCGCTTGACACTACCGAATATTTTTCTGTGGAGCTTGATACGGTGAATGACTTTGAACAAGCACAGCGGTTGATTCCTTCACAACTTTATTAATTAATGGGCTGATTTTTATGGCAGATTATGATATACGTCCTTTGCAGCTTCGTATTTTGAAGATATTGCTTGCTGTGGATAAAGTTTGTAAAGAACATGGTTTGCGCTATTATATAATGGCCGGTACTATGCTTGGTGCAGTCCGTCATAAGGGATTTATCCCTTGGGACGATGATTTGGATATCGGTATGCCGAGGGCTGATTATGATTTGTTGATGTCTCATTCCAAGGAGTGGCTTCCCCAGCCTTATGAGGCTGTCTGCGCAGAAAATGATCCGAATTATCCATTACCTTTTGCCAAGATACAAGATGCGGATACGACTCTTATCGAGCGTATGCATTTGAAATACTTGGGAGGTATCTACTTGGACGTATTTCCATTGGACGGTGTACCGCAAAGCAACCTGAAACAGAGGATTCATTTTGCCCGGTATGAATTTTACAAGCGGGTGCTCTATTTTATCTACCGCGACCCTTATAAGCATGGGAAAGGTCCCGGCTCATGGTTGCCGCTGCTGTGCCGGAGACTTTTTACTACTGCCGGCGTACAGAGGAGTATCAGAAATGTGATGACCACCTATGACTTTGACAAGTCTTCTTTAGTTTGTGATTATGATGACGGTATGCGCGGCATCATGCCCAAGGCAGAGCTGGGAACTCCGACTCCCGTTTCGTTTGAGGACGAAACTGTGTGGGGAGTACAAGATTATGATACCTATCTGACCAGAAAATATGGAGACTACATGGTTATACCGAAACAAAGCGGGCAGAGACAGCATAATTTCCACTATCTGGATTTAGATAAGCCCTACAGAGAATATGGAGCCTGATTACCGGTGTAACTGAAAGTCAATGATGTAATAATGCTATCAATGATTAGAGTTGTCCGGTCATCTTGAAGTACTTTTCCAATACAAGAAGGGATATCAATTGTTCCCGTTTTTTATTCTTGAATTGCTCTATATACTCATGTGCATGTTCGATTATTGCTTGAGCTTCATCAGTATGAGCCATGTAATATTGCAGTCTTTCTTCCAAATCAGAGAAGTCCGGTTTGATTTCAATGTAGTGATAGTTAGGAATTAATGTGCCTTCCATGAACCAAGTTTCACAAGTAGGACGGGGCATTACGGCAATAGAGTTGGAAGACATTACCCATTTTAGATTGCTGGCAACATCATAGCCTTCTATGGCTAGAATAAATTTGTATTCCAATTGTTCTTTAATGGTCAATTTTCCAATGCACCACGTAGGATTGATAGTATCCCGGCTGATATCTCCCAAATCGCACATGGGATGGCCAAAATACATTTTCATGAATTTGATTCGCTGCTCTTTGTCTGTTACTTTTCCGCGAAAGACAGCCATATCTTTTTTCTCTGTAAATTTTTTCTTGTCACGGACAAAAATAAAATGCCTTATCTTGTTGAGTTTCATAATAACCCCGTTTCCGTTGTTTTCAGTTATAAGACGGCTTTTTGAAATGGATGGGATTGGTGGGACGAAATCCACATCACCGGCACATAGGTTCAACCGTAGTTGTTGGGAAAACCAGCGGGTATAGCAGCGGGTATCATAGATATAGACTTTGTGCCCTTTTAGTTTATGTTCTGCGAGTGCAGGTACCGATTCGGGCAATATTGCACCCGGTAAAAGTTTGTTATAGTAGTTTACTCGGTATAAAATGTAGTCTTTATCTTTTCTGTCGGATAAAGATGCCAACTTATGACGAAGCTGCATCTGAAAGAATATATTGGGTATCAGCATACCGAGCATATTCTTTATATAATAGATAAGTTTGATGTTCTTCCCGCTTCTTAGGGCATACAATAGTTTGTACTCCATTGATTTCGTTTTTTATTCAGTAGGTGCATTGTATGAAATATGATGCAAACTTATATAAATAAATGAGAACTTCCAATTGAATTTATCCTTTAATTATCATATTCTTTTTGTAATAAAGAGTTGCTCTGTTTTCAGATTTTGAGTAGTCTGGTTTGTTTTTTCGTTGTTAACGCTTACTTTTGTGCCGAATCAGCAATTCTAATAAATTTGTTATGACCAAATTCTTAATTATCCGTTTCAGTTCGATAGGGGATATTATCCAGTGTATGGGAATTATCGGTGGAATACGTGAACGGTTTGCAGATGTGGAAATTCATTGGATTACCCGGAAAGATATGGTGGGGACCTTGTCGATGGATGGCAGGATTGATAAAATCTGGGCGTTTGACAAGGAGACCGGACTTGCCGGGTTGTTGAAAATGGCGGCTGATTTGAGAAAAGAGCATTTCGACTACATTTATGACGCTCATAGTAATATCCGTTCCAACATATTGAAGCTGATAGTGTCTCCATTGCCTTTTGTGAAACCTTACGTTGCTTTGCGGAGCAAAGAGAGAGGCAAACGCTTTTTGTTGTTTAAACTGGGAATCAATCATTTCGACAAGCCTTTCAGGGGGATGGTGTCTTTTCAGAAACCATTGAAGAAATGGGGAATTACGCATTTTCCGGACAACTATCACGACTGGCGTTTCCCGGATGAAATACGTAGCAAGTATGAGAACTTTGTAACCAAAGATATGATTACACTGGTGCCGTCTGCCAACTGGGAAATGAAACGCTGGCCCGTTTCCTATTGGAAAGAATTGGTTGCCCTTCTTCCTGAGTATAAATTTGTTATTCTGGCTGGTCCGAAGGATACTTTCTGTGAGGAAATCAGAAGTGCTGCACCGGAACGGGTAGTTAACCTTGCGGGACAAACCTCATTGATGGAATCTTCTTACATAGTGTTGCGTTCCAATCTGGTAATCAGCGCTGATACGGGTTTTATGCATGCCGCTGATTTGTTCCGTGTTCCTGCTTTTGCCTTGATGGGACCTACGGCCTTCGGTTTCCCTACGGGACCTACGGTGGAAATACTCGAAACAGCCCTGCCTTGCCGTCCGTGCACCAAAGACGGACGGGGTAAATGCAAGCTGGCTGTTTATCAGAAGTGTATGGTGGATATTACCCCCCAACAAGTCGCTGAAAAGATTATTGCTTCTCTTGGTTGATGGCGCCTATCGTCTTTGTAGTGGAATAACCGTCTACGAAAGGGATAGTTACTGTTTCTTGGGCGTACTCCCTGCCTACAATGTTTTCTATGGCATAGTCGCCACCTTTTACCAACACGTCCGGTGCAACTGTTTTGATGAGATTCAGAGGGGTATCTTCCGTAAAAATCACTACGTAGTCCACTGCTTCCAAGGCTGTCAGGACTGTGGAGCGGGCGCTTTCATCATTGATGGGGCGCGATTCCCCTTTCAGACGTTTTACTGAGCTGTCCGAATTCAATCCTACGATAAGTACGTCCCCCAGTCTTTTGGCCTTTTCTAGATAGCACACGTGTCCTTTGTGCAGAATGTCGAAGCAGCCGTTTGTGAATATGATTTTGCGCTCCTGCGCACGCAGTTGTTTTATAGTATCTGCAAGTTGGGAAATAGGAATAAGTTTGCTGGCCGGTTTCCCGATTTGTAACTCGTCCTGCAACTCTTTGAACAGAATGGGGCTGGTGCCTATTTTCCCGACTACAATGCCGGCCGCTTTATTGGCAAGATAAATGGCATCTGCAATAGGGATACCGGCTGCCAGCGCAGCTGCTAAAGTTGCCACGACAGTATCGCCTGCACCTGAAACGTCATATACTTCCCTTGCTTCGGTAGGAATGTCCTGCGAGGCATCGGGAGCTATGTATGACATGCCTTTTTCGGAACGTGTCACTAATAGAGAAGTAAGGTTATACTCCTTCAGTATCCGGTCTGCTGCGCTATGGATTTCTTTATCCTCATTTCTCACATCCACTCCCGAAACAGCCGAAAGCTCTTTCAGGTTGGGGGTGATGATGGTTGCGGAACGGTATTTCTCCCAATTTGTCCCTTTGGGGTCTATAATGACCTTCTTCCCTTGCCTGGCAGAGGCGGATATAACCTGCTGGCATACTGTATCATTGCATACTCCCTTGCCATAATCCGAAATCACGACAATGTCCACTTCGGGGAGTGCACGCTTCACGGCATCCAGCAGTTTCTGCTCAGTCTCTTCGTTCAGGCATTCATTTTCTGTTTCAAAGTCCAGCCGTACTACTTGCTGGCTGTTGCCTATTACGCGGGTTTTGGTGATGGTTGGGTGTTCTGTATGAAACAGTTCGTTTCTGATACCCAAATCAGCGAACATCTCCTGCATTGTGTTTCCGTTGTGGTCGTTGCCAAGCAGGCTGACGACATACGGCGAGCAACCCAGTCCCAACAGATTTCTTGCAACATTGGCCGCTCCTCCCAATACATTGTAGGTACGGGTGACACGGACCACTGGTACGGGTGCTTCGGGAGAAATCCTTTTCACGTTCCCTATATGGTAAGTATCCAGCATCACGTCTCCGATAACGAGTACCTTCTTTCCCTTTATACTGTTTAATTCTGTATTCATAATAGGTTGTTTTTTAATTGGTTGGCCCAATATAGAAGTGAATGCTCAGAGGTGACCCGGAAGGACTTGACACCACTTCTTTCGCCGCATTCCGTATCCGATTTCTTATCTCCGAACATATAGGATTGGGATGGGTCGATTTCATATTTCTTCATCGCTTCCGTCACCATGAAAGGAGAAGGCTTACGGCATTCGCAATGTTCTTCCGGAACGTGAGGGCAAGTATAGAAATCGTTCAGTATAACTCCATGTTTTTCCAACTCTTGGGCGAGTGCCTGGTTGAACTGTTCGGCGTCCTCCAGTGTAAAGTAGCCACGTCCAATACCGGATTGGTTCGTGATGACAATCAGCAGATAACCCAATTCCTGAAAAATGCGGAGTGCTTCGGCTACACCGGGCAATAATTCAAGCTCTTGGGTCTTGTAAACGTAGCCGAAATCAACATTGATGGTACCGTCCCGATCAAGGAAAATCGCTTTATTCATGGGAGAACAGTTTATTGTCAACGATGCCGCACAAGATATGTCCGATGGTAATGTGCACTTCTTGAATCCTGGCAGATTCGGCGTGCTGTATAATCAACGGGTAATTGCAAAGTTCCTTGCACCTTCCTCCATCCCTTCCCAGGAGCCCTATGGTGGTGATGCCCATAGATTGTGCCTTCTGCAAGGCATGCTCTACGTTGGGAGAGTTGCCGCTGGTAGAAAGGCCTATCAGAATATCACCTTTCGTTCCCAAGGCTGCTGTCTGCCGTTCGAAGACGCGGTCGAAGCCATAATCATTGCTGACTGCGGTCAGGATGGAAGTGTCGGTTGTCATGGCGATGGCGGGCAGGCCTTCCCGTTCGGTCACGAAACGTCCGACGAGTTCGGCAGCGATATGCTGGGCATCGGCTGCACTGCCGCCGTTACCGCAAAGCAAGACTTTGTGCCCTTGTCGAAGGGCTTGTACTATCAGATTGCCGACGGTTTCGATGTCGGTAAGCATTTGCCGGTTGTTCAGGATATTTTCTTTGAGCCTGATACCTTCTTGGATGGACTGGATGATATAATCTTGCATAATTTTCTAATCTCGTTGGTACAAAGATACGACATTTCAGAAATGAAGCTTGCTTTTGACGAAATTTTTAAATTGTCTTTGCTTTCTCCATTTCAGTCTGCTGAAGAGAGTGAAGAATATGCATTCTTCAATATCGAATCCTCTTTGCTCGGCATATAGAGGTATTATTTTCATGAAGTCATCGGCGGGAATACCCAGTTGGCTGAAGGCATTCATGGACATTCTGATACCGGGTACTTTACCGAGCTTCAGGCGGTTGATGTCAATGAGGGCGAAGTGATATTTGCCGTTTGTCTTCCGGTAAAATATATTCTTGGGATTATAGTCCAGTGGCAAGACCTTGTTCAGATGTAATTGGAGAGTGAAGTCTACGAGGTCATGTCTTAGCCGTTTTTTCTCTTCTTCCTCCATTTCCGTACCGAACATATCCGTAACAAGCGGGTAGGGGAGGTATTCGGAAATAAAGTATCCGGTGTGGAAGAAACCATTCTTTTTGATTTCTATATAAGCTACCGGAGGGGCGGTCTCTATTCCCCGTTGCAGAAAAAGTTCTGCATATTCAAAGGCGCGCTGCGCTTTGCTTTTGCGGAACCAAGTGTAAATGAGGCAGTTTATGAGGGCAGGTCTTTTGTATTTCTTGATTACGAAGTCCTTGTCTCCGAACCGCACTCTTTCGACTGTGTTCCTTCGGTTACAATAAACCTCTTCCCGTTCATATTCTTCCGATGGGATGGCTCGGATATAACTCTCGTAGGCGGCATAGTGCGGATGAATATGTACCTTCATTGCTTTTATTTACATTTTACTTCTTTTGAACGGTGCAAAGATAGTGCAAACCGAAAGCAGAACAAAATGAACTTGTTCATTTTTTATTTTGAGGTGCCGCCTATCTTCGCTTTTGAGCAAAGATAATCAAAATGTATCATCTGGTCGGAAATATCGTATGCTTTTTTAGCGAACTCGGCTTCTGCCGGGGTGGGCTCTTCACCTACCACCTCCATTTGGGGGCTGATGGCGAATCCTTTCTTGCATGGGTCGAGGATGCTTTGGCCCAATCCGCTCCAGTAGTAATCATCCAGTTGGAGCAGGTTCAGTAAGGTGGGGTACATATCGATTTGTCCCATCACTTTATCATAACGCATGCCTACCGGAGAGTTTACTATGATGAAAGGGGTGAATGTCTTGTCGGATACGATACCCTTGCCACCGGGGGCGTTACACAATTCTTCACGGTAGGTAGCCAGTCCTTCGTGGTCACCGGTGATGACGATAAGGGTCTCGTCGTATTGTGGGAGTGTTTTCAAGTACTCCACGAATTTTCCTATCGCCTTGTCCGTATAGCGTGCAGTGGTCATATAGTCATTCATTTTCTGTGGAATGGCCGGAGAGAAATGAATCTCTTTCAATTCTTCAGGCAATTTGAAGGGAGCATGGCCGGAGTAGGTCACCAGCTGCATGTAAACATTCTCCCCCTTCTTCCAGATTTCCCCCTTCTCTATTTTTTGGCTGCATTGCGCCAGGAAGGAGCCGTCTCCGGTACGTTTGTGCGTGCCAAAGGCCTCTGTCAGTTCAAAGTCATGATAAGCAATGATGGTGTCGGTCCCGAAACTGTAGGCTATGACGCCTTGGTTCCAGGTCGATACTTTATCAATGGTCAGGAGGTAGTTGCGCGAGTTCTTCTGCTGATGCATGGCTTTTTGCAGGGTTCCGTAGGTGTGGTCTGGATATTGGCTGCTGTATGTGCCGCTGTTGATAGGCAGCATACCGGCGCAAAGCAACAGCTGTGCATCAATGGAACGTCCTCCTTTCACTTGCGTCAGTACGTGGGGAGCGTATAAGGTGGTGGAGTCTTGCAGCAGTTTGTTGAGATATGGAGTAATCTCTTGCCTTTCCACTTCCCTTTCGAGTACCCAGCTTTCCAAAGATTCTGCCAGGATGACGATGCAGTTGTTGCGGATTCCGATACGTCCGGCCAAAGGGTGATGTCCGGGTTTCTGGCTCAGCCACTCCTTTATCTCTTGCTGTATCTGTGGGGTGGCCTCCTGCTTCTGGTTGATGAGGTCATAGTATAGGCTTCCGAAGACAGTATACATGGAAGTGGTGCTTGCACACAGATAGGCTTTCTGGCGGACGGTGTTGTATGCTTCCTTGAATCCTCCTTTGGCCAGGGTGGTGATGGCAAACAGCAGGATACCGATTCCCAAAGCTCCTCCGTAATACTTGTATGATGTTCTTCCGGCGGTATTTCTTTTGTAATGCCAATAAAGGGGGATACTGGCAATGGTAGATAGAGGGAAGAAGATGTCGTACCAGCGGAAAGAGTCGTAAACGCTTCCGGTGAAATCGGCGAGGTTTCCAGAAAGTCCATAGCTGTTAAGTGGGATGGCAGTATAGTAGGTGCGGAAATACATCAGGTTGACAATCAGCAGTATATCCAGTAAAAGCATGATGACTATTTCTGTTTTCCAGAGCCGGAAGAACTTATAGGGGGCGAGAAGTACGAGGGTGGCTATTATCTTGGTTGCATAGAACTCGATGGTAGAGAATGAAGCGAATGTGGTGGGGATGCTCCAGATGAAATCGAATAGCAGGAATTTGAAAAAAATGGTGATTCCGAACAAAAGAGTCACTTTATCTGTTGCCCCTTGTTGACTGTCGGAGCAATGAAAAAGGTTTCTTCTCATAAAATAGTATTTTTAAAATATTGGGGTGCAAAGATAGATATTTTAGAGAAGAAAAAGCTTCATAAACAGCAACTTTTGGAGGAAAATTGATAAAAGTCATTTTTTTTTCCGGATTGATGCAGTATATAAAGAATTCTTGTATTTACTTTGCAGACGTTTAAAGCAAAGAAAGCAAAACTGTTACAAACTAAGGGCTGGATTTTATTGTTCTATTGGTAATTTGAGGTGACGATTGTGTCGTTGCCGTGATATTTTGAGTGTATGAAGAAGCATTATTTATTTTTCGTTTCGGTAGCCTATTCCTATCCTATACTTCGCCCGCTTCAGGACGAAATCAGGCGTAGAGGAGACGATGTTGCATGGTTTATCGAGCCAGACTGTCCGGTTCTGTTGAATCAAGATGAAAGGTGGCTTCAATCTGTTCAGGAAGTGATGGATTATCAGCCTATTGCTGTTTTTGCACCGGGTAATTATATTTATGATTTCTTCCCGGGAGTGAAAGTTTCCCTTTTCCATGGCTACCCCATCAATAAGCGTGGCGATGAAAAGGATGACCATTTTTCTGTTCGTGGATGGTTCGATGTCTATTGCACGCAAGGAGAAACGAGCACTCTTCCTTTCAAGGAACTTGAGAGGAAATACGGCTTCTTCAAGGTATACGAAACGGGCTGGTGCAAGGCGGATACTTTCGTGAAAGAACGTGCGCACACTCCTCATAATGCACGTCCGGTAGTTTTGTACTCTTCTACGTTTACAAAAAATATAACTTCTGCTCCTCATCTGTTTGATACCATCAAGAGACTGGTGCGCGAGAAGAACTGGGATTGGATTATTTCGTTCCATCCGAAATTCTCGGATATGGAAGTCCTCAAGAAATACAAGGAACTGGCTGCTTCCTGCCCCAATATTACTTTCCACGAGAGTGGACTTGTTGATGCCAAGCTGCTAAACAGTGCAGATGTACTGTTGTCCGATGCTTCGTCTGTGATTGTCGAGGCAATGATGTTGGACAAACCGGTTGTGACCTATTGCAACACCATGCCGGGAGCTCATTTGCTGAATGTCACTGACACGGATGCTGTAGAGGGAGCGATAGAAAAGGCCATTTCCCGTCCGGCGGAACTGATGGAACGGATGCGTGCTTATGTGCACAAGCATGAAGCCCATCTGGACGGTGAGTCCTCTTCACGGGTACTGGATGCCGTAAACAACTATATCTGGTATTTTCAAGGTAAGACCAGAACCAAGCCCTGGAATCTGGTGCGTAAGTTTAAATTGCGATGGCGGGTGGGTTATCCGTTGATGGCCACTTTGCGGTTATGGTAGGCGATAGATAATCTGTCGGCCTATTTTTTTGTTTTATAAAGTATGAAATCTGCATAAATTTTATGGATAATTCTCCTATGGTGAGTGTAATACTTCCCAATTATAATCATGTTGTTTATTTGAAAGAGAGGATTGAAAGCATCCTCAATCAAACCTATCAGAACTTTGAATTGATTCTGCTGGATGATTGTTCTGCGGACAATAGTTGTGATATTTTGAATGCCTATAAAGAACATCCAAAAGTTTCGGCATTAATGTTGAATGAAAAGAATACAGGCAATACTTTTCTTCAATGGGATAGGGGCATTCGCCTTGCTAAAGGAAAGTATGTTTGGATTGCAGAAAGTGATGACACTGCCGATATTCATTTTTTGGAGGCAACAGTTGCCGCATTGGAGTTGAATCCAAGTGCAATAATGTGCCTTACTGGTTCCATTCTGATAGATGGACAGGGACAAAGGATGAAACGTAAGAGCCGTGACCGTTGGAAAGAAACCGGAGAAGTGAAAACATTCGATGGCAAAGAATATGTAAAACATAATCTGTTATATAGGAATTATGTGTATAATGCCAGTATGGTGCTTTTCAAGAGGGAGGTTTACGATAAACTAGATAAGTCCTTTCAGCAACTTCGCTGTGCGGGTGATTGGCAGTTCTGGGTAGAAGTGGCACAGGAGGGGAAAGTTGTAGAGGTACGCCGGAAATTGAATTACTTCCGGCAACATACCAATAAAGTAACCAGCAGGTCTAAATATACAGGGGAAGGAATGTTCAATACGATAGATGTGATGTCGTATATGTTTTCTTGTACAGACGTTGGCTGGTATAGAAAATGCTTGGTGAGGGGAGAGTGTTATAGACTTATAGCGAAACTACCGGTTTCACCGGACATCCGTGCCCGTCTGTATGTTGAGGCAAGAGGGAAAATGGGGGTTCTGCCAGTACATTACTATCTGGAACGTATAAATAGGATATTAGCATTTGTGATTCCTTTTCTTCCTACTCATAGAAAAGATAAATTCAAATAAAGGTACATTATATAAAAGAGGATATAGGAATGCTGTCAATTATCATTTGCTCTATTTCACCGGAACGATTGCAAGAAATCAGCCAAAATATACATGCTACTATTGGAGTGGAACATGAGATTATCGCTATAGATAATCGGGAGAAGTGCTGGTCTATAGCTCGCGCTTATAATGAAGGTGCTCGGCAGGCTCGCTATCCTTATTTGTTTTTCGTCCATGAAGATGTGAAATTCCATTCGCAGGATTGGGGGACGGTTGTTGCTGAGAAGTTGGCGGAACCGAGTTGTGGAGTAATAGGTTTTGCAGGAACTAAAATAATGTTCGACTGCTATTCGGGATGGATGCAGCATCGTCGTTTTGCTTGTACTTCTTATTTACAAAAAAAAGGAAATGTGACGGCATTCACTGGGTTCAATGTGGTACAAGGAGAGTGGTTTGCGGAAGTTGTAGCAGTGGACGGTTTCGGAATGTTTGTCCGAAAAGAGGTATGGAAGGCATATCCTTTCGATGAAAAGATGCTGACTGGATTTCATTGCTATGATGTTGATTTCTCTTTACAGATAGCTGTAAGCAAACGATATAGGAATTATGTTTGTTGCTCACCGGAAGTTCAAGTGGAACATCTCTCGGAAGGTAATTATAATCGCAACTGGTGCCAAGATACGGTCAGGATGTATAATCGGAAATGGAATGTTATTTTGCCGATAAAGATAGATGACCTTTGTCTTACTAAAAGGGAGATGGAAAGATATAGAGAAAAGAGCTTTAATCGTTTCTTGCAAAAATCTTTTAAAGTTGATTTCCCTGAGAAGAAAGAAGTTTTGATGGCTTTTTTGTCTTATCCTTTTTCTTTAGAACATTTGTTGCATTGTATTTCGGGAGTATATAGATATTTAGTAGGGAAAGATTCTTAACTTTGTAAATTGATTATTGTCATCTGCTAAATAATTTAGATAAAATATAAACATATTGTATGGACGCATTAAATGAAAAGGGTATGGTGTCTGTTATTGTACCTTGTTATAATCAAGCCATTTATTTGCCCGAAGCCTTGAACTCTTTATTGGCTCAGACTTATCAGTGCTGGGAAGCGATAGTTGTGAATGACGGTTCGCCTGATGAAACAGAAAAAGTGGCATTGGAGTATACGCGGAAAGACTCAAGAATTAAATATGTATTCAAGGAAAACGGAGGATTGTCTTCTGCGAGAAATAAAGGTATAGAATTGGCTCAGGGAGAATTTATATTGCCGTTGGATGCAGATGACATTATACATCCGGAGTATATGGAAAAGGCGATGGAGGCATTCGAGGACAATCCATTCCTGAAACTGGTATTTTGTCGAGGAGTTTTTTTCGGAGTAAAAAATAAGGTTTGGAATTTGCGTTATGAAGGGTATGAGGAGTTGCTTCAGAGAAATCATATTTTTTGTTCTGCTTTTTTTAGGCGCAGTGATTGCATGGCCATTGGCGGCTATGATGAGAATATGCGGAAAGGACACGAGGATTGGGAGTTCTTTATCAGGTTGTTAGATGAAAATAGTCTTGTGTATCAGATACCCTCTCCACTCTTTTATTACCGTGTCAAGGAGCAATCTATGATAACTGCGGCAAAGCAGGCCGATGTATTTAATGAAACGGAGTTTTATATCTATTCAAAACACAGAACCCTTTATGCTTCCTTTTTTGGAGGCAGTGCATTGCACATCATTCGCGAACTGCTTTATCTGCGCAAGAAGCGCGAGGCGCATAGAAATAAATGGTATAGAAGATTTTTCCGTCAATATATAAAAGGACTTTTTCACAAATGAAACTATCTGTCATAACTATCAACTATAACAATGCTGAAGGACTGGCCAAGACAATGGACAGTGTTTTCAGACAGCGCTTTTCTGACTTTGAATATATTGTCATAGATGGTGGCAGCACTGATGGCAGTAAGGACTTGATTGTGAACAATCAGGATAAAATTGCTTATTGGTGCTCTGAAAAAGATTCGGGCATATATAATGCCATGAATAAAGGCATCCGGGAGGCATCTGGAGAGTATTTACTTTTTTTGAATTCGGGTGATTTTCTTCATGACTTTGCTGTATTGGAGGACATTCATCCTTTTTTGTCGGGCGAAGACATTGTTTACGGGGATTTGCTTTTTGTACACGGCGATGGAAAGGAGGATTTGTTTGTATACCCGGATGTCTTGAGCTTTGAATATTTTTTGGAACGCTCTTTGGGACATCCTGCTGCTTTTATAAAGAGAGCATTATTTGAGGGGTGCCTTTATACGGAGACGCTTAAGATTGTTTCTGATTGGGAATTCTTTGTGAAGAAGATAGTGCTTGAAAGCTGTTCTTATAGACATGTCGAGAGGGTGATAAGTATCTTTAATATGCAAGGCATCAGTTCTGTCTCTTTAAGTCTTTGTGAGGAGGAAAAGAAATATATCCTGCAGGGAATATTTCCTCCCATGATACTCGACTCTTTGCAGTTGGCTGCTTGCCTGAAAAAGCAGCCTTTGTTTGAACTTTTCCGTGAGATGAGCAAGACACACCGTTTCCAGAAGAGGGTAAAGCCTGTCCTGACCTTCTTGCTGAAATTGAACAACGCTTTCTCTATGCGGAAATGAATGGTCAGAAGACTGCTTTTGCTACTTTCCGGTAGACAAGTTCGGTTTGGCGGGTTGCCTTTTCCCAAGAGTAAAGTTTAATCCTTTCTTTGCCGGCAAGTATAAGTCTGGTGCGTTCAGCTTCGTCGTATATCACACTTTTGATAGCTTCTGCCATCGAAGAAACAGAGAATGGGTCGAAATATGCCGCTGCATTTTCGGCAATTTCAGGAAAGCAAGAGGCTTGGCTCAAGGCTACGGGGCAGTTGCAAGTGTAGGCTTCTAAAATAGGGATGCCGAAACCTTCATAATAAGATGGATATACAAATAGCAGAGCACGGTTGTATAATTCTTTCAGATGCTGGTCGTTGACCGAAATTTGCAGTGTATGCGGAGCGATGCCTATACGTGATATTAATTCTGATTCAGCCTTTGAAAACGGTTTGCCTGCACATATTAGATGTAGATGTGCATCTGTTTGATGGATTATACTGAAAGCTTCTGCTAATCGTTGGAAATTTTTGTAGGATGTCCGGTCACCAACAAACAAAATGTATCTTTGGGGAAGATGTAGATTAGGCTTGCTTATAGTGGATTGTAGACTACAACCGTGGTAGATAACGTCTATTTTTTGAGGGGATATGCCTAATGTTTCTATGATATCTTTCTTGGTATGTTCGCTAATGGCTATAATGTGATTGGCTTTTGTGATAATTTCTTTCTTCTGTTGAATAATGGATATGGAGTCTTGAAACAAGTCTGGATATTTTTCATAGGTCATGTCGTGTACGGTTATCACAAAAGGATTATTGCCTATTTGCTTAAGAAAAAGGGGATTGTAATATGTCGGATGATAGACAAATGGAGCGTGTTTCTGCATCAGCTTTAAGATTAGTTTGGCGTTGCTTTGATACAGTTTCTGTTGATGATACTTAAAGAACAAATGGGGGATGTAGATACCGTGTCTCTTGATTTTACTATTCAATAGATAATGATTTTCTGTATAGCGTACTGCAATATCGTAATTAAACTGTAAATTGGACATGATTTCACAGAAATAGCGAGAAATGCCGCCGAATTTCTGCTGGTCGAAAATTTGTGAATCATATACTATAAAGGGCTGCTCCATGCTTGTCTATATATTGTAATACGATGCAAAGGTAAAGGAAAGTTTTGAAGTTCTGTGATTGAAATGATTTTTATATCTTTTATATTGTGTATTTTTGTGCCCTTCAAAGTTATAGTGTATGGATAAAAAAGATATTGTAGTAGTAGTGCCTATTTATTTACCTGCTCTATCAGAGATGGAAGCGGTGTCGCTGAAACAGTGCTTGGATATTTTGTCTGATTACTCCATAGTGATTATTAAGCCTGAAAATCTGGATATTTCCAATATACAATCTCAATTTTTACTCCCTAAGGTAATATCTTTCCCAGACAGATGTTTCCAAGGTATTGAAGCTTATAATCGTTTAATGCTTGACGTGGCTTTTTATAGAACTTTTTCGAGCTATACTTATATGCTTGTTTATCAATTGGATGCTTATGCGTTTAAAGACGAATTGTTCTTTTGGGCTTCACTGGGGTATGATTATATTGGTGCGCCGTGGATGCCGCACCAAAGAAAATATTGGAGGTTTCCTACTCGTTTCGTCTGGTTTGTCCAGCGTTGCTTCTGGAGTATTTTCTATCCTAAGAATCTGCGCAGAATGAAGTATTGTTGGTTTCATGTTGGTAATGGTGGCTTTTCTTTAAGGAAAATCAGTAAGATGATAGCAGTTACAGAGCATTACAAAGCTATAATTGATAAGTGCATGGCAGACAGTAATTCTTTTTTCCCCGAAGATGTCTTTTTGCTTTTGAATACTCATGATAAAGAAGTTCATTTGAAACGTCCTTCTTACAAATTGGCTATGAAATTTGCAATTGAGCAAATTCCGGCATGGTCATATAGGGCAAATGGATGCCAGCTCCCTTTCGGCTGCCATAATTGGACGCATCCTGAGATGCTCCCTTTTTGGTCTCAATTCATAAAGCTCGGTTAAGGAGCATGACCGCATGATTTCTTCCGGTGTGGTTTGCTCTTTCCTTGGACCTTGTTTGGTGCTTGGTTTGAAAACAGTATGAATAAAGTAGTATTATTAACTATACGTGAATTCGATATAGCTGTACTATCAGCCATCACAGCCATCAGCTTCGTTCAAAACCTCTTTTGATTCATATCGAATTCACGTTAATATAGTGTTTCTGTTATGTCTTGGAGAATGGTTAGGGTTTGATTATATATCCGTCAATTCCGAAATATTGTTCACCCCATTTAGCTTTGGCATACTCTACGGTCGCATAGCTGTTGGTGTACCAAGTGTCTTTTGTGTGTGTGCTCTTGAGATGATGCAGTGGTACAGTATTGGGTTGCTCGTCAGCATATACATATCCATCTATTCCATAATACTGTTCATTCCATTTCTTTTTAGCATATTCAACATCAGCGTAACTGAAAGCATACCACGTGTCTTTGGTATGTATGCTTTTCAGGCGATGCATTGGTTTTGTATTGGGTGCAGGTTCTACTAATACAAATCCTAAAAAGTCAGTTAAATAATCACCGCTTACTTGATTTATATAGTTTACGTCATCTTGTGAAAAAACCCACCAGTTGTCTTTTGTGTGTGGACTTTTTATTTGAAACATTGGTTTTACCTCTATAATCGGACGAATTTTGCTTTTGATGTATTTTTCTGCAGCGTCTTTAATTTGCTGTTTTTTTATAGGGTCTTTGATGAATTCGTATATGGGGTATGTCTTATTGAAATTAATTTCTGTCAATACACAATGCGTTTTGTCAACAGACTGCTGCCATCCGCTAAGATTGAATGTGTGGTTGGTTGCTCCGTCGGATGTTATTGTGATTGTATGACCATCGTGCTGGCCGCCATACATGTTGACGTTGCATGACCAGTTACTATTTCTCCTTTGGTATTGTTCTACTTCGGTTGTAGTAGAACTTCCGGAGAAGGAGAGGTTAACCGTTTTAATGGCACCAGTGATGCCTCCTTTGGCAATTTTGGTTTTAGACTCTACTTTTAGATTGTCGGTGATAGTTGACTTATAGAATATAGAAAGGCGTCCACCTACATTGAAGTCGATAAGAATATGTGTTCCGAATTCTTCAATAATGGCATCAGGAGAGGCTGTAGAAAGTCTGCTCTTAAAGTATGGAGTGAGGTAGTCGGCCAAAACTGTGGGGTCAGCATAAAGTTGGTAGCGTTCTAATTGCTTGATTTGGTCGACCCGAATGTAGGTCTCTTTGGTCGTAATGGAAGTTTTATTGCTTGATTCTTTGTCAAAAGAGACATTTGCTGAAAGGCTATAGGGTACTTCCTTATTGGAGGTGTCTGTGCTGGTTGCCCCATCTTTTTTAGGATTGATTTTTGCAGCAACCGAACCACTAAAATTCGTTTTATTGATGATGTCTTTTACATAGTTCATGTAGTCTTCTCCAGCATAAAAGTTGTCTTTGATTTCACCTACATATTCCACTTTGTATAATTGGGGATTTTTCGCATAGAAACCTGCAATATCTAATACTTCGTTTTTTATGGATTGTCTGGCAAGATATTCTCCGGTTATATCATAACCGTAGCCTAATACTTGATATTGACCATCTCCCATTGACTTCGTTGTTGGCATTTGTTGGTCTTCTTGAACAAACTGCTCGTCAAAAGTGTTGGTGCAGCTAATGGCGAATATTCCCATTGTAATGATGGGAATAAAAAGAAAATGTTTTTTCTTCATAATTCTGGAAATTAATTTAGTTTGCCTTTTGAAAGGACTGGTTTAACGCGTATTCAGTCCTTTCAATCGGTTCGTTTTATAAATTGGTGATATATATCACTTCCTTGTCAGTTGGATGTTTCTATAGCGTGAAGCTGCCATATAGGAATGCTTCATCGGACTCTATTTGAATGGAGTAGTTGCCGCATGATTCTTCATCTAGGTTGATGCTGATATTTGTTGGAGCATCGTATGTTTCTGAATAGACGGTTTCACCGGTTGATTCATTGATGAGGAGGATGGTGACGGTGGGTAATACCTCGTTGAAGTCGACACATACCGTATTATTATATAGGTAGGCGTTGGCGGTTTGAATGATACTACGAGATATAGGGGTATCTCCTTTACTAGTCGGATTTTTTCTTTTTGCTTGGATTAGGGCGATTTCTGTAAAAGGATTGTTCTTTTTTTGTGCGTATGTCACAATATTGCTTAAAAAGAATGTCGCAATTAAGATAGACAATAGATTCTTCATCATTATACACTTTTTTGATTATTGATGCCGCAAAGGTCGGTTTAATACGGCAGGATAAGTGTATAATATTGTATAATTTCGGTGTATAATGGCGTATAATATTGTATAATTGTTGTACTTGCTAATGATTGTTATGATTGGCAAGATGATTGGAGATTCTTTTTTAAAGCTTCCTTAAGAGATATCTCTTTGTGTGCAAATCCCATTTTGTTTTCTAATATGCGGTCTGCCTTTTTGTAAATAGTATCCCGTTCGCAGCTCAATATATGGCAAAAATGGCTTATCGGGAGGTTTGTCAGGTACAGACAACATAAGTAGATTTCGTCTTCTGTCAGGTGATATTTTGATTGTAGTTCCCGGGCAATATTATTCCAACATTTGTTGGTTTCTGCAATTAGTTGTAGCCAGTCACCTTGATGCATTATTTCTGATTCTGCCTTTTCTTTATGAGAGCGGATGATTAGAGTCATCTTGTTGTATACCTCAGATTGTTCGAATAGAACAAGTCCTGCCTTATGCAGCATTTCTTTTTCGGTTTGGTTATTGGGCTTTTGTTTTCTTTTCTTATAGGATAGGATGATTACAGCTACAATGAGGGTTAATATGATTATTGATATACCTATGATACGATAATGGGTGTGTTTGCTGATTATGTTTTGCTTGTTGCTTGGCATCCCTTGTTCTGCGCAGACAATGGCATCGGGCTGTCTGGACTTCTGCATGCTGTCCAAATAGGCAGAGTAGTTGCGTTCCATCTCTAAGGAAGTAGCTAAGTCTCCTTGCTCTTTGGCTATGTCTGCCAGATACATGTAAGCCCCGGCTTTGGTGGCATAGTCTGTTGTGAAAAGGGATTTTTGTAGGTAGTAGCGGGCAGAATCATATTGCAATATTAGGTAATATGCGCTTCCAAGTAGTTCGAAAGCTTTGTAGCATGTTGTGCGGTCTTTCTGTACGCCAAGATTCTGTTTGGCGAATTCTATAGCTTTCTCTCCGTTTTCCATCCAGTTGTATAGTTGGCATAGTGAGGAGAACACATTTTCTTTTAATTGTATGTTGGACTGTTTTTGGACGATAGCGAGTGCCTTCAACATCATTTTTTCGGCTTCGGGATAGAATTCTTCTCCTTTTTCCATACAGATGACTCCTCGTCGTGACAGAACTTCTGCTTGAAGAACAGAGTCCTTTAGCTGAATACCTATTTGTTGTGCCAATTGATAGCTGGAATCGGCTTGTGTATTTAGGTTTTGTGAATAGTATAGATAACCTATATTCAGGTAGATAAGACTTAATAGACGTCTTTCTCCTGCTTTTTCAGCCAAGGGCTCTGCTATGAGGTATTGAGTCATAGATTCTGTTCTTCTCTGTGAATCCCGGTAGACGCAGCCGGAATAGTAATGGGCCCTTGCCCGCTTTTCTATGTCGTTTGTGCCGTTGTAGTAGGTCAGGGCCGATTGTATCAGGGAATCATTGGTTTAGATAATGTAGTTCTTATCTCTTGCTTCTGTCATTAATAGGCCATAATAAGCACTGTCAGCTTGGGTCTGCAGGCTGTTTGTCGGGAATGCTTCGAGCATAGATAGGGCAGTGTCCGGTTGCTGAACGATGAGCGAGTCAATTGTAATCAGGTACTTATTATAGTTCACTCGGGTATTGCAAGCAATGGACAGAAGTACGATTAGGACAGATAGGGTTGTGATAATAGCTTTTCTCATGTGGTGAACAAAGTTCTCAGTTAAGTCGGGTGCAAAGGTACATCTTTTTCATTATTTACTCATATAATTGCTTGGGCATATTGAAGTTTGAAGAAAATTGTGTGGAAGTTAGGAGTAAAGATGGAAAATAAATGAGCCGGCTATTATTAATAAGATGACAATGTATGAGTGTACATGGTGCTGGAGAAGTATGCAAGGACACAAAAGAAAGTAGAGAATGTGGGCATTTAGGCAGAAATAACCTGAAACCCTTTTCCATTCCCTCGTTTTCTTGTATCTTTGTGACCTCATAATTCACTTAACTACAAGCAATGAAGGAATTCCTGCAACTGATGCGGCGCTTTGTGTCGCCTTACAAGAGATATATCGGTTGGGCAATCGTGCTCAATGTGCTGTCCGCTATATTCAATGTCTTTTCATTCACACTGCTTATTCCTATTCTCAATATCCTTTTCAAGACAGGGGAGAACACCCAAGTGTATCACTTCATGGAGTGGGGAAGCGGTAGCTTGAAGGAAGTGGCGGTGAACAATTTCTATTATTACGTCACTCAGATGATTGAGACACACGGGCCACAGATGACATTGCTGTTCATGGGGCTCTTCCTTGCTTTCATGACCATGCTGAAGACTTCCTGCTATTTCGGTTCTTCCGCCATTATGATTCCCCTTCGTACGGGAGTGGTACGCGATATCCGCGTGATGGTCTATTCCAAAGTGATGCACTTGCCGCTCGGCTTTTTCTCTGAAGAAAGGAAAGGGGACATCATTGCACGTATGAGCGGTGACGTAGGCGAAATTGAAAACTCCATTACCAGCTCACTGGATATGCTGCTCAAGAATCCTATCCTGATTCTGCTTTATTTTTCCACTCTGATTGTAACCAGCTGGCAGCTGACTCTGTTTACTGTCCTGGTATTGCCGGGTATGGGCTGGCTGATGGGAAAAGTCGGCAAGAAACTGAAGCGTAAGTCGTTGGAAGCCCAAGGAAAATGGAGTGATACCATGTCGCAATTGGAAGAGACACTTGGCGGACTGCGTATAATCAAGGCTTTTATAGCAGAAGACAAGATGGTGGACCGTTTTAAGCAATGCAGCGACGAGCTGCGTGATGCAACCAACAAGGTAGCCATCCGTCAGTCGTTGGCACATCCGATGAGTGAATTCCTCGGTACGCTGCTCATTGTATTGGTACTGTGGTTCGGTGGTCTGCTTATTCTGGGCGACGGCACTTCCATGGAAGCATCAACGTTCATCTTCTATATGGTGATTCTGTACAGTATCATCAATCCGTTGAAAGACTTTGCAAAGGCAGGATACAACATTCCAAAGGGTCTGGCATCCATGGAACGTGTGGACAAAATACTGAAAGCCGAGAACCCCATTAAGGAACCGGTAAACCCGTTGCCGCTGCACGGGATGAATGACCGGATTGAATTTAAGGACCTCTCCTTCAGTTACGACGGCAAGCGCGAAGTGTTGAAGCACGTCAATCTGATGGTGCCCAAAGGACAAACCATTGCACTTGTCGGCCAGTCCGGCTCCGGCAAATCTACATTGGTGGATTTGCTGCCGCGCTATCACGATGTGCAGTTAGGTGAGATTACAATTGACGGTGTGAATATTAAGAATTTTCGCATCCACGACCTGCGTGCGTTGATAGGAAACGTGAACCAAGAGGCCATTCTGTTCAATGACACCTTCTTCAACAACATTGCCTTCGGTGTGGAAAATGCAACTATGGAGCAGGTGGTCGAAGCGGCAAAGATTGCCAATGCCCACGACTTCATCATGGAGACCGAACTCGGTTATCAGACCAACATTGGCGACCGTGGCGGCAAGCTTTCCGGCGGACAGCGCCAGCGTATCAGTATTGCCCGTGCCATCTTGAAGAATCCGCCTATCCTGATACTCGATGAGGCCACTTCAGCACTCGATACCGAAAGCGAACGACTGGTGCAGGAGGCTCTGGAACGGCTAATGAAGACCCGTACCACGATTGCCATCGCCCACCGCCTTTCCACCATCAAGAATGCGGATGAGATTTGTGTACTCTATGAAGGTGAAATCGTGGAACGTGGTAAGCACGAGGAACTTCTCGAGAAGAACGGCTATTATAAGAGACTGAATGATATGCAGTCTCTCTCATAGAAATAAAATTCTGCGTACTTTGCTTCCACCCGCTTGTGCTAGGCTGTTATGACTAAATAGGAAGTTAATTTCCTGCAAACAGCCTATTAATTCTTCTTTCTCTTCTATATTTCTTACGCAGAATCTATGATGTAGGTGGGTGTTGATGGCTGCCGGCAGAGTGTTTCACGGCTTGTTAGGCAATGATGAATAAAGGGCGTTCTTTTGCCTTTTACGCTTTTTTAACATCTGCTTGCTTCCATTCTATCACTAATTATCCTATCTTTGCAAAGAACACATACATAAACATTGCAAATATCATGAAAAAATTATATCCAACGTCTACGACGACAGCTACTATGACTATCAGTCCAGGTACTCTTAATCATGTAATCCAGTCGACCCCGATAATACTATAACTGTAAATATTTAATATCCATCTACCATGAAAATAAAAGTTGGTTTGATAGGGTTCGGCAGAATGGGGCAAATGTATTGGGAGGAAATGCAGAAAAGCGGCCGATGGGACATCGCATATATCTGCGATACCGATCCGGCTTCCCGAGAATTGGCAAGAAACCTTTCCCCTTCGTCCAGAATCATATCCGATGAACAAGAAATCTTTGACGACCGGAGCGTAGAGGCTGTCGGCCTTTTTGCTTTGGCAAATTCCAGAAAAGAACAAATAGAGAAAGCTGTCCGGAGCCATAAGCACATCCTTACGGAGAAACCCATTGCCGACACCATCGACAAGGAATGGGAAATTGTGGACCTGATTGAAAAGTACGACCGCATTGCCGCTGTCAACCTTTATCTGCGCAACTCCTGGTATCACCAGGCCATGAAGCAGTTCATTGATGAAGGCGAGATTGGCGAACTGGCCATCTTGCGCATCTGCCACATGACTCCGGGACTGGCACCGGGCGAGGGGCACGAGTACGAAGGTCCCGCCTACCACGACTGCGGCATGCACTACATAGACATCGCCCGTTGGTATGCCGACAGCGAATACAAGAGCTGGCATGCGCAAGGCATGCGGATGTGGGACTACAAGGACCCCTGGTGGGTGCAGTGCCACGGCACTTTCGAGAACGGCATCGCGTTCGATGTCACACAAGGATTCGTCTACGGACAACTCTCCAGAAACCAGACTCACAACGCATATACGGACATTATCGGTACGAAAGGTATCGTGCGCATGACGCATGACTTCCGGACTGCCGTGGTGGAGCTTCACGGCGTGAACCGTACGCTTCGCCTGGAGAAACCGTTTGGCGGAAAGAACCTGGACAAGCTCTGCAACATTATGGCAGACTCCATCGAAAAAGGGAAACGCGACCCGCGACTGCCGCAGATGCGCGACTCTGCCATTGCTTCCCAGTACGGATGGACCTTCCTCGAGGATGCACGCCGCCACGACCTGCCCGGCATAGGCAACTTGCAGACGCTGGAAGAAATCAGGGAGCGCCGGAAGCACATGAAAGAGGGTTATGGGCTGCTTCGTCCGAAGAAGACGGTAGTCTGATACCTACTGTAATAAGGATTGTTTTAATACTCATTATATTAACCGATTTTAAAATCTAAAGAACCATGTCGAAATTTACAAGAAGAGAATTTCTTAAGACCGGAGGTCTGGCTTTGGCGGGTCTTACCATTGCTCCGAGCAGCATTTTGGGTAAGAGCCACGGACACGTGCCTCCCAGTGACCGTTTGAACATTGCCGCCGTAGGTATCGGCGGTATGGGACACACCAACATCAACCATGTGAAGGCTACGGAAAATATCGTGGCGCTTTGTGACGTAGACTGGCGCTACGCGAAAGGTGTGTTCGATGAGCTTCCCAATGCGAAGAAGTATTGGGACTATCGTAAGATGTACGATGAGATGGGTAAGGACATCGATGCCGTTATCATCGCTACTGCCGACCATACACATGCCATCATTACTGCTGATGCCATGACGATGGGCAAACATGTATATTGCCAGAAACCGTTGACGCACTCCGTATATGAGTCCCGTCTGCTTACCCGCCTGGCCGCTTCTACGGGAGTAGTTACCCAGATGGGTAACCAGGGTTCTTCGGACGAGGGTACCGACTTGGTATGCGAGTGGATATGGAACGGCGAAATCGGTGACGTGACGAAGGTGGAATGTGCTACCGACCGTCCCATCTGGCCGCAAGGATTGAATGTTCCCGAAAAGGAAGACCGCATTCCCAAAACCCTGAACTGGGATTTGTTTACCGGTCCTGCCAAGATGAATCCATATAACGAAATCTATCATCCCTGGAACTGGCGCGGATGGTGGGATTATGGTACGGGTGCTTTGGGCGATATGGCTTGCCACATCCTGCACCAGCCGTTCAGAGCTTTGAAGTTGCTGTATCCTACCAAGGTAGAAGGTTCGTCTACATTGTTGCTCAATGCCTGCGCTCCGCAAGCACAGCATGTGAAGCTGACTTTCCCCGCACGTGAGAATATGCCGAAGGTGGCTATGCCCGAAGTGGAAGTTCACTGGTATGATGGTGGCATGATGCCCGACCGTCCGAAAGGCTTCCCCGAAGGAAAGCAACTGATGCAGAGCGGTGGCGGTCTGACTATCTTCCACGGAACGAAGGATACGCTGATTTGCGGTTGCTACGGACAGAACCCGTGGTTACTTTCTGGCCGCGTGCCCAATGCACCGAAGGTTTGCCGCCGTGTGCCGAAGGCTATGAATGGCGGTCATGAGATGGATTGGGTACGTGCTTGTAAGGAAAGTCCTTCCAGCCGCGTGATGCCTAAGTCTGATTTCTCCGAAGCGGGACCGATGAACGAAATGGTGGCAATGGGTGTATTGGCCATCCGTCTGCAGGGCCTGAACAAGACACTGGAATGGGACGGAGCCAACATGCGCTTCACCAATATCGGCGACGACGAGACATTGCGTACAGTCATCAAGGACGGCTTCAAGATACACAACGGTCATCCGAGCTTCGACAAGACATGGACAGACCCGGTAAATGCCAAGGCTTTTGCCGAAGAGCTCATCAAGCACAACTACCGCGAAGGCTGGAAGTTGCCCGATATGCCCAGATAAACATTGAAAAGAGCACCGGAACCTGGTTTCCGGTGCTCATAAACGAATACTAATCATTTAATTTTTCAGATTATGAAGAAAATATATTATCCTTTGGCTTGCTGCCTTATTGGCGGTATACTCGCTTCTTGTGGCGGCGGTGCAAAAAAATCGAACGCTACGGAGGAAGCAGTGGCTCCTACTACTACTGCGGTGTCTTATTCCAAGTCTCTGAAAGCGCCTGAAACGGACAGCTTGAACCTGCCGATTGATGCGGACGGTTATATCACTATCTTTGATGGAAAGAGCCTGGACGGATGGCGTGGATACGGTAAGGACAAAGTGCCTTCCAGATGGATTATTGAGGATGGTTGCCTCAAATTCTGTGGAACCGGTACCGGCGAAGGACAGACCGGTGAGGGCGGTGACTTGATTTTCGCCCATAAGTTCAAGAACTTTGAGCTGGAACTGGAATGGAAGATTTCCAAAGGTGGTAACTCCGGTATCTTCTATCTGGCTCAGGAAGTTACTTCAAAGGACAAGGACGGCAACGAAGTGCTGGAACCCATCTATATCTCTGCTCCCGAATTCCAGGTGCTGGACAACGCCAATCATCCGGATGCCAAGCTGGGTAAGGACAACAACCGTCAGGCTGCTTCCTTGTACGACATGATACCGGCCGTTCCGCAGAACGCCAAACCTTTCGGCGAATGGAACAAGGCCAAGATTATGGTATACAAAGGTACTGTAGTTCACGGACAGAACGATGAAAACGTATTGGAATATCACTTGTGGACCAAGCAATGGACTGAAATGTTGCAGGCCAGCAAGTTCAGCGAAGAGAAGTGGCCCTTGGCTTTCGAACTGTTGAACAACTGCGGAGGCGAAAACCACGAAGGCTTTATCGGTGTGCAGGATCATGGCGACGATGTTTGGTACCGCAACATTCGCGTAAAGGTTCTCGACTAATCCCTTCTAAAAAGATAGTACTATGAGAATCAAACATATGATGATTGTGTCAGCACTGTGCTTATCCATGGCCACAAGCTGCAGCAGCCACAGCACGGAAACAACGTCGGAAACGACGAAAAAGGAAGTAGCCATCCAGCTCTACTCTGTAAGAGACCTGGTGAAGGACGGCAGTAACCTCGACCGGATTCTGAAGGACTTGGCTGATATGGGCTATACCAGTGTGGAGGCCGCCAACTACAACGACGGCAAGTTCTACGGCAAGACTCCTCAGGAGTTCAAACAGATGGTGGAAAAGAGCGGTATGACCGTGCTTTCTTCGCACACTACCCACGGGTTGTCGGACGAGGAACTGGCTTCGGGCGACTTTACGGAAGCCTTGAAATGGTGGGATCAGTGCATTGCTGCCCATAAGGAGGCCGGTATGGAGTATATCGTGACTCCGTATCTCTCCGTTCCCAAGACATTGAAAGACTTGCAGACCTACTGCGACTATTACAATGAAGTGGGCAAGCGCTGCCAGGCTGCCGGTTTGAAATACGGTTACCACAATCATGCCCATGAATTCCAGAAAGTGGAAGACAAGGAGCTGATGCTGGACTACATGTTGCAACACACCAATCCCGAATATGTATTCTTCCAGATGGACGTTTACTGGGTAGTGCGTGGCCAGAACAGCCCGGTGGATTACTTCAACAAGTATCCCGGACGTTTCACCATGCTCCATATCAAGGATCACCGCGAGATTGGACAGAGTGGTATGGTAGGTTATGATGCTATCTTCAAGAATACGGATACTGCCGGCGTGCGCCACATCGTAGCTGAGATTGAGAAATACAGCTGTCCCGTAGAAGAGAGTGTGAAGCAGAGTCTTGACTACTTGCTCGATGCTCCTTTCGTGAAAGCATCGTATAGCAAATAAAACATGATGGCGGCTATTCATTCATAAGCTCGGCCGCATCATTTTCTTGACGCGGGCACCACCGGATGAAGAATCCGGGGTGCCCGCGTTTTTTTACTTCCTTCCGAAGTCGGCCGGAATCTCTCCCCATTGTTTTGTCTCCCATTTCAGGATGCGGGTGGTGTAGGTGTTTTCGCGCAACCACTTTTCCGCACGTTCTATCAGGCGGAAAAGCTCTTCGGTCTTGGCGTCACGCGGCAGTTTGGTCTTGCATTTTTTCTGTTTTATCCAGTTGATGGCGTTCACGCTGTCACTGTAGATGGGCATGTCGAAACCTTTCTGTTTCAACAAGGCAAGTCCGTGGACAATGGCGAGGAATTCGCCGATATTGTTGGTTCCATACATCGGCCCGAAGTGGAAGATTTCCTGACGGCTGGCGACGTGTACTCCCCGGTACTCCATGGCACCGGGGTTTCCGCTGCAAGCCGCGTCTACGGCAAGGCTGTTTTCCGCGACGGCGGTGGGGAGGGGAGCGTCGGTGCCGGGAGTAGTCTTGGCAGGAGAGGGAGCCGACCGTTTGATGTACGCGTACGGCGAAGAGGCAAAGGCTTTTTCCGCTTCCTCGCGTGATTCGAACGACTTGTATTTCGCTCCTTCGTAACCTTTGGTCTGTAGTTGGCAGTCTGTCCAGGAAGTGTAGATACCCGGGCTGACTCCCGCCCATACGACGTAATATTTTTCTTTCTTCATAACTGCGGACAAAGGTAAAAAAGAAAATCCGAACAACTTAACTCTTTCATTTGTTTCTTTGTATGGCGGATATAAAATAAAGAAGAGAAGACTCAATAAAAAAAGAAAGGACAAAAAATGAAGAGAACATTTGCAGAAGCCATGGCGCATCGCCGTAGTTATTACTCTATCGGCAGCGATTCGCCAGTACTGGATGAAGAAATAGTACACATTATTCGTGAAGCCGTAAAGAATGTGCCGTCAGCTTTCAATTCACAGTCTACAAGAATTGTATTGTTGCTGGGCGACGAACATAAAAAATTGTGGAACATCGTGAAGGAAACCCTGAAAGCACGCATCTCTGCCGAGGCTTTTGCCAAGACGGAAGCCAAGATTGACGGCTGCTTTGCCAGCGGACACGGTACTGTGCTCTACTTTGAGGACACTTCTGTAGTCAAAAAGCTGCAGGAAGCATTCCCTTCCTATAAGGATAATTTCCCTACTTGGTCGCAGCATACCTCCGCCATGCACCAGTTTGCCATCTGGACTATGCTGGAAGATATGGGGTTGGGAGCCTCCCTGCAACACTATAACCCCTTGATTGACGACGAGGTACGCCGCACTTGGAACCTGCCCGGCGACTGGATGCTGATTGCACAGATGCCCTTCGGTACACCCACCGGCGAACCGGGAGAAAAGGAATTTGAAGATTTAAGCAAACGTATCAAAATTTTTCTCTGATACAGAGGCGTTTTCAGCTTGGAATTGCTACCTTTGCAGGAAATGAGTTACAAGCTTGTAACTCGTAGCTCGTATAGCTCGTAACTGAAAACTCATTATGATACGTATTTTCTTGACCGGCTACATGGGAGCCGGTAAAACTACTTTAGGAAAGGCTTTTGCCCGCGAAATGAATGTGCCGTTCATTGATTTGGACTGGTACATCGAAGAACGTTTTCACAAATCAATCCGTGAATTGTTCACCGAGCGGGGAGAAGCCTCTTTTCGTGAATTGGAGCGAAACATGCTGCATGAAGTAGGGGAATTTGAGGATGTCGTGGTCTCTACCGGTGGCGGTACTCCTTGTTTTTTTGACAATATGGAGTATATGAACGGTTGCGGGCAGACGGTGTTTCTGGATGTACACCCCGATATTCTGTTCCGCCGGCTCCGGGTGGCGAAGCAGCAACGCCCCATCCTGCAAGGCAAGACGGACGAAGATTTGCGCACCTTCATTGTGGAGGCGCTGGATAAGCGTGAGCCTTTCTACTCGCAGGCCCGTTATCGCTTTGATGCCGGTTATCTGGAAAGCCGCAGCCAGATTAGCGAATCCGTGCAACGGTTACGCCAACTTTTAGGACTTTAATCCCTTGTAAATGTGTATTTTTCAGTCCGAGGAGCTGGATATATTAGATTTATGTGTATTTTTGTCGCCCCCTTTATAAGACACACTATAGTGGGAAAATAGTAAATTGTAAATAGTCTAATAGTAAATGTACTGATGAGAAAATGGCGTATTGAAGATTCAGAAGAGCTGTACAACGTAACTGGTTGGGGCACTTCGTACTTTGGTATCAATGACAAAGGTCATGTTGTGGTGACACCGCGTAAGGATGGGGTTGCCGTCGATTTAAAAGAGTTGGTGGACGAGTTGCAGTTGCGCGATGTAGCGGCTCCGGTATTGGTGCGTTTTCCCGATATTCTGGACAACCGCATCGAGAAGGTGTCCTGCTGCTTCAGACAGGCAGCCGACGAGTACGGGTATAAAGGAGAGAACTTTATTATCTATCCCATTAAAGTGAATCAGATGCGTCCCGTGGTAGAAGAGATGATTAACCATGGGAAGAAGTTCAATCTGGGGCTGGAAGCGGGTTCAAAGCCGGAGTTGCATGCTGTGATAGGGGTCAATACAGACCCGGGTTCCCTCGTGGTTTGTAACGGATATAAGGACGAGAGCTTCATTGAACTGGCACTGTTGGCACAGAAAATGGGCAAACGCATTTTTCTTGTTGTAGAGAAACTTAATGAGTTGAATCTTATTGCCAAGATGGCGAAGCAATTGAAGGTGAAACCTAATATCGGTATTCGCATTAAATTGGCTTCCAGTGGAAGTGGCAAATGGGAAGAAAGCGGAGGAGATGCCAGCAAGTTCGGACTGACATCCAGTGAACTGCTCGAAGCGCTGGACTTCTTAGAGAAAAAAGATATGAAGGACTGTCTGAAGCTGATACATTTCCATATCGGCAGTCAGATAACCAAGATACGCCGCATCAAGAATGCTTTGCGTGAAGCTTCGCAATTCTTTGTGCAGCTGAACAAGATGGGCTTCAACATCGAATTCGTGGATACTGGTGGCGGTATGGGAGTTGATTATGACGGTACACGCTCTTCAAGTAGCGAAAGCTCCGTCAACTATTCCATCCAGGAATATGTCAACGATGTGGTGTCGACTTTCGTCGATGTTGCCGACAAACACGGGTTCCCCCATCCCAATATCATTACCGAGACGGGACGCAGCCTGACTGCCCATCACTCCGTGCTTATCTTCGAAGTGCTGGAAACGGCTTCCCTGCCCGAAATGGACGACGACTGGGAACCGGGAGAGGATGCTCACGAACTGGTGAAGGAACTGTATGACATCTGGGATAATCTGAGCCAGCGCAGTATGCTGGAACCTTGGCACGATGCGCAGCAGATACGCGAAGAGGCACTCGACCTTTTCAGCCATGGCATCGTCGACCTGAATACGCGTGCACAAATAGAGAAACTCTACTGGAGTATCTGCCGCGAAATCAACTCCATTGCCAGCGGCATGAAGCACTGCCCCGAGGAATTCCGCAAGTTGAGCAAGCTGCTTGCCGACAAGTATTTCTGTAACTTCTCGCTGTTCCAGTCATTGCCCGATTCCTGGGCTATCGACCAGATGTTCCCCATCATGCCCATACAACGGCTGGATGAAAGACCCGACCGCGAGGCTACCTTGCAGGATATGACATGCGACTCGGACGGCAAAATTGCCAATTTCGTCAGCTCGCGTGCCGATACGACCACCCTGCCGCTGCACTCGTTGCGCGACAAGGAACACTACTATCTGGCGGTTTTTCTGGTCGGAGCTTATCAAGAGATTCTGGGAGATATGCACAATCTGTTTGGTGATACGAATGCCGTGCATGTGTCTGTCAATTCCAAAGGCTACACCATCGACCAACTGATTGACGGCGAGACGGTGGCTGAGGTGTTGGACTACGTGCAATATAATCCTAAAAAACTGGTACGTACGCTGGAAACTTGGGTGACGCAGTCCGTCAAGGAAGGGCGTATCTCTGTGGAAGAAGGGAAGGAATTCTTGTCTAATTACCGTTCCGGACTGTACGGATATACTTATTTGGAATAAAATGGAGAAACTGACTGTAATAAAGGTGGGTGGCAAGATTGTAGAAGAGGAAGCCACCCTCTATAAGTTATTGGATGACTTTGCAGCCATCGAAGGCTACAAGGTCTTGGTACACGGAGGCGGACGCTCGGCCACGAAGCTCGCTGCCCAACTGGGTATTGAAAGTAAAATGGTGAATGGCCGCCGCATCACTGATACCGAAACGCTGAAGGTGGTGACCATGGTGTATGGCGGACTGGTGAATAAGAATATCGTTGCCGGCTTGCAGGCGCGTGGTGTCAATGCACTGGGCTTGACGGGAGCCGATATGGATGTAATCCGTTCGGTAAAGCGTCCCGTGAAGGAGGTGGATTATGGGTTTGTGGGCGATGTGAAGCAGGTGAATGATGCTTTCTTGGCAGACCTCATTCATAAGGGTGTGGTTCCCGTGATGGCTCCGTTGACACACGATGGAGACGGGCACATGCTGAATACGAATGCCGACACTATTGCCGGAGAGACCGCCAAGGCTTTGGCAGGTTTGTTCGATGTAACTTTGGTGTTCTGCTTTGAAAAGAAGGGTGTGCTGCGCAGCGAAGACGATGATGACAGCGTGATTCCACAGATAACGCCGGAGGAATTCAAGCAATATGTGGCAGATGGTGTGATTCAAGGTGGCATGATTCCAAAATTGGAGAACTCTTTCGAGGCGTTGGATGCCGGTGTATCCGAAGTCGTAATCACTTTAGCATCAGCCATCAACGGGAACGGTGGAACCCGTATTAGAAAATAATTCAAAAAAAACGGCAATAGGCTGTAACTTTCTGAATACTTAACCGTCAATTTATTAGAGATGCAAGAACTCAGCTTTCGCAATGACATTCTCCCGCTGAAGGATAAGCTCTTTCGGTTAGCCCTAAGAATTACGTTCGATAGGGCAGAGGCAGAGGATGTTGTGCAGGAAACGCTGATAAGGGTTTGGAACAAGCGTGACGAGTGGTCGCAGTTTGGTTCTATCGAGGCCTATTGCTTGACAGTGGCAAGGAATTTGGCAATAGACCGTAGCGAGCGAAAAGACTCCCGCACCGTGGAGTTGACCCTTGAAATGGAGCAGGCCTCCGATGCATCGAGCCCTTACGAAAAGCTGGTGAACAAGGAACGAATGACGTTGATACACCGGCTGATGAACAAGCTTCCCGAAAAACAACGGTTGATTATGCAGCTTAGGGATGTGGAAGGTAAGAGCTATAAAGAAATAGCAGCGGTCCTGAACTTGACCGAGGAGCAGGTAAAAGTGAACCTCTTCAGGGCGCGGCAAAAAGTAAAACAAACGTTTATTGATATAGAAGGTTATGGACTCTAAATATATAGAACAACTCTTGGAACGCTACTGGCAGTGCGAAACTTCTTTGGAAGAGGAAGCATGCCTGCGTGCTTTCTTTAGCGGTAACGATGTTCCCGGACACTTGCTTCGCTACAAGGACTTGTTCGTATATCAGCAGCTTCAGCAGGAAGTGCATTTGGGTGAGGATTTTGATGCCCGGGTGCTTGCCGAAGTGGAAGTTCCGGTGGTCAAGGCAAAGCGCATGACATTGACCGCACGTTTCATGCCGTTGTTCAAAGCCGCTGCAGTAGTGGCAGTGGTCCTTTCTATGGGGAATGTGATGCAACATTCATTTTTCTCGGATGTAGAGGAGGTGGCCGCAGCCGATACTATCGGTAAACAGATTTCCGCACCGTCGGTAGCTCTTTCGGGAGATGTGCCCGTGTCTCATGAGAAGCAGGTGATGGACAGCCTGCGCCGGGTGAACAAGGAGCTGGAAATCAAGGAATAGATATTTTCATTTGCTTTTAAAATAACATTTTCATTTGCTTTAAACATAATAATAGTTAGTGTGCTTTATTAAAACAACTTGAGGCTGTGAAGTTTCAATTCTCTCAAAATCTTATAAAAACTAACTAAAATAGAAGGGACGCCGCGTGATGCAGCGTCCCTTTGTTGTTCTTGCCTGTGGGTTACAAGGCTTTTTATTTAAGGGAGTTATTATTTACAGTATATATAGTTTGGAGTCTGCCGTTTTTTTTCTCAACTTTACTCACTGCAAATATATACAATGGAGAAGATGAGAAACATACTATACATCTGTATTATGCTTTTAGGCATTATGTGCTTTGTAGGCTGTAATGACTGTCATGGCAACAAAAAACTTTTGGCGCAGACCGACTCTTTGTTGCAGAGCCGTCCGGACAGTGCGCTGAAGTTGCTTAATTCCATAGAAAAGGATGTCGGGTTTTCAGAAGCGGAGTGGATGCAGTTCGTTTGGAACTGTGCGCAGGCCCGCTACCGTATGGGTATGTCATTGGCGGAAGATTCGCTGCTTCCTGAAGCGATACACTACTATCGTGAGCGGAAAGACTCTTCCCGTATGCTTGATGGCTACCTGCTTGAAGCCTCCTATTATAAATGGATGAAGCAGGAGGAGCGCATGGATGAAGCGATTGAGAATGGCTTGGACTATGCCATAGCCCGGAAAGACACCTTCTGGCTTCTTCTTTTTTATCGGGGAAAGGCAGAGGTGGCTTATCAGAGAAATGATCACTCCCAGGTGATAGAGCTGATGGAAAAGATATTGCAATACGCTGATAAACTGTCTGTCCGAGAACGTAGTTCCGTATTCTATAACTTAGGACTTAATATGGCGTTGATTAACCATCCTTCTTCTTCTGATTATTTTGAACGGAGCATCGATATGGCATTGGCGGCAGCCGATACGGCTTCGGCTTGTCACTATATGAGGAACTATGCCACAGCGCTTGCCAATAACCGCGAATACGTCAAATCCAATGACCTCCTGCGCCGTGTCAAACGTCTGATGCCGGCAGTGGGTAACCATGTGATGCTGCAAATTACCTTTGCCGAAAACTTTCTCAACCTTCATCAGCTTGATTCTGCCCGTTACTACTGGAACCAGGCATGGGCCAATGAACAGAATCACGGAGGAGATAAAGCCGAAGGCTTCTCCGTACGCAGTGCATTGGTACAGCTGAAAACCGTTCTGGACTATACTTCCGGTACACCTTTGGATATTATCACCTTCGGCAGGTTTGCCGACTCCGTCAGAGTTGAGATGAGGGACCAGAACAGTGTAATAGAGCAACAGCTGGAGACCAAGAACAATCTTCAGCGGTTGAACTACGAGCTGATAATCAAGCGGCAAAAGACGCGGATGTATTCTGTACTGGTTGCCGTTCTGCTTGTCGGGGTGCTGCTGTCCTTGAGTTTCTATATCCGCAACAGAAGGAAACGCCTTGCCGAAGCCGAAGAACGTATTGATACACTGACCCGTCTACTGGAAGATGCCCAGAAGGCATCGGATAACCAAGAGGAGAATAGCGACGCTTTCTTCAAGAAGTTGCTTCTGCAGCAGCTGGGTATCATACGGCTTGTTGCCAATACACCTACCTCACAGAACCAGGCATTGCTGAAACTTATCTCGGGCATCAGCAATAAGGAGATTCCGGTGGAAGGACTGCTTGCCTGGGCGGACCTTTATCCGGTAATCGATAGACTATACGACGGATTCTACTCCCGCATGGTGGAAAGATTCGGACAACTCTTATCCGATAAGGAAGTGCAGATATGCTGCTTGCTCTGTGCAGGTTTCTCCACCAAAGAAATCGGAGTGGTGACCCAACAGACAAGTGCGACCATCTACGTGCGTAAAACTTCCATCCGAAAGAAGATAAATGCAGGCGAAAAACAGGATATTGTGGAGTGCATAAGAGGCATTTAGACCGGAAGAGGCCGGATTAAGACTTTTATAATATGTCATTGTTGATAATCAGTGCTTTATGTGCTAAGTATTAAGACTTTTAATAGTGCGATTTAGTAGGAGTTAAGAGACTTCTTGCCTTAACTTTGCATCAAATCAAAAAACAGAAAGTCTTATGAAAAGTACATTCAGAACAATGGCAATCGCAGCGTGTTTCGCACTTGTATCTCTTACTTCATGTTACTTCCCCGGAAGCGACCAGTATAAAATAAAGTCGGCAACTAAGGAATATGTTAAGTCGCAGTTAGGCGAAGGTGAGAAATTCCGTTACGGATACCTGGAGCGTAAATGTGGTCGTAACGTAGACGGCAAATTTTGCAAGTATGCCGAAGTGCACTATGAGGTAATAAGCGCGTCGGGCGAAACTTCAGAGAAAATGCTCTTTCTGCTGATGTCGGAACATTGCGATTCCGTATTGGATATCTCGGAGGAGAGAGACAAGGAGTGGACCAATAAAGAAACTCTTTCGTCAGAAGAGATAAAGGCAATCATCGAGTCAGCTTTAAAAGACAAACTCTAAACACCGGCATTTATGAAAAAGATTCTTGTTATAGCTATCGTATGCCTGTTGGGTAGCTTTGCCGCAGCGGCACAAACAGTGAAAGTAAACGGTACAATTGTAGATGAACAGAACCGTCCGGTGGAATTTGTCAATGTAGCCCTGATTTCCTTGCCCGACTCTTCATTCGTTACGGGAAGCACCACTGATGGCAAAGGTAAATTTGCTTTGAGAGCCACTGCCGGTTCGGATTTCCTGTTAAGACTCTCTTATATCGGTTACGTCGGCGAACAGATTGTCATCAGGACTCCCCAAGGCACTGTGCAGATGGGAGACATTATCTTGAAAGAACAGTCGGTAGCACTGGACGAGGTGGTAATATCGGGCAGCAATATCACGCAGAAGGTAGACCGCATGGTTGTAGTACCCACCGCTACTGCCATGAAGAATTCCTATAATCCCTACGACCTGATGCTGAACCTTGCCATTCCGCACTTGAAGGTGGATGCTCTTGGTAAAGGCCTGGAAGCCAATGGCGGCAGCGTACAGACACGTATCAACGGTATTGTGGCTACCTCCACCGAAGTGGCAGCCCTCCTGCCCAAGGAGATTGTAAGAATAGAATTCATTGAAAATCCGGGAGAGCGCTATGGCGACAGCAGCCTGGGGGCTGTGGTAGACATCATTGTCCGCCGCCGCGAAACGGGCGGACTGGTCAATATACAAGCCACTAATGCTCCCCACATATTGTTTAGCGAGGACAATGTGGTGGCCAAGTTCAATCATAAAAAGTCACAATGGGGATTGTTCTATAACTTGTCTGCCCGTAACTTCAAGAAAACGTATACGGATATAGATGAGACATATGTGTTGGAAAATAAGACGATACATCGTGTGCAGGAGGGGCTTCACGACCAAAACAAGCACTTTACCCACAATATCGACCTCTCTTACAATCTGACGGAGCAGGATAAGTACGTATTCAACGTCGTGTTCCGCAACAGTATCTATGATGCTCCCTCTCTGAACCAGTCGAACAAGCTGTATGATGCTGCGGATGCCGATAACTATATCTTCTCCGGACTGAAGAACAAGCAGTCCGGCTACACTCCTTCGCTCGACCTTTATTACCAGCGTACATTACCGAAGAATCAGATGCTTACGATGAGCGTGACCGGTACGCTGATGCACACCGACAATAACAGGCTCTACCACGAATATACTCCTCAAGCCGAAGACCTGGCGATGCTTGAAACCGATGTGACGGGAAACAAGCGTTCCATCATCGGTGAAGCCATCTACGACAAGCGTTTCAAGTCCCTCGTATTCAGTTCCGGATTGCGGCACTACCGGATGTATGCCAGGAACGAGTATGCAGGCTCCTCACCCGTCGTTTCGGAAATGAACCAGGCAAAGACAGCGGCGTTTGCCGAGGTGCAGGGAAATATCAAGAAAGTGAGTTATGGTGTGAGTGCCGGATTGACCCGCTCTTATTTCAAGGAAGGAGGGGAGGAACATACCTATTACACCTTTACCCCCACTGTCCGTCTGAACTTCTCGCCGCACAAGAACGGCAACATCAACTATCGGTTCAATGTCGAACCCAAGATTCCTTCGCTCAGTGCGTTGACCAATGTGGAGCAGGCGATAGATACCATCCAGATAGTACGCGGCAATCCGGCATTGGAGACTTACAGTGTCTTTAACAATACGTTGAACTACTCCTATATGAAGCAGAAGTTCGTCTTCATGCTGAATGTGACACATGGCTATCACAAGAATATCATCATGGAGAGTGTGTTTGCCGAGGGAGACAAGTTGGTTTCGATGAGCGAGAACCAGCGTTCTGCACAGTTTCTGCGCTTTGGCCCTTCTTTCACATTCCGCGGACTGAACATTGGTAGTCTGAAGAATTTCCTGACGCTGAGTATAGATGGTGGATTTACACGTTACTGGTCTAACGGCAATACCTATACCCATACGTATAATGACTTCTATTACAATCTGGTTGCCGTGTTCAATTATAAGCAGTTCTCTCTGTTGGGACAATTCAGTAAAAGGGCGAACGAACTGATGGGCGAAACGATTTATAAGGGCGAGAATCAGACTGCCATTCTGGCCACTTATACCCACAAGCGCCTGCAGCTGGGGGTAGGGATGATGTTCCCGTTCACCAACAACTACAAGACGGGTAAGGAACGGGTAAGCAAAGTGGCACCCTATACCTCGTGGAGCCATGCGAAAGAGATAGGACAGATGGCGGTTATCAAGCTGAGTTATAACTTCGAGTTCGGCAAGCGTTACAAATCATCCGACAGACGCATCAATAACAGCGACAATGAGTCGGGTATTCTGAATGTAGATAAATGATAGTTGTTCCCGTGCTTCGGAGATGTGGGGCGTACAAAAAACGAAGGACTTCCTCGCGGGAGTCCTTCGTCATCTTTATAGGTAATTATTTGAGAGAGAATTTAGTTTAGGCTTATAATTATTAATCTTAAAGTCTATATTTTCCAATGTTAGAGCTTATACAGTCCTTTCTTCGGATAATCCAGTTCCGGATTGCCCTTGTAGCCTACACTGCCACTTCCGCTGGTGCGTACTTTCAGGAAATCTGTGGCATGGCACTTGATGTCGCCTGAACCGGCAACACTGGCGGATGCTTTCTTGGCAACGAAATCGGAAGCAAACAAATCACCCGAACCTGCCACACTGTATTCAGCTTCTTGGGTGCTGCCACTCAGGATAGCGGTGCCCGAACCGGCAACGGATGCTTTGGTGAAGTTGGCCGTTACGTTGTTCAGCTTCATGTCACCTGAACCTGCAACGGATACTTGGAGGTCATTGCAAGTGATGTCGCTGCTGTTGATGTCTCCCGAGCCTGCGATGGAAATATCGAGGTCTATGCAGGAGATGTTGTTTCCACTGATGTCACCCGAACCGGCTACGGAAATTTTGAGGTTGTCCGTCTTCAGTCCGTTTTTCAGTTCCACGTCTCCCGAACCTGCCACGGCAATGCCGTTCAACTTTTCTGCGGACACACGTACTTCCAGTTTATTGTAGGATACGCTGACATTCTTCTTGAAGCCGATGTAGAGAGTATTGTCCTTGACACGGATATCCAGTAAGTCTACAATGTTGTCCGAGGTGTATACTTCCACTGTCGGTTTGCCGGACTTCTGCGTGTAGGTCACGTCGGGGCTGCCGGCTACACTCAGCTTGGTGAAGTTGTTCACTTTTATGTCTTTGGTTACATAGTTCTTGCTTGCCTTGACCGTCTTGCTGCCGAAGCCTCCGGAACGGTATGTGTGTTGTTGTGAACAAGCGGTTGTACTGAATGCCAATAAGGCGATTGCGATAAATGTTGTTAGAGCTTTCATATTTTTTTGTTTTTTGTGATTCAGTATTTATTAGTTAGACGTGATTTGCCTTGAAAAAGTTGCATGTAGAAATGCTTTTTTCAAAGGACGCTCGGTCATCATACTTTAATCAATTATTGTGCCACAAGTGTAAGTCGCTGATAACTAAAGTGTAATAACTTTTACATAGTGTTCATTATCGGACACTCCGTCCGCTTTTGTCAGGTGTTTGCTTGCTTTTTTGGACGATTCTTTGTTCATTTGCAAAGCCTCTTCCCCGCCCCTTCCTACGGGAGAGGCTTTGATTTATGACAGTAAACCGCATTATAGAAGATAAAGAGCTAGGTCCTTTGTTTGTCCGGGTCAATGCCCGGGCACGGCGTCTCACTTTCCGTACAAAGGAGGATGGAATTCACGTGACCGTGCCTCCCCGGACTTCTCTTGCCGAGGTAGAGAATGCCATCGAGCAGCTTCGTCCGCGTTTGAGGGCTGCCAGACAGAAGCAGGTCAGAAAGCTGATTGATTTGGATTACCGCATTGATACGGAGTTCTTCAAGCTGACGTTGGTCGGCGGACAACGGGAACGGTTCTTGTCCCGTTCCGAGTTGGGAGAAATGCAGATAATCTGTCCGCCGGATGCGGATTTCTCGGATGAGAATCTGCAGGCTTGGCTACGTAAGGTGATTGAGGAGGCTTTGCGACGGAATGCAAAGATTATTCTTCCTCCCCGCCTGTATATGCTTTCCATGCAACATAACCTTCCTTACAAGAGTGTGAAGATTAATTCCAGTAGCGGGCGTTGGGGAAGCTGTTCCACGCGTGGCAATATCAATCTGTCCTATTACCTGGTACTTCTTCCCAAACATCTGATAGACTATGTGTTGCTGCACGAACTGGCGCATACCCGCGAGATGAATCACGGGAAACGTTTCTGGGCTTTGCTCGACCGGATGACTGATGGAAGGGCTCAGGCATTGAGAACAGAACTCCGGAAATACAAAACGGAGATATAGCGGTCTGCCTCTTCTATCACGTTTGAAAGGTATCTCAGAAAGTTAATACCGGTATGGATAATGCGAGATTATTAACAGAAGCAAAATGTCATGTTTGATTATAAAGAAATAGAACGAACAATCAAAGATAACCATCTTCCATTTCAGGAAATAGGAGATGTCGATAAAGAGATTTTAATACAACGGTTATATGACACATTTGTAATTGGAAATCCTCGTGCATTATGGCTGAAATTTAAATATGTGCCATATAGTATAGATTGTAACATGGAAGATCCTTATTTTCATCTATTGGATATAATTGACAAAAATATCGTTTTCTATTTTTTTATTGATTATTGGAACAGGGATTTTATCGTTTATAAAGCAAGAATGTCTGATATACATATATTTATCGGCGACTGTGAGGGGCTTGACGAATATTACTTGGTAACAGAGGATTTTATGGAACTGTATAGTATAACAGACCATGATGATTTGCTTTATATTGATGTAAGAAAAAATAAAATGAAAGTTGATAACGTCTGACAACACTCCTTGCTGAGCTTTTTTATTCCTGCGCCAGTTGTTTTACCTCTTCTCCTTCCTTCTCGAACCGGTATTCTCCTCCTTTTTCGCTAAGCTCAAACAGGGAAAGCTTCTCGGTTGCATTGTTCACAATCATCAGTGCGCTTTGTTCGGCAAAGCGTTTCACCTCGAGGATGAAAGGTTCTTCCGTCATGGTGCGGTTCACCAGCAGGCTGTCGTTGATGAAGATGGAGGTGGAGTCTCCGGCAAAGCCTTTCGTCAGTGTGATGGTATAGGTTTCGATGAAGTTGCGGTTTTCCGCTTTCTGTTGTTGCAGCCTCATGCTCATGTAGACAAAGATGACGACTACGAAAATCACGGCAAAGGCAAGGATGCCGTTGCCTACCATAAACTGTTTGTTGGTATTAAGACGATGTGCCATATACGGTTGGTTTTAAGAAACACTGCAAATGTAATGAATAAAATTGAACCGGAGGATAAACATTTGAACAAATAGGAAAGAATGCTTTGAGGGTAATTCGCTAATATTGCGGTCGTAAAACAAATTGTTAAAGATACTATGAAACTGAATTTCATTTTTGGGCTCTTGTTTTCTGTAGTTGCATTGCAGATGAAAGGGGCTGGTGGAACCCCTGAAGGGCTTCCTCCGTTTGTTCGTTTTCCTGGGTTGGAGCAGGAAGTTTACATTACGCGTGATACGTGCAAAAGTGTAGAGGGACGTTTTCCCGGCTTCTCCCCTTTTTTCGTGATTTATCCGGACAAGCCGTGCGATGCTTCCGAAGCGGCGGCGTTGACGGATGAATTGGGTATTGCGTCCTATGCGCACACCTATTCGGGGACGGTCTGTGTGATGAACCCCTTGGGAAAGGAGTATGATGCGGTGAAGGATTTGGAAGCTTATAAGAATTTCCTGAACAAGATGCGTGTTTTTACTAATCTGAAGATAATCGGTATAGGTAAGGGGGCGACGTTCGTTAATAGAACCATTGCCGGACATGCGGGTGCTGTTGCCGGTATCGTATCGCTGAATGGCCGACCGGCCAAGACGGCTGAGGGTGCCGCCCCCGTTCCTGCTTTTATTGCCGGAACACACAGTCGGCAGGTAGCGGCAGCCTATATCTTGCAGAATCAGGCGGAACCGGTGCGGAAAGAAGACGGGTTGGCTTGTTATGCCAACCGGCAGGAGCCTCTACAGCAGGTTGTGGTGAGTGCAAACAAGTACATTTCCCTGAAAGAAGCTTTTGCGGAAGCTTGGAAGACTTTGCTTTGCAAGAACTACCGTTTCAACAATTACGAACATACTTGGTACACGGGAGCTCAATTCGACCAATATGGTACGTATGAGCTGGAGCCGTATATCATGCCCGAAGATTGGGGAATCACTCGTCGTGTGATGAAGAAAGACCTTATCGGTACAGGCGATTTCCTATGGTATGAATTCCATCCGGAAGCTACTTTGAAGGCAGAAAAGGCTTCTGTGCCGTTGTTGCTTTTGCTGCATGGCAACAACAATGATCCGCGTACACAGGCTGAGACATCCGGCTTCATTGAGTTGGCGGTTGAGGAGAACTTCATTGTTGCCGAATTGGAGTGGCAGGGCAACGGTTATGCTCCTATGGGGTTGGACGGCATCGAGCAGGTGGTGTATCATCTGTTGAAGACCTATCCGCAGATAGACCCTTCGCGGGTATATGCCGAAGGGCTTTCGGCAGGAGCCGCCACGGCTACGGGACTTGGTATACGCAAGTCGCACGTATTTGCCGCTGTGGGTGCCCAATCGGCTGGGCTGACCCCCGACCGGTATATGTTCGGTTACAGTGGCGAAGCCCTGATGAACGAGGCGGTGCAGAAACGGGGCAGTGTGGAGACCGCTTATTTCTCTGTGACGGGTACGGACGACGAAGTCGTGCCTTTTGTAAACGAAAACAATTGGCGCACCAATGCCTTCTTCTGTGCCTGGACTGCCTATCAGACCATGAACGGCATGGAGGTGAGCAGCCGGCCTGACTTTTCCAAAGATGCCACCTTCGGCATAGCACTAAAGGATAGGGAAGTGATTTCCACCAACAAGCGCGTCACGATGGAAGCGGGAGTACTTTACAAGGGAGACATTCCGCTGATTAAAGTTGTGGCTGTGAATGACTACGGTCATTGGAACTTCAAGCCTGATGCACGGTTGATGTGGGATTTCATGAAACAATTCTCCCGCGACCCGCGGACGAAGAAACTGGTTTATGGCAAGCGATGATTGGCGGCTTTTATCAGAAGTAATCTCTATACAGGCCACGGCTCTTTCTTTTAAGGGAATTAGAGGGAGCCGTGGGTGCTGGTAAGGGACATACAAGGTTTATTGATACTCACTCGGATTTATGCCGAATTGCTTTTTAAAGCAGGTAGAGAAGTGGGGAAGGGTATTGAAACCGGTCATGTCCGCTATTTCGGAGATGGTATAGGTTCCTTCCTTGATTAGTTCGGCTGCGCGGTTCAGTTTATAAGTCCTGAAGAAGACACTTGGATTCTTGCCGGTTAATCCCTTCACCTTGTAGTAAAATTTGGTACGGGAGATTTTGAGTAATTCGGCCATCCGCGTGATGTCCAGTTCGGGGTTATCCAGTTCATTTTCCATTAGTTTATACAGTTCTGCCATGAAAGCCTCGTCTTTTGGGGCAAGGGCAAGTTCTTTCATCCGGCTTGTCCGGGTATTGTTCGTCAGGAAACTGCGCATTTTATCACGGTTCGTCAATAGTGATTCAATCAGGGCCAGCAAGTAAGCCGGTTCAAAAGGTTTGGGCACGTATGCGTCAGCTCCGGTATGCAATCCTTCTATCTGGTTTTCCACGGTGGATTTGGCGGTTACCAGAATGACGGGTATATGACAGAATTGTAGGTTTGCTTTAATCTCCTTGCAAAGCTGGTAACCGTCTTTGTCCGGCATCAGTACATCGCTCAGTATTAAATCTGGGGCTTCATCTGTAATGGTTTGGAAGATATTGGTGGAATTGAGTCGGCTGATGATGTGATAATGCGGGGTCAGCAGAATCTGCAGATAGTGCATGATGGCCGGGTCATCGTCTATTATCAGTATTGTTTTTGGACTTGTTTTGCCTTCATGGGTAGCATCCGGTTCTGTTTTCGCAGGTTCTATGGAAGTATTGTCTATGAGTTTTTTTTTGCCATAGAACCGTTCCTCTTTTGTGTACGAGAAATCGTCTGCGGGCAGAATCAGGATAAACATGGCTCCGTTCCCTTCTTTCCGGTTTGCTGCTTTCAGGTATCCGTGGTGCAACCGGGCAAGGCTGCGAGCATAATAAAGCCCGATGCCGGTTCCCCAATTGTAAGTCCCTTTGTTGCCTTTTATCTGATAGAACCGTTCAAAGATTTTTTCCAGCTGTTCTTCCGGAATGTTTTCTCCGGTGTTGGTTACGGAAATCCGGATATACCGGACGCTTTTGTCTTGTTCTGTCAGGCAGAAGAACTCCTCGGCTTCTTGGCGTGTGACGATGGCGAACGAGATTTCTATTTCACCTCCTGTAGGAGTAAACTTCATGGCATTGGAAAGCAGATTGCTCAGTATTTTCTCTACTTTGTCTTCATCGGCCCAATAGAGGATGTCATGGTGTAATCCCTGAATGCTAAGGGTTATATTCTTGCTTTGGGCATTGATGTTGAAGAAACTGATGATTCGTTTGATGGTGGAGGCAAGGTTGGTCTGTTGGACCTCCAGTCCCAGATTGTCGTTGTCTAATTTGTTGAAATCGAGCAATTGGTTGACTAGCTGGAGCATCCGCAGAATACCGTCTTGCAGAACATTCAGTAGTTCCCGGTTGGCACTGTATTGGCCGGGGGCGGCACACAGTTGTCTGATGGAACCCAACATCGTGGTCAGTGGTGTCCGGAACTCATGGGATATGTTGGTAAAATAGCTCATGTATGTCTTATTCATTTTCTGCTCTTGTGCTTTTTCTTGTTCGGCGCGGCAGGCGGTTTCTTTTTCAATTCTTACGCGCCGCCAACTGTGTATAAGTGTACCGGCTATTCCGATGATTACCAGAGCATATGCACATCTTGCCCACCAGGTATTCCAAGGAGCAGGTTTGACGATGATGCGCAACTGTTTTTCTTCTCCGATTATGCTTTGGTCTTCATTGGTGATTTTTACTTTGAACATATAGGTTCCTGTGGGAAGGTTGGCATAATAAGCTTCCCGGTTGGTGTGTGCATTTATCCAGTAGCGGTCAATGCCTTCCAATTGGTAGTGATAGTGTATTCGTTCGTATTCACTATAATCCAATGCGGCAAATGATATGCTGAAGCTGGTCTGGCTATGTTTCAGATATACGTCCGGTTGGTAGGAGAGGTCCTTGTCGATGATTGCATTCTTTCCGGGATATACAAGCTTGTTATGAATCTTCAGATTCTCGAACGTCAGGGGAACATCGTATTTGAAAGGAGTTTCCACCGGATTGAAGAATGTCATTCCGTGAGTGCCGCCGAATACTAAGGTTCCGTTTGAAAGTCGGCAGGATGCACGGTCGTAGAATTGATTGCCGCCGATACCGTCGCTTGCATAGTAGTTGCTGATTTGATTGGTCCGGCGCTCATATTTACTTAATCCGTGTAATGTGGATATCCATAGGTTCCCTTGCATATCTTCTTCGATGCTGCAAATCTCTGTGCAGCCAATGCCGGATATGGGAGATAATTTATGATTCTGCGAAGTATATCGTAAAAGACCGTTATGGGAGGTTCCAATCCAGATATCTCCTTGGCTGTCTTCGTATAATACGGAAGGGATAAATTTAGAACGGCGTATGCAGGCCAGGCTGTCTGCCCTCGAGATGTCCGGTATCCGGATTTTCCATGTATCCGGATTTATTGAACGAATCTTGTTGGCAAAGGAGGCAATCCATACTTCTCCATTGGAGAGGGGACGTAGGGTAGGAGTAAAGGTGAAAAATGACTGGGGATAAAGTGATACGGGTGTGAATACCTTTTCACCTTTTTTCAGGGCATATATTGCCTGGCTGAAGCTGCCTGCCCATATTGTTCCGTTACGGTCTTGCGTTATGCACAGTACGGAAGGGACGGAAAAAATACTCGTTGCTTTTAATTGATTAGACTCGAGCACGCATTTTATGACTTGATTGGTATTGGTGGCAAGCCAGATGTGCCGGTCTTTGTCGTGATAGATGTGTCTGACAATTATATTTTCTGTGTTTTGTGCAGGTAGGATTCTACTGATATTCACAGCTTCTATATGCTTGGTATTCAGGTTGTAGATATACATTCCGTCTTTCAGGGTGGATATATACAAGTTGCAGGAGTCGGCATCGAGGGCTATGATGGATTTTTGATGGAAGAACGAACGCAGATAATTGTTGCTGTTGAAACGCTCCTTATAATGATAGCGTACGGTATAGCCTTGGTCCGGCGAGCCTATCCACAGATTCTTGTGCGAGTCGGTGTACATGCATTTGATGCCATGTTGCGGGACTTCAAATGGAAATCCGTTTTCCTTTTCATGTATGACGGTGTTTTCTATGTGGTTGTAAAGGAACGTATGCTTTTGCGTGCAAATCAGTAGCCTGTTCTTGTCGTACGGGTGTATATAGGTGATGGCGGCTTTCGATAAGATGGGATGATTACTTATTGCTTCGGGAGTCGTTTTGAATCTTTTGCTTTCGGTATCGAATATGAAGAGTCGGTTCTTGCTTGCCAGCCATAGGGAGGTATGGTTGTGCATGTAAGAGTAGGTAATCTTCTGCGGCATGGGTATGGAGTCTGTCAGTTGCATGTTTCGGGAGTCGTAGCATCGGATGGATACGGGGTTGACGGCCCACAGACAGTTGTTGTTATCTATGTAGCAGGTCTGTTTATAGGTCTTGTCCGGGTCAAAGTTGATGAAAATACGGTTGAAAGTGTCTGTTTCAGGGTTATAGACGCAGAGATGTACCACCATGTTTAGGAAGATTTTTCCATCCTTGCTTTCTATGAACTGATGTCCGTTCCTATTATTATAGGGCACGTTTATGGGTATCTGGCAGAAGTTGTCTTGGTCGGTATATCGGCATGTTCCGTTGGTTGTCGCTATCCATAAGCGTTTGCGTGAGTCCATGAAAATATCCTGGATTCTATCTCCGGGCAGTTGCAGTGAGTCGTTGGAACTGTAATATTGCCGGTATTCGTGTGCGTTGAATCTGTTCAGTCCTCGTGTGGTTCCTATCCAGATATAGCCTTGCGCGTCTTCTTGGAAATCCGTAATGTTTTGGTTGGAAATGGTTGCCGAAATTCTATAAACATCCTGTTTTTCCGCTTCTGCTTTGGCGGTTGTCGGTTGGCACGAAGACACCGCTATTGCAGATAAAGCTATGAGGGAAAGAATGATTTTTTTCATATATGAAGTGTATTAAGGTATGTTCCGCGGAGAGTGTTTTTTTACAATGGAGCAGACAAAAGTAGAAAGAAAATAAGTAGGTGATATTTGCTGTAACAGTGATTTTTTCGCTTGGAATATGCTGTATGGCATGTTTTGAACATATTGATAATCTTTTGAACGTACAAGAAACAATATCTGAACATATAGGAAATGTTTTTGTATTTTCTCAATATCCTCTTATCTCCTCTTTTGATAAAATTGTATCGGAAATCCTACAATAAGTGAATGTAGCTTTTTTATTAACAAATCTAATTATTTAAGCATTATGGAAAACAACTTTAAAAGAAAGCTGATGGCATTCTGGCTGTTCCTTTGGGTGGGAATACCTTTTATGCTGGCGCAAAGTCCGATGATGATATCGGGACGGATTACAGATGATTTGGGAGAACCGATGATTGGTGTGAGTGTACTTGAAAAGGGCACCTCTAATGGAGTGATTACGAATATGGAGGGAAATTATTCCTTAAAGGTAAAGCAAGGTGCCGTCATTGTCTATTCGTACATCGGATATGTGACACAAGAACTGAAAGCCGTATCAGAGAGAATGAATATAACGATGAAAGAAGACACCCGAACGCTGGATGAAGTGGTAGTGGTGGGCTATGGTGTACAGAAGAAGAGCGACCTGACAGGCGCCATTTCTTCCGTGAAGGCAGAAGACATCCAGAACCGCTCTATTACCCGGGTGGAAGAAGCCCTGCAGGGCAAGACAGCCGGTGTACAACTGATATCCACAACTTCGCAACCGGGTGCTTCGCCTACCATTCGTGTCCGTGGTTTTTCATCGAATGGTACTTCCGATCCCCTCTATGTGGTAGACGGATTGATAGTATCCGACTTGAGTGCTGTGGATCCTAATAATATAAAAAGCATGGAAGTCCTGAAAGATGCCGCATCCGCTGCCATTTATGGTGCGCAGGCCGGTAATGGCGTAGTGCTTATTACCACAAAGAGCGGAAGCAAAGGAACCAGCAGCATTTCCTACGACTTTCAATATTCCATCAGTAGCCTGGCGCAACGTCCCAAGCTGATTAATTCACAAGAAGCTTTATTGCAAAAGAAGGAGCAAGACCCTACTTTTACAGATGATAATATCCAGGAGCTTATTACCAGCGGCACATGGGACGGTGTATCGACTACCGATTGGTATGATGTGGCTTTTAATGCTTCGCCATCCTCCCATCATACGGTCAACTTTCAGGGAGCGAATGACAAGGGCTCTTTCTTCCTGTCATTAAACAATCTGTATGACAATGGTATTCTTCGTGAAAACAAGGATACCTACAAGCGGCTTTCCGTCATGCTGAATGCCGACTATAACATTAAACCTTGGTTGAAGGTAGGTGTTACTGCCAATTATGCAAAATATACGCAGAAATCCATCAATGACGGTAGTGCGGGCAATTCATATTCCAGTATGATTGCTACCGTGATGACCATGGCTCCTTATTATGCGGACACGTATGCAGCCGATGCGCTTCCTAAACAAATGGAGGCATTGATTGCCAACGGCTTTACTTTGCTGCGCAATGACAAGGGCGATTATTACAGCTGTCTGGGTTCTATGGAACAGATACATCCTATGGTAGCCATCCGCATGAGCGACAAGAAAAACTTCGGCAACAGTCTGATGGGAACGCTCTATGCCAACCTGACTCCTTTCAAAGGATTTGTGTTTACTACCCGGCTGGGTTACAGGGAACTGAACGCAAACACTTATCAGTATAACAATCTCTATTACGGTTCGGCTTCCGCCAATAATAAGGATAAGAACGGGGCCAGCCGCTCCAACTCCTCTACTACCTATTATCAGTGGGAGAACTTTGTGAATTATAGTACGGATTTGTGGGACAAGCATCATGTGTCTGCCATGCTGGGTATGTCCTACAGCGAGAATAACTTCACTTATGTTTCTGCCGGTGTAGACAAGACTGCCAAGCACGATCCTTTGTATGCCGACGTTTCGTATCCTGCCGGAGATGCCGTGAAGAGTACCGCCGGTTATAATCTGATTAATCGTAAGCTGTCCTATTTCGGCCGTTTGGCTTACGATTACCAGAACCGCTATATGCTGCAAGCGGCCATGCGTGCCGATGCAGCCGATACTTCCGTGCTTCCGGGTACCAATCGCTGGGGCTATTTCCCGTCGGTATCAGCCGGTTGGGTCATTTCCAACGAGCGCTTTTTCACGGAAAAGAACAATACCCCTCTCACATTCCTGAAGTTGCGTGCAAGCTGGGGGCAGAATGGCAGCACAAGCAATCTGAGCGGTTACAAGTATTCCAATTCCCTGGTGACTTCGGCTGCCGGGTACTCTTTCAGCAATACGGCGATGAAATATGTCACTTCTGCCAAACCTTCGCAGCTCTATAATCCTGACTTGAAGTGGGAAACCTCCGAACAGCTGGATTTGGGTATGGATTTGCGCGCTTTCAACGACCGCTTCTCGTTTGGTATGGACTGGTATCAGAAGAAGACAAAAGACTTGATTGTTTCCAACATTGTCATTCCTTATGAGGCGGGAAACTCATCGGCTCCGATGAATGCCGGTAATGTGACGAATAAGGGTTTTGAGTTTGAGGCCGGATGGAAAGACAAAGCCGGTGATTTCAACTATTCTGTGACCGCCAATCTGGCCACTTTGAAGAACGAGGTCACTTATCTGGATCCGCATGTCAGCGGCGGACGCATAGAAGGCGCCACTACAATGGCTTCGAACGGTTCGTTCTCCGCATTCGAGGTAGGCTATCCGGTGTGGTATTTCAGAGGCTATCAGGTCGATCATCTGGATGACAAGGGCAATCCCGTATTCAGGGATAATACGGGTGACGGTACCATTGATGCCAGTGACAAGGCGATGATTGGTAAACCGATGCCGGACTTCACATATGGAATCACGTTGACCGCCAACTACAAGAATTTTGATTTTCTGATTTTCGGCAACGGCTCCGTGGGCAATGACGTATTCATGTCCTACAGTTATAACTCCATATCCTATACGCTGAAGGAGATGTACGACCAGCGCTGGACGGCGGACGGGACTACCAGCCGTAAGTTTGCACGGCCGCAGAATACGAATGCAGACAAGTATGGCTTGTCCGATGCTTATATTTTTGACGGCTCTTATTTCCGCATCAAGCAGATACAGCTGGGATATACGTTGCCCCGGACGGTTACGAAGAAGTTCCTGGTCGACAAGCTGAGAGTATATGCCTCGTTGGATAATTTCTTCTTGTTCACCAAGTATCCGGGACTCGACCCGGAGGTTTCCTCCACGGCTACCAGCGGTATGGGCGTGGATTACGGAAATTATCCCACAACGAAGAAGGTGGTGTTCGGTTTATCAGTTACATTTTAAATAATAAATAGAAGAAATATGAAAAGAAAATATATCTTGTCCGGACTGTTGGCGTGTGCACTTACATTTTCCGCATGCGATGTCGATTTGCTGGATATTCCCCAGAAAGGTGTAGAGAATGAAGAGAATTATTATCAGACGGATGAACAGTGTGAGTCTGCCATCGCTGCTGTCTATGCGTCCTGGCGGAATGCTTATTCCGGGCGTGGTGAGAAAGCCTCGCAGTATGCCAACGGTTTCTTCCTGAAAAATTTCTTGGCAGACGATTTCAATTCGGGTGGTGCCCGCTCCGACCAGGTGTATGCGCAGGAGATATACGAAAGTGCGATAGTGGCCACGAACGGTTGGGTGGAAAACTATTATAAGAGGTTGTATGCCACGATTTATCTGGCCAATCTGGTGATTGAGCGGTTCGATGCCGCTGAAAGTGAAGTGAAGGCAAGAAACATTGCCGAGGCCAAATTCTTCAGAGCCATCTGCTATTTCGAGTTGACCACTTTGTGGGGGACTCCTCCTTTGGTAGATAGGGTATTGAAGAATTCGGAAGAGTATAAGGTGCCCAACTCCACTGCCGAACAGTTGTGGAAATTCATGGAGACAGACCTTACGGAAGCTATAACTTCCGGGAAACTCACTTCGAAAACGAGTTTGGAAGACAGGGACGGGGGAACCCGCGCCACGTTGGAGGCTGCCCGCTGCTTGTTGGGAAAGATTTATCTGTATCAGGAGAAATATGCCGATGCCAAAAGTGAGTTGGAGAAGGTCATTTCTTCCGGCAAATATGATTTGATAGCCGATGTCAGCACATTCTATCATCCGGCCTCTGCAGGCTGCAAGGAGTATGTGCTGGAGTGTGTGCGCCATTACGACCCTTCCAACATGTATTCTCAGGAGGGCTGGTTCGGCATCTTGGCCAATTGGGGATTCGGCTATGGCTTTATAGCCGGTCCGGAAGCGTCCATGCACTATAAGTTCAACACTACCAGCGGTTACAGCTACTTCAATCCGTCGAAGTCTTTGTACGATGCCTTTGTGGCTGAGGAGGGTGCCGACGGGTATCGCTTGAATGCCTGGATCAGGACCTGGGAGCAGGTGATTGCCATGAACATTGCGGTGAACACGACTACCAACAAATATGCCAGCGAAGGCTATTTCCGTCTGAAATGGCTGGCAAGCACCGATGACGAATTTGTAGGGTATTGGTGTGGAAACCAGAGCAATACTCCGGTCATCAGATATGCGGATGTGTTGCTGATGGCTGCCGAGGCTTGCCTCCAGGCGGGAGACCAAGCCGGTGCCGACGAATATCTGGGCAGAGTGCGCGACAGGGCCCGTCTTCCCAGAAAGAGTCATGTGACGCTTTCCGATATAAAGCTGGAGCGCCGCTTGGAACTTGCTATGGAAGGCATGCGCTTCCAGGACCTGAAGCGTTGGGGGGATGCTCCGGCGGTATTGGCGGATAAAGGGAAAAAGTTACCGACTTTCCAGATTGTACCTGACCCGAATAATGACCTCACTACGGCGGCAGGCATCTACAACGCCCGTTATACGACCAAAACCACCTATGTCGATAATGAAAAGTCGTTGGCGGGTTGGACTCCCAATCGCGACGAGTGGCTGCCGTTTCCTGAAAATGAATTGGAGGTGAACAGCAACCTGAAACAGAATCCCGGTTATTGATTTATCTTGAGAAATTCACAATTCGGTTTAACTATATAAAGAAGAAAAACATGAAAAGAAACTTAGTGATATTTGCCCTGCTGTTTGTTTGTATGGCTATAGGGGCGCAAACGGTATTCAAGAATGAAGAGGTAGAGGTTTCCTTGTTGAAAGAGAAGACTTGGGTATTTTCCACTTGGGACTATACTACCATGTATCTGATAGAGGGCGAAGACAAGGCCGTGCTGATTGATACCGGCACGCGTTGTGCGGATTTGGATAAGATTGTGGGACAGATAACCGGGAAACCGCTGGAAGTAATCGTCACCCACATGCACCCCGACCATGCCGGCTGCATCAAGTATTTCGATAAAGTATGGATGCATCGGGCCGATACGGTGCTGGTGCCCCAGCATGCGGCGGATTATCAAGGAGAATTCCTCTATATGGAAGAAGGACAAGTGTTCGACTTGGGTGGACGCAAGCTGGAAGTGGCATGGATGCCCGGGCATACGCCCGGCTCGGTGGTACTCCTGGACAAGGCAAACGGAGACTGTTATTCGGGTGATGCGTTCGGCTCGGGTGAAGTATGGCTGCAGTGTGTGCCGATGTCTCCCATCGCCACTTTCCATGAGTCGTGTTGCCGTATGGAAAAGCTCATGAAGGAAGGGCACATCAAGGATATCTGGTGCGGACATTATCCTTATCTGAAATCTTCTTTGCCGCTGGCCTATATTCAGACGATGATACGTATTTCCCACAGGCTGATGAATGGAGACCAGGAAGGTTCGGAACCTTATTCCAACTATTTCATCAAGATGCCTCCCACTGCGAGGAAGTTGGCCGAAGGCCGGGCGATGATTGTATATGATTCGACTAATATTCCGGAAGCCCGGTAACACACATGGCTATTCCTCTCTCACTTTAAGGCGTAGTCCTTGTATGCACGAGATGTGCATCTCGTGCATACAAGGGCCGGCTGTTAAAAGCATGAGGGTTATACCTTCACTCCTGAAAGGCATAACCCTCATACAACAAGCCAAGTAGCCCGTCCTTCTATTTGCCGTATTCGCTCGGACTCACTCCGAACTGCTTCTTGAAGCTCTTCGAGAAGTGGGACAGCGTGCTGAATCCCGTCATGTCCGCAATTTCCGAGACGGTATGTTTCCCTTCCGTTATCAGTTCGGCGGCACGGTTCAGCTTGTATGTCTTGAAGAAGGTGCTGGGGCTTTCGCCGGTCAGTCCTTTTACTTTATAGTAGAACTTGGTGCGTGATATTCTCAGCAGCTCGGTCATGCGGGCAATATCCAGTTCGGGGTTGGAGAGCTCGCTCTCCATCAGGTGGTAGAGTTCGGTCATGAAGACGTTGTCTTGCGGGGAGAGGATGTTCTCTTCTATCTTGTCCGTCTGCGTGGCCTTTCCCAGCATGTTGCGCGCTTTCTCGCGGTTCTTGAGCAGCGACTTGACGAGCGCCAGCAGGTAGGCAGGGTCGAAAGGCTTGGTCACGTAGGCGTCGGCTCCCGTGTCCAGTCCTTCCACCTGGTTTTCCACGGTGGCTTTGGCCGTAACCAGAATCACGGGCAGGTGGCAGAGTTGCAAGTCCTCCTTTATCTCCCGGCAGAGTTGGTAACCGTCCTTGCCGGGCATCACCACGTCACTCAGAACCAGGTCGGGTGACTCCTCATGCAGCGCCTTCAGCGCATCGTCGGCATTGAAGCGGCAGATTACCTTGTAGTGGGCGGAGAGGAGGGTGCGCAGGTAGTGTGCCACTTCGGTGTCGTCGTCCACCACCAGCAGGGTGGGTTGCTTCTCGCCGGTGCCGGTCTTGTTCTCGGCAGGCTGCGAGGCGGCGGCCAGCGGGAAGGCTTCCGACTGGTTGCTCTGTTCCGTTGCCCGTTCGTCTTCGGCATACGCGGCGTCGTTCACGGGCAGGACGAAGGTGAACACGGCGCCGCTTCCCTCTTCGGACTGGCTGGCTTTCAGTTGCCCGTGGTGCAGTACGGCCAGGCTGCGGGCGTAGTACAGGCCGATGCCCGTTCCCCAGTTGTAGGTACCTTCGGCTTGGTTGCCTATCTGGTAATAGCGTTCGAATATCTTCTCTATCTTGTCTTCGGGGATGCTCTGTCCCGTGTTGGCCACGGACACTTTGACGTACTGCGTGATGCGCCCGTCGGCGGACAGGCCGAAGAGCCGCGCGGCTTTCTCACGGTCTATTACGTCGAAGCCGACACTGATTTTACCGCCTTGGGGCGTGAACTTCAGGGCATTGGACATTAGGTTGTTGAATATCTTTTCCACCTTGTCCTCGTCCAGCCACATCAGGAAGGTGTCTTCCAGTCCGTAGGTGTTCAGGTCGATGCCCTTGTCGTCGGCGTTCACCCGGAAGATGCCCACCTGGCGTTGCAGGCAGGCGATGAGGTCGGCGCGCTTCACTTGCAGGCGCAGGGTGTCGTTCTCCAGCTTGTTGAAGTCCATCATCTGGTTGACGAGCCTCAGCATGCGGTTCACGCTGCGTTGCACGATGTGCAGCAGGTTCTTGTCCGCACCCTCTATCCGCGGATTGGCGCAGAGCTGGTTCACGGGACCGGAAATCATGGTGAGCGGTGTGCGGAACTCGTGCGAGACGTTGGCGAAGAAGCTCATGTTCATCCGGTTCACCCGTTGCTCCTGCTCTTTCTCCAGGCGGGCGCGGCGGGCGGCCTCCTTTTCGGCGCGGACGCGGAGCAGGGCACGCAGGAAGAGAAGGGCGAGGGCGGTTGCCAACAAGAAGTAGATGCAGTAGGCCCACCACGTGCGCCAGGGGGCCGGATATACGCGGATGCGGATGGAGTTCTCGGCCTCCACGATGCTCCGGTCGTTGTTGGTGATTTTCACGTGGAACACATACTCTCCGGCAGGCAGGTTGGCGTAGTAGGCCTCGTGGTTGTTGCGGGCGTCTACCCAGTAGTTGTCGAAACCCTCCAGGTGGTATTGGTAGTGCACTCGTCCGTACTCGCTGTAGTTCAGGGCAGAGAAGGAGATGCTGAAACTGTTCTGGTCGTGCTCCAGGTGTATGTCGGGGCAGTAGGAGAGGTGCTTGCCGATGGTTCCTCCGTGCAATTGCGGACGTATCAGCTTGTTGTGTATCTTCAGGTCGCTGAACAGCAGCGGGATGTTGCGCTTGATGGGCACGTCGATGGGGTTGAAGAGCGTGAGCCCGTGCGTGCCGCCGAATGCCAGCGTCCCGTCGGGCAGACGGCACGAGGCGCGGTCGTAGAACTGGTTTCCGCCTATGCCGTCGGCGGCATAATAGTTGGTGAAGCGTCCGGCTGTCCGGTCATATTTGCTCAGTCCGTATTGGGTGCTTATCCAGAGGTTGCCTTGCAGGTCTTCCTCGATGCCCGATATGTCGAGGCAGGAGGTGCCGGGCATGGGTGTCATCCGTCCCGTTTCGGGATGGTAGCACATCAGCCCGTTGCCTACGGTACCTATCCAGAGAATGCCGTACGTGTCTTTGTACAAGGCCGTGGGGACGAATACGGAGCGGCGTATGCAGGCTTTCAGGTCCTCTTCCGCGATGTCCGCTGTGCCCGTCTCCAGGTTTTCGATGTCGATATGCTTGATGGGTTGGTAGAAGCCCGTCACCATCAGCCGGCGGTTATCCATCATCGCCAGGCCGGGCACGAAGGTGAACCCCTCGAAGAGCTTCATCGCCTCGAATTCCTTCTTGCCGGGGCGCAGGGCATAGACGTTGACCGTGGCGGTGCCTATCCAGATGGTTCCGTCGGGCGACTGGGCGATGGACATGGGCAGGAAAATCCGGTGCCGTTCCTCTATCTTCAGCTGCCCGTCGGGCGTGTAGCGGGCTTTCAGCACTTCGCTGTCGGTGCTTGTCATCCAGAGGTTGTTGTCGCTGTCCACCATCAGCTGGTTCACGTAGATGGCTTTCTGTTTCTCTTGCCCCCAGAACGTTTCGGGGTCGATGTGCCTGATTTCGCTGCTCTTCGTGTCATACACGTAGATGCCGTCCATCAGGGTGGAAATCCACAGCTTGTGGTCCTTGCCGGCGCTTAGCGACACCACGGACTTGTTGTTCAGCTCGGAGCGCAGGTAGTTGTCGTTGTTGAACCGCTCCTTGTAGTGGTAGCACACGGTGTACCCCTGGTCCACGGAGCCTATCCAAAGGTTCTGCTGCGAGTCGGTGAACATCCGGCTGATTCGGAAGCGGGGCATCTCGAAGGGGAATCCGTTCTCGCCCTGGCGGGTCACGCTGCCGGTGCCCGGGTTGTAGTAGAACATGCCGTGTCTGGCGGTGTTCAGCAGCAGGCCGTTGTTGCCGTAGGGGTGTATGTAGTCGATGTCGGCGTTGCACAGCGTGGTGTTTCGGGCGATGGGCTGCGGCAACGGCTTGAAGCTGCGCGTGCGGGTGTCGAAGATGCTGAGGGTGTGGTTGCCGGTTATCCACAGCTCGTTGTTGTGCAGGTACGAGTAGTAGGGATAGCCGCTGAGGGCGACAGACTCTTTCAGCTGCAGGGTAGATAGGTCGTAGCAGCGGAGCCCGGTGGAGGTCATTACCCAGAGGTTGTTGTCGGGGGCGATGTGGCACTGTGCGTAGAAGGTATTTCCGGTGCAGATTTCGGGCAGCACGCAGGTAATCTTTTCCTCCCGGGGGTGGTAGGCGTAGAGCTGGAAGCCGGTGCTGAGGAAGATGCGCCCGTTGCGGTCTTCCAGAATCTGCCTCACGTTCTTGTTGTCGGCCTCGATGGGGATGATGCGGAAGTTGTCCTTGTCGGTGTATAGGCACACGCCGTTCACGGTGCCCACCCAGAAGCGGTTCTTCGAGTCGCGCAGCAGGTGGGTAATCTGGTTGTCGGGCAGTCCCAGCGAGTCGTCGGTGCAGAAGTACTGGTGGTAGTCGTGCACGTTGTTCTTGTTCAGCCCGCGGAACGTGCCTATCCATATATGGCCTTGCGTGTCTTCGGCTATGGCGGTGACTTTCTGGTTGGAGAGGTCGTTGGCTATGACGGGGCTTTCGATTTCGGCATCCCGGTTTTCGGGTAAAGGCTCTTTGGCATCGCATGCCGACAGGCAGACGGCATACAGAATTCCGGCCAGCAGGCGGAACAGGGTGCGGAGGATTTTCCGGTTAGACAAGGTCATATTAAAAGGTTTTGAATGATGTGCGAAAATAAGGATAAAAAATTGAATATAAGTTGCTTTGCAGCATGTTTTGAACAAAAAGGCAAACATTTGAACCTATGGGCAAGCGCTTTTAAACCTCTGGGCAAATCCTTTTTACATGCCGGCCAGCCTCTCCGGCGCAATCGGCGTAATATTGCAACCGGAAAAAGTGAACAAGTGAACAACTTGTCAACTCGTTCGCTGAAAGCAAGTCAAAGACAAATTATCAACTTAAAAAAACGAGATATAACCATGAAAAGACAACCTTTATCCATGCTTGCGTTGGCCTCCCTGCTGATTCTATCCTCTTGCGGACAGACAGCGGGCGTGAAGACCGCCGGCGCGCAACAAGCCACGGGCGAAATCATCGCCTCTTCCGAGACCGCCGTCGCCCAGACCGAATCGGGCAAAGTGGGAGGATTCCTGCAAGACGGTATCTATATATATAAAGGTATTCCCTACGCCAAGGCAGAGCGCTTCATGCCGCCCCAGCCTGCCGACAAATGGGAAGGCGTGCGCAGCAGCCGCATGTTCGGTCCCACCTGCCCCCAGGCGGTGCGTATGGGCTGGGGTGCCGACGAGCACGCTTTCGCCTTCCACTGGGACGACGGCTATCCCGGCGAAGACTGCCTGCGGGTCAACATCTGGACTCCGGGCCTGAACGACGGCAAGAAGCGTCCCGTCATGGTGTGGCTTCACGGCGGCGGCTATGCGGCAGGCAGCGGACAGGAACTTCCCTCCTACGACGGTTTCAACCTTGCCAAGAAAGGTGATGCGGTGGTAGTCACGCTCAACCACCGTCTCAACGTCCTCGGCTTCCTCGACCTTTCCGCCTACGGCGACAAATACGCCAAATCCGGCAATGCCGGCCTGCTCGACCTCGTGGCAGCACTTCAATGGGTAAACAAGAATATAGCCGCGTTTGGCGGCGACGCACAGAACGTAACGATTTTCGGACAGTCGGGCGGCGGCGGAAAGGTTTCCACATTGCTTGCCACTCCATCTGCAAAAGGGCTCTACCACAAGGCCATCGTTCAGAGCGGCTCCATGCTTCGCACGATGGATGCCAAGTATTCACGTCGCATCGGCGCTGCCGTGATGGACGAGTTGGGATTGAAAGCCTCGCAGATAGACGAGCTGCAGAAGATGCCTTACGAACGGCTGCTTGCTGCCGGTGAGAAAGCCGTTGCCAAGGTGAAGGCCGAGGTTGAGAAAGAGAATGGCATCTCTACCTTCATCTTCGGATGGGCGCCCACTGTGGATGGCGACGTGCTGCCCGCACAACCTTTCGACCCGCAGGCGCCTGCACAGAGCAAGGACGTGCCCGTGATGATAGGAACCACCTTGCACGAGTTCACCATGAGCACCTACGTGCCCGCTTTCCGCACCATCACCAAAGAAAAAGCCGTGGAATTCCTGAAACAACGCTACGGTGACCGCACGGACGACTTCCTCGCCGCCTTCGAGAAGGCTTACCCCGGCTACCGGCCCAAGGATTTGGTGGATGTGGATTTCGTATTCCGTCCCGGTGCGGTGGAGCAAGCCAGACTGAAAGCTGCACAGCAGGGTGCTCCGGTCTATATGTACATGTTCGCCTGGGAATCTCCGGTGCTCGATGGCATGTTCCGCAGCACGCACTGCATGGAGATACCTTTCGCCTTCAACAATGCCGTACTTCATGCTTCCATGACGGGCGGTGGCGCCGAAGCGCAGGCCCTGGCCGAGAAGATGAGCGGTGCCTGGCTGAACTTCGCCCGCACGGGCAATCCCAATGCAGAGGGCCTGCCCCAGTGGGATGCCTATACCGAAGAAGGAGGAGCCACGATGTTCTTCAACAACCGTTGCGAGGTGAAGCACCACCACGACAAGGAACTGCTGGAGGTGGTACGGGCGTTCCCTACACGGGGATTCTGAGGCTTTCCGATGCAGAACCGAATTGTTGGCTTTAAATAATAGAGCCGGTCCGGTGAACGGTTTCCCCATTCATCGGACCGACATTAAAACAACTCAATATTATGGCAAAAACATTTACCAAACTGGTCAGCCTCGTGGCATACGACGCCACGCTGACCGAGCGCACAGACGATTTCTATCTTCGTGCCAAAACCATGCCCGACACCGTGAGCCTGCGCGACATCGCAGCCGAGGTGGCCACGCGGCTGAACCGTAACGAAGACGAAATCTTCGCTGTCCTCAACGATGCCGAACGTGTCAAGGCCGATGCCGTGGCAAGTTCCTACATCGTTTCCACTCCCACAGCCCTGATGCGCCCCTGCGCCGGTGGCACGGTACTGAAAAGCGACCTTTCGCAGGCCATCGACCGCAAGAAGGTAAAGGTGTATGCCACGCTCAGCATGGGGCCGCTGCTCCGCACGGAGATGGAAGGCTGCCGTGTGGAACTCTTCACCCAGCCTGCCGTGGTAGGGCCGTTGCTGAACGGTGCCGTGGCGCAGACCCGTGCCGCCGATGGAACGGTTTCCACCCGTGCGCCGCAGGCAGGAAAGAACATCCGCCTGACCGGTCGCAACATCAAGCTGGCAGGTGCGGACGCTTCCGTGGGCGTAACGTTCACCTCGGTGGAAACGCCTTCGAAGAAGGTGTTCGTCCCCCTGGAAGATGTGACGGTGAACGAGCCGAAGCAGCTTATTTTCGTCCTCCCCGCAGGGGTTACCGACGGGTTGTGGCGTGTGAAGATTTGTACCCAGTATGGCAGCGGCGGTCACAATGTGGTGAAACCGCGTGTCTATGAGCTGGACGAGCCTATGGGCGTAGGCTCCGCCTATCAGGTGCCGGACAGCGGTTCCGGCAGCGGAAGCGGGGACAGCGGCTCCGGTGAGGACGGCGACCAGAACGAATATCCTTTGGGATAACCTGACGAGGGGGCACGTTGCCCCGCTGACGGGGGGCGGCGTTGCTTTGCTGACGTGGGAATGTAATACGGTTGGTGTCAACCCTATTAATAACCATCGACTTGTAACCAATAATGTAACTATAAATCTAATTTTAAACTAACTAAAATGAAACGAATCATGAATCAAGCAGCCCGAAAGAGACTTGCCGCTATGGCACTCTTTCTCTTAATCTGCCTTCCTTTCTCTCTGGCACAAGCCCAGACCGTGAAAGTGACCGGCAAGGTGACTGACAACCTGAATGAACCGATGATTGGTGTAAGTATCGTAGAGAAAGGTACTACCAACGGTTGTATTACCGATATTGACGGTAATTATACATTGAATGTGAATCAGGGAGCGACAATCATTTTCTCTTACATCGGCTACGTAACCCAAGAGAAACAAGCCGTTGCCGGTGTGATGAACATTGTCTTGAAAGAAGACAGCGAGACGCTGGACGAAGTGGTGGTAGTAGGTTACGGTGTGCAGAAGAAAAGCTCCGTGACAGGAGCCATTTCGCAGGTGAAGGCCGAAGACATGCAAAACCGTACTATCAGTGATGCTTCACAAGCCTTGCAGGGTAAGACAGCCGGTGTGCAGTTGATTACGACTTCTGCCGCTCCGGGTTCCTCACCTACGGTACGTGTGCGCGGTTATTCGTCCAATGCGGCTTCCAGTCCGCTTTATGTGGTGGATGGCGTACGCATGAGCAGCATTGCCGGTATCGACCCCAATGACATTGCCAGTATGGAAGTGCTGAAAGATGCTGCTTCCGCTGCTATCTATGGTGCTGAGGCCGGTAACGGTGTTATCCTTATATCAACAAAGAAAGGTAAAGCCGGACAAGGAAAAATTACGTATGACTTCCAGCTTTCCACGCAATCCATTGCCCGTATGCCCAAGTTGCTTAATGCAGAAGAATACGTTGATTACATGTCGGAAAGCAGTGCTTTCGACCCCAATTTCATAAAAGCCAATTGGGATGGAAAGACCAGTACGGACTGGCTGGATATTGCCTTTGAAAATTCATTGATGATGAAGCATAACTTGGCTTTTGCCGGAGGTGGCGAGCAGGGCAATTATTATTTGTCGCTGACTTATCTGGACAATGACGGTATTGTAAAAGGGAAAGACGATGTTTACCAACGTATGACGGCTACCATTAATGCCGAATACAACATAAAGCCTTGGTTGAAGGTAGGTACGACAAACCAGATTGAGAAGTATAACACCCGTGGCGTATCTACGCAGAATGCGTATGGTAGCTTCCTGCAATCCGTTCTGATGATGGATCCCTTGACTCCTGATACTTACGCACCCGATAAATTGCCTGCCCACATGCAGAACGCTTTGAATCAGGGCAGCACATTGTTGCAGGACGAGAACGGCAATTATTATGCCTCTTCTCTTTTCTATGAAGGTGAAAACTACCATCCTACTGTGATGCGTAAGAGCACCATTGGCCGTAACAGCGGATTCAATGTCAATGGTTCTATCTATGCGGATTTCACACCTATCAAAGGCTTTACCTTTACTTCTCGTTTCGGTTATCGTTTGGGAGGCACTCGCTCTGCCAACACAAGCCTGCCTTTCTATGGCAATTCGACCCAAAGACGTGACTATGTAAGTATCAATAGTCAGTCTGCTACAAGCATTTACTATCAGTGGGAAAACTTTGCCAATTATGTGAAGTCATTCAACGGTCATACCATCAATGCCATGTTGGGTATGTCGTTCCAGGAATCTTCTTACGACTATGTAAAGGGATCTCTCGATCCGGATGGTGAACATGCCGTACTTCAGAACAATCCGTTATTCTTTTATCTGAATTACGCTGCTTCCTCAGCAGTCAAAGGTCTGAATGGTGAAAAGACCCGTTCTGCCAAAATGTCTTACTTCGGTCGTGCAAGCTATGACTACATGGGTCGCTACATGGCGCAATTCTCCTTGCGTGCCGATGCAGCCGATATGTCGCAATTGCCTGTTACGAACCGTTGGGGTTACTTCCCCGCAGTCTCTTTGGGATGGACGGTTTCAGAAGAAAAGTTCTTTGAGCCTGTAAAGGAAAGTGTCAATAGCTTGAAGTTGCGTGCCAGCTGGGGACAGAACGGTAGCCTTTCCGCATTGAGCGGTTATGCCTATAGCACGGATATGGCTTCCAGCGGCATTTATCCGTTGACTGGCGGCAATGGCTTTACTACCGGAGTAAATCCTGCTTCATTGGGTAACGATGAATTGAAGTGGGAAACTTCCGAACAGATTGACTTTGGTTTGGATGCTCGCTTTTTGCGTGACCGCTTGACCTTCAGTGTGGACTATTATGAAAAGAAGACGAAAGATTTGTTGGTTTTAGATACAAAACCTTCTCTCAGTATCGGTGGAAAGACTTCTCCGATGAATGCCGGTAACGTAAGCAATAAAGGTTGGGAATTTGAACTGGGCTGGCGCGATAATATCAAGGATTTCAGCTACAGCATTCGTGCTAACCTGGCTACGTTGAAGAATGAAGTAACTTATCTTGACCCTTCGCAACCTCGTCTGAATGGAGCTTCTTTCCATACTTACCAGCTCAGTTTCTTTGAGAAGGGATATCCGGTGTACTATTTCCGTGGCTATCAGTTCAATGGTTTGGACGAGCAAGGCAATCCTACTTTCAAAGACCTTGATAACAGTGGCGGCCTCAACGAAGGTGACTTGACTTACATTGGCGATGCTATTCCTGACTTCACGTATGGTATAACCTTGACGGCAGCTTACAAGGGACTTGACCTGACAATATTCGGTACTGGTTCACAAGGTAACGATATTTTTCATTGTTACTATCGTCCCGATTATAAGACAAGTAACCGCCTGAAAGAGGTTTGGTATGATAATCATTGGTCTGCCAACAATCCAACCGGTACGAAGCCTTTGGCAAATGCCAACAATATAGACCAATACATTCAGTCGGATGCCATGGTTTATGATGCTTCTTTCTTCCGTATCAAGCAGATTCAGTTGGGTTATACTTTGCCGAAATCATTGTTGAAGAAAGTGTTTATCAATAACATGCGCCTTTATTGTTCACTCGATGATTTTATCACTTTCACTAAATATCCCGGTTTCGACCCAGAATCTTCAGCTAACGCTACTACAGGCATGGGTATTGATATGGGCGGTTATCCTGCTTCCAAGAAAGTGGTGCTTGGCTTCAATATAGAATTCTAACTTTTAAATTTAATGTATAAAACAATGAAAGCAACACATTATATATATGTACTTTTTGCAGCCTTGTTCACTTTGGTATGTGCCGGTTGTGAAGATCGCTTGAATATTGAAAAGCATGGTAGTTTGGGAGGTCCTGAAAATTACTACCAAACTGACGAGGAAGCTGAGGCTGCCGTGGCTTCTATGCTTATCTCTTGGCGTGATATGTATTCTAACTGGTTTTATGTAAAAAACTGTCTTTCTGACGATGCCTATACGGGCGGTGGCTCTCGTGGTGATAATGCTATGATGGAGCAGTTGAATGAATTTACGTTCTTTACGGATAACGGTTTGATTTCTGGTTTGTATTCCGGGCTTTATGCTGTGGTTTATAAAGCCAATCTGATTATAGAGAATGTCACAGGAGATTCATCGGTCATGAGACGTGCCGTAGCTGAGGCAAAATTCTATCGTGCATGGGCTTATTTTGAGTTGGTGACTTTGTGGGGGAATGCGCCTTTGGTGGATCACTTATTGGCTCCGTCTGAGTATCATGTAAGCAACAGCACGCCTGAAGCTTTGTGGGCTTTTGTGGAACAGAATCTTGAAGAGGCTATTTCTTCAGGGGCTTTGCCTTCCAAAGCTAATGTGGACGATGCGGATGCTACTTCACGTGTTACGCTTGAAACTGCTAAAGCTTATCTTGGCAAAGCTTATCTTTTCCAAGGTAAATATTCTGATGCTGCTACTGTTTTGGACGAAGTCATTGATTCTAAGAAATATGAGTTATATCAAGGCAGCTTTGACATGTTGGGACATGCTGTGACCAACAATTGTAGTGAATCTATGCTTGAAGTGCAACGTCGCAAAAACAGCGAACAAGCTTGGAATCAGTTCGTTCAATTCTATATCATGTTGGGCTGGCGTACAAGTCACATGTCATACGGCCCCAAGGCATTGTTTGAAGAAGGCATTGCAATGGGTACTTATGGATTTTTCAATCCTACTAAGTCATTGTATGACGCTTTTGTTGAAAGAGAAGGCGTGGACGGTTATCGTCTGAAAAGTACGATGCGTACTTACGAACAAATGAATGAAGTGGAAATGGCTATCAATCCGGGTCTTTATTTAGTTGGTAACGAAGGTTATTTCTTTTGGAAAACCCGTCTTTTGGGCTCAGACAACATTATCGACCAAAGTTGGTTCCAAAGTCTTCAATATACTAACCTGCGTGTGATGCGTTATGCCGAAGTATTACTCATGGCCGCTGAGGCTCATGTAATGGGTGGTGGCTCTGCCGACAAGGCTGTGAAGTATATTAATGAAATCCGTACTCGTGCCAAGCTTGCCCCACTTTCTTCCGTGACATTGGATGATGTGAAGAAGGAGAAACGTCTGGAACTCTGTTTGGAGAGTGTCCGATTCCAAGATTTGGTTCGTTGGGGGGATGCAAAAGCTGTGTTGGGTGAGCAAGGTAAGTTTATTCCGGCTTATGGATATTTCCCGAAAATTGATCCTTCCACAGGTGAAGTGATGAAGGATGCTCAAGGTAATCCGATATTTGAATTTAAATTGGAACCGGAAAATACCAAAAATTCTGTATATGGCTTCCAAGACAAACACATGCTGTTGCCTATTCCTTACACAGAATTGAATGTGAATCCCAATATCAAGCAAAATACAGGTTGGTAATTCTAATAAAACATGAAAAGATTCTTAACTCCCCTTTTCACCTTTTGCGTGGCGCTGGCTGTGAATGCACAGCCGGTGCCCGCCACCGGTTCGCCCGTGCTGCGTGCCGACAACATTGACGAAGTGGTCAGTGCCCTGACCCTCGAAGAGAAGGTGCACCTCGTCATCGGTTGCGGCATGTCGATGGGCAGTGACTCCAAGTTCCCCGGTACTGCCGGACGTACCTACGACATTCCCCGCCTGGGCATCCCATCGGCTTTCCTTGCCGACGGACCGCACCGCCTGGCGATGGCTTCCAAACGGGAATTCGACAGCCGCACCTATCACGCCACCGAATTCCCCTCGAGCACCACGGTGGCAGCTACGTTCGATCCCGATGCCGCCTACCGTGTAGGCCAGGCTCTGGGCACCGAAGTGAAAGACTACGGTATGGACGTGCTCCTCGCCCCCGGTGTCAACCTGATGCGTAACGCCCTCTGCGGACGAAACCACGAGTATTATGCCGAAGACCCCGTGCTGGTGGGCAAGATAGCCGCCGCCTACATCAACGGCATCCAGAGCGAAGGTACCGGCACCTGCCTGAAGCACTTCGCCGTGAACAACCAGGAAACCAACCGCAACAACAACGACTCCCGACTGACGCAGCGCCCCTTGCGCGAGCTTTATCTGAAATGCTTCGAGATAGCCGTCAAGGAGGCTCAGCCCTGGAGCGTGATGACCGCCTACAACAAGGTGAACGGCAAATACACCTGCGAAGACCGCGAACTGACCGAAGATATCCTCCGCAATGAATGGGGATTCAAGGGACTGGTGATGTCCGACTGGAATGCCGGAAAAGATGCCGTGACTTCCATCGCGGCAGGTAATGACATGTTGCAGCCGGGGCAGGAACGCCAGTACAACGCCATTCTGGAAGCCGTGAAGAACGGCACGCTGGATGAGGCGCTCCTCAACCTCAGCGTGAAGCGTGTGCTGGAGTTTGTGGTGAAGAGCCACACCTTCTCCGGTTACAATTATCCCAACGAGACCGACCTCAAAGCCCATGCGCAAGTGGACCGCCGGGTAGGTGCCGAGGGCATCGTGCTGCTGGATAACAAGAATGCGCTGCCTATGGCTGCCGGCATCAGGAAGGTAGCCCTTTACGGCACTACTTCCTACGACATGGTTCCTGCCGGTATGGGATTCGGCAGTACGGGCTTCGGCTACTACACGGTGTCTATGGTAGAAGGCTTGCGCAATGCGGGCTATACGGTAGATAAGGATTTGTTGAACCGCTACAAGAAGCACATGGCCGACGAGCAGAAACGCCTCTTCCCCCACGGTCGCCCTCCTTTCGCGTTTACTCCGCTGCCCCGTGCCGAAGAGTTCCTGCCCACTGCCGAGGAACTGGCCGCGCAAGTGAAAGCCAACGACATCGCCGTGCTTACGCTGGGACGTGTCAGTGGTGAAGGCTGCGACCGCCGTGTGGAAGATTTCCTCTTGAAGGAGAACGAACTGGCTCTGATAAAGCAAGTGTCTGCCGCCTATCGTGCCGCAGGCAAGAAGCTGGTGGTGGTTCTCAACATCTGCAGCCCCGTGGAGACCGCTTCATGGAAAGAACTGGCAGATGCCTTGGTATGCGCTTTCCAGCCCGGGCAGGAAGTGGGCAACTGCATTGCCGACGTGTTGACGGGTAAGGTGAACCCCAGCGGCAAGCTGCCCATGACGTTTGCCGTGAAGTATGGCGACGCGCCGTCGGATGCCAATTTCCCCTTCGACTATGAGTTCAAGATGCCGTCGTTCGCCATGGGTACCGGCATGAACTTCAAGTCCGACAAGAAAGAGGAGAAGCCGAAAGAGCCGGAACGCAACGTCGATTTCACCCTCTACGAGGAGGGCATCTACGTGGGTTACCGTTACTTCGATACCTTCGGTAAAGAGGTATCTTACCCCTTCGGCCACGGGCTGAGCTATACCACCTTTGAATATGCGGTGGAAGAGGCTGCCATCGACGGTGACCGCTGCCGCATGAAGGTGAGCGTGAAGAACACCGGCAAGGTGGCAGGCCGTGAAGCCGTGCAGCTCTATGTCAAGGCTCCCGAGGGCGGCATGGACAAGCCCGCCAAGGAACTGAAAGCCTTCGGCAAGACCCGCCTGCTGAAACCCGGTGAGAGCCAGACCCTGACATTGGAGTGGAACGTGATGGACATGGCCTCCTTCAACGAGAAAAGCAGCTCTTGGGAGTTGGCCAAGGGTGAATATCAATGGATGGCTGCCGCCTCTTCGGCCGACGTGCGTTGCACCACGGTGCAGAAGGTGGCAAAGGCACGCAAGCAGAAAGTGCACGATGCCATGCGGGCACAAGTGCCGGTGGCTGTGCATCCCATGGTGAAGAGATGAGGTGTGCATATACATCACCTGAAAAAACTGATATATATCAATCCGTTTTAGAATGGAAAGCACTTATTTTGTAGTACATTTTTAAAATCTATGCCATGAAAAGATTGATACTTTCTCTTTTTGCCGTCTGCTCGTTGTGGATGGCAAATGCACAGAATCCTGCATGGGGACCACAAAGCAAGGTCGTGACCGACAGCATCTACAGCACGGTGCTGAAGACGCACCGCGCCTATACCATCTATCTGCCTCAGAGCTATGACAAGGAGGCAGACAGGAAGTATCCCATTCTCTACCTGCTGCACGGCATGTCGGGGGTGAATACCAGCTGGTTTACGGACCAGCGTGTGAAGGACGTGATGGACCAGTTGACGGCATCGGGCGAGGCGTGCGAGATGATTATCGTCAGCCCCAACGCCGGAGGCAATCCGGCCACGTGCTGGAACGGCTACTTCAACATGCCGGGATGGGCTTACGAGGATTTCTTCTACAAGGAGTTCATGCCCTATATCGAGAAGACCTACCGTGTGGTGGGCGACCGTCAGCATCGTGCCGTTGCGGGCCTTTCGATGGGTGGAGGCGGAACCACGAGCTACGCGCAGCGCTATCCCGACCTCTATTGTGCGGCATACGCCATGAGTGCCTTGATGAACATCCCCGTCAGTGGTGAGGCGGCGGGAAAAGACCCCGACCCCACAAACAAGATGGCTGTGCTGACCCGTTCGGTGCAGGAGCATAGTTGCATCAAGTATGTGCTGGAGGCTGATGAGGCCCGTAAAGCTGCTCTGCGCACCGTGCAGTGGTTTGTGGATTGCGGTGACGATGATTTCCTGCTCGACCGTAACATCGAGTTCTTCCAGGCGATGCGCAATGCCGGCATTCCTTGCCAGTTCCGCGTGCGCGACGGAGGGCACACCAGTGAATACTGGCATTCGGCATTGTATATGTGTTTGCCTTTTGTGAGCCGGTGCTTTGAGAAATGAGATTTGATTCCCTTCAACTTTCTCCAACTCCTTAAACAATTAAAATGATTATGAAGAAATTTACACTTTTATTTACTTTGTTGCTGATGTGTGCAATGAGCTTTGCGCAACAAGCCTTGTGGGGCGGTGCTCCGGTAGTTTCGCCGGAGATTCACGATGACAATACGGTCACTTTCCGCCTGAAGGCGCCGAAAGCCGTGAAGGTGCAGTTGACGGGTGACTTCCTGCCGCCGCACACCATCCAGACACCGAGGGGCGAGTATGACGCTCCGGGCATCGTCGATATGAAGGAGGGCAAGGACGGCGTGTGGGAATATACCACTGCCGAACCGCTGAAACCCGAACTTTATGGCTATGCTTTCTTTGTGGACGGGCTGAAAATAATGGATCCCGGCAACGTCTATATGATTCGTGATGTGGCAACTGTGACGAATGTGTTCATCATCGGCGGTGACCGTGCCGACCTCTACAAGGTGAACAAAGTGCCTCACGGAACAGTGAGACGTATGTGGTACAATAGTCCCACGCTGGGCATGGACCGCCGCCTGACGGTTTATACACCCGCCGGCTACGAGAACGGCAAGAAGCGTTATCCCGTCTTCTACCTGCTGCATGGCGCCGGAGGTGACGAAGAGGCATGGATTGCCTTGGGCCGTACTTCACAAATCCTGGATAACCTGATAGCGCAGGGCAAGGCAGAACCGATGATTGTAGTGATGACCAACGGCAATGCCTGGCAGGATGCCGCTCCCGGTGAATCGCCCAAAGGTTTCACTGTCCCTTCCATGAGTCCGAAGGAACGTGCTTCCGCTCCGGAAGGAGGCTTCGAACTTTCTTTCCCGGAAATCGTGAAATTCGTGGAGAAGAACTTCCGCACATTGCCGGACAAGAAGCACCGTGCCATTGCGGGCCTCTCGATGGGTGGCTTCCACTCTTGCAGCATCTCGAAGTACTATCCGGATATGTTCGATTATGTAGGCTTGTTCTCGGGTACTGCTTCCAGGAACGATAAGTCCACTTGTCCGGTCTATACCGACTTCGAGGGTAAACTGAAGACGCAGTTTGCCAAGAAACCGGCACTCTATTTCATCGCTTGCGGCAACCGTGACTTTGTCTTCAAGAGCGTGACGGACTTCCGCAAACTGCTCGATGACAACGGTTGCAAGTACGAGTATCTGGAAACGGGCGAGGGACATATCTGGAGGAACTGGCGCATCTATCTGACGGAGTTCGCGCCGAAGTTGTTCAAGTGACTTCGTGCCGATTGATTCACCCTGCACTTCGCCAATCCGAAGTGCAGGATTATAGACTATCTGTTTAATAACAAAATAACAAACTCATTATGAAAAGAATTTCTATTTTATCAGCTCTGTTGCTGATGTGTGCGATGACTTTCGCGCAACAAGCTCTCTGGGGCGGTGCCCCCGTGGTATCACCTGAGATACACGACAACAATACAGTAACTTTCCGCTTGAAGGCGCCGAAAGCCGTAAAGGTGCAAGTAACCGGCGACTTCCTGCCTACGCAGAAAATCAAGACTCCTTTTGGTGAGTTTGATGGTCCGGGTGTGGCAGATTTGAAAGAGAACAAGGACGGTGTGTGGGAATTCACTACTCCCGAACCGCTGAAACCAGAACTCTACAGCTACACTTTCCTGGTAGACGGACTGAAGATTAACGACCCTGCCAACGTCTATATGATTCGCGACGTGGCAAGCGTGACGAACGTGTTCATCATCGGCGGTGACGAGCGCATCGACCTCTACAAGGTGAATAAGGTTCCCCACGGAACGGTATCTAAGGTATGGTACAACAGCCCCACGCTGGGTATGGACCGCCGCCTGACTGTCTATACGCCTGCCGGATATGAGACAAGCGGCAAGCGCTACCCCGTCTTCTACCTGCTGCACGGCATGGGTGGCGACGAGAACGCATGGAGCGAACTGGGACGTACGGCACAGATTCTGGATAACCTCATCGCCCAAGGCAAGGCCAAGCCGATGATTGTAGTGATGACCAACGGCAACGCCGCATTGGAAGCAGCTCCGGGTGAATCTTCACTGGGCTTTGCCGCTCCCAACATGAATCTGCCCAAGACGATGGAAGGCTCTTTCGAAACAGCTTTCCCCGACGTGGTGAAATTCATTGATAAGACTTACCGTACACAGGCCAACAAGAAGGGGCGTGCCATTGCTGGTCTCTCTATGGGAGGTTTCCACTCCATGCACATCTCCAAGCAATATCCGGACATGTTCGACTATGTAGGGCTGTTCTCGGCTGCCATCATGCCCAACAAAGATGTGAAGTCTCCGATTTATGACAACCTTGAAGCCAAACTGAAAACCCAGTTTGCCAAGAAACCGTCACTCTATTACATCGCTATCGGTAATAAAGACTTCTTGTTCCAGGCCAATAACGACTACCGCAAGATGTTGGACGAGAAGGGTTACAAATATGAATATTATGAAACCGGAGAAGGTCATATCTGGAAGAACTGGCGTATTTACCTGACAGAATTCGCACCGAAGATATTTAAATAAGATTATGAAGAAGAATATCATATCCATGGCAGCAGCAATGGCTGTTTTGTCAGCTTGCGGACCGGGTGTGCCGCAGCTTGGAAAGTCCTCTCTGGATGAGGTGATTGGCGCCATGACCTTGGAAGAAAAGGCTCATCTGGTAGTAGGTACTGGTATGGCAGGTTTCTCGGGTGACAGTGCCGTAATCGGTGCGACGAAAAAGCTGGTGCCGGGCGCGGCAGGAACCACCTACCCGATCGAGCGTCTCGGCATTCCCGCCGTGGTGCTGGCCGATGGTCCCGCCGGACTGCGTATCGACCCCAAGCGTGAGGGGGATTCGGCTACGTACTATTGTACTCATTTCCCTATCGGAACTTTGCTCGCCTCTACCTGGGACCAGGAACTGGTGGAAAGTGTAGGTCAATCCATCGGTAACGAAGTGCTGGAATACGGTGCGGACGTGCTGTTGGCTCCGGCGCTGAACATTCACCGTAACCCGCTTTGCGGACGTAACTTCGAGTATTATTCCGAAGACCCGTTGGTGTCGGGTAAGATTGCCGCCGCCTACGTACGTGGTGTGCAGAGCAACGGTGTGGGTACCAGTATCAAGCACTTTGCTGTGAACAACCAGGAAACCAACCGTATGGCTACGGATGCGCATGTATCTCCACGCGCTTTGCGCGAAATCTACTTGAAAGGGTTCGAGATTGCCGTGAAGGAATCCGCTCCTTGGACCGTGATGTCCTCATACAACTACCTGAACGGTGTCTACACTTCGGAAAACAAGGAGTTGCAGACAACGATGTTGCGCGACGAATGGGGCTTCAAGGGCATGGTGATGACCGACTGGTTTGGCGGCAAGGATGCCGTGGCACAGATGGTGGCAGGCAACGACATGTTGCAGCCCGGTCTGCCCAAGCAGTACGAAGCCATCGTGAAGGGTGTGCAGGACGGAGCGTTGGACGAAGCCATCCTCAATCAGAATGTGAAGCGTATTCTGGAGATGATTCTCCAGACTCCCCACTTCAAGGGATATAAATACTCCAACAAGCCTGATTTGAAGGCGCATGCTGCCGTAACCCGCCAGTCGGCAACGGAAGGCATGGTATTGCTGAAGAACGATAACGGTGCTCTGCCGCTGGCTGCCGACGTGAAGAACGTGGCACTCTTCGGTTGCACTTCCTATGACTTCATTGCCGGAGGTACAGGCTCGGGCAACGTGAACCGCGCTTATACCGTTTCGCTATTGGACGGCTTGAAGAATGCCGGCTATGTGGTGGATGAAGCGCTGAAGAATAGCTATGAAGCTTACCTGAAAGCAGAGAAAGAACGTCTGGCCAAAGATAAGAAAGAGTGGTTTATGCCCGACGAGCGTCCTGCTGAGATGGCTGTGTCCGCACAAGTTATCCGCGAGCAGGTTGCCAAGGCCGATGTGGCACTGGTGACGCTGGGACGTACCTCCGGTGAGTTTCTCGACCGTATGGTAGCCGACTTCAACCTCACCAAAGAGGAACAGAACATGTTGAAAGCTGTGTCCGATGCTTTCCACGCTGCCGGAAAGAAGGTAGTGGTAGTGCTCAATATCGGTGGTGTGATTGAAACCGCTTCTTGGAAATCTGCTCCCGATGCCATTCTTTGTGCATGGCAGGCAGGCCAGGAGGGAGGAAACAGTGTGGCTGACGTGCTGAGTGGCAAGGCTTCTCCTTCGGGCAAGCTGACAATGACTTTCCCGGTGAAGTTTGAAGATGCCGCTTCTTCCGACAACTTCCCGATAGACATGCGTGTGAGCACCGACCTCATGAACAAAGGCGGGAAGAAGAACGACGTGAAGAACGTGGACTATACCAATTACGAAGAGGACATTTACGTGGGTTACCGTTACTTCGACACCTTTGGCAAGCAGGTTTCCTATCCTTTCGGTTACGGTCTTTCCTATACCACTTTTGCTTACGACAAGGCTGCTGTCAAGGCAGACAACGGTGTCTATACCGTGTCTGTAGAAGTGAAGAACACCGGTAAGGTAGCAGGCAAGGAAGTGGTTCAGCTTTATGTATCCGCTCCCGATGTTGCTGCCAACAAGCCCGAAAAGGAACTGAAGGCTTTTGCCAAGACCAAGGAGCTGAAACCGGGCGAAGCGGTTGTGGTGACGCTGAAAGTGAATGCTGATGACCTGGCTTCCTACGATGAGGCTGCATCGGCATGGGTGGTAACTCCCGGAAACTACAAGTTCCTCGTCGGGGCTTCCTCACGCGACATCAAGGCTACGCTGGAGGCTGAAGTAGCTGCCGCAACGCAGAAGACGAACAACATCTTGAAACTTCAGGAACCGATGAGCCTCTTGAAGAGATGAGAGTAGGATTGTCTGAAAAGATAACAAATCATACCCTAAAAAACATCCTGTTGTACCCTTTGGTATGGCAGGATGTTCTTATCTTTGTGCCTCGTATAAACAGATAGTGCAACTATTATAAACCAATATCACAACCATGAATAAAAAGTTAATCTTATCTTTAGCCCTATCAGGGTTAGTGCTTACTGCTACGGCGCAGACCACTGTTGCGCCTGCCATTCCAAGAGACGAGAAAATAGAACAGCAGATTGAGACTTTGCTGAAGAAGATGACGCTTGACGAGAAAGTCGGTCAGATGTGCGAACTCACTATCGACCTCCTGCAGAAACGCGCCAATCCCTTTGCCGGCCTCGACCCGAAGAACATCACGGTGAAGGACCTGCAAAAAATCATCAAGAGATACAAGCTTGAAAAGGAATTCAAGCTGGGCAAGGAGATGCCTTCGCAGGATGTGATGATGAAGCTCTATATGCGTATCCAAGGCATTGAGAATGCCAAGGGCTTCCAGTTGGATGAGGCGATGCTCGACTCTGTCATCGGAAAATACAAAGTAGGCTCCATCTTGAACGTGCCCAACGGTGTGGCACAGAGCGTGGAGAAGTGGCAGGAAATCATCAAACGCATTCAGGAGAAATCCATGGAGGTGATGGGTATTCCTTGTGTGTACGGTGTAGACCAGATACACGGAACTACCTATACGCTGGGTGGTACTTTCTTCCCGCAAGGCGTCAATATGGGAGCTACCTTCAACCGTGAACTGACACGTGAAGGTGCACGCATCTCCGCTTATGAAACAAAGGCGGGAAGCATTCCCTGGACGTATGCCCCGGTGACCGACCTCGGGCGTGACCCGCGCTGGCCGCGTATGTGGGAAAACTATGGTGAAGACGCCTACGTCAATGCCGAAATGGGACGTGAAGCCGTTATCGGTTTCCAGGGAGAGAACCCCAACCTGATTGGCGGGAACAACGTTGCCGCTTGTATGAAGCATTATATGGGTTATGGTGTCCCCGTTTCCGGTAAGGACCGTACGCCGTCTTCCATCACCGAGCAGGATATGCGTGAGAAGCATTTTGCTCCTTATCTGGAAATGGTGAAGGCAGGTGCCCTCTCCGTGATGGTGAACTCCGCCATGAACAACGGCCTGCCTTTCCATGCCAACTATGAGCTGCTGACCAAGTGGCTGAAAGAAGACCTCAACTGGGACGGTATGATCGTGACCGACTGGGCGGACATCAACAACCTTTATAGCCGCGACCACATTGCCAAGGACAAGAAGGAAGCCATCAAGCTCGCCATCAATGCCGGTATCGACATGTCTATGGACCCGTACGACTGGAAGTTCTGTACACTCTTGAAGGAGCTGGTGGAAGAAGGTGAAGTTTCCATGAGCCGTATAGACGATGCTGTACGTCGTGTGCTGCGTTTGAAGTACCGTCTCAACCTATTTGAAAAGCCCTATTATGACTTGAAAGACTTCCCGTTGTTCGGTAGTGCGGAACATGCCGCTGCTGCATTGCAGGCTGCCGAAGAGTCTTTGGTACTCCTGAAGAATACAGACGGTATATTGCCGTTGGCAAAAGGCAAGAAACTGCTGGTTACCGGTCCGAATGCCAATTCCATGCGTTGCCTCAACGGTGGCTGGTCCTATTCATGGCAGGGCGACAAGGCCGACGAGCATGCAAGCCAATACAATACGATTCTTGAAGCCTTCACCAATAAATTCGGTGCGGACAATATCATTTACGAAGCCGGTGTCACTTATAAGCAAGGTGGCAACTGGTGGGAAGAAAACACTCCGGAGATAGAGAAAGCTGTAGCTGCCGCTGCCGGTGCCGACTACATCGTTGCCTGCATCGGTGAGAACTCTTACTGCGAGACTCCGGGTAACCTGACGAACCTCTTCCTCTCCCAGAACCAGCTCGATTTGGTGAAGGCTCTTGCCAAGACCGGGAAGCCCATCATTCTGGTGTTGAACGAAGGTCGTCCTCGCCTGATTGCTGACATCGAGCCTTTGGCTAAGGCTGTTGTCAATACTATGCTTCCGGGCAACTACGGCGGTGATGCGTTGGCAAACCTCATTGCCGGTGACGCCAACTTCAGCGGAAAGATGCCTTTCACTTATCCGAAGGAAATCAACTCTCTGATTACGTACGACTACAAACCGTGCGAACACATCGGCAAGCAGATGGAAGGTGCTTATAACTACGATGCGCAAGTGTCCGTACAGTGGGCGTTCGGTTATGGATTGAGCTATACCACTTTTGCATACAGCAACCTCAAGGTGGATAAGTCGGACTTTACCGCTGATGATGTGCTTACTTTCACCGTTGATGTGAAGAATACCGGCAACCGCATTGGTAAGGAAAGCGTGCTGCTCTTCAGCAGCGACCTCGTTGCCTCCCTTACTCCCGATACCCGCCGTCTTCGCGCTTTCGAAAAGGTGGAACTGAAACCGGGCGAGACAAAGACCGTGACACTGAAACTGAAAGGCTCCGACCTTGCTTTTGTAGGCTATGACGGCAAGTGGATTCTGGAGAAAGGTGACTTCCGCATCCAGACGGGTGACCAGACAGTGAACGTGGTTTGTACGGATACCAAGAAGTGGGAGACTCCGAATAAGTGATACGACAAGGTCTTTTAGACCTTTAGAACCATAGTAAAAGGGCCGATAGCATGAAACAAGCTATCGGCCTTTTATTTTTCCGCGTTGTCTTTCAACAGTATCTTCTTTCCGCTTGTACCTCCTTACTTCTTTTCTTGAAACAATAGAGATTGTATGCATGAGATGTACATCTCATGTTGTTTGAGATGTGCATCTCGTTGTGCTTGACATGTGCATCTCATGTAGTATGGAACGTGATAATTCATTTCATAAAGTATAAGCTTCTGTCTCATAAGATTATATGTTTTACCCCTTATCTTGAAGTGTTGAAAGGGCTTGTCTGTAATATAATTCCCGTTTGAACCGTTAAATCAATCTTTTTTTCTCTAATATTTTGTAGTCGAACAGATTATTTATATCTTTGCAACCGAAAATGGATGAAAGGTGGAGGGGCGATTAAGCTCCTCTTTTTTGTTCCTAATGGTTAATCTATGATAGAAAAGAAAACTGTTTGTCAGATTGTTGACGAGTGGCTGGCAGGAAAGGACTACTTCCTCGTGGAGGTGACAATCAGCCCGGATGACAAGATTTTGGTGGAAATAGACCACAAAGAAGGTGTTTGGATTGAGGACTGCGTAGAGCTGAGCCGCTACATCGAGTCCAAGTTGAACCGTGAGGATGAGGATTATGAGTTGGAAGTCGGTTCGGCCGGCATCGGACAGCCCTTCAAGGTACTGCAGCAGTACATTAACCACATCGGCAAGGAAGTGGAAGTGCTGGCAAAGGACGGCCGCAAGCTCAGCGGCGTGTTGAAGGAAGCCGACGAACAGCATTTCGTCGTGACCATTCAGAAGAAAGTGAAAGAGGAAGGTGCCAAGCGTCCCAAGCTGGTGGACGAGGACTTGACCTTTACGTATGAAGAGATAAAATACACTAAATACTTAATCAGTTTTAAATAAGACTATGGCCAAAAAAGTAGAAACTGTCAGCTTGATAGATACATTTTCGGAATTTAAGGAACTGAAGAATATCGACAGAACCACGATGGTAAGCGTACTCGAGGAGTCGTTCCGTAGTGTGATTGCGAAAATGTTCGGTACCGATGAGAATTACGACGTAATTGTAAACCCGGACAAGGGTGACTTCGAAATATGGCGTAACCGTGAGGTAGTGGCAGACGAGGATTTGGAAAACCCGAACCTGCAGATTGCATTGTCCGAAGCACAAAAGATTGATGCTTCTTATGAAGTGGGCGAGGAAGTGACGGATGAAGTTATCTTCGCGAACTTCGGTCGCCGTGCCATCTTGAACTTGCGCCAGACACTGGCCTCCAAGATATTGGAACTGGAGAAAGATAGTATTTACAACAAATACATTGATAAAGTGGGTACCATCATCAATGCGGAAGTCTACCAGATTTGGAAGAAGGAGATGTTGCTGCTCGATGATGAAGGCAACGAACTGTTGCTGCCCAAGACCGAACAGATACCGAGTGACTTCTACCGCAAGGGCGAGACCGCCCGCGCCGTAGTGGCACGTGTGGACAACAAGAACAATAATCCGAAGATTATCCTGAGCCGTACGTCGCCCGTCTTCCTGCAACGTCTGTTCGAAATGGAAGTACCCGAAATCAATGACGGACTGATTACCATCAAGAAGATTGCCCGCATCCCCGGCGAGCGTGCCAAGATTGCCGTTGAGAGCTACGATGACCGTATCGACCCGGTAGGTGCCTGCGTGGGTGTGAAGGGTAGCCGTATTCATGGTATTGTCCGCGAGCTTCGCAACGAGAATATCGACGTTATCAACTATACGTCCAATATCCAGTTGTTTATACAGCGTGCCTTGAGCCCTGCCAAAATTTCTTCCATCCGCTTGAACGAGGAAGAACGCAAGGCTGAAGTGTTCTTGAAACCCGAAGAGGTGTCGCTGGCTATCGGTAAAGGAGGTTTGAATATCAAGCTTGCCAGTATGTTGACTGAGTACACCATCGACGTGTTCCGCGAGTTGGATGAGGCCATAGAGGATGAAGACATCTACTTGGACGAATTCCGTGATGAAATAGACGGTTGGGTTATCGATGCCATCAAGGCTATCGGTATCGATACGGCTAAGGCTGTGTTGAACGCTCCCCGTGAGATGTTGATTGAGAAGACGGACCTCGAAGAAGAGACGGTGGACGAGGTATTGCGCATTTTGAAACAGGAGTTTGAAGAGGAGAATGAATGATTTACGATTTTACGATTTACGATTTACGATTAGAGTTTGATTGTAAATGTAAGTCGTTCCGCTCCGAGTATTATCAATCGTAAATCGTAAATGGTTAAATCGTAAATAGAAAAAATTGATGACGATAAGGTTAAACAAAGTAACAAGAGATTTAAATGTAGGGATTACGACGGCTGTCGAGTTCCTGCAAAAGAAGGGATTTACCGTTGAGGCAAATCCGAACACAAAAATTACGGATGAACAGTTCGAACTGCTCAAAAAGGAGTTTAGTACAGATAAGGACCTTAAGATAAAGTCGGAGCGTTTCAGCCAGGAACGTCAGAGCAAGGACCGCAACAAGGCGTCCGTGTCTATTGACGGCTATAGGGAAACGCAGGAGAAAGCGAAGCCCGAAGAGATTAAGACGGTTGTTCCGGAAGACGCACGTCCGAAGTTCAAGCCGGTAGGCAAGATTGATTTGGACAAACTGAACCGTAGACCTGCTCCTGCTCAGGAAAAAGAGAAAGAAGCGGAAAAAGCGGTAGAGGAGAAGAAGGTGGAGGAACCGGCAGTTGTAGAAACGCCGAAACCGGAACCTGCTCCTGCTCCCCAACCGGAACCACAGCCGCAACCGGAGGTACAGCCGGCATCTGAGCCCGAGCCGCAGCCCGTTTCGGAACCGCAGCCACAACCCGTTGTCAAGGAAGAGCCTGCTCCGGTTGTAGAGGCTCAACAAGAATCTAAAAAGGAAGAAATGATAGAAGCGCCTGCTCCCGCACCGGCAGCTGAAGAAGCACCGGTTGAAAAAGAGGGGAAAGAAGAAGGAGAAGAAATCTTCAAGATACATCAGCCTGAGTTTGTTTCGAAGATTAATGTTATCGGACAGATAGACTTGGCGGCCCTGAACCAATCCACACGCCCGAAGAAGAAATCGAAAGAGGAGAAACGCAAGGAGCGTGAAGAGAAGGAAAAGATTCGTCAGGATCAGAAGAAGCAGATGAAGGAAGCTATCATCAAGGAAATCCGCCGTGATGACAGCAAGTTGAAGGATACCGCTGCCGGCGATGCCAACGGCAAGAAGAAACGTGTCCGTATCAATAAGGAGAAAGTGGACATCAACAATGCTTCCAACTTCCAGCGTGGTGGCAACGACCGTGGACACGCTGGTGCCCAGCAAGGTCAGGGTGCCCGCCCGCAAGGTGGAAACCAGCCTGGTGGAAACAATGCCAATAATAACCGCAACCGCAATAAGGACCGCTTCAAGAAGCCGGTCATCAAGCAGGAGGTTAGCGAGGAAGATGTAGCAAAGCAGGTAAAGGAAACTTTGGCACGCCTCACTTCCAAAGGAAAGAACAAAGGTGCCAAGTATCGTAAGGAAAAACGTGACATGGCTTCCAGCCGTATGCAGGAATTGGAAGACATGGAAATGGCAGAAAGCAAGGTACTGAAGATTACGGAATTCGTGACGGCCAACGAGTTGGCAAGCATGATGGATGTTTCTGTTACTCAGGTCATCGCCACTTGTATGAGCATTGGTATGATGGTATCCATCAACCAGCGTCTGGATGCCGAGACCATCAACTTGGTGGCTGAGGAATTCGGCTTCAAGACAGAATATGTAAGCGCAGAAGTGGCGCAGGCCATCGTAGAGGAAGAGGATGATGAGGAAGATTTGGAACCTCGCGCTCCGATTGTAACGGTGATGGGTCACGTAGACCACGGTAAGACTTCATTGCTCGACTATATCCGTAAGGCGAATGTGATTGCCGGTGAAGCGGGTGGTATCACACAGCACATCGGTGCCTACCACGTGTCGCTGGACGACGGACGTAAGATTACATTCCTCGATACTCCGGGCCACGAGGCGTTTACCGCCATGCGTGCCCGTGGTGCCAAAGCTACGGATATTGCCATCATCATTGTGGCTGCTGACGACAACGTGATGCCGCAGACAAAGGAAGCCATCAACCATGCCATGGCTGCGGGTGTTCCTATTGTATTTGCAATCAATAAGATTGATAAACCGACTGCCAACCCCGACAAGATTAAGGAAGAGCTGGCTGCCATGAACTTCTTGGTGGAAGAGTGGGGCGGTAAGTATCAGTCGCAAGATATCTCTGCCAAAAAGGGTATCGGTGTACCCGAGTTGATGGAGAAAGTGCTGCTCGAAGCAGAAATGCTGGAGTTGAAAGCAAACCCGAACCGCCGTGCTACCGGTTCCATTATCGAGTCCTCATTGGATAAGGGTCGTGGCTATGTGGCTACGGTACTCGTTTCCAACGGTACCTTGAAAATGGGCGACATCGTGCTGGCGGGTACCAGCTACGGTAAGGTGAAGGCTATGTTCAATGAGCGTAACCAACGCATGCAGGAGGCTGGTCCTTCTACACCTGCCCTGATATTGGGCTTGAACGGTGCACCTGCTGCTGGCGACACGTTCCACGTAATCGAAACGGAGCAGGAAGCACGCGAGATTGCCAACAAACGCGAACAGTTGCAGCGTGAACAAGGTTTGCGTACGCAGAAGATGCTGACGCTCGACGAAGTGGGCCGCCGTCTGGCGCTGGGTGACTTCCATGAGCTGAACGTGATTGTGAAGGGTGACGTGGACGGTTCTGTGGAAGCGTTGAGCGACTCTTTAATCAAGCTGTCTACGGAGCAGGTGCAGGTAAACGTAATCCACAAGGGTGTCGGTCAGATTTCCGAATCGGATGTCTCGCTGGCTGCCGCTTCGGATGCGATTATCGTCGGTTTCCAGGTACGTCCTTCGGGTGCTGCCGCCAAGATGGCAGAGCAGGAGGGTGTGGATATCCGCAAGTACTCCGTCATCTACGATGCCATCGAAGAGGTGAAGGCTGCCATGGAAGGTATGCTGGCACCGACATTGAAGGAGCAGATAACGGCAACCATCGAGGTGCGCGAAGTGTTCAACATCACGAAGGTGGGACTGGTGGCAGGTGCCATGGTCAAGACCGGAAAGGTGAAACGCAGCGACAAGGCCCGTTTGATACGCGACGGTATCGTAATCTTTACGGGTGCCATCAATGCCCTGAAGCGCTTCAAGGACGACGTGAAGGAGGTAGGTACCAATTTCGAGTGCGGTATCAGCCTGACAAACTGCAACGACATCAAGGTGGGCGATATTATCGAATCTTACGAAGAAATAGAAGTGAAGCAAACATTATAATTGAATAATGTGCAAATATGCTAATGTGCCAATTGGCTGCGCGTACAGAAAATGCCGCAGGGCAATTGGCACATTTTGCATATTAGTTATTTGCTCATTGACCCATTAGCATATTGGCACATTAGCATATTGTCACATTGGTACATTAATTTTATGGCAATTATAGATATCATCATATTGGCTGCTTTCGGCTTGGGCGCAATCATCGGCTTCATGAAAGGTTTTGTGAAGCAATTGGCCTCTCTGCTGGGGCTGATTGTCGGTCTGCTGGCGGCAAAGGCTTTGTATGCCTCGTTGGCAGTGAAGCTGTGCCCCATGTTGACAGACTCTATGACAGTGGCGCAAGTACTGGCATTTGTCTTCATCTGGCTGGCTGTTCCTTTGCTCTTCTCCCTGGTGGCTTCTCTGCTGACCCGGGCAATGGAGGCCGTCTCGCTGGGCTGGCTCAATCATTGGTTGGGGGCTGGTCTAGGGGCTTTGAAGTACCTCCTGCTGACGAGCCTGCTGATTGGTGTCATCGAATTTATAGACGGAGACAATACGCTGATTAGCAAAACAAAAAAGAAAGAATCAGTGTTATATTATCCTATGGAAGAGTTTGCCGGGATATTCTTTCCCGCAGCAAAGGCGGTTACGGAGCAGATTGTAAACGGAGACTTTGACTGATACCGTGAGCCGTGATTTTGTAATTCATAATTTGTAATTATAGAAGTGATGCAACAAGAAGAACCCAATAAATATGTAAAGGAACTCACTCAGGAGAAGTATAAGTACGGTTTCACGACCGACGTGCATACAGACATCATTGAGCGCGGGCTGAATGAAGATGTAGTGCGGCTTATCTCTGAGAAGAAGGGAGAACCGGAATGGTTGCTGGAGTTCCGCCTGAAGGCATATCGCCACTGGCTGACATTGGAGATGCCTACATGGGCACATCTCCGCATTCCCGAAATAGATTATCAGGCCATATCCTACTATGCCGACCCTACGAAGAAGAAGGAAGGACCGAAAAGCATGGATGAGGTAGACCCTGAGTTGATAAAGACTTTCAATAAGCTGGGCATTCCGCTGGAAGAACAGATGGCGTTAAGCGGTATGGCTGTGGATGCCGTTATGGACTCGGTGTCTGTAAAGACTACCTTCAAGGAGACACTGATGGAGAAAGGAATCATCTTCTGCTCGTTCAGCGAGGCTGTACACGAGCATCCCGACTTGGTACAGAAATATCTCGGTTCGGTGGTGCCTTATCGTGACAACTTCTTTGCGGCACTGAACTCGGCGGTGTTCTCCGACGGTTCTTTTGTCTATATCCCGAAGGGGGTACGCTGTCCGATGGAGTTGTCCACCTATTTCCGCATCAATGCCCGCAATACGGGGCAGTTCGAAAGAACCTTGATTGTGGCGGATGATGATTCGTACGTTTCTTATCTGGAAGGGTGTACGGCTCCGATGCGTGACGAGAACCAGTTGCACGCGGCCATTGTGGAAATTGTAGTGCACGACCGTGCAGAAGTGAAATACAGCACCGTGCAGAACTGGTATCCCGGTGATGCCGAGGGCCGGGGTGGTGTCTATAACTTTGTGACGAAGCGTGGCCATTGTAAAGGGGTGGACAGTAAACTGTCTTGGACACAAGTGGAAACAGGTTCGGCCATTACCTGGAAGTATCCGTCTTGCATCCTTTCCGGCGACAATTCGACAGCGGAGTTCTATAGTGTGGCAGTAACCAATAACCATCAGCAGGCAGACACGGGAACAAAGATGATTCATCTGGGCAAGAATACCCGGAGCACCATTGTGAGCAAAGGCATTTCTGCCGGAAAGAGCGAAAACTCTTACCGCGGCTTGGTGCGCGTGGCACAGAAAGCGGACAATGCTCGTAATTACAGCCAGTGCGACTCCTTGCTACTTGGTGACAAATGCGGCGCGCATACTTTCCCCTACATGGATATTCACAATGAAACGGCCATCGTGGAGCATGAGGCCACTACCAGCAAAATCAGTGAGGACCAGATATTCTACTGCAATCAGCGCGGTATTTCTACGGAAGATGCCGTGGGGCTGATTGTGAACGGTTATGCCAAAGAGGTTTTGAATAAACTTCCGATGGAGTTTGCCGTAGAAGCGCAGAAATTGCTTGCCATTTCGCTGGAAGGAAGCGTGGGGTGATTTATAAATAGTAAATTGTAAATAGTCAAATAGTAAATATAAAGATGTTAGAGATAAAAGACCTGCATGCCAGCATCAATGGCAAAGAAATATTGAAAGGCATCAACTTGACCATACGTGATGGAGAAGTACATGCACTGATGGGACAGAACGGTGCTGGTAAAAGTACGTTGAGTAATGTGTTGGTTGGCCATCCTGCTTACGAAGTGACGCGCGGCTCAATTACCTTTAATGGCAAGGACTTGCTTGCCATGAGTCCTGAGGACCGTGCACATGAAGGAATCTTTCTTTCTTTCCAGGCTCCGGTAGAGATTCCGGGCGTGTCGATGGTGAACTTCATGCGTGCGGCTGTGAATGAGCAACGCAAGTACCGCCATCTGCCTGCTTTGTCGGCCAGTGAGTTCCTGAAGCTGATGCGCGAGAAGCGTGCCATTGTGGAGTTGGACAACAAGCTGGCCAACCGTAGCGTGAACGAAGGTTTCAGCGGCGGTGAAAAGAAGCGTAACGAGATATTCCAGATGGCGATGTTGGAACCGACTTTTGCTATTTTGGACGAGACGGATTCCGGATTGGATGTGGATGCTTTGCGTATTGTGGCCGACGGTTTCAACAAACTCAAGACTGCGGAAACCAGTGCTATGGTCATTACCCACTACCAGCGGTTGTTGGACTATATCAAACCCGATACGGTACATGTACTGCTGGGTGGACGTATCGTAAAGACCGGTGGACCGGAATTGGCGAAGGAGATTGAAACACGTGGCTTCGATTGGATAAGGAAAGAAGCAGGTGAATTATAAACTCATAATCTGAAAACATGAGTGTAGAGCAACAATACATAGACCTTTTCTCCCAAACGGAGGCGATGATATGCCGGCATAGTGCCGAGGTGCTGAATGCGCCGCGTGCCGCTGCTTTTGCTGACTTTGAGCGCTTGGGCTTTCCCACCCGTAAGGAGGAGAAATACAAATATACGGATATCAGCAAGTTCTTTGAGCCGGATTATGGCTTGAACTTGAACCGGTTGGAAATTCCGGTGAATCCTTATGAAGTGTTCAAGTGCGATGTTCCCAATATGAGCACTGCTCTTTATTTTGTGGTGAACGATGCTTTTTATGGCAGGGCTTTGCCTAAGTCCCATCTGCCTGAAGGGGTTATCTTCGGCAGCCTGAAGGAGGTGGCCGAGAAACATCCCGATTTGGTGAAGAAATATTATGGCAAGTTGGCTGATACGGCAGAGGATGGGGTGACGGCGTTCAACACCGCTTTTGCACAAGACGGCGTTCTGTTTTATGTTCCTAAGAACGTGGTGGTAGAGAAACCTATTCAGCTGGTGAATATCCTGCGTGGTGACGTCAATTTTATGGTGAACCGCCGTGTGCTGATTATTCTGGAGGAGGGTGCACAAGCCCGCTTGTTGGTGTGTGACCATGCGATGGACGGCGTGAACTTCCTGGCAACGCAGGTGATAGAAATCTTTGCCGGTGAGAATGCCATTTTCGATTTTTATGAACTCGAAGAGACACACACCAGTACGGTACGTATCAGCAATATGTATGTAAGGCAGGAAGCCAATAGTAATGTATTGCTGAATGGTATGACCTTGCACAACGGAACTACACGGAATACAACCTGTGTGACGCTTGCCGGTGAACATGCGGAGCTGAATCTGTGCGGTATGGCCATTGCAGACAAGAATCAGCATGTGGACAATCATACGACAATCGACCATGCCGTGCCCAACTGTACCAGCAATGAGCTTTATAAGTATGTCCTTGACGAGCAGGCTGTAGGTGCCTTTGCCGGTCTGGTTTTAGTGCGCCCTGACGCACAGCACACCAGTTCGCAACAGACCAACCGCAATCTTTGTGCCACCCGAGATGCACATATGTACACCCAGCCTCAGCTGGAGATTTATGCAGATGACGTGAAGTGCAGTCACGGCGCTACGGTGGGGCAGCTCGATGAAAGCGCTCTCTTCTATATGCGGCAGCGTGGTATTCCGGTGCGCGAGGCGCGCCTGCTGCTGATGTTCGCTTTTGTCAACGAAGTTATCGACACCATCCGTTTGGATGCTTTGAAAGACCGTCTGCATCTGCTGGTAGAGAAGCGTTTCCGGGGGGAACTGAACAAATGCCAGGGGTGCGCCATCTGCAAGTAAGAAATAGAGCATTCTTAATTGTATTATGAAATGTAAAGTAATAAGTTTGATAAAAGTAAAACAAGGAAATCACCTTCCTTATTTCATTGTTAGAGCTATAGGAATAGAGAATGAGGAAGATGCAGAATATCTTGATGAAGATGATTATTGGAATTCTTTGTCACCATTACCGAAATTCGAAAAAAAACTATTTCCTCCTACTGAATCGCAAGTCAAAGCGTTGGAAAATATGTATACAACAGATAGTAGAGGAAATGTTATTGGTAATGGTCCATTTATTAGATTGATGTCATATAAATGGAAGACACCTTCCCCATATTTTATATCAAGACCAAATTCTGTTACAGGTGTATGTGAAAGAGTGAGGGAAACAAAAGATTTTAGAATGAGGCAAGGTAAAATGTATAATTATATAAAGACTGAATATATACCTGAAGTATTTACTTTTATGACTTTGACGTTTCTTGAAACTGAAAATGGTGAATGTGCAGAAAATGGAGGTGATGCTGAAGGATTGTGTAAGACAGTTTTTGAGAAAGCTGTAACTTCAGGCTATTTCTTGTTGCAAAAATCGGCAACACATATCAAGGAGGTTGTGGAAATAGAAGAAATAGATGAATTAGAAAGTAGGAATAGTAATACGTATGATGAGTTAAATGATTATTATAATAATAGTTATTATAATGATGGACTAGATATGGATCAGCAAGATGAGCGTTTTTGGAATTTTTAATTTTTTGCTTCTTAAATTATGTTTTTAAACAGTGATTATAAATGATGTATGATATTCAAAAAATGAGAGTTGATTTCCCCATCCTTTCCCGCACCGTATATGGCAAGCCGCTGATTTACCTTGACAACGGTGCCACTACGCAGAAACCTCGCCAGGTAGTGGATGCCATTACGGACGAATATTATTCGGTGAATGCCAATGTGCATCGCGGAGTGCACTTCCTGTCGCAGCAGGCTACAGAGCTGCACGAGGCCTCGCGTGAGACGGTGAGACGTTTCATCAATGCTCGCAGCACGAATGAGATTGTCTTCACCCGTGGTACGACGGAGAGTATCAACCTGCTTGTCTCCAGCTTCGGTGAGGAATTCATGCAGGAGGGGGATGAGGTGATTCTTTCTGTGATGGAACACCATAGCAACATTGTTCCCTGGCAACTGCTTGCCGCTAAGCGTGGAATTGCCATCAAGGTGATTCCGATGAATGACAAGGGCGAACTCTTGTTGGATGAATACCGGCAGTTGTTCTCCGAGCGTACCAGGATTGTCAGTGTGGCGCATGTCTCCAATGTGCTGGGTACGGTCAATCCCGTCAAGGAGATGATTGCTTTTGCCCATGGGCAAGGCGTTCCGGTGCTGGTGGACGGTGCGCAGTCCATCCCCCACATGCCGGTGGATGTGCAGGACCTGGATGCCGATTTCTTCGTTTTCTCCGCTCACAAGGTGTATGGTCCTACGGGGGTAGGGGTGCTTTATGGTAAAGAGGAGTGGCTGGATAGGATACCTCCCTATCAGGGTGGTGGAGAGATGATTCAGCATGTATCTTTCGAGAAAACTACTTTCAACGAGCTGCCGTTCAAGTTTGAAGCCGGTACACCGGATTATATCGGTACCACCGGGCTTGCCAAAGCTTTGGACTATGTTTCGCTGGTCGGGATGGACAAGATTGCCGCCTATGAACATGAATTGACCCAGTATGCTATGCAACGGCTGAAAGAGATTCCCGGCATGCGCATTTTCGGAGAGGCAGAAGAAAAAGGCAGTGTCATATCGTTTCTGGTAGGTGATATCCATCATTTCGATATGGGGACGTTGCTCGACCGTCTTGGCATTGCCGTACGTACGGGGCATCACTGTGCCCAACCGCTGATGCAGCGTCTTGGCATAGAGGGAACGGTGCGTGCGTCTTTCGGACTTTACAATACCCGGGAGGAAATAGATGTACTGGTGGCAGGTATAGAGCGTGTCAGCCGGATGTTCTGACAATTTTTTCACTCTTCGTTGCAACTTTCCCTTATATGCCAGCGTCTAACTATATAAGTAACTTTAAAAAAACAGATTATGTTAGTAACAACAACTCCGACTATTGAGGGTGGACGCATCACCCGCTATTATGGCATCGTTTCCGGTGAAACAATTATCGGTGCCAATGTATTCCGCGATTTCTTTGCCAGTATTCGCGACGTGGTGGGTGGGCGAAGCGGTTCTTATGAAGAAGTGCTACGCGAAGCCAAGGAGACTGCTTTGCGCGAGATGCAGGATAATGCCCGAGCCATGGGAGCCAATGCCGTGATTGGCGTTGACCTTGATTATGAAACAGTAGGAGGCAGCGGCAGTATGCTGATGGTTACAGCCTGCGGTACGGCAGTAACGGTGGAATAAGCTTACTTTAAGTATTCAATATAGGAAGATACAAGAAATGGCAGCCTGATGAATGGCTGCCATTTCTTTATAAATAGTTTCTTTTATCGGTTATTTGTACCAGTCCTTATAATTTGCTCCATTGGAATTGACCCAATCCATAAAATGTTCAAAGCTCTTGTCTATCGGATGGCTTTCAGGAGTATTGAAGCTTGTTGCTCCGCTTAAATGGATAGCAAAAGGATAATTGCCGTTGGCTATATAATAGCTTGTCGGTACAGAAGATAAATCCTCTCCAGTATGGAACAAAGTCATGTCTGCCTTTTCGGTCGGAGGATAATTCACCAGATGCACTTCTGTGCGTGGTTTTCCTAATCCGTCGTGTACCATGATGAACGGATTGTAAGGAGGAACTCCAAGCGTCTCATGGGGCAATGGGCTCTTGAAGGTGTTTTTTATCTTATATGTGGCGGTTTTTCTATTTCCTTCTGTTACATTGACTGCGCTTAGGAATACATTGACGGTTGCTTTGGAAAGGTCTGCATCCAGTCCTTGCCCGTTGAATGTTGTGGAGGTTGCCAGCATTTCGGTTGAGGTATTGCTGCGTTCTGTATTCAGTTGGTAAGCGAAACCATTTTTGAAGGTGGCGCCGGACCAAAGCAACTCATAGGTGTCTTCTGTAGAAAGGACCTGATTGGCATCATTGAAGTTCAATACGGACTGGTATTTTACAATAACATCATTCAAGTCATAGTCACCCTTTCTGGGCCAATTATCTTCGAAAGCGATGATTCCTTTGTATTCCAGACTGTATTTCTTATCCTCGTTGCCACCGTCAGGTTTGATATCAGGAATATCCGGATTGATGATGGCTTCGATGGGGTTGGACCATACGTTGAATTGTATATCATTATAGTCTTGGTCTGTCCAATCTTCAAAGGACAATACGACAAAATCATCGATGCGGAATGCAGCTGTATGTGTACGGCCGTCCCCATTCAGCTTTGTAGTAGAGTAGAAAGGCTTATTGTTTCCGCCATAGAAGCTGTCATTCAATAGGAACCATCCGATTTTTACTCCATTGGGAAATACGGTGCCTTGGTCCACTCCGTCGGGGTCTATGTAATGAAGCTTTACACTTTCACCGCCTTGTAGTCCGGAAGCCTTTTTATTATAATAATTATCCATCAGAGTGTTTGGAAAAACAATGCATTTGGGGGCTTTTTTAATTTCACTTAAAGATGCGTCTGCCCTATAGCAATAATAGCCAAAGGCGCTCGCTGCACCGCTGGTTCCTCCAATTATCCGGATGGATACTTCCGCATTGCGCCCTTCCGGATCATTGATTTCAAAATCTATGGCTTGTCGGTATTGCTTAGGGCATGTGCCTCCTTCCTTCAAGGTCGTATTGATGATTGTCAATACATCACCGGGAATTGTGATTTTGTTGTCTGTGTCTAAATAATGAGGATATCCTTTGGAGCTCCATGTTCCTAATACATGGTATCCTTTGGGTGCCTGCCATCCCTCCGCCCGTGTTTGCGGATTATCATCGGTGGAATCCCATTTGATGTCGGCAGTAATGGCATCTCCTGCAATAACTGTTTTGAAGAGGGTGGGGACCCCTATATAAGAAGTATAGATATATGCTTCGTCCCCATGGTCCGAATTGATGATTTCCTTGCCGCTATATGCACCGTTACCGTCTGTCATGCGTCTGATGACCGGTTCCAGGTCTGTGCGTTTTATAATCTGGCCATCTTTGTCAATCGTGAACGGGTCTTCAAGATAGATTTCAAAAAGTACTTTATAGCCTTCGGGGACATCATACTTTACGTTTACTTGGATGGAAGATGTCGTAGAAAAATCAAAAGAGTTGGGAGTCTTCTCATCGTCTTTTCCATTATCGGGATTGTAGACGTCATGTTCGCATCCTATGGATAGGAATGCCAGCATAATGCTGCATAATGTCAAAGCCAGCATCTTGCATGTCAGGTTAGAATAGATTGGTTTCATAATGCCTTTGTTTTTAGCTTGTTTACTTGTTGCAAAGGTACTATAAAAGTTGTAATATATATCTATATGTGCTCTATTCTTCTCATTAAATACAAAAAATAGGTAAAAAAGGGTACTGCTTGTTGTTTTATTCGCCAGTATAAATACATGCTTGCTTGGATTTCTTTTCTTTTTCATTTGCTTATTTCGTTTCAAATCAATATTTTTAGGCTTTCGTTCAACCTTTTAATACGAATAAATGCTATGGACCAAATCCTATTCTGGCTGGTTCCAGCCGCTTCTATTATGGCACTTTGTTTTGCCTGGTATTTCCATCGTCAGATGATGAAAGAGAGTGAGGGTACGCCTCAGATGATTAAGATTGCCGCTGCTGTGCGCAAAGGTGCTATGTCTTACCTTCGTCAACAATACAAGATTGTGGGCTGGGTATTTCTGGGGCTGGTTATCCTTTTCTCCATTATGGCATACGGTTTCGGAGTGCAGAACTCCTGGGTGCCGATTGCTTTCCTTACCGGAGGATTCTTTTCCGGACTTTCCGGCTTTTTGGGTATGAAGACGGCCACCTACGCATCGGCTCGCACTGCCAATGCGGCACGCACATCGCTGAATGCCGGACTACGCGTGGCTTTCCGTAGCGGTGCGGTGATGGGACTGGTAGTGGTTGGCCTTGGCTTGCTTGATATATCTTTCTGGTATCTGTTGCTGAATGCTGTAATTCCGGAAGATGTAATGACTCCCACCCATAAACTCTGCATCATTACCACTACCATGCTGACTTTCGGTATGGGCGCTTCCACGCAGGCATTGTTTGCACGCGTAGGTGGCGGTATCTATACAAAAGCTGCCGATGTAGGTGCCGACCTTGTGGGAAAGGTGGAAGCCGGTATTCCTGAAGACGACCCGCGTAATCCTGCCACGATTGCGGATAATGTAGGCGACAATGTAGGCGACGTGGCAGGTATGGGGGCTGATTTGTACGAAAGTTATTGCGGTTCTATCCTTGCTACGGCTGCCCTCGGTGCTGCGGCTTTTATCCACTCGGGTGATACGCTGATGCAGTTCAAGGCCGTAATCGCTCCGATGCTGATTGCAGCCGTCGGAATATTGCTTTCCATTATCGGTATCTTCTCCGTGCGTACCAAAGAGAATGCGAAGATGAAGGACTTGCTGAACTCACTGGCTTTCGGTACTAATCTCAGCTCTATTTTGATAGTTGTCGCCACTTTCTTTATCCTGTGGTTGCTGAAGTTGGACAACTGGCTGTGGATTTCCTGCTCCGTGATAGTGGGTTTGATAGTAGGTATCATCATCGGGCGGTCTACGGAGTACTATACTTCCCAATCCTACCGTCCTACCCAAAAGCTGAGTGAAAGCGGAAAGACCGGTCCGGCGACAGTCATAATTTCCGGTATAGGCTTGGGAATGCTTTCTACGGCTATTCCGGTGATTGCCGTGGTGATAGGTATCATTGCTTCTTATCTCTTTGCTTCGGGCTTCGACTTCTCTAATGTGGGTCTGGGGCTCTATGGTATTGGCATTGCCGCAGTAGGTATGCTTTCTACATTGGGCATCACGCTTGCTACAGATGCTTACGGACCGATAGCTGACAACGCGGGTGGCAATGCGGAAATGTCCGGTCTGGGTGAAGAGGTGCGTAAGCGTACCGATGCGCTTGACTCCTTGGGCAATACTACAGCCGCTACGGGCAAAGGCTTTGCCATCGGTTCTGCCGCTTTGACGGGATTGGCTTTGCTGGCCTCTTATGTCGAGGAAATCCGTATCGGGCTGACCCGCCTCGGGACTACCGAACTGTCGCTTCCTCATGGCGATGCCGTGGCTCTTCAAGATGCCACTTTCTTCGACTTTATGCATCACTACGATGTGACGCTGATGAATCCGAAAGTTCTTTCCGGTATGTTTCTGGGCTCGATGATGGCATTTCTTTTCTGTGGATTGACGATGAATGCGGTAGGGCGTGCAGCGGCCCATATGGTAGACGAAGTGCGCCGCCAGTTCCGCGAAATCAAGGGAATCCTTACGGGAGAAACGGAGCCTGATTATGAGCGTTGTGTGGCAATCTCGACGAAAGGGGCGCAACGCGAGATGGTGATTCCGTCACTGATAGCTATCATTGCTCCGATTGCGACGGGACTTATTTTCGGTGTTCCCGGTGTGCTCGGCCTGCTGATTGGCGGATTGAGCAGTGGTTTCGTGCTTGCCATCTTCATGGCAAATGCCGGTGGTGCATGGGATAATGCCAAAAAGTATGTGGAAGAAGGCAACTTTGGCGGCAAAGGCAGTGAAGTCCACAAGGCTACAGTCGTGGGTGACACCGTAGGAGACCCGTTCAAGGACACATCCGGTCCGAGCTTGAATATCCTAATCAAGCTGATGAGCATGGTAGCCATTGTGATGGCAGGGCTTACGGTTGCGTGGAGTCTGTTCTAGAAAGAGTTTTTCCCCGTATCCCACCAAAGGCGGGTGGCGCCGTTATCTGCGCCACCCAGTTTTTCCGTGAGGGTGGCGTATTGTGCCGGGTCGGCAGTGGCGGCGTCCGTCGAGAACGGAAGGCGGCGGATCATGATATCCGTATCAATCACTTTTCCGGTGTTGTTTTGGACCTTGAAAAGTTTGGGGTATCCGGTACGGCGTTGCTCAGCCCATGCCTCATAACTTTCGGGCCAGCATGCCAGCCACTTCTGGGTAATAATCTTTTCGAGTTTCGTCTCTATGTCTGCATCTTCTTCCCATTTGGGGGATATGGTAATCAAGGCTTTCATGTCCTTGCCTACCTTGCCGCCCGAGACTACATCTTTATAATCGGCAGGGGTTTTGTCGCTTTCCAGATATTCGGAGGCACCAGCACAGTCCCACTGTGTAAATGAAGTACTTACCCCGTATTCATAGCATGTGCGGGGATTCTCTTTGGTATAGCCACGGAGGGCTGCTTCGGCCCTGAGCAGCCAGACTTCTGCCGCACTCATCAATACGGCTCCGGTCTTTTCGCCGATGGTACTTGTGTTGAGGGAAGAGCAAAAACTGTAAATGTTGGCGTCACCGTCTTTCATGGGTAAGCCGATGGGAATGCCTAACAACTGTTTTTGATAACCTTCGAGAAGGGCGGTGTTATACCATTTCTTGCCACGCGGGTCCTCATAACCGTTGACAATGGATTCCATCGAGGCATTCATGTAGACTTCACCCCAACCGGCAACGGCACACAAAGGATTGATATAGTTCTTGCCCATTACAGCGATGGTTTCCCTTGCACCTTCCAGTACACCTTGATTGTCATTCAGTGCTTTGGTTGCTTGGTCTTTGGCAAGTGTTGCATCCACATTGGAGATGCGCATGGCAAGGCGCAAACGTAGTGAGTTGGCAAACTTTAACCACTCCTTCAAGGTCTTGCCGTTGGTCAGCATATCATACTCTTTGAATTTGTTGTTGTCACCGCCCTCGTCCAGGTATTCCCTTATCAATTGCTGCCCTTCGTCCAGGTCTGCAAAGAAGCGTGTATAGGCTTCTTGCAGTCCGTAAACCCGGGGTGTCTCACCCAGTTGATGGTAGACCAGCGGACCGTATGTATCGGCAATGCGGTGCATCAGTTCCACTTTCAAAATTTCGGTAATGCCGAGGTAGCCTTTCAAGTTGTCATTGCCATAAAAGTTCTTTTCTGCCTTCTGCACCTCCGTGTAGACATATCCGTAAGTACATTGCCATGCGGCATTGGTCCAGCCTGAGTTCAGGTTGTAGCAGGCGTTGGATTTCATGAATTTAGGAATAGGGTCCATGAAGTAGCCGGAGAACATGTCATGGTTCAGGGATTGTGTCATCTGCCATACCCAATTTAAGCCAACAGAACCTATATTGAAGTAGATACCCGACTGTATGGGTTCGAATGGAGCAGTCAGGTTCTGGAAATCTATTTCCTTTTTGTCGTCCGAGAAACCTCCCTTGATTTCGTTGTCGTTCTCAAAACCGCCGGTGCAAGCTGCAAGCAGCAATATGCTATGGCAGAAAAGGAATATGATGCACTTGTTTTTCATAAGGTATTCATTTTAAAAGGTTAATCTTAGGTTAAAGCCGATATTCCGGGTAGTAGGCATGCCAAACACGTCTACTCCTTGATTGTTGTTGCCTACGGACATTACTGCATCGGGGTCGAACGGTGCTTCCTTCTTTAAGAAACACAAGTTGCGCGCTGCCAATGATACGTCGATTCCCTTTATGAATCTACTGTTTTCCAGTATCGTTTTCGGGAAAGAATAGCTCAGTGATACTTCACGGAGTCTGATGCAGGTTGCGTCGTACATATAATATTCGGAGATGGCATTTCTGCCGCCTACTGCGCTGTAAAATGCTCTCGGGTCGTTGAACTTCTGTCCCTGGTATTCTACATATCCCCGGGTGCGGGCATCTTCGGTGACTTTGGTCACGCCGTTGGCATCCAACTCAGACTGTGTCAGTGACATGACTTCGCCGCCAAAGCGGAAATCTATCAGGAAATAGAGCTCTAGGTTCTTGTAGGTAAGTGTGTTGCTCCATCCCATGGTGAAGTCAGGATTGGCATTCCCAAGCAAATCCTTGTTTCCGGTATTTCCTAAAGGCCTTTTGCTGGTTTCATCAACCATGATGCTGCCATCCTCGTTACGGCGGAAAGCATTTCCATAAATATCCCCCAGGCTGCCTCCTTCTTTGACGCGCATCTGATAGCCTGCGTTGAAACCTTCTTCGTAGTAGGAAAATTCTGGATAGTCAGGATGCAGGGTCACTACTTTGTTCTTGTTGGCGGACATGTTGATGAGACTCTTCCACGAAAAGTTTCTGTATAGTAGCGGAGTGGCGTCTACCGTCAGCTCAAAACCCTGGTTACGTATTTTTCCGGCATTGACATACCGGTATTTATAGGTGGAGCCCGTAGGATTGTCCATTCTCAACAACTGGTTCTTGGTATTGGTCTGATACCAAGTGAAGTCTATCCCGAAGCGGTGATGGAAGAAGCGCCATTCTGTACCGAATTCGATGGAGCTGCTGATTTCCGGTTTTAGGTCACCGCGCTGTTCTACGGTATTTACATTGATACTGCCGCCTACCATGATGATGTCTACCGGATTGGTGATTCCTATCGGGAGGTCATTACCGACTTCCGCCCATGAAGCGCGCACTTTTGCAAAACTTATCCATTTGGGCAGGGAGCAGGTTTTGTTAAGAATCCAGGTAGCTCCTATGGAGGGATAGAAGAATCCGGTATTCTTGCTGTCTGTGTGGGCTAATGTGGATGACCAGTCGTTACGTGCGGTAATGTCCAAGTATAGTAGTCCTTTCCAGCCCCACTGCATGGTGGCAAATACTGATTGGAGCGTGCGTTTGCTGTCGATGCTCTGGTTTACGGCTGCTTTGGAGTCCATCACTACATTGGGGACAGTAAATACATTCGGTTTGTAGAGGGAAGCAAGCCTTGAGTCTATCGTCAGTGAATTGACTTTACTCATGTTGATGCTGGCTCCCAGTGCCGTATTGAGGGAAAAGTCATCAAATTCCTTGTTGAACAAGACCATTGCGTCACCGTAGACTTGGATTTCCTGGCTGTCCGACCAGATGTAACGTCCGTTTTCCTTGTCCTCGTATTTGCCGGCGATGTTGGGAGCTGTAGTGGCATACATCTTATTGTCGAATTTATCACTGATATAATCCACATTACCCCGTACCTGCAGGTTGAAGTAGTCCGTAATGTGCAGATTGGCTCTGGCCGATGCCACAGCGCGATAACGCTTGTAGCCACTGAGCACGCGGTTTTTCAGCCAGTAGGGATTCTGTCCCCATTCACTGACGGTACCATCTCCATTCTTTTCAATCCAGTTTTGTGTCATCATATTGCGGTCGGCATTCCACGTTTCAAAGTTTTCTCTGTAAGTGCTCATGTCTACGCCACGTGGGAAACTGTACAAGCTGACCAGCGGATTCAGATAATAGCCGCCGGTAGCAGGGGAGTTCTTGACGGTTTGGGTCATTAGTGTTGCAATGCCGTCCAGTTTCAGCTTGTTGTTGAAGAGGCTGGCCGTTTCGTGTAGGTTCAGGTTATTCTTCTGTAGTTTGTTATTGTCCACAATTCCTTTAGCCGTGGTGTTGGCGTATGAGAAATAAGTTTGTACCTTTTCATTTCCGGTAGTGATAGCCAGCGAATTGAAAGTGGTGATGCCATTGCTGAAGAACTCGCCTATGTTGTCATAGTCCGTTACATTGCCTTTTGTACCCCAGCTTGCCGTACCGCCATCTTCGTTCCGGCCGTATGTATTTTGGAATTCGGGGGTACTGATGGCGTGACTTACGGTCAGGTTGGAGGAGAATGTAACGCGCTGCAGTCCGGCCTTTCCCTTTTTAGTGGTGATCAGAATGACGCCATTAGCTGCCTGCGAACCATAAAGCGCGGCGGCAGAAGAACCTTTCAGGATGTTGATGCTTTTTATGTCGTCCGGATTCAAGTTGGAAATCCCGTCACCGGCATCACGGTTCAATCCATCGTAGTTACCGCCGATTACGGTGGAGGTGGATTCTGTTGAGCTGTTCAGCATAGGAACACCGTCAATTACGTACAAGGGCTGGTTGTTGCCGCTGGCAAATGCAGAGCGTGCACCGCGAATGACGACTTTGGCAGAACCTCCTAAATTGGCGGTTTTATTGATTTGTACTCCGGCCGTCTTTCCTGCCAGTGTATTAATCATGTTCGGCTCTTTGGCACGGGTCAGCTCATTGCTGCTTATCTGTTGGGTAGAATAGGTCAATGAGGACATTTTCTTCTGGATACCCATGGCGGTTACCACTACTTGCTCCAGGGCGAGGTTCTTTTCTTCCATCCGGATGTGGAGATTATTTCTACCGTTCAGGGCAATGGTTTGCGGCTCATAACTGATGTAGGATACGACAATAGTGGCATAAGGAGGGATATTCATACTAAATTCTCCTTCGGTATTGGTGATAACACCATTGGCGGTCCCTTTTTCAAGAATGTTGGCACCGATAATCGGTTCGCCTTTGGAGTCCGTCACCTTTCCTCTTACAATAGCCATTTCCTGCAGAGTGTTTGTCTTATCCTCAGCACTCCTGCTGTTTTTGGTTAAAACGATGTTTTTGCCTTCCATCACATACTTGATGTCTGTCCCTTTGAACATTTGGTCAAGTACTTCGGAAACAGTTTGGTTGCTTGCATTGATGTCGACGGTACGGCGTACATCGACGTTCTGTTTGTTATATACAAATAAGTATTCTGTTTGCGATTCAATTTGCTCGAGAACTTGCCCTACCCTCAGCCGGGCATTTTGAATGCTGACCCTGGCATTCTGAGAGTAGCAGTTCCCGCTGTACACCTGAAATATAACAAGCAGGAGAAGGAATAATGTGATTTTCATAGGTTTGCAATAATTGCTTAAAATCTAATTTTTTTAGATAAAAAAGCCTCATCAACAAAATTTTTCTCATATCTTTGTCACTGTGTTAAGTTAATAAATTGATTAAGGTCGATTTTTGACTGTTTCGGATCGGAAAGTATGGGGGTACTTTCCGATCTTTTTTTCTTACTCATATATAACAATTGAATCCTTTTCTTCGTTGATGCGGAACTTGAAAGGATGGTCTTTCGAGATGGTCCGCAGTATATGTTCGATGCCGTCCTGCTCTCTGAACTTGCCGGTAAAGCTGCCGTAGTTCAGCAGTTGAGGACTGGCAACGGTTATCTTTACATTATAGTATTTCTCCAGTCTACCGAGGATACCGCTGAATGGAGCGTCGTCAAAACAGTATAGTCCCTCTTTCCAGCGTAGATATTCATAGGAAGGAAGGACGGCCTTTCTACATTTTCCGTTTTCATTGAGAAATACCTCGTCTTTCTGCAACCTGGTGATTATCTGGCTGCTGTTGGCCGGATAGATATCGACGATACCTTCCACCAATGTGGTTCCGAACTCATGGCTCCCACTGTAGGCACAGACGTTGAAACTCGTTCCTACAACTTTTACCTTGTTCGTTTCTGTATGTACATAGAATGGGATATTCTTGTTTTTGGCTACTTCAAAGTAGGCCTCTCCGTCCAATTCCACATTTCGTTCGTTGCGTCCGAAGTTGGCGGCATATTTCATGGTGGACTTGGAGTTCAGCCATACGCGTGTTCCATCGGCGAGGATAATTTGGGCCCGTTGTCCGGCAGGCACAGTGACTGTTTGCAACTGCACCTCCTTGTTATATAAAAAGTCGGAGGTGATGAAATAACCGGCAATGGCGACAATGGTGACGGCGGCTATACGGGCCGCCCAGCGGAGCATCGGCATGATGTGCACCGTTTTCTTTTCATTGTTTCCCTGCTTGTCCGAGAACAAGGAAATGTCGTATATCATGCGCTCTTTCAGGAAGATGTCCCGGTTTTCATCCGAGGCGTCTATCCAGTCGAGTATCATCTTTTCTTCTTCAACGGAAGTAATACCTTTGAAATATTTATATAATAGCTCTTGGTTCATTGTCAATAATTTATTTCTTTTCTAAAACGTGCTCTTTTTACCTTTTGTATATATAACCGGAAAGTGGGCGGTAACCCTATTCCGTAGAAGCATTTTTTAGGATATTAATATTATGAGTATGGTAACAAGATAATCTTTCAGTCTCAGCCGGAGAATCCGCAGCACTTTGGTGATGTGTGCCTCTACGGTTTTAAGTGATATGTCCAGACTATCGGCAATCTGCTTGTTTGCCAGGTTCTGGTATCGGCTCAACATGAATATCTTCCGGCTTTGCTCGGGCATTTCCTGTAAGGTCTTATTTACGATATGCTGTATTTCCGTGTTGAATATCTGGTCCGGTTCGCAGGCTTTCAAGGTGGAGATGCGTAAGTCCAGTTCGCGCAGGTTGTGGCTGCTGATGGTTTCTTCCGCTCGCAGACGCACCTGCTTGTGCTCGAGTACGTGCAGGGCTTTGTTCTTTATGATGGTCAGCAGCAGGGCATGCAGGTTACTGTTTTCTTCCCAGCGGTCTCGGTTTTCCCATAAGGCAATCATGGATTCCATCACAACGTCTTCCGCTTCTGCTTTATCCCTGAGATAAGAATAAGCAAAAGCCAAAAACTTTTCTTGGTTTTCCTGGAAAAAGCGTGAGAAAAGATTCATAGTATGTAGGCTCCTTAAACCGGACATTAATTGAGGTTCTTTATGGAATATAAGGCTTTACATAGCAAAAAAACATAATCTTTTTGGAATATGCAAGCATTATGCCTTGTTTTTTCAGAGCCATTTCTGGCAGTATTGACAAAAAGAAAGCCTGATGGGGTTCCACCAGGCTTTATATACTTAAAGAATAAGAAATTTCTTATTTCTTTTCCGGTCTTTCTTGTCTTTCCGGTCTCGGAAGCAATACTTTGCGTGACAGCTTAAATTTTCCGGTCTTCGGGTCGATGTCGAGAAGTTTTACGTCAATTTCATCACCTTCCTTGATACCGGCTTCTTCTACTGTTTCCAGACGTTTCCAGTCGATTTCGGAGATATGGAGCAAGCCGTCCTTACCCGGCAGGAATTCAACGAATGCACCGTAAGGCATAATGGAGCGTACCTTGCCTTTGTAGACTTCGCCTACTTCGGGGACAGCTACAATCCCTTTGATGATACGCATAGCATCATCGATGCTCTTCTTGTTGGTACCGGCGATTTCGATTCTACCGATGTTGTCCACTTCTTCAATAGTAATGGTAGCACCGGTTTCTTCCTGCATACCTTGGATAATCTTTCCACCAGGGCCGATGACAGCACCGATGAATTCCTTGGGAATGGTCATTGTCTCGATACGCGGAGCGTGAGGTTTCAGGTCTTCGCGAGGCTCGGCAATGCACTCGGTGATTTTGCCCAAGATATATTCGCGGCCTTCTTTAGCCTGCAGCAATGCCTTTTCGAGGATTTCGTATGACAGACCGTCCACTTTGATGTCCATCTGAGTGGCGGTGATACCGTCTTTTGTTCCGGTCACCTTGAAGTCCATGTCGCCCAAGTGGTCCTCATCACCGAGGATATCGGACAATACGGCATATTTGTCTTCGCCTGCATTCTTAATCAATCCCATGGCGATACCTGATACCGGTTTCTTGATTTTCACACCTGCATCCATCAATGCCAGAGTTCCGGCACATACGGTAGCCATGGAAGAAGAACCGTTTGATTCGAGGATATCGGATACCACGCGTACTACATACGGATAGTTTGCAGGAATCTGACCCTTCAATGCACGCCATGCCAGATGGCCGTGGCCGATTTCACGACGGCCTACACCGCGCTGTGCCTTGGCTTCGCCCGTAGAGAACGGAGGGAAGTTGTAGTGCAGAAGGAAACGTTCTTTTCCGTGTTCCAATACGTCGTCGATAATCTTCTCGTCCAACTTGGTGCCTAAAGTCACAGTAGACAAAGACTGTGTTTCGCCACGTGTAAAGATAGCGGAACCGTGAGGGCCGGGCAGGTAGCTGGTCTCACACCAGATAGGACGGATTTCGGTCGTCTTACGTCCGTCAAGGCGCTTGCCTTCGTCCAGAATGGAACGGCGCATCGCCTCTTTTTCCACATCGTGATAGTAACGGTCGATGAGGGCTGCCTTTTCTTCCAGTTCTTCTTCGGAGAACTGTGCCTTGAATTCTTCGCGGATGGCATCGAAAGCATCCATGCGTTCGTGCTTGTTCTTGTTTCCGGAAGCGGCAATGGCATAAGCCTTGTCGTAGCAAGCGTCGTGAACGGCCTTACGGAGTTCTTCGTCGTTCACTTCGTGGCAATATTCGCGTTTCACGGTAGAGCCTACTTCTTCTGCCAGTTCCATCTGTGCCTTGCACTGAATCTTAATGGCTTCGTGTGCGGCCTTCATCGCTTCCAGCAAGTCCTGCTCGGAAACCTCGTCCATTTCGCCTTCCACCATCATGATGTTTTCATAAGTGGCGCCCACCATCAAGTCCATATCGGCTTGTTCTAGTTGTTCGAAGGTAGGGTTGATGACGAATTGTCCGTTGATGCGTGCTACGCGTACTTCGGAAATAGGTCCGTTGAAGGGGATATCTGAAACTGCAAGTGCGGCAGAAGCTGCGAGTCCGGCCAGAGCGTCGGGCATATCTACGCCGTCTGCTGAGAAAAGAATGATGTTTACGTATACCTCTGCATGGAAATTATCAGGGAATAAGGGGCGGAGAGCACGGTCAACGAGGCGGCAAGTGAGGATTTCGTAGTCAGAAGCGCGTCCTTCGCGCTTTGTGAAACCGCCGGGGAAACGTCCGAATGCGGAGAATTTTTCTTTGTACTCTACCTGTAATGGCATGAAATCTGTTCCGGGAACTGCGTCCTTGGCGGCACAAACAGTAGCTAAAAGCATGGTGTTGCCCATACGAAGCATTACAGAACCGTCTGCCTGTTTTGCCAGCTTTCCCGTTTCGAGCGTGATGGTTCTGCCATCAGGAAGCTCGATCGTCTTAACAATTGGGTTAATCATAAAAAATGTTTTATATCTAATTTTCTTTCAAAATTCGTGCAAAGATACATAATTTATTCATGTAAAATGGTGGGAATGAGATAAAAAGTTTGTATTTTGTTGTTTTTTGCAGTTTTCTATATGGAAGAACGAGGGAAAATGCTTTGACTGAACTTGAAAAGAAGTATATTTGCAGGCACGTTTGCAAAACAAAACTGAAGATACGATATGAAGAAAATCTTTTTTATGGCACTTGCTGCAATAGCATTGGGTGCATGTAATTCCGAACCGAAATTCAAAGTAGAGGGTGAAGTGTCTGGTGCCGACGGCAAGATGCTTTATTTGGAAGCCTCGGCATTGGAAGGTATTGTTCCTTTGGATTCTGTAAAGCTGGAAGGGGATGGCTCTTTCCACTTCGAGCAGGTACGTCCGGTGTCTCCGGAATTTTACCGTCTGCGGGTAGACGACAAGGTTATTAATTTCTCGGTAGATTCGACGGAAACGGTTTTGGTAAAGGCACCTTATACCGATTTCGCCACTGCCTATACAGTGGAAGGTTCTCCGAATAGCTCGAAGATAAAGGACTTGACGCTGAAGCAGATGAAGCTTCAGGATAATGTGAATGCATTGCTGCAGTCGGTGCAGGCACATAAGATAGGTGCCGATGTTTTTGAGGACAGCCTTGCCTCTTTATTGAAGAACTATAAGGATGAAGTGAAAATCAGCTATATTTTTGCCGCTCCCAATACGGCTGCTGCCTATTTCGCCTTGTTCCAGAAGTTGAATAATTATTTGATTTTCGACCCTCTGAACAATAAGGAAGACATTAAGTGTTTTGCAGCCGTGGCAACCAGCCTAAACAATTATTATCCGGATGCCGACCGCTCCAAGAACCTCTACAATATTGTGATAAAGGGAATGAAGAATACCCGTACTCCGCAGCAGAAGGTGGTGGAAATCCCCGAAGAGGCAATTTCCGAAACCGGCATCATCGACATTAACCTGCGTGACATGAAGGGCAATACACGTAAGTTGAGCGAACTGAAGGGCAAGGCTGTTATTGTGGACTTCACTGTTTATCAGAGTGCCGTTTCTGCTACACATAATTATATGTTGCGCGACTTGTACGACAAGTATGCCGCCCAGGGATTGGAAATCTATCAGGTTTCTCTGGATGCAGACGAGCACTATTGGAAAACAACTGCCGACAATCTGCCTTGGATTTGTGTGCGCGACGGCAATGGAATTTATTCGTCTATAGCGGCTTCTTATAATGTGAAGAATGTGCCTTCTGTGTTCCTGGTCAACAAGAACAATGAGTTGAGTGCCCGTGGAGAGAGCATTAAAGACCTGGAGGCGGCAGTGAAAGCATTGCTGTAACATGTTATAAATAAGAAGTTTTCGTTTAAATATGTTATAAAGCAGCCTTTTATGCTTGACACGCATTGTATAAAAGGCTATCTTTGCAAAGGAAAATCGGAAAGAGGGTTCCAGCATGCTGACCATGTTGGAATTCTTTTTTGTTTATAGTACCATTAAAAACTAACATAACATTTAAGGAGGAAAAAGTATGGCTTATATGTCAGAAGACGGCTACAAGAAATTGATGGCCGAATTGAAACACCTGGAGACGGTGGAACGTCCCAAAATATCGGCTGCCATTGCCGAAGCGCGTGACAAAGGTGATTTGTCGGAAAATGCAGAGTATGACGCTGCCAAGGAAGCTCAAGGTATGCTTGAGATGAAAATTAACAACTTGAAGCTGACCATTGCCGACGCTAAGATTATTGATGAGTCGAAGTTGAAAACCGATTCTGTACAGATTCTCAATAAGGTAGAGCTTAAGAACGTGAAGAATGGCATGAAGATGGTTTATACTATCGTTTCCGAAAGTGAAGCCAATCTGAAGGAAGGAAAGATTTCCGTCAATACTCCGATTGCACAAGGTCTGCTTGGCAAGAAAGTAGGTGACATCGCAGAAATTAAAGTTCCGCAGGGCATGATTAACCTGGAAGTAGTGAACATATCCTTTTAAAGGAAGGCAGGTCCGCATACGGGCTTGCCTTATTTTATAATTTATAGCTATGGCAACAATATTCAGTAGAATTATCGCAGGTGAAATACCTTGCTACAAGGTGGCGGAGGATGACAGATTCTTTGCGTTCCTTGACATCAATCCGTTGGTAAAAGGTCATACATTGGTCATTCCCAAGCAGGAAGTGGATTATATCTTCGATTTGAACGATGAGGATTTGGCGGCGATGCATGTTTTCGCCAAGAGAGTGGCACTTGCCATCGGCAAGGCCTTTCCGTGTAGAAAGGTAGGAGAAGCGGTATTGGGGCTGGAAGTGCCTCATGCGCACATACATTTGATTCCTATGCAGAACGAAAAAGATATGCTTTTCTCCAATCCCAAACTGAAACTGACGGACGAAGAATTCAAGGCTGTGGCAGAAGCTATCCGTGCAGTGCTTTAATCGGTTTATTTTCCTCCCCTAAATAAACGGAAGCGGGAGTTGGACTTCATCCAGCTCCCGCTATTTTTTTGCCTTCGGCACCTATCCTTTAATTTTTAATTTAAATGTATTCCTCTCCCAGTTTTATCTGGGCATCATTCACATATTTGCGGATGGTATGTTCTTCATCTTTCTTGCAAATCAGTAATACATTGTCCGACTCGGCTATGAGATAACCTTCCAAACCGTCGATAACTGCAAGTTTGTTGTCGGGCAGCACCACGATATTGTCTTTGCTATTATAGATGAGGGATTTACATTTTAAGGCTACATTGCCTGCTTCATCTTTGGGAGACAAATCATACAAAGACCCCCAGGTTCCTAAATCAGACCAGCCGAAATCGCCTAATGACACATATACATTGTCTGCCTTTTCCATGATGCCGAAGTCTATGGAGACATTGGGGCAAGCAGGGAAGTTCTCATCAATGAATTGTTTCTCTTGGACTGTTCCATACACATCTTTGCCGGGGGCCAGTTTGGAAGTCAGCTCGGGCAGCAGGGCTTCGTTTGCCTTGATGATGGTATTTACGTTCCACATGAACAGACCAGAGTTCCAATAGAATTCTCCACTTTCCACGAATACTTTTGCCAGTTCCAGTTCGGGCTTTTCAGTGAAGGTTTTTACCTTGTAGAAATTATCACCGGCGGCTTCGGCTATTTGTATATAGCCATATCCGGTTTCCGGACGGTTGGGCTTGATGCCGAGTGTCAGCAGATTGTCCGATTGGGAAACGAAGTCCAGCCCTTTTTCGATAGCTGCCAGAAATTCGCCTTCCTTCAGGATTAAGTGGTCCGAAGGAGCTACCACTATATTGGCGTTCGGATTCAAGGCGCGGATATGATAGGAAGCCCACGCAATGCAGGGGGCTGTATTCCTGCGTGTCGGCTCCAGTAGAATCTGTTCGGGTTTAAGTTCGGGAAGCTGTTCTTTTACAAGGTCGGCATACAAGTCATTTGTTACGATAAGTATATTTTCCATGGGGATTACCTGCTTGAAGCGGTCGAAGGTTTGCTGCAGCAAGGAACGTCCTGTACCGAAGAAATCCAGAAACTGTTTTGGAAGTGTCTTGCGGCTGAATGGCCAGAAACGGCTGCCGATTCCTCCGCCCATAATTACACAGAAATTATCCTTATTGGTTACCATGCTATTGATTTTAAAAGTTTCTGCTAATGTACTGCATATTTTACAAACAAGGAATGATTCAAGCAGGTTTTATCGTTTTTTTCGCCTTTTTTTAGGAAAAGTATTGCAGGTTTAGAAAAAAGCTGTATCTTTGCACCGCATTTGAGAAGTCAAACATGCCCAGATGGCGGAATCGGTAGACGCGCTGGTCTCAAACACCAGTGGATTCACTTCCATCCCGGTTCGACCCCGGGTCTGGGTACGAAGATAAAAGCTAAGTATTGAATAATCAATTGCTTAGCTTTTTGTTTTACCTGAATTTTCCCCGCATTTTCCCCACACGTGCAAAAAATATAGTAGTAAGTCATTGTTTTCTTTGGCTGAATATCGTAAATACACTACCTTTGAAAAGAAATAAAGCCTATTAAATAAAAAGCAATGGAACAAGACGTTTGGCAAGAGATAGAACAGTTATACCAAAAATTTCAGAAACTTGGCATCAATGAAGCGGTGGATTATGATAAGTACTACCTTTATTCTCTTATTACCCATTCAACAGCTATTGAAGGTTCTACACTTACCGAAATAGATACGCAACTTCTGTTTGATGAAGGGGTAACGGCGAAAGGGAAACCGTTGATACATCACTTGATGAATGAGGATTTGCGTAAAGCATACGAACTGGCAAAAGAAGAAGCACAGCGTAATACATTAATAACTCCGGTTTTCTTGCAAGGCTTGAATGCTGCCTTAATGCGGACAACTGGAAGTGTGCATAGTGTAATGGGTGGTTCTTTCGATTCTTCCAAAGGTGAATATCGTTTATGTGGTGTCACGGCAGGCGTGGGCGGTCGGTCTTATATAAATCATCTAAAAGTGCCTGTTAAAGTAGAGGAATTTTGCGCTATCCTGCAAGAAAAGCAAAATACTGCGGGAACACTTCGGGAACAATACGAGTTGAGTTTCAACGCTCATCTTAACTTGGTTACTATTCATCCGTGGGTGGACGGTAATGGAAGAACGGCTCGTTTACTGATGAATTATATTCAATTCTGCTATCACCTTTTTCCTGCTAAGATCTTCAAGGAAGATAGAGAAGAATATATACTTTCTTTGCGTCAGTCACAAGAAGAAGAAAGTAATCAGCCTTTCCTAAACTTTATGGTAAGGCAACTAAAAAAATCACTTTTACTGGAAGTAAGAGCATATAATTGTGATATGCAGGATGATCTTATTTTTTGATAGTTAATTTGTGTGTTAATTACTATTTCGATTTTAGCAATATGGATGTAAATAATAATGCTTGGTATTTCACGGGAGAGATTGATTATAAAAAGATCCCTTTGATACAGAAGTGCAAAAACATTATTGTAAAGTGTTCAGTTACCACGAATTTTGAAGTTGATAATATTATTTCGTATCTGCATAATATTTGTTCTTCAGGTGAAATGAAAACGCTGGATTTGAGAGAATTTTATTTACCATCAGGGATTTATAGTATTGGGTATTGTTCTAATATCGAAAAAATAATTTTACCTCAGGGAGAAAGCCGAATATCATACTGTAAGAATTTGAAAGAAATAGTGCTTCCGCAAAACTCTTTGTTAAATATAACGGAGACAAATCATAACATCTCTCTTACGAAATTTGTAGTTGAATATGGGCATAAATATTACTGTGTAAAAAATGATGCTTTGTATTCTAAGGACGGGAGAACGCTATTGTTATTTCCCACAAATAAAATATGTAATTATAAACTTGAAGAAAGTACCGAGTTCATACATGAAAACGCTTTTGAAGGCAGTTTGTTGAAAAGCATATCTTTAAATAGGAATTTGAAGAATATAGGTAAACACGCTTTCAAAAACAGCCGGATAGAGAAATTGTATTTCAATCAATCCGAATGCGAACTTGACGAGTTTGTTTTTGAAGGATGTAGTAGGCTGCATGATATTATGATTCCGGCATATTGGAAAACAATAAAAAAAGGTACATTTAGTAAGTGTTATAATATTAAATATATTAACTTGCCAAAGTCTTTAACTACAATAGAAAAAGAGGCATTCTTAAATTGCTCTAAATTGAAAGTTGTTACTGGTGGAATGGGACTATTATATATAAAGGAACGTGCTTTTTGTGGATGCATAAATCTTAGTGATATATGTTTGAAAAGCATACAAGAGATTGAAAGTAGTGCTTTTAAACAATGTTCAATTCATAATCTTATTATTAGAAAAGGAGCTAAAATAGATTGGGGAGCATTTGGTTATTCTTCTATAAAAAATGTATATGTTAATTCTGAATCATCCAATCTTAATGAGAATGCTTTTTATAATTCAGTAGTAGACAATTTTATTCTTCCTGTAAATTATATCAATCCCCAATTTATAAAGATACCATGGGAACAACAATCTGTTTTTGTAGGGTTTATATGCTTTCTTTACGAAGATAATGGAATCCATTATGGCTTAATTCGAAGTGAAAAACGAACATTTGTTCGTTTTAAATATAAGCCACAAGAAGAAAAATTTGAAATAGGAAATGTTGTTACCTATGAATACAAGAAACGTTATTCAAAACATTTTAATGGGAATAATATAGTATATACCTTAGATAATGCAAATCAAGGATTTAATGTTTTGAATTTGAATTATAAACCTGAAAATAAAGATAAGGATAGTTCGGAAATTTTATTAGAATATATTAAAAATGATTATTGGTATAAACAAGGGCATAAAAGTAAAAACTACATTTTAAGTAATGAAATTATCTCTGAATATTTCAAAAAGAAAGATTATATTGGACTTCAAAGAAAAATATCTGCATATGTCCAACAATATGATATCAAAAAAGCTTGTGAACAGTATTTTGTTACTATTGAAGAAGATTTTAGGTATCGCGTAGGAAGAGATGATTATTATAGCTGTTGTGAAGTCGGCAAAATAGAAAAATATTCTACAGATACATATATACAAAAAATATTGCCTAAATATGGAAAGTGTCTTTATGAAGACAAAGGGTATATGGCTGCCGATAAAATGGCAATAGATACAACTGGATATAAAGAAGAAGCAAGCATTAAACAAATTCAAATACGGAATAATGCATTAAAATACTATAATCCTATTTGCCATGAACACGAATTATATGAAGAAATTTTATCTGATTACATCTCTGAGCAAAAGGAAAATGAATATTTACTTGAGAAATTATTTCACTATAATACTTTGGTTAATTATGGAAAAAGTTATTTTAGCCATGATGATTTGGAAAAAGTAAGAATGGATTTTATGAGTTTTGCATCCCATATATTGTAGAAAATTATGAAATCCATAGTTAGATGATTAAAAGATCTTCATACTTGTGGCTATATTTAGAATGAATGAAAACAAATCAAGGCGTTTTTTGAAAAGAGGGATGAGTATTTACACATCCCTCTTGTTTTTACTGGCAATATAAATTTATAAAGATGTCACGTAACTATTTTATTAATGTATCAATAGTTTCTTTATGCTCTATATACCAAACCATTGCTTTGATTAGAGACTTCAACATAGACTTGCAATGGGGAAGATACTATGTGAGTCTTCTTTTATTTTTTTTCATAAAAAAAAGAATTTTAGAATGGCGACGTTGCCATTTTCTCTTAAACGCAAATTTAATGTAAAAAGAATAATATTCATTATTTTTTGCTATGTAATTTCAGAATAATCGTGAATTATAGCCTAAATCCTTTACTTTTCATAGACTGCTGCATTTTCCCAAACTGCTCCTTAAACCAGTCGGAAATAGGTTGCTTGTTTATTGTCAATGTTAGTTTGCTATCATTTGCAAGGTTTTTATCAATCTTAAAGGTAGCTTCCCTTACCTCAAACTTTTGCTTATGAGTTTCCGAGTAAATCTTACCGTTACAAACCAATGTTTCTTTTTGCCCAATAAGATTGAAAGCAGGTAATATTGCTATAATAAAAAGTGTCCCACCAGCAGATCTATGGGATGCTGATGGGTTCATACTTTCTCATAAAGAAGGAAGTTTTTTTCAACTTAGCCTTTCTTTGTATTGTGTATAGAGGAAAACAATACAGACATTTAAAGTTTCATACCTCTGCTTTTTCTTGGTTCTTCAACCGTCTGTCGTAAACCTCTTCTTAATTTCTCCCATTGTTCTCTGAACCATTCGCTTATTGGTTGTCTGTTTATGGTTAGAACAAGTTTATTGCTGTCGGTTGGATTTTTTTCAACTCTGAAAATATCGTTTTTGATGTCAAACTTCCGTCTGTGTTCTTCGGAATAGATTTTCCCATTGCATCTGATAGCTTCCCTTTTGTACAAAAGAGAGTCTATCATCCCCTTGGTAAAACCTATGACATAACACAATTTTTCCATTCTCAACATTTCTTTAAGCAATGGGAACCAGTTGAACGCTTTTTCAAGAATGGCGTTCAATCGTGATATTTCCTTGTCTTTGGCTTCAAGCTCTTGATTATGTATTCCTTGTATATTACGAATCTGATTACCGTGCTGTTCCTGCATTTGTTGCATCTGAACTTTTAAGTTATCAATGCTTTTGTCACGCTTGGAAATTTCATACCGTAAACTTTCGTTGGCTTGTTCCAAATCTTTTAATTTACCACTTCCGAAAAGAGAACCTACACCGCTGGTTATGGCAGTGGCTACATCGGTAGCTGCACTTTTGAGTTTGTCCGTGCGTATCTCTGCTTTTACCTGTTTGAGTTCCTGCTCGGCAAGGCTTACCTGTTGCTCCTTGTGTCGCTTGGTTTCCTCTATACGTTGCAGTTCGGCTTTCTGCTTCTCAATGATGAAATCATTTCGTTCCAGATGCTCTTTACCTGTGACAGCTTTTGCCTGTCCACGTTCCATCAGGAGAATATCGGAAGCAAGGGTCTGCATGGTTGCCATATCCTCGTCATTGAGCTTTCGGCTCTTTCCAGTTTCATGGTTCATCCAGTCGAATACGACATGAGCATGATAATTTGGTTTGAACCATCTGTTACCGACTTGGAAGCTCTCCTTGTCTTCTGCTTCCGGCTGACCGTTCAGCCAATGCCCTTCGTCTTTATGCAGGAAAATCTGTAGCGGAGTGATGCCCCAGCGTCTTTGGCACTCTTCACCGAATTTGCGTACATCAGCCAGTGTGGTGTCCGGTCTGATAAGCAATACTCCTTCACGGATGGGTGAGCATCCCGCCACCTTGATAATCTTTCCATTCTTTCCCTTGCGTTCCCTTTCCTTTTCCTGCATGGCACGTCCGGTCTTTTCCTTGACCATTTGCTTGATATTGTCATAATGAGTTCGCAGTTCGGGAGTGCCGAAGTCGGGATTTATCCACTGTTCGTTATCGGTGGAAAGTTCGGGAACGACATAGATTCTGGACTCCCCGATATTACGCATATACTCGGCAGTCCTTCGGTTGTGTGCCTCGCTCGATGCGATGTTGCAAGGCTTGATATGTATGCTTGATTTTGTTGCCATAGCTTCTTTCCTTTGTTTACAATTGATTTACTTTGCTCGCTTTCGCAGAGGGGTTCTTAGGGGTAACCCATAAGCGGAGATTGCAAAGAGAGGGTCACTCTTTGCTCGGGGTTCTCAGGGGTGAAACGCCCTGAGTGGGTCATTAGGGCAAAGCCCTAATCCCCTCGGGAGAGCCCACAACTACGAAAGCGGAGCGTGTAGTTATAGTGGGCTATAACCGAAAGCCGTTTTTCTTTTTCGGTGACTGGCTGCTCACTCCTTTGACGGATTGGACTTGCCTTTTTCTTTCAACCTGTTTCTGTAAGTATTCGTTCAAGTCCTTGCATCCGCTGTAAATCTGTGAAGCGTCACGGATGTATCGGTTTCTGCCGTATTCCTTGCGGATTTGTTGGAGGGCTTCCATGCCTGCATGGTCGTTGTCGAAAAAGCAGTGGATGCGTTCGTAATTGCCCAACGGATAGAGAGCCTTGTTTACATTCGATACTGAGTTCAATACAATGTAGTCCTGCCCGTCCAATTCCGGATAATTCGGGCAGCTCTCTTGTCTCAATGTCAAAAAGGAGAGGTAGTCCATAAATCCCTCGAATATATAACAGGTATTCCTCACTTTTCCCGACTGTCTGATGTGGGAGATTTCCTTTGGGGCGATGCACCCCTTAAAATAGCGGTTGCGAACCTCAAACCCACCCGAACCATTGGGAAAGGCGATGGCAAAGTACCGCTTGCCGTTGTGGGTGAAACGGGCTTCACTACATTCTCTTTTCGCCAGTTCTGTATTTATTCCTCTACCTTGCAAGTAGGCAAGCAGGGCAGGAGATGACAGCGGAACAATCTCCAGATGTTGGAAGCTCGGCTCGGAAGAGCTTTGCTTGCCAAAAGAGAAAGATATCGGGCGCACGTGCGGTGTCTGCTCCGCTATCCGTTTCAAGATGTAAGGTACATGGTCGGTAGCGTACAGATGTGCAGCCAGTGCAATGATGTTTCCGCCCTTTCCCAAACCGAAATCATACCATTGTTCACGTTCGGTATTCACTTTGAACGATGCTTCACTCTCTTCCCGAAACGGAGATTTGTACCAAAGGTTGATACCTTGTTGTTTTACTGGTGAATAACCCAAGCTGTGCAGGTAGTCGGCTATTCGTATGCTTTTAGCTTCTTCTATTGTCATTTTCTTACGGATTTGTAGGTGAATGAAAAAATGATGATTTGATGAATTTGAAATGTAATACGCTGTTAAACAGAATTATATCGATTCATCTTTTTCTCATCAGATTGCTTGCCAAAAGAAAAATGATGTTTTCTTTTTTCATCAGCAATCGTTGTTGATGAGTGTTTGATGAATACATATCTATCTGTAAGGCAACATGTTACTTCCCTTATTCATCATTTCATCAAAATAATTAGATAGCGGTCAGTTGTTCTTTCGTTACCGTATAAAACCGACCAGTTTTCCTTTTCGGCTCATAGTGGCACTCACGATGGGGTGCGAACTCATAAGCGGTGTAGGATAGCGAATTGTGTGCGGAAGTAAGTTTCCATACTTCCTGCACAACTTTCCTCACTTGATACTTTTCAACCTTGACCTGTGAATAGAGTAGCAAGGTTACAAGGTCGTTCAGGCAGAATGATACGCTTTCCACGTTCATGTTCGACATGATGTCAAGCAACAACTCGGTCATTTCTATTTCCAGTCGGTTGCGGTTGCTTCGGATTATTTTCTGCAAGGCTGCGGTATGTGTCAGTCTTGGGTTGAACCACATACGGCTTTCCTGTGTTGTGGATAGTTCCCTTTGGGTCAGGAAATAAAGAAATGCGGGTATTTCCGCTTTTAGCTTTTGCAGAAAGTTGGTATCATCACTCTGCAACGGCATTATCTTCCGCACCCAGTAGCGTGTTTCTCCTGCGTCTATGAGTATGGGCAGATATTCGTTGTTGGAACATAGCACGAACTTGGCAAAGAAAGCAATCTCCGTTCGGTCTTTGCCTTTGGCTTCCACCTTGTAGGTGAAAGTGGTGCTTAGGTTTTTCAACCGTTCGCTGTCTTCCCTGCGGTTGAGCAAAACTTCGTCCACAACGATTAGCAGCTTTCCTGCCCAGTCGGAATTGAACTGACTGCGGAAATCCTCGTTGGTGTTGAAAGTCACATTATTTTCAAACACGGCTTTCAGAAAGTTCAAGAACGTGCTTTTGCCAGTGTTGCGTTCCTCTGAAACAAGTAGGACAATGGGCAGCTTCTGTGTCGGCTGTAGATACAGCAGTTGCATATAGTCCATACCCAGCTCGTATTGTTCCCCGAAGATGTGCCGCATCAAGGATTGGATGTGGGAGAAGTCCCCCTGTTGCGGTTTATGCTCTATCGGCTCGTAAAGGTTCAGAAACCCCTCAATCTCCTTTTGGTAGTTCAGATGATTGGGAACGGTGCAAAAGCCGTCATACTTGGGGACGGTGGCAAGATAATTCTTTCCATAGTCCTGCCGTAATGTGCTGTTGTTCCATACGACACGTTTCTTCTCATAACCGCCATTGGCGCATGGCTGATTGACTACCTTGTACAAAGTTGTTCCTACGCGCATATATTCTTCCTCCTTCATAGGCTTAGATTAAAGGATTGTGTTCACCTAAGATTCTCTGAATGTCGGATTGTCGGTATCTGACCTTGTTTCCAACCTTTACAGGCTTCAGATAGTTTTTCTTAGACCAGTGCCAGAGTGTGGTATCACAAACACCGCACATCGTTTTCACTTCCTCTTTGGTTAGATACTTCTCCTTTCTTGCTTCCGCAATGGCGGTAGAAAGTTCATGTTTCGCACGGCTGATTAACTGGTTGGAGAATAATAGCAAATCTTCTCCTGTTACTTCCAACTTGATGTTGCCGTTCCCGTTTTGGATAATTGCCAATAAATCTGTCATAGGCTTCTTGAAACTGCCGGTTGTAAGACTTCCCGTTTCGGCAGTATTATAAACGAAAAGCCACTACCCCGATTAGGATAGTGGCGCAAATATATAATGAAAATCAATCGTAAAACAATGATATTCAGTTCGTTAAATTCGTAAAAACGAAAAGCGAATTAAACGAGTTTCAATTGGATAGATAGGCTTTCAATTCCTCGATGGCTTCATGGGCTTCACCAATGTCTTTTACCAGTTTCTTGCTGTTTCCAAGTGGTGAAATAAGATTTTTGTATGCTTTCTGAATGCCTCTTTCGTGGACGATTTCTTGTTCATTGAATTGCTCGTGCAGTGCGTTTCTGAAAGTCTTGATGGGACACTTCCGCATGAAGCGGTATTCCACCAGTGCGATAAACAGCCGTGCTATATCTGTTTCCGTAGCATGGGTTTTTAATCGTGTGCCAATTCTTTCAATCAGTATGTCATGTCTTTCTATCAGAAGTTCGGGAAACGTGCGTGTGTCGGCTTTGCGCCCTGCGGTCTTTGGTTGTTCTTCCTGCAACATATCTGTTTCTTCCTCGTCCATGTCTTCATCTTCTTCTATTGCCCATTCCACAAGAGTATTTTCCTCAATGGCTTTCTGTTGCTTCCTGAATACTTGCCAGTCCTCTTTGGTTCTCATGCCATTGGCGATGCTTTTTCTGATAATGAACTTGACCATGCCAGAAACAAGCCATTTGTATAAGGTGGGAATATCCTTTCTTTTGGTCAGTTCCTCACCCTGTTCTACCATGCATTCATAGCTTCGTCCGTAATAGAGCCATGCAAGCATGGCAGGAACAATGCTTCTCTTGTTCGGGGTATGAAACTCATTCACTATCTTCTCGGCAAGGTCTGATTGTAAAAGGACATTTTCCAGTTCCTCGAAATCAGGGTTTCTATCATCGCCTATTCTCTTGCGTGCTGCTTCTTTATATTTCGGAACAAGCCTTACAGCCGTATTGAAAATATTGAAGAACCCTTTGAACTTCTTGTCGTTCATTTCTTCTACGAAATCAGCATATTCATTCGGATGGCTGTCGAGCCATTCCTTTATCAGTCTTTTGAAATTATCATATTCCTGTTGTCCCATACAAGTTAATTAGCAATGCAACCTCTATTAACTTTCTCTTGTATGCGTGAGAAATGTATCGACAATTTGAATATTAACATATAGAAACCATAATCGCTTAAAGAAAATAAGCGTTGATCTTCTAATGTGTCTCGGTTTATAAAGCGATTGTCAACGTGATAGATTTTATCAAGAAAAACTATTGAATCTTCCATTTGGGAATTTGCAGGAAGAAAGATTATTTGGGTTATTTTTTGTTGTTTGATATCTGAAATGTGGTTTTCAATTTTGTTACTATTAATACCTTGTTTTTGAAGAACTGAAATATATGTTGTGAGATTTATAATAGGAGCATACATGATTGAGGCAGGAAACATACGAGAATTAGATAAATCCATATCACAAGTGTTTGATAAAATCAAACAGCTAACCTTTTTTACACCTCTTTCGATGTTAGCTAAATCAATTATAGGCATTTTTTTTAAGCCATCTCCTTGAAAAATGACATTCTTGTCAAGCATAGAAGTGTACATCCTTCCATCTATGTTATAAGGGAAAGATTTGAGTTCTGCCAAAAGGGTCTTGTAATTTTCTTCTGACAAATATTTGGGTAGATATTTTTTTAATTCATCTTCTGTAATCATAGCATATCCCAAAAGTGGTCATTAATGACATTTTGAATTTCTTCATCTATAGAAGTTGCTTCCGTTAACATCTTATTTGCAAAAGAATTGATTATCTCAAAATCTTCATGCTCGGGAATATTAACATGAATGGTTTCTGTTGAGATAGGAATATCCTTAATGGAATAATTTGTATAAATATTTATTGGATTGACAGGAGTGTTAATAGACGGTATTATAGCATCATTATATGTTTGCCTACTTGATAAAGAAAGCAATTCTGTGTCTGTTAATGTCATACATGATAAGGCAGACATTAATAGGATATTGGTATTTATGTAAGTCGTTAAACTATTCATTTTCAAAAACAGGTTTTAGACTATTTAGAAAGTCTGGTTTTAACAAAGAGAAAAACAACTTTTTTTCGCATTTATGAGCCATATTTATTTCTTGTTCTATATTAGAAGTGAAATAGTTGTCGGAATATTCACGAGACGTATCAATGTCAATTAATGAGCCTACCATTTCTATAGAATTAGGATGTGGTTTGTAGTTTGCATTATTTACAAATTGTAGGGTGTTCATAAAATTACCATCTTTGACATCTGTCCGTATCAATAAGTTTTCGGATGTGTATTTTTCTGTCATGGAAAAAGACATCGTAAGACCATTGGTAATATCTCCTTTGAAAAAATTAATATATCTATGTCCTATTCTTGATACACGCTTTATTATTCCAGAACTAATAACCTTGTTGATTATTGAAAATGAATGTTTAGAAAAATCGCTCCAACCTATATATGGCATTTTTGAGCTTATGCTCAAAACATCATATCCTATTTGAATTACAAATCTTTCGTTTTCAATTCTGTATAGGGGCTTAAATTTTAAGTTAGGGTCAACCTCCCTAATTTGTTCTGGGATTTGTAAAATGGGCAAATTAATGACATTTCCTCTATACTCTTCTTTTATGAGATTGTATATGATGCCAAAAACTGCGCTTTTGGTAATAGCTGCTTCAAAACGGAACTCAATTAAAGCGTCTATAAGTGGGCATGCTTCTATTCTTATTGGCAACAATCTATCCATAATACAAATTTTAAATTTATTTTCTTGCAAAGTTAGGAATTTCTTTTATTTGTTTCTTGATTTTATGCGCTAAAAAGTTTAAAGTATATTAATCTAATAGCTTCACAAGGTCTTTTTTCATTTCTTCGTCAATATCTCTGTATCGCCTGAAAGCTTTGCTTCCCTCCTTGTGTCCCGATAGTGCGGAAACGAGGTTCGGGTCTTTCACCTTTTTGTAGATATTGCCGATAAAAGTACGCCTTGCCAAATGGCTGCTTGCCACTTCATAAATCGGTCGCTTGACTTCGTTATGCGTTAACGGGTCTAAGATAGTTACGATTCGGTCAACCCCAGCCATTTTGAATATCTTTTTTATGGCATCGTTGTACTTTTGTTCAGATATGAACGGCAGAAGCTTCCCTTTATATTCTTTGTAGTGTTCAAGGATTTCTTTTGCCTTGTCATTAAGGGGAACACGTACCGTAACCGGATTCCCTTCTTTTGTTTTCTTGGGAATGTATTCTATGGCTTCATTGACCACATTAAGTTTGGTCATGCGGTATAGGTCGCTCACTCGACAGCCTATCAGTGTTTGGAATATAAATATATCCCTCTGTATTGCCAATTGTGGAGTGGCAGATAGGTCGGCATTGAAAATTCTGTCCCTTTCTTCAAGTGTTATATAATAAGGTGTACCGTATGTACATTCTTCTATCGGGAATTTGTCGAAAGGTCTGTTTGTGGTACGCTTGTTGTCGAAGCTCCATAGGAAGAAAGTGCGTATCCTTGAAAAGCAGTCAATCAGTGTATTCTTGCTTCTTGGTTGTGGCGTTCTCTTTTCGGGGATGGTTTCATAAATACTCGGATAAAGTTCATAGTATTGGTATTCGTTCTGAAAGAAGTCCCACATATCTCGAAGTGTGTCTGGTGTTACCAAATCCATGTCAAGGATAAAGCCCTTTTGTCCTCTCTTTGTTGCCCTTACATATAGTTCATAACGCAGTAAGGCTCTTTTGACAACCCGGAAATTCTTCTTTCGTACTTCCGACAATGGGTGTTTGTTTAGAAATTCATCGAATAGTTCTCCAATGGTAGGCTTGATAACCACTTCCTCAGGCAGAAAATATTTTTCAGGATGGTAAAATTTATCAAGTGTTGTTTTTAGCCATTCTTTGTCTATTGCTTCCTTTTCTTGTTGATATACCTTCTCAATATAGGTTTTCAACTGGCGTATCTCTTCATTTATATGGGTACGCATTTCTTCATTGCAGACAGCTTTCGTTTTTACACATTCGTCTTTATCATCCCATAGATTGGGATTGATAGCCAACTGAGTAGGAGCAACGGAGTCTAACCGCCTTCCGTTTCTAAAGCGTACATAGATTGTAGCCATGGATTCTGTATCATATCGCTTGGCTGCTTTTTTAATGATAAAGGTTACTTTCATAGACTTGCAGGTTGAATTTTACTCTGCTGCAAATATAGATATTTTCCCCACATTTTCCCCACATCTGCTAAATATTTTGCAATTTGATTAACTTGGATTAAAATTTAATCGGATTGTAATCTATTGAAATATAGTGTAATTGCAGTGTATTTCTGCATTTTTCTTTTTATCTACATTTTCCCCACTTTAATTATTTCAAATGCGGGTCTGGGTACGAAATAAAGAAGCGGGGAAAGTTTTAATGCTTTTCCCGCTTTCTTTTTATACTTATCTTTTATGCTCTTTGCTCATGGGAACAGATATCTGGCAAGAGATAGAAGTACTGAATCAAGAATTTGTGAGGCTTGGTATCAGTCAGTCGGTAGACTATGAAAAGTACTACCTCTATTCGCTTATTACCCATTCTACTGCTATTGAGGGCTCTACACTTACCGAATTGGATACCCAGTTGCTTTTTGATGAGGGGGTAACAGCCAAAGGAAAGCCGTTGGTCTATCATCTGATGAATGAGGATTTGAAGAAGGCATACGAACTCGCCAAAGAAGAAAGTGCACAAAATGCGGAAATTACGCCTGTTTTCTTACAAAAATTGAATGCTGCTCTAATGCGTACTACTGGGAGTGTATATAATGTAATGGGCGGTTCTTTTGATTCTTCTAAAGGTGAATTTCGTTTGTGCGGCGTTACTGCTGGGGTGGGCGGGTGTTCTTATATGAGCTATCCTAAAGTTCCCGCTAAAGTAGAAGAACTTTGTTCTATATTGAGAGAAAAGCAAAAGAATATGGAAACATTTCGGGAACGATATGAATTGAGTTTCAATGCTCATCTCAATTTGGTAACCGTTCATCCGTGGGTAGATGGCAATGGGAGAACGGCTCGTTTGTTGATGAACTATATCCAGTTCTGCCATCATCTTTTTCCGACGAAAATCTTTAAAGAAGATAGGGGCGACTATATTCTTTCTTTGCGGCAGTCGCAAGAAGATGAGAACAGTCAGCCTTTCTTGGACTTTATGGCAGCGCAGCTGAAAAAATCATTTGCGTCAGAGATTGAGAAATACAATACTGGACGTAAAAAAGGTTTTAATCTCATGTTTTGAAAAGCGACGATTCCTTCCTGATAAGCTCATATAGGCATTAGCTGATTGTGCTGTATCATCCTTTTGTATTGGGTTATTCTCAAAATATTCTCTTCTCGGCATTAAATACAAAATAATGGGTGTAAAATGCAAATTTATTTCGTAGATACTGTTTTCGCATTTATTTTTTTCTAAATTTGCAGTAGCTGGAATCTTATCTAACTATTTAATTATTAAATGTTTGCCAATTATGACAAAACATGTTCCTCTTTTTTTACCTCTCGGAAGTATTCGGTTACTGACGATATTCTTCTCTTTTTGTATAATCTTTGTTCATCCGGCATTGGCTGACAAAATGGCTGAAAGCCCCGAACTTTTCGATACTGCTTTCACCTTGCAGGAAAGGCTTGATATTCCCGACGGGTTTGTTCAAAGAGAGATGGTCTATATTTCCATTCTTTTAGGTACATTGGTGCTGTGCCTCTTCTTTTTCTTCATGCAGAGGCGGATGAAGAAATTGAGGGAAAGGGACCGGGAGAGGTATCTGCAACTGTTGGAAGGCATTCTTGATAATCTTCCCATTGCGGCAAAAGTGAAGGATGTGAATGATGGGATGCGCTATACTTTTTGGAATAAAAAGGCAGAGGAACTCTTTGAATGTTCGGCCAGAGAGGCTATAGGCAAGACGGATTTTGAAACAATGCCAGAGGCTGCGGCTTTAATTAGGAAGGAGGATGAAGAGTTGGTCAAGACGGGGATTCCACAAGAAGGTATACGACGTTTTTTTACCAAGAAGAACGAGGAGCGGTTTACCTTCCAGAACAATAATTTTATAAAGCTTTCTGATGGTCGCAAGTGGATTGTTTATACTGCTTGGGACATTACTGATTTGAAAATCATGGAGCGCAAGCTACGTCTGGCCAAAGAGGAGGCTGAGGAGTCCAACCGGATAAAATCGGCTTTCCTGGCCAATATGAGTCATGAGATACGTACTCCGCTCAATGCAATAGTTGGTTTTTCGAGTATTTTGGCCACGGAAGTGTCTGAGGAAGAACGGGTGGAGTATCTCGATATTATAGAGCGGAATAATGAACTGCTGTTGCAGCTCATCAATGACATTCTGGATTTGTCGAAGATAGAAGCCGGTACATTGGAGTATGTCTATGCTAACGTGGATATCAATAAAATGGTGTCCGAGATAGAGCAGGCTACAAGTATCAGGCTGACCAATAAAGACGTGCGTCTGGTCACGGTTACGCCATTGCCCGGTTTGCTGCTGTATACCGATCAGCGCAGAATTACTCAGGTATTCAATAACTTCATCAGTAATGCGCTGAAGTTTACTGCTGCCGGTAGTATTACCATTGGTTACGGAATGCCCGAAAATAGCTATATCCGTTTTTATGTCACCGATACCGGGACGGGGATATCATCTGAGAATGCGCAGGGGATTTTTAACCGCTTTGTGAAGCTGGATTCCTTTAAGCAAGGTACCGGACTGGGACTGGCCATTTCGCAAAACATTGTGAAGGAACTGAAAGGAGAGATAGGGGTGGAGTCACAGTTGAGCAAGGGCTCCACTTTCTGGTTCACGTTGCCTTTTTATAAGATGGACGCGCACCGTTCTATCTTTCCTTGATGCTGCAAGCTCAATCCAATGAAGGGACATCGATTGTCTGGCTTTCCTCGTTCCAGTTGTCAAGGGTGAATTCTCCGGATGATTCTTCGGAAAAGATGTCTCCCAGAGTGAGGGTCAGGGTCAGTTTGGAGTTTGCTTCCAAAGGTCCGTTCAATGTTTGCTTGAAACTTTTCACGTTTCCATTTTTCAGTATGATGCTCATCTGGAATTCCGGTTTCCCGAAAGAAGGGAAGAGCATGACGGTGGCGTTGCTCATTTGTGTACCGTCGACGGAACGGACCAGAGGGAAGGCTACTGTGCGTGGGCTTCCTTGAGGAGCGGCGGTGTAGAAATTCAGTTCTCCAGCAATATTGGTGATGCGCACCACCATGCTGTCGATGCTCGAACTGAGGATGCCGTTGTTCTTGTCCTTGATGATTACTTTCAGTCCGGTCACTACCCGTTTGAGGGATGCTTTCAGGTCCTCACTTCCAATGTTGGCAGGCTGGACGGCGTGTACCAGGTCGAATACCGGATAATAGGTTGTGTCCGCTTCCATTTTGAATAGGGAGAAGTGTTGCCGGGACATGTCTTCGCCTAAGATGTAGACCGGGTCCCTCATGAGAGGATGTGCATAAATCGGCTCCTCGTATTTAGGGGTTCCCCAATAAATCATGTTATAGAGACCTGCGGGTAAGGATAACTCTCGATTGACGCCATCGTTATAGAAAGCTCCGTCTTTAACTTGGTAGTAACCGTAAAAAGGTGTCAGCTTCCGGTTTATGTAGTTTCCATAATAAATAGAGGTGCCCGCCTTGCAGGGCATGATGGTCAGTATGCCGGTCAGCGGGCTTTGTCCGCTTTCTGTGGACACGTCCATCAAAAGTCGTGGTGATACCAACTCACTGCTTTTTTCTATCTGGGGCGGATTGTCATCGGCGCAGCTTGCCACGATTGCGGCAAGTACTGCAAATACTACTAATTTTTTCATTATCTGTTAAGCTTTAGGTTGTTCTTCCTTGAGAACGTTTTTAGAAAGAAATGGTTCTTTGTACTCCGGAGAAAGTATATTGGGGATGGAAAAGTGAGGTGAAACCAATTCCGGTATTGAGGGGAATGGGAAGAATAGCCCCTCTTCAAAAGGCTTAGAGAAGGGACGGAAAACAAATTATACCTTTTTTAGTAACATTTTAGAAGCCTTGATTAACGAAATCATATACTCTTCGTAACAATTTCTCGACATTCTTTTCTTGTTCCTCCATACATTTGCATCCGAGTTCTTTGGTATTAATTGAAGAACACAATGAATCTTTGATATTAACCATTAAATAATGTACAATGAGAAAAACATTCTTGGAAAAGTGCATAAATCTGCGTTTATGCCGTGTTGCATTGGTACTTTTTTTTCTTGTACCTGCAATCAGTAGCCTGCAGGCTAATCCTTCTCAAAACAAGACCATTTCGGGTGTTGTGACATCGGCTACGGATAGTGAGCCGTTGATAGGTGTCAGCGTGCAGGTGAGAGAAACCGCTACGGGTGGAATTACCGACATTGATGGCCGGTATTCGGTAAGTGCCCAACAAGGACAGACACTGGTGTTTTCTTACATCGGTTATCAATCACAGGAAATCAAGGTAGGTACTTCTTCCGTCATCAATGTGGTGCTGAAGGAGGACACGGAAATGTTGGATGAAGTGGTTGTAGTGGGCTATGGTGTCCAGAAGAAGAAATTGGTGACGGGTGCCACTGTTCAGGTGAAGGGTGACGAAATAGCCAAGATGAATACAACCAATCCCTTGCAGGCTATGCAGGGACAGACACCGGGTGTAAGTATTGCTTCGACTTCCGGTCAACCGGGTGCTGACATGAAAGTGAGTATCCGTGGTCTTGGTACCGTGGGAAATAGTGCTCCTCTTTATCTGATTGATGGTGTGGGTGGTGATATTTCTACTTTGAATCCTGCCGATATTGAAAGTATAGATGTACTGAAAGATGCGGCTAGTGCGGCTATCTACGGTTCGGCCGGTGCTAATGGTGTAGTGCTTATTACTACCAAGCAAGGGCGCGAAGGTAAAGCGCAGATTAGTTTCGATGCTTATTATGGAATACAGAATGTAGCTCGTAAGGCTAATATGCTGAATGCAAAAGAGTATATGGCCATTATGGATGAGCAGGCTTTGAATAGCGGACTTTCGGCTTACGATTGGAGCCAATACCAGTCTATTTACGATGCCAATGGCAATGTGTATGATACGGATTGGGTAGATACTATGTTCAAAGATAATGCCACAACGGAGAGCTATACGCTGGGTGTCACTGGTGGAAGCGCAACTTCCACTTATGCCCTTTCGTTAGGATATATGAGTCAGGAAGGTATTGTCGGCGGTTCGGATGTGTCTAACTATTCGCGTTACAATTTCCGTGTGAACAGCGAGCACAAACTTTTCAAGGATATTTTGAAAGTGGGCGAGCAGGTGAGTTTTGTATATAAGATGAATAACGGTATCAGTGTAGGCAACCAATATAATAATACCTTACGCGGTGCATTCGGAACATCGCCTATCGCTCCTGTCTATAGCGATAATAATCTTTATGATTCGCCTTACAATGACACCAGTACCAGTGACTGGAATAAAGGTGATGGAAACCCTTATGGTTTAATGATGACCGACAGCAACAATGAGAACAAAACGGCTACTTTTTCCGGTAATGTTTATGCTGAATTGCAGCCTGTCAAGAATTTGAAGATAAAGTCTGTATTCGGTGTGGTTTATGGTTCCAGCGAATACCGTAGTTTCAAGCCTCTCTACAAGTTCAGCCAATATATATATAATGAAGAACGTACTACCGTATCTCAAAATGCCAATCACTCTTTGGGTATGACATGGACCAATACGGCTTCTTATGACTGGACTATGGGAGAACATTCGTTCAACGCCTTGCTGGGTATGGAAGCCTATCGTTACGAGGGCACTTATATCGAAGCTAAAAATGGTATGTTGAAAGAAGGTTTTGATGATTGGGAGCATGCTTTTGTGGGCAACGGAACGGCCTCCGATTCGACCAACGGCTTGGGTGCCAGTGGCAATCCGCATACCGAGAGCCGCAAGGTGTCCTATTTCGGCCGATTGGGTTGGAACTGGAAAGAAACTTATATGGTCAATGCTACTTTGCGTGCAGACGGTTCGAGCAACTTTGCCAAAGGCAACCGTTTTGGTTACTTCCCTTCGGTATCGGCAGGATGGACCATTACTAACGAAAAATTCATGGAAAGTACGCAAAACTGGCTCGACTTCCTGAAAATACGTGCCAGCTGGGGACAAGTGGGTAATGCCAACATTGACGCATTCCAATATCTGGCTCCTATCAAGAGTACCAATACACACTATCTTTTCGGCAGCGGTTACGGCGACTCGGATGCTGCGGCACAGCTCGGAACCAACTGGGGAGCTTACCCTAGTCGTCTGGCTAATGCTGACATCAAGTGGGAGACTTCACAGCAGACCAATATCGGTCTTGATGCCCGATTCCTCAACAGTCGCCTGGGTGTTAATTTCGATTTCTACATTAAAGATACTAAAGACTGGCTCGTGGTGGCTCCTATTCTTGCTACTGCCGGAGCAGGTGCTCCTTATATTAATGGCGGTGGAGTGAAAAACACCGGTGTGGAACTCAATCTTACTTGGAATGACCAAATAGGCAAAGACTTTAGTTACAATATCGGTATCAACGGTGCCTACAATAAGAATAAGGTCGGAGAGATTCCTAACGACGATGGTATCATTCATGGCTCTACCAACCAGTTGTATGACAATACTCCTGAATTCTATCGTGCCGAGAATGGTAAGCCTATCGGTTATTTCTATGGTTTCAAGACAGCAGGCATATTCCAAAACAATCAAGAAATAGAGGATTGGATTAAGGCTGGTAACGGTGTGCTGCAAGCTGACGTACAACCAGGTGACGTGAAGTTTGTGGACATCAACCATGACGGACGGGTGAACGAGCTTGACAAGACCGATCTTGGTAACGGTATTCCTGATTTCACTATGGGCTTCAATCTCGGTTTCAACTGGAAAGGACTTGATTTCTCTGTAGTGGCCAACGGTGCTTTCGGACAGCAGATTGTCCAGAGCTATCGTAACCATACCTCCAAGCAAGCCAATTATACTACTGCAATTTTAGGACGTTGGACAGGAGAGGGAACCAGCAATCGCATACCTCGTGTCACAGACCAGAATCTCAACTGGCAGTTCTCAGACCTCTATGTGCAGGATGGTGATTACCTGCGAATCAGTAACATTACTTTGGGCTACGACTTTGCCAAGCTACTGAGATGTAAGGTCATCAGCCAGTGCCGTATCTATGCTCAGGTACAGAATGCGTTCACATTTACCAAATATGACGGCATGGATCCGGAAATAGGTTATGGTCCCGAAGGAGATAACGGACAAGGTTGGGTATCGGGCGTTGATTTAGGTTATTACCCCCGTCCCCGTACCGTATTGTTTGGTGTTAACTTGAAATTTTAAAATATAGACTGATATGAAGAAAAACAAAAATATATTTATGGCAAGTGTCCTGCTCCTGAGTTTGGGACTGGCTTCGTGTACCGACAGTTTTCTCGATGTTACGTCGAAGACTGAATCTTCAACCGGTACATTCTATAAGACTGAAAAAGATGCTTATCGTGCTCTGATAGGTTGTTATGATGGTTGGCGCCAGACTTCATCAGCCATGATGGTAGGGTTTTATATGGCTTCCGAGGTGATGAGTGCCGAGTGTTTTGGCGCTACCGGAAATGCCGATGGACGTGGCTATCAGGCCATTGACCGTTTTGACATCTCCCAATCGCCGGCTGACCTCAACCTATACGAAGGTGACTGGAAAAATTATTATGCGGGCGTCTATCGTTGCAACGAGCTGATAGCTCATGAAGAGCAGATTGTATGGAATGAATCGGATAGCAAACGTGGTATCTATATGGGCGAATGTCGTACGTTGCGTGCATTGCTTTATCTGGATATGGTTCGTTTATGGGGGAATATCCCACTCTTTCTGGAACCGGTAAACGAAAATCGCGCTCCTTCACCTGCCAAAGAGGTGTTCAGTGCCATATTTACTGACTTAAAATATGCTATCGAGAATATTCCCGGTGACGCTTATCCCAAGGCCGACTATACCAAGAACGACGGACATATTACAAAATATGCCGCCGAGGCTTTGCTGGCACGTGCCTATCTTTTCTATACCGGATATTACGGTGAAGAACCTGTAGAGGTGACTCGTGCCGAAGCTTTGGCTGCTGTAGAAGACGTAATCGCTTCAGGAGAATATGGTTTGGTACCGCAATTCAAGAATTTATGGCCGGCTTCTTCTGCAAAAGTGGCCGAAAAAGGAGACTATGAAACTTTGAAGGGTACATATGCCGGTGATGGAAACAAGGAAACCATTCTTGCGTTGAAATTTACCGCTACTCAGGATTATAACGGGAATAATGACTCCAACCGTTGGCAGGTGATGTTGGGTATGCGCCAGCTTAATGCTGCTCCCTATTGCAAGGGATGGGGCGCATTGACGGTAAATCCTGATTTTGTGGAAGCGTTTCCCACTGGTGACCTCCGCCGTTCGGCTTCTATCATTGATTTGGTAGGGGAAGGAATCACCGGTTCGGCCGACTTTACCACCAGTTTTAATGACTGGCGTGAATATACCGGCTATGCTGTGAAGAAGTATGCTCCCCTTTGCTATGCCGATGGAAGCCATGCCGGTAAGCAGGATGGTAGCGGTGACTTCCAGACACAGAACCGCCAAGACTACGTTATTATCCGTTATGCCGACGTATTGTTGATGGCCGCAGAACTGGGTAGCCCCAATGCGCAAACTTATTTCGACCAAGTGCGTAAGCGTGCTTATCAGGTTGATGACAACGGAACAGTATCGGCCAACTATCAAGCTAAGAGTGTGTCTCAACAAGCTATTATGGAAGAACGTCGTCTTGAATTTGCTTTTGAAAGCATTAATTATTGGGATCTCCTGCGTCAAGGTATAGACGTGGCAGCCGAGAAGCTCGCCTTGAATGGTGTCAAGGTGAAGAGTGGAGGCGCTGATGATGCAATAACCATACGGGTCGACCGTGTGAAAGCCACCAAAGGCTTGAGCCAGATTCCTTATAATCAAATTAACCTTTCACAGAGTGTACTTGTGCAGAATCCCGGATGGTGAGTACCATTAATAGAGTAAATAAAAAATAAAAACAATAAGATATGAGACTTAAATCATTCTTTTCCATATTGGCAGGAGCGGCTTTGATATTTTCCGCTTGCTCGCCCGAAGAGTACGAGATGGGGGCAAAAACCTATGTTTCCGATGATTTGGTGGAAGGTATCGCCTATACGGTGACCCCTGATGCCAATGATCCTAATACGATTCATCTGACTTCGCTCATCAAGGGAGCCACTCCCTTGTGGGTCACTCCAAGCGGTCCTTCTCAAAAGACCACTCTTGACTTGGCACTTCCTTTTGCCGGAGAATATAGCGTGACTTTCGGCGCTTCCACACCGGCAGGTCCGGTATATGGCGAACCATATACCTTCAAGGTAGAGACCAATAACTTTGCCATGCTCGAAGACCCTATCTGGGCTAACCTTGCAGGTGGAGTGGGCAAGAGCCGTAAGTGGGTTCCCATTGACAAGAACTTTGGTATTGGCCGTTGTTCGGGACCGGTGATGTACATGAGCCACACTGATGTGAAAAATGATGGAAGCAATATTACCGACCTTATGATTGGTAGCGCCAATTGGGCTCCCAACTGGGATCCGGGTATCCAATCGTGGCTCATTCCGGCAGACGACCCCTATTTCCAGTCGTACATCACTTTCGGCCTGGATGCTGTGAAAGGCTGTACGGTGGAACTTCATCGGGTGGCTGCTTCGGGCACGACGGATGCCACCGGAACTTTCAACTTGAATGTGTCTGACCCGAAACGCCCTGTCATATCTTTCTATGGCGGTACCTATTCATTGCATAACGAGGGTTTTGATGATGTCTGTTCCAACTATACCAACGACATCAAGATTATAGAATGTACTCCTTATCTGCTGCAGGTAGCTACGATGCGTACCAATAGCGAAGGTCCGTGGTGGCTGGTGTGGAACTTCATTTCCGAAGAGGCTTATAATGACCCCAGTATCATACCGACTGAAGATCCGGGTTTGCTTCAGCCTGCCGAAGTACAACAGCCTGCCATTGAAGATTTGGCAACCAAACTGTTCACTACTGAAATCAACGGTGTCACCTATGTGGGCAATGAGGCACGCTTCCTCATCAATGATGAAGAACCTTATGACTGGACATGGTGGAATGGTGGCTCTGCTGCTTGGGAAAGCGTAGTGAAGGGACAGTACGGTTCTTCATGGGCACCTGTGGCCGATGCTTCCATTGCCGACTATGAGCTGGTATTGAGCAGCACGGCCGATGGCTACAAATGGGATGACGGTACCAATGCCGGTAAGCTTGCCATTGAAGACGGCAAATTGAAATTTATGGATGCCGACGGCAATCCGGTTGAGATAACCGTCCTCACCGCTACCGGTGATAAGCGCACGGTGGAAGTGAAGGGAAGCGAGTTTACCGTAATGGCTTGCGATGTCACCAGCTCTTTCCAGATGGGTGTGCCTGCAACGACCAATGACAAGGGAGCCGTGGATTCTTATCTTTGTGCCAACCTCAACTACAAACCTATCGCTACCGGACCTACCGGGCCTACTGAAATCAAGGTAGACAACAGCAAGGTACAAATTCTTTTCGGTGACGGAAATCCCGATCGTTTGCGCTTGCAGTTCTACAATCCTTGGGGCGGTGGTGACGCGGGATGGCCGATCGACATCACGAAGGTGAAGTTGAAAAAGAACCAGACGCTGAAGATACAGTACAAAGTGCTGAGTGGAATCACTTGGAACGAGGGCGCGACTCCTAAGACCGTGATTATGGACAATAACATCGGAAATGCTTGGGAAGATGACTGCTACAACCTGGCTCATGCCGTGGCCTTTGATACTGCCGAAGGAGCTGTACAGACTGTGTCCGTGACCAATACCACCGGTGCCACTGTGACTTACGAAGGAAGCAGTTGTATCTGTATCGGTATCCAGAATAAGGGACTTGCTACTGTGGCTGCCACCGAAGACGGACAGCCGGATGTGAAGGTTGAGATAATTTCGATGACCATTGAATAACCACTTAAATGAATTTAGTATATATGAAGACAAAGATATATTTAGGAATACTTTCACTTGTACTGGGTCTTTCGCTGGCTTCGTGCAGTGAAGATGACGACTATACTATCCACACCACCCCGATTCTGAACGAATCGTCGGTGGTGACGGGGTCGTCCGATGTGACCGCCACTACCGCTACACTCCATGCCACGCTCTCCGGGTTGGATGGCATGGATGCCGGAAGCTATAAGACCGGCTTCTTCTATGGTTTTGCGCAAGACAACCTGCCCGAGGACGTGCAGGCTGCTTATGACGGCAGCGCCTTCAGTGCTCAGTTGAACGGGTTGAACAATAACTCTACGCTCTATTATCAGGCTTATGTATGCTTGCAGGGTAAGGTGTATTACAAAGGTGAGGTGAAAAGCTTGCTCACCACCGATGCCAAGGTGGCTACTGCCGATGCCGCATCTGTCGACTTCGCCTCGGCTGTATTGGGTGGGACATTGACCGATGCTACGGCCGATGCTACTTGTGGTGTTGTTATCTCTACTTCATCCGATGTAGAAGCGGTTCGTGCAGGCCTTATAGTGAAGAGTGAGGAACTTAAGGACAGCTATTCATTCGTCCATGAAGGGTTGGTGCCCGAAACGCAATACTATTATGCGGCTTACCTCAATCTGGGTAGCGGCATTGTGTATGGTGAGGTGAAGAGCTTCACTACTCCTGCCTATGACTTCGATCTCGACAATGACCTTGTCGACCTGGGACTCTCCGTGAAGTGGGCTCGCTTCAATGTGGGTGCCAAGAGCGAGACTGGACTGGGTGGCCTTTTCGGATTCGGTGACCTGACCGGATGCAACAATAGCATCGACCCTGCCGACTATGCTTCGGCCGATACTTATAAAACGGCTTCCGACTTGGCTTTCCGTGCATTTCAAGGGCGTGCCACACTGCCTACTGCCGATGATTTCGAGGAACTCTTCACGTTGTGCCAGAAAGAGTGGACTGAGCAGAATGGAGTGACAGGTTTCAAGTTCACCGGTCCTAATGGTAATTCCATCTTCCTGCCTGCAGCCGGTACGCGTGTGGCAAACGATGTGACGGCGCTGGGTACTGAAGGATATTACCTCACCGGTACTGTCAACTCTTCCAATACAGAATTTGCGGTAGGTTACCAGTTTGCAGCTTCTGTCAATCACCGTATCACTGCCGCAGTTTATCAAGGTATGGCTGTACGCGCTGTTTCCACAGCCAAGAACGTACCGTTCAACAAGGCTCTGCTCTATCAGAAGTGGTATCTTGACAATGGCCAGGACGGTAAGCAGCACGTGTTTGAAGGACCTTTCACGCAGTGGGGTGTTACGGACAACTGGAGCACAGTTTCCAACGGACAACCCAACATTGAACAGCAGATTCATTGGGAGATGGGTACGGATAATGGCTGGATAGGTTATACTTACGGAAAGGACTATGGTTATATGGAGCTCAAGGAGGACGGTACGGTGAATATTCATCGTATTGCCGAAGACGGTACCGTGACCGATGAAACCGGTAAGTTTACGATTGACGAGGCGAATAAAGTGATTGACATCGACATAGATGTGCTTTGTGCCAATACTTGGATTGGCACGAAGAGTGGTAAGCTGAACATTCTGTCGTTGACTGCCGACGGCTTGCAGATTGCCCTGCCCGATGGCGACTATGGCTATTCGTTGAACTATTACAGCCAGGCCAAGGCCGATGCCGATGCGCAGGTTCCTGTATTGCTCAATATCGCCGATTCATCATGGGCAGGAAGTTGGGATGCACTGCTTGTAGCCATTTCACCCGAAGACTTGGCTGGACAGCACACGTTTGTTTTCGAGGGAACTTGTACCGATGCTATGGTGTTTACGCTTGACTTTGCCGGTATGGCGAAGCGCTATCCCAATTCGTTTGTACGCATTGACGACATCAAGCTGGACGGTACTTCCATCCGGTTTGATGCCAACCGCTTCTATTATGGCGACATTGAAGGAAACGGCAAGTACCGTGTTCAGTTGTTCAATGCTTATGGGGCGGGTTCTGTAGGCAATGCTGTTCCTCTCAGTCCGTTCAGCAATGTAGAAAATCAAGGTACCGAGCCTGCCATCCATTTCAAGGAGAAGCTTGAGATTGTCTGCACCGTCATTACCGACGGTACCGGTGCAGGTATTTATACGCCCAATCTGGTTACTGTCAATCCGGATTGGGGAAGTGCATGGGGATATAACGCAGGAGCTACGTTCGAGGTGAAATACGAGAACTTCCAGTACAGCCTTGTGGCTTCTCAGTTCGACATTAAGTACGAATCTGCCGACTATGCGGCAGGTTCCATCATGACCTTCGTTGAAGTGGCTGACATTTACAAGTATTTCCCCGGTTTACATGCCACACTTGACAACCTCTATCTGGATGGCAAGGAAGTGACATTTGATGCATCCAAAGTGCTCGATGCCAATGAATCCCCGAAGTATCGTCTGGAACTTTGGAATTGCTATGGGGCAACAAAGGATAAAGGGTGCGCTTTCGGTACTCCTGATGGTGATGTTATCAAGGAACTTGGTTTCAGCAGTTCTATGGAAGTGAAGTTCACGTTCCACACTCTTTTCGCTGTTCCTGAATGGTAAGAGGGATAGACGGAAATATACTGGTTAGATAGGAAATCCGGGATGCAGGCCATCCCGGATTTTTTGTTTTGCCCTCACCGGTGTGCATCGTTCTGATATAGATTGAAGAACCATAGAGAGAATAAAATAAAGGAGGTGGTCCGTAAGGCGGCGCTTTGATAGCTCTTTGCCTTGTACTTTGTTCGGACGGGATGGGTACTTATTGCGATAAACATAGTGATTTTATGGTATCTCCACTAAAGTGGTCCGCCTTGTTCATAGTAGTGAACAAATCAGCCCACTTAGGTGAACAAACTTGTTCACCTAAGTGGGCCGTTCATGAATCTTTGTACTGAACCGGACAGACAAAAGGGCGGAAGCGGAGAAAAGCAGGGGCTTTCTCTAAGATTGGCTGCTATTTTCCTTCGTAATCAAAGTATTCAAAGTCTGCATATGCTTTTGAGGTTTGAGAACCGGAGACGGCATACAATCCCAGCATGATTCCCGTAAAGCCACCGGCAGTTTCTGTACTGATATAGCGCGTATTCATTCGGCCCAGTTCTTTGAAGTCCTTTCCGTTTGTGGCATACTCGAACGAATAGATTTCGTTGCTGCCTTTTACACGGAGTTGTACTTTCCCCTGGGGCAGAATAACTTCCTTTTCCGTATGGGTCAATTCATTCAATTGGTAGCGCAATACTACAGCTTGTTTCCCGTCTGCCAATTGCTTGACTAATAAATCGTAATGGGACGATTCGAACATGTAGACCGTCAGGCCGGCTTCGTCGCCACTGGCGGCTTTTTTCAGTTGCATGGAAGTGGTGGCTGTGAAGTCGATATGTTCTTGCCGGCGGCCGGCAAAAGTAGGACTGCCTTTCCCGTTGTTCAGGTTTACGGGGGTTGCTTTCAGACGGAGGTTACCGGAAGCAAAGGTATAGTTTTCCGGATGATAGTTTCTGATATGAACCCATTCGGGACCTAATTTGCCGTTTTTGAAATCGGTGCGTGCAGGCTTGGGGGCAAGAGGATATTGCGGTAGGGTTGGCACATCCATTTGCAGGGCTATTGTGCCATCTCCGTTTACTACCGGCCAGGCATTCTTGTCCCAGCGCACGGGAGCAAGGAACGTTTCGCGTCCCAGCAGGTGATGGTTGCCGCTTTGCGGACGGAAAGCGAGACACACCATCCACCACGAACCGTCAGGGGCTTGTATCAGGTCGGCATGGCCGGTTCCTTGTATCGGGCTGTTTTGTGCATTCTTGTTGATGTGGGTCAGGATGGGATTGGCGGGGTTCTCTTCGTACGGGCCGTCTATATCGCGGCTACGGGCTATTGTCACTTTGTGGCCGTATTCCGTGCCGCCTTCGGAAATCAGCAGATAATACCATCCGTCTTTCTTGTAAATATGCGGCCCTTCAGGGTGCCGTCCGCCCGTGCCGTTCCAGATGCGTTTGGACTCGTTGAGTTGTTCGCCGGTTTTGGGGTTGATTTCGCACAGATAGATACCTACGCCCGGATTGCTGACGAGGTAACACTTGCCGTCTTCAAAATAGAGGGACGGGTCTATACCGCCTTGCTTGAGCCATACGGGTTCTGACCATTCGCCACGCGGGTCGGTAGTGTGTACAAGGAAGTTGCCTTTGTCGGACACGTTGGTGGTAATCATGTAGAATGTACCGCTGTTGTAGCGGATGGTAGGTGCATAGATTCCTCCCCATGGGCCGGCGTCGTGAAGCGGCAGTTGTGAGGGGCGCGTCAGGCAGTGTCCGATTTGTTCCCAGTTGATGAGGTCTTTGCTGTGGAACAACGGTACGCCCGGGAAATATTGGAAACTACTGTTGACCAGATAAAAGTCATCTCCTGCGCGGCAGATACTCGGGTCGGGATGGAAACCGGGAATAACGGGATTTTGATAACTTTGCCGGTTTTGTGAAAAGCAGGACAGGCTGAGCGCCAGTCCTAAAAGTAACATCATCTTTCTCATAAATACATTGTATTTTAAATAGTTTATCAGATATATGAATCAGGGTAGTTGAAGGAAGTGTTTATACACAAACATAAAGTATTCTTTCGGTTCAAGCAAGCCGGATGTGTCTGATGTCATTCAATGATAACTTTTGAGCCCTATTCGGAAACAAATGATACCGTTGCAGATAACATGGCATCGGTGTGTTTTCCGCCTTTTCCGCTACTTTTGCTCTCACTGATTTAACCATTATTTTTAATACGTAAAGACATGATGAAGAATATCATTGAAAAATTCCAAATTTGCCTGGTGCTGTCGGCACTGCTTTTCTCTTCTTTCGTTGCCGCATGTTCCGGCAATGATGATACTGTGACTCCAGAAATAACGATTCCCGCGAACATTCTGACGGATGGAATGACTTTCTCCAAGACCGGAGGAACAAGTACGCTGAACATCAAGTCGAACGTTGCATTGGAAGTTACCAGCAGTGCACCGGAGTGGTGTAAGGTTACTGCCGAAAGTTCTGCTTCGAGTAGTATTTTGAAGTATACCGTTATGGCAGAAGCCAATACGGACACGAGTGACCGTGAAGCCAAGGTAACGGTGAAAGCCGGAGGCAGCGAAGTAGGGAGCTTCACAGTGAAACAAACGGCTGCGGACGGATTAATCATATCCAACTCTACCTCTTTCGACCTGCCAGCTGCGGGAGGAGATGTTTCTGTGGTGGTGGAAACCAATGGTGACGTACAAGCCGTTTCCGATGTTTCTTGGATAAAGGCGGTCAATACCCGTGCCATGGAAGACAAGATTTTCAAGTTTACCGTCTCTCCCAATCCTTTGGGAGCGCGCGAAGGCCATATCTCTTTTACTTTGGGTAGCCTGACGGAGACTGTGACCGTAAAGCAGGGTGCGGGCGAAACCGGCAATATGGAAAGCGATGCCAGGACACTTGCCGCCAAGATGTATGCAGGTATCAATATCGGCAACACGCTGGAAGCTTGTGATAACAAGAACAAGATAGCGGGCGAAACGTTATGGGGAAATCCTAAAGTAAGCGAGGCATATGTCAAAGGGCTGAAGGCATTGGGATTTAATGCGGTACGCATCCCTTGTGCGTGGGATTATTACATTGTGAATCCATCGACCTATGAGATAGATGCTGCATGGCTCGACCGTGTGAGCGAAGTGGTGGGTTACTGTGTAGCCAATGATATGTATGCCATTGTCAATATCCATTGGGATGGCGGTTGGCTCGAAGAGAGTATCACTCATGGTTACAGCAGCGAAGTAGATGCCAAGCAGAAAGCTATCTGGACACAGATTGCCAATAAACTGAATGCTTATGACGAACACCTGCTCTTTGCCGGATGTAACGAACCCGGACAGCAAGACCAGGGGAACGTTGGGACATCGGCCATAGATGCCATTCTGAAATATGAACAGACCTTCATAGATGCCGTGCGTGCCACCGGAGGAAATAATGCGAGCCGTTGTCTGATTGTGCAAGGCCCTTATACCAATATTGACAAGACGGTGAATGACTATACGATGCCCAAGGATGAAGTACCCGACCGTCTGATGGTGGAAGTTCACTTCTATGATCCTTATCAGTTCACCATGATGAACCATGACGAAACCTGGAGCAATGTATTCCTTTATTGGGGTAAGGACAATCATGTGTCCGGCTCCATTCACAATGCCACCGCTAACGAAGAAGATTATGTGAAGCAACAGTTCCAGAAGATGAAGAAGGCCTATGCAGATAAGGGAATTCCTGTGATTGTGGGTGAATACAGCGCCATGAAGCGTACAAAAGAAGACAAGATAGAGGGTACTGCCGAACCTGCCTATCCCGACATTGACCAGGAGATGCACAACAAGAGCCGCGCCTATTGGAATGAGGTAGTCACCCGCGAGGCGAAAAACCACGGTTGCGTCCCCTTCTATTGGGAAACCGGCGGTGACATGAACCGTGGTACGGGTACGGCGAAGGAGGCTTATGCCATTGAGGGCATCATGAAGGGAGCCGCAGCCGGTCAATACCCTTATTGATTGAGTGGTGGATAGAATAAAAGACAGTTTTTAAAAGTATCATACAAATAGGTTTTATAGGTTACAAGGATTGTTGATATAGTTTTTTTGATTGGTTACGGAGAAGTATGTCCGCGAGGGATATGCTTCTCCTTCTTTAAAAATCCTTGCCTTTTCTTGCTTTTCTGTTCGTTTTTCACTTCATTTGCAATAAAAATAACTTCCCTTAGCTCTGATAGTATGAAAAGACTGCAACTACTGCTCTTGTGGGTTTGGATGGTATGTTTCTCTGCTGCTTCACACGACTACATGTTTAAACATTTGGAAGTGAAAGACGGACTTTCCAATAATCAGGTTAATGCTATTTATAAAGATTCAAACGGATTCATGTGGTTTGGTACAGCTTCGGGGCTGAACCGCTATGATGGTTACAATATAAAGATTTATCGCAGCCAGAAAGATGACGAGAAATCTCTTCCCGATAGTTATGTCGAGGATATACAAGAAGATGCGTCCGGTAATTTGTGGATACGTACGGGAAGTGGGTATGCCATTTACAACTCGGCTTCCGATGTTTTTGACCGTAATGTGGAAGCTTGGATGTGGAACGTCGGTCTGACCGGAAATCCTTCGCTTATCTATATTGATAAGGAAAAGACTTTCTGGATCTATATTAATGGTAAAGGTGTTTACAGCTATAGAGAAGGACAGAAAAATGCCGTGGCAGTAAAGGAGGCGGATGAACTGCTTGCGAAAGCCGAAGTGTCCGACATGAAAGAATGCGGCGAAGGAATCCTGTTGGTTTTGAGTAACGGTATCTTGGTTTGTATAGATGAGGAAAAGCAAAATATCAAGTGGACCAATCCGGACATTGCCGAAGATTGCAGGGAAGTAAAGAATGCTACCTTTGATTTGTTTGTCGACCATAGTGGGCGGGCGTGGATATTCAGTGTGGAGGGGATGTGGATTTATAGCCTTTCTCGGAAGGTTTGGGAACAGCGTTCTCCCCGAACGGACACCTACAATACCGTACGTGCAGTGGCACAGGATAAATACGGATGTATATGGGTAGGCAGGGATCAGGATGGCGTTGAATTGATAGAACCGGCGGGACGGAAAATCCGTCTGGCGAACGATCCTAATAACGGGCGTACTCTGTCCAACAATACAATAACGGCTCTTTATGAAGATGAGGCCGGTACGATGTGGGTGGGAACCTACAAGAAGGGTGTCTCTTTCTATAATGAAAGTGTCTTCAAATTCGGCATTGCCGATGTAGGCGACATCAATTGTGTGGAGGACGGAGGCGGTGATATCGTATGGGTGGGGACCAACGACCGCGGGTTGATTCGCTGGAATAGCGTGACGGATGAACGTATGTTTTTTTCGCATACGGCAGATCCCCGCTCTATCTCGAGTGATGTCATAGTCTGCCTTCTTCGGGACAGTAGCGGCAGAGTGTGGGCTGGTACTTTCTGGGGCGGACTGAATTGCTATGATGGAAACCGCTTTATCCATTACCGGTCCCGTAAGGGAGACAGTAACTCGCTGGTCTATGACAATGTATGGGCATTGGCAGAAGATGCGGACAAAAATATCTGGATCGGTACGTTGGGGGGAGGATTGCAATGCCTGAATCCTCAGACGGGGATATTTACCACCTATTCTACAGGTAATTCAAACCTTGTGTCGGACTATATCTCATCCCTCTGCATCAGCTGTGACAATAATCTGATTATCGGTACTTCGGCAGGGATGGCTTTCATGGACCTGAGGACCGGCGAGATTACAAATTTTGCAGGTACAAAATCGGGTAAGACCAGACTTTCCAACCAAAATATCAATCAAGTTTACGAAGATAGTCGCGGTTTGTTATGGATAGCCACGCGTGAAGGCTTGAATGTATATGACAGCAAACGGGATGAATTGTACGAAGTGCCTATCAAACCCGGTTTCTCCAAACTATTGATATTAGGTATTACGGAAGATGAAAACAAAAGTATATGGATCAGCACCGGAGGAGAACTGATAAACGTGGTGTTGTCCGTTGACAGCAAGACGGAGCAGCCCGTGTTCCGTTGCTATACCTATAATGACAAGGACGGGTTGCAGAGTTGTGACTTCAACCAGCGTTCCCTCAAACGACTGCATACGGGCGAGATTGTAGTGGGAGGACTGTATGGGCTGAATCGCTTCCAGCCGGGCAACATAAAGTATAACCGTACGTTGCCCAAGGTTATGTTTACCGGTTTCCAGTTGTTCAATGAAGACGTGAAGGTGGGCAAGGAGTATGCAGGACGTGTCATCTTGAAGGAAGCTTTGAATGAAACAGAAGAAGTTGTCTTGGCTTATAAGCAGAATGTGTTCACGGTGCTGTTCGCGTCGGACAATTTCGTGCTGCCCGAAAAGACACAGTATTTCTATAAATTGGAAGGGTTTAATGAGAACTGGCTGACGAGTATGTCCGATATGCATCGCGTTACCTATACCAATCTGGCTCCGGGGACTTACATTTTAAAAGTGAAGGCTACAAACAGTGACGGATATGCGGGTACTGAAGAGGCTTCGCTCAAGATTGTCATTCTTCCGCCTTTCTGGATGACTCCGTGGGCATATATCGTTTATGCTCTTCTGATAGTAGGAGTTGTTTCCTTTTCACTTTATGCCGTACAACGGAGGGAACGTAATAAGTTCAGAATCCGCCAGATAGAGGAAGATGCGAAGAAGAGGGAGGAGTTGAGCCAGATGAAATTCCGCTTTTTTACGAATGTCAGCCATGAGTTGCGTACGCCGCTTACGCTGATTATATCGCCGATGGAAAGTATGATGAAGGAGATTACGGACGAAAAACTGCATGGCAAGCTACAACTGATGTACCGCAATGCGCAGCGTTTGTTGAATCTGGTCAACCAGTTGCTCGATTTCCGTAAGAATGAGATGGCAGGATTGCATCTCACTTTGTCCGAGGGGGATATTGTGGCGTATGTGCGTAGCATCTGTGCTTCTTTCCTGATGCTTTCTGAAAAGAAACATGTGCATCTGACATTCTTTTCGGCCATGGAATCGCTGAATATGTCATTCGACGAGGATAAAATTGGTAAAGTTGTGATGAATCTTCTGTCCAATGCTTTCAAATTTACTCCGGACGGGGGACGTGTGGATGTGGCATTGGAAATGTCGAAAGAGATGTCCGGAAGATTGCTGATAAAGGTATCGGATACCGGTGTCGGTATCAGGGATGAAGACAAGGAGCGGATTTTTGAACGTTTCTATCAGGTGGAGCAGGAAGAACCGGAGCACCAGTCAACGGGTAGCGGTATTGGCTTGAGCCTGGTACGCGACTTTGTGACGCTGCATGAGGGTACGGTGCGCGTTGTCGACAATGTGGGTTCCGGTAGTGTGTTTCTGGTTGAGCTCCCGGTTAAACATGTACGTGTAAGTCCTCCCAAGCCTGCACCGCTTACAGAAGAGGTGGAAGAGCATGAGGAACTTTTGCCGGGTATGGAAGAGGAAGCGCTTTCGGTTGATTTGCTGGACGATATGGAGGATAATGAAGATGAAAAAGAAAAGCCGTTGGCCCTGATTGTGGATGATAATGAAGATTTGGTTGCCTTCATGAAAGATAGTCTGAGCTTGTATTTCCGTATACAGTCAGCTTCCAATGGTCGGGAAGCTTGGCAGAAAATATCGGAACTGATGCCGGATATTATTGTCAGCGACGTAATGATGCCCGAGATGGATGGGAATGAATTGTGCCGCTGGGTGAAGACCGATAAACGCACGAGTGACATTCCGATGATATTGCTCACTGCACGGCAGGCTGTGGAAGATAAAGTGGAGGGGTTGACCATCGGTGCGGATGATTATGTGACGAAACCTTTCAATGTGGAAATCCTTATTCTGCGTATGCGCAAGTTGATTGACCTGAGCAAGAAGCGCAAGGCAAAGTCGCTCATTGACCCCGAACCAAGTGAAATAGCCATTACTTCGTTGGATGAAAAGCTGGTGGAAAATGCCATCAAATATGTGGAGGCGAACATCGGTCGGTGTGACTTGTCCGTAGAAGAGTTGAGTCGGGGGTTGGGTATGAGCCGGGTACATCTTTACAAGAAACTCTTGCAGATAACCGGTAAGACACCTATTGAATTTATCCGTGTCATCCGTCTGAAAAGAGCGGCGCAGATGCTGCGCGAGAGTCAGCAAAATGTATCGGAGATAGCGTATCAGTTGGGCTTTAACAACCCCAAGTATTTCAGCAAATATTTCAAGGATGAATTCGGTGTTTTGCCCTCTGTTTATCAGGAAAGAGAGGGTAGATAACAAAAGATACCCCTTACGGAAACATATTGTCTTTTAGGGTAATCAAAAGCGCCCTTTTGTTTCAACATCGGGAGGACTCGTTTTTGAAGTAAACTTTCTATTTTTGCATTGGAGAAAATTCACTTTAAAAACAGTAATATGAAATTGAAAAACACTTCAGTTTATTTGCTTGCCGGATGGATGCTCGCCGCATGTTCCGGAGGCGGATTCCAAAAGACCGAGAACGGTGTTGTTGTGGAAGTCAAGCAGCAGCAACCGACGGATGTGCGTAAAGTAAGATTAGAAGTAATGGGCGAGAAGCTCATTCATGTATCGGCTACTCCTGAGAAGGAATTTTCAAAGGAGCAGAGTCTCATTGTGATCCCTCAACAGAATAAGACCGACTTTAAGGTCGAAGAGCAGGGCGATGAAGTGACTGTCAAGACATCGGAATTATGTGCCATTGTGTCCAAGACAACGGGTGAGGTACGCTTCACGGATGCCGACGGCAAGCAGATTCTGGCTGAAGACTCTGACGGGCGGACCTTTACTCCGGTGGAAGTGGAAGGTACGAAAGGATATACAGTACGTCAGGTATTCCAGTCGGCAGGCAATGATGAGGCTTTCTATGGCTTGGGCCAGCACCAGGCGGATGAGTTCAACTATAAAGGTAAGAATGAGGAACTGTTCCAGTACAATACAAAGGTGTCTGTACCCTTCATCGTGTCTAATAAAAACTACGGTGTGCTTTGGGACAGCTATTCGCTCTGCCGTTTCGGTGACCCGCGTGACTACTCACAACTGGGTGATGTCTTCAAACTTTATGATAAAGAGGGCAAGGAAGGTGCTTTGACCGGTACATATATTCCGGGCAAGAAAGACGTGGAAACCCTTGTACGTCGTGAGGATTCTCTTTATTTTGAACATCTGGACCGTGCCGCACATCTGAGTAAGGTGGTTAATTTGCCTGCGGAGTTCCCGTTCGGAGGGTCCGACGTAGTTTATGAGGGAGAAATAGAACCGGCAGAAAGCGGCTTGTTCCGCTTCATCCTTTACTATGCAGGCTACATGAAAGTATATATTGATAATGAATTGGTGGTTCCCGAACGTTGGCGTACGGCTTGGAATCCTAACAGTTATAAGTTTGCTGTTAATCTGGAAGCGGGCAAGCGCGTTCCGTTGAAGATAGAGTGGAAGCCTGATGCCGGTGTTTCTTACTGCGGTCTGCGGGTATTGAGTCCGGTGGCTGATGAAGAACAGAACAAACTCTCTTGGTGGGGTGAAATGCAGAATGAAATAGACTACTACTTCGTTTATGGTGATGATATGGACGATGTGATTAGCGGCTACCGTACATTGACAGGTAAATCCCAGATTATGCCGAAATGGGCGATGGGTTACTGGCAGAGCCGTGAGAAGTACAATACGCGTGAGGAGGTTCTCTCCACCTTGAAGGAATTCCGTGAACGTCAGATTCCTATCGACAATATCGTAATCGACTGGCTGCACTGGAAGCAGAATGCATGGGGAAGCCATGAGTTCGACCCTGAACGTTTCCCCGACCCGAAAGGAATGGTCGACTCCATCCACGCCATGAACGGACGTCTGATGATTTCCGTATGGCCCAAGTTCTATGCTACGACCGAACACTTCAAGGAATTTGACGAAAAAGGTTGGATGTATCAGCAGGCTATCAAAGACAGCATCAAAGACTGGGTCGGTCCTGGCTATCTGGGCTCTTTCTATGACGCATACGATGCCGATGCACGCAAGCTCTTCTGGAAGCAGATGCAAGACCACTACTATCCTCTGGGTGTTGACGCTTGGTGGATGGATGCCAGCGAACCGAACATACGCGACTGTACGGATTTGCAATACCGCAAGGACCTTTGCGGTCCGACAGCACTCGGCCCCTCTGCCAAGTTCTTCAATGCATACGCACTGATGAATGCAGAAGCTATCTATGACGGACAGCGCGGCGTGGAACCGGACAAGCGCGTCTTCTTGTTGACACGTTCCGGCTTTGCAGGATTGCAGCGCTATTCTACCGCCACCTGGAGTGGTGACATCGCTACCCGTTGGGAAGATATGAAAGCGCAAATCTCTGCCGGCTTGAACTTTGCTGTCAGCGGTATCCCTTATTGGACTATGGACATCGGTGGATTCTGTGTAGAGAACCGTTATGTGGCTGGTCAGATGGAATTCAACAAGACCGGACGTGAAAATGCCGATTATAAGGAATGGAGAGAGTTGAATGCCCGTTGGTATCAGTTCGGCGCTTTCTGCCCGTTGTTCCGTGCACACGGCCAGTATCCGTACCGTGAGGTTTGGAACATTGCTCCGGCAGGACATCCGTGCTACAACTCCATCGTTTACTATACGAAGTTGCGTTACAACATGATGCCGTATATCTATTCTTTGGCTGGTATGACTTACTTCAATGATTATACCATCATGCGTCCGCTCGTAATGGACTTCACAGCTGATGCAAATGTCAACAATATAGGTGACCAGTTTATGTTCGGTTCTGCCCTGATGGTGGCTCCGGTTTACGAATACGGTGCACGCAGCCGCGAGGTTTATTTCCCGGTAAGCTGCGGTTGGTATGATTTCTACTCCGGTAAGTATGTGAACGGTGGCCAGAAGTTGACAGTGGATGCTCCTTATGAACGTATTCCGCTCTACGTTTGCGAAGGTGCCATTGTACCTTATGGTCCGGATATGCAATACAGTGATGAAAAACCGGCTTCGGAAATCACTCTCTATGTTTATACGGGTAAGGACGGCGCGTTTACGCTCTATGAGGATGAAGGTGTGAACTATAACTACGAGAAGGGACAATATGCCACTATACCGTTTGCCTATAACGATGCTGAGGGTACACTGGTTATCGGCGACCGTACGGGTGACTTCCCCGGTATGCTGAAGGAACGTACTTTCAATGTGGTGAAGGTAAGCAAAGACCAGCCGCAACCGTTCGATTTGAAGGCGAAAGGCACAACGGTGAAGTATGACGGAAAAGCACAAACCGTAAAATTATAATCAGAATGATAGACGACGGTGCCAGGGAGAGAAATCTTCCCGGTACCGTTCTCGTCGTTCCTCGGTGCCGAACGATGCCTTCCCCGGTGCCAGGAACTTCCCTACTTCTGAATAGCTGTGAGAGAGGAATAGGCACTCGATAATCTTTTAGATATTTATTACTATGAATAAAATCATATTGTCTTTGGCCATCGGGCTGTCCCTGCTGGCCGGTTGCAATGCTCCTAAAGAGGTAGCTGGCGATGACCGTAGCTTGGATTTTACTGCCGACTGGGCCTTTCGCTTGGGAGACGATACGGCGGCAGCCCGTCCGGATTATAATGACGCAGACTGGCGGAAACTGAACTTACCCCACGATTGGGCCATTGAAGGAGAATTCAGTAAAGACAATCCTTCGGGAACGGGTGGAGGTGCACTGCCTGGTGGTATAGGCTGGTATCGCAAGACTTTTACTGCCGATAAGGCCGATGAGGGCAAACGCTATCGCATAGATTTCGATGGTGCCTATATGAACTCCACCGTTTATATCAATGGCCATGAATTGGGGACACGTCCCTACGGGTACATCTCGTTCAGTTATGACCTGACTCCCTATATCAAGTGGGGAGTGGAGAATGTGTTGGCGGTTCGTGTGGACAATGCCGAACAGCCCAATTCGCGCTGGTATTCCGGTTGCGGCATCTACCGTAATGTATGGCTGACAAAGCTGAATCCAGCTCATATAGCGCAATGGGGTACCTATGTTACGGCAGAAGATGTGTCGAAGAACAGTGCCCAGTTGAAGATACGCACCAAACTACAGTACGATGCAGAAGCACAGATGGCCGATGTCGTCCTGCAATCCCGGTTAGTGGATGCTGACGGCAATGCGGTGGGTGAGGCTGTGTCGGAAGCGCAGTTGATGCCTCTTACTCCGGCAGAAGTGGAGCAGGAGATACACTTGAAGAATCCCCGTCTTTGGAGTATTGATACGCCCTATATGTATAGGGTAGAAAGCATCCTCAAGGATAAGCAGACCGGCGAGGTACTCGACCGTTACTATACTCCTACCGGCATCCGTACTTTCCGCTTCGATGCACAAAAAGGATTTATCCTGAATGGTGAACAAGTGAAGATAAATGGTGTCTGCATGCATCATGACTTGGGTTGCCTGGGAGCTGCGGTGAATACGCGCGCCATCGAGCGCCAGTTGGAGATTCTGAAAGAAATGGGTTGCAACGGCATCCGCTGCTCCCATAATCCTCCCGCACCGGAGTTGCTCGACCTTTGCGACCGTATGGGCTTCATCGTGATGGACGAGACCTTTGATATGTGGCGCAAGAAAAAGACCCGCCACGATTATTCACGCTATTTCAACGAATGGCACGAACGCGATTTGACTGACCTTATCGTGCGTGACCGCAATCATCCTTCCATCTTCATGTGGAGCATCGGCAACGAAGTGCTGGAGCAGTGGACGGATGCCAAAGCCGACACCTTGAGTCTGGAAGAGGCCAATCTGGTCTTGAACTTCGGTCACAGTGCGGATATGCTGGCAAAGGACGGAGAAATGTCCGTCAACTCACTGCTGACAAAGAAACTGGCGGATATGGTGAGAAAGCTCGATGCCACGCGCCCCGTGACGGCAGGCTGCAACGAGCCGAACCCGAACAATCATTTGTTCCGTTCCGGTGCGCTCGATATAATCGGTTTTAATTACCATGACAATTGGTTTGCAGGTGTTCCTCAGAACTTCCCCGGCAAGCCGTTCATCGTGACGGAAAGTGTTTCCGGCCTGATGACACGCGGTTACTACCGAATGCCGAGTGATTCGATGTTTGTCTGGCCCGCACGTTGGGATAAGCCTTTCTATGATGCCTCGTTCTCTTGCTCCTCCTACGACAACTGTCATGTTCCTTGGGGCAACCGTCACGAAGGTACTATGCGTCATGTGAAGAACAACGACTTTATCAGTGGACAATACGTCTGGACGGGCTTCGATTATATCGGTGAGCCTACTCCTTACGGTTGGCCGGCACGCAGCTCTTACTTTGGCATTATCGACTTGGCCGGTTTCCCGAAGGATGTCTACTACATGTATCAGTCCGAGTGGCGTCCGGATAAGGCGGTGTTGCATCTTTTCCCGCATTGGAATTGGACGGAGGGACAAGACATCGATTTGTGGGCATATTATAACAATGCCGACGAAGTGGAGCTTTTCGTGAATGGAAAATCGCAGGGTGTGCGCAGCAAGGGAAAAGACGATTTCCACGTCATGTGGCGCGTGAAGTATGAGTCGGGTACGGTAAAGGCTGTTTCCCGCAAGGAAGGAAAGACTGTGGCCGAGCAGGAAATCCGGACAGCGGGCGAACCTGCGCAGATTCGTCTCAGCCCCGACCGCAGTACCATTCAGGCAGATGGCAAAGACTTGAGTTTCATTACGGTTGAGATTCTGGACAAAGATGGAAATTTGTGTCCGAATGCCGAAAACGATGTGACCTTTGCCGTAGAAGGTGCCGGCTTCATTGCTGGAGTGGATAACGGAAGCCCCATCTCTATGGAGAAGTTCAAGGACAACCACCGCAAGGCTTTCTACGGAAAGTGCCTGGTGGTACTGCAGAACAACGGTGAACCGGGTGGTGTCAAGGTGACGGCTACGGCTGATGGACTGGAGAAGGCGACGACGGCGATTAAAGTTAAATGATAATTTGATGTGCTAATTGGCACATTAGCATATTAACCAATTAAGACATGAAGAATAAATTTTTAGCAACCTTATTTCTTGCATGCTCCATCAGTACCGTGTCTGCACAGACACCGGTCTATATGGACGATGCACAACCTATTGAAGCACGTGTAAAGGATGCTCTCAGCCGGATGACACTGGAAGAGAAGGTAGCCCTTTGCCATGCGCAGAGTAAATTCAGCAGTGCGGGTGTTCCGCGGCTCGGCATTCCCGAGCTTTGGATGAGCGACGGCCCTCACGGTGTCCGTGCCGAAATCAACTGGAATGACTGGGGATATGCCAACTGGACCAATGACAGCATTACCGCTTTCCCGGCTTTGACTTGTCTGGCCGCTACCTGGAATCCGGACATGTCTGCAAAGTATGGCAAGGCCATCGGTGAGGAAGCGCGCTATCGTGAAAAGGATGTGTTGCTGGGCCCCGGCGTCAACATCTACCGTACTCCGATGAACGGTCGTAATTTTGAATATATGGGCGAGGACCCTTATCTGGCCAGTGTGATGTGCGTACCTTACATCCAGGAGTTGCAGAAGAACGGAGTGGCAGCTTGTGTCAAGCACTATGCGCTGAACAACCAGGAACTGTGGCGCGGACATATTGATGTGAATCTTAGCGACCGTGCTCTGTATGAAATCTATCTGCCGGCATTCAAGGCTGCAGTAGAAGAGGGAGGTGCCTGGAGCATTATGGGCGCTTACAATAAGATTCGCGGCCAGCACGCCTGCCATAACGATTTCACACTGAACAAGATTCTGAAAGATGACTGGAAGTTCGACGGCTGTGTCATTACCGACTGGGGCGGTGCCCACGACACCTATGAAGCTGCCGTCAACGGTCTGGATATTGAAATGGGTTCTTACACCAACGGTCTGACGTCCGAGAGTGTATTTACCTATAACGATTATTACCTTGCCAGCCCTTACCTCCAGATGTTGAAGGATGGCAAAGTGCCGATGTCTACAATAGACGACAAGGCTTCCCGCATTCTTCGCTTGATATTCCGTACGGCGATGAACCGTCAGAAACCCTATGGTTCGGTAGCTACGGAAGAGCATTATGCCGCTGCCCGCGAGATAGGCAATGAGGGAATTGTGCTGTTGAAGAATGCTCCGGTGATAAAGAAAGGTGCCCCGTTGCTGCCGATTGATGCAGCCAAGTATCAGAATATCCTGGTGGTGGGCGATAATGCCGTACGCTTGCTGAATCAGGGAGGAGGCTCTTCCGAACTGAAAGTGAAGGATATGGTATCTCCGCTGGATGGCTTGCGTGCCGTTTATGGTGATAAGGTAGCCTATGCGAAAGGCTATGCCGCCGGTCGTCCGATGTACGGCCGTGCAGATGAAATTCCGCAGAATGTGGTAGACTCACTCCGTGCAGAAGCCGTGGAAATGGCGAAAAAGGCAGACTTGGTGGTACTGGTAGGCGGATTGAACAAGAACCACTTCCAGGATTGTGAAGGCGGCGATCGTCTGGAATACGGCTTGCCTTTCGGGCAGGATGAACTGATTGAAGCTTTGCTGGGGGTAAACAAGAACCTGGTTCTGGTGCTTCTCAGTGGTAATGCGGTGGAAATGCCGTGGGTATCCCGGGTTCCTGCCATTGTGCAAGGTTGGTATTTAGGCTCCATGGGTGGCAAGTCTCTGGCTGACATCCTGAGTGGTGCGGTGAATCCAAGCGGAAAGTTGCCCTTCTCTTTCCCTGCCAAGTTGACGGATTGCGGTACACATGCTTTTGATGAACTCAGTTATCCGGGCGACAGCATTAAGCAGGAGTATAAGGAAGATATTCTGGTGGGCTATCGTTGGCACGACACCAAGAAGGTTCCGGCACTCTTCCCCTTCGGTCATGGCTTGAGCTATACTACCTTTACATATGGCAAACCGGTGGCTTCTGCCAAGGCCATGGCTGCCGACGGTACGCTGACGCTGACGGTTGCCGTGAAGAATACGGGTAGCGTGGCCGGAAAAGAGATTGTACAGCTTTATATAGGCGATGATAAATGCAGTGTGCTTCGTCCTGTAAAGGAGTTGAAGCATTTTGCAAAGGTCGCTTTGGCGCCGGGAGAGGAGAAGAACGTGACTTTCACCCTTACTCCGGATGATTTGAAGTTCTACGATGAGGCTTCCGCAGCCTGGAAGTACGAACCGGGCAAGTTCAAGGCATACGTTTGCGCTTCGTCTGCCGACGTCCGTGGTGTAGTTCCGTTCGAAATGCAATAATCTTATAATCAGTGCGTAACCACTGCAAAATCAGTGCAACTATTTTGCAGTGGTACTGCATACCTTTTGCAGCGCTACTGCAATTGCTTTGCAGCGTCACTGCAAAAGGTATGCAGCAATGCTGCAAAGTGTATGCAGTAATGTTGCAAAATGTATGCGGTAAGTTTGTAGCCTGAAATCAGAATCAAAAAACAATATGAAGACACTTGCCACTCTATTTCTGCTTGCAGCCTCGTTGCTGCTTCGTGCTGCCGATACCCCTGCCGACAGTTGTAATCATCAGCTATACTATACATCGCCCGCCGCTATCTGGGAGGAGACTCTTCCTTTGGGCAACGGACGCTTGGGCATGATGCCCGACGGGGGCATTCTCCGTGAGCACATTGTGCTGAATGAAATATCATTATGGAGCGGAATGGAGGCGGATTATAGTAATCCGGATGCCTCGAAGAGTCTGCCTGCCATCCGGCAACTGCTGTTTGAGGGAAAGAACCGCGAAGCACAGGAGCTGATGTACAGCAGTTTCGTTCCGAAGAAGCAGGAGACTGACGGGAGATATGGAACCTATCAGGTATTGGGTGATTTGGATATAGATTTTACCTACAATTCTTCATTATCCATTCTCAATTCTCCATTAAACAACTATCGCCGTTGGCTCAACTTACGCGATGCGGTGGCATACACGGCTTTTAGGCTGGAAGATGTCGATTACCGCCGTGAGTATTTTGTTTCCCGTGACCGTGATGTCATGCTGATTCATCTGGTTGCCGGACGTGAAGGGACTCTGAACTTCTCTGCCCGTTTGAGCCGTGCAGAACATAGCCTGGTGACTGTCCAAGGGAACACCCTTTTGATGGACGGCATGTTGGAAAGCGGTAAACCCGGTTTGGACGGTATGAAATACCGTGTGGCGATGCAACTCGTGCAGAACGGTGGTGAATCATCTGTCAGCCCGGAAAATGGTATCTGCTTGAAGAACGGGCAGGAAGCCTGGTTGATACTTTCTGCCGCTACCTCCTATGCCGCTGCCGGTACCGACTTCCCGGGCGAACGCTATGCGGAAGTCTGCGACAGCTTGCTCCGTCCTTTCACCACCCCCGCTAATTCTCCATGTTCCATTCTCCATTCTTCATTATCCAACCATGTCACTGCCCACCGTTTCCTCTACGACCGTGTTTCCTTGACGCTTCCTGCCACGCCGGATGATACGCTCCCGACGAACGAGCGCATCCTCCGCTTCACACAGCAGGAGTCGCCGGCATTGGCTGCTCTGTACTATAACTACGGACGCTATCTGCTTATCAGCAGTACCCGTCCCGGCAGTCTGCCGCCCAATCTGCAAGGACTCTGGACAAATGGAGTATCGACTCCCTGGAACGGGGACTACCATACGAACATCAATATCCAGATGAACCACTGGCCCTTGGAGCAAGCCGGACTTTCCGAACTCTATCAGCCGTTGACAACGTTGATGGAGCGCCTTGTCCCTTCGGGAGAAGCAAGTGCGCGTACTTTCTATGGCGATGAGGCAGATGGCTGGGTGCTCCACATGATGACCAATGTATGGAATTACACCGCTCCCGGTGAACATCCTTCCTGGGGAGCGACCAATACCGGTGGTGCGTGGCTGTGTGCCCATCTGTGGGAACACTATCTGTATACGCAAGACAGGGATTATCTGCGTCGTATTTATCCCGTCTTGAAAGGTGCCGCCCGGTTCTTTAGTTCCACCACCGTGCAGGAGCCTTCTCATGGCTGGCTGGTAACTGCCCCCACTTCTTCTCCGGAAAATAGTTTCTATGTGCCGGGTGACAGCGTGACTCCCGTCAGCATCTGTATGGGTCCCACTATGGATGTGCAACTGCTCACCGAGCTTTATACCAATGTCATTGCCGCCGCCCGCCTGCTGGATTGTGATGCGGACTATGTGGCGAAGCTTGAGGCAGACCTGAAGAAGTTTCCGCCCATGCAAATCAGTAAGGAAGGATACTTGCAAGAATGGCTGGAAGATTATAAGGAAGTGGATGTGCACCACCGCCACGTTTCCCATCTCTACGGCCTGCATCCGGGAAACTTGATTTCGCCGGAGTCCACCCCCGAGCTTGCCGAAGCCTGCCGGATGACCTTGAACCGTCGTGGAGATGAGGGTACCGGTTGGAGCCGTGCTTGGAAGATAAACTTCTGGGCTCGTTTGGGTGACGGAAACCGTGCTTGGAAACTTTTCAAGAGTTTGCTGCATCCTGCTGTCGATGCTGCGACGGGAGGTCATGGTAGCGGCACTTTCCCTAATTTGTTCTGTTCGCATCCTCCTTTCCAGATTGATGGCAACTACGGTGGCGCGGCGGGAGTCGGCGAAATGCTGCTGCAAAGTCATGAAGGCTTTATCCATCTGCTTCCTGCCCTGCCGGATAGCTGGACTACCGGTAACTTCCGTGGAATGCGCGTACGCGGCGGTGCTTCCATAGACCTGGACTGGAAGGATGGACGGGCAACGAGGGCTGTTGTTACCGCTCTTGTTCCGGGTAAATTCATCCTAAAGATGCCCGCAGGCGCCGTTCGTGCCCAAGTGAAGATAGGAGGACGTACGCATACTTACAAAGAACCGGCATTTCCGTTGGATTTGAACAAGGGAGAGGCGGTGACCATACATTTCTTATAGGAACGTTCCCCTCCGACAAAATTATCAAGTTATTTGTCTTTCGCGTCCGAATGCTGTACATTTGCAGTGCATGTAGAACAAATATCTTAGATAATTATGAAAAATAGAGTACGTTTTTTCTTCTTGTTTCTCGGCTTGCTGGGAGCGTTGGCAGTTCATGCACAAATCAATGAGTTGCCACGTTCCACACCCGAGGCAGAAGGAGTCCCTTCCAAGGCTGTCACTGCCTTGTTTGATTCACTGATGGCATTGCCGAAAACAGACATCCACAGCGTGGTGGTGGTGCGTCACGGCAAGGTCATCGGAGAAATCTATCCGGCTCCGTTCGCGCCGGAATATCGCCATACCATGTATTCCTGCTCCAAAACCTTTGTCGGGGCTGCCGTAGGACTTGCCATTGCGGACAACCGCTTGCGTTTGACAGACCGCGTCGGTGCTTTCTTCCCGGAGCTTCTTCCGGATTCGGTTTCCACTAATCTGGCAGACATGACTGTCCGTGACCTGCTTACCATGACATCGGGTGTCACTCCCGACTGGAATATGCGCAACCTCACTCCCGACTGGATACGTACCTTCCTTGCCAAACCGGTGAAAACTCCGGGCAAGAAGTTTGAATATGATTCGATTAGTACCTATATGCTTTCTGCCATTGTGCAGAAGGTGACGGGCATGACCTTGCTGGATTATCTGAAGCAGAAGCTTTTCATCCCGATGCATATCACGGACGTTGCGTGGGAGATAAGCCCTGAAGGCATCAATACCGGTGGCTGGGGACTGCATATCCAGAGCGAGTCATTGGCAAAATTCGGATTGCTGCTGCTGAACCGGGGTGTTTGGGAAGGCAGGCAGTTGCTTCCGGCTTCCTGGGTGGAGCAGATGATGACCAGACAGATAGGAGATTATGGCTATCAGATGTGGCTTTGCGAATATCCGGGTGCTGTACGTGCTGACGGGGCTTTGGGACAATACATTCTGATTGTTCCGGATAAGGATATGGTAGTGGTCATTACCGAATGTACATTGATAGACGGTCGTCGGCAGCGTCGTCTGGTCTGGAACCGCTTGTTGCCGGAGACAGGTGACCAGGCATTAGTGCCCGGTAAGGACTACAAGCGCCTGCAGAAGAAACAGCGTTCTTATCAACTGCCGTTGGTGCAAGGAAAGGCTGCTTCCTCCCTTTCACAGAAATACGCAGGCAAGCGCATCCTGCTCGGAGAGAACAAATACGGATGGCAATCCATCGAACTGCAATTCAAGCAGCAAGAAGTAGTGATGACTGTGGTGGAGAAAGACGGAAAGACATACAGTCTTCCGTTTGGCTATAAGCAATGGTCGAAAGCGGCAATTGATGGCTATCCTCCGTATTCGGTTGCTGCAAAGGGGCGTTTTAAGGGTATAGAAGGCCCTTTCCAGGTGGCAGGCAGTTATGCGTGGGCGTCACCTGATGCTTTGCAACTGAAAGTACATTATGTCAACTGGATAAGCGCTCTTGGGCTTACGCTCTGCTTTGAGGATAACAAGGTACTCCTGACTGTTACGGAGAATTATTCTTCGGGTGAAGGGGTGACTTTCGAAGGTACATTAGCGCATTAAAATAATGAATCGTATTTTGCTTACTCTAAAACGGCCTTTTATCTGGCTGTACCGTTTCCGGCACCGTTGCGGCTACGGTGTACATTCTCCTTTTGCCTTTAACCTGATTACGCATGTAATTTACGAAAGTACGGCTTATTATAAATATGAAGAGCTGGCCAAGGCACAGAAGCAACTGGAGCTGGAGAAAGATAAACGTTGGAAGTACGAATCGAAGAAAGTAAAACGCCTTCTGTTCCGTCTGGTAAACTATACCCAGCCGGAGACCATTGTAGATGCCGGTACGCTTGCCGCTTCTGCCCTCTATCTGAAAGCGGGGAAGGAGGGAGCAGATTATACTTCGGCTTCCGACCTTTCCGAGCTCTTTCTGGAGAGTGGCGTTCCCGTTGATTTCCTTTATTTGCACGATTATCGTCATCCCGATTTTGTAGAGGAGGTCTTCCGCATCTGTTCCACCCGTACCAGGGGAAAGTCTGTTTTTGTAATTGAAGGTATCCGTTACACTCCGCAGATGTTTGCCCTCTGGAAGCGCATGAAGCAGGACGGACGGGCGGGCATTACGTTCGACCTTTATGACCTTGGTATCATATTCTTCGATAAAACAAAGATAAAACAAGACTATATTGTCAACTTTTGATTATCTTTAGGCGTTTCAATAGTGATTAGCGGTTAGTGATTAGTGCTTAGCTCCACTTACTGGCTGCTAAACATTAATCCCTAACCCCTAAACATTAATTCCTTATGAAGATATACACCAAAACCGGAGATAAAGGAACCACCTCTCTTGTAGGCGGAACCCGTGTACCTAAAACGCATATCCGCCTTGAGGCATACGGTACGGTGGATGAGCTAAATTCCAATCTGGGTCTTCTCATCACGTACCTGCTTGACGGAAAGGATAAAGATTTTCTGCAGCAAGTGCAAGACAGACTTTTTGCCGTAGGCTCTCATCTGGCCACAGACCGGGAGAAAATGGAGCTGAAAGAAGCCAGTATCATCAGCTCGGAGCAGGTGGAAATGGTGGAGCGGGAGATAGACCGTTTGGATACTCTTTTGCCTCCTCTTTCAGCCTTTATTCTTCCCGGCGGAAGTCGCGGTGCGGCACTCTGCCACGTTTGCCGTACGGTTTGCCGTCGTGCAGAGCGTCGGATTCTTGCTCTGGCCGAACAAGTGGAAATCGCTTCGGAATTACTGGCTTACGTGAACCGCTTGTCTGATTATTTGTTCGTTCTTTCCCGTAAAATGAATCAAGACGACAAAAAAGGTGAAATATTTTGGAATAATAGTTGCAAGTGAAATAAATTGTTATACTTTTGCCGAAAAATAGAAATAGGACTTAATATTCACAATTTTAATACTAGAGACTATGTATTGGACATTGGAATTAGCATCTAAATTGGAAGATGCTCCTTGGCCGGCAACTAAGGATGAATTGATAGATTATGCCATGCGTTCGGGTGCTCCGCTTGAAGTGATTGAGAATCTGCAGGAAATGGAAGATGAAGGCGAGATTTATGAAAGCATAGAAGATATTTGGCCCGATTATCCCAGCAAAGAGGACTTTTTCTTTAACGAGGAGGAATATTGATACGCTTTGAAAGAAAAAACTTACCGGTATGTCTGGTAATATTTTGAAACATAGGGAGAAGTAATTCCAAAACCGATAACTATGGTTGAAGAATTACTTCTTTTCTTTTTAATACCCCCACACTACAATAATAATGAATGTACAAGAAGCAACAACACGCCGGTTACCGGATTTGAAGGAAAGGCATCTGCCTGAAAACTGCCGCGAAACCATAAACACGATTTTAAAGGAGACTTACGGCTACGAACAGTTTCGTAATCTTGAGATTTACGATGACTTGTCCAAGGGAAAAGAGAAACTCTGCATTTCGCAGGGACAGCTGATAGAGAACGTTATACTGGAGGCTGAAAAGGCTTGGAAAGGTGAAACGCAGGTAGACAATATCTTGCTGACTGCCCCTACCGGCTCCGGAAAATCTTTGTTGTTCCAGCTTCCTGCCATCTATCTGGGGAAGGAGTATAATCTGCTTACCATTGTGGTTTCCCCTTTGAAGGCGTTGATTGTAGACCAGGTGGAAAGTCTGCAAGAGCTGGGGTATATGCGTGTGGCATACGCCTCGTCCGATTTATCGCCGGAACAGAAGATGGAGGTTTACCGGCAGGTGCGTGAGGGGGAGATTGATTTGTTCTATCTCTCGCCGGAATTGCTTCTCTCTTACGACATTAAGCATTTTGTAGGCGAGCGCCGCATCGGTCTGGTGGTGGTCGATGAGGCGCATACGGTCACTACGTGGGGCAAGGAGTTCCGCGTGGACTATTGGTTCTTGGGGCGCTACCTGACTGCTTTGAAACAGACTCTCGGCTATAATTTCCCGTTGTTTGCATTGACTGCTACGGCTGTCTGGAACCCGAAAGGAGGTAATGATATGATATTCGAGACTATTCGTTCCTTGCAGATGGAGCCTTGCGTGCTTTATGTAGGTACAGTGAAGCGCCGGAATATTAGCTTTGACATCCGTCAGATGGAGATGGAGGATGGGGAGACATACGACAAGGCAAAGCAGCGCGTGGTGGCTGCGCGGGTCGAGGACTTCCTGGACGGGCACAAGACATTGCTCTATTATCCTTTTGCGGGTGGCATCGACATGCGTCTTAAGACGTGGGTGAAGCCGGTAGACTGGCGTCTGGTGGCTTCCTATTATGGCAAGAAGGACAAGGAACAGAAAGCTGCCATTGTGCAGGAGTTCAAGGAAGGAACCAAGAAACTGATTGTGGCTACGAAAGCTTTTGGTATGGGAGTGGATATCAGTGATATAGACTGTGTATACCATGTGGCGCCATCCAGTACGTTTGTCGACTATATTCAGGAGATAGGGCGTGCCGCGCGTGATACGGAGATACAGGGTATTGCCGCTACCGACTACCATGAGCGTGACTTCTATTATATGAAGCGTCTGCATCAGACGGGGAACATTGCCCAGGAACAGCTGGTGCTTATTCTGAGAAAGCTCATGGAAGTATACCGCATGAAAGGGGAAAAACCGGAAATCATAGTGTCTTTGTTCGATTTCGAGTTTGTGGTGAAACTGCCGCGTACAAAGAACAAGCTGGAGTATGAAGCGGAGTTGGGACAGCTCATCAAGACCGCCTTGCTTTGGCTGGAAGACGATTTGATGCAGCGTTATGGCAGGCATCTGCTTGAAATCAGCCCCAAGAATCTGTTGACCGAAGGATATGTCCAGGACAAGACGGGTGATGTCTTTGCCCGTGAATTCCAGAGCTATCTGACAAAGGTAGAAGGGGAGGACGGGGTTTACGTCGCACGTCTGGAAGCGCTTTGGGAAGAGCGTTTCCCGGAGCTTGGCTACAAGGAGTTCAAACAGAAACTGAATAATGGAACGTTGTGGGAGGGAGCCCGTGCCGTGTCCGTAGGCAAGCATGAGGTGCTGTTGAAGGAAGATGCCTCCGTCATCCGTGAACGGATGGATGCCTTGTTCAAGAGCCTGACAACGATGCTGAAAACGGCATTGATAAAGTCGAAAGGACGTTTTGATGAAGAAGAATTGCGGGCTGTCTTTGCCGAGCATGGCATGGACGTGCGCTCTGCCAAACGCTTTATCGGTTCCCTGCTGGAGAGCCGCACGGAGGAAGGCCGCAGTGTGAGCTATATCAGCAGTGTGAAAAAGAAAGATTCCAATGAACTCTCTTTTACGGTGACCAAAGGCTTTGATTTGCTTTTGTCGCGCTATCAAAAACTGTTTAGCCAACGTATAGTGGGCAGTAAGGGAGACCGCCTGCTGTTTTATTGCACTCCTTTCTCGGACTTGAATATGCTGCTTAATCTGCTTTCTATGCTCGACTGCCTTTCGTTCAGTGTGGAGGGTGGCGGTACGCCTTGCGTATTTGTCCGTTTCAATGACCCCGGAACTCTGCAGGAACTTGCGCTTGGCGATGATTACCGCAATCTGATTCTGGACACCAACGAGCAGGTATTTCAGGAACAGATAGATTTATTCTCCTTCTTCTTTGGAACGGATAAGCTGACGGATGAACAGCGTTGGGACTTTATCGAGGATTATTTTACGGGAATGGGAGTGGACGACTTGAAAAAGAAGTTTGTGTCTTTGTAGCACCAATTCGTTGAACAGCCTTTCCAGAGTTACAGTTCATCTTTGCTTTTACTGTAAAGATTGTGAGTAATTAGTCTAAGTGCTCCTGCAGAAACCGTTGCAGGATGCGTGCATGGTTGTATATCGGTGCTTTGGAAGCATATAGTAAGGTTATGGTATGGTGGTGTTTTATGGTGTCAATGAACCTAAGGGCGGCTTCCGAATTTTCCAGTTCCTTGCGATACATGGCTGCAAACCCCTCCCAGTGTTCCGCTTGGTCTTCGTGAAACCATTTTCTTAATTCAGGTGAAGGGGTAATATCCTTTTCCCAGACATCGTATTTCAGATGTTCCTTTTTTATGCCGCGAGGCCACAGCCGGTCCACCAATACACGGTAGCCGTCTGTTGCATCGGGTTCTTCATATACCCGTTTGATTCTGATTTGTGTCATGGCTGTTCTCTTAATTTTGCTTCCATTTTGATGGAGCGTGGGAAAACGATATTATTTTCCAGATGGATGTGCTGGTGCAAGGCCTCTTCAAATGCTTTAAGCTGTTGGAGTACGAGGCGGTAACTGTTGCAGGCATCTTCTGGAGCTGTATAGCCGTTGGTCAGATGCTCTATGTGGCGATAGCGTTCTCCTTCAATGTCATGTTCTGCCATCATGACGGATATGGGAGCTTCGATGCTTCCACAGTGGAATTCGGGCAGGGGAGTATTTTCCAGCTTAGCCTTTACCATCTCATAGATGTAGGGAAACAGTACCAGTTCCTCTTTGTCGAGATGGGCATTGAGGTCGGAGAGGGAATCATGAAAGAGAGCCTGCACATTGTAGAGTGACGGATGTTTTTCACCGTGTACGCGACATATTTTATCCAGCAGTTCTTCAATCTCGGGACCTTGTGTACGGATATTACGGTGGTGGATTTTGAGAATATAGTCCACCAATAAGTCCAGAGGCCAACTCTTGAAATCAATCTTTTCGGAGGTTGTCGGAGCCAGATGCTCTATTTCTTCTATCACCTTCTCCATATCGGCTCCGGCAGTTTTACTGGCTTCGGGAAGCAGTGCGGAACCATGGCAGCAGAAATCAATGCCATATTTATCAAATATCCCGGCATTGTTGAAGTTGTCGGCTACGATTTCGCCGACTGTCATACGTTTATAATCCTTCATATGTTATCTTGTTTTTGTTTTCCACAACATTGTGGAAACCTGCTATATATACAATTATATGGCAGATAATGTTTGAAGGGTTATGATTATTTGAGTTTTCTTGCCCGGTTCTTTCATTTAAAGGAATTGGAGGAGTTATCACTTCGCTCCGCTCCGTCAGGAGTTGAAGAAGTTAAAGCCGATACTTCTGTGAATACATACGCACGAGTATTGGCTTTAACTCCTAAGCCGACTTGTCGGCTGATAACTCCTTTAAATGAAAGATTCGTGGTTTCCTTGTCTATCCTTCTACTTTTTGGAATGCCAGCCGTTCGTCTCCATTGGCCAGAAGGATGATGCCGCAATATTTGAATTCGTGCTTCTTCAGTATGTATTGCAGGATATGATTGTCCCGGTGGGTATCTGCACGTAGGTTGGGTATTTGTTCGTAGCACCATTGCAGGCAGGCATTGGCCACTCCTTTGCTGTGTTCTGTACTTGCCAGCCGGTGAATGACGCCGTAAGGAAGCGTATCTTCCACCCATTTTCCTTCATAGATATGCGTATATGTGGGGTCGTTTCCACGGATAAAGGCGAAGGTTCCGATAATTTCTTCGGTATCGTCGGTGCACACATAGCTGTTTCCTTGTTCGATGTCTGCTATGACGATTTCCCTGGAAGGGTAGTTGCCTCTCCACTGCAGCATATTTCCGTCTTTCCGCATGATGTGCTTCGCTTGTTCAAAGATGTCCATAAGGATTGCAATGTCTGTGGGTTGCGTCTTTCTGATTTTTATCATAGCTTTTTATTTTATCTGTGTGGTATCTTTCTTTGATTCAGGTTGCAAAGGTAATGCGTTTTGTGATTCATTGTTCTCTTAAATGAACAAATGCTAATAGATGTTGTTTCTTTAGGAAGAATTTGCATATATTTGTCCCGTAATATTAAACACAATTGATTATGAAAAAGATTTTTAGTGCTTTCGTGATAGCTGTATGCTGTATGTTTATGGCTATGCCTGCCCAGGCCCAACTATTGAAGTGGGGTGTTAAGGGTGGTGTGAATATGACGAAAATAGATTGGGATGGCGGATATAAGGGAAACAAGGATAATTCTACTGGTTTCTTTATTGGTCCGATGGCTGAGTTTACCATTCCCATTGTAGGTTTGGGTGTTGACGGTGCTTTGCTGTTTTCCCAGCGCGGCAAGGACGAGGTGAAGCAAACAGGACTTGAAGTACCCGTAAATCTGAAATATACCATTGGCTTGGGTAGCTTGTTGGGTATTTATGTGGCAGCCGGTCCTGATTTCTTCTTCGATTTTAAGAAGAAAGACTACGTAGATCGCAAGAAGGCTCAAGTGGCACTTAATCTGGGTGCCGGTGTGAAGCTGCTGAAGCATCTTCAGGTTGGCGTGACCTATCAGCTCCCGATGGGAGACTCATTTACGTGGGAGGAGGCGGGTAAGGCTTTCGGTGCCAAGAATAAGACTTGGCAGGTGTCTGCGGCGTATCTCTTCTAAATCTGGTAAAACGATTTGTGGAATATAAAGAAAGGCTCTCCTACAAAAAGGAGGGCCTTTCTTGCGTTTTTGATTATTTTTCTACAATTACATCTACTGGGGCAGGTGCATCATCGTGGAGTGGGGTAGCAGCCTCGCGACTAGGCTGTCTGCCATCTTTGATGGCGAGTACCCATTCTCCATTTGCTTTTATAGGGTTGAACATGAACCCCATACTACTACCTGGAGTGTCGGAATCTGAACGTGGCGTAAATTCTATTTTGTATTTTACGTCATTATTTCCTTGTGTAGAGAAGCTGAGGTAATCCAATTGATAACGAATTACCGGGAAACGCTGGAAACATTTGGTCAGTGCTTCCCGTTGTTGTATTGTTAAAGGTTTGGCTATACCAGCGTCATCAATGGAGTAAAGCATATCAAGAGCTTTGTCAGTCTCTTTAGCTTTTAGAAGATCCATACACTGTGTACATAATGTAAGAACAGCACTTGAGTCTGCAGCAGTCAAAGTGGCTACAAACTCGTCTTCTGCCTCTTTCTGTGTCTTCATCTTCTCTTCGTGTCCTTTGGTTGAACATGCTCCGAGTAGAAAGCTTGCTGAGAGAAGAAGCATAAAAAGGATTTGTTTATTCTTCATTGTTGATATATTTATTAATCATGCATTGTTAAAGAAAAAGGTGCGTCACCTTATTATGACGCACCTTTATTATATTACCGCATTTTAGGATGCGATGAGTTCTTTACAAGATTATCTGTTGGCGATAGTACCCTTAACAGCAATAGCAACTGCAGCTTCTACTTCACCCCATGCATAGGTTACCTTTACGGGAACCATGATGGTAAAGTCTTTAGTATTACCTTCGTTGTTCTTGTAGTTCAATTTGTAGGTGTTCAGTTTGGCAATGTCATCACCACTGATTGTAACTTCATTAGAAGTAGTGGCTGCGCCCGCATTATCAAGAATAGACAGCTTGATAACATCAGGATTAATAGGCATTTGCGTACCGCTTGTATTAACATCACAAGTTGCATTATCCAAGTCCAAAGCTACTTTTTCAATTTGATAGTAAGTGTACAAGTTGACACCGTTTTCTAATACAGCTTCATATGCCTTGGCTGTAGTGTTATACTTGATAACAGCTTTGTCACGCCAATCTTCTGCAGTGAAGAGGTCACCCAGCTTCACAGAAGAACCACCTGCTTCAGCGTCTACAAACTTAGCATTGTCATTGCTTTCGATATCCAACGGACGCAAGAAACGAGCGTTGAAATTGTAAGCAGGAGCCAGTTCTATTTCGCAGTCACCATAAACAGCTGAAACTTCGATGATGGCAAACTGTTGGTTAGGCTTATTTTCGTTGTGACCGAAGAGGTTCAGGAATTTCTTGGCTTCTGCGTTATCTTCGTAAGTAATCTTGTGGCTTGTTTTATCAAGAGTTGCGATGAGAGAAGCGTCTGCTCTCTTTGCGCCCCAGTACAAATTAGTGCTGCTCTTGTCCTTGTCAGCTTCAACTAGGCTTACAAACAACTTCTTTCCACCTATAGTCAGACCATCGTTCTTAGCAGAGAACAAATAGCTGTACTTGATTTCCATACCTTTGTCTTTGTTGTTCCAGATTTCACCATAAACCGGCTTAGAAGCTTCTGATACAGTGAATTCAATGCCAGATACTTCTTTCTTAGAAGTAGCATCTATATGCCAGAAGTAATCATCCAGATTCTTCACATAAGCAGTTACGTTATTGTTTGCATCCGGAGCAGGAACATTGGTACGTACAGTATCTCTGTTAGCCAATGCTGTTTCAGCAGGATACCAGTAAGCATCACGTTTGTTACCATAACTTGCTGTAGTCGGCAATTCTGCGATGGAAATCTTGATACCTACGTAAATAGCGTAAGTTGTTGTAACATTTTTGGGCTTGTACTTACCATAGAGTGTCAGAGTACGATCTTTGTAATCCTTGATGAGTTGGTCTCTTTGTGCTTTTGTAGTAGTCCAAATCAAGATAGCATTCGTACTGGTGTTATCATCAGGATTTTCTTTGATGATACCGTAAGCGTTTGCTGCCGGTTTTTCAACTTTAGCAAAGCCACCCTTACCGTCTGCTACGTAAGTTTCAGTTGTAACAAACTCATAACCACTAGTGAATTCTTCCTTAGTCATACCCAGTTCTTCAAGAATCTTACCGGACATATCCTTCCAAGTGATGGATACAGCTTGTTCACCACACAAGTACGGCAACTGCGGAGTGCTCTTGTCAATAACAATTGCATCAGGAGTAGCGGCTTTTTCAGTAATTTCCAACTTGATGTAACCTGCTAATACTACATTATTTGCAGCATCAACTAATTTAACCAATACTGCCGGACGACGACCGATAGCACTTCTACCAATCTTTTCTGTACTTCCTTCAGGAATAACTACACTTTCTTCTTTGTCGTTTACATAACAAGGAGTGAAAGTTCCGTCTTCTTCCAGTTTAGAGTAAGCATTTTCTTCTGTATTGTTGTCACCGCTGATATAGTGAACGGGCTCAAACTTGAGAGTCAAATTATATAACTGGGCAGCCTCGGCAAGAGTCATTCTTCCGTGATCATCAGTTTCGGTAATTTCTTCTCCAAAGTTTTCTATATGATGGATACACAGTAAATCTGCCAATTCGATAGAACCACCATTGTATTGTGCAGGAACAGTATATACGTTTTCGATAGCTTCCTTAGCTGTCTTATACAGTTCAGGCTTACAAGTGTTTGTTGTTACGATCTTGCTGTCATCGGTATACGCAATGGCTTTAAAGCCTTGGATCATCGGCATGATGGCTGCATAGTCAGAAGTAACTGTAGACTTTTCTTCGCCTTCTTTTTCGCCATTAACCAATGTTGCTTCCAGAGCTGCGATAGAAATATAGTTGTTTTCACCGGGAGTGCTCAAATTGCCCTTCTTCAAATCCTCTACAGAGAGTTTGTATGTAGCATACATTCTTTCGCCGTCAATGGTCTTACCTGCGTTTTGGAAGATAGGGGTTACCACAGCAGGAGCAGCTTTTGTAGTTACATATTCCGGAGTAGCTGCCAAGAATTTCCACTCAATATCTTTCAGCTTGGCATTCAGCGGGTTCAAGTGATAGTACATTGCGCTGGTTGAAGGCATCCAATAAGTTCTTTTATTGGCATCTTTCAAGGCAATCCAATTGGTGGCACTTGTTCCTACTTTGATTACATAATCTACTCCGTGATCGTCTTTACTACCGCTTATTCCCTTCTTTTCAGCTTCGATGAAATCACCGTTGGCATATTTGTATTTAGTAGCTTCTACTCCGTCTTCATACAAATCAGGAATGAATACCAATGCTTTCAACTTAGTAGTCAGAGAAATAGTCTTTTCAACCAATTTGCCGTTCTCATCCTTCATGTTACCAAGGGTCAGAGTTTCATCTTTTGTATTCCAAACTGCTGAAAGTGTTCCTTCCGGTAACCATTTCGTAGTTTGTACTTCATACAAAGGATCTTTACCCTTCTCTTCTGTTACTTTCACCCAGTAGCCAGCTTCTGCTTGGCCATGCAACTTGCCAGTTTCTTCAGTACCTGGGTAGTAATAGATGGTTTTAGCGTCTTGACCAGCGCTACCGTTACCCGGTTCACCTTTTTCACCGCGTGCAGGGAACTCTGTTTGTACATTGTCTTTAGCCCACCAATAGTCACCGTTAGCGTCTTTTACAATACTCCAGACGGGAGCGTTTGTGCCGTTTGTTCCATTCTTGATAGGATAAGAATCGCCATTGCTTAATTTGATGACAATGCCATCTTCTGTTTTGTCAACGCCGGTAATGACCGATCCAGCGTCAATCTTAGCTTGAAGGTCACTTACCAGCTTTTCTACTGCTGATACGCGATTATCCAAGCTTTCGATGTCGTCATCATAGTCCTTACAAGACGTGAACGTTCCTGCAGTGCCCACCATTAAGGCGCTGAACAGGATCACACTTAGAAACTTTTTGTTCATAATTGAAAACTTTAAATTTATAAATTTAAAAAAATAAAAAGTGAATAATCTCTCATTTTGAACCCCTTTCGCATACTTGTTTTGTTACTAAGTATTCCGTTACTTCGCAGGTAATGAAATCTTGTTAATTTCGTTAATAATCAGGGAAT